>ENA-OXNQ01000011-OXNQ01000011.1-human-gut-metagenome-genome-assembly--contig:-NODE-11-length-191918-cov-21.7822_pt1 | contig 191918 bp, 149 predicted proteins | sample MGYA00249742_ERZ652493 | MGnify/ENA primary metagenome ERZ652493 (study PRJEB26925, sample SAMN05826913) | human gut metagenome | biome: ENVO:2100002; feature: ENVO:00000062; material: ENVO:00002003... | reverse complement strand
AAGGGGGCGGCCAGTATAGTTGGCGCGAGTCGGCAAAACTAGTTGACGTCTAATAACGTCCTGTTGTGTTTCTGTGTCTTATATATTCACGATGAAAATATAAATCAGTGTTTTATATCTGTGATCTTAATTTCACAAATTAATATTACATTATTTATTTTGTTTTTACTTTTCATGAAAAATATAACTTGTTTTTTGATTTGTATCTAAATTTTGTCATAAATCAATAACAGTCACTCATTCCATTTAACTTGATTATAACGATCTTTTATTCTGCATATGAATAATATTCCGGTCATATATTCTGATTGTATTCTTTTTTTGTGTTATATGATTCTGGTATTTTGTGATTTTGTAGATAAAAAGATCGTGCAATGTATATTTTTAAGTAAGAAACACCATGATAGTATTTGTGCCGTTGACGCAGGGGGAGACAGGTATCCTGTTGAATCTGAAGTGAAAAGGTTTCATTCCCTGCATGTTATTCGTGTGTATGGAGTGAATCAGAGATGAGGGAGCGATATCTGTATCTTGCTGACACCCCTCAGGGGATACTGATGTCCGGTCAGGTGCCGGAATATCAGTTCTGGTTACTGGCTGAGATATCGCCGGTGCACAGTGAGAAGGTTATTAATGCGCTGAGGGATTATCTGGTAATGGGATATAACCGTATGGAGGCCTGCGGGCGTCATGGTGTGTCGCCGGGATATTTTTCTGGTGCACTGAAGCGGTTTCAGCGGGTCAGTCAGACGGTATACAGGCTGGTGCCTTTTTATTTCCCGGAGGCGGGTCATGAAGTTCACAGGGGAGAGTGATGAAAGGGCGTGAGCGGGTTTAATAAGTGCGGTTGATATTATTACGCTAATTAAAGCTATTTCTGTTAAGCATTAAGCATTAAGCATTAAGCATTAAGCATTAAGCATTAAGCATTAAGCACTGAATATTAACATCAGTTTCACCATCCGTTTCGCCACCCGGCACGAATGCGGTGACTGCATGCAGTCCGGTCAGAGTCAGTTCCGGGTGGGGATGGTGAATGAATATATATAAAAGACAACGTGTATCTGTCTGTTCCGGAGGGAGTATGAAAATGCGGGCTGTGGCTGTGTTCACCGGCATGCTGACGGGAGTGTTATCAGTGACAGGTTTGCTGTCAGCGGGGGCATATGCCGCCGGGGGAGAAGGGAATATGTCTGCATCCGCGACGGAGACAAACGCCAGAGTATTCTCGCTGCATCTGGGGGCCACGCGGGTGGTTTACAACCCGGCCTCGTCGGGGGAGACGCTGACGGTGATTAATGACCAGGACTATCCGATGCTGGTGCAGTCGGAGGTGCTGAGTGAGGACCAGAAGAGTCCGGCGCCTTTTGTGGTGACACCACCGTTGTTCCGTCTTGATGGTCAGCAGTCGAGTCGTCTGCGTATTGTCAGGACGGGCGGGGAGTTTCCGTCAGACCGTGAGAGTCTGCAGTGGATTTGCGTGAAAGGCATTCCGCCGAAGGAGGATGACAGGTGGGCGGAAGGGAAGGACGGGGAGAAGAAGGCTGACAAAGTCTCCCTGAATGTACAGCTTTCAGTGAGCAGCTGCATCAAGCTGTTTGTTCGTCCGCCGGCGGTGAAGGGGCGACCGGATGATGTGGCCGGCAAGGTGGAGTGGCAGAGGGCCGGCAACAGGCTGAAGGGGGTTAACCCGACGCCGTTTTACATCAACCTGTCCACGCTGACGGTGGGGGGTAAGGAAGTGAAGGAGCGTGAATATATTGCGCCGTTTTCCTCCCGTGAATATCCGCTGCCTGCGGGGGCATCGGGTAAGGTTCAGTGGAAGGTGATAACGGATTACGGCGGGACCAGTAAGCAGTTTGAGGCAGAGCTGAAGGGTTGAATACATAAGGTGATAACAGGGTAAATGGCGGGCTGACAGATGCGTGATACTTCTTCAGGGCGGATGAAAACGGGGGTGACAGGGCTGGCGCTGGCTGTGATGGTGGCCTGTGTGATGTTTCGTGCGGAGAGTGGTATTGCGCGCACCTACTCCTTTGATGCGGCCATGCTGAAAGGTGGCGGTAAGGGGGTGGACCTGACCCTGTTTGAGGAAGGTGGGCAGTTACCCGGCATTTATCCGGTTGACATTATCCTGAATGGTTCCCGTGTGGATTCACAGGAGATGGCCTTTCACGCGGAGAGGGACGCGGAGGGCAGGCCTTATCTGAAGACCTGTCTGACCCGTGAGATGCTGGCGCGTTACGGGGTCAGGATTGAGGAATATCCGGCGTTGTTCCGTGCATCCGGAGAGGGTCGTGGTGCCTCCGTGGCGGAGGAGGCCTGTGCTGACCTGACGGCGATACCGCAGGCCACGGAGAGTTATCAGTTTGCTGCCCAGCAGCTGGTTCTGGGTATCCCTCAGGTGGCACTGCGTCCGCAGCTGAGGGGGATTGCGCCGGAGGCGTTATGGGATGATGGCATTCCGGCTTTTCTGCTGAACTGGCAGGCGAATGCGGGGCGCAGTGAGTACCGGGGTTACGGGAAGCGTGTCACGGACAGTTACTGGGTCAGTCTGCAGCCGGGAATCAACATTGGACCCTGGCGTGTTAGGAACCTGACCACCTGGAACAGGTCATCCGGTCAGTCGGGAAAATGGGAGAGTTCATACATACGTGCTGAGCGGGGGCTGAACGGGATAAAGAGTCGCCTGACGCTGGGTGAGGATTACACGCCGTCAGACATTTTTGACAGTGTGCCTTTCCGGGGTGCGATGATGAGTTCTGATGAGAGCATGGTGCCTTATAACCTGCGTGAATTTGCGCCGGTTGTACGTGGCATTGCCCGGACACAGGCGCGGATAGAGGTGCGTCAGAACGGGTATCTGATACAGAGTCAGACGGTGGCGCCGGGGGCATTTGCCCTGACGGACCTGCCGGTGACGGGGGCCGGCAGTGACCTGCAGGTGACGGTGCTGGAATCAGACGGGACGGCGCAGGTTTTCACGGTGCCGTTCACCACGCCGGCCATTGCGCTGCGTGAGGGGTACCTGAAGTACAACGTCACGGCAGGTCAGTACCGTTCATCGGATGATGCGGTTGAGCACACGTCGCTGGGACAGGTGACGGCCATGTACGGTCTGCCGTGGGGGCTGACGGTGTACGGGGGGCTTCAGGGAGCGGAGCATTACCAGTCTGCGGCTCTGGGGCTTGGCTGGTCACTGGGGCGTCTGGGGGCGGTGTCGCTGGACACGACGCACTCCCGGGGGCAGCAGAAGGGACATGATTATGAGACCGGTGACACCTGGCGTATCCGTTATAACAAGTCGTTTGAGCTGAAGGGGACGAGTTTTACGGCAGCGAGTTATCAGTACTCATCGGATGGTTACCATACGCTGCCGGACGTGCTGGACACCTGGCGTGATGACCGGTACGCATACCGTCACACGGAGAACCGGAGTCGCCGTACCACGCTGAGTCTGAGTCAGTCCCTGGGTCAGTGGGGCTATGTGGGACTGAACGGCAGCCGGGATGAGTACCGTGACAGACCGCACCGTGATTATTTTGGCGCGTCATACAGTACGTCCTGGAACAATATCTCGCTGTCGGTTAACTGGTCACGCAACCGCAACAGCGGCGGCTATTACGGTGGCTGGTCGCGTACGGAAGACAGTGTCAGTATGTGGATGAGTGTGCCGCTGGGACGCTGGTTTGGGGGGACGGATAACGACATCAGTGCCACGGCGCAGATGCAGCGTTCCACGGGACAGGATACCCGGTATGAGGCCGGGCTGAACGGACGGGCATTTGACCGCCGGCTGTACTGGGATGTCCGTGAGCAGATGGTGCCGGGCAGTGAGAGCCATGCTGACACCAGTCGTCTGAACCTGACGTGGTACGGGACATATGGTGAACTGACGGGGATGTACAGTTACAGCAGCACGATGCGCCAGCTGAACGCCGGGATGTCCGGCAGCATGGTGGCCCACAGTGAGGGGGTCACCTTTGGTCAGCGGACCGGGGATACGGTGGCACTGATTGCGGCACCGGGCGTGAGTGGTGCGTCTGTGGGTGGCTGGCCGGGTGTGAGAACGGATTTCCGGGGGTATACGCTGGCCGGTTATGCGTCACCGTATCAGGAGAACGTGCTGACACTGGACCCGACGACGTTTCCGGAGGATGCGGAAGTGCCGCAGACGGACAGGCGTGTGGTGCCGACGAAGGGGGCAGTGGTCCGGGCCGGATTCAGGACCCGTGTGGGTGGTCGTGCGCTGGTGAGTCTGGCCCGTCAGGACGGAACGCCTCTGCCGTTTGGTGCGGTGGTGACAGTTGAGGGCGAAGCGGGTCAGGCTGCGGGCTCAGCCGGTGTGGTGGGAGACCGTGGTGAGGTGTACCTGAGCGGGCTGAAGGAAAGCGGTAAGCTGAAGGCGCAGTGGGGAGAGAACAGTCTGTGCCATGCGGATTACCGTCTTCCGGAAGAGAAGGGGCCTGCGGGGATATTCCTGACCCGTACGGTGTGTATGTGACGGGAGGAGCCGGAGATGAACGGGAGTATAAGGAAGATGATGCGTGTCACCTGCGGGATGTTACTGATGGTCATGAGTGGTGTGTCGCAGGCGGCTGAGCTCCACCTGGAGAGCCGGGGAGGTTCAGGAACGCAGCTGCGCGATGGTGCGAAGGTGGCGACGGGGCGGATTATCTGCCGGGAGGCGCACACGGGTTTTCATGTGTGGATGAATGAGCGTCAGGTGGACGGCAGGGCGGAGCGCTATGTGGTGCAGAGTAAGGATGGTCGTCATGAGCTTCGTGTCAGGACAGGAGGAGATGGCTGGTCGCCGGTGAAGGGAGAAGGCGGGAAGGGGGTGTCGAGGCCCGGTCAGGAGGAGCAGGTTTTTTTTGATGTGATGGCGGACGGAAATCAGGACATTGCTCCTGGTGAATATCGGTTTTCGGTTGGCGGAGCCTGTGTGGTGCCACAGGAATAAAGCGCAGAAGAAAAACAGAAGAAAAAGACAAAAGCACAACACAGCATAAAACAAAAACAAAGCAGAAAACACAGAGAGTATTTATTTCACCGGATAAATTAACTGAAATGAAATAAACACTGATTCACGCATGGACCGTGACTTGTATTCCGCAGAAGAGGTGGAGGGATACCTGCAACCCGGAGGGGGCACGCAGGGAATACAGGAAAGAATAAAGGAAAAATAAAAGACCAGAGAAGGAAAGCACAAAGCTGATTAACACAGGCAGTTAATCCGTGCTGGCGGTTTATTACATAAATATAAATCGGCCATCCGGATTTAATTTAAACAGTCAGAATCATTTAAATCAGAAATAAGGTGGAGGTTTTATTATGGGTAATCTGCCAGTGGGAAGTCGTGGTTTATATAAAGGTAAAAAACGCAGCGCCGGTATGAATGAATTACGTCGTCCGGGAAGCACACAGATGACGCGCACTGGTCAGGCGCATCGTGGTGGCGAACACCGGCTGAACACGGGGCCACCGGACTGGCAGACCGTGGAATAAGGCATCACCGTGAACGTTGTCTGCGGCTTTATGAGCAAGCCCTGCAGTCAGAAACTTACTTATATGCAATGAACAGTCTCTGCTGCGGGTGCAGACATCTGTGAACGGTGGTTAATGTGGGGTAAGACAGCTTACTGATTCTGGGATGAATTAGACCGTACTGTTGTGTTACCCCCTCACAAAACTGAACAGGTAATCAATATGAAAAAATTAGCGATCATGGCCGCGACCAGCACTATCCTCGCGATGAGCTCCTCGCATGCAGCGTTCACAGGAAGTGGTAGCACCGGTACGACAAAACTAACCGTTACCGAACAGTGCCAAGTGCTGGTCACCGGATCTGACGCCACCAAAACGCGCGGAGAACTCACCGACGGGGCCCGTGTGGGGGTCCTGTCCGTAACCGCAAAAGGCTGTAACACCGAGCATGCAGCGTTGCGTGCACAGCCAGACAACTACCACCAGGGCAAGATCGTACTGCTCCGCGATGACCAGCAGGCACGGATAAATGTCCGCTTGCAGTCCTCCGACGGGAGTGCGTGGAATACCAACGGCGACACCGTATACCGCGCCGATGCTGGGAACTGGGGTGGCAACTTGTTCGTAGTCGTGGACGGGGACAACGTGGACAAACCGGCCGGGTCCTACATACTGAACCTGGACGGGGGCTACTGGGTGAGTTGAGGGCATCGCGCTGACCCTGCGTAGAACATAGGACCACGAAGAGGTACGGGGCAGGACCACTGCCCCAATAACGGTCACGAACGTCGGTACAGATGAACGCGACCCGGAGCCGAAAGGGTGGCACCATAGCCGGTCCACCATACGGTTACCGTCACGCTCCACCACGATACCCGACCCATAGACCGACGAACGGGGATGGGCCGGTGGTTCCGGAGAGCCAAACAGAATGCCAAAGATACAACACTGTCTGGGAACAAAACTCTAAAATCAACAAAGTTACTAGACAAAAAAATATTAAGCCGACGGGATTGAGACCATGCGAACTCAAACACTGTCTCCCTCACAAAATGCTACGATGATCACCATCAGAAAAGGAATCTGCGGCGTTGATCCACTCTAGGACACCGTACAGTGGGGAAGAATACATGCCGTTGTAATCGTAAATCCCATGCGAGATCCCGGTTGCCCTTAACCGGATAAATCTAAACGATGGACCACCGCAGGATGACAATGCGAACGAAGACCAAAGCTAAAGTGGCCGCTCGTCGCCGTCCCCGCACAAACGGTTCCTTACACTGACCCCGTAAAACCATGGGCACAATACCTGATCGGGACGGGCCGATTGCGGCCGTCGGAACTGAAGTCAAACGTCGGTAGGTCACGGCGCCCGGTCGCGGCTCATACCGACCGGATAACCCGCCAAGCGAATTGGTGCCGCCGTGCGGTGAACAACGATACAAGAGGTAAAATCATAGGCAATAGTGCAAACATGGCCTTGGGTATCGAACGCAGTTGAGCACCAAGGCATGAAACATCGGCCAAGGGGAAGCTATACTGTCGATAAATTAAACGGAATCTAGAGGAACTATGGAAAACTGGGTTATAAGGGGCTGGAATCTCTGTGCGTTCATGCTATCAGGCTCGAAAAGCGAATAAAGCACATTCTCAGTGTGGTAAGTCGCGCACCAAAGGAAAGAATTCCCGTATCCTGCCCACCCGGAGTGAGACAAAAGGTGCTTATCGTTGCATTTTTCAGTGATAAAATTTCAGCCGATAAAATTATGGCTCCCCATAAGAAAAATAACATCGAAAGGACTAAACAGTTTAACGGGCTCTGGTTTTACAGGATACGACTGAAACAAATCATTCTGGACAAAAAAGAAACAGGGCATCGGTGTAAAACGACATGAAAGTGAGCGAGATTGTTTATTCACTCTCAAATGGTTACTAGTGATTCAGTTATTTGCCTGGGGGTTTATGATGATTATCAATGGTTCAGAAAAGAACTCAAAACCCAGAAACAAAGTCGTAAAGAAATAACTAATGATTCACTTCACAGGAAACATATCAGTGAGAAAGAAACAGGACGGTGGATAGAGGGATATAAAAAAGCAACAGAACTGGCCAGCTCCTGTCCTGATACCCAGATAATTTCTGTTTCAGACCGTGAAGGTGATATTTACACCTCTTTGAATGTGCAGAAAATGAAAGTAAGTGAACCGCCCCGGGTTTCCTGGAGAGTGTTTTATCTGTGAACTCAGGCTGCCAGATCATCGTTTTCGATGGAAGCATAATAAGCTTTTTCTGCTTCTGCCGGAGGAGTATGGCCCAGCCTTTCCAGCAATCGTCGATTGTTATACCAGTCCACCCACGTGAGTGTGGCCAGTTCCACTTCTGCACGGTTTTTCCAGCTCTTACGGTGTATTACCTCCGCTTTGTAAAGACCATTGATGCTCTCCGCCATCGCGTTGTAACGTTCCGGTGAACTCATCTTCAGTAACGTTCCGGTGAACTCATCTTCACAGAAAATTTCACTCCTTTAGGATTGCTACATGTCTGCAACCTGGAGGAAAATGACAATGCCAGATACACGATGGACGCTTGAGCAAAAAAGACAACATGTTGGCGCATGGCGGGCCAGTGGACTTTCCCGGATGGCGTACTGCGAACAGCACAATATCCCCCATAAATCCATGCGCTACTGGCCGAAAGATATCGCCCGGGCCGACAGGAAGGCGCATGGACCCGCCTTCATCCCGGTCAGCGTATCCGGACTTCCGGAGAGTCGGGGGACAACTGCGACTGCCCCCGCTGACGAACCGGTTTCGTTATATCTGCCCGGTGGTATCCGACTGTGCTGCCGGGCAGCGCAACTGGCTGATGTATTCAGGGCGCTTCGCCATGCTGACACCTGATAACGTCTGGCTGGCCGTGAAACCCGTCGATATGCGTGCCGGTATCGACACCCTGACCCAGTACGTTCAGAACGAACTTAACGCAGCATGGCATGACGGAGCTGCTTTTGTCTTTACCAACAAAGCCCGCTCCCGGATAAAAGTTCTCCGGTGGGACAAACATGGTGTATGGCTGTGTACCCGACGACTGCACCGGGGAAGCTTCCGCTGGCCCCGGAAAGGTGATGCCACATGGCATCTCACACCGGATGAGTTTCACTGGCTCGTCTGTGGCGTTGACTGGCCACAGGTGAAAGGGCATGACCTGGCAAAATGGGTATACCGGGAACCGCCTCCGGATGCGCAGCATATCACAGTAACCACATGAAATGTAATGAATATCCATGCCCAATGGTGTATAATCCACCGCATGGATATTTCACTTCTCACCACCACCCGTGACCCGGAACAGCTTCGCACACTGGCGATTGCCATGGTGCAGAAAGTCAAGGCTGAGAATGCTGGCCTTCTGGACCGTATGCGTATTCTGGAAGAGCAGATGAAGCTCTCACTCCAGCAGCGTTTTGGTAAAAAATGCGAATCGCTGATCGGACTTCGATGCCAATCCGTGATCGAATAGAGCGGAATACGCATCAGGCTCTGTCCTGGCCCCGAACGATCATTACTTACGAAGCCAGTGCCTGCCTGGCATTGATAACAATAATCTTATCTTTATATGAATTTCATTTTTTATAATGATGTCAGATGACTGAAATGCTAAATAATATCTGAATCAATTTTTCCTTTGCTGAAGGTGCCGGAATAAGTGCAAGGCCATATTCTGTAATCACCAGCCTGAAAATGTCAATTTGTCTGCAATCATGTTTTTTGTGATAATTTTGCAGATGAAAAAATATAATTAATAACAAAACCCCTCCGGCCCTGCAGGCCGGAGGGTAAAATACTTAACCCTGAAAAAGTATCATGGAAAAGTATTTCTGACTTAACTTTACTGGCTGGAGAGTGAATCAATGTAGTCGGCGTACCACTGCATCATTTCACGGCGACCATCCAGATACTGTGCGTGGTTATAGGTGCCTCTGATGGCGTTTTTATCCACATGAGCTAACTGCATTTCAATCCAGGAAGAATTAAAGCCCTGTTCGTGCAGAATGGTGCTCATGGTGTGACGAAAACCATGACCGGTTGCCCTGCCATCGTAACCGATACGTTTGAGCACCATATTGATGCTGGCTTCGCTCATCGGCTTGTTGATATCACAACGCCCGGGAAAAACCAGCCGGTATTGTCCGGAGAAGGTTCTGAGCTGCAGCAGAATGTCAGTGGCCTGTTGTGACAGTGGTACGACATGTTTACGTCGCATTTTCATGCGGCTTTCAGGGATTGTCCACAGGGCATTATCAAAATCAATTTCTGACCATTCAGCGGACCGTAGTTCAATCGTTCTGAGGCCTGTCAGAAGCAGCAGATTTGTCGCCATGCGGGTAACAGGACTGCCATGATATTCAGCGAGCCTCCGGAGAAAAACAGGGAGCTCATCTGCTCTCAGGTGGGGGAAATGCGCAGCTTTTGGCGTCGCCAGCGTACTGGTCAGTTCAGATGCCGGATTGACAGTGGCTCGTCCGGTGGCGATGGCATAACGAAAAATCTGATTACAGTACTGGCGGACCTTACGCAGTTTTTCCAGTGAGCCACGTTTTTCTATGCGACGCAGAATTTCCAGCATTTCCAGCGGGAGGATATCAGTAACGCTTCGTTTGCCCAGATACGGGAAAATATCTTTATCCAGCGCCTCCAGTACGCTTCTGGCGTAACTTTCAGACCATGATAAAGATTTATGCTGGTGCCATTCCGTAGCGAGGGCATGGAACGTATTGGTGGCAGAGATTTTCTGAGTGAGTTTTTCCTTTCGCTTCTTTTCGCCCGGGTCACCCCCTTCGGAGATAATTTTTCGGGCATCGTCGCGTTTGATTCTGGCTTCAGCAAGGGAAACATCGGGATAGACGCCGAGGGACAGTTTTTTCTCTTTTCCTGCTATCCGGTATTTAAGCCGCCAGTAGCGGGCTCCCGTGGTTTTAACCAGCAGATATAAACCACGTTCGTCAGAGAGTTTATAGTCTTTTTCTTTAGGTCTGGCTGTTTCGACCTGTCTGGCTGTAAGTGCCATATGGAGGCTCCTGAAACTGACTGAACACAATGGGCCCCCACAGGTGCCCCCAATGAACGCTTGATTGAGAGAGAATTCAGTGGAGTCTGGTGGAGTTCAGAATGTTCAGTTTGCTTGTAAAGATGTGATTATACTTGAGTTTCGTGGAGTTCGGGAGATGAATCTGGAGGTGAAAGTGGTGCCCGGACTCGGAATCGAACCAAGGACACGGGGATTTTCAATCCCCTGCTCTACCGACTGAGCTATCCGGGCAACGGGGCGCATTAAACCTGATTCGCCTCGTCTCGTCAATCAAATTTCTTCAATTTACTGCAGACTGCACAATCTATCATCACTTTGCCGCTAATGCACGCATTGTCAGGCAAACCAGGCGGTCCAGGCGGCGGAAAGGGGCATTGCCAGAAGGAGTGCTGGAAGCATGTTGACCACCGGGAACATTTTAATGCCACAGATGCGTAATCCGGTTGCCAGCAGCAATAAACCGCCTACGGCGCTGAAGTCTGCCATCATCGACGGTGTGGTCAGCGGTAATATCAGCGCGGCAGCCCACGCCAGCGTTAACTGGATGATCAGTAATGGGATACTAATCACCGATACCGCAATACCCAGCGAGCAGGCGAAGATCATCGCCGTAAAGAAATCAAGAAATGACTTGGCGATTAAAATACTCGGATCGCCGGTCATCCCTTCGTTCATCGCCCCGAAGATCCCGGTGCCGCTGGCGCAAAACAGGACAATAATCGCGACATAATTCTGAATAAAAGATTCATGCGCTGGCTTCTTACGTGAGTGGCGAAACAGATTTTGTGCTTTGGTGACCGCGGTATTGACGCCTTTTTCCAGCAGACAAATTTCGCCGATTAATGCACCGAGTAAGGTTGCTAAAACCATCGCCGGAAGGTTGGCGCATTTCACCACCAGTAAAATACCAATCCCCAGCGATGCCAGACCAAAAATTGATGTCATGGAGACGCGGATACGTTCCGGTAAGCGTTGGCTGAGCAGTGCGCCGAGAACGCCACCCAGTAAGACTGCACTAGCGTTGATAAAAGGGCCGATGACCACAAGAGTTCCTGTTAACTGTATTGTTTGATTTTCTTATTATGAACTTTTTGCCTTGTTGATGGCTTGTCTGGTCGCAAAGTCCTGGCTTGCACGCTTTAGCGAAAGGTGCCATGATTGCGCGAATTTTCTCCTCTCTGTACGGAGTTTGCCCGATGCACGCCACCTCCTTACATTCTCTCGCTTATCGCCGTTTCGCGCGAAACTCCTCCCTTTTTCTGCTCATGCGGTGAAGTTAACGCACGCTCACTGCAGGACAACAGTAAAATCAGAGCGTTTCTGCTTTTACTGATGTCTGGCGGTCGGAGCTGGTGACCAGTTTGACCCATATCTCGTGGGGCAGGGTTTTTCACCTTGTCCGGTATTCTTACTTCCCCGAAACGGGTTTTGCGCTTATGAAATCAATGAATATTGCCGCCAGTAGTGAACTGGTATCCCGACTTTCTACTCATCGCCGCGTGGTGGCGTTGGCAGATACTGATTTTACGGACGTCGCGGCAGTCGTCATTACCGCTGCGGATAGTCGCAGTGGCATTCTTGCGTTGCTTAAGCGCACCGGTTTTCATCTACCGGTGTTTTTGTATTCCGAACATGTTGTTGAATTACCTGCGGGCGTTACGGCGGTAATCAACGGCAACGAGCAGCAGTGGCTGGAGCTGGAATCCGCAGCCTGTCAGTATGAAGAGAATTTGCTGCCACCGTTTTATGACACGCTGACGCAGTACGTTGAGATGGGTAATAGCACCTTTGCTTGCCCTGGACATCAACATGGTGCGTTCTTTAAAAAGCATCCTGCCGGACGCCATTTTTACGATTTCTTTGGCGAGAACATCTTTCGCGCCGATATGTGTAACGCTGACGTAAAATTGGGCGATCTGCTGATTCATGAAGGATCGGCGAAAGATGCGCAGAAATTCGCAGCCAAAGTCTTTCATGCCGATAAAACCTATTTTGTGCTGAACGGCACATCGGCAGCGAATAAAGTGGTGACGAATGCGCTGTTAACGCGTGGCGATTTGGTGCTCTTCGACCGTAACAACCATAAGTCGAATCATCACGGCGCGTTGATTCAGGCGGGGGCGACGCCGGTCTATCTGGAAGCTTCACGTAACCCGTTTGGTTTCATTGGCGGTATTGATGCGCACTGTTTTAATGAAGAGTATCTGCGCCAGCAAATTCGCGACGTTGCGCCAGAAAAAGCCGACCTGCCGCGCCCGTTTCGCCTGGCGATTATTCAGCTGGGAACCTATGACGGCACTGTCTATAACGCCCGTCAGGTGATCGATACCGTTGGGCATCTGTGTGATTACATTCTGTTTGATTCCGCGTGGGTCGGTTACGAACAGTTTATCCCGATGATGGCGGATAGCTCGCCGCTGCTGTTAGAACTTAACGAAAACGATCCGGGGATCTTTGTGACCCAGTCGGTGCACAAACAGCAGGCGGGATTCTCACAGACGTCGCAGATCCATAAAAAAGATAACCATATCCGTGGACAGGCGCGTTTTTGCCCGCATAAGCGGTTGAATAATGCCTTTATGCTCCATGCTTCTACCAGCCCGTTCTATCCGCTGTTCGCCGCGCTGGACGTTAACGCCAAAATTCATGAAGGGGAGAGTGGGCGTCGGCTGTGGGCGGAGTGCGTTGCGTTGGGGATTGAAGCCCGGAAGGCGATTCTTGCGCGCTGTAAGCTGTTCCGCCCGTTTATCCCGCCCGTTGTTGATGGCAAATTGTGGCAGGATTATCCGACGTCAGTGTTAGCCAGCGACCGCCGTTTTTTCAGTTTTGAGCCGGGGGCGAAGTGGCACGGCTTTGAAGGATATGCCGCGGATCAGTATTTTGTTGATCCGTGCAAGCTGTTACTCACCACGCCGGGTATCGATGCCGAAACCGGCGAATATAGCGATTTTGGCGTTCCAGCGACGATTCTGGCGCACTACCTGCGTGAGAACGGCATTGTGCCGGAGAAGTGCGATCTCAACTCCATTCTGTTCTTATTAACTCCGGCGGAAAGCCACGAGAAGCTGGCACAACTGGTGGCGATGCTGGCGCAGTTTGAACAGCATATTGAGGATGACTCGCCGCTGGCTGAGGTGTTGCCGAGCGTTTATAACAAATATCCGGTGCGCTATCGCGACTACACCCTGCGTCAGTTGTGTCAGGAGATGCACGATCTGTATGTCAGTTTCGACGTCAAAGACCTACAAAAAGCGATGTTCCGCCAGCAGAGTTTCCCGTCAGTGGTGATGAATCCCCAGGATGCGCATAGCGCTTATATTCGCGGTGAAGTGGAGTTGGTGCGGATTCGTGATGCCGAAGGGCGAATTGCGGCAGAAGGGGCGTTGCCTTATCCACCTGGCGTGCTTTGCGTGGTACCCGGGGAAGTCTGGGGTGGGGCGGTTCAACGTTATTTCCTTGCGCTGGAAGAAGGCGTGAATTTGTTGCCGGGATTTTCGCCGGAGTTGCAAGGTGTCTATAGCGAAACCGATGCGAATGGCATGAAACGGTTGTACGGTTATGTGTTGAAGTAAGAATAAAAAAACGGGTCACCTTCTGGCGACCCGTTTTTCTTTGCGTAATTAGTGGCTAACCGTCTGTGTACCTGTCGGGACACGAACGTGTTTATATTTGAACATCGCCATGAACGCGAAGGCCAGAACCACGGAGTAACCTGCGAAAATCAGCCATACGGTCTGCCAGTCGGTAATGCCGTTTTGGGTGTACATCTCAACCACTTTACCGCTCACGATGCCGCCGAGGATACAGCCGAAGCCGTTGGTCATCATCAGGAACATCCCCTGCGCGCTGGCGCGAATTGCCGGACTAACTTCTTTTTCGACAAACACCGAACCAGAGATGTTGAAGAAGTCGAATGCGCAACCGTAAACGATCATCGACAGTACCAGCAGTACAGTACCGAACGGAGTCGGGTCGCCGTAAGCAAACAGAGCAAAACGCAGGATCCACGCTACAATACTGATCATCATTACGTTCTTAATACCGTAGCGGCTTAAGAAGAACGGGATGGTCAGAATGAACAGGGTTTCAGAGATCTGCGAAATCGACATGATGATTGACGCATGCTGCACGATGAAGCTGCTGGCAAACATCGGATCTTTGTCGAAGCTGTGCAGGAAGGTATTACCGAACATGTTGGTAATCTGCAGTTCCGCGCCCAGCAGCATTGAGAAGATGAAGAAGATTGCCATACGCTTGTTTTTAAACAGCGCGAATGCATCGAGGCCCAGCAGGGTTGTCCAGCTCTGATTCGCTTGCTGTTTAGCAACCGGAATATGCGGCAGAGTCAGGGTAAACAGAACCAGAACGGCGGAAAGAGCTGCGCCAATATACAGCTGCATGTGGCTTAATTCGAAGCCGGACAGGCTCACCACCCACATTGCCATGATAAAGCCGATGGTGCCCCAGATACGGATTGGCGGGAAGTCAGTAACGATATCCATCCCGGCATTTTGCAGGCGATAGTAAGAGATGGTGTTGATTAACCCAAGCGTTGGCATATAAGCAAACGAGTTAATCAATATCACAAGGAACATCGCCTCCGGCGTAGTGACCTCTGCCGCCATGAACAGCGTGATAGCGCCAATGGTGTGGCAAATGGCATAGACCCATTTCGCACTTAACCATTTGTCGGCCACAATCCCCAGCAGCGCAGGCATAAAGACCGCGGCGATACCCAGTGAGCTATAAACTGCGCCGATAGAAGCACCGTCAAACTTCAGGGTAACAAACATATAGGAGCCGAGGGTCGTCAGCCAACTTCCCCACAGACAGAACTGCAGAAAAGAGAGGATTTTCAGCTGCAGCTTAAGATTCATGTTAATTTCCTCACATCGTGATGCGGATGAGTGTTTGAAAAAGCACATTTGACCGTGCGAGATGATGCGATTCTATCAACTTCGCGGACTGGTTTTTTGTTACCTGTGGCAAATAATTGCAAACATTCCCAATTTGCAAAACGAAATTGTGATGTGGATAACATTTTTACCCCTGAGCATCGTCAGGGGCGGTTAGTGGAATTATCGGCGGCGGTAAGATTTTTGCGCGGTATTCACTTTATAAAGATAACGGCGAGATTCCGCAGAGGGATGGCGGGTCGTCAGCGTCTGATAAACATCGCCCGGCGTCATGGTGTTAATAATATTGGCAGCCTGAATCTTATCATTCGAAAAGACTCGTAGCACGCTGCCTGCGCCGCCGTTATAGGCGGTGATGACGGCATAACGCCGCGATGTTGGGTTATCAATTCCGCCGAGATAAACGTTGTTCAGCATCGCCAGATACGCGGTGCCGGTATCAATATTGCTGGCAGGATCAAACAAGAAACTGCGGCTCGGCGTGCCGGATTTCCCCTGCGAGCGGAACACATCTTTCCCGGCGGTATGTTGTACCACCTGCATTAATCCCAGCGCATCGGAACGGCTGACCGCATACGGGTTAAAGGAAGATTCAGTCTGCATAATTGCCAGAATCAGCGACTCATCAACGCCATATTTGCGTGACGCCTGGCGGACCATACCGAGATATTTGTGCGCACGTTTATCAAGGTGGTTCGGCACCATGTTAATGGTGACGCTGTAGATGATACGCAGCCCGTTGCTGCGGCTCTTCAGACGGTTTTTCAGCAGATAATCCGCGAAGTTGCTCGCGCGACCTTCCCAGCGAATCGGCTGCCCGGTGTTGTCCACCACCTGACCGTAAAGGAAAGGTTCTTTCGAAATCGTAATATCATCAACGTCGGAATAGAGATCGACCGAACTCGGATCGTCCCCCATCAGCAACGTTTTGATTATTGCCCGGCGCAAATGCGCGGCAGGTTCTGTCCCGGCGATGGTTTCGATAGTAATCGTACCGTCATCGAAGTTGATGTGGCTGCGGGTCTGATATTGATCGGTGTATTTCACGTAGTCCTTAGGACCGGCGATCACCACCTCTTTGAAGCCCCAGATGTTCTCAATATTGTGGGCAAATTGCCCCATCAGAATATCAAAACCGTTGGTATCTTTGACCCAGGCTTCGTTATAGGTATCGCCTTTTTTGGTCGTCGAACAGGAGATGAGCAACGGCGCAATCAAAGCCAGCGCGAGATATTTTTTCATCATTCCGGGTGCGTGTTGTGTTTGTTTTTATGCAAGTTGCCGGAGGCGTGCTCCGGCACTGTTTTTATTTTTTATCTTCCGGCGTATAGCCCTCGATATGCACCTCTTTACCCTCGAACAGGAAGTTGACCATCTCCTGCTCCAGCAGCTTGCGGTGCTCGGCATTCATCATGTTGAGTTTCTTTTCATTAATCAGCATGGTTTGTTTGTGCTGCCACTGCGCCCAGGCTTCTTTGGAGATCTCGTTATAGATGCGTTTTCCCAGTTCGCCGGGGTACAGCTGAAAATCCTGACCTTCTGCTTCACGTTGCAGGAAAGTACAAAAAATCGTTCTGCTCATAAATCATCCTCTTTATCGACTCACGCGCTAAACCGGCGCGCCAGTGCGTAACTGCTGTAACAAACGCTCCACGGGAGCCGCCAGGCCAACTGACGGCGGTTGCGCTAAGTTATACCAGAGCGCATTGTCTTCATCCATGCAGCCGGTGAATGACGACACGGGAAGCCACATAGGCACAATATCTAAGTGGAAATGGCTGAAGGTATGCCGAAACGCGGTCAGCTGCGTCAGGTTATCGGCAGAAATCTGTCGTTGCGCCAGCCACTGCCGCAAACTTTCTTCATCGGCAAACTGCGGGAAACAGTATAAACCGCCCCACAATCCGCTCGGCGGACGCTGCGCCAGCAATACTTCATCTTCGTGCTGTAACAGCAAAAAGTAGCCGGTGCGCTCTGGCAGCGTCTGTTTCGGTTTTTTGCCCGGATAAAGCGACCAGCTATTGTTGGCGGCGGCAATACATCCGTTTTGTAGCGGACAGAGCGAACATTTCGGCTTAGAGCGCGTACAAATCATCGCGCCCAAATCCATCATCGCCTGGTTAAACCGTTCCACGCCAACCGCGGGCGTCACCTGCTCGCTCAAACTCCATAGTTTATTCTCGACCTCTTTTTTCCCGGGCCAGCCGCTTACAGCATAGCAGCGCGCCAGCACGCGTTTGACGTTACCGTCGAGAATCGGAAAGTGCTTACCCAGAGAAAGCGAGAGAATCGCGCCTGCGGTGGAACGCCCGACGCCCGGCAGTACTGCAACTTCCTCAAAGGTTTCCGGGAATTTACCGCCGTGTAAGGCCGCCACTTGTTGTGCCGCTTTATGCAGATTGCGCGCTCGGGCGTAATAGCCAAGCCCGGTCCACAAGTGGAGAACTTCGTCGAGCGGCGCATTGGCGAGATCGGTCACCGTTGGGAAGCGCACCATAAAGCGTTCAAAATAGGGGATAACGGTCGCAACCTGAGTTTGTTGCAACATCACTTCTGAGAGCCATACTTTGTAGGGCGTCTTGTCAATTTGCCAGGGCAGCGTTTTCCGCCCGTATTTATCGTACCAGTCCAGAACCTGGGCTGAAAATTGCGACGCTTGCATGGTCACCGAATTCACTGTTGTTGGGGGCAAGATTGCAGCACAGCGACGGCAGGGTGTAAACCGGAACTTTCCGCAGCCACGGCCTTATCATGCTTGCATCCGGCAACTAACTTTGGATAATGCCCGTTTTCAGAACACTTTCACAAGCGACTAAATCTTTATGAAAAACGACGTCATCTCACCGGAATTTGATGAAAACGGCCGCCCGCTGCGCCGTATCCGTAGTTTTGTGCGCCGCCAGGGGCGACTGACCAAAGGCCAGGAACATGCGCTGGAAAACTACTGGCCGGTGATGGGCGTTGAGTTCAGCGAAGATATGCTGGATTTCCCTGCGCTTTTTGGCCGTGAAGCGCCGGTGACGCTTGAGATTGGTTTTGGCATGGGCGCGTCGTTGGTGGCAATGGCTAAAGATCGCCCCGAGCAGGACTTCCTCGGCATTGAAGTGCATTCACCGGGCGTTGGTGCGTGCCTGTCTTCTGCGCATGAAGAGGGCTTAAGCAACCTGCGCGTGATGTGTCACGATGCGGTTGAAGTGCTGCATAAAATGATTCCTGACAATTCATTGCGCATGGTGCAGCTCTTTTTCCCTGACCCGTGGCACAAAGCGCGCCATAATAAACGCCGTATCGTTCAGGTGCCGTTTGCCGAGCTGGTAAAAAGCAAACTGCAGCTGGGGGGCATATTCCATATGGCGACCGACTGGGAACCTTATGCGGAACATATGCTTGAAGTGATGTCTTCTATTGACGGTTATAAAAACCTGTCAGAGAGCAATGATTACGTACCGCGTCCGGCATCACGTCCGGTGACGAAATTTGAACAACGTGGTCATCGTCTTGGTCACGGAGTATGGGACTTAATGTTCGAGAGGGTGAAATAATGGCAAAGAACCGTAGCCGTCGTCTGCGTAAAAAAATGCACATCGACGAATTCCAGGAATTAGGATTTTCGGTGGCATGGCGATTCCCGGAAGGTACATCGGAAGAACAGATTGATAAAACCGTTGATGACTTTATTAACGAGGTTATCGAACCGAACAAACTGGCCTTTGACGGCAGCGGTTATCTGGCCTGGGAAGGTCTGATCTGCATGCAGGAAATCGGCAAATGCACCGAAGAACATCAGGCGATTGTGCGTAAGTGGCTGGAAGAACGCAAAATGGAAGAGGTACGCACCAGCGAACTTTTCGACGTTTGGTGGGACTAAGAAAGCATACGGGCGATGACAAATGCAAAACTGCCTGATGTGCTACGCTTATCAGGCCTACAAAGATGCACGATCGAGTAGGCCGGATAAGGCGTTTACGCCGCATCCGGCATGGAAAACGCGCACTTTGTTATCAATCTGGGGCCAGCAAATGCTGGCCTGATTTGTTCTTGAGGGAAGACTATGATGCGCAAAATGCTGCTGGCGGCAGCACTTTCAGTGACGGCAATGACCGCTCACGCCGACTACCAGTGCAGCGTCACGCCGCGTGACGATGTGATTGTCAGCCCGCAAACCGTGCAGGTGAAGGGCGAAAACGGCAATCTGGTGATCACGCCAGACGGCAACGTGATGTATAACGGTAAGCAATATTCCCTGAATGCCGCCCAGCGCGAGCAGGCGAAGGATTATCAGGCTGAACTCCGTAGCACCCTGCCGTGGATTGATGAAGGCGCGAAAAGCCGCGTCGAAAAAGCCCGTATTGCGCTGGATAAAATTATCGTTCAGGAGATGGGCGAAAGCAGCAAAATGCGCAGCCGTCTGACCAAACTTGATGCGCAGCTGAAAGAGCAGATGAACCGCATTATCGAAACGCGCAGCGATGGCCTGACGTTCCACTATAAAGCCATTGATCAGGTTCGCGCCGAAGGCCAGCAATTAGTGAATCAGGCAATGGGCGGAATTTTACAGGACAGCATTAATGAAATGGGCGCGAAAGCGGTGCTGAAAAGCGGCGGTAACCCATTACAGAACGTGCTGGGAAGCCTGGGCGGTCTGCAATCCTCAATCCAAACCGAGTGGAAAAAGCAGGAAAAAGATTTCCAGCAGTTTGGCAAAGATGTTTGTAGCCGCGTTGTGACTCTGGAAGATAGCCGCAAAGCCCTGGTCGGGAATTTAAAATAATCCTCTATTTTAAGACGGCATAATACTTTTTTATGCCGTTTAATTCTTCGTTTTGTTACCTGCCTCTAACTTTGTAGATCTCCAAAATATATTCACGTTGTAAATTGTTTAACGTCAAATTTCCCATGCAAAGCTAAGGGATAATGCGTAGCGTTCACGTAACTGGAGGAATGAAATGGAGTTTTTCAAAAAGACGGCACTTGCCGCACTGGTTATGGGTTTTAGTGGTGCAGCATTGGCATTACCCAATATCACCATTTTAGCAACCGGCGGGACCATTGCCGGTGGTGGTGACTCCGCAACCAAATCTAACTACACAGCGGGTAAAGTTGGCGTAGAAAATCTGGTTAATGCGGTGCCGCAACTGAAGGACATTGCGAACGTTAAAGGCGAGCAGGTAGTGAATATTGGCTCCCAGGACATGAACGATGATGTCTGGCTGACACTGGCGAAAAAAATTAACACCGACTGCGATAAAACTGACGGCTTCGTCATTACCCACGGTACCGACACGATGGAAGAAACCGCTTACTTCCTCGACCTGACGGTGAAATGCGACAAACCGGTGGTGATGGTCGGTGCAATGCGCCCGTCCACGTCTATGAGCGCAGACGGTCCATTCAACCTGTATAACGCGGTAGTGACCGCAGCTGATAAAGCCTCCGCTAATCGTGGCGTACTGGTAGTGATGAACGACACCGTACTTGATGGCCGTGATGTCACCAAAACCAACACCACCGACGTAGCGACCTTCAAGTCTGTTAACTACGGTCCTCTGGGTTACATTCACAACGGTAAGATTGACTACCAACGTACCCCGGCACGTAAGCACACCAGCGACACGCCGTTCGATGTCTCTAAGCTGAATGAACTGCCGAAAGTCGGCATTGTTTATAACTACGCTAACGCATCCGATCTTCCGGCTAAAGCACTGGTAGATGCGGGCTATGATGGCATCGTTAGCGCTGGCGTGGGTAACGGCAACCTGTATAAAACCGTATTTGACACCCTTGCAACCGCTGCGAAAAACGGCACTGCAGTAGTGCGTTCTTCCCGCGTACCGACGGGCGCTACCACTCAGGATGCCGAAGTGGATGATGCGAAATACGGCTTCGTCGCCTCTGGCACGTTGAACCCGCAAAAAGCGCGCGTTCTGCTGCAACTGGCTCTGACGCAAACTAAAGATCCGCAGCAGATCCAGCAGATCTTCAATCAGTACTAATCACTTCGCCCCGGTATCGTGCCGGGGCTTATTCACTTCAGACTCACGTCCATTGCCAATTTTTATTACTCTAATGATAATCACCGGAATAAATTATTCCGCGCGAGGGTTTTCGGGTGAAAAAGCAATGGATTGTTGGTACGGCGCTGCTTATGTTGATGACTGGTAATGTCCGGGCAGATGGTGAACCGCCAACTGAAAATATCTTAAAAGATCAATTCAAAAAGCAGTATCACGGCATTCTCAAGCTTGATGTCATCACCTTAAAAAATCTTGATGCTAAGGGTAATCAGGCCACCTGGTCAGCGGAAGGCGATGTCTCTTCCAGTGACGATCTCTATACCTGGGTCGGTCAGTTGGCAGATTACGAGCTGCTCGAACAGACCTGGACGAAAGATAAACCGGTGAAATTCTCGGCGATGTTAACCAGTAAAGGAACGCCCGCGTCTGGCTGGTCGGTGAACTTTTACTCTTTTCAGGCGGCAGCCAGCGATCGTGGGCGGGTGGTTGACGATATTAAAACGAATAATAAATATCTGATCGTGAATAGCGAAGATTTCAATTATCGCTTTAGTCAGCTTGAGTCTGCGTTGAATAACCAGAATAACTCGATTCCTGCACTGAAAAAGGATGTAAAAGCGCTTGATAAGCAAATGGTGGCGGCGCAGAAAGCAGCGGATGCATATTGGGGAAAAGATGCAAACGGTAAGCAAAGGACCCGCGAAGACGCCTTTAAAAAAATTCACCAACAGCGTGATGATTTTAATAAACAGAACGATAGCGAGGCGTTCGCGGTTAAATATGACAAAGAGGTTTATCAACCGGCGATTGCGGCATGTCATAAACAGAGTGAAGAGTGTTATGAAGTGCCAATTCAGCAGAAACGAGATTTTGATATCAACGAACAACGGCGACAGACTTTTCTACAATCACAAAAACTCAGCCGTAAATTGCAGGATGACTGGATAACGCTCGAGAAAGGGCAATATCCATTAACGATGAAGGTTTCAGAAATAAACAGTAAAAAAGTCGCGATTTTGATGAAAATTGACGATATCAACCAGGCTAATGAACGCTGGAAAAAAGATACCGAACAACTGCGGCGCAATGGGGTGATTAAGTAATTTTTGCGATGACGCAAGAGTTGTAGCCGGATGTTGCGTACACGCCGCATCCGGCAATACAAATTTACTCAGCCAGAAAAAGCTCCAGCAGCGAATTTAAAAACAACTTCCCATGTTCCGTTATCTGCCAGTAATCCGCACATTCTGTGAGATAACCCTGAGCGATAGCCTCGTCTAACTGAGAACGAATAACTGCTTCAGAAAGGCCTGTATACTGGCTAAACTCCACGCGCGGCGCAGGTTCCAGCAGACGGAAGCGATTCATAAAGAACTCAAATGGTTTATCTGCGGCTTCGACATCTCGCTGGCTTTCCAGATACCGCCCCTGCATAAAACCACGTGGATGACGCGTTTTGGTGGTACGCAGAATGCGCCCATCCGGGAAGGTCACTTTGCCATGCGCGCCGCAGCCAATACCGATGTAGTCACCAAAGCGCCAGTAGTTGAGATTGTGCTGGCACTGATAACCGGGTTTGGCGTAAGCGGAAGTTTCATATTGCTGATAACCCGCTGCGGTTAATAACTGATGCCCCTGTTCGAAAATATCCCACAGCGCGTCATCGTCCGGCAGTACAGGAGGGCGCGAGCCAAACAGCGTATTAGGTTCGATGGTCAGTTGATACCAGGAAAGATGCGGCGGATTCAGTTCAATGGCCTGGCGCAGATCGCCAAGCGCCTCTTCCAGTGATTGATCCGGCAGCCCATGCATCAAATCAAGGTTAAAACTACGCAGCCCCAGCCCGCTTGCCAGATTCGCAGCTCGTTTCGCTTCTTGCGGGCCATGAATGCGCCCAAGTCGTTTCAGCTTTTCTTCGCTAAAACTCTGTACGCCAATGGAGATGCGGTTCACACCAGCACGCTGATAATCAACAAAGCGATCGGCTTCAACCGTACCAGGATTCGCTTCCATCGTAATTTCTGCATCCGCTGCCAGCGGCAAACGCGCACGTACGCCGTCCAGCAGCGTTTGCATCGCCGGGCCGGAAAGCAGGCTCGGCGTACCACCGCCAATAAAGATTGTCTTTACTTCACGGCCCTGAGCGTAAGCCACATCGTTGTTCAGATCGTTAAGCAGATGCTGAACATAATCGTCGTGCGGCACTTCTCCTTTCAACGCGTGAGAGTTGAAATCGCAGTACGGGCATTTCTGCACGCACCACGGGATGTGAATGTAGAGACTCAGCGGCGGTAATTTAACCATTACGTAAAGCGTCCAGCAGCAGTTTCAACGCCTGACCACGGTGGGAAATGGCGCTCTTTTCTTCGCGGGTCAGTTCGGCAGCAGTTTTCCCTTCGGAAGGTACGAAGAAGATTGGATCATAACCAAAGCCACCAGTGCCCGCTGGTTCACGAGTAATCACGCCCGGCCAGCTACCGTGGCACACCAGCGGAGTGGGATCTTCCGCGTGACGCAGATATACCAGCACGCAGTGGAAACGCGCCTGACGTTGGTCGTCCGGTACGTCTTTCATTGTTTCCAGCAGTTTTTGCAGATTCTTTTGATCGGTCGCGTCTTCACCGGAATAACGCGCGGAGTAAATACCCGGCGCGCCACCCAGCGCATCTACCGCCAGACCGGAGTCGTCGGCAATTGCCGGTAAACCGGTCACTTTTGCCGCATGGCGCGCTTTCAGAATCGCGTTTTCGATAAAGGTCAGGCCGGTTTCTTCAGCGGAATCTACGCCGAGGTCTGTTTGGGCAACGATATCAAGACCGAAGTCGCTAAGCAGCGACGCCAGCTCACGCACTTTGCCGGCATTGCCGGTTGCGAGGACAACTTTTTGCATAGGATACCTAATTAATTAACGCCGCGATTTCTGGCGGGATTTGTTGCGGATTAATGATTTTAATTTGTTTGTGGCGGCCAAGTTCGCCTTTTTCAATCACCACCTGGCTTTTGGCAACCCGGAATTGCTTACCGAGAAACTTCACCAGATGGCTGTTGGCCTGGCCGTCAACCGGCGGCGCGGTAATGGCGACTTTTACCTCGTCGCCATGTAAACCGACAATAGAATCACGGCTGGCTTTCGGCTGAATATAGAGCCGTAAAACCAGACCGTCATCATTAACTGTTACGGCACTCATAACGCCATCCACAGCCCCGGCAGCAGCATATTTCCGGTCGCCTGCAAGACTTCTGCGACACCCATATTGATGACATACAGCAGCAGAACGAGGATCATCGGCGAGAAATCAATCCCACCCATTGCCGGTAGCAAGCGGCGAATCGGGCGCAGCAGCGGATCGGCCAGCTGAATCAGCACGTATTCAATCGGGCTACGACCCTGGCTTACCCAGCTCATAATCGCCATCACCAGCAGGACCCAGAATATCAGCAGGCCGATGGTTTTCAGCAGAATCAATAAACCGGCAATCCAAATGATTGGCAGGAAGGTCACCACTTTAAACAGCACGATGGCTTTAACGAAACTGAGAATATAGGCAACCAGCAGCGAGGCGCTATCAATGGGGCCCATTGCCGGAATAACGCGGCGCAGTGGCCCGATAATCGGCTGCGTTACCTTCACTACAAACTGTGAGAAGGGGTTGTAAAAATCACAATGAGCCCACTGCATCCAGATGCGTAATAACAGCACCATGGTATACAGCTCAATGACCGTTGAAAGCAGGAAAGTCAACGTATTCATGGCGTTCCTTTAATTCCTTATTTTTTAGAGTAATCACGCGCACCAAAAATTGCAGTGCCGATACGAACCATCGTGCTACCTGCCGCAATGGCGGCTTCCATATCGTCCGACATTCCCAGAGAGAGCGTGTCGATATGCGGGTAGCGCGTTTTCAGTCCGGCAAATGCTACAGCCATTTGGCGTGCAACTTCAAACTGCCTTACATATTCTGACTCAGGCGCAGGGATTGCCATCAGCCCGCGCAGACGTAAACGCGGTAGTTCAGCGACCGCAGCTGCCAGCTCGTCCAGTTCAGCCAGTTGAATCCCGGACTTACTGTTTTCATCACTAATGTTAATTTGAATCAGTACGTTAAGAGGGGGAAGTTCTGCCGGGCGCTGGTCGTTCAGACGGGTAGCGATGCGCAAACGGTCGATGGTATGACACCAGTCGAAATGCTCTGCCACCAGGCGGCTTTTATTAGACTGCAACGGGCCAATAAAATGCCATTCTAATCCTGTTACGCCCAGTTCCTGAAAGTAGCGAATTTTATCTACCCCTTCCTGAACGTAGTTTTCACCAAATTGACGCTGCCCGGCATCAATGGCTTCTGCGATGGCGCTCGCAGGTTTTGTTTTACTGACTGCAAGCAGCGTAATTTCTTCTGGAGAACGGCCGCAACGCGTTGCAGCCGCTGAGATTTTGTCCCGGACCTGTGCCAGGTTATGCGCAATATCGTTCATTTTCCGAGGATCTTAGTATGAATATGGAAGAAATTGTGGCCCTTAGTGTAAAGCATAACGTCTCGGATCTACACCTGTGCAGCGCCTGGCCCGCACGATGGCGTATTCGCGGGAGAATGGAAGCTGCGCCGTTTGACGCGCCGGACGTCGAAGAGCTACTGCGGGAGTGGCTGGATGACGATCAGCGGGCAATATTGCTGGAGAATGGTCAGCTGGATTTTGCTGTGTCGCTGGCGGAAAACCAGCGATTGCGCGGCAGTGCGTTCGCACAACGGCAAGGTATTTCTCTGGCGTTACGGCTGTTACCTTCGCACTGCCCGCAGCTCGAACAGCTTGGCGCACCACCGGTATTGCCGGAATTACTCAAGAGCGAGAATGGCCTGATTCTGGTGACGGGGGCGACGGGGAGCGGCAAATCTACCACGCTGGCGGCGATGGTTGGCTATCTCAATCAACATGCCGATGCGCATATTCTGACGCTGGAAGATCCTGTGGAATATCTCTATACCAGTCAGCGATGTTTGATCCAGCAGCGGGAGATTGGTTTGCACTGTATGACTTTCGCATCGGGATTGCGGGCTGCATTGCGGGAAGATCCTGATGTGATTTTGCTCGGAGAGCTGCGTGATAGCGAGACAATCCGTCTGGCGCTGACGGCGGCAGAAACCGGGCATCTGGTGCTGGCGACATTACACACGCGCGGCGCAGCGCAGGCAGTTGAGCGACTGGTGGATTCATTTCCTGCGCAGGAAAAAGATCCCGTGCGTAATCAACTGGCAGGTAGTTTACGGGCAGTGTTGTCACAAAAACTGGAAGTGGATAAACAGGAAGGACGCGTGGCGCTGTTTGAATTACTGATTAACACACCCGCGGTGGGGAATTTGATTCGTGAAGGGAAAACCCACCAGTTACCGCATGTTATTCAAACCGGGCAGCAGGTGGGGATGATAACGTTTCAGCAGAGTTATCAGCAGCGGGTGAAAGAAGGGCGCTTGTGACGTTGCTGTGTCTGATACGAATTGTAAATATGCCCGATGCGCAAGCTTATCGGGCCTACAAGGGAAGCGTAACTTTGAATTCGCACTCACTGTAGGTTGGATAAGGCGTTTACGCCGCATCCAACATGAAACAACGAGCACATTGTCAGAAATCTGTGCGCTAGTAAATCGCCTTAATATCCCTGCTCGAAATAGCTTTCGAGAATAATAACCGCAGAGGCAGAGTCGACTTTGCTTTTGTTGAGCGCCCGATAGCCGCCCTGTTCAAACAGACCGGAACGTGCCTCCACGGTGCTAAGACGCTCGTCATGGAGCTTTACTTCAACACCGAAACGACCATGAATACGGTTGGCAAATTTACGCGCTCTGGCGGTTAACGGCTGTTCGGTGCCGTCCATATTCAGCGGCAAACCGACGATGATTTCGTCCGGCTGCCACTCTTTCAGTAAACGCTCGATAATGTTCCAGTCCGGCGTACCGTCCTGCGCTTTAATTGCAGGCAAAGGGCGAGCGGTGCCGGTAATGCGTTGACCGACCGCTACGCCAATGCTTTTGGTGCCGAAGTCGAAGGCGAGTAAGGTTCCACTCATCAGGCGTGTCCTGCCACACCAGGCATGGTGAGAATATCCACACCAATCAGTTTTGCCGCCTCGCGCCAGCGGTCCGCAATCGGCGTTTTGAACAGAATATTCAGATCTGCCGGGGCCGTTAGCCACGCGTTATCGAGAATTTCTTGTTCCAGTTGACCTTTCTCCCAGGAGGCATAACCCAGAGCCACCAATACGTCAGACGGTTGTTTATCGGTGCCGAGCGTTTCCAGCACATCGCGGGAAGTGGTCATCACTGTGTTGTCTGAAATGCGAATGCTGGAAGCAAAATTGGAGGGCGGAGTATGCAAAATAAACCCGCGATCTTCAGCCAGCGGACCGCCGAGCATAACCGGTTTATCCAGACGGATTGATTCATCACGCGGCTCCGGCGTGATCTTCAGTTTTTCCAGAATCCCTTCAATTTTGAGATTTTCCAGCGGCTTGTTGACGATGATCCCCATTGCACCATTGGTATTATGTTCGCAAATGTAGACCACGGAACGACGGAAAATCGGATCCTGGAGAGCAGGCATGGCAATAAGAAAGTGATGCTGTAAATTCATTGTCAGAGGTTCTGTTTCCTGGTTCAAAAAAGCAACAGCGCCCAGTATGCGTGGAAAGAAGGGCGCTGTCACTCAGAGTCTCAACGAGATCCTTCTCGCTAAGGTGGGTTACTGCTGCTGTAAACGTGCTTCGATGGCATCCATTAACATTCCGGTAATCGACACCGGAAACTCTGCTTCAATCTCACGAATACAGGTTGGGCTGGTGACGTTAATTTCAGTCAGACGGTCGCCGATGATATCCAGACCAACAAAAATCAGCCCTTTTTCTTTCAGCGTCGGCCCAATCTGACGGGCGATTTTCCAGTCACTTTCCGTCAGCGGACGAGGTTCACCGCGACCACCGGCAGCCAGATTGCCACGGGTTTCGCCCCCCTGCGGAATACGCGCCAGGCAATACGGCACCGGCTCGCCATCCACTACCAGCACGCGTTTGTCGCCATCTTTAATGGCTGGCAGGTAATTTTGCGCCATGCAGTAGCGAGTGCCATGCTCAGTCAGGGTTTCGGCAATCACGCCGAGGTTTGGATCACCTTCTTTCACGCGGAAAATCGACGCGCCGCCCATACCGTCCAGCGGCTTAAGAATGATGTCGCTGTGTTTTTCCCAGAAAGCTTTTAGCTGCGCTTTATTGCGTGTGACCAGCGTTTCTGGTGTTAAGTCAGAGAACCAGGCAGTGAACAGTTTTTCGTTACAATCGCGCAGGCTCTGCGGCTTGTTAACGATCAGCGTCCCTTTATCTTCGGCACGTTCCAGAATATAGGTCGCGTAGATAAACTCGGTATCAAACGGCGGGTCTTTACGCATCAGGATCACATCGAGATCGGCCAGCGGCAGATCCTGCTCACCCGTGAACTCGTACCATTTATCGTAGTTCTGTTCGACGCTCAAAGTATGGGTACGAGCGCGAGCCTCACCATTGATCAAATAGAGATCGGCCATCTCCATATAGTGAAGTTCGTAACCACGACGCTGTGCTTCCAGCAACATAGCGAAACTGGAATCTTTCTTGATGTTGATGTTTGCGATGGGGTCCATCACGATGCCGAGCTTGATCATTATTCTTCTCCGTTAGCCCAAATCGCCAAAACGCACTTGTAGCGCGGTAATGGCGGTGAGCGCAGTTGTCTCAGTACGCAAAACGCGAGGTCCCAACAGGATATCAGTAAATTGATAGCGGGCAGTCATGGCAATTTCATCTGCCGATAAACCGCCTTCCGGGCCAATCAGCAGGCGGACGCGTTCGACCGGTAACGGCAACGTATTGATGCTGTTACTGGCGCGCGGGTGAAGATTCAGTTTCAGTCCTTCATCCTGCTCTGCACACCAGGCTTCCAGATCCATCGCTGGACGGATTTCCGGCACCCGGTTACGGCCACACTGCTCACAGGCAGCAATTGCAATCTTCTGCCACTGCTGGAGCTTCTTGTTCAGACGTTCACTATCCAGTTTAACGCCGCAGCGCTCAGAAAAAAGTGGCGTAATGAGGCTTACACCGAGTTCGATCGATTTCTGGATAGTAAATTCCATTTTTTCACCACGCGACATCACCTGACCGAGGTGAATATGCAGCGGAGATTCGCGATCGTCGATCTGGCCTTCCAGCACCTTCACTTCCACGCTTTTTTTGCTGGCGCTGGTAATTTCGGCGTCAAAGACCTGGTTGCTGCCGTCAAACAATTGCAGCGCCTGTCCCGGCCCCATACGCAGTACGCGCCCGATATGGTTGGCGGCATCTTCGCAAAGCGCGATGTGAGAATGGCTGGTCAGTGGTTCAGGATGATAAATGCGGGGGATACGCATAGTTAAAAATCCGCGTCGTCTCCCCACGCGGTTGTACGCGTGGGGTAGGGGTTAACAAAAAGAATCCCGCTAGTGTAGGTTAGCTCTTTCGCGCCTGGCAAGCGCGTTGCACATACGGGTTATGATTGCCCTGCACCTTCGCGATGCGTTCATCACGCTCGCACTCCCAGTCGGTAACTGGATACATCTTGTCCCATGCGTTGAACAGCTGCGTTTGCTGACGAGAGAGTGTCAGGTTGTATTGGTCACGCATATAGAAGTAGGTGCGCGCAATGGCACCGCGTGCACGCGCTGGTGGCTCGGCAACTTTTTCTTTGAAATCGACCTTCATGGCGCATTGACCGTACTGGCCTTCACCGCCATTCCACTGGCTGTACATAAAGTTGCCGCGATCGCCATTCACCTCACCGACTGACGGCTGCAGGTTATGCATATCGCTTTCCATCTTGCGATAGACCGGATCTTTGGCGCAATTTTTACGTCCACCGTCCTGCCAGCACTGGCGCTGGTGACCGAATTGCCAGGCAGGAACGACGTGTTCCCACTCTACGCGGCTGGCACGGTTTTCATTTTTTCGCACCTGATAGCCGCACGATTGCAGATCAACAACGCCTTTTTTGCCCTGCCAGTTAATTTTACATCCGCAATAAAACGTACCGGGCGCGTCAGCGTGGACTTTTACCGCCGCGGCTTTCGCTTGAGAAAAACTATTGATACCTTCGGCCAATGCCGGGCCGGAAAATGCTGCGCTCAGTACCACCGCAGCAATAGACAAATAACGGTACATCACTTACTCCGTGTTAAAACGAGCCAGCAACGTAGCGAAAGTTGTTTTGGTATGCAATCAGCCAGATCAGGAAAGTTCCTGATAGTTCAGGTGGTTATTTCGCAACCAGCTGTTCGCCGCAGTGAACACAGCGATAGACGGCTTCGCCACGAACTACGCGATTATGACGGCGTACGGTAAGCTGATGCTCCTGGCACTTGCAGCGGTAGGGGAAGGTGTTGCGGCGCACGGATTGCAGTTCGAACTGATGCGTACGGCGGGCGGGAACGCCCAGCACGCTTTCCATCATCCACTTCCACTCTTTGCCATGTGGCGCTACGCGGCCGAAATGTTTCCATACCAGCAAATGTGCCAGTTCGTGCGGCACCACTTCTTCAATAAAGGCTTCACTGTTTTCCAACAGCAAAACGGGATTGAGACGAATTTCATAGCTTTCCAGCCAGGCTGTTCCGGCAGAGGTTCCGCGCTGGGTGTAAGAGAGTTTTGGCTCCGGGTAGTTACGCCCTAGCTTCAGGTTGGCCTGGGCGAGTTTTTCCCGCAGGCGACGCATAACGGCCTGTTGGATGGCGATAGGGAGACGGGATGTTTTCATAGCGGCAGAGGATAGAGCGAAGAAAAGATGACTGCAAGAGGTGGCTTCCTCCATGATGGGAGGAAGCCTGAGGAGATTAATCGTGAGCGCCGATTTCGCGCAGTTTACGACCTTTCATCAGATTACGTTCAATATGTTCCAGCGAAACGTGTTTGGTTTCCGGTACCAGCCACAATGTCAGCAGGATAAACAGTACGTTCAGAGCAGCATACACCCAGAAGGTGTTGGCGTTACCCAGCGTGTTGAGCATGGTCAGGAACGTTGCGCCAACGATCATGTTGGCAATCCAGTTGGTGGCAGTGGAGCTGGTGATGCCAAAATCGCGGCCTTTCAGCGGCTGAATTTCGGAGCACAGTACCCAAATCAGCGGACCGGCACTCATGGCAAAACCGACAATAAACATCAGCAGCATGGCGATGGCGAAATACTGCGCCGACGGAGAGTGGATACCGATATGCATCATTGTACCGAGTACGCCCATACCAGCAGCCATCACCAGGAAGCCCAGCGTTAGCGTTGGTTTACGTCCCCAGCGGTCAACAAGGCCGATTGCGATAAAGGTGGCAAGTACGTTGGTCAGGCCGACAATCACTGTCCCCCACATTTGCTCGGTGGTGTTGGTATAACCCGCCAGTTCGAAGATTTTCGGCGCGTAATACATGATGACGTTCATCCCGGTGAATTGCTGCATTACCTGCAATAGTACGCCAAGGAACACCGCGCGGCGGAAGTTGCTATTCTCTTTAAACAGCGCCCAGCCACTCTGTTTAACCTGCAAACTTTCACGGATTTCATCCAGTTCGCGTTTCGCTTCCGCGCTGGTGTCACGCAGGCGTAGCAGCACGCGTTCGGCATCAACAAAACGGCGTTTGGCGGCAAACCAACGTGGGCTGTCTGGCAGGAAGAAGACACCAATCAGCAGCAAAATTGCCGGGATGATAATCACACCCAGCATCCAGCGCCATGCACCGGTGTAGCTGAAGGCGGTATCAGAAAGATAAGCGCCGAGGATCCCGATAGTGATCATCAACTGATACATCGAGATCATACTGCCGCGAATTTTTTCCGGCGCAATTTCAGAGAGGTACAGCGGTGCGGTATAAGAGGCCACACCCACTGCCAGCCCCAGCAAAACGCGGGAAAGAATCAGTACTTCAACGTTTGGCGCAGCAGCAGAGAACAGTGAACCGGCAACAAACAAGATTGCGCCGATCATCAGGCTCTTTTTGCGCCCGAGTTTAAAGGAGAGCCAGCCGCTGCCCACCGCACCGACTGCCGCACCGAACATCATGGAGCTTACGACCCATTCTTGCGTGTGCGAAGTAATCTGGAATTCATCTGCAATAAACGGCAGTGCGCCAGCAATTACACCGATATCCAGGCCAAAGAGTAATCCCGCCAGAGCGGCAAGGAAGCAGACGAAAAACGTCATTGCCTTGTTTGACCGCCCCTGTTTTTTAGCGTCAGGCATGATGCCCTCCAATATGGTTATTTTTTATTGTGAATTAAGATAGGTGAGTACGACGTAAAAAGATGTGAAGCAAATCACATCAGTGTAATCGCTTACACTAACATTTATCTTAGTTATGATTTAAGTGCATGAAAATAATTGAGTTATATCATCATAGATTAAAGGTTGTTATCTGCAATTAAGACTTTACTGAAAAAAAATGTAACAACTGTGAAGGCTGAATAATAATATGAAAATATTACAAATATTTGGCTGGCGTGGTTGGTGTAATCGGTTTCAGTAGTGATGATAATTTGCGGTAAAACGTGTTGAGGAAGAATGATGTTATTGTGCGGGCGGTTTTTTTGCCGGATGCGGCGTGAATGCCTGTCCACCGCGGTGAGGTAAAAGAAAAAGGCCAGCGCGAGGCTGGCCTTTGAAAGCAGGTGAAGAAAGATTACTTCAGACCGGCAGCATCACGCAGCAGCTGCGCTTTGTCGGTTTTTTCCCACGGGAAATGTTCACGACCAAAGTGACCGTATGCTGCGGTTTCTTTGTAGATCGGGTGCAGCAGATCCAGCATCTGAATCAGACCGTATGGGCGCAGGTCGAAGAATTCACGTACCAGCAGAGTCAGTTGTTCAGAAGGCACTTTCTCAGTACCGAAAGTTTCTACCATGATGGAAGTCGGTTCAGCCACGCCGATTGCGTAGGAAACCTGAATTTCACAACGATCGGCCAGGCCAGCAGCAACAATGTTTTTCGCGACATAACGTGCTGCGTAGGCTGCGGAACGGTCCACTTTTGATGGATCTTTACCGGAGAATGCACCGCCACCATGACGCGCCATGCCGCCGTAGGTATCAACGATGATTTTACGACCAGTCAGACCGCAGTCACCCATCGGGCCACCGATAACGAAACGACCGGTCGGGTTGATGAAGAATTTGGTGGCAGAAGTCAGCCATTCAGCGGGCAGAATCGGCTTGATGATCTCTTCCATTACCGCTTCTTGCAGCGATTTCTGGTCGATCTCTTCAGAGTGCTGAGTGGAAAGCACGACAGCATCAATGCCAACGATTTTGCCGTCGTCATACTGGAAAGTCACCTGGCTTTTCGCGTCCGGGCGCAGCCACGGCAGAGTGCCGTTTTTACGCACTTCAGCCTGACGCTGTACCAGACGGTGTGCATAAGTGATAGGTGCTGGCATCAGCACGTCGGTTTCATTAGTTGCGTAGCCAAACATCAGACCCTGGTCGCCCGCGCCCTGTTCCAGCGGATCGGCACGGTCAACGCCCTGGTTGATGTCAGGAGACTGTTTACCGATGGCGCTCAGAACCGCACAGGAGTTAGCGTCAAAGCCCATGTCGGAATGCACATAGCCAATTTCGCGAACGGTATTACGGGTGATCTCTTCGATGTCTACCCAGGCGCTGGTGGTGATTTCGCCGCCAACTAAAACCATGCCGGTTTTTACGTAGGTTTCGCAAGCAACGCGTGCTTTCGGATCCTGTTCGAGGATCGCGTCTAAAACGGCATCAGAGATTTGGTCAGCAATTTTGTCAGGATGCCCTTCAGAGACGGACTCGGACGTAAAAAGGTGTTTTGCCATATTTAATATCACCTAAAGAGAATTTGGTTAGCTCAAACTGTTGTGTGGATTTTATGTGGTAGCGGATCCTACCACGACTCTGCAGGTTAAAAACACTGGCAGTCTGAGTGTTAATCGGTATGGATGGATTAACATCTGGATGGCTATTTTAGGTCAGTTCTTCACCCAATTTCCACTTTTTTTTGAATCGTGTCTCATTCTGTTAAAAACGTGGCTGGAAATTTTTCCTGACAATGCTGGCATTCTGCGTATTTATCTTTTGCAATTTTCTGCCATTGTGGGGTATAAAACGCGGCGCGCGGCTTAAATAAAAAGCACACGACGTTTCTTTCGTGTTGCCACTTCCAGCCGGGTTGAAAACAGAGTTTTGGCTTGTGGGTTCGTCTTAACAGGCGGCCGTGGAGGTGATACGAAATAATGAACCGTTGTCTGCTGCTTAACCTGTCTCACCGTTCTGGTGAAGATTCGTTCCCCGCACTCTGCATCTCTGCTTTGCATACCTGCCGATGTTATACCCATCTCGGCGCTTCTCAGGATTCAAGAGCTGGTTACAGCTACTGAGGACTGAACAAGGGCGCTCTTGTAAAAACAAGAGTTTTCTCGTGGTTTCGCCGAACTGTCACACTTACGTTCGGTTATGTGCTTAATAATGTTATGAAAAAGAAACCGGTTGCGCAGTTGGAGCGTCAGCATTCACTGCTGGAAAATCCATGTGCTTATGGGTTGTTATCGCAGTTCCAGGCTGCGATAGTCGTTAACTGTTTTACACTTAATAAAATAATTTGAGGTTCGCTATGTCTGACGACATGTCTATGGGTTTGCCTTCGTCAGCGGGCGAACACGGTGTACTACGCTCCATGCAGGAGGTTGCAATGAGCTCCCAGGAAGCCAGCAAGATGCTGCGTACTTACAATATTGCCTGGTGGGGCAATAACTACTATGACGTTAACGAGCTGGGCCACATCAGCGTGTGCCCGGACCCGGACGTCCCGGAAGCTCGCGTCGATCTCGCGCAGTTAGTGAAAACTCGCGAAGCACAGGGTCAGCGTCTGCCTGCACTGTTCTGTTTCCCACAGATCCTGCAGCACCGTTTGCGTTCCATTAACGCCGCGTTCAAACGAGCGCGGGAATCCTACGGCTATAACGGCGATTACTTCCTCGTTTATCCGATCAAAGTTAACCAGCACCGCCGCGTGATTGAGTCCCTGATTCATTCGGGCGAACCGCTGGGCCTGGAAGCCGGTTCCAAAGCTGAGTTGATGGCGGTGCTGGCACATGCTGGCATGACCCGTAGCGTCATCGTCTGCAACGGTTATAAGGACCGCGAATATATCCGCCTGGCATTAATTGGCGAGAAGATGGGCCACAAGGTCTATCTGGTCATTGAGAAGATGTCAGAAATTGCCATTGTGCTGGATGAAGCAGAACGTCTGAATGTCGTTCCTCGTCTGGGCGTGCGTGCACGTCTGGCGTCGCAAGGCTCGGGTAAATGGCAGTCCTCCGGCGGGGAAAAATCGAAGTTTGGCCTGGCGGCGACTCAAGTACTGCAACTGGTTGAAACGCTGCGTGAAGCCGGGCGTCTCGACAGCCTGCAACTGCTGCACTTCCACCTCGGTTCGCAGATGGCGAATATTCGCGATATCGCGACAGGCGTTCGTGAATCCGCGCGTTTCTATGTGGAACTGCACAAGCTGGGCGTCAATATTCAGTGCTTCGACGTCGGCGGCGGTCTGGGCGTGGACTATGAAGGCACCCGTTCTCAGTCTGACTGCTCCGTAAACTACGGCCTCAATGAATACGCCAACAACATCATCTGGGCGATTGGTGATGCGTGTGAAGAAAATGGTCTGCCACATCCGACGGTAATCACCGAATCGGGTCGTGCGGTGACTGCGCATCACACCGTGCTGGTGTCGAATATCATCGGCGTGGAACGTAACGAATACACGGTGCCGACCGCGCCTGCAGAAGACGCACCGCGCGCCCTGCAAAGCATGTGGGAAACCTGGCAGGAAATGCACGAACCGGGAACTCGCCGTTCTCTGCGTGAATGGTTACACGACAGCCAGATGGATCTGCACGACATTCATATCGGCTACTCTTCCGGCACCTTTAGCCTGCAAGAACGCGCATGGGCTGAGCAGCTTTATTTGAGCATGTGCCATGAAGTGCAAAAGCAGCTGGATCCGCAAAACCGTGCTCATCGTCCGATTATCGACGAGCTGCAGGAACGTATGGCGGACAAAATGTACGTCAACTTCTCGCTGTTCCAGTCGATGCCGGATGCGTGGGGGATCGACCAGTTGTTCCCGGTTCTGCCGCTGGAAGGGCTGGATCAAGTGCCGGAACGCCGCGCTGTGCTGCTGGATATTACCTGTGACTCAGACGGTGCTATCGACCACTATATTGATGGTGACGGTATTGCCACGACAATGCCTATGCCGGAGTACGATCCGGAGAATCCGCCGATGCTCGGTTTCTTCATGGTCGGCGCATATCAGGAGATCCTCGGCAACATGCACAACCTGTTCGGTGATACCGAAGCGGTTGACGTGTTCGTCTTCCCTGACGGCAGCGTAGAAGTAGAACTGTCTGACGAAGGCGATACCGTGGCGGATATGCTGCAATATGTACAGCTCGATCCTAAAACGTTGTTAACCCAGTTCCGTGATCAAGTGAAGAAAACCGATCTTGATGCTGAACTGCAACAACAGTTCCTTGAAGAGTTCGAGGCAGGTTTGTACGGTTATACCTATCTTGAAGATGAATAATTAAGATTATTCCGCTGGCGGGTCGATTTATTTACGTAAATCGGCCCGCTTTCTTTTTATATATTCTTAAAAATAATTTAGCTGCTTTTCTTATTAAATAATCCCCCTACAATCGCTGCATTAATTAAATGCAGAGGGAACGGTTATGAAAAAATGGAAAGTACGTAGCGCGTTGATAGCATTAGCCGTGCTGCTGGCCGGTTGTTCCAGTAATGCGCAGTATAATAGCAGTGCATCAGGCAATGTCGGCACCGCCTGGGGTGGGGATGTGCACTCAACGGTTCAGGGCGTATCTGCTGAACGAGCCTGGCGCGATCCGGCAGAGATGATCGTTATTAGTTATTCGACTAATGTTCCTTCCGGCTACGACCGCGTTTATAGCATTCGTATTAACGAACTGGAATATGCTATTCGCGATGGTAATTTTAATTCTCTACCTATTACGCGGGTTTATGATTCATCCAATAATGAACCACGCTATATTGTCCATGCCAGAGTCGGAATGAATTATCAATTATATGTCCGTAATTACAGTCGTAACACCAACTACGAGATCGTTGCTACGGTTGATGGCCTGGATGTGCTGAACGGCAAGCAAGGTTCGCTGAATAACAACGGTTATATTGTGAATGCCGGAGATTCGTTAGCGATTAAAGGATTCCGCAAAGATAAACATACCGAAGCGGCTTTTCAGTTCGCCAACGTTGCTGATTCCTACGCAGCCAATTCGGCGCAAGGCGATGTGCGTAATACCGGTGTAATCGGCTTTGCCGCCTTTGAATTACAAGGCCCGGCGCAAAACGCGCTGCCGCCGTGCTCTGGACAAGCGTTTCCGGCAGATAACAATGGCTATGCGCCGCCACCGTGTCGGAAATAGTAACCTTGCTTGATGCCTTGCCCATTTAGGGCGATAATTAGCACAAACTTGTGTTTCGCAAATCCAACCCTTCCTCGTCGGGCCTAACGACGCGGAGGGGTTTTTTTATATCGACTTTGTAATAGGAGTCCATCCATGAGCACCTTAGGTCATCAATACGATAACTCACTGGTTTCCAACGCCTTTGGTTTTTTACGCCTGCCGATGAACTTCCAGCCGTATGACAGCGATGCTGACTGGGTGATTACTGGCGTGCCGTTCGATATGGCCACTTCTGGTCGTGCCGGTGGACGCCACGGTCCGGCAGCTATCCGTCAGGTTTCGACGAATCTGGCCTGGGAACACAACCGCTTCCCGTGGAATTTCGACATGCGTGAGCGCCTGAACGTCGTGGACTGCGGTGATCTGGTATATGCCTTCGGCGATGCCCGTGAGATGAGCGAGAAGCTGCAGGCGCACGCCGAGAAGCTGCTGGCTGCCGGTAAGCGTATGCTCTCCTTCGGTGGTGACCACTTTGTTACGCTGCCGCTGCTGCGCGCTCATGCGAAGCATTTCGGCAAAATGGCGTTGGTACACTTTGATGCCCACACCGATACCTACGCTAACGGTTGTGAATTTGACCACGGCACCATGTTCTATACCGCGCCGAAAGAAGGTCTGATCGACCCGAATCATTCCGTGCAGATTGGTATTCGTACCGAGTTTGATAAAGACAACGGCTTTACCGTGCTGGACGCCTGCCAGGTGAACGATCGCAGCGTGGATGACATTATCGCCCAGGTGAAACAGATTGTGGGTGATATGCCGGTTTACCTGACCTTTGATATCGACTGCCTGGATCCTGCTTTTGCACCAGGCACCGGTACGCCGGTAATTGGCGGCCTGACCTCCGATCGCGCCATTAAACTGGTACGCGGCTTGAAAGATCTCAACATCGTTGGGATGGACGTAGTGGAAGTGGCTCCGGCATACGATCAGTCGGAAATCACCGCTCTGGCTGCGGCGACGCTGGCGCTGGAGATGCTGTATATTCAGGCGGCGAAAAAGGGCGAGTAAGCGCCAGATAAGAGGCGCACGGGTGATGTGTCATTAATGTCGGATGCGGCGTGAACGCCTTATCCGACCTACGTTCGGCACTACCTGGCTTTACTTAACTCCATCCGCGCTCATACGATCGTGAATATGCTGGGCGCGTTCGGCGGATGCAGGATGGTCGTCAAACATTGAGCTTTGGCGGCCTTCTTCCAGTTTCGCCAGTTTTTCAAAGCTGGTGGCAAGACCTGCCGGGCTGATACCGCGTTGGCGCAGCAAGTCGTAGGAGTAATCATCGGCCTCTGATTCCTGACGTTGGGTAAATTGCGAATTGACTAGCTTTTCGCCCAGGTCTCCCAGTTGTGATTGTGACAAACTGCCGACAATTCCGCCTGCAGAGGCCGCCGCAACGCGAATTGCGTTTGTACCAAGTGCTACCTGCATTCCTTTCTTCACATGGCCTAATGCCACGTGCCCCATTTCGTGACCGAGCACCGCTTCGACTTCGTTATCTGTCATCATATCCATCAGCCCGCTATAGACGCGGATACAGCCGTTAGCCATTGCAAAGGCGTTCACATCCTTCGCCATATACACTTTGTAATTCACCGGCTGACCGTTGATATTGTTGCCTAGCGCATTGGCAATAGTTGTCAGACGTTTAGCGTATTCGCTATTGGCTGGCGCAATCGTCGCTTTGCTGTCCATCTCCTGGCATGCCTGATCGCTCAGTTTTTTCACCTGCGCATCACTCAAACTGTAAGCCTGAAAAGCTTCCGCTCCTGATGAGAGCAGTCCACTGGAGTCCATATTCTGGCAACCGGTCAGCACCGTAGCCACGCTCATTGCTACCAATAAGGCGCGAATTTTCATGTTTTCTCTTCCGCACAAGGTCAGGATTATTCTAAAAATGCGCCGTTTGCAGGTGAATCGACGCTCAGTCTCAGTATAAGGAAAAGCGCAGCGGACGGGCGAGTGGATTGCGCAACATGCGAGCATGATCCAGAGATTTCTGAAGCGGCAAAAGGATGTTCCATGTACATGACGCGCGGCTTGCGGTAAATTGTTGGCAAATTTTCCGGCGTAGCCCAAAACGCGCTGTCGTCAAGTCGTTAAGGGCGTGCCCTTCATCATCCGATCTGGAGTCAAAATGTCCTCACGTAAAGAGCTTGCCAATGCTATTCGTGCGCTGAGCATGGACGCAGTACAGAAAGCCAAATCCGGTCACCCGGGTGCCCCTATGGGTATGGCTGACATTGCCGAAGTCCTGTGGCGTGATTTCCTGAAACACAACCCGCAGAATCCGTCCTGGGCTGACCGTGACCGCTTCGTGCTGTCCAACGGCCACGGCTCCATGCTGATCTACAGCCTGCTGCACCTCACCGGTTACGATCTGCCGATGGAAGAACTGAAAAACTTCCGTCAGCTGCACTCTAAAACTCCGGGTCACCCGGAAGTGGGTTACACCGCAGGTGTAGAAACCACCACCGGTCCGCTGGGTCAGGGTATTGCCAACGCAGTCGGTATGGCGATTGCAGAAAAAACGCTGGCGGCGCAGTTTAACCGTCCGGGCCACGACATCGTCGACCACTACACCTACGCCTTCATGGGCGACGGCTGCATGATGGAAGGCATCTCCCACGAAGTTTGCTCTCTGGCGGGTACGCTGAAGCTGGGTAAACTGATTGCGTTCTACGATGACAACGGTATTTCTATCGATGGTCACGTTGAAGGCTGGTTTACCGACGACACCGCAATGCGTTTCGAAGCTTACGGCTGGCACGTTATTCGCGATATCGACGGTCATGACGCGGCATCCATCAAACGCGCAGTAGAAGAAGCGCGCGCAGTGACTGACAAACCGTCCCTGCTGATGTGCAAAACCATCATCGGTTTCGGTTCCCCGAACAAAGCCGGTACCCACGACTCCCACGGTGCGCCGCTGGGCGACGCTGAAATTGCCCTGACCCGCGAACAGCTGGGCTGGAAATACGCGCCGTTCGAAATCCCGTCTGAAATCTATGCTCAGTGGGATGCGAAAGAAGCAGGCCAGGCGAAAGAGTCCGCATGGAACGAGAAATTCGCTGCTTACGCGAAAGCTTATCCGCAGGAAGCCGCTGAATTTACCCGCCGTATGAAAGGCGAAATGCCGTCTGACTTCGACGCGAAAGCGAAAGAGTTCATTGCTAAACTTCAGGCTAATCCGGCGAAAATCGCCAGCCGTAAAGCGTCTCAGAATGCTATCGAAGCGTTCGGTCCGCTGTTGCCGGAATTCCTCGGCGGCTCCGCTGACCTTGCTCCGTCTAACCTGACCCTGTGGTCTGGTTCTAAAGCAATCAACGAAGATGCTGCAGGTAACTACATCCACTACGGTGTTCGCGAGTTCGGTATGACCGCGATTGCTAACGGTATCTCCCTGCACGGTGGTTTCCTGCCGTATACCTCAACCTTCCTGATGTTCGTGGAATACGCACGTAATGCCGTACGTATGGCTGCGCTGATGAAACAGCGTCAGGTGATGGTTTACACCCACGACTCCATCGGTCTGGGCGAAGATGGCCCGACTCACCAGCCGGTAGAACAGATCGCTTCTCTGCGCGTGACCCCGAACATGTCTACATGGCGTCCGTGTGACCAGGTTGAATCCGCAGTAGCGTGGAAATACGGCGTTGAGCGTCAGGACGGCCCGACTGCGCTTATCCTCTCCCGTCAGAACCTGGCGCAGCAGGAACGTACTGAAGAGCAGCTGGCAAACATCGCGCGCGGTGGTTATGTGCTGAAAGACTGTGCTGGTCAGCCGGAACTGATCTTCATCGCGACCGGTTCTGAAGTTGAACTGGCTGTTGCCGCCTACGAAAAACTGACTGCCGAAGGCGTGAAAGCGCGCGTGGTTTCCATGCCGTCTACCGACGCATTCGACAAGCAGGACGCGGCTTACCGTGAATCCGTACTGCCGAAAGCGGTTACCGCTCGTGTTGCGGTGGAAGCTGGCATTGCTGACTACTGGTACAAGTATGTTGGCCTGAACGGTGCTATCGTCGGCATGACCACCTTCGGTGAATCTGCTCCGGCAGAGCAGCTGTTTGAAGAGTTCGGCTTCACCGTTGACAACGTTGTTGCGAAAGCAAAAGCGCTGCTGTAATCGGTAAGATGTTTTGTGAGAAGGGCCGCAAATGCGGCCCTTCAGATTGTTGGCAAAGTGCGCGTTGTTTATGCCGGATGCGGCGTGAACGCCTTATCCGTCCTACAAGATTTTGCAAATTCAACATATTGCAGGAAGTATGTAGGCCTGATAAGCGTAGCGCATCAGGCAGTTTTGTCTTTGCTATCAGTCTCAAGGGCCGCGAAAGCGGCCCTTTTTTTACTTAGTAGAGATAAACGGAACTGTGCTGCCGGGGATCATGGTATCGGGCAGTTTACCGTCCCAACGCTCAGCAGTGGTGAGGGCAACAAGTCCGGGATTCTCCCGCAGAGCTTCACCGCGCAGGCGGATAGCTTCTGCTTCAGCCGCACTTTTTAAACGAATAGTTTCAGCCTCTGCCGCGCCTCTTACGCGAATAGTTTCCGCTTCTGCTTTGGCTGCCGCTAGTTTACTGTCTGCTTCCGCCTGGGCCTGAGTTACCGCTATTTGCGCCTGGATTTTCTCCGTTTCCAGATTTTGCTTACGCGTGGCAATGGCGACTTCTGCTTTCATTCGGTCTTCAATCGACTTTTCATAAGCGTCAGAAAAATCAATATTTTCAATCTGGACCCCGTCAATTACCACTGGCCCAACAACGGCTTTGCGCATGGCATTTTGCAGATCCTGAACCAGTTTTGTGCGATCCTGTACGGCGCTGATGGCGGTATATTGTCCGAAAACGTTCTCCAGTTGAGTTGGCAACTGACGGACAATCAGACGATCTTTTAATGCTTCAATGGTGTTGTAGGTGGTATAAACCGCGCCTGCTTCTGAAGGTTTAATGTGGAAGCTGACTGATACTGTCATTTGTGCCGGTTGCTGGTCGCGGCTGTAGGCCTGTAATCCCTGATAGACCACAGCCTGATTACGCGTGGAAATTTTCTCTACGCTTTCCATAAAAGGGATCTTAAAACCCAGCCCCGGCTCGGCAACTTTTACGATTTTTCCGTAGCGCAGCAAAATGCCGCGTTCACCTTCATTAACGGTGTAATACGAGAGAAATGGCAGCACAACCACGGCAAGCACGCCAATGGCGATAGCAAGAGATTTTTGTGGGCGAAATGAGGTTAATGAAACAGGTGCTTTCATATGAATCTTCCTTGAGTAAAGTGGGGAATATGTCACATGAGGTAAGGAGAAAATAGCCGACAGGTGAGAATTCAGAATCTATAAAGGGGTATAGCGAAAAAACGTTGCATTAAAAAAGTATGTTTTCGGACATTCAATAAATAAATGGCGATATGCATCACAAATACAACAACAATCAAAATGTTGATTTTGTGATAAACGTAACAAATACAAAGTTGACTTTAAAAATATCAATTTCATGTTGTTGTTATTTAAGGTTTTATTATTTTTGTTCATGGGGTTTTTCTTCTCGCGTACCCAATTGCTTTCATTAAACCGCACGCGTATTTTATTTTTACCGCCGGACGGTACCCTAAAAATAAATAAGGATAATTTATGCGGCTTATTGATTATTTTCCAGAATTATCAATCTCAGTTATACATTCAACAAAAGACTGGCAGGAAGCTATCAATTTCTCGATGGCATCACTGTTAGCAAAAAACTATATCAGCGAGAATTACATTCAGGCTATTAAAGATTCCACCATCAGCAATGGTCCTTATTATATTCTCGCACCAGGCGTGGCAATGCCTCATGCGCGACCGGAATGTGGAGCGCTTAAAACCGGGATGTCTTTGACGTTACTTAAACAAGGCGTTTATTTTCCGGGGAATGACGAACCGATTAAATTACTCATCGGACTTTCTGCTGCCGATGCCGATTCGCACATTGGTGCTATTCAGGCGTTAAGTGAATTACTGTGCGAAGAAGAAATACTCGAACAACTCTTAACCGCATCATCAGAAAAACAATTAGCGGACATTATCAGCCGCGGATAATTACTCTCTCCTCTACAGGATAATATTATGGAAAACAAGTCTGCTCGTGCAAAGGTCCAGGCTTTTGGGGGATTTTTGACTGCAATGGTCATCCCCAATATCGGTGCTTTTATTGCCTGGGGATTTATAACGGCATTATTTATTCCCACCGGCTGGCTGCCGAATGAACATTTCGCCAAAATTGTTGGTCCGATGATTACCTATTTATTGCCCGTGATGATTGGTTCTACCGGTGGTCATCTGGTCGGCGGTAAACGCGGGGCGGTCATGGGCGGAATAGGTACTATTGGTGTGATCGTCGGCGCAGAGATCCCGATGTTCCTTGGCTCAATGATCATGGGACCGTTAGGTGGGCTGGTCATAAAATATGTCGATAAGGCACTGGAAAAACGCATACCTGCCGGTTTTGAGATGGTTATCAATAACTTCTCATTAGGTATCGCGGGGATGCTCCTTTGTCTGCTGGGTTTTGAAGTTATCGGCCCGGCGGTGTTAATTGCTAATACTTTCGTCAAAGAGTGTATTGAGGCGCTGGTACATGCGGGTTATCTACCTTTGCTGTCAGTCATCAATGAACCGGCGAAAGTGCTTTTCCTTAATAATGCGATCGATCAGGGCGTCTATTATCCGCTGGGAATGCAACAGGCTTCGGTTAACGGTAAATCCATCTTCTTCATGGTGGCCTCCAATCCAGGTCCTGGTCTGGGGCTGCTGCTGGCGTTTACCTTGTTTGGTAAAGGGATGAGTAAACGTTCTGCGCCCGGGGCGATGATTATTCACTTCCTCGGTGGGATCCACGAACTGTATTTCCCGTATGTGCTGATGAAGCCGCTGACCATTATTGCCATGATTGCGGGCGGTATGTCTGGCACCTGGATGTTTAACTTACTGGACGGTGGTCTGGTGGCTGGCCCAAGTCCGGGGTCTATCTTTGCTTACCTGGCACTGACGCCGAAAGGCTCGTTCCTGGCGACAATTGCCGGTGTTACGGTAGGTACCCTGGTGTCCTTTGCTATTACTTCGCTGATACTGAAGATGGAAAAAACGGTGGAAACGAAGAGCGAAGATGAGTTTGCTCAGTCAGCCAATGCGGTTAAGGCGATGAAACAAGAAGGTGCATTCTCGTTAAGCCGTGTTAAGCGTATTGCCTTTGTTTGCGATGCAGGGATGGGCTCCAGTGCGATGGGCGCAACCACCTTCCGTAAACGCCTGGAAAAAGCGGGGCTGGCAATAGAAGTAAAACATTACGCCATAGAAAACGTGCCTGCGGATGCGGATATCGTCGTTACTCACGCCAGTCTGGAAGGGCGCGTGAAACGTGTGACGGATAAACCACTGATATTGATTAATAACTATATTGGCGATCCAAAACTCGACACTTTATTTAATCAATTAACCGCTGAACATAAACACTGATTACAGAGGTAAAAATGAAAACCAAAGTTGCTGCTATTTATGGCAAGCGGGATGTCCGTCTGCGCGAATTTGAGCTGCCAGAAATTACCGATAATGAACTGTTAGTGAATGTAATTTCTGACAGCGTTTGTTTATCCACCTGGAAAGCGGCGTTACTCGGTAGTGAACATAAACGCGTCCCCGACGATTTAGAAAATCATCCGGTCATTACCGGGCATGAATGTGCCGGGGTTATTGTCGAAGTGGGTAAAAATCTCACTGGCAAATATAAAAAAGGCCAGCGTTTTGTATTGCAACCGGCGATGGGGTTACCAGGCGGATATTCAGCGGGCTACAGCTACGAATATTTTGGCGGTAACGCCACCTATATGATTATTCCCGAAATCGCCATTAACCTGGGCTGCGTATTACCGTATCACGGCTCTTATTTTGCTGCGGCCTCGCTGGCGGAACCGATGTGCTGCATTATTGGCGCTTATCATGCCAATTATCACACCACGCAATATGTTTATGAGCATCGCATGGGCGTCAAACCTGGTGGCAATATTGCGCTACTGGCGTGTGCAGGCCCGATGGGAATTGGCGCTATTGATTACGCCATTAACGGCGGCATACAACCGGCGCGGGTGGTGGTAGTCGATATCGACGACAAACGCCTGACGCAGGTACAAAAGCTGCTGCCGGTGGAACTGGCGGCCAGTAAAGGCATTGAGCTGGTGTATATGAATACCAAAGGGATGAGCGATCCGGTCCAGACGCTGCGGGCGCTGACGGATGATGCCGGATTTGATGACGTATTTGTCTATGCAGCGGTGCCTTCAGTCGTCGAGATGGCTGATGAATTACTGGCGGAAGATGGCTGCCTGAACTTCTTTGCCGGGCCGACGGATAAAAACTTCAAAGTGCCGTTTAATTTCTACAACGTCCATTACAACAGTACGCACATTGTCGGCACGTCCGGCGGTTCCACGGACGACATGAAAGAGGCGATTGCCCTTAGCGCCACGGGGCAGTTACAGCCGTCGTTTATGGTGACCCATATCGGTGGCCTGGATGCGGTGCCAGAAACCGTGCTCAATCTGCCGGATATCCCTGGCGGTAAAAAACTCATTTATAACGGCGTGACCATGCCGCTGACCGCCATTGCCGATTTTGCCGAAAAAGGCAAAACCGATCCGCTGTTTAAAGAGCTGGCGTGGCTGGTTGAGAAAACGCACGGTATCTGGAATGAACAGGCCGAGAAATATCTGCTGGCACAATTTGGCGTTTATATTGGGGAGGCCGCGCAATGATGTCCCTGGCGTGGCCATTATTTCGCGTTACGGAACAGGCAGCGTTGGCTGCCTGGCCGCAAACCGGCTGCGGCGACAAAAATAAAATTGATGGCCTTGCGGTCACCGCGATGCGCCAGGCATTAAACGACGTTGCTTTTCGTGGGCGAGTGGTTATCGGCGAGGGGGAACGATATCCTCTTTAGCGCTACGGGCGTGACGGGCGGCGAGTTGGTGAACGGTATCCAACAGACGGCGAATGGGGTGCGGACGCAGACATTACTGATCGGCGGCGCGGACCAAACGTGTAATATAATAGACTCCCTGCATTGATGGTGATCTATCGGAAGACCAATGGCGACGCTGACAGAAGATGATGTGCTTGAGCAACTGAATGCACAGGACAATTTATTTTCATTTATGAAAACTGCGCATTCTATTTTGCTCCAGGGGATACGCCAGTTTCTGCCGTCGCTGTTTGTCGATAACGATGAAGAGATCGTCGAATATGCAGTGAAGCCGTTACTCGCCCAAAGCGGCCCGCTTGACGATATTGATGTTGCGCTGCGTTTGATTTATGCGCTGGGGAAAATGGATAAATGGCTGTACGCCGATATCACGCATTTTTCCCAGTTTTGGCATTACCTGAACGAACAGAATGAAATGCCCGGATTTGCCGATGACATGGCCTGGGATTTTATCAGCAACGTCAATAGCATAACCCGCAATGCGACGCTCTATGACGCGTTGAAAGCGATGAAGTTCGCCGATTTCGCCGTCTGGTCAGAGGCGCGTTTTAGCGGGATGGTCAAAACGGCGCTGACGCTGGCAGTAACGACAACCTTAAAGGAATTAACGCCGTGAAAATTGAATTAACGGTGAATGGGCTGAAGATACAGGCACAGTACCAGAACGAAGAGATTGAAAATGTACATAAACCGTTGCTGCGTATGCTGGCGGCCTTACAGACAGTAAATCCGCAGCGGCGTACGGTGGTTTTTCTTTGCGCTCCGCCGGGGACGGGTAAATCTACCCTAACCACCTTCTGGGAATATCTCGCACAACAAGACCCGGAACTGCCCGCTATTCAGACACTGCCGATGGATGGTTTTCACCATTACAATAGCTGGCTGGATGCGCATCAATTGCGCCCCTTCAAAGGCGCACCAGAGACATTCAACGTTGCGAAACTGGCGGAAAATCTGTGCCGGGTTGTGGAAGGGGATTGTACGTGGCCGCAGTACGATCGACAAAAGCATGATCCTGTTGAAGATGCGCTGCACGTTACCGCACCACTCGTCATCGTCGAAGGAAACTGGTTGTTGCTGGACGACGAGAAGTGGTGCCAGCTTGCGCAATTTTGTGATTTCTCGATCTTTATCAAAGCTCCCGCATCTGCGTTGCGGGAGCGTCTGGTGGGGCGCAAGCTGGCGGGAGGGTTATCGCTGGCAGACGCAGAAGCCTTTTATGACCGTACCGACGGGCCGAATGTTCGCCGGGTGCTGGAAGAGAGTCTGCCTGCAAATTTGACCTTAATGATGACCGCTACGGGTGAATATCGTCTGATGGATTAACGTTCCTGATTACACCATCTTCCAGTCGCACCACACGAGAGAAATGACGCCGGGTAAATGCGGCGTCATGACTGATTGCTACGACGCTCGTGCCTCGCTGGCGGCACTTTTCCAGCCAGCTTTCAAACACGCTCAACCAATTTTCGTCAAAATCCCGACTCGGCTCGTCCAGTAGCAATAGGGGTGGAGAGAGTGCTTCCAGGCTGGCGACGGCGACCATCCGTCGCTGCGCACTATGCAGATCTAACGGATGCGCGCTGGCAGTGTCTGCTAACTGGCAGCATTGCAGGGCAGCATTGGTACGTTGAGTGATTTCATCCGCCGGGCATTTTTGCAGTTTCAAACCAAATGCGATCTCGTCAGCAACAGTGCTGTGAAAAAGCTGGTTTTCCGCGTCCTGAAACAGTACGCCAATCTTTGCCGCGCGCTGGCGGTTTTTCAGGTTTTTCATCGCTTGTTGTTGCAGCATAACCGTACCGGCTGTGGGCGTAAGAAGACCTGCCATTACTCGTAACAGCGTCGATTTTCCCGCGCCATTGTCGCCGGTCAGCGCCAACCATTCACCTTGTTTGAGTTGCAGAGAAATGTCGCAAAGACAATCCGTTGCCGCGCCAGGCCAGCGATAAGATATCTGATTTAACGTTAACATAGTGGCTGGAGCGCTCCGTTTTGCAATTGCCACGCTTGCTGGCAGTGGTTCAGGAAAGGTGTGTGATGACGTTCAAAAAGAATAATCAGCGAACCACGTTCAAGCGCCCAGTGTTGTAAGCGCTGCAACAGCATTTCGCGGGCCTGCGGCGTCAGGCGGCTAAAGGCTTCATCAAGAATTAAGAGCTTTGGCTGCATCGCGATGGCGCAGGCGATGACCACACGCTGTGTCTCTCCACCGGAGAGTGTTGCCGGGTGACGATGGCGCAACGGCTGGCACTCGGTCAGGGCCAGGGCGGCGTCAATCCGCGCCATAATCTCTTTTTCAGCAAGACACAGATTTTCTGGCCCAAAGGCAACTTCTTCTTCCACGCTAAAGGTACAGCCGGAGAGCTGCAAATAGGGCGATTGCTGGACGAGCTGGATGGTGGCGGATTGTTCATTAAGCGGGAGACGCCCAATGGGCGTACCGAGAAGCGTCCCCGTGCCGGTTATCTCTCCTGGTAGAAAGTCCGGATACCAGCCCGCCATCAGCTGCGCCAGCGTACTTTTGCCACTGCCGTTGTCACCAAAGATGGCGACCATCCCCGGTTTGACATAGTGAAAGTCATAACAGAACGGAGGATGCGTTGAGTGTGTCGGGCAATAGCGAAACTGTTCTAACGTAACCATATCCACGCTCCGAATTCAGCCAGCATTAGCAATATCATGGTGTAACGTGCTACGCGTTGTAGGGTGCTATCGGCTGGTGCCCATAACGTAGTGCGCCTATTGTTGATTCGAAATGCCCGCATATCCAGCGCCGCACCACGGACAGCAAGATCGTTTAGCGCATTGTGTGTTAGCGGAATAATTAACGCGGGCATCGCACGTAAACGCTGATACCAGCCCTCATCCAGCGGCACGCCGCGGGCGCGCTGCGCTTCATGAATAATCGCCAATTGCCGTTTTAACTGCTCAACGACCAATAACGGCCCGGCAAACAGATAAGCGACGCCCGGCGGCAGGCGAGAAGCAAACAAAGCGCGGATAAAACGTTGCACGGGGACGTACTGCATCCACAACTGTGAGGTTGAAACAATCGCCAGAATCCGCAACCAGAGCGTAATAGCATGCGCCCACCGTTCTGGAGAGCGTGGCGTGCCGCTTAGCCATTCTGTCAGCCAGCCACCGTGCACCAGCCACAATCCAGCCCCCAGCGAGAACATCAGCCAGACGACATATTTTGCCCGCCGCCGCGTGGCCTTTAGCGCAATAAGGCAGAAAAAGGTCGCCGCGCTATAGACTGGCAATATTGTCTGTGTGGGCAGGATAAGCGTGGTGCAGGCCGCCAGCGCCCACAGCGTTAAGGATGTAAACGGATGCATTTAGCGCACGGCAGCCATTGCCGGAAAATGGCGCGTGGTGCGAATCGGCAGCTGACGCAGTAAAAGCCAGACAATCACCGCTGTGAGAATTTTATCGACCAGGTTCGCGCCTATCACCGTAATCGCCACCGACTCCACCAGGTTTTGCCCCATCGAGTGCATCCAGGCAACGAACAAATCGGCTCCGCTTCCTGTCACGCCGCCGAACAGCGCAGTACGCAGCGGTACAGCGACGACCGTTACCGCAAGCGTAATAATCACGCCGCTAACAACGACTTTTGGCAGGGTGCGAAACCAACCCGCTCGCGCCAGCCAACCGGCGACCAGGCCGATGACCATCGCGACGGGCGCAAATGCGGCGGCGATCGGGTCGGTCAGCAATCCCCAGAGTAAATTGGTCAGTAAACCGGTTAGCATCCCGATCACCGGACCAAGCAGTACCGCGCTAATAAGTGTGCCGATGGAGTCGAGAAAAATAGGTAATTTGACCATGCTGGCCAGTTGCCCGCCGATCATATTGATGGCGATAGAGATAACGATCAACACCAATGCCTGACTGGAAAAGTGGCGACGCGCCATAAGAAAACCTCACTGAAAGTAGTTATTTAACGGGGGGAAATATGCAACTCGTCGTAACCAGAAAGCGCGCAAGACTGGCGGCTAAACGCCAGTTCCTCAAGGCAGCCGATCACCAGTTCAAGCGTGGTCCGCACGGTACAGCCGGGCATCATATGACCGCCAAGCATCGTGCCGTGTGGATCGGAAACGCAGAGATGAAGATGTTCACCACTCTGTTCCAGCGTGCCGTTCAATGCGATGACTTCGAACTTACCGCTTAGCAGGGCAGTGTTTTCTTGCCCGGCATAGCGTAAGGCGACGTCAGTCAGACTGCCGGTACAACCTGCAATCCACGCGGCGTGGAGTTGTTGTTGTTGCGCGAAGGCGCGTAATTGGGAGAGAACTTCCTGCCCGGGGAGCAGGCGCAGCGCGTAAAAACGTGCGGAGGAAGAATATGGGTAGGGCAATGTCATCATTGGAGTACTCCGAAACTCGGACGTATTGCGGATAATATCGACGCTGCATCAGTCATATTCTGATATAAGTCAGGGTTTGTGACGGCACAACGAAAAGATTTTGCTACGCTTATTCGTGATTCTGCAAAGTGGAATAAATTCCGCAGGGGCGGGGCTGAAAACGTGACGTAAGTCAGATAATTGTCTTATTTGACTGGACAATCATTCCTTTTATTCCACGTTTCGCTTATCCTAGCTGAAGCGTTTCAGTCGATTAAATGTTCGACAATTAACCAATCAGTCGCAGTTTGCGACAGGTAAGGTTTCCCCGAACGATTTGCTGGATTACTCTGTCTGGCAAATTTGCTCAGGGAAAACCTTGCAGGAGATCTATGACCGTACGCGTAGCGATAAATGGCTTCGGTCGCATCGGGCGTAATGTGGTTCGTGCTTTGTATGAATCCGGACGCCGTGCGGAAATTACCGTGGTGGCAATCAACGAACTGGCGGATGCTGCGGGTATGGCGCATTTGTTGAAATATGACACCAGCCATGGCCGTTTTGCATGGGAAGTACGACAGGAACGCGATCAACTTTTTGTTGGTGATGACGCCATCCGTGTATTGCATGAACGTTCACTGCAATCGCTCCCCTGGCGTGAACTTGGCGTTGATGTAGTCCTCGACTGCACCGGCGTATATGGCTCCCGCGAGCATGGTGAAGCACACATTGCCGCCGGGGCTAAAAAAGTGCTCTTTTCACATCCTGGCAGTAACGATCTCGACGCGACCGTTGTTTATGGCGTCAATCAGGATCAACTTCGTGCGGAACACCGCATCGTTTCTAACGCTTCCTGTACCACGAATTGCATAATTCCCGTCATCAAATTGTTAGATGATGCGTACGGTATTGAGTCCGGCACTGTGACCACAATTCACTCCGCCATGCACGATCAACAGGTTATTGATGCATACCATCCTGACCTGCGTCGCACTCGGGCAGCCAGTCAGTCGATCATTCCGGTCGATACTAAACTGGCCGCCGGTATCACACGATTTTTTCCGCAATTTAACGATCGCTTTGAGGCGATTGCGGTACGTGTGCCAACCATAAATGTGACGGCAATCGATTTAAGCGTGACGGTGAAGAAACCTGTAAAAGCCAATGAAGTCAACCTGTTGCTGCAAAAAGCAGCACAAGGTGCATTTCATGGTATAGTTGACTATACGGAATTGCCGTTGGTCTCTGTAGATTTTAACCACGATCCGCACAGTGCCATTGTCGATGGCACTCAAACCCGGGTCAGTGGCGCACACCTGATCAAAACGTTGGTCTGGTGCGATAACGAATGGGGCTTTGCTAACCGAATGCTCGACACGACGTTAGCTATGGCTACTGTTGCTTTCAGGTAAGACGCAAGCAGCGTCTGCAAAACTTTTAGAATCAACGAGAGGATTCACCATGTCTGTAATTAAGATGACCGATCTGGATCTTGCTGGGAAACGTGTATTTATCCGTGCGGATCTGAACGTACCAGTAAAAGACGGGAAAGTAACCAGCGACGCGCGTATCCGTGCTTCTCTGCCGACCATCGAACTGGCCCTGAAACAAGGCGCAAAAGTGATGGTAACTTCCCACCTGGGTCGTCCTACCGAAGGCGAGTACAACGAAGAATTCTCTCTGCTGCCGGTTGTTAACTACCTGAAAGACAAACTGTCTAACCCGGTTCGTCTGGTTAAAGATTACCTCGACGGCGTTGACGTTGCTGAAGGTGAACTGGTTGTTCTGGAAAACGTTCGCTTCAACAAAGGCGAGAAGAAAGATGACGAAACTCTGTCCAAAAAATACGCTGCACTGTGTGACGTGTTCGTAATGGACGCATTCGGTACTGCTCACCGCGCGCAGGCTTCTACTCACGGTATCGGTAAATTCGCTGACGTTGCGTGCGCAGGCCCGCTGCTGGCAGCTGAACTGGACGCGCTGGGTAAAGCACTGAAAGAACCTGCTCGCCCGATGGTGGCTATCGTTGGTGGTTCTAAAGTATCTACCAAACTGACCGTTCTGGACTCCCTGTCTAAAATCGCTGACCAGCTGATCGTTGGCGGTGGTATCGCTAACACCTTTATCGCGGCACAAGGCCACGATGTGGGTAAATCCCTGTACGAAGCTGACCTGGTTGACGAAGCTAAACGTCTGCTGACCACCTGCAACATCCCGGTTCCGTCTGATGTTCGCGTAGCAACCGAGTTCTCTGAAACTGCACCGGCTACCCTGAAATCTGTTAACGATGTGAAAGCTGACGAGCAGATCCTGGATATCGGTGATGCTTCCGCTCAGGAACTGGCTGAAATCCTGAAGAATGCGAAAACCATTCTGTGGAACGGTCCGGTTGGCGTGTTCGAATTCCCGAACTTCCGCAAAGGTACTGAAATCGTGGCTAACGCTATCGCAGACAGCGAAGCGTTCTCCATCGCTGGCGGCGGCGACACTCTGGCAGCAATCGACCTGTTCGGCATTGCTGACAAAATCTCCTACATCTCCACTGGCGGCGGCGCATTCCTCGAATTCGTGGAAGGTAAAGTACTGCCTGCAGTAGCGATGCTCGAAGAGCGCGCTAAGAAGTAAAAAATCACAGGGCAGGGAAACCTGCCCTTGTTTCAGCGCGCTTTTAGAGCACGCACTTTTTCATACTCTAAATAATTCGAGTTGCAGGAAGGCGACAAGAGAGTGAATCCCCAGGAGCTTACATAAATAAGTGATTGGGGTGAGCGAACGCAGACGCAGCACATGCAACTTGAAGTATGACGAGTATAAGGCCCGACGATACAGGACAAGAGACATGTCTAAGATTTTTGATTTCGTAAAACCTGGCGTAATTACTGGTGATGACGTACAGAAAGTTTTCCAGGTAGCAAAAGAAAACAACTTCGCACTGCCAGCAGTAAACTGCGTCGGTACTGACTCCATCAACGCCGTACTGGAAACCGCAGCTAAAGTTAAAGCGCCGGTTATCGTTCAGTTCTCCAACGGTGGTGCTTCTTTTATCGCTGGTAAAGGCGTGAAATCTGACGTTCCGCAGGGCGCTGCTATCCTGGGTGCGATCTCTGGTGCGCATCACGTTCACCAGATGGCTGAACATTATGGTGTTCCGGTTATCCTGCACACCGACCACTGCGCGAAGAAACTGCTGCCGTGGATCGACGGTCTGCTGGACGCGGGTGAAAAACACTTCGCTGCTACCGGTAAGCCGCTGTTCTCTTCTCACATGATTGACCTGTCTGAAGAATCTCTGCAAGAGAACATTGAAATCTGCTCTAAATACCTGGAGCGCATGTCCAAAATCGGCATGACTCTGGAAATCGAACTGGGTTGCACCGGTGGTGAAGAAGACGGCGTGGACAACAGCCACATGGACGCTTCTGCACTGTACACCCAGCCGGAAGACGTTGATTACGCATACACCGAGCTGAGCAAAATCAGCCCGCGTTTCACCATCGCTGCGTCCTTCGGTAACGTACACGGTGTTTACAAGCCGGGTAACGTTGTTCTGACTCCGACCATCCTGCGCGACTCTCAGGAATATGTTTCTAAGAAACACAACCTGCCGCACAACAGCCTGAACTTCGTCTTCCACGGTGGTTCCGGTTCTACTGCTCAGGAAATCAAAGACTCCGTAAGCTACGGCGTAGTGAAAATGAACATCGATACCGATACCCAATGGGCAACCTGGGAAGGTGTTCTGAACTACTACAAAGAAAACGAAGCTTACCTGCAAGGCCAGCTGGGCAACCCGAAAGGCGAAGATCAGCCGAACAAGAAATACTACGATCCGCGCGTATGGCTGCGTGCCGGTCAGACTTCGATGATCGCTCGTCTGGAAAAAGCATTCCAGGAACTGAACGCGATCGACGTTCTGTAAGATATTCCTTTCTGCTTATCTCAAGGCCCGCTCTGCGGGTCTTTTTTTCGCCAAAAGCAAGGTGATACAGATGAGAAATCTGTGATCTATTTGGCAAAATTATGCTTTATTGTTTACCCTTGTCAGACTGCCCGTCATAAGGCGGCGGAGTGTATTTCTCCATTTTGAGTCAGTTGAAAAGGAATATTGAATGGAAGATTTGAATGTTGTCGATAGCATAAACGGCGCGGGAAGCTGGCTGGTGGCTAACCAGGCGCTGCTGCTAAGTTATGCAGTAAACATCGTGGCGGCACTCGCGATCATCATCGTTGGTTTGATTATCGCGCGGATGATTTCCAACGCGGTGAATCGCCTGATGATCTCCCGTAAAATCGATGCCACTGTTGCTGATTTTCTTTCTGCATTAGTCCGTTACGGAATTATCGCCTTTACGCTAATCGCAGCACTGGGACGCGTGGGCGTACAAACAGCGTCAGTCATTGCTGTACTCGGTGCCGCAGGTTTAGCTGTTGGTCTGGCTTTGCAGGGGTCACTGTCTAACCTGGCCGCTGGCGTGTTACTTGTCATGTTCCGCCCGTTCCGTGCCGGAGAATATGTTGACCTCGGCGGCGTAGCCGGTACTGTGCTGAGTGTGCAGATTTTCTCCACCACCATGCGTACTGCAGACGGTAAAATTATCGTTATTCCGAACGGTAAAATTATTGCCGGGAATATTATTAATTTCTCCCGCGAGCCAGCTCGCCGTAACGAATTTATTATTGGCGTGGCGTATGATTCCGATATCGATCAGGTTAAGCAGATCCTGACCGATATTATCCAGTCTGAAGATCGCATTTTGAAAGATCGCGAAATGACTGTGCGTCTGAACGAACTTGGCGCATCGTCGATTAATTTCGTGGTCCGCGTCTGGAGCAACAGCGGCGATCTGCAAAACGTGTACTGGGATGTGCTGGAGCGTATTAAACGTGAATTTGATGCCGCCGGTATCAGCTTCCCGTACCCGCAAATGGATGTGAACTTTAAGCGGGTGAAAGAAGACAAAGCTGCGTAATCAACGCTGAGGCCAGATAATACTCTCTGGCCTCTCTCTTATTAGTTTTTCTGATTGCCAATTAATATTATCAATTTCCGCTAATAACAATCCCGCGATATAGTCTCTGCATCAGATACTTAATTCGGAATATCCAACGTGTTTTCTTATTACTTTCAAGGTCTTGCACTTGGCGCAGCTATGATCCTACCGCTCGGTCCACAAAATGCTTTTGTGATGAATCAGGGCATTCGTCGTCAGTACCACATTATGATTGCCTTACTTTGTGCTATCAGCGATTTGGTCCTGATTTGTGCGGGGATTTTTGGTGGCAGCGCGTTATTGATGCAGTCGCCGTGGTTGCTGGCGCTGGTCACCTGGGGCGGCGTAGCCTTCTTGCTGTGGTATGGTTTTGGCGCTTTTAAAACAGCAATGAGCAGTAACATTGAGTTAGCCAGTGCCGAAGTCCTGAAACAAGGCAGATGGAAAATTATCGCCACCATGTTGGCAGTGACCTGGCTGAATCCGCATGTTTACCTGGATACTTTTGTTGTGCTGGGCAGCCTTGGCGGGCAACTTGATGTGGAACCAAAACGTTGGTTTGCGCTCGGAACAATTAGCGCCTCTTTCCTGTGGTTCTTTGGTCTGGCTATTCTCGCAGCCTGGCTGGCACCGCGCCTGCGCACGGCAAAATCACAGCGCATTATCAATCTGGTAGTGGGATGTGTTATGTGGTTTATTGCCTTGCAGCTGGCGAGAGACGGTATTGCTCATGCACAAGCCTTGTTCAGTTAGGCGCTATCTGATGGAAAAATAAAACAGAGGCGCTAAGCTTGCCTCCAGAGGTCCTGAATTTTGGGCAAGTCAATTAACACGGAGAGACTAACGTGAAGTTCAAAGTTATCGCCCTGGCGGCATTAATGGGTATTAGCGGGATGGCAGCGCAGGCTAACGAATTGCCGGATGGACCGCATATTGTCACCTCCGGTACGGCAAGCGTGGATGCGGTGCCAGACATTGCCACTCTTGCGATTGAAGTTAACGTGGCCGCGAAGGATGCCGCTACTGCCAAGAAACAGGCAGATGAGCGCGTCGCACAATACATTTCCTTCCTTGAGCTCAATCAGATCGCGAAAAAAGATATCAGCTCAGCGAACTTACGCACTCAGCCAGATTATGATTATCAGGATGGTAAAAGTATCCTGAAAGGCTACCGCGCAGTGAGAACGGTGGAAGTCACGCTCCGTCAGTTAGACAAACTGAATTCCTTGCTGGACGGCGCGCTAAAGGCGGGTCTTAACGAAATTCGTTCTGTGTCGCTGGGCGTGGCGCAGCCGGATGCCTATAAAGACAAAGCGCGTAAGGCAGCGATTGATAACGCGATTCATCAGGCGCAGGAACTGGCGAATGGCTTTAATCGCAAACTGGGGCCGGTATATAGCGTGCGTTATCATGTTTCCAACTATCAGCCCAGCCCAATGGTGCGGATGATGAAAGCTGATGCTGCACCGGTGTCCGCACAGGAAACTTACGAGCAGGCCGCTATTCAGTTTGATGATCAGGTCGATGTAGTCTTCCAGTTAGAACCTGTGGATCAACCCCCCGCTAAAACACCTGCTGCACATTAATACTTGTAGCCCGACGTATTCGTCGGGCTAATGTCTTTACCCGATATTGTCTCCTTTTTCTGTAAAACCATGACGTAATCACCTATCTTTGCTCGCGGTTTCATCAAGGATAGGCTGACTGAAACGGTTAAGCGGACAAGGATGCGGGAGAGGGGGGATGGACATTTTTATTTCGAAAAAGATGCGCAATTTCATTTTATTAGCGCAAACCAATAATATTGCCCGGGCGGCAGAAAAAATCCATATGACGGCTTCGCGATTTGGCAAAAGCATTGCCGCGCTGGAAGAACAAATTGGCTATACGCTATTTACCCGCAAAGATAATAATATCAGCCTCAATAAAGCCGGACAGGAACTGTATCAAAAACTGTTCCCGGTTTATCAACGACTTTCTGCGATTGATAATGAAATCCATAACTCAGGACGTCGTTCACGAGAAATTGTGATAGGCATAGATAATACTTATCCGACCATTATTTTTGATCAGTTGATTAGTCTCGGAGATAAGTACGAAGGCGTGACCGCCCAGCCAGTTGAGTTCAGCGAAAATGGCGTTATCGATAATCTTTTTGACCGTCAGTTAGATTTTAATATCTCCCCACAGCATGTATCTGCACGAGTTCAGGAACTGGAAAACCTGACTATCAGTGAACTACCGCCGCTGCGATTGGGCTTTCTCGTTTCTCGCCGTTATGAAGAGCGACAAGAGCTGCTTCAGGAGCTGCCCTGGCTACAAATGCGCTTTCAGAATCGGGCCAATTTCGAAGCAATGATTGATGCGAATATGCGTCCTTGTGGGATCAATCCAACCATTATTTATCGTCCCTACAGTTTTATGGCCAAAATCAGCGCCGTGGAGCGGGAACATTTTCTGACGGTGATCCCGCATTTTGCCTGGCGACTGGTGAATCCGGCAACGCTGAAATATTTTGATGCGCCGCACAGACCGATGTATATGCAGGAATATCTTTATTCAATCAGAAATCATCGTTATACCGCCACGATGCTTCAGCATATTGCTGAAGATCGTGACGGAACAAACCATTAACCCAGCATCGATCCGGTTGCAATTAAATTACGGTGTAAGTCGAAGACGTGGCTAAGATCGTGGTGAATATGTCCGCCGGACGCATTTTCCAGATAGCGATGCAGATAATCCCGACACATAGGATGTGCACAATGATCAATGGTGGTGCGGATAACGTTGTTATACGGATCCTGTGCGCCAAATCCACTGACCGCTTCGCTCCATAAATAACGTGCCGCACGCAACATGGCGGCGTTCATAAACAGATCCATGCCAATGCCGAAGAAAAACGACAGGCGAGGGACGAAGCCATCAATTTTCAGCCCGGCGGAGATTGCTGCTTTGATGTACTCAATCCCATCGGCGAGCGTAAATGCTACCTGCTGCACGCAGTTGGCACCCGCTTCACCCATGTGGTAACCGCTGATACTGATGGTATTAAATCGCGGCATGTTGCCGGAACACCAGGCGATGATGTCTGCGATAATACGCATTGACGGTTTTGGCGGGTAAATATAGGTGTTGCGGCAAAGATACTCTTTGAGGATATCGTTTTGAATGGTGCCGGTCAGTTTATCGGGTGTAACACCTTGCTCTTCTGCGGCGACAATATAAAACGCCAGTACTGGTAGTACTGCGCCATTCATGGTCATCGAAACCGACATTTTATCCAGCGGGATCTGGTCGAACAGGACTTTCATATCTTCCACGGTGTCGATAGCGACGCCCGCTTTGCCGACGTCGCCCGCCACGCGTGGGTTATCGGAGTCGTAGCCTCGGTGGGCGGCCAGGTTACGGCGATAAAAAGCGTTGGACTCCTTTTGTTGTCGAGAAACCAGCATACTGACGGATGGTCCACGGTTGGGCGGTATACATAGTGGCACGCGGGCCACGAACGTAGGGTGGTAAACCGGGAAGGGTACCCGTCACCTCCAGATTATCGAGATCGGCTTCGGTATACAGCGGCTTGATAGCGATCCCTTCCGCGGTTTGCTGAACCAGCGAGTCGACAGTTTTCTCCCGACGGCTCAATTCCTTGTTGGCAAGCTGTTGCCACTCCTGCACGTTAGACATTATTTGCTCCGTAAAACGCAATCAAAATGAGGGTATTTGCGCTTACGGTGAGCTTTTTACGTGGGTTTGTCGCCAGCAAAAAAATGCATTCAGACGTCGTTTTTTGCCGCCTGAGATTTGTCTATTTTGTGATGTGATTCAAGGAATACAAAAAGAAGTGAGGATAACGCCTGATATGTGCTATCAGGCGTTATTTGATGGATTAATCCTGACGAAGAACTTTGTGACCATAATCGAGCAACGCATCAGTGACTTTACGCATCATGCGGCTTTCAGGAGCAAAGCGGTGCCAGTAGAGCATCCGGCGTTGAAATAGCCCTGGCGTTAAGTCAATCAGTTCGCCGCTGGCCAGCTCTTTCTCGATTTGCAGGTGCGGGATCATACAGCAGGTGGTGCCCTGACGAGCAAGTTGCACGAACGCTTCCGAAGAATTAACGATATGGCAGGGTACGCTGCCAGGAGGCAGATCGAAATTTTGCTGCAAAAAGGCCTGGTGCATATCGTCAAGATGGTCAAACGCGACCACTGGCGCTTTCAGTAATGCCGAACGCGTTACGCCGTTAGGGAAATATTTTTCGGCAAACGGTTTTGAGCTGACGAACAGATAGTCGAGCGCACCGAGTTTATCGACAAGACAACTCGGCAGCGCCTGATGTTGAATACTCACTGCGCCGACCACTTCGCCGCGACGCAAACGTTCCTGAGTGCGGGTTTCATCTTCTACCTGCAAGTTGAGGCGGATGGGCGAATCAGCCAACACAGGAGCCAGTGCCGGAAGCAACCACGTCGCCAGACTGTCGGCGTTGACCGCCAGTGAAAGCAGCAGCGGAGTCGAACCGGTTTGTTCATCGCCCAGCCACTCTTCTTCCAGCAGCTCCACCTGGCGTAGTAGCGCCAACAGTTTTTGCCCTTGTTCCGTCGGGCGCGGCGGTACGGTACGCACTAACAACGGCTGCCCGAACATATTTTCCAGTTGCTTAATGCGCTGTGAGACGGCTGATTGTGTAATGCACAGCTTTTGTGCCGCGCGCTCAAATCCTCGTTCACGTATCACCGCATCCAGTGCCTGTAATGTTCTGTAGTCCGGGCGTTTCATTGCTGTTGTCTGCTCCTGGTAAATGCTTTTTCCTGCACTATGACACAATTTTGTGTCGGGTTGCATATACCGAAGCCGTTGGCGGGTAACATTTGTATCAGTGGTTAACGCGCAGCTTAAAAGATCAGGGATTTGCGCTAATGCATTTCGCTCAGCGAGTTCGCGCCCTGGTTGTGTTGAATGGCGTGGCGTTATTGCCTCAGTTTGCCTGTAAACAGGGGCTTGCGAACGGGGAACTGGTGCGCCTGTTTGCACCGTGGAGCGGCATCCCCAGACCGTTGTATGCTTTATTTGCGGGGCGAAAGGGGATGCCCGCCATTGCGCGATATTTTATGGATGAGTTAACCACGCGGCTTGCCAACGGGGTCTGAATCACTTTTTTTGTATATAATGCGTGTGAAATTTCATACCACAGGCGAAACGATCATGACGCAGGATGAATTGAAAAAAGCAGTAGGATGGGCGGCACTTCAGTATGTTCAGCCCGGCACCATTGTTGGTGTAGGTACAGGTTCCACCGCCGCACACTTTATTGACGCACTCGGTACAATGAAAGGCCAGATTGAAGGGGCCGTTTCCAGTTCAGATGCTTCCACTGAAAAACTGAAAAGCCTCGGCATTCACGTTTTTGATCTCAACGAAGTCGACAGCCTTGGCATCTACGTTGATGGCGCAGATGAAATCAACGGCCACATGCAAATGATCAAAGGCGGCGGCGCGGCGCTGACCCGTGAAAAAATCATTGCTTCGGTTGCGGAAAAATTTATCTGTATTGCAGACGCTTCCAAGCAGGTTGATATTCTGGGCAAATTCCCGCTGCCAGTAGAAGTTATCCCGATGGCACGTAGTGCAGTGGCGCGCCAGCTGGTGAAACTGGGCGGTCGTCCGGAATACCGTCAGGGCGTAGTGACCGATAACGGCAACGTGATCCTCGACGTCCACGGCATGGAAATCCTTGACCCGATAGCGATGGAAAACGCCATAAATGCGATTCCTGGTGTGGTGACTGTTGGTTTGTTTGCTAACCGTGGCGCGGACGTTGCGCTGATTGGCACACCTGACGGTGTCAAAACTATTGTGAAATGATCTGACGGGGGAACCTCCCCCGTTAAAAAAATTCTCTTCATTAAATTTGGTGACATGTGTCACGTTTTTACCTGGCAATTGTCGATTGCTCTAAATAAATCTTCTAAACCAGCATATTCATCCAAGAAATACTTTTGCGTGATATTTCCTCAACATCGCGACGCAAACGTTCATATTGCCGCAATATTATTTTTTGATATGTTGAAAGGCGGATGCAAATCCGCACACAACATTTCAAAAGACAGGATTGGGTAAATGGCAAAGGTATCGCTGGAGAAAGACAAGATTAAGTTTCTGCTGGTAGAAGGCGTGCACCAAAAGGCGCTGGAAAGCCTTCGTGCAGCTGGTTACACCAACATCGAATTTCACAAAGGCGCGCTGGATGATGAACAATTAAAAGAATCCATCCGCGATGCCCACTTCATCGGCCTGCGATCCCGTACCCATCTGACTGAAGACGTGATCAACGCCGCAGAAAAACTGGTCGCTATTGGCTGTTTCTGTATCGGAACAAACCAGGTTGATCTGGATGCGGCGGCAAAGCGCGGGATCCCGGTATTTAACGCACCGTTCTCAAATACGCGCTCTGTTGCGGAGCTGGTGATTGGCGAACTGCTGCTGCTATTGCGCGGCGTGCCGGAAGCCAATGCTAAAGCGCATCGTGGCGTGTGGAACAAACTGGCGGCGGGTTCTTTTGAAGCGCGCGGCAAAAAGCTGGGTATCATCGGCTACGGTCATATTGGTACGCAATTGGGCATTCTGGCTGAATCGCTGGGAATGTATGTTTACTTTTATGATATTGAAAACAAACTGCCGCTGGGCAACGCCACTCAGGTACAGCATCTTTCTGACCTGCTGAATATGAGCGATGTGGTGAGTCTGCATGTACCAGAGAATCCGTCCACCAAAAATATGATGGGCGCGAAAGAGATTTCGCTAATGAAACCCGGCTCGCTGCTGATTAATGCTTCGCGCGGTACTGTGGTGGATATTCCAGCGCTGTGTGACGCGCTGGCGAGCAAACATCTGGCGGGGGCGGCAATCGACGTATTCCCGACTGAACCGGCGACCAATAGCGATCCATTTACCTCTCCGCTGTGTGAATTTGACAACGTCCTTCTGACGCCACACATTGGCGGTTCGACTCAGGAAGCGCAGGAGAATATCGGCTTGGAAGTTGCGGGTAAATTGATCAAGTATTCTGACAATGGCTCAACGCTCTCTGCGGTGAACTTCCCGGAAGTCTCGCTGCCACTGCACGGTGGGCGTCGTCTGATGCACATCCACGAAAACCGTCCGGGCGTGCTAACTGCGCTCAACAAAATTTTTGCCGAGCAGGGCGTCAACATCGCCGCGCAATATCTACAAACTTCCGCCCAGATGGGTTATGTAGTTATTGATATTGAAGCCGACGAAGACGTTGCCGAAAAAGCGCTGCAGGCAATGAAAGCTATTCCGGGTACCATTCGCGCCCGTCTGCTGTACTAATTCCCCTTCTCTGAAAATTAACGGGCAGGTCACTGACTTGCCCGTTTTTTTATCCCTTCTCCACACCGTTGCCGCATTGCGCATTCTACTTTGCGAGTCTGCTCCAGAAAATAAATCAAAGTCAGATCAATGCGTTGTGTTTATTTAATGGGGATTTACGATGGCAGGGCAGCATGGGGCTGTAACGGTAAAGCCCTCACCGAAGCGAGGGCTTGAAGGAGAAGGGTTATGATGCGACTTGTCATCATACTGATTGTACTGTTACTCATAAGTTTCCCAGCTTATTAACAGTCAGTCACAGGGGAGGAACAATCCTCCCTTACCCTTACTCACTAAATTAGGTCAAAGAATCAACGATGTCAATCAGGGCGATGCGGGATGTATCGCCCTTACCATTCCCAGACTTTCGACGGTGTAACCACCGCAGGCAGTGGAATATCCCATTTCTCCACTGGGAGTTTTTCTACTAACTGGCAATCATGCGCATAACCCACCGGTTGCATTTTATAGTGCTGCCAGTTTTGTAAGGTCCGATCATAAAAACCACCGCCCATTCCCAAGCGTTGACCGTATTCATCAAAAGCCACCAGCGGCGTGATCAATACATCTAACCGGGAAAGGGGAAGCACATCGCGCACGTCCAGTTTTGGCTCGTGGATCTTCAACCTGTTCATCACCAGTTCGCTTTGCGGATGGTAATTCAGGAACAGCAAGTTACCGGCACTAAAGGGATGCAAAACTGGAAGATATACGCGCTTACCGGCGCGCCAGAGTTGTTCTATGAGTGGCTGGGTGTCGAGTTCGCCATCAAAAGAGAGGAATACAGCGACCGTATGCGCCATCACCACTGGGGGATACGTCATCATCCGGGTAGCGGCTTGTTGACCCATTTCCTGCTGTTGTTCCGGCGTTAACGTACGACGACGTTGCCGAATCATTTTGCGGATTTCTTGTCGGGATAATGTCAGTGGGAGTTCTGGTAGTTGCGTCATGGCTGGTGCCAGGTAAGAAGGGAATCTCCGAGATGCCGCCGCAGGCTGTAACCCTTGAACCCTTGGTTCAAGGTGAATGTGTCGTCGCAGTTTTAAGGCTTCTCGGACGGACCGAGCATGCTCACCAACCGCGGAGCGCCACATTCTTGTGGTATGAAATATCGGCTCAGGGGACTGGCCCGCTTGCGAACATCTCAGAGAAATTTTGTCTTCACGGTTACTCTACCACAGTAAACCGAAAAGTGTCATTCAAAGTTTTGGTTAGTTTTTTCGGTGATGCGACCTTGTTCAAGTAACGCTTGTTCTATGGTCTGCTGCAGCATCCGAATACGCTGTTCCATACTTGCCGCGTAGTCACGAGTCTTCGCTTTTTCTTGCGCTAACTCATAGCTGATATTCAATGCGGCAATGAAGACCAACTGTTCAGTATTTGTGACTCTAGTGCGTTCTTTCAGATCTTGCAACCGTTGGTTCAGATCGTCCGCTGCCTGATTCAACGCATCCCTTTGGTCAGGCGGGCAGTTCACACGCAGTGAACGGCCAAAAATTTGGATATCGACGGGTTGTGCAGACATGCCACCTTCCTGCTGATTGACTGCGCTGCCTTCGTCTTTAGACCCATGGTCTGCGAAGGGGCGACACTATAGCTACCCTGATGAGAAGAGACAAGCCCTTTTCTGGTCCACCAGGGCCCAAAGTGGTAGCATATCATGAATATTCCTCCCTTTGACGACGAATGCTTATGTCTATACAGAACGAAATGCCTGGTTACAACGAAATGAACCAGTATCTGAACCAACAAGGGACGGGTCTGACCCCTGCTGAGATGCATGGTTTAATCAGTGGGATGATATGTGGCGGTAACGATGATAGCTCATGGCTGCCGCTACTTCACGACCTGACGAACGAAGGCATGGCTTTCGGTCATGAGCTGGCACAGGCACTGCGTAAAATGCACTCTGCCACCAGCGATGCCCTGCAGGATGACGGCTTCCTTTTTCAGCTTTATCTGCCTGATGGCGATGATGTCAGCGTTTTCGATCGGGCTGATGCGCTGGCAGGTTGGGTCAATCACTTCCTGCTTGGTCTTGGCGTTACGCAACCGAAGCTGGACAAAGTGACCGGAGAAACCGGTGAAGCCATCGACGATCTGCGTAACATCGCGCAGTTGGGTTACGACGAAGACGAAGATCAGGAAGAGCTTGAAATGTCGCTTGAAGAGATCATCGAATACGTTCGTGTTGCCGCGCTGTTATGCCACGACACCTTTACTCATCCGCAACCGACCGCGCCAGAAGTACAAAAACCGACTCTACACTAAAAACAAAAAACGTAAGGAGAGTGTTATGAGTGAGATATCCCGGCAAGAGTTTCAGCGTCGCCGTCAGGCCCTGGTAGAGCAAATGCAACCCGGCAGCGCCGCGCTGATTTTTGCTGCACCAGAAGTAACACGTAGCGCCGACAGCGAATACCCCTATCGTCAGAACAGTGACTTCTGGTACTTCACCGGCTTTAACGAACCGGAAGCGGTGCTGGTGCTGATTAAAAGCGATGACACTCATAACCACAGCGTTTTGTTTAACCGCGTTCGCGACCTGACGGCAGAGATCTGGTTTGGTCGTCGCTTAGGCCAGGATGCCGCGCCAGAGAAACTGGGCGTTGACCGCGCACTGGCATTCAGCGAAATCAATCAGCAACTTTATCAACTACTTAATGGTCTGGATGTGGTTTACCACGCTCAGGGCGAACATGCATATGCTGATGAAATCGTGAACAGCGCGCTTGAGAAACTGCGTAAAGGTTCGCGGCAAAATCTCACCGCACCGGCAACGATGATCGACTGGCGTCCTGTTGTTCATGAAATGCGCCTGTTCAAATCACCAGAAGAGATTGCCGTACTTCGCCGCGCGGGTGAAATCACCGCACTGGCGCATACACGGGCGATGGAAAAATGCCGTCCGGGGATGTTCGAGTACCATCTGGAAGGCGAAATTCACCACGAATTTAACCGCCACGGTGCGCGTTACCCTTCCTATAACACCATTGTTGGCAGCGGTGAAAACGGCTGCATTTTGCACTACACCGAAAACGAGTGTGAACTGCGTGACGGTGACCTGGTGTTGATTGACGCGGGTTGTGAATACAAAGGTTACGCTGGCGACATTACCCGCACCTTCCCGGTCAACGGCAAATTCACTCAGGCTCAGCGTGAAATCTATGACATTGTGCTGGAGTCTCTTGAAACCAGCCTGCGCCTGTATCGTCCGGGAACTTCCATTCAGGAAGTCACTGGTGAAGTGGTGCGCATCATGGTTAGCGGTCTGGTAAAACTCGGCATCCTGAAAGGTGATGTTGATGAACTGATCGCTCAGAACGCCCATCGTCCTTTCTTTATGCATGGCCTTAGCCACTGGTTAGGACTGGATGTTCATGACGTTGGTGTTTATGGTCAGGATCGCTCGCGTATTCTGGAACCGGGTATGGTACTGACCGTAGAACCAGGGCTGTATATTGCGCCGGATGCAGAAGTGCCAGAACAGTATCGCGGTATCGGCATTCGTATTGAAGACGATATTGTGATTACCGAAACCGGTAATGAAAACCTCACCGCCAGCGTGGTGAAAAAGCCGGAAGAAATCGAAGCGTTGATGGCAGCTGCGAGAAAGCAATGAGCGTAATCATCGTCGGTGGCGGCATGGCGGGCGCGACGCTGGCGCTGGCTATTTCCCGGTTAAGTCACGGGGCGCTGCCAGTACATTTGATTGAAGCGACCGCGCCAGAGTCACATGCTCATCCGGGCTTTGATGGACGAGCTATTGCGCTGGCGGCGGGTACCTGTCAGCAACTGGCGCGCATCGGCGTCTGGCAATCTCTGGCTGATTGCGCAACTGCCATCACCACCGTGCATGTCAGCGATCGTGGTCACGCTGGATTTGTCACCCTCGCCGCAGAAGATTACCAACTGGCGGCGCTGGGGCAGGTTGTCGAATTGCACAATGTCGGGCAACGGCTGTTTGCATTGCTGCGCAAAGCACCTGGCGTAACGCTGCATTGCCCTGATCGCGTGGCTAACGTTGCCCGTACTCAGAGCCACGTTGAAGTGACGCTGGAGAGTGGTGAGACGCTGACGGGCCGCGTGCTGGTAGCCGCTGATGGCACCCATTCAGCGTTAGCCACCGTGTGCGGCGTTGACTGGCAGCAGGATCCTTACGAACAACTGGCTGTGATTGCGAACGTTGCGACTTCCGTTGCGCATGAAGGGCGCGCTTTTGAACGCTTTACGCAACATGGCCCGCTGGCGATGTTGCCGATGTCTGACGGACGCTGTTCGCTGGTCTGGTGTCATCCACTGGAGCGGCGCGAAGAGGTGCTGTCGTGGAGCGACGAGAAGTTTTGCCGTGAACTCCAGTCGGCCTTTGGCTGGCGACTTGGGAAAATTACTCACGCCGGTAAACGCAGTGCTTATCCGCTGGCGTTAACCCGCGCCGCCAAACCTATTACCCATCGTACCGTGCTGGTGGGGAATGCGGCGCAAACTCTGCACCCCATCGCCGGGCAAGGATTTAACCTCGGTATGCGTGATGTCATGAGCCTTGCAGAAACCCTGACTCAGGCGCAGGAGCGCGGAGAAGACATGGGTGATTACGGCGTATTGTGCCGTTATCAGCAGCGTCGACAGAGCGATCGCGAAGCAACCATCGGCGTCACGGACAGCCTTGTACATCTTTTTGCCAACCGTTGGACGCCGCTGGTTGTCGGGCGCAACATCGGGCTGATGACGATGGAATTATTTACCCCAGCACGCGATGTGCTGGCGCAGCGCACTCTTGGTTGGGTGGCGCGTTGAAGGCGGTTTTAAGGAATAAACAATGCAAAGTGTTGATGTAGCCATTGTTGGCGGCGGCATGGTCGGGCTGGCGGTTGCCTGCGGATTACAGGGTAGCGGCTTACGCGTTGCCGTACTGGAGCAGCGCGTACCGGAACCTCTGGCGGCGGATGCACCACCACAACTGCGCGTTTCGGCTATCAATGCCGCCAGCGAAAAATTACTCACCCGTCTTGGCGTCTGGCAGGACATTCTCTCTCGTAGGGCCTGTTGCTATCACGGTATGGAAGTGTGGGATAAAGACAGTTTTGGTCACATCTCGTTTGACGATCAAAGCATGGGCTATAGCCATCTTGGGCATATCGTTGAAAACTCAGTGATTCACTACGCGCTGTGGAACAAAGCGCAGCAGTCGTCAGATATCACTCTGTTGGCCCCCGCAGAATTACAGCAGGTCGCCTGGGGAGAAAATGAAACCTTCCTGACGTTGAAAGATGGCAGCATGTTAACGGCGCGTCTGGTGATTGGCGCAGACGGCGCTAATTCCTGGTTGCGCAACAAAGCCGATATTCCGCTGACTTTCTGGGATTATCAGCATCACGCGCTGGTGGCGACCATTCGCACGGAAGAACCGCATGATGCGGTGGCGCGGCAGGTTTTCCATGGCGAAGGCATTCTGGCCTTTTTACCGCTTAGCGATCCGCATCTTTGCTCGATTGTCTGGTCACTGTCGCCAGAGGAAGCGCAGTGGATGCAGCAGGCAGGCGAAGACGAATTTAATCGCGCGTTAAATATCGCTTTTGATAATCGCCTGGGCTTATGCAAGGTCGAAAGTGAGCGCCTGGTGTTCTCGCTAACGGGGCGTTATGCGCGCCAGTTTGCCGCACACCGTCTGGCGCTGGTGGGCGACGCCGCGCATACTATTCACCCGCTGGCGGGGCAGGGGGTAAATCTCGGCTTTATGGATGCTGCAGAGCTGATTGCTGAACTGAAACGGTTGCATCGTCAGGGTAAAGACATCGGGCAGTACATTTACCTGCGTCGCTATGAGCGTAGCCGTAAGCACAGTGCGGCGCTGATGCTGGCTGGTATGCAGGGATTCCGCGATCTGTTTTCCGGTACCAATCCGGCGAAAAAATTGCTGCGTGATATTGGTCTGAAACTGGCTGATACGCTTCCTGGCGTTAAGCCACAACTTATTCGTCAGGCAATGGGATTAAACGATTTGCCTGAATGGCTGCGTTAAATATTTCTCTTCTGCTGTTTATTTGATACCCATCACACTTTCATCTCCCGGTTTTTTCGCCGGGAGATTTTCCTCATTTGAAATAAACTAATTTAACCTCCGTTTTCGCATTATATTTTCTAATGTTATGGATTTTTGATTTAGTGTTTTTTGACATTTTTTTAGCGCTTAATATTGTCTTATTCAAATTAACTTTCTCATCACATCATCTTTGTATAGAAACTGATGTGTTTTTTGGTTTTTTATTCTGTTGCGATTTTTGCATTTTTTAACCATAAGCTAATGTGATGATCAATTTTACCTTATGGTTAACAGTCTGTTTCGGTGGTAAGTTCAGGCAAAAGAGAACGATTGCGTTGGGGACCGGGAGTGGCTCCGATGCTGGGTTTCGTGGTGATAATTTCGCCATGGAAAAGTTGTCAGCCCCGCTTATTCAATGAGGACAAGATGGCACAACAGACTCCTTTGTACGAACAACACACGCTTTGCGGCGCTCGCATGGTGGATTTCCACGGCTGGATGATGCCGCTGCATTACGGTTCGCAAATCGACGAACATCATGCGGTACGTACCGATGCCGGAATGTTTGATGTGTCACATATGACCATCGTCGATCTTCGCGGCAGCCGCACCCGGGAGTTTCTACGTTATCTGCTGGCGAACGATGTGGCGAAGCTCACCAAAAGCGGCAAAGCCCTTTACTCGGGGATGTTGAATGCCTCTGGCGGTGTGATAGATGATCTCATCGTCTACTACTTTACTGAAGATTTCTTCCGCCTCGTTGTTAACTCCGCTACCCGCGAAAAAGACCTCTCCTGGATTACCCAACACGCTGAACCTTTCGGCATCGAAATTACTGTTCGTGATGACCTTTCCATGATCGCCGTACAAGGGCCGAATGCGCAGGCAAAAGCTGCCACACTGTTTAATGACGCCCAGCGTCAGGCGGTGGAAGGGATGAAACCGTTCTTTGGCGTGCAGGCGGGCGATCTGTTTATTGCCACCACCGGTTACACCGGTGAAGCGGGCTACGAAATTGCGCTGCCCAATGAAAAAGCGGCCGATTTCTGGCGCGCGCTGGTGGAAGCTGGCGTTAAGCCATGTGGCCTGGGCGCGCGTGACACGCTGCGTCTGGAAGCGGGCATGAATTTGTATAGCCAGGAGATGGACGAAACTATTTCTCCTTTAGCCGCCAATATGGGCTGGACTATCGCCTGGGAACCGGCAGATCGTGACTTTATCGGTCGTGAAGCTCTGGAAGCGCAGCGTGAACATGGCACAGAAAAACTGGTTGGTCTGGTGATGACCGAAAAAGGCGTGCTGCGTAATGAACTGCCGGTACGTTTTACTGATGCGCAGGGCAACCAGCATGAAGGCATTATCACCAGCGGTACTTTCTCCCCAACGCTGGGTTATAGCATTGCGCTGGCGCGCGTGCCGGAAGGTATTGGTGAAACGGCGATTGTGCAAATTCGCAACCGTGAAATGCCGGTTAAAGTGACGAAACCTGTTTTTGTGCGTAACGGCAAAGCCGTCGCGTGATTTACTTTTTTGGAGATTGATTGATGAGCAACATACCAGCAGAACTGAAATACAGCAAAGAACACGAATGGTTGCGTAAAGAAGCCGACGGCACTTACACCGTTGGCATCACCGAACACGCTCAGGAGCTGTTAGGCGATATGGTGTTTGTTGACCTACCGGAAGTGGGCGCAACGGTTAGCGCGGGCGATGACTGCGCGGTTGCCGAATCGGTAAAAGCGGCGTCAGACATTTATGCGCCAGTAAGCGGTGAAATCGTGGCGGTAAACGATGCACTGAGCGATTCCCCGGAACTGGTGAACAGCGAACCGTATGCAGGCGGCTGGATTTTCAAAATCAAAGCCAGCGATGAAAGCGAACTGGAATCACTGCTGGATGCAACCGCATACGAAGCATTGTTAGAAGACGAGTAACGGCTTTATTCCTCTTCTGCGGGAGAGGATCAGGGTGAGGAAATTTACGCCTCACCCTCACTCTCTTCGCAAGGAGAGAGGTTCACAATTCACTGCACGTTTCAGGAACCATCGCTCATGACACAGACGTTAAGCCAGCTTGAAAACAGCGGCGCTTTTATTGAACGCCATATCGGACCGGACGCCGCGCAACAGCAAGAAATGCTGAATGCCGTTGGCGCACAATCGTTAAACGCGCTGACCGGCCAGATTGTGCCGAAAGATATTCAGCTTGCGACTCCGCCGCAGGTTGGCGCACCGGCGACCGAATACGCCGCACTGGCAGAACTCAAGGCTATTGCCAGTCGCAATAAACGCTTCACGTCTTACATCGGCATGGGTTACACCGCCGTGCAGCTACCGCCGGTTATCCTGCGTAACATGCTGGAAAATCCGGGCTGGTATACCGCGTATACTCCGTATCAACCTGAAGTCTCCCAGGGCCGCCTTGAAGCACTGCTCAACTTCCAGCAGGTAACGCTGGATTTAACCGGGCTGGATATGGCCTCTGCTTCTCTTCTTGACGAAGCCACCGCTGCCGCCGAAGCAATGGCGATGGCGAAACGCGTCAGCAAACTGAAAAATGCCAACCGCTTCTTTGTTGCTTCTGACGTTCATCCGCAAACGCTGGATGTGGTCCGTACTCGTGCCGAAACCTTTGGTTTTGAAGTGATTGTCGATGACGCGCAAAAAGTGCTCGACCATCAGGACGTTTTCGGCGTGCTGTTACAGCAGGTCGGCACTACTGGTGAAATTCACGACTACACCGCGCTTATTAGCGAACTGAAATCACGCAAAATTGTGGTCAGCGTTGCCGCCGATATTATGGCGCTGGTGCTGTTAACTGCGCCAGGTAAACAGGGCGCGGATATTGTTTTTGGTTCGGCGCAACGCTTTGGCGTACCGATGGGCTACGGTGGCCCACACGCGGCATTCTTTGCGGCGAAAGACGAATACAAACGCTCAATGCCGGGCCGTATTATCGGTGTATCGAAAGATGCAGCTGGCAACACCGCTCTGCGCATGGCGATGCAGACTCGCGAGCAACATATTCGTCGTGAGAAAGCGAACTCCAACATTTGTACTTCCCAGGTACTGCTGGCAAACATCGCCAGCCTGTATGCCGTTTATCACGGCCCGGTTGGCCTGAAACGTATCGCTAACCGCATCCACCGTCTGACCGATATCCTGGCGGCGGGCCTGCAACAAAAAGGTCTGAAGCTGCGCCATGCGCACTATTTCGATACTTTGTGTGTGGAAGTGGTCGACAAAGCGGGCGTGCTGGCGCGTGCCGAAGCAGCTGAAATCAACCTGCGTAGCGATATTCTGAACGCGGTTGGGATCACCCTTGATGAAACAACCACGCGCGAAAACGTGATGCAGCTTTTCAGCGTGCTGTTGGGCGATAACCACGGGCTGGACATCGACACACTGGACAAAGACGTGGCTCACGACAGTCGCTCTATTCAGGCTGCGATGCTGCGCGACGACGAAATCCTCACCCATCCGGTGTTTAATCGCTACCACAGCGAAACCGAAATGATGCGCTATATGCACTCGCTGGAGCGTAAAGATCTGGCGCTGAATCAGGCGATGATCCCGCTGGGTTCCTGCACCATGAAACTGAACGCCGCCGCCGAGATGATCCCGATCACCTGGCCGGAATTTGCCGAACTGCACCCGTTCTGCCCGCCGGAACAGGCTGAAGGTTATCAGCAGATGATCGCGCAGCTGGCTGACTGGCTGGTGAAACTGACCGGTTACGACGCCGTTTGTATGCAGCCGAACTCTGGCGCACAGGGCGAATACGCGGGCCTGCTGGCGATTCGTCATTATCATGAAAGCCGCAACGAAGGGCATCGCGATATCTGCCTGATCCCGGCTTCTGCGCACGGCACTAACCCGGCTTCCGCGCATATGGCAGGAATGCAGGTGGTGGTTGTGGCGTGTGATAAAAACGGCAACATCGATCTGACTGATCTGCGCGCGAAAGCGGAACAGGCGGGCGATAACCTCTCCTGTATCATGGTGACCTATCCTTCTACCCACGGCGTGTATGAAGAAACGATCCGTGAAGTGTGTGAAGTCGTGCATCAGTTCGGCGGTCAGGTTTACCTTGATGGCGCGAACATGAACGCTCAGGTTGGCATCACCTCGCCGGGCTTTATTGGTGCGGACGTTTCCCACCTTAACCTGCATAAAACTTTCTGCATTCCGCATGGCGGTGGTGGTCCGGGTATGGGACCGATCGGTGTGAAAGCGCATCTGGCTCCGTTTGTACCGGGTCATAGCGTGGTGCAAATCGAAGGCATGTTAACCCGTCAGGGCGCGGTTTCTGCGGCACCGTTCGGTAGTGCCTCTATCCTGCCAATCAGCTGGATGTACATCCGCATGATGGGCGCAGAAGGGCTGAAAAAAGCAAGCCAGGTGGCAATTCTTAACGCCAACTATATTGCCAGCCGTCTGCAGGATGCCTTCCCGGTGCTGTATACCGGTCGCGACGGTCGCGTGGCGCACGAATGTATTCTCGATATTCGCCCGCTGAAAGAAGAAACCGGCATCAGCGAGCTGGATATTGCCAAGCGCCTGATCGACTACGGTTTCCACGCGCCGACCATGTCGTTCCCGGTGGCGGGTACGCTGATGGTTGAACCGACTGAATCTGAAAGCAAAGTGGAACTGGATCGCTTTATCGATGCGATGCTGGCTATCCGCGCAGAAATTGATCAGGTGAAAGCCGGTGTCTGGCCGCTGGAAGATAACCCGCTGGTGAACGCGCCGCACATTCAGAGCGAACTGGTCGCCGAGTGGGCGCATCCGTACAGCCGTGAAGTTGCAGTATTCCCGGCAGGTGTGGCAGACAAATACTGGCCGACCGTGAAACGTCTGGATGATGTTTACGGCGACCGTAACCTGTTCTGCTCCTGCGTACCGATTAGCGAATACCAGTAATTTACTGATTCGACTATCTTATAAAGGCGCTTCGGCGCCTTTTTCGCTTGTTAATAAAGTGCGCTTTGTGTGTTTCGGCTGAGGCGTAATATAAAATATTGCGAGCTCAATATATTAAAAGAGTGCCAGGCCTGATGAGCGGAGCACATCAGGCACATCGGCTAATTACAGATTCTCGCCGTTGCTGGCAATCACCTCTTTGTACCAGTCAAAGCTCTTCTTACGTGAACGCGACATATCGCCAGTACCGTCGTCATGTTTATTCACATAGATAAAGCCGTAGCGTTTGCTGTACTGCCCGGTGGTGAACGACACACAGTCGATGCAGCCCCACGGCGTGTAGCCCATCAGGTCCACGCCATCGTAAGTCACCGCTTTTTTCATCTCTTCAATATGGGCGCGCAGGTAGTCAATGCGGTAATCGTCATTGATGCTGCCATCATCTTCCACTTTGTCGTAAGCGCCAAAACCGTTTTCGACAATAAACAGCGGCTTCTGGTAACGCTCATACAGCTCGCAAAGCGCGTAACGCAGACCAACCGGATCAATCTGCCAGCCCCAGTCAGACGCTTTAACATACGGGTTCGGTACGCTGCCTTCAAAACCAGAGATCGCATCGCCGGTGCCGCCTTCGGCCTTCACCGCGTTGGTCATGTAATAGCTGAAGCCGAGATAATCGCAGGTGCCTTCGCGCAGTACATCCAGATCGCCGTCTTCCATTTTGATGTTAAATCCGCGGCGTTCCCACTCGTTCAACACATAGGACGGGTAATAGCCACGCAACTGCACATCGGTAAAGACGTAACGTTCGCGCATCGACTCCTGGGCAAACATCACATCGTCCGGGTTACAGGAGTAAGGATAGAGCGGCACCATCGCCAGCATACAACCGACTTTCATCTCCGGGTTGATGCGATGCGCGGCTTTCACCGCCAGGGCGCTGGCGACAAACTGGTGATGCAGCACCTGATACATCGTCTCTTCCGGGTTTTCATGCTCGGTATACACCACGCCGGAGCAGCAGTAACCGAACAGCGGTGCACGCCAGTTACGCTGGTTGTTAATTTCGTTGAAGGTCATCCAGTATTTGACTTTATGCTTATAGCGTTCAAATACCACTTCCGCGAAACGGACAAAGAAATCAACCACTTTACGGTTGGTCCAGCTACCATATTGCTGCACCAGATGCAGCGGCATTTCAAAGTGGGAGAGGGTGATCACCGGTTCGATGTTGTATTTCAGCAGTTCATCGATCATATCATCGTAGAACTTCAGCCCTTCTTCGTTTGGCTGAGCTTCATCGCCTTTTGGAAAAATGCGCGTCCAGGCGATGGAAGTACGAAAACATTTGAAGCCCATTTCGGCAAATAGCTTGATGTCCTCCTTGTAGTGACCATAAAAATCAACGGCTTCATGGTTTGGATAGTATTTGCCAGGCACAACTTCTTTGGTGATTTCGCGCGGCACGCCGTGTGCGCCACCGGTCAAAACGTCACAAATGCTCGGCCCTTTGCCGCCTTTGTTCCAGCCGCCTTCGACCTGATGAGCGGCAACTGCGCCGCCCCATAAGAAATCTTTCGGTAAGGTGAGTTTTTTCACTATCATAGGCTCCAGATGAGTCAATTCTTACAGGAAATATTACCATGCAGCCAAACGACATCACTTTTTTTCAACGTTTCCAGGATGACATTCTGGCTGGGCGTAAAACCATCACCATCCGCGACGAGTCTGAATCGCACTTCAAAACGGGTGATGTGCTTCGTGTCGGACGGTTTGAAGATGACGGTTATTTTTGCACGATTGAAGTCACCGCAACCTCAACCGTAACGCTGGATACGCTGACGGAAAAACATGCAAAGCAGGAAAATATGACCCTGACTGAACTGAAAAAGGTCATTGCCGACATCTATCCCGACCAGACACAGTTTTATGTGATTGAATTTAAATGCCTTTAAATTGAACTCACGCCTGTTAGTTGAAATTTCGCATTTAATTTCATGATTTTTCGGAGATTAATCTCAAATCAGAATTTATTTTAGCTAACAGGTGTTCACTGGAACTATTCTCAGTTACGCTGGAGAGGTATACATGTGCGTGTACGTTTTTCCGGAGTAAGTTATGGTTCAGAAGCCCCTCATTAAGCAGGGATATTCGCTGGCAGAGGAAATTGCCAACAGCGTCAGTCACGGCATTGGGCTGGTGTTTGGTATCGTTGGGTTGGTGTTGCTACTGGTTCAGGCGGTGGATCTCAATGCCAGCGCCACGGCGATAACCAGTTACAGCCTCTATGGCGGCAGTATGATCCTGCTGTTCCTCGCTTCGACGCTCTATCACGCCATTCCCCATCAACGGGCAAAAATGTGGCTGAAGAAATTTGACCACTGTGCCATTTATCTGTTGATTGCCGGAACCTACACGCCGTTTTTGCTGGTGGGGCTGGATTCTCCGTTAGCGCGCGGGTTGATGATTGTTATCTGGAGCCTGGCATTGCTGGGTATTCTGTTTAAACTGACCATCGCGCACCGATTCAAAATTTTATCTCTGGTGACCTATCTGGCGATGGGCTGGCTGTCGCTGGTGGTAATTTATGAAATGGCAGTTAAGCTCGCGGCGGGCAGCGTTACCTTACTGGCGGTAGGCGGTGTGGTTTATTCGCTCGGGGTGATTTTCTACGTCTGCAAGCGCATTCCATACAATCATGCCATCTGGCACGGCTTTGTGCTCGGCGGTAGTGTGTGCCACTTTCTGGCGATCTATTTGTATATTGGGCAGGCGTAATTGGCGTGCCTTTGTAGGCCTGAAAAGACACACCAGTGTCGCATCAGGCGATAAATGCCTGATGCGATACAGAGATTTACTCTTCCAGCGAATATGGCAGTGGCTCGATACGCAATGTATTCGCATCGTCACGCACGCGGAAGATGCTGTCCGGTTCCATATCGTTATTCATGACAACCTGCACCACAACCTGACCATCTTCCAGTTTGACCGCAGCCAGCACCGTACCGGTACGACGCCAGTTCTCGCCCATTTTCAGCTCTAAGTCTTCACCAGCTTCCGGCAGTCGGCTGGCGCTACCCTTCAGCAACCAGAGCGCGCGTTTGTTGGCACCACGGAATTTTGCTCGCGCCACCATCTCTTGTCCGGTATAGCAGCCTTTCTTAAAGCTGATACCGCCCAGCGCCTGGAGGTTGGTCGCCTGGGGGATAAACTGCCCGCTGTTGGCGGCATCAATCACCGGAAAACCCGCTTCAATGTTTAATGCCAGCCACTGTTGGCTATTGTTCAGTTCCGCTTCACCGCGCAGTTTATCGGTCAGCATATTGGCAGTAGCTTCATCGGTTACGATCAGGAAACGTTCTGCCGGGTGTTCAAACCATAGCAACGTGGTCGCGCCTTCTTTGACTACCTGTTTTTCTCTCGAAGGTAGTTCACTAAAGAGATTTGCCAACGCGGCGCGCGCCTGAAAACCGGCAACACCAAGCAGCACACGCTCGTCGTCTGGCGCGATGGTCACTTTAGAGAACACCGCATATTTTTTCAGTTCAGTCAGCTGCGGTTCACGCACGCTGCGCCGTTCAATCCATGCAAAGCCATCGCCGTCGCGGAACAGACGTAAATTGCTCCACATTTTACCTTTGGCGTCGCAATGGGCGGCGAGCAGGTGCTGATCTTCAGTCATCTGGCTGACATCTGCTGTCACCTGGCCTTGCATATATTTTTCGCTGTCCGCGCCAGTAATAGTGGCAAGCGCCCAGTCATCAAGCGTCATCAGCGTCAGTGGCAAACGGGCAGAAGCCGTAGGCTGACGGGGAGGAAAAGGTGTAAAAGCCATAATAGAGTCCTGAGTTGCTTAACGGCGTATTAATAACTAATGGTAAAAGAGCTATGAGGCAATGCAAGTGCTTTCACTACGCGATCTGTGCCTTCTGCGAGGCGACTTCCAAAAAAATGAAGCCCTTGAATTGTTGTGAATTAATTTCGCGATCGCGATTGTGTTTACTGATATTCCCGTAAAAGAAGTCGAAAAACACGTTACAATAGCCGGGTACTGGATTTTCGTGAGACAGGAAGAAGATGGACATTAACAACAAAGCCCGCATTCATTGGGCATGCCGCCGTGGTATGCGCGAACTCGATATTTCAATCATGCCGTTTTTCGAACATGAGTACGACAGCTTAAGCGATGACGAAAAACGCATCTTTATTCGTCTGCTGGAATGTGACGATCCGGACCTGTTTAACTGGCTGATGAATCACGGTAAACCGGCCGATGCAGAACTGGAAATGATGGTCCGACTCATTCAGACACGGAACCGGGAACGTGGTCCTGTGGCAATCTGATTTGCGCGTCTCCTGGCGCGCACAGTGGCTTTCCTTGCTGATTCATGGGCTGGTTGCCGCTGTTATTTTACTCATGCCCTGGCCGCTCAGTTACACCCCGTTATGGATGGTGTTACTTTCGCTGGTGGTGTTTGATTGCGTTCGCAGCCAGCGGCGCATTAATGCTCGCCAGGGGGAAATTCGCTTGTTGATGGACGGGCGTTTGCGTTGGCAAGGGCAGGAGTGGAGCATCGTCAAAGCGCCGTGGATGATTAAGAGCGGCATGATGCTGCGTTTACGTTCTGACAGCGGAAAACGGCAACATTTATGGCTGGCAGCTGACAGCATGGACGAAGCCGAATGGCGGGATTTACGGCGGATATTGTTACAACAAGAGACGCAAAGATAAAGATGACGGCAAAGCATATGTGCTAAGCCGTCAGTGACATCAGGCGTAATGCTCTGCCATTTCGTTGAGGATTTGCTCGCACCAGCTCTGAATACGCTCGTCGCTAAGGTCATACTGGTTAGTTTCATCCAGCGCCAGACCCACGAACAGTTGCCCGTCAGCAATCACCGGTTTCGGGCTGGTAAATTCATATCCTTCCGTTGGCCAGTAGCCGACGAACTTCACGCCTTTGGTCGAGAGTTTGTCATGCAGCATACCGAGCGCATCGAGGAACCACTCGCCGTATCCCAGTTGATCGCCAAGCCCATACAGCGCAACAATTTTACCTTCGAGGTTCAGGTCGTCGAGCTGATCCCAGACGGCTTCCCAGTCTTCCTGGATTTCGCCAAAATCCCAGGTCGGGATACCCAGAATGAGCACATCGTACTGCTCCATTAATTTCGGGGAGTCGTCCTTGAGGTTATGTAAGGTCACCAGTTCTGGGCCGATAATATCGCGGATTTTTTCTGCCGCCATTTCGGTGTAACAGGTGCTGGAACCGTAAAAAAGACCCATATTCATAACGTAAGCTTCTCGATTCTGCTGTGGCTTTTGCGGCTAGTGTATCAGAATCGCTTTAGTCACGGCACAATAAGGCATAATGGATCAAATGAGTGACCATAAGGGGCGCAAGTGAAACAGGATCTGGCACGCATCGAGCAGTTTCTTGATGCTCTGTGGCTGGAAAAAAATCTGGCTGAAAATACGTTGAACGCTTACCGTCGCGATCTGTCAATGATGGTGGAGTGGTTGCATCACCGCGGGTTGACGCTGGCGACGGCGCAAAGTGACGATTTGCAGGCATTACTGGCAGAACGGCTGGAGGGCGGGTATAAAGCCACCAGCTCAGCGCGTTTGCTGAGTGCAGTGCGCCGATTGTTCCAGTATCTTTATCGCGAAAAGTTTCGTGAAGATGATCCCAGTGCGCATCTCGCTTCACCGAAATTGCCCCAGCGTTTGCCAAAAGATTTAAGCGAAGCGCAGGTCGAACGTTTATTACAGGCACCATTAATTGATCAGCCACTGGAGCTACGCGATAAAGCCATGCTTGAAGTGTTGTATGCTACCGGACTGCGTGTCTCTGAACTGGTCGGGCTGACAATGAGTGATATCAGCCTGCGTCAGGGCGTGGTGCGGGTCATTGGTAAAGGCAACAAAGAGCGCCTGGTGCCGTTAGGTGAAGAGGCGGTTTACTGGCTGGAAACCTATCTGGAACATGGGCGTCCGTGGCTGTTGAATGGTGTGTCAATTGACGTGTTGTTTCCCAGCCAGCGTGCGCAGCAGATGACGCGACAGACCTTCTGGCACCGCATTAAACATTATGCCGTGCTGGCGGGTATCGACAGCGAAAAGCTGTCACCGCATGTGTTGCGTCACGCTTTTGCCACTCACTTATTAAATCATGGTGCGGATTTACGCGTGGTGCAGATGCTACTGGGCCACAGCGATCTCTCCACCACGCAAATTTATACGCATGTCGCTACCGAGCGTCTGCGACAACTTCATCAACAGCATCACCCGCGGGCGTGATGTCTGAAAAGAACAGGAAAATTTATGAAGAAAGGTTTTATGTTATTTACCTTGTTGGCAGCGTTTTCAGGCTTTGTTCAGGCTGATGACGCGGCAATTCAACAAACGTTAGCCAAAATGGGCATCAAAAGCAGCGATATTCAGCCCGCGCCCGTAGCTGGCATGAAGACAGTTCTGACTAACAGCGGTGTGTTGTACATCACCGATGATGGTAAACATATCATTCAGGGGCCAATGTATGACGTTAGTGGCACGGCTCCGGTCAATGTCACCAATAAGATGCTGTTAAAGCAGTTGAATGCGCTTGAAAAAGAGATGATCGTTTATAAAGCGCCGCAGGAAAAACACGTCATCACCGTGTTTACTGATATTACCTGTGGTTACTGCCACAAACTGCATGAGCAAATGGCAGACTATAACGCGCTGGGGATCACCGTGCGTTATCTTGCTTTCCCGCGCCAGGGGCTGGACAGCGATGCAGAGAAAGAAATGAAAGCTATCTGGTGTGCGAAAGATAAAAACAAAGCGTTTGATGATGTGATGGCAGGTAAAAGCGTCGCACCAGCCAGCTGCGACGTGGATATTGCCGACCATTACGCACTTGGCGTCCAGCTTGGCGTTAGCGGTACTCCGGCAGTTGTGCTGAGCAATGGCACACTTGTTCCGGGTTACCAGCCGCCGAAAGACATGAAAGAATTCCTCGACGAACACCAAAAAATGACCAGCGGTAAATAATTCGCGTGAAACAACAGATACAACTTCGTCGCCGAGAAGTCGATGAAACGGCCGACTTGCCCGCTGAATTGCCTCCCTTGCTGCGCCGTTTATATGCCAGCCGGGGTGTGCGTAGCGCGCAGGAACTGGAACGCAGTGTTAAAGGCATGCTGCCCTGGCAGCAACTGAGCGGCGTCGAAAAGGCCGTTGAGATCCTTTACAACGCTTTTCGCGAAGGAACGCGGATTATTGTGGTCGGTGATTTCGACGCCGACGGTGCGACCAGCACGGCTCTAAGCGTGCTGGCGATGCGCTCGCTTGGTTGCAGCAATATCGACTACCTGGTTCCAAACCGTTTCGAAGACGGTTACGGCTTAAGTCCGGAAGTAGTCGATCAGGCTCATGCCCGTGGCGCGCAGTTAATTGTCACGGTGGATAACGGTATTTCCTCCCATGCGGGGGTTGAACACGCTCGTTCGTTGGGCATTCCGGTTATTGTTACCGATCACCATTTGCCAGGCGACACATTACCCGCAGCGGAAGCGATCATTAACCCTAACTTGCGCGACTGTAATTTCCCGTCGAAATCACTGGCGGGCGTTGGCGTGGCGTTTTATCTGATGCTGGCGTTACGCACTTTTTTGCGCGATCAGGGCTGGTTTGATGAACGCGGCATCGCAATTCCTAATCTGGCAGAACTGCTGGATCTGGTAGCGTTGGGGACAGTGGCGGACGTCGTGCCGCTGGACGCTAATAATCGCATTCTGACCTGGCAGGGGATGAGTCGCATCCGTGCCGGAAAGTGCCGTCCGGGGATTAAAGCGCTGCTGGAAGTGGCCAATCGCGATCCACAAAAACTCGCCGCCAGCGATTTAGGTTTTGCGCTGGGGCCACGTCTCAATGCTGCCGGGCGACTGGACGATATGTCCGTTGGCGTGGCGCTGTTGCTGTGCGACAACATCGGCGAAGCGCGCGTGCTGGCAAATGAACTCGATGCGCTAAACCAGACGCGAAAAGAGATCGAACAGGGAATGCAAGTTGAAGCCCTGACCTTGTGCGAGAAACTGGAGCGCAGCCGCGACACGCTACCCGGCGGGCTGGCAATGTATCACCCCGAATGGCATCAGGGCGTTGTTGGCATTCTGGCATCGCGTATCAAAGAGCGTTTTCACCGTCCGGTTATCGCCTTTGCGCCAGCTGGTGATGGTACGCTGAAAGGTTCCGGTCGCTCCATTCAGGGGCTGCATATGCGTGATGCGCTGGAGCGGCTAGACACGCTTTACCCCGGCATGATGCTCAAGTTTGGCGGCCATGCGATGGCGGCAGGATTGTCGCTGGAAGAGGATAAATTCGAACTCTTTCAGCAACGCTTTGGCGAACTGGTTACCGAGTGGTTAGATCCTTCTTTATTGCAAGGGGAAGTGGTATCAGACGGCCCATTAAGTGCGGCAGAGATGACCATGGAAGTGGCGCAGCTGTTGCGTGATGCTGGCCCGTGGGGGCAGATGTTCCCGGAACCGTTGTTTGACGGTCATTTCCGTCTGTTGCAACAGCGGCTGGTGGGCGAGCGTCATTTGAAGGTGATGGTCGAACCGGTCGGCGGCGGTCCACTGCTGGACGGGATTGCTTTTAATGTCGATACCGCCCTCTGGCCGGATAACGGTGTGCGCGAAGTGCAACTGGCTTACAAGCTCGATATCAACGAGTTTCGCGGCAACCGCAGCCTGCAAATTATCATCGACAATATCTGGCCAATTTAGCGTCATCTTCTCTATAAAAAAGAGCGTGGATTGGGTACAATCCCGCTCTTATCACCGCATTTTGACTAGCTCAATAAAAGAAATCAGACCATGTTTGAAATTAATCCGGTAAATAATCGCATTCAGGACCTCACGGAACGCTCCGACGTTCTTAGGGGGTATCTTTGACTACGACGCCAAGAAAGAGCGTCTGGAAGAAGTAAACGCCGAGCTGGAACAGCCGGATGTCTGGAACGAACCCGAACGCGCACAGGCGCTGGGTAAAGAGCGTTCCTCCCTCGAAGCCGTTGTCGACACCCTCGACCAAATGAAACAGGGGCTGGAAGATGTTTCTGGTCTGCTGGAACTGGCTGTAGAAGCTGACGACGAAGAAACCTTTAACGAAGCCGTTGCTGAACTCGACGCCCTGGAAGAAAAACTGGCGCAGCTTGAGTTCCGCCGTATGTTCTCTGGCGAATATGACAGCGCCGACTGCTACCTCGATATTCAGGCGGGGTCTGGCGGTACGGAAGCACAGGACTGGGCGAGCATGCTTGAGCGTATGTATCTGCGCTGGGCTGAATCGCGTGGTTTCAAAACTGAAATCATCGAAGAGTCGGAAGGTGAAGTGGCGGGTATTAAATCCGTGACGATCAAAATCTCCGGCGATTACGCTTATGGCTGGCTGCGTACAGAAACCGGCGTTCACCGCCTGGTGCGTAAGAGCCCGTTTGACTCCGGCGGTCGTCGCCACACGTCGTTCAGCTCCGCGTTTGTTTACCCGGAAGTTGATGATGATATCGATATCGAAATCAATCCGGCGGATCTGCGCATCGACGTTTATCGCGCATCCGGCGCGGGCGGTCAGCACGTTAACCGTACCGAATCTGCGGTGCGTATTACTCACATCCCGACCGGGATCGTGACTCAGTGCCAGAACGACCGTTCCCAGCACAAGAACAAAGACCAGGCCATGAAGCAGATGAAAGCGAAGCTTTATGAACTGGAGATGCAGAAGAAAAATGCCGAGAAACAGGCGATGGAAGATAACAAATCCGACATCGGCTGGGGCAGCCAGATTCGTTCTTATGTCCTTGATGACTCCCGCATTAAAGATCTGCGTACCGGGGTAGAAACCCGCAACACGCAGGCCGTGCTGGACGGCAGCCTGGATCAATTTATCGAAGCAAGTTTGAAAGCAGGGTTATGAGGAACCAACATGTCTGAACAACACGCACAGGGCGCTGACGCGGTAGTCGATCTTAACAATGAACTGAAAACGCGTCGTGAGAAGCTGGCGAACCTGCGTGAGCAGGGGATTGCCTTCCCGAACGATTTCCGTCGCGATCATACCTCTGACCAATTGCACGCAGAATTCGACGGTAAAGAGAACGAAGAACTGGAAGCGCTGAACATCGAAGTCGCCGTTGCTGGCCGCATGATGACCCGTCGTATTATGGGTAAAGCGTCTTTCGTTACCCTGCAGGACGTTGGCGGTCGCATTCAGTTGTACGTTGCCCGTGACGATCTGCCGGAAGGCGTTTACAACGAGCAGTTCAAAAAATGGGACCTCGGCGATATCCTCGGCGCGAAAGGTAAACTGTTCAAAACCAAAACCGGTGAACTGTCTATCCACTGTACCGAGCTGCGTCTGCTGACCAAAGCACTGCGTCCGCTGCCGGATAAATTCCACGGCTTGCAGGATCAGGAAGCGCGCTATCGTCAGCGTTATCTGGATCTCATCTCTAACGATGAATCCCGCAACACCTTTAAAGTGCGCTCGCAGATCCTCTCTGGTATTCGCCAGTTCATGGTGAATCGCGGCTTTATGGAAGTTGAAACGCCGATGATGCAGGTGATCCCTGGCGGTGCCGCTGCGCGTCCGTTTATCACTCACCATAACGCGCTGGATCTCGACATGTACCTGCGTATCGCGCCGGAACTGTACCTCAAGCGTCTGGTGGTCGGTGGCTTCGAGCGTGTATTCGAAATCAACCGTAACTTCCGTAACGAAGGTATTTCCGTACGTCATAACCCAGAGTTCACCATGATGGAACTCTATATGGCTTACGCAGATTACAAAGATCTTATCGAGCTGACCGAATCGCTGTTCCGTACTCTGGCACAGGATATTCTCGGTAAGACGGAAGTGACCTACGGCGACGTAACGCTGGACTTCGGTAAACCGTTCGAAAAACTGACCATGCGTGAAGCGATCAAGAAATATCGCCCGGAAACTGACATGGCGGATCTGGACAACTTCGACTCTGCGAAAGCGATTGCTGAATCTATCGGCATCCACGTTGAGAAGAGCTGGGGTCTGGGCCGTATCGTTACCGAGATCTTCGAAGAAGTGGCAGAAGCACATCTGATTCAGCCGACCTTCATTACTGAATATCCGGCAGAAGTTTCTCCGCTGGCGCGTCGTAACGACGTTAACCCGGAAATCACAGACCGCTTTGAGTTCTTCATTGGTGGTCGTGAAATCGGTAACGGCTTTAGCGAACTGAATGACGCGGAAGATCAGGCGCAGCGCTTCCTGGATCAGGTTGCCGCGAAAGATGCAGGTGACGACGAAGCGATGTTCTACGATGAAGATTACGTCACCGCACTGGAACATGGCTTACCGCCGACAGCAGGTCTGGGAATTGGTATCGACCGTATGGTAATGCTGTTCACCAACAGCCATACCATCCGCGACGTTATTCTGTTCCCGGCGATGCGTCCGGTGAAATAAGCATTACGTTATGCTCACAACCCCGGCAAATGTCGGGGTTTTTTAATTGTGCTGCGCGAAAGCAGACAACAATTTTCTTGCTTCACTATTGGCTGCCTGCATCACCATCCACGGACTGAACGCCCACGGCGTGGCATCAATACCGTGTAATACATCTGCTAAATCACACCATTGATAATCCATCACTTCATCATCGTTGATCTGTAACGCACTGGTGGTGCGTGCGGCAAATACCGGACACACTTCATTTTCCACAATGCCATTCGGATCGGTGGCGCGATAGTAGAAGTCAGGATAGATAGATTCAGGAGGCGTAATTTCCACGCCAAGCTCATAACGGCAACGGCGGATCACCGCGTCTTCGTTGCTTTCTCCCAGTTGTGGGTGCCCACAAACCGAGTTAGTCCACACGCCAGGCCACGCTTTTTTGCTAAGGGCGCGGCGGGTAACTAATAATTGCCCTTTGGCATTAAACAGCCAACTGGAGAACGCGAGATGTAAGAGAGTGTCTGCCGTGTGTGCGGCATACTTTTCCAGCGTACCCGTGGGAACTCCCTGTGCATTCAATAAAATGACGTGTTCCGTTTGCATAATTTCTCACATGTAATTCTAATCACTCATCATTATAGATAATTGAAGAGTGAAATGATTAACCAAGTGAGCGTTTATCGACAACCGCCCGTTTTGAGCGGATGTCGACAGGTAAAAACCATTTAAAAAAGCAGCATCATATATTTGAAGCGACTTTCAATGGCCATTACAACACAGTCAGAAATGACAGGAATAGAGAGAGTAAAAAGCAACAGCAGACTGAATATAGCGCGCATTAAAAGATTCATATTATTCTCCATGCTCATTTTTCTTCAGCTTGCGCATCAGAAGCCACATACGTACTGTCCTGACTTTTAAATCTTTATCAGAGACGGATTCCTTCACCAGATCAGCATGATGCTGATAGCCATTAAAGAAGACGTTCAGCACAACGGCGCTAAGGGTTGCGAGCATAATGCCGCTATGCAGCAACGGTTGCAGTACGGCCGGTAACTTAGAAAAGAAATCGTGAGAGAGCGTTGGCGTCATGCCAACACCGAGACTGATCGCCACAATATAGAGGTTGTAACGGTTAGTGGTGTAGTTACAGCGCGACAGAATTCGAATCCCTGTCGCCAGTACCATGCCGAACATCACCAGCCCCGCGCCGCCCAGCACAAATTGCGGAATCGAGGCCACCAGCACCGCCATTTTGGGCACCATGCCGAACAGGATCAAAATGATACCGGAAGCAATGCACACCCAGCGGCTATGAACGCGCGTCACGCTAACCAGGCCAACGTTTTGAGAAAATGACGTGTGGGGGAAGCTGTTAAACGTTCCGCCTATCATTGTCCCTACACCATCGACACGCAGCCCGCGAATAATATCGTGTGAAGAGAGTTTACGACCGACTATTTCACCCAGTGCCAGGAACATCCCCATCGACTCGATAAACACGATGATTAACACGGCAGTCATGGTCAGAATGGAAACGGGATCGAAAATCGGCATACCAAATGACATCGGCGTGACAATCGCAAACCATGAAGCATCATGTAGCCCGGATAAATTGACTTCATTCATCATCCACGAAAGTAAAAAGCCAAATACAATCCCCAGTAATACGGCGACGTTGGACATAAATCCTTTCGCATAGCGAGTAATGAGCAAGATAAAAATTAAGACGGCAAAGGAGATACCTAAATAAACGGGATTACCATATTGCGGATTCCCTTTACCTCCGGCGGCCCAGTCAATACCCACCTGAATGATGCTAAGCCCGATAGAAGTAATCACCACACCGGTAACCAGTGGCGGGAATAAAGGCATCAAGCGACCGATAAGTGGCGCTAATAATGTGGTGATAAAACCCGCGGCGATAGTGGCACCGAATATCCCCAGCAGGCCGATATCCGGGTTCATACCAATGGCTATCATTGGTGTTACAGCGGCGAAGGTCACCGACATAATCACCGGCAGGCGGATCCCCATAAAGCGGCCGATACCGATACATTGCAATAATGTGACGATCCCGCAGCAAAAGAGATCCGAGCTAATGAGCATCGCAATAGCTTCTTTTGAGAGGCCCAGTCGGTCACCAATCATAAGAGGAACAGCGACTGCACCTGCGTACATGACAAGGACGTGTTGCAGACCGAGTATGATCAGCTTTCCTAGTGATAATATGCGGTCAACCTCATCAGTTGGGCGGTCTTGCCCAGAAGATGAGGGAAGTTGGGAATCTATGGCGCTCATCAGTGTTTCTCCTTTCGCCCGCCAGAGTAAAAAGCAACCGTTTACGTTCATGAAACTGTCTAAACACATGCTCGTGGAGTGCCAGTTTTTGCGAGGAAGGGGAGTTAGAGATAGGAATTGCGGAGGCAATCACATAATCGTGGTTAAACCACGAAAATGAGAAGAGAACCTGACAATGGAATTATCTGTAATTTTCTCATATTGATATTTCATTAATCATTCTGGCATGTCGCACTCTCGCATTTAATCGTTTTTATCTGGATAGCATTCTTTTGATCGGCAATGTTGAAATAATGAAAGCGGCATAGATTGAGGGGCAATAATTTGAACTCAGTTGCAAAATTATAATTAAAACGGTCATGCTACCTAATATATGCCCGTTTATTGCATCGCGAAATTTGAGAAGACATAACTCATTAAATGAAAGGGATGCAAATGAATAAGTTTATCGCTGCTGAAGCTGCGGAATGTATAGGCTGCCATGCCTGTGAAATTGCCTGTGCGGTAGCACACAATCAAGAAAACTGGCCGCTGAGTCACAGTGACTTTCGACCGCGTATCCACGTTGTAGGGAAAGGCCAGGCTGCGAATCCGGTGGCCTGCCATCACTGCAACAATGCCCCTTGCGTTACGGCTTGTCCGGTTAATGCTCTGACTTTCCAGTCCGATAGCGTACAACTGGACGAGCAAAAATGTATTGGTTGTAAAAGATGCGCAATCGCTTGCCCCTTTGGCGTCGTTGAGATGGTCGATACGATTGCACAGAAATGCGACCTTTGTAACCAGCGCAGTTCCGGCACGCAAGCCTGTATTGACGTCTGCCCAACACAGGCGTTACGGCTGATGGACGATAAAGGGTTGCAGCAGATAAAGGTGGCCCGCCAGCGCAAAACGGCAGCAGGAAAAGCGTCATCAGACGCTCAGCCATCTCGCAGTGCAGCGTTGCTCCCCGTTAACTCGCGTAAAGGCGCAGATAAAATTTCAGCGAGTGAACGGAAAACCCACTTTGGCGAAATCTATTGCGGGCTGGATCCACAACAAGCGACTTATGAGAGTGACCGCTGTGTTTATTGTGCCGAAAAAGCTAACTGCAACTGGCATTGTCCGCTGCATAACGCTATTCCGGATTACATCCGTCTGGTACAGGAAGGAAAGATTATTGAAGCGGCAGAACTTTGCCACCAGACCAGTTCCTTACCCGAAATCTGCGGCAGGGTATGTCCACAGGACCGTCTTTGTGAAGGTGCATGTACTTTGAAAGATCACTCTGGCGCAGTCTCTATCGGTAATCTGGAACGCTACATCACCGATACTGCGCTGGCGATGGGCTGGCGTCCCGATGTCAGCAAAGTTGTTCCCCGTAGCGAAAAAGTGGCGGTGATTGGCGCTGGACCTGCAGGATTAGGGTGTGCTGATATTCTGGCGCGCGCGGGAGTTCAGGTTGATGTCTTTGATCGCCATCCAGAAATTGGCGGTATGCTGACTTTTGGCATTCCTCCTTTCAAACTCGATAAAACGGTATTAAGCCAGCGGCGAGAGATATTCACCGCAATGGGAATCGACTTTCATCTTAACTGTGAAATTGGCCGCGATATCTCTTTCAACGAATTAACGGCGGAATATGATGCTGTTTTCCTCGGCGTGGGGACTTACGGGATGATGCGAGCAGATCTGCCGCATGAAGATGCGCCTGGTGTCATTCAGGCGTTACCGTTCCTGACCGCCCATACCCGCCAGCTCATGGGATTGCCGGAGTCTGCAGAGTATCCGCTGACGGATGTGGAAGGTAAGCGAGTTGTGGTATTGGGCGGTGGCGATACGACAATGGATTGTTTGCGGACTTCCATCCGCCTTAATGCCGCCAGCGTGACCTGTGCGTATCGTCGTGATGAAGTCAGTATGCCGGGCTCGCGCAAAGAGGTGGTCAATGCCCGCGAGGAAGGTGTTGAGTTTCAGTTCAATGTTCAGCCGCAATATATCGCTTGTGATGAAGATGGACGCTTAACGGCGGTGGGCCTGATTCGTACCGCTATGGGTGAGCCGGGGCCGGATGGTCGCCGTCGTCCTCGTCCGGTTGCGGGTTCAGAGTTTGAATTGCCCGCCGATGTTCTCATTATGGCCTTTGGTTTCCAGGCACATACCATGCCGTGGTTGCAGGGCAGCGGAATTAAACTCGATAAATGGGGCCTGATTCAAACCGGCGACGTCGGGTATTTACCTACCCAGACGCATCTGAAAAAAGTCTTTGCTGGTGGTGATGCAGTTCATGGCGCGGATCTGGTTGTCACTGCAATGGCCGCAGGAAGGCAGGCGGCGCGCGATATGTTAACTCTGTTTGATACGAAGGCATCGTGATGAAATCGTTAATTATCGTTAATCCGGCTGACTGTATTGGCTGCCGTACTTGTGAAGTGGCCTGTGTGGTCGCTCACCCTTCAGAACAGGAGTTGAATGCCGATATCTTTTTACCCCGGCTGAAGGTACAACGGCTGGATAGCATCAGTGCGCCGGTGATGTGCCATCAGTGTGAAAACGCCCCTTGTGTTGGCGCTTGCCCCGTGGGGGCGCTGACGATGGGCGAGCAGGTGGTGCAGGCCAATTCTGCCCGTTGTATTGGCTGTCAGAGTTGCGTTAGCGCGTGCCCGTTTGGGATGATCACCATTCAGTCATTGCCGGGTGATACCCGGCAACAAATCGTGAAATGCGATCTCTGTGAACAGCGGGAAGAGGGGCCAGCCTGCGTTGAATCTTGCCCGACACAGGCGTTGCAGTTGCTGACTGAAAGAGAACTCAGGCGTATCCGCCAGCAGCGTATTGCTGCCAGCGGCGCGAATCCTCTTTGATAAAAAACTCCGCGTTGAAAGGCGCGGAGAATCTATTAGATAGCCCAACCACCCGCGTAAAACGCGACCAGTGCGGCAGTAATGATCACCGTACCAATATTCAGCTTTTGCCATTCGCGCGCAAAGACGCGACCCACCACCAGTGTTACAAAGCCCAGCATAATACCGGTAACGATATTACAAGTCAGAACGATGAACACGGCACACACCAGGCCAGCCATTGCGTCAATAAAATCGTTGAAATCCAGCTTCGAGACGTTGCTTAACATCAGCAAACCTACGTACATCAGTGCGGGAGCTGTGGCATAACCGGGGATCAGAAACGATAACGGTGATAAAAACAGAATCATCAGGAACAACACACCAACCACGGTTGCGGTTAAACCGGTTTTCCCCCCGGCGGCGGTTCCTGCCGCTGATTCGATATAAACCGCCGCGGGCGCTGCGCCCACCAGGCCGGAGAATATTGAACTTACTGAGTCACTGGTCAGGGCTTTGCCGCCGTTGATGATCTGGTTGTCTTTATCCAACAAATTCGCCTGACCGGCGACGGCACGGATGGTGCCAGTGGCGTCGAACACTGCGGTCATCACCAATGCCAGTACACTCGGAAGTACAGTTGGCTGGAGTGCGCCCATAATATCGAGGCTGAAAATCAGAGACTTACCATCTTCGCCAGTCAGGCTTGGCATTGCCACCAGACCGTGGTACTTCACCGCTGGGTCAAAGATTAAGCCGATGATCGAAATTGCAATAATCACCAACAAGATCCCGCCGGGTACGCGGCACTTTTCCAGACCGAAGATGACCGCCAGCCCCAGTAAGCTCATCATCACCGGGAAGGAGGTAAAGGCACCGAGCGCCACTGGCAAGCCTTCAATCGGGTTTTTGATAACCATTCCCACACCGTTAGCAGCAATCAGCAGCAGAAACAGGCCGATACCGATACCTGTACCGTGAGCGATCCCCATCGGCAAATTACGTAAGATCCAGGTACGCACACCGGTTACGGAAATAGCGGTGAAGATGACGCCCATCAGAAAGACTGCGCCCAGTGCGACAGGAACGCTAATTTGTTGCCCGAGTACCAGACTGAATGCGGTAAACGCCGTCAAGGAAATAGCGCAACCAATCGCCATTGGCAAATTGGCCCATAACCCCATCAGCAACGAGCCGAAGCCCGCGACCAGACAGGTGGCAACAAACACAGCTGCGGGAGGAAAACCTGCTTTGCCCAGCATTCCCGGAACGACGATAACGGAATAAACCATGGCCAGAAAGGTCGTTAAGCCAGCCAGTACTTCCTGACGAACGGTACTGCCACGAGCGGTAATTTTAAAATAATTATCCAGCGCGCCCTGTGGCTTTGGTGCGTCCGGTGTTTGTAGGATGTCTCCAGACATAATGATGTCCTCACGAGGATGTTAAAGTTTTATTATTAGTTGCGTTCGTACACCAGACGACCATCAACGTAGGTGCGGTAGATCGAACGGTCATCGCCCAACGTCATCATCACGAACAATTTGTCGACTAAAGAAACAGAGTTGTCATAGCGCAGCTGCTGTAGCGGAGTGGCAGTGGGTTCCATCACCACGAAATCAGCCTCTTTGCCAGGTAAAAAGTTGCCAATCAAATCGTCAAGGCCCAGAGATTTCGCTCCGCCGAGCGTGGCCAGGTAAAACGCTTCATATGCCGAGAGGCGATAGCCTTGTAATTGCAATACCTTGTAGGCTTCGTTCAGCGTTTGCAGCATGTTAAAAGTTGTTCCGGCACCGATATCCGTTCCCATGCCCACTTTGACTTTCTTCTGCCATGCTTTTTTCAAGTTGAATAAGCCGCTGCCGAGGTAAAGGTTGGAGGTCGGACAGAAAGCAATGCTGGATTTGGTTTCGCTGAGACGATCCCACTCTTTTTCTTCGAGATGGACGCAGTGAGCAAAGACACAATTTTTACCGGTCAGGCCGTACTGATGGTAAACATCAAGATAACCATCATGGTCAGGATAAAGCGATTTCACCCAGGCAATTTCATCTTTGTTTTCACAGAGATGGGTATGTACCCATGTATCCGGATATTCTTCTTTCAGGCGTTGCGCCATCGCCATCTGTTCAGGAGATGAGGTAGGGGCGAAGCGTGGCGTAATCGCATACAACAGACGACCATTTTTGTGCCAGCGTTCAATCAGTTCTTTGCTTTGGTGATAGCTGCTTTCGGCAGTGTCGAGCAGATAATCCGGTGCGTTTCGGTCCATCATAACTTTACCGGCAATCATACGCATATTGATATGACTGGCGGCTTCAAACAGCGCATCAACGGATTGTGGATGAACAGTGCCAAACACCAGCGCCGTGGTGGTTCCGTTACGTAAAAGCTGCTTGATGAAGAACGCCGACATTTCGCGGGCGTACTCTAAATCCTCATAACGACGTTCAGTAGGGAAGGTGTGTTTATTCAACCACTCCAGCAATTGTTCACCATAGGCCCCCACCATTTCACTTTGCGGATAATGGATATGTGTATCGACAAAGCCCGGTACTATCAGTTTGCCGCGATAGTCGCGCACGCGAATGGTGTCAGGAATTTGATGCTTTCCGTCTTCCCATTCGCCAAACCATTCCACTTTTCCCTGTTTAATGAGTAATAAACCATCCTCAATAAACCGCAGCGCAGAGGCAATTTCTTCCGGGTTATAGACCGTACGGGTGACATCAATAAAACTGCCTCGTACCGCTTTTAACGTGTGTTCTCCTGACATCATTGACTCCTTTACTGTTAATCCATCTCTTCCGCTGAGGTAATACCAGGCAGAACGTTTTCCTGTCGGTAGCCACCAGGGAGGATAATATTTAATAAAATCGCAGTTAACCCGCCAGCACAAATAGGGTTTTCAACTAATACATAAATAGAGGCTGGCAATATTTTAAAAATTTCGGGATCGTAGGAGACACCAAGCCCTAAACCTAAAGACGTGGCGACAATAAGCGTTTCACGGCGCTTTAAACCGTTGGTGATGATGATGCGAATCCCTGCGATGGCAATCATGGAAAACATCAACGTCATTGCGCCTCCCAGAACTGCTGAGGGAATGGTCGTGAAGAAGCCGCCAATCATCGGAAATAAGCCGAGGATAACCAGCATTACCGCGATGGTTCGCCCGACATAACGTGAAGCGACGCCAGTCATCTGAATAACCCCATTATTTTGCGCAAACGTGGTTAATGGTAATGAACCGACAGCGGAGGCGATAACAGAAACCAGACCATCTGCCAGCACGCCGCCTTTCAGTCGGGACTGATACTCTTCCCCCTGAATGGGGCGGCGGGAAACCATTGCTGTGGCGGTGATATCGCCGACAGCTTCCAGCACGCTAAGCAGATAAATCGTGCCAACCACCAGGAACTGATGGAAGCTAAAACTAAAGCCGTATTTGAACGGATGCGGGATGGTGATTAACGGCAAATTGCGCATACTGCTGAAATCCACCATGCCCAGGCATAACGATGCGATATAGCCGACACATAGCCCAATGGCGATCCCACCCATGCGTAGCAACGGACTGCGGCAGCAGTTAAAGCCGATCACCACAATCAAAACCAATAAGCCAACGCCGAGATGCTCGTAATTGCCGAACGTACCGCTGCTTTTAGCTGCAAAACCACCGCCAAAATCAATAATGCCAACTTTAATCAGACTTAAGCCGATCATCAGCACCACAATGCCGCTGACGGTAGGCGTAATAACCCGACGTAAATAGGGCAGGATAAAAGAAGAGCCGACAACCAGAAATGCGCCAACGAAGGAGACGCCGAGTAGCGACGACATGATTAACTCTTCGTGAAAACCGTCGCTTTTCATGCTGCTACCCAGCGCAATCATGACCGTAACAAATGAAAAATTGACTGACTGAATTGAAAGTAAACCAGAACCGACGATGCCGTAGCGGTTTACTTGTAACCAGGTACCAATACCAGAGGCGATCATCGCCATAGAAACAAGATAGGCAGTTGTTTCAGCGGAAAGCTGTAAGGCCGCACCCACGATTAACGCGGGGGTTACCATCGGAACGAAAATTGCCAACAGATGGGTAATGGCACCTACGAGAGCCTGATGAAAGGGAGGGCGATCCTCCAGTTCAAATATAAGGTCAGAACCTGCATGGTTTATATCAGACATCCCTTCACTCCTTTTAAAGTAAATTTGATCATCTGAATTAGTAAAATAAATTCCCACGAATTTGGGGCGCAGGACGCCTTGAGAACGGCTTATCTCATTTTCGCAGTCACTATTTAGTCATCGTTCAAACAGAGAAACAGGCCGCCGAAGCGGCCATTTATTACTTATATTTTTTCCAGCGCGGTGAGTATTTTCTCCGGTGTGAAATGCCATTCGCGTAACCAGATGCCGCAGGCATCGTGAATTGCGGTAGCAATCGCCGGAGCTGCGCCATTTACACCGATTTCCGAGATCGATTTCGCCCCGAATGGGCCGACTTTATCGTCGCTCGGCACCAGCACAGCGCGGAAATCACGCGGAATGTCACCAATTTTCGGTGCGCCGTAACTGCGTAAATCACGCGTTAACGGGTGACCTTCGGCGTCATAAATGATCTCTTCGCTCATACTGTGGCCGATAGCTCGCAGAGTGGCACCGTAGATTTGTCCCAACGCTAACTCTGGATTGACCGGTGTACCGCAGTCCAGCAAGGCGTAGAATTTATCCAGGCGGATTTCACCCGTACGCGTGTTGACGGCAACTTCAGCGAAGTTTGCGCCATACGGGAAGGCGAAATCAGGTGTGATATAACTGCCAGTTCCCACCAGTGAACCAAAGCCGGTGCCGGTTTCGCCTTTATGGGCTATCTCTCCGAAACTAACTTCGCCTTTCTTGCCGCGAACGACGCCCGGCGTTGCTAGTTGAACATCTGCCACTGGCTCACCCAATATTTGCGCGCCGTGGAACAGGATTTTCTCCCGCAGATTTTCCGCTGCCAAACGCGCAGCGTTACCCGAGAAGCAAGTACCGGACGAGGCATATGCGCCTTTATCAAACAGTGCATGATCGGTATCACCAGAGATAACATGCACGTCCTGCGGGGGGCAGTGCAGCACTTCTGCTGCCAGTTTGGTCACCACAGTATCCAGACCAGTACCAATATCCGCACCACCGGAATGAACGATAAAGGTGCCATCCGATTCCAGTTTGATCATGCAGTTAGCCTGATCGATATCCGGGATACCCGATTTCTGCATGATAATGGCGACGCCGCGACCGATGTGCCAGTCACCATTTTGCGGTTTTGGTGAAGACCATTGGATCATCTCGCGACCCTGACGCAGGATCTCTTCCAGTGCGCAGCTGGCGGCGGAAGGAACGGAGGTCGGCGCTTTACCTTCACCGATTGCACCGAGAATTTTCAGCTCTTGCCCTTCGTGTACCCGGTTACGTTCGATAATTTCCAGTTGGTCGATCTGTAACTGTTCAGCCAGTTCCGCTAATGCCATGGTGATAGCGAAGTTACCTTTCGGTGCGCCATAACCCTGATAAGCACCATTTGGGCAAATGTTGCTGTAGTAGGTGGTGACCTGAAAATCGACGTTATCGCATGGATATAACGGCAGCGACAGCGCCGGTCCGTTACACGGTACGGTGAGTGAGTGGTTACCGTAAGGACCCGTGTTGGCGCGGAAATCCATCTTCACTGCCGTCAGGCGACCATCTTTTTTCGCGCCCAGTTTGACGGTGACTTTCGCGACGTGACGAGAGGTGTTAGCAATAAACTCTTCTTCACGGGTGTAGCGGAAAAGTACCGGACGCCCGGTCACGCAAGTTGCCCAGGCGCACACTTCTTCCAGCAGGATGTCCTGTTTAGAGCCAAAACCGCCGCCTACACGTTCTTTAATGACATGAACTTTATGTTGTTTCATGCCCACGAGGCGCGCGACCTGGCGGCGTAAGTGCCATGGTACCTGGGTGGAGGCGTGGATCACCAGACGATCGCCGTCCATACGGGTAAAGCAGATATGTGTTTCAGTCGGGCACTGCTGCGCCTGCGTTGAGTTATAGGTTCGCTCAATGATCACATCGGCATCGGCAAAGCCTTTGTCCATATCGCCAATATGACCATGAATACTGGCAGCGATATTTTTGCGTGGGCGAGAACCGATCGGGAAGTTGATGATCATATGCTCGCCGCGCTGGGCCGCATGGCTGTTATCATCTTCCAGAGTATCTGGTGCACCAGCAACATACACCACCGGTTCATCGTGCACGACAGGCGCATCTTCCGCCATTGCCTCGTCAATCGACATTACCGGCTTAAGCACTTCATATTCAACGTCGATGAGCTTCAGTGCTTCGAGCGCAATGTCTTCACTTTCGGCTACTACCGCAGCAACGCGATCGCCGACGTGACGCATTTTCTTGCCGAACATTCGGCGGTCAAGCGGTGACGGTTCCGGTGCGCTCTGACCACCCGGGGTATAGTAAATATCCGGGCAATTCAGGTGAGTAATAACGTGAACGACGCCCGGTAAGGCTTCAGCTTTGCTGACATCCAGATGAGTAATCAGTGCGTGAGCGTGTGGGCTACGTAACATTTTTATGACGCAGGCGTCAGCCGTTACGCGATCTTCAACATAGCAGGGTTTCGCCTGCACCATTTTCGCGGCATCAGTTTTAGGATAATGCTTGCCAATGACTTCAAGGTCGTCACGGAAAGTCGGAGCGATATCAATGGTGGCCTGCGGATTATTTTTACGTGCAACCGCCAGTTCAATGACCTGATAGTATTGCTGCCAGCCAGCATCGCGGCTAAACAGACCTGAGAGTGCGTCGTCGATCTCTTCGCGGGTAGGTGCGTCGATGCGATCGAGAAGATCGGTGATAATCAGAGCCGCAGCTGGATCGTTATAACCAGACTGCACCACGCCAACATCAACCATGGCCTGTTGAACCAGACTTAACTCATTCCATTTGCCCAGAGATTCTGCGGTACGAATATCTGCCTTCTCTAACTGTGCGGCGATAAGCAAGGACGCGTTAACGATATTACCGTTAAAGATAATTGCGTCAGAACCGGCAAACCCAAAACCATCATCACTGTTGCGTACAGAGTGCATTCCCATGTTAAACAACAGCTTTTGCACGTTTTCGCCTGGATTAACGGTTAGCTCCTGAGGCGCGCCATTTAAAGTAAAGTGGATGATCATACGGCTTCCTCCCCAGCCTGTTGGCAGTCGGCATACAGGTCGGCTACCAGAACTCCCGTGATATAGCGTTTATAGGCCACGCTGCCCCGCAAATCTTCCTGCGGGAAAATGGCGTTGGCGACAGCCTGTTCAAGTGCATTGCCTTCCAGATTTTGAGTTTCAACATCGTGCAGACGCAGTGCTTTACTGGCGACGCCATCCAGCGCAATTCGCATACCGTCGTGGTCTGTCATTGCAACGGCTGCCGTCACGACGGTTAAACCTGCCTGAGAACGGCTAATTTTGCGAGTCGCACAGGTGCGATACGGATCTTTAATGATAATTTCGGTTAACAGGCGATCGCATGGGCAGGCCAGGTAGTCCTCGATTGACAGCGTTTCGCCGTTGCCAAAAACCAGTTCAGCATCCAGTGCCAGCAGGACGGGAAGCAGCACCGACTCTTCCTGCCGGGCGGCGATTTCACCACCAATGGTCGACTGATTACGAACATGGCGTGAGTAAACAAAACCGAGAGCTTCACGCAGTGCTGCAGGAATAAATCGTGCATCACGCAGTGACTGCAAGCGAGACATTGCGCCAATTCGTAGTGCACCGTTATCCCAGTCAATCCAGTCCAGCTCCAGATTCTGCAAGGAAATGGCAATCTTTTTATCGGTACGGGTTGGTGTAGCGTTGAGTTTGCTGCCCCCGGCGAACCAGACGGCTTCATCCTGGTAGCGGCGCTTCAGTTCCAGCGCTTGTTCGACAGAGTCGGGTCTGAAAAATTGTTCAATCATCGTCTTTCCTTAATTTCCCCTCTTCTCTGAAAGAAGAGGGGAGCTGTTATTTATGCCAGCGCATCCATCCGACGCCACATACTGGCAGCGGCTTTTCTGGCTTGCGCATAAATGGAATCGCAATCGAAGTTAAACTGACGGTCTTCATAGACCATCACACCATTGACCATCACGCTGTGAACGCTGCCTGAGCCCATACCGAAAGCGATATGCCCGGCGATATTGTCTGCCAGCAGCGGCGTTGGCGAGTTGTAATCGCAAATGGTTAAATCGGCTTTGTAACCGGCTTCCAGAAGCCCAAATTTCGCGCCAAAGTTGCGGCTCATCAGTTCGTTGCCGTTAGCCAGTGCTTTGGCAAAACTGTCAGGCCACAGCGGGCCACCCGCATCGCGATGTTTAAAGAAGGCAAATTTCATCTCTTCAAACATGTCCGAACCAATGCCGTCCGTTCCCAACGCCAGATTGCGGATGTCGCTAAGGTGATGGTTGTAGCCGACATGGTTGTTCATGTTTGAACGGGCGTTATGCACCAGGAACGCATCGCGCTGATTGAGTAGGGCGATGTCATCTTTCGACAAGTACAGCCCATGAGCGACCAGCGTTTTGCTGTCGATGAGATCGAATTGCGCCAGTCGTGCCAGCAGGTCTTTGCCGTACCAATGGTGACTGTAGGAAACGTCGTAAAGGTCTTCCGCAGCGTGAATATGCAAACCACGACCTGTGCTTTTCACGGCTTCACGCAGCATCTCCAGACCGGCATCCGGTACGGTAAACGGCGCGTGAGCGCCGATATGTGCTTCCACCAGATACGGCTCGGTTGCTGCTTTCTTCGCCTCATCAATCTGACGGGCGAAGCGGATGTTTTCTTCTACACCTTCCTGCAACTCTTTGATGCCGCTGTTACGGTCAGTAGTTTCAAAACAGGTCATCGCGCGCAGGCCAACTTTTAAAAATGCGTCGCGCAATGTGGAGAGCGACACGCCGATATAGGCTGGAGAGGCATGGTGATCGATAACCGATGTACATCCGCTCTTAATCGCTTCCAGGGAACAAATCAGTCCGCTGTAATAGAGCGACTCTTCATCAAGGGCGCGATCGAGCCGCCACCAGAGATTTTTCAGCGTTGAGATGAAATCCGGGCAGGGGGCGATGTTTGCCATAATTCCGCGGGAAAGCCCCGAGTAAAAATGGTTATGCGAGCAGACAATTCCCGGCATCACAATCCGACCATGCATCTCTTTGTAGCTGGCATCGGGGTAGCGTTGCGTCAGGGCATCGCCGATAGCGACAATCACATCATTTTCGATGGCGATATCAACGCCTTCCTGCACTTTCGCCGGGTGTAACTGCACTGCGGTGACATTCTTCAGAATCAACATGATTACACCTCCACGCGGCCCAGCAGATAATGATGATGCTGGTGGACATGGCTGATGATACGGCACATATCGTTCAGCTCCGGTGGTACGTTGTTGAACTGACCTTCGCTGTCGATGTTTAACACCCAGCTTTGGTTATTCAGACGTACGCGTACCCGGCAATCTTCCACAAGGAAGCCTGGGTTGCTGCTGTTATCAAAGTCTTGCGACAGGCTGAAGACGGTGATTTTGTCTTTGTACGGTTTACCGTTCCACGGGCAGAATTGGGCGCAGTTGCCACATTCGTTACAGTAAGCGTCGAGGTGCAGCGTCTGGAAACGGTTCTGGAAGCCTGGGACCGTAATGGATACGTTGGCGCGGTTCGGGCAGACATCCACACACTTGCTGCAAACGTAGTTACATTCAAGGCAGCGAGCGGCTTCCTGCGCGACAAACGCATCACGATCGTCACTGTTCACCAGAGTGACAGAGATATCGCCTTTACGTTGATAGATTTCCGCCGGATTGACGTTATTCCAGTATTTATCGTTCTGGTGGGAACGGATATTTTCCCGACTCAGGATGGCATCGGTCGCCCGACGCGCGGTTCCGACAGCAGCGACAATGGAGGATGGTCCGCGCTGTACGTCGCCGATCATAAAGACGTCACTCAGACGCGTTTCGCCATTATGGTCGACGTCTGGCCAGCCGTTTTTGTCCAGCGGCACGCCCATCGCATTCAGGGCTTCAGTATCCTGCTGTTCACCAATGGCGGTGATCAGGCTGTCTACATGCAGTGTTACTGTTTCGTTGGTTTCAACCGGACGGCGACGACCTTTCTCATCAGGTTCGCCAAGCGACATAACGCGCAAGGTTAAGGTGCCATCAGCATCGAAACGTTCCGGATTATTCAGGAAACGGAACTCCACGCCGTCGTGCAACGCTTCTTCATACTCTTCGCGCCATGCTGGCATCTCTTGCAGTGAACGACGGTAAACGACCGTTGCTTTTTCTACGCCTGGAACGCGTAACGCCGCACGAGCGCAGTCCATTGCGGTGTTACCCGCCCCGACAACGACCACATGTTTGCCCAGCTTGAGCGTGGTGCCCTTGTTGTATTCACGCAGGAAGGGGAGTGATTTCCAGACATTTTGGTTGTCGCCCGCCAGTTTCACACCGCTATTTTTATCGGTACCGGTGGCAATCAGAACATAGTGGAAGCCCTGATTTTTTAACTGTTCAACGGTCAAATCGGGTGAGCAACCGTACTCAAATTTCACGCCGTGATCGGCAACAAAATCGATATCGTGCTGAATTAACTCTGCAGGAATACGGAACTGAGGAATGATATTTTTCACCACGCCGCCCGCATTGGCTTCGCGTTCAAACAGCGTAACCGGATGGCCCGCTCTGGCAAGGAAGTAACCTGCGGCCAGACCCGCCGGACCTGCACCAATCACGGCAACCGGATGGCGTGAACCAGAACCGGCTGGTTTGTGCCAGCGTTGCTTATATTCCTCCCAACCTTTTTCCAGCGCGACTTTTTTCAGTTCGCGGATATTCAGCGCACTGTCGTAATCCAGGCGGGTACAGTTGTATTGGCACTGGTGATCGCAAATATGACCGGTAATGGCGGGCAGGGCGTTGCGTTGATAGATGAGTTCCAGCGCGTCGGCATAGCGGTGTTCGCCAAGCAGACGGATGTATTCCGGAATATCTTGCTTGATAGCGCAGGCAGTAACACAGGGGGCAACGTAGCAATCGGTCAGCGGCAGGTCTTCAGCCACTTCAATACGCTCTTCTGGCTTCCAGTGTTTCTGGGTGTATTCCATGGTTAACGCGTCTGCTGCCAGTCTGTTCAGTCGTTCGACGTCAACATGGTCAAGTCCCCAGGCGTCGGAGCCTTCCAGCTCGCGCATGCAGGCACTTAAGCGCAGATAGCCGCCAGGTTTCAGCAGGTCGGTTGCCATAGTAATAGGGCGAATACCAGTATCAAAAATATCGCGGATAGTCAGCTGACTGGCACCACCGGAATAAGAAATGGGCAGTTTGCCGTCAAAGGCGCGAGAGAGAACTGCTGCAACGTTGATGGAGAGCGGGAACAGCGCACGGCCTGACATATACATCTCTTCACCGGGCAATGCGCCTTTATTGTTGATGGTGCCGAGAGTGTTAGTCAGTTTTACGCCAAAGCCGAGTGATTTTTCTTTTGCCAGTGCCATCAGGCGTTCCAGCATTTCCAGTGCTTGCGTCAGCTTGAGGTCGTGATCAAATGACTCTTCTTTTAAGCCGATGTAACCGAAACCGCAGACATCGAGGATCTCACGAACACGCGCGTACCCCAGTAAGGTCGGGTTGAGTTTCACAAAGGTGTTGAGCCCTTTTTCTTCCAGCATGTAGCGGCAAATGGCTTCGATTTCATGCGGAGGACAGCCGTGCATGGTGGAGAGGGTAACCCCTTGTACCATGCTGGTGGGGATGCGAGCGGGTAAGGCTTGCAAGCTTTCGCGTTTTTCCTGCAATCCGTGGCGGGCTAAAAATGCCTCATCCTGGAGTAGCTTATTAAGTGCATCGCGGTATTGAGCGAATTTCGGATGGTCAGATGCGTCCATCATATTGTCGATGAACTGCTGCATCGGCGGTTGCTTAATACCTTCGAGGTTGTAACCGACGCTCATATTAAAGATGAACGATTTACCGGAATCAGAAGGCTGGAACATCGCTTCGAGAAGGTGCAGGGCAAACCAGGCTTTGAGGTATTCATCCCAGGCTTTAAGCAGGGTAAATTCGGTAGACCATTCGGTGTTAAAGCACTCGTCTTCGGCATCGATACAGGGCTTTTCCAGCTCCAGGCGGTCAAGAATTTGGACGGTTTTTAGTTCGATGAAGCGTCCGCCAGTCAGCCAGGAGGTGACGATGTTTTGCGCAAGTTGCGTGTGCGGGCCAGCGGCAGGGCCGACGGGAGTGGCACAGGTTTCACCGAAGACGCTAACAGTTTTACCTTTTACGGGTGAGTAAAACTGTTGCTCGGGAATACCAAAGATTGAGCGTTGTTGTTGGTATTCATCAAATATGCGCGTCAAAAGTTCCTCAAACGGAATGGGACGCATAATATCCCCCATAACCCTCTCCTTAGCTTATACAGATATCATTGAGTGACCGGTGTTGAGAAATCCGGTGGTTTAGGGGGATAGAGCAACAATCACACCACTCTTGCCAGGTTTGGCGGGAAATATAAAAAAATGTGAGGCGGCTCGAAACTTAATGGCTTTTTGTGAATGAACTCACAGGTGCCAAATGAGAATTAAAATCACTCCTGAAAATTATTATTGCCAGCCCATTTATCACTTTTTCTCTTTTCTCAAAATCAGTGATTCCTTATCATTATGATAAAGAGTGCTGGAGGGATTAGATATTTGAACGCAATCGTTTAACTACGTTTTCTAAATTTCAGTATACCTTTTCTTCGCTGTAATAAAGTCGTCCGGAGTATCAATATCTAAAATTATTTCTGCATTTTCTATTTCGACGGAATAATGTTCTCCCATAAGGAGTGCCTGACGCATATTGGTGACATTGGGTCGCTGGATTGCCTGCATCAGGCATGGTTTTGACACTAAAATCGGATGGCCGGGGATGCCATTATGGAGTGGCAGTATTGCGCCATCATTTCGTAACGACCAGATTTTTCTAAAAATATCGATGGTGAGGGTTGGCATATCTCCGTGGGTGAGAAAACAATGTTCTGTTTGCACCGCGGGTACTGCGGCCTTTACTGATGTCAGTAAACCCTGCGCATAATCTGGGTTGTGGATAATAGTGATATTGCTCTGGTTCGCATAACGTTCGTGCAGTTCATTACCACGATAGCCGGTGACTAAAATAATTCGGCTACAAAACTGCAACGCATTTTTGATACTTGTATCAAGAATTGTTCCCTGTTGCCAGGGTAACATCATTTTCCATTGCCCCATTCTTGATGATAATCCTGCGGCGGTAATTATACAGTCGATGGCTGACATAGTGATTCCATTATTTACAGGAGCTAATAACGCCTGATAATTGCGTTACTTCCTGATGGATTACGTTGAGGGTAATTTATCCCAGAGAGGTCCATAAAGACGCGTGAAAAGTATAATTGACCCATCGGCATTATTCATTGATTTAGGCGCGCAGAAACGTCCCACTGTGATTTCTATTGTTGGTGCTGGGGGGAAAACCAGCTTGCTTTTTTGGCTGGCAGAACTGTTCCAGGCGAGTGGCAGGCGTGTATTAATCACTACGACGACACATATGTTTATGCCAACATCTCACTGGCCCGTGGTTTTCTGTCGTGATCCCGCCATGCTTCCTCATGCGTCTTTTATATCCCCCATTTCATTTTGTTTTCACAGCTGGAAAGCGAACCAGGGAAAAGTGCAGGGATTTACGCCAGAAGTGATTGATGCACTGGTACAACGACCAGAGTGTGACGTAATTCTCATTGAGGCAGATGGCTCGCGTGGAATGCCGTTAAAAGCGCCTGATGAGCACGAACCTTGCATACCTAAAAGCAGTTGCTGCGTGATTGCTGTGATGGGAGGACATATTTTGGGTGCGAAAGTGAGCACAGAAAATGTCCATCGCTGGTCGCAGTTTGCTGATATTACTGGGTTAACACCTGATGCACCCTTGCAACTGAGCGATCTCGTTGCGCTGGTTCGCCACCCTCAGGGGGCGTTTAAAAACGTACCGCAAGGTTGTCGGCGAGTCTGGTTCATTAACCGTTTTTCTCAATGTGAGAATGCGATTGCGCAAAGCGAGCTCCTTCAACCGCTGCAACAACACAACGTAGAGGCAATCTGGCTGGGCGATATACAAGAACATCCTGCAATCGCGCGCAGATTTGTGAATTAGCGGCCCGGGTATTCCGGGTTACTGAAAGGATATCCATTGAGGTTGGTATGAATATTTTCACAGAGGCTGCAAAACTCGAAGAGCAAAATTGTCCGTTTGCGATGGCGCAAATTGTTGATAGCCGAGGCTCAACCCCCCGCCATTCTGCACAAATGTTAGTGCGCGCCGATGGTTCTATCGTCGGTACAATTGGTGGCGGAATGGTTGAACGGAAGGTGATTGAAGAGTCGCTTCAGGCATTGCAGGAACGTAAGCCGCGATTATTCCATGGACGTATGGCTCGTAACGGTGCGGATGCTGTCGGGTCAGATTGTGGAGGTGCAATGTCAGTATTTATCAGCGTCCATGGTATGCGTCCACGTCTGGTGTTGATTGGTGCGGGGCATGTCAACCGGGCGATAGCCCAGAGTGCGGCGCTATTAGGATTTGATATCGCCGTTGCTGATATTTATCGCGAAAGCCTCAATCCTGAACTATTCCCACCATCAACCACGCTTCTCCATGCTGAGTCGTTTGGTGCGGCAGTGGAAGCACTGGATATTCGCCCTGATAATTTTGTCCTGATTGCCACGAATAATCAGGATCGTGAAGCCCTCGACAAACTCATTGAACAACCCATTGCATGGCTGGGGTTGCTGGCAAGTCGCCGCAAGGTTCAGCTTTTCCTGCGCCAATTGCGTGAGAAAGGCGTGGCTGAAGAACATATTGCCCGTTTACATGCGCCCGTTGGTTACAACATAGGTGCGGAAACGCCGCAGGAGATCGCCATCAGCGTGCTGGCAGAAATATTACAGGTGAAAAATAACGCGCCGGGTGGGCTGATGATGAAGCCTTCTCATCCTTCCGGACACCAGCTGGTGGTGATTCGCGGTGCGGGGGATATCGCCAGTGGTGTAGCGCTACGTCTGTATCATGCGGGTTTTAAAGTGATCATGTTGGAAGTGGAAAAACCGACAGTGATTCGTTGTACCGTGGCGTTTGCCCAGGCCGTGTTCGATGGCGAAATGACGGTCGAAGGCGTCACCGCCCGCCTGGCAACCAGCTCTGCGGAAGCGATGAAACTTACCGAACGCGGATTTATCCCTGTGATGGTAGATCCCACCTGTTCATTGCTTGATGAACTGAAACCGCTTTGCGTGGTGGACGCTATTCTGGCGAAACAGAATTTGGGAACGCGGGCAGATATGGCACCAGTAACAATCGCGCTTGGGCCGGGCTTTACTGCAGGGAAGGATTGTCATGCGGTAATTGAAACAAATCGCGGGCACTGGCTCGGTCAGGTGATTTACTCTGGTTGTGCGCAGGAGAATACCGGTGTTCCCGGCAATATTATGGGGCATACCACCCGACGGGTGATCCGTGCTCCTGCTGCAGGCATTATGCGATCCAACGTGAAATTAGGCGATCTGGTGAAAGAGGGCGATGTCATTGCCTGGATTGGTGAGCATGAAATTAAAGCACCGTTGACGGGGATGGTGCGTGGCTTGTTGAACGACGGACTGGCCGTGGTCGGTGGTTTTAAAATTGGTGATATCGATCCTCGTGGTGAAACGGCTGATTTCACCAGCGTTTCTGATAAAGCCCGGGCGATTGGCGGCGGCGTACTTGAGGCGTTAATGATGTTGATGCATCAGGGCGTTAAAGCGACAAAAGAAGTGCTGGAAGTGGCTTAAATGAAAATGGCCGGATGGTATTACCCATCCGGCCTTTAAATTACTGACAAATCACCGTTCCGGTTTTGCCTTCAATCCCTTCTTTCGCTTTGCTCAATACGGTAATCAGTGCTTCACGACCTGCGCGAGAGCGAGCAAACGAGGCGGCAGCTTCCACTTTAGGCAGCATAGAACCTTTCGCAAAATGACCTTCTTCGATAAAGCGTTCAGCATCACTTAACGACAGGCGATCGAGCCACTGTTCATTCTCTTTTCCGAAGTTAATGGCCACTTTTTCTACCGCAGTCAGAATGATCAGCATATCGGCATCAATCATTTCTGCTAAACGGGCGCTGGCCCAGTCTTTATCGATAACCGCGCTGGCACCACGCAGATGGTTACCTTCACGAATAACAGGGATACCACCACCGCCAACGGTGATCACCACCTGTCCGGCATCTACCAGAGCTTTAACCGTTTCTTTTTCAATGATATCAACCGGTTTTGGCGAAGCAACGACACGGCGATAGCCGCGACCCGCATCTTCTTTCAGAGTGTAACCCTGTTTTGTCAGTAGCTCTGCTTCTTGCTCGGTAAAGAACGAACCGATCGGCTTGGTCGGGTTGAGGAATGCCGGATCGTTAGCATCGACTTCGACCTGGGTAACCAGCGTTGCTACAGGTTTATTAATGCCACGAGAAAGCAGTTCTTCTCTTAAGGCGTTTTGTAGATCGTAACCAATATAACCCTGGCTTAAGGCAACACAGACAGACATCGGCAGCATTGGCGAGTGCGCTTCAGTTTTTGCTGCAGCTTCAAAGGCATGGTTAATCATGCCCACCTGTGGCCCGTTGCCATGAGTGACGATGACCTCATGTCCCTGGGCAATTAAATCAACAATTGCCTGAGAAGTAATTTTTACCGCTTTCATTTGCCCAGCCAGGTCATCGCCCAGCGCATTCCCGCCCAGGGCGAGAACAATTTTCTTACTCATTTTTCCTCACTCATCATTCTTGATTGTGTATAGATCCCTGGCAGTGGTTAGAGCACGGGAGGGACAAACGGTTTGCGTCGCAGGAAACGACCTCGCCCGGCTTTGCCTGTAAAGGTGCCGTCGCAGAAAATCGTTTCACCACGGGATAAGGTTCTGACAATCGCGCCCTGACAGGTAAACCCCTCCCATGGCGAGTAGTCAGCGTTGTCGTGGAGATGGCGATGCTGAATTTGTTGGCTCTGACGTGGGTCTATAATCACCACGTCGCCATCGGAACCGGGCGCTAATAATCCTTTTTGTGGCCACAGGCCAAACAGCCTGGCGGGCATTGCACTGGTTAACTCAACAAAACGCTCCGGTGAGATACGTCCCGTCATCACGCCACTGGAGAACAGCAGTTGCATGCGGTTCTCCACACCGGGTAAGCCATTTGGGCAGCGGCTGAAATCGCCTTTAGAAATTTGCAGGCGTTGAGCCATCGAGAAGGTGCAGTGATCGGTTGCCACCACGTCAATCGCACCATCGCTGATGCCACACCACAGTTTGTCCTGCTCGCGTACGTTACGCAGCGGTGGGCTAAGAATGAACTTCATGCCATCTTCTGTATCGTAACTGCGTTCGTCCAACAGGAGATATTGTGGGCAGGTTTCAACCCAGACTGGCTGGTGATTCGCACGGGCAAGACGCAGATAATCCAGACCTAAGCCGTTAGACAGGTGCACGATATAGAGCGGGGCGTTACCGGCAATTTGTGCCAGGTTAATCATGCGGGCGATGGCTTCCGCTTCGCATTCCAGAGGTCGACTCAAGGCATGATAACGCGGCGCGGTTAACCCTGCGGCGATAAACTCCGCCCGCTTGCTGGCGATAGCTGCGTCATTTTCCGGGTGTACGGTGGTCAGCGCGCCGGACTCATGCAAGCGGCGTAATGCCTGCAACACTTCATCATCGTTGAGTTTATATTGATAGGTTAAATAGAGTTTAAAACTGCTCAGTCCTTCCTCAACCATCATCGGAATTTCGTCGAGGATAGCGTGATTAATATGTTGAATGACACCGTGAAAGCTGTAGTCGATGACTGCTTTGTGGGCGGCATAACCGCGATAAACTTCCAGTTGATGGCGTAACCGGCAGCCATTTGGGCCAAATCCCATATGGTCAATAATGGTTGTTGTACCGCCACACGCAGCAGCGCGGGTACCGGTAAAAAAATCATCACAACTGCGCGCGATGCCGACATCAATATTGAAATGCGTATGGACATCCACGCCGCCAGGGAAAACGTAACAGCCAGAGGCATCAATTTCTTCGCAAGGGAGTTGCGGCGAAATATCGGTACCCAACTGGCGAACAATCCCGCTTTCAATCAGCAAATCCTGCTTCGCCTGTCCATCTGCATTAACAACAATGCCGTTTTTTATCAATACGCGCATAGCAAACTCCAAAAACCCTCCGGCGAACCGGAGGGGAATAAGTGAAGAGTAATTATTCGGTTGCCAGCCAGCTTAATGGGATTGCAGCGTACATAGCGGCACAGGTTACCAGGTGAGATTTCCAGGTTTTTTCGTTTGGCGCGTGCGCTTCCGGTTCTTTACCAGGGCCAAAACCGATGACCGGAATGCCGTGGCGACCCATGATGGATACGCCATTAGTCGAGAAGGTCCACTTATCAACGACAGGCGCTTTACCAAACAGCCCTTCATAAGCATTCACCAGTGCTTTAACGGTGAAGTGATCTTCTTCCACTTTCCAGGTCGGGAAGTAGCATTCGGTTGGGTAAACCAGGCCAGTCCAGGACGGGCGGTCGTAGTTGTACATAGAAACAACCGCGTTAGCTTTCTGTACTGCAGGTAGAGCGCGGATCTCGTCCAGCGCGCCTTCCCAGGTTTCGCCCCAGGTCAGACGACGGTCGATTGAAACTGCGCAGCTGTCTGCTACAGCGCAACGACTTGGGGAGGTGAAGAAGATTTCAGAAACAGTCAGCGTACCTTTGCCGAGGAATTCGTCATAGCCCAGACGTTGAGACAGTTCCTGTAATTCGCCAAGAATTGGACCCATTTTGAAAATGGCGTTATCACCACGTTCTGGTGCCGAACCGTGGCAGCTAACACCCTGAACATCAATGCGAATTTCCATACGACCGCGTTGACCACGGTATACCTGGCAGTCGGTTGGTTCGGTACTGACCACAAATTCCGGGCGAATGCCGGATTGTTCAATAATGTATTGCCAGCACAGACCGTCGCAGTCTTCTTCCTGCACAGTACCGGTGACCAGCAGGGTATATTCATCTTCCAGACCGAGATCTTTAATGATTTTTCCGGCATATACCATAGACGCCATGCCGCCTTCCTGGTCGGAAGTACCACGACCACCGATCAGCTCGTCGGTTTCCATGCCTTCATACGGATCGAAGTCCCAGTTTTTGATGTTGCCAATGCCGACTGTATCGATATGAGCGTCCATTGCCACCAGACGCGGGCCGTGGCCGATATAACCGAGAACGTTGCCCATTGGGTCGATTTCAACTTTATCGAAGCCGACTTTTTCCATCTCTTCTTTAATACGATGTACTACGCGTTTCTCGTCGCAGCTTTCACTGGGAATAGCAACCATATCGCGTAGGAAGCGAGTCATGTCTGCCTGGTAATCTTTTGCTTTTTCAAGAATCAGTTTGAATGGAATATTCTTAGCCATTATTTTTCTCCAGATTTTTTACTCCCCGTTTTGCAGGGAGCAGTTCCAATAGGGTGATTAAGGTGCTACAGCGTGTTTGCCTTCCCAGACAACTTCGCGGTAGTGCTTCACGTCGGTGTCGCCTTCAGTGCTGATAACCAGCACCACGGCATCTTTGTTCAGCGCCAGTTTTTCCATCAGGCTTTGACGTTGCGGGTGATAATGAACCGCTGCGAGAACGCCCAAACCGACAGCGCCGGATTCACCGGAGATGATGCGCGGGTCGTTGCCATACGGATTACCCAGCACGCGCATACCTAATGCGGCAACGCTGTCCTGGCAGGAGATGAATTGGGTGGCGCAGTTACGTAGGATTTCCCAGCCCAGTGGGTTAGGTTCGCCGCAGGCCAGGCCCGCCATGATGGTGGCCATATCACCGCCAACGTTGACGATGTCGCCTTTGACGCCGGAGCGATAAATACAGTCAGCTTTGTCAGGTTCAACAATAATGCTGTGCAGATTTTGCGGGCTATAGACGTCGACCAGATAACCCAGCACACCACCGGCCATTGCACCGACACCGGCTTGCAGCAGAACGTGTGTCGGGGTGACGCCCATTTCACGCATTTGCTCGACGGCTTCATCCGCCAGTGTTGCGTAGCCTTGCATGATCCAGGTTGGGATTTTGGTGTAACCTTCCCATGCCGTGTCTTGTACCACTTCCCAGCCGTGCTGCTGCGCGTGTTGCATGGTCAGGCGAACGGTATCGTCATAGTTCATATCCGTGACGATGCACTCGGCACCGAGGTTTAGAATGGCGTCAACGCGTTCCTGAGCAGAACCTTTCGGCATGTAAATCACCGCATTCTGTCCGAGTTGCTGTGCTGCCCATGCCACACCGCGCCCGTGGTTGCCGTCGGTGGTAGTCGCGAAAGTCATTTTTTCGCCGATGGCATTTTTCAGGTGCTCAAATGACAGCGTTTCGATATCAAGATGATATTTTTCACACAATAATTGAGCGATGGCGTACGCACCGCCGAGCATTTTGAAGGCGTTCAGACCGAATCGTTTTGATTCGTCTTTGACGAGAATTTTCTTTACACCAAACAGGTTTGCGAGATCGTCCAGCGCACAAAGCGGTGTTGGGTGATAACCAGCAATTTTCTGGTGGAACTGGCGTGCCAGTTTTGCCTGGCTTTGCGAAAAAAGCGGTGATGTTTCGCCGTTGAAAAATTTGTTATCGGCGATATCAATCTTCAATGAGAAAACGGACATATCCTATCCTTTTGGCCTCTGGAAATAGAGGGCCGACCAGCTGATCGGCCCGAGGGGTTATTTCACGCGTTCTTGCGCTTCTTTCAGCAGTTGCTCGAGCAGTGCACCTGGTTTGGCGTATTTACGGGACAGGATCATCGCGGCGATGATATAAGGCTTCCAGCTGGCTTCTTTGTAGGTAGCGATACGGTATTTTTCGAATACGCCTTCAGTCACTTCACCTTCTTTGCAGGATACGCCGCTGATATCAGCTGGCAGGCAGTGCATGTACAGGGCTTCGCCATCACGGGTCAGTTCCATCATCTCTTCAGTACAATGCCAGTCTTTGTGTTGCGCGTTCTGTGCCAGACACTGTTTTTCCAGTGCTTTTAAGCCTTCGTGATCGTTCGCACGCAGCAATTCAGTACGCTCTTCCATCACTTTGTAAGGTGCCCATGACTTCGGATAAACGATGTCTGCGTCTTTGAAGGCTTCTTCCATGCTGGTGACCTGACGGAAGCTACCACCGGAGGCTTTAGCATTGTTTTTAGCAACTTCAACGACATCCGGGATCAGGTCGTAGCCTTCCGGATGGGCCAGGGTGACATCCATACCGAAGCGGGTCATCAGACCTATGATGCCTTGTGGTACAGAGAGCGGTTTGCCATAGCTTGGGGAGTAGGCCCAGGTCATGGCGATTTTTTTGCCTTTCAGGTTTTCCAGCGAACCAAAGTGTTCACGCAACCATGCCAGGTCAGCCATAGACTGAGTCGGGTGGTCAATATCGCATTGCAGGTTCACTAAAGCCGGACGCTGCGGCAGCACACCCTGCTTGTAGCCGTCATCAAGTGCAGCGCCAACTTCACGCATATAGGCGTTGCCTGCGCCCAGATACATATCGTCGCGAATACCGATAGCGTCAGCGCAGAAGGAGATCATATTGGCGGTTTCACGCACGGTTTCGCCGTGAGCGATTTGTGATTTACCTTCGTCAAGATCTTGTTGTGCAAGGCCGAGCAGGTTAAGCGCGGAAGCATAAGAGAAGCGGGTACGGGTGGAATTGTCGCGGAATACGGAAATACCTAATCCACTATTAAAGACTTTGGTTGAGATGTTTTCAGCACGCAGTGCTTTTAACGCGGCGGCAACGTCCAGTACTTGTTTCAGTTCGTCTGGCGTCTGTTCCCACGTTAACAAAAAATCTTTTTCATGCAGGTGAGAGGTCAGCGAATTGATATCCTTAATCAGCTCATTAACAGTTTTCATCATAAAGTCCCGATAGTGGAATGACAGGCAAAGTGGTTTATTTCACTGTGACGTGCCAAAGTGATTGGTGTTTTCACAGCTATACCTGGGACTAACAATAAGTGTGCCAGAATTATCCACGCGGCTGCGAAAGGCTAATTTGACGGATAATGTGTGGGGTTGATCACATATTGATGCCAGTTTCCGGTTGTTTTTAAAATACGAAAACGTTTGGCTTTTTTTATCACGTTATTTATTTGCTGCTAAGTATCAGAAATAAGATAAAGAGGCAGGCTATCTCTCTTCAGTTTGATAAACTTGCCGCTGTAATTCTCATATTGATATAGAAATGTGATATCTCTTCCATAATTTTATTAGAAAGTGATAAAAATCTTATGTTTTTATCAAAGCCAATTTCGCCTGAGTTAATATCATCATGATCTGTGAACCATCAACGTCTTCAATGATCGACTTTTAAGTAAGTCTGGAAGGTAAAGCTATGGAGCTTGCGACTACGCAGTCAGTATTGATGCAAATTCAACCGACAATTCAGCGTTTTGCCAGAATGCTTGCCAGCGTTTTGCAGCTTGAGGTTGAGATCGTTGATGAAAACTTGTGTCGCGTCGCCGGAACGGGCGCGTATGGGAAGTTTCTTGGCCGCCAGTTGAGCGGCAACTCACGCCTGCTCCGCCACGTCCTGGAAACGAAAACTGAAAAAGTTGTGACACAGTCTCGCTTCGATCCCCTTTGTGAAGGTTGCGATAGTAAAGAAAATTGCCGCGAAAAAGCATTTCTGGGTACGCCTGTCATTTTACAGGATCGTTGTGTTGGGGTGATAAGTTTGATTGCCGTTACCCACGAGCAACAAGAACATATCAGTGATAATTTACGCGAATTTTCCGATTACGTTCGCCATATATCCACCATTTTTGTTTCTAAACTTCTGGAGGATCAGGGACCAGGAGATAACATCAGTAAAATATTCGCGACCATGATCGATAATATGGATCAGGGCGTGTTAGTGGTTGATGCTGATAATCGTGTTCAGTTTGTTAATCAGACAGCTTTAAAAACACTCGGTGTTGTACAAAATAATATTATTGGAAAACCTGTTCGTTTCAGACCATTAACATTTGAGAGTAATTTTACCCATGGTCATATGCAACATATTGTTTCGTGGGATGATAAAAGTGAATTAATCATTGGTCAGTTGCATAACATCCAGGGCCGACAACTATTTTTAATGGCGTTTCACCAATCGCATACCAGTTTTTCTGTAGCAAATGCACCTGATGAACCGCATATTGAACAATTGGTTGGCGAGTGCCGTGTTATGCGGCAATTAAAACGACTCATTAGCCGTATTGCACCCAGCCCATCCAGCGTTATGGTGGTTGGTGAAAGCGGCACGGGTAAAGAAGTCGTCGCTCGTGCAATCCATAAGTTGAGCGGAAGACGGAATAAACCCTTTATTGCTATCAACTGTGCCGCGATTCCGGAACAGCTTCTGGAGAGCGAACTGTTCGGTTATGTTAAAGGCGCATTTACTGGCGCTTCTGCCAACGGTAAAACAGGGTTGATTCAGGCGGCGAATACGGGCACGCTGTTTCTCGATGAAATTGGTGATATGCCATTAATGTTGCAGGCTAAATTACTGCGCGCTATTGAGGCGCGTGAAATTCTGCCGATTGGTGCCAGTAGCCCAATACAAGTCGACATCCGCATCATTTCTGCAACTAATCAGAATTTGGCCCAGTTCATTGCCGAAGGTAAATTCCGCGAAGATCTCTTCTACCGACTTAATGTTATCCCGATAACTCTTCCACCGCTGCGTGAACGTCAGGAAGATATTGAATTACTGGTGCATTACTTTTTACATCTGCATACCCGTCGTCTGGGATCGGTTTATCCTGGCATTGCTCCTGATGTCGTCGAAATATTGCGTAAGCATCGTTGGCCCGGAAACCTGCGCGAGTTAAGCAATTTGATGGAATATCTGGTTAACGTTGTTCCTTCAGGTGAAGTTATCGACAGCACGCTATTGCCGCCAAATCTGCTGAATAATGGCACAACGGAGCAAAGTGATGTAACAGAGGTCAGTGAGGCGCACCTGTCACTCGATGATGCGGGCGGCACGGCGCTGGAGGAGATGGAAAAGCAAATGATCCGCGAGGCGCTTTCACGTCATAACAGCAAGAAGGAAGTTGCTGATGAACTGGGCATCGGCATTGCTACGCTCTATCGCAAGATTAAGAAATATGAGTTGTTAAACACATAACCTCTGAGAATCCGGCCTGAATTCAGGCCGGATATCCTTTTACTTCGTTTTCTCGCAATCCAGAACTGTATTTACAATCATCTGATACCCCGTGCAGCGACAAAGATTTCCCGCCAGTCCACGACGAATTTCCGTAATGGTTAATGGTTTTTCGCGTGGTTTTGCCAGCATCGCCGTGGTAGCCATAATCAGGCCCGGCGTACAAAACCCGCATTGCACTGCGCCGGATTTCGCATAAGCCAGTTGGACATGAGAAAGTTTACCGCCTTTCGCTTCACCTTCCAGCGTGCGGATCTCTTTTCCTTCAGCCCAGGCCGCAAGGAATAAGCAACTGTCTATCGCAGTGCCGTCGACCAGCACCGTACAGGCACCGCATTCGCCTACGCAGCAACCTTGTTTGACACTAAGAAGCCCTTGTTCTCGGAGTAGTTCCGAAAGCGGCATTCCTGGCGCGGCGTGAAGCTGAAAAGGCATCCCGTTAATGACGCATTCGATGGTAATTGTTTCGCTGTGATTCATTGCAATTTTCCCCCCGCCGCGGCGACGGCTTCGCTAATCACTTTTTTGGTCATCGTCTGGATGAGATGCAGACGAAACTCTTTACTGGCCCGCCATGAAGAACGCGGGGCGACATCTTGCAGGACTGATTCGCTGATGGCTTCCAGCGTTTGCAGGTTTAATGGCGCATTTTGTGCAGTCTGTTCGGCATGTTGGCAGCGAATCGGCGTTGGCGCGGCAACACCAAATGCCAGGCGTAATTCGCTGAAATTGCCGTTATCCAGTCGGCAATGTGCGGCGCAGCCAATTGTTGAAATATCCATTGCGTCGCGCATGGCATATTTAAAATGCGCGCTGCCCGCGTGTTCTTTCGGCTGTGGCGGAAAATGAAAGGCGACAAGGATTTCGTCATGCTCAAGAGACACTTTGCCCGGCCCGGTGTGAAAGCCATTAATCGGGACGAAACGAACACCGCGCGGGGAGTGGATCTCAAGCTTCGCGTCATAAATTAGCGTTGGCGTGGCAGAATCTGCGCTGGTGGCACCGTTGCAAATATTTCCACCGTAGGTAGCGACGTTACGGATCTGCGGTCCGGCAATGGATGAGGCCGCAGCACATAACGCCGGGAGATGACGTTGAGTTACAGGATCTTCAATGAGCTGAGTAAATGTTGTCGCGGAGCCGATTCGCAGCGCGCCATCTTCCGCCTGTGTTATTCCCTGAAGCTCTGCCAGATTGTGGATATCAACAATATGGCGATAGCGGTCATTGTGATGGTGAAGCTGTATCAGTACGTCAGAGCCACCGGCAAGCAATTTGGCCTGCGGGTTGTCAGCCAGCAGGTTGATGGCATCGGCAAGGGTTGCTGCGCGATGGTAAGAAGCAAAATCAAACATGATGTTATCCTCAAATCAATCCTGCCAGATGGAATTCTTCATATAATCGTTTTGGCGTTAGCGGCAGTGTATTGATTGCAACACCGGTAGCCATCTTCACCGCGTTACGAATAGCAGCGGCTACAGGAATTATGGGTGGCTCACCCAGTGACTTATGTCCGTATGCGGATTGCGGTTCATTGATTTCGACAAACGCGCTTTCCAGTTGTGGCAGATCCGGCATGGTCGGCATTTTGTAATCCAGCAGATTGGGGTTACGGACCACGCCGCTTTTCGCATCGATGATCATCTCTTCAAATAGCGCCCAGCCAATGCCCATCCCCATTCCGCCGTGTACCTGACCTTCTGCTAGCAGCGGATTAAGAATATGGCCCGAATCATGAACGTTGAGGATGCGGTTGATGGTGACTTTACACAGTGCAATATCGACCGTCAGATCAACAAAGGTACAGCCAAACGCCGGTGGGTTAGTGGTGGTTTTGATGGAGCTTTCGGCAGAGAGCTGCCCGCCGCGTTCAGGGTGGTAGAAAGCGTCCATCGCCAAATCTTTTAACGACATTAACGGCTCTTCCGGTCGTTCAACCAGCACGATATGGCCTTTTATCAGGGTCAGATTCATCGCTGACTGATGTAGCATGACTGCGGCGTGAGCGATGATTTTCTCTTTTAATAACAGTGCCGCACTGCGCAGCGCAGGCGCGGCAACATAGCTCTGACGTGAGGCAAATGCGCCGGGGTCGAATGGTGTAACGTCGGTGTCTTGTGTCGAAATTACGCGGACATCGCTGACCGGAACTCCCACGGTTTCTGCCACCATTTGCGAGAACACGGTGTCGGCACCCTGGCCGATTTCCGTCGCGCCGCTTTGCACGTTGATGGTTCCATCCTGATTCATCAACAGGCGCGCGCCTGCTATTTCTACGCCGACAGGCCAGGTGTTAGAGGTGTAGCTAAAACAGGCGACGCCAACGCCACGACGTAAATTGCCTTGCTGGTTCTGGCACTCTGCACGGCGTTTTTCCCATTCAAAGATTTTCCGGCCTTTTTCAAGACACTCCGGCAACCCTGCGCTGTAAATACGTTTTCCCGTGAGCGGATTAGCATCTCCTTCGCGGGCGGCGTTGCGTAAACGAATTTCAACAGGATCAATACCTAACGCTGTCGCGGCATCATCAAGCATAGACTCAACGGCAAATACGACTTGTGGCGCGCCATAACCACGCATCGCACCAGCCGAGGGGAGGTTGGTATAGCAGGTCTTTGAACTGTAAGCGTAGGCACAACGAGGATAAAGGTAAGCGACTTTATTCCCCCCAGCAGAAGCAATGGAGTGCCCGTGAGATGCATAAGCGCCGGTGTTAGACAGAACATCCAGACTATAACCTTTCAATGTTCCGTCGCGGTTCACGCCCATTTGCCCGTCAATAGTAAAAGCGTGGCGGGTACGGGTTGCGAGGAAACACTCTTCACGGCTAAGGGAAACTTTCACCGGAATGCCGCCAAGTTTGCTGGTCAGGAATGCCGCCATTGGCTCTTCCAGTACATCCTGTTTATTACCAAAACCGCCACCGATAAACGGTTTGATGACTCGTACGCATGACCAGGGAATATCCAGCGCCTGACCAACCACGCGGCGAACAATGTGCGGGATCTGGGTGCTGGAAACGATGGTAATTCGCGAGTCATCCTCCATCCATGCCAGCGATGTCACGCTTTCCATATGACAATGTTGAATAACGGGAGTCTGATAGTGCCCCTGTACCTGGTAGTCGGCGGCATCGATTGTTTGTTGGACATTACCCGTCGACATCGTGCTTTGTTTCAGTAAATTGCCACCGTTATGGATTGGTGCAGCGTCTTCTGCCAGCGCCGCTTCTGGCGAGGTGATAACGGGTAATTCTTGCCACTCAATGCTGACCAATTGCGCCGCTTTTTCTGCCGTGAGTTCATCGCGGGCCACGACGATGGCAACGGCGTCGCCATGATGACGAACATGGCGAGTTAGCAGTGCGCGATCGGCGGTATCGCGCTTGTTTTCGTCAAGTGTCCAGGCATGCCCTGCCGTGGCGAATGGGATTTCTGGCACATCTTCCCAGGTAAAAATCGCCAGGACGCCCGGCAAACTCCTGGCTTGTTCATCATTAATACTTACGGCATAACCATGTGCGATAGGACTACGTACATATTTCGCGTAACACATGCCCGCCATAACATAATCGTCAGTATATCGTGCCCGCCCGGTGACCTTAGCAATGGCATCGACGCGCATGCATGATTCACCCGTAGCGGTTGCTTCCCGCGCTTCCATAGAAATCCCCTCGGTTTGAACATTTGGTTCTTATGGCAAAGATTTAGTCTTAGCAGGCAAGAATTACGCCAGAAACGACTATATGCGTGAGGGGAGGAAGGAAGTGTGATGACGTTAAAAAAACACAGATATGATACGAAACAGGACTCTGAATAGGGACAGTGATACGTATCAATATGAGTGGCGATAAAATCAATGTGATAAATTAGGATTATTACGCATCAAGGTGGGAAATAGGGTAAAAGTCAGGAACTTCGATACCACTACAGCAAATATTTTGCTGATGATACTTCCCTTTGCCAAATGAAATTAACCTCTTTCTCTATTACATCGCTTTTCCAGAAGCAAGAGATTGGGTATCCAGAAGCCGGCTGCTATGATATGGCGTCTTGTTTTTTAAGCGAGGAAAGATTTTGAGTGCGGGACGCCTGAATAAAAAATCTCTGGGTATCGTGATGTTGTTATCGGTTGGACTGCTTTTGGCGGGCTGTTCGGGTAGCAAATCATCCGATACAGGAACGTATTCCGGCTCCGTTTACACCGTGAAACGGGGGGATACGCTATATCGTATTTCGCGCACCACGGGAACCAGCGTAAAAGAACTGGCGCGACTGAACGGCATTTCCCCCCCTTACACCATTGAAGTAGGTCAGAAACTAAAACTGGGTGGGGCGAAAAGTAGCAGTAGTACACGTAAATCAACCGCCAAATCAACGACCAAAACCGCATCGGTTACACCGTCATCAGCGGTACCGAAATCTTCCTGGCCGCCAGTAGGGCAACGTTGTTGGTTATGGCCAACGACAGGGAAAGTTATCATGCCGTATTCGACAGCAGATGGCGGCAATAAAGGGATTGATATCTCAGCTCCACGGGGTACACCTATTTACGCCGCGGGTGCAGGAAAGGTGGTGTATGTGGGCAACCAGCTGCGTGGCTACGGTAATCTCATCATGATTAAACACAGTGAAGATTACATTACGGCTTACGCCCATAATGACACGATGCTGGTAAATAATGGGCAAAGCGTGAAGGCTGGGCAAAAAATCGCCACTATGGGGAGCACTGATGCGGCATCTGTTCGCCTGCATTTCCAGATTCGTTACCGTGCAACGGCAATTGATCCGCTACGTTACTTGCCGCCTCAGGGCAGCAAGCCAAAATGCTGATGGCGAATTAATCAGCAGTCAGCAGCGTGGTACTTGCTAAGGAGAGCGTAAGGTTTATAATGCCTTACGCATCTCGAAGCGGGCGTAGTTCAATGGTAGAACGAGAGCTTCCCAAGCTCTATACGAGGGTTCGATTCCCTTCGCCCGCTCCAATTTATCTTCACATCATCTACCTGCCATTTTTGTTGTATCTGATTTTCTATATTATCTTAATTCAAGGCTTCAGACTTTTCGCAATCGCCGTAATACTTCCCCATTTTTTTGTAAATAAAAAGCGTTTACGCAATGCAATCGTCATGTATCTTAAATAGTCTTATTTAAGATGTTCAGAACTCTTTGTGTGTTTAACTATCTGATAATTATATAATATTACGAGAGAAGTGATAGAGCGGAATAATAACAAATGAACATTATGAAAACTGGGATGGTTCAAAATTGACGCAATTTTGAACCATCCACAACGGATATTAGCTAAAGAACATTACCGATACGCACAGAATACCCACGATCAGCGTAATCAGATTTCCGATGGAACGCCAGGGTTTAAGCGCCGGGATGAGATACGTTGACAGCGTAGGCATGATGAAAAGTATCATGGCAATGAGCGGGCCGCTGATCGCGTAAATCATCGAAATCGCGTTCGGGTTAATGCAACAAACAATGAAGGTAATCAGCGATACCAACATAATTGATAGTGCGCGGTTAAATGCACGACTTTTCTTTACACCAACCTGCTGTAATGTTGTTTTGACGACCTCTGTGGCACCTTCAATAACGCCAAAGTACGTACCCAAGAATGATTTCGACATCGCAACTACTGCGACAATAATCCCGGAAATTGACAACCATGCTGGGGCGTTCGGCAGCATAGAAAGCGCCGATAAAATGGTAACCCCTTCTTCTTTAGCCGCTTCAATATACGAAGGTGGAATAGAAAGCAGGCAGCTAAAGACAAAGAACAATACACTTATGCAGATGATGAGATAAGCGACTTTCATAATTTTTTTGCATTTATCCATAGCATGTTCGCCATATTTTTCACGTCTGTCTATGGCAAACGTAGAAATAATGGGCGTATGGCTAAAAGCGAAAACCATCACGGGAATCGATATCCATATCTGGTGAAGGGTATTCTGATTGAACTCTACCTGGGTTGTTAATAGATCAGGTTGCCAACTACCGACCAGGTAAATAGAAAGAAATAAGAAATAGGCAATCAATGGGAATACCAAAAATCCCATTACCCGAATGGTTGCATGGCGTCCCATCAGAAAAATGAGATTCAGGATTAATACAACCCCCAGACTCACCAACATACGGATGCGAAGATCAATAACCATATGCTTTGCCAGTTGTTCCGTAAGTGAGTTGGTAATTGCCACTGCATATATCAACACGACGACAAAAAAGGCGATGAAGTACAGCGTGGTAATCAGATTACCAATCTTCTTGCCATAGTAGTGTGTTACCGCGCCCGTTATCCCTTCACCTGCTGATGTTTTCGATGAGAGGATGAACTGGCATAAGGCTTTATGTGGCCAATATGTTAAAGGCCAGGCGACCAGAGCAGTAATAAACAGGACCACAGCCCCCGCCGAACCTAACTGAATAGGAAGGAAGAGCGTGCCTGCACCAACGGCTGTGCCGTAGAGCGCGAAACTCCACAGAGTTTCTTCTTTTGACCAAATATTAGACATTATCTGAACGTATCATCTACAAATTAAACAAAATGGAGGGCAATTTACCATAAACCAGGTTAAGTATGGGAGATTAACGCCTTATCTACCTCTCTATTGGTGGGTTAGTGGTTGCAAACCTTACGTGCCAGTTATGTCTCTGACTACTACTCAGGCGTATTTCCTTTGTGATAATAGTCACTTTTTTTAAACAATTAAGATAACTGTAATTAACAATCATTTACTATTGCACTGTTAATTGGTGCGAGGTTGTGATGAAAGACGTTGTGATTGTCGGGGCGTTACGGACACCTATCGGCTGCTTTCGTGGTGCGTTAGCGGGTCATTCCGCCGTGGAACTTGGCAGCCTGGTCGTCAAAGCGTTAATAGAACGTACCGGCGTTCCTGCATATGCGGTGGATGAAGTGATTCTTGGTCAGGTGTTGACTGCAGGGGCAGGGCAGAATCCGGCAAGACAATCGGCTATTAAAGGTGGTCTTCCTAATAGCGTTTCTGCAATCACTATTAATGACGTTTGTGGTTCCGGGCTTAAAGCACTGCATCTGGCTACTCAGGCGATACAGTGTGGCGAGGCTGATATTGTCATCGCCGGTGGCCAGGAAAACATGAGCCGCGCACCACATGTTCTGACTGATAGCCGCACCGGCGCACAGCTTGGCAATAGCCAGTTGGTTGATAGTCTTGTGCATGATGGGTTGTGGGATGCCTTCAATGATTATCATATTGGTGTCACCGCCGAAAATCTGGCTCGCGAATATGGCATCAGCCGTCAGTTGCAGGATGCTTACGCACTTAGCTCGCAACAAAAAGCGCGAGCGGCGATTGACGCCGGACGATTTAAAGATGAGATCGTCCCGGTAATAACCCAAAGTAACGGTCAGACGTTGGTTGTTGATACCGATGAACAGCCACGCACTGACACCAGCGCAGAAGCCTTAGCCCGTTTAAATCCTTCATTTGATAGTCTCGGTTCTGTGACAGCGGGTAATGCATCATCCATAAACGATGGGGCAGCTGCAGTAATGATGATGAGCGAAGCCAAAGCACGAGCGTTGAATTTACCCGTGCTGGCCCGCATCCGCGCATTTGCCAGCGTTGGTGTGGATCCGGCATTGATGGGAATTGCGCCGGTGTATGCGACCCGCCGTTGCCTGGAGCGTGTTGGCTGGCAGTTGGCTGATGTCGATCTTATCGAGGCTAATGAAGCGTTTGCTGCACAGGCGCTTTCGGTTGGCAAGATGCTTGAATGGGATGAGCGTCGGGTCAATGTCAATGGTGGTGCGATCGCACTCGGTCACCCGATAGGCGCTTCCGGTTGCCGAATCCTGGTTTCTCTTGTTCATGAAATGGTGAAACGTAATGCCCGCAAAGGACTGGCAACGCTTTGTATCGGCGGAGGCCAGGGTGTGGCATTGACCATTGAACGTGACGAGTAGCTCTGCATTTCCTCCTTACCGATAAATATCTGCTGTCATTAATCTGTTGAATAATGATGGCTGGTGAGTCGACATACCTTTTCAGGGCTCCCTGATTTTTCCATTCTCATGACATATTCGTGATCGACACTGCACTTTTTTTAATCCTTAACTTGAAAATGAAACATTGTTTTATTTTTAATTGAAAACCCTATCCCATGGGCATATCATCCCCTCATAGAGAAAACGAAACAGTGTTTCATTGTTGTTTTCTATTTTCACGCTTCACTGATTATCGGAGGTTGATGTGGACGTAAGACAGAGCATCCACAGTACGCACGCAAAAACGCTGGATACCCAGGGGCTGCGCAATGAATTTTTGGTTGAAAAGGTATTTGTCGCCGATGAGTACACCATGGTTTACAGCCACATTGACCGTATTATTGTTGGCGGCATTATGCCGGTAACTAAAACGGTTTCCGTTGGCGGGGAAGTTGGTAAACAACTCGGCGTAAGCTATTTCCTTGAACGTCGCGAGTTAGGTGTTATCAATATTGGCGGTGCCGGTACGATTACTGTCGATGGTCAATGCTATGAAATCGGTCACCGCGACGCCCTGTATGTTGGTAAAGGTGCAAAAGAAGTTGTCTTTGCCAGTATTGATACCGCCACTCCGGCGAAGTTTTATTACAATTGCGCACCCGCGCATACGACGTATCCCACCAAAAAAGTCACACCGGACGAAGTATCTCCAGTCACGTTAGGCGATAACCTCACCAGTAACCGTCGCACGATTAACAAATATTTTGTCCCGGATGTGCTGGAAACCTGCCAATTGAGTATGGGGCTGACGGAGCTGGCTCCAGGTAACTTGTGGAACACCATGCCGTGTCACACCCACGAGCGCCGGATGGAAGTTTATTTCTATTTCAATATGGATGATGACGCCTGCGTTTTCCACATGATGGGGCAACCGCAAGAAACGCGTCACATTGTGATGCATAACGAGCAGGCGGTGATCTCCCCGAGCTGGTCGATCCATTCCGGCGTCGGAACCAAAGCTTATACCTTTATCTGGGGCATGGTCGGTGAAAACCAGGTTTTTGATGATATGGACCATGTGGCCGTTAAAGATTTGCGCTAGTTGTGGGCATAAACGAATAAGGTATTGTTATGATTTTAAGTGCATTTTCTCTCGAAGGTAAAGTTGCGGTCGTCACTGGTTGTGATACTGGGCTGGGCCAGGGGATGGCGTTGGGGCTGGCGCAAGCGGGCTGTGACATTGTTGGCATTAACATCGTTGAACCGACTGAAACCATCAAGCAGGTCACGGCGCTGGGGCGTCGTTTTTTAAGCCTGACCGCCGATCTGCGAAAGATTGATGGCATTCCAGCACTGCTGGATCGCGCGGTAGCTGAGTTTGGTCATATTGATATCCTGGTGAATAACGCCGGATTGATTCGCCGCGAAGACGCTCTCGAATTCAGCGAAAAAGACTGGGACGATGTCATGAACCTGAATATCAAGAGCGTATTCTTCATGTCTCAGGCAGCGGCGAAACACTTTATCGCGCAAGGCAATGGCGGCAAGATTATCAATATCGCGTCAATGCTCTCCTTCCAGGGCGGGATCCGTGTGCCTTCTTATACCGCATCAAAAAGCGGTGTGATGGGCGTGACGCGATTGATGGCGAACGAATGGGCTAAACACAATATTAATGTTAATGCGATAGCTCCGGGTTACATGGCGACCAACAATACTCAACAACTGCGGGCAGATGAACAACGTAGCGCGGAAATTCTCGACCGCATTCCAGCTGGCCGTTGGGGACTGCCGAGTGACCTGATGGGGCCGGTAGTGTTTCTTGCCTCCAGCGCTTCAGATTATGTAAATGGTTATACCATTGCTGTGGATGGCGGTTGGCTGGCGCGTTAATTCATTCCTCTTACTTTTATGACCCTGCCGCATGGCAGGGTTTTTTATATCTGTAGATCATCATAATCCATATCATGGTTATGAAATAATCCATATCAATTATCAATTAATGAACTTTATGAATTTTATCTGCTTTAAAATTAGGTGGTTAATAATAATCTCAATAATTCAACTTAATTTGAAAATTGGAATATCCATCACATAACGACATGTCGTAGCAATTTAATCCATATTTATGCTATTTCCGACCTGACACCTGTGTGAATTGTTCACGTATTTTTTCACTATGTCTTACTCTCTGCTGGCAGGAAAAAATGGTTACTATCAATACGGAATCTGCTTTAACGCCACGTCCTCTGCGGGATACGCGGCGTATGAATATGTTTGTTTCGGTAGCTGCTGCGGTCGCAGGATTGTTATTTGGTCTTGATATCGGCGTAATCGCCCGAGCGTTGCCGTTCATTACCGATCACTTTGTGCTGACCAGTCGTTTGCAGGAATGGGTGGTCAGTAGCATGATGCTCGGCGCAGCAATTGGTGCGCTGTTTAATGGTTGGCTGTCGTTCCGCCTGGGGCGTAAATACAGCCTGATGGCGGGGGCCATCCTGTTTGTACTCGGTTCGATAGGGTCCGCTTTTGCGACCAGCGTAGAGATGTTAATCGCCGCTCGTGTGGTGTTGGGCATTGCTGTCGGGATCGCGTCTTACACCGCTCCTCTATATCTTTCTGAAATGGCAAGTGAAAACGTTCGCGGTAAGATGATCAGCATGTACCAGTTGATGGTCACTCTCGGCATCGTGCTGGCGTTTTTATCCGATACAGCGTTCAGTTATAGCGGTAACTGGCGCGCAATGTTGGGGGTTCTTGCTTTACCAGCAGTTCTGCTGATTATTCTGGTGGTCTTCCTGCCAAATAGCCCGCGCTGGCTGGCGGAAAAGGGGCGTCATATTGAGGCGGAAGAAGTATTGCGTATGCTGCGCGATACGTCGGAAAAAGCGCGAGAAGAACTCAACGAAATTCGTGAAAGCCTGAAGTTAAAACAGGGCGGTTGGGCATTGTTTAAGATCAACCGTAACGTCCGTCGTGCTGTATTTCTCGGTATGTTGTTGCAGGCGATGCAGCAGTTTACCGGTATGAACATCATCATGTACTACGCGCCACGTATCTTCAAAATGGCGGGCTTTACGACCACAGAACAACAGATGATTGCGACTCTGGTCGTGGGGCTGACCTTTATGTTCGCTACCTTCATTGCGGTCTTTACGGTAGATAAAGCAGGGCGTAAGCCGGCTCTGAAAATGGGTTTCAGCGTGATGGCGTTAGGCACTCTGGTGCTGGGTTACTGCCTGATGCAGTTTGATAACGGTACGGCTTCCAGTGGCTTGTCCTGGCTCTCTGTTGGCATGACGATGATGTGTATTGCCGGTTATGCGATGAGCGCCGCGCCAGTGGTGTGGATCTTGTGCTCTGAAATTCAGCCGCTGAAATGCCGCGATTTTGGCATCACCTGCTCAACGACGACAAACTGGGTGTCGAATATGATTATCGGCGCGACCTTCCTGACACTGCTTGATAGCATTGGCGCTGCCGGTACGTTCTGGCTCTACACTGCGCTGAACATTGCGTTTGTGGGCATCACTTTCTGGCTCATTCCGGAAACCAAAAATGTCACGCTGGAACATATCGAGCGCAAACTGATGGCAGGCGAAAAGTTGAGAAATATCGGCGTCTGATTTCACGGGCCGGATGTGCTGTACATCCGGCCCTTTTTTCGTTAATAGAGATTAGGCACCTGGCCGTTGAGGCGTTTGTCTCGTTCCTTATTCAGCCTTGTTGCGGTAACACACATCAGGAGAGAGGAATGAAAACAATTGGTTTGCTGGGAGGAATGAGCTGGGAATCCACTATTCCTTACTATCGTCTGATAAATGAAGGCATTAAACAGCGGCTTGGTGGGCTTCACTCTGCGCAAGTGCTGCTACATAGCGTCGATTTTCATGAAATAGAAGAGTGCCAGCGTCTCGGTGAGTGGGACAAAACCGGGGATATTCTGGCTGAGGCGGCGCTTGGCTTACAGCGGGCGGGCGCAGAAGGTATTGTGTTATGCACCAATACGATGCACAAAGTGGCGGATGCCATTGAGTCTCGTTGCTCTCTGCCTTTCTTACACATAGCGGATGCCACTGGACGTGCAATTACCGGGGCAGGAATGACTCGTGTGGCGCTGCTGGGTACACGTTACACCATGGAACAGGATTTTTATCGCGGGCGGCTGACGGAACAATTTTCCATCAACTGTCTTATTCCTGAAGCGGATGAACGGGCAAAAATTAATCAGATTATTTTTGAAGAACTGTGTCTGGGGCAATTTACCGAAGCGTCACGCGCTTATTATGCGCAAGTGATTGCTCGCCTTGCAGAACAGGGCGCACAGGGCGTCATTTTTGGCTGCACAGAAATTGGTTTACTGGTGCCAGAAGAGCGCAGTGTTCTGCCTGTGTTTGATACCGCGGCGATCCATGCCGAGGATGCTGTCGCTTTTATGCTGTCGTAGCTGACGACAAAATAGCGTCAAGAGAAGTGACCAGTTTCGGTAATCCCGCTTGTAAATGCTCACTAAACGCCTGCACCAGCGCTGATGACGGGCGGTGCAGGGGGCGGATCAGGCTGACGGTGAATGGAACCGCAATGCTGAACCGCCGCACCACTAAACCGCTTGCCGCATAATCCAGTGCGGTGAGCGGGTTAACCACCGAAACGCCTACCCCCGCCCGTACCATTGCGCAGACTGACGCGGCGCTGTGGGTTTCTACGATCATGCGTCGTTTAACCTGATTCTCAGTAAACAATTGATCCAGCAACTGGCGATAGCTGTCAGTACGGGAAAGGCTGATGTAGTTCTCACCGTGAAAATCATCCGGCGTTAATACCTTTTTTACCGCCAGCGGATGGCCCGGAGGTAACACACACACTTCATCTAAAGAGAGTAATTCGGTACGTTCTGTTCCCGCAGGCGTATGGAGCGTTTCAGTGAGTCCTAAATCATGACGCTGGGCCGAGAGCCACTCTTCAAGTAGCGGTGATTCCTGGGGCACGATGTTTAAGCTGACATCGGGATAACGTGCCAGAAAGGGTTGCAGGAGCTGCGGTAAAAAAGATTGCGAAAAGACCGGCAGGCAGGCAATAGACAGTTCTCCCTGGCGAAACTCGCGCAGACTTTCTGCGGCACTGACAATGCGATCCAGTCCGTACCAGGATCGTTGCACTTCTTCAAACAGACGCAGTCCTTGCACGGTAGGATGTAATCGTCCACGTATGCGCTCAAACAATTTCAGCCCGATCACCTTCTCAAAGCGCGCCAGTTCGCGGCTGACGGTTGGCTGTGAGGTGTGTAGCAGGTGTGCCGCCTCAGTCAGGCTTCCGGCGGTCATTACCGCATGAAAAATTTCAATATGACGTAAGTTAACGGCGGCCATTAGCGCTCTCTCGCAATCCGGTAATCCATATCATTTTTGCATAGACTCGACATAAATCGATATTTTTTATTCTTTTTATGATGTGGCGTAATCATAAAAAAGCACTTATCTGGAGTTTGTTATGCCACATTCACTGTTCAGCACTGATACCGATCTCACCGCCGAAAATCTGCTGCGTTTGCCCGCAGAATTTGGCTGCCCGGTGTGGGTCTACGATGCGCAAATTATTCGTCGGCAGATTGCAGCGCTGAAACAGTTTGATGTGGTGCGCTTTGCACAGAAAGCCTGTTCCAATATTCATATTTTGCGCTTAATGCGTGAGCAGGGCGTAAAAGTGGATTCCGTCTCGTTAGGCGAAATAGAGCGTGCACTGGCGGCGGGTTACAATCCGCAAACGCACCCCGATGATATTGTTTTTACGGCAGATGTTATCGATCAGGCGACGCTTGAACGAGTCAGTGAATTGCAAATTCCGGTGAATGCGGGTTCTGTTGATATGCTCGACCAACTGGGTCAGGTTTCGCCAGGGCATCGGGTATGGCTGCGTGTTAATCCGGGGTTTGGTCACGGGCATAGCCAAAAAACCAATACCGGTGGCGAAAACAGCAAGCACGGTATCTGGTACACCGATCTGCCCGCCGCACTGGACGTGATACAACGTCATCATCTACAGCTGGTCGGCATTCACATGCACATTGGTTCTGGCGTCGATTATGCCCATCTGGAACAGGTATGTGGTGCTATGGTGCGTCAGGTCCTCGAGTTCGGTCAGGATTTACAGGCTATTTCTGCGGGCGGTGGGCTTTCTATTCCTTATCAACAGGGTGAAGAGGCGGTTGATACCGAACATTATTATGGTCTGTGGAATGCCGCGCGTGAGCAAATCGCCCGCCATTTGGGCCATCCTGTGAAACTGGAAATTGAACCGGGTCGCTTTCTGGTAGCGCAGGCTGGCGTATTAATTACTCAAGTGCGGAGCGTCAAACAAATGGGTAGCCGCCACTTTGTGCTGGTTGATGCCGGGTTCAACGATCTGATGCGCCCGGCAATGTACGGTAGTTACCACCATATCAGTGCCCTGGCAGCTGATGGTCGTTCTCTGGAACACGCACCAACGGTGGAAACCGTCGTCGCCGGGCCGTTATGTGAATCGGGCGATGTCTTTACCCAGCAGGAAGGGGGAAATGTCGAAACCCGCGCCTTGCCGGAAGTGAAGGCGGGTGATTATCTGGTACTGCATGATACGGGGGCATATGGCGCATCAATGTCATCCAACTACAACAGCCGTCCGCTGTTACCAGAAGTTCTGTTTGATAATGGTCAGGCGCGGTTGATTCGCCGTCGCCAGACCATTGAAGAATTACTGGCGCTGGAATTGCTTTAACTGCGGTTAGTCGCTGGTTGCATGATGACTTGCCTCCAGCGACGGAGTTGACACTGAATGGCGACGTACCAGCGTCGGACTAAAGACATTAGTGATTTCCGGGAGAGGGCGATTATCCGCCAGCGCCAAAGCCAGTTCGGCAGCCTGCGTCGCCATCGTCACGATTGGGTAACGCACGGTGGTCAGGCGCGGACGCACATAGCGTGACACCAGCACATCATCAAAGCCAATTAACGAAATCTCACCCGGTACATCAATACCATTATCATTGAGCACGCCCATCGCGCCCGCCGCCATTGAATCGTTATAACAGGCTACCGCAGTGAAATTTCTGCCTCGTCCCAAAAGCTCGGTCATTGCCTGTTCGCCGCCGCTTTCGTCTGGTTCGCCAAATGTCACCAGCCGGTCATTGGCCGGAATACCACTTTCAGCAAGGGCATCGTAATACCCTTGCAGACGATCTTCGGCGTCAGAAATAGAGTGGTTAGAGCACAGATAACCAATGCGGGTATGACCTTGCTGAATTAAATGACGCGTTGCCAGCCAGGCACCGTAACGATCGTCCAGAGCAATACAACGGTTTTCAAAGCCAGGCAGGATACGGTTGATCAGCACCATACCGGGCATTTGTTTCATTAACGAGGCTAAATCGGCATCCGGGATCATTTTGGCATGGACAACCAGCGCAGCACAGCGATGGCGGATCAGTTGCTCAATGGCCTGACGCTCTTTTTGTTCGTTGTGGTAACCGTTGCCAATCAATAAAAAATTACCAGTGTGATAAGCCACCTGTTCGACCGCTTTCACCATTGCGCCGAAAAACGGATCGGAAACATCACCAACGACCAGACCGATCGTTTCAGTGGTCTGCTGCGCCAGCGCACGGGCGTTGGCGTTCGGGTGATAGCTAAGAGACTCCATTGCACTATGCACAGCAAGCCGGGAAGCTTCGCTGGCTTTGGGTGAATTATTAATGACACGGGAAACGGTGGCGACTGAAACGCCTGCCAGTCGGGCTACATCCTTTATGGTCGCCATGAAAATACCTTAGTGGGTAAACGCTTACATTATTTCAGTGTTACGGAAAACGCCCGTTGGTTCAAGGGGCGGCGTGTTTTCATTGTGGGAATGTGAGCCAAACGCAAATAAGTAAGACAAAAAAAGAGATTGCAAACCTTTGGTTACACTTTGCGAAACGCTGTTGCGATTGACCGCTGGTGGCGTTTGGCTTCAGGTTGCTAAAGTGGTGATCCCAGAGGTATTGATAGGTGAAGTCAACTTCGGGTTGAGCACATGAATTACACCAGCCTGCGCAGATGCGCAGGTTTTTTTTTGTCGGTCATCAATCTGTAACAGTAACCGACAATTTACACACCTCGTTGCATTTCCCTTCATTCCTTTGCGTTTTCTCGCTGGCGAAGAGTCGTTGTGAAGACCACAATCAAGATCCCAGAGGTATTGATTGGTGAGATTATTCGGTACGCTCTTCGTACCCAGTCTCTTGCACCAACCTGCGCGGATGCGCAGGTTTTTTTTCGCACCTAATTTACTGTCGCTCGCGTTCTTTATCTCGTGTAATCTCCCTCCATTCGCTTTTACTGAATCAGAGCAAAGGGAGTTGGAATGCTTTTTAGCTTTTTTCGAAATTTGTGCCGTGTTTTGTATCGCGTTCGCGTTACGGGTGACACCAAGGCACTGAAGGGCGAGCGCGTTCTAATTACGCCTAATCACGTCTCTTTTATTGATGGCATACTGCTGGCATTGTTTTTACCCGTACGTCCGGTATTTGCCGTTTACACCTCAATAAGCCAACAGTGGTATATGCGTTGGCTGAAATCATTTATCGACTTTGTTCCTCTCGACCCGACGCAACCTATGGCGATTAAACATCTGGTACGTCTGGTGGAACAGGGACGACCAGTGGTGATTTTCCCTGAAGGACGCATCACCACCACTGGCTCGCTGATGAAAATCTACGATGGCGCGGGATTTGTCGCGGCGAAGTCTGGTGCAACGGTTATTCCTGTGCGTATTGAAGGGGCGGAACTTACGCACTTCAGCCGCCTGAAAGGTCTGGTTAAACGTCGCTTGTTCCCGCAAATTACTCTGCATATTTTGCCACCAACGCAGGTGGAGATGCCGGATGCGCCGCGTGCCCGTGACCGTCGCAAAATCGCTGGCGAAATGCTGCATCAAATAATGATGGAAGCGCGTATGGCGGTGCGCCCGCGTGAAACGCTGTACGAATCTTTACTGAGTGCAATGTACCGCTTCGGAGCCGGGAAGAAATGTGTCGAAGACGTCAACTTTACCCCAGACTCCTATCGCAAATTGCTTACGAAAACGCTGTTTGTTGGACGCATCCTTGAAAAATACAGTGTTGAAGGCGAACGCATCGGCTTAATGCTGCCCAATGCAGGCATCAGTGCGGCAGTGATTTTTGGGGCCATCGCCCGTCGCCGCATTCCCGCAATGATGAACTACACCGCCGGGGTAAAAGGGCTGACCAGTGCTATTACGGCGGCTGAAATCAAAACCATCTTCACTTCCCGTCAGTTTCTCGATAAAGGCAAACTCTGGCATCTGCCGGAGCAACTTACTCAGGTGCGCTGGGTCTATCTGGAAGATTTAAAAGCAGATGTCACCACTGCCGACAAAGTGTGGATTTTCGCTCATTTGCTGATGCCGCGTCTGGCACAGGTAAAACAGCAGCCGGAAGAAGAGGCGCTGATCCTTTTTACCTCCGGTTCTGAAGGCCATCCGAAAGGCGTCGTCCATAGCCATAAAAGCATTCTGGCGAACGTCGAGCAGATTAAAACGATTGCCGACTTCACCACCAACGATCGCTTTATGTCGGCGTTACCGCTGTTTCACTCCTTTGGGCTGACGGTAGGCCTGTTTACGCCACTGCTCACAGGTGCAGAAGTGTTCCTTTATCCAAGCCCGCTGCATTACCGCATTGTGCCGGAGTTGGTGTATGACCGCAGTTGCACCGTGTTGTTCGGTACCTCGACTTTCCTCGGTCACTACGCGCGTTTCGCCAACCCGTATGACTTCTATCGTCTACGCTATGTGGTGGCAGGCGCAGAAAAACTACAAGAAAGTACCAAACAGCTTTGGCAGGATAAATTTGGCCTGCGCATCCTTGAAGGCTACGGTGTGACCGAGTGCGCGCCTGTCGTTTCTATCAACGTACCGATGGCGGCGAAACCCGGTACGGTAGGGCGTATTCTACCAGGTATGGACGCGCGCCTGTTGTCGGTTCCTGGTATCGAAGAGGGCGGACGCCTGCAACTGAAAGGGCCGAACATAATGAACGGCTATCTGCGGGTGGAGAAGCCAGGTGTACTGGAAGTGCCCACCGCCGAGAATGTTCGCGGCGAAATGGAGCGCGGCTGGTATGACACTGGCGATATTGTGCGTTTTGACGAGCAGGGCTTTGTGCAGATTCAGGGCCGCGCAAAACGCTTTGCCAAAATTGCAGGTGAAATGGTGTCGCTGGAAATGGTGGAACAACTGGCACTTGGTGTTTCGCCAGATAAAGTCCATGCCACTGCGATTAAGAGCGATGCCAGCAAAGGCGAGGCACTGGTGCTTTTCACCACAGATAACGAACTGACGCGCGATAAGTTACAACAGTATGCCCGCGAGCACGGCGTGCCGGAGCTTGCTGTACCGCGCGATATTCGCTATCTGAAACAGATGCCATTACTTGGCAGCGGCAAACCTGACTTTGTCACTTTGAAAAGCTGGGTAGACGAAGCGGAACAACACGATGAGTGAGTCAGTGCACACTAACACTTCGTTGTGGTCGAAGGGGATGAAAGCGGTTATCGTGGCGCAGTTTCTCTCTGCGTTTGGCGATAATGCGCTACTGTTTGCCACTCTGGCGTTACTGAAAGCGCAGTTCTATCCGGAGTGGAGCCAGCCCATCCTGCAAATGGTGTTTGTAGGTGCTTACATTCTTTTTGCGCCGTTTGTCGGGCAGGTGGCGGATAGCTTCGCCAAAGGCCGGGTGATGATGTTTGCCAACGGCCTGAAGCTACTGGGCGCAGCCAGTATCTGCTTTGGTATCAATCCGTTTCTCGGCTATACGTTGGTGGGTGTTGGTGCTGCAGCCTATTCACCGGCGAAATACGGTATTCTCGGCGAATTAACCACGGGTAGTAAGTTAGTAAAAGCTAACGGTTTAATGGAAGCGTCTACCATAGCGGCGATTTTGCTCGGTTCCGTAGCTGGTGGTGTTCTGGCTGACTGGCATATTCTGGTTGCCCTGGCCGCATGCGCACTGGCCTACGGTGGCGCGGTCGTTGCCAATATCTACATTCCCAAACTGGCGGCGGCGCGTCCGGGGCAGTCCTGGAATCTCATCAGCATGACCCGCAGTTTCCTGAATGCCTGCACCTCGCTATGGCGCAATGGTGAAACGCGTTTTTCGCTGGTGGGCACCAGTTTATTCTGGGGAGCGGGTGTCACGCTGCGTTTCCTGTTGGTGCTGTGGGTACCGGTGGCGCTGGGTATTACCGATAACGCTACGCCGACCTATCTCAACGCGATGGTAGCGATTGGTATCGTGGTTGGTGCAGGTGCGGCAGCGAAGTTAGTTACGCTGGAAACCGTGTCACGCTGTATGCCAGCCGGGATTTTGATTGGCGTAGTGGTACTGATTTTCTCCCTGCAACACGAGCTGCTGCCAGCCTATGCTTTGTTGATGCTGATTGGCGTGCTGGGGGGCTTTTTTGTCGTTCCGCTCAATGCGTTGCTACAGGAGCGGGGTAAAAAAAGCGTCGGGGCGGGGAATGCGATTGCAGTACAAAACCTTGGCGAAAACAGCGCCATGTTGTTGATGCTGGGCATTTACTCGCTGGCAGTAATGGTAGGCATCCCGGTCGTGCCCATTGGCATTGGCTTCGGTGCGCTGTTTGCGCTGGCAATAACGGCGCTGTGGATCTGGCAGCGCCGTCATTAATATTTAACGCCGGTTTTAACCGGCGTTAATCTTATGGTGCAGGATACGTATAAACCTGATGCACCGCTTCAATTTCAGCTAATACGTCTTCGCTCAACTCCAGATGCAAACTTTCGACGTTAGTTTTCAGCTGCTCCATCGTGGTTGCGCCCAGCAGAGTGCTGGCAACAAACGGTTGACGGCGTACAAATGCGAGCGCCATCTGAGCAGGGTCCAGGCCATGACGTCTGGCGATATCAACATACGCCGCGACGGCTTTTTGCGTCTGCTCACCGCTATAGCGGGTGAACCGACTAAAGAGCGTATTACGTGCGCCAGCGGGTTTTGCACCATTGAGATATTTCCCGGTCAGTGTGCCGAAACCCAGGCACGAATAGGCCAGCAGTTCGACCCCTTCATACTGGCTGACTTCTGCCAGACCTACTTCAAAACTGCGGTTTAACAGGCTGTAGGGGTTCTGAATGGTGACAATACGCGGCAGATCGTGTTTGTCCGCCAGATGCAGGTAGCGCATTACGCCAAATGCAGTTTCGTTCGACACGCCGATATAACGAATTTTTCCCGCGCGTTGGTACTCTGCCAGTGCGTCCAGCGTATCCAGCAGCGAAACCGCAGGCGCAGAATCTGTCCAGCTATAACCGAGTTTGCCGAAGCAGTTGGTTGGGCGCTGCGGCCAGTGCACCTGATAGAGATCGAGGTAATCAGTCTGCAGACGCTTGAGGCTGTCATGCAGCGCTTCGCGGATATTCTTCCGATCCAGCGCCTGATCCGGGCGGATGCCTTTGTCATTATTGCGCGACGGTCCGCTCACTTTGGAGGCGATAATTAACTTTTCGCGGCTGCCATGTTTCGCCAGCCAGTTGCCGACGTAGGTTTCGGTTAGCCCTTGAGTTTCGGGGCGCGGAGGTACTGGGTACATTTCGGCAACGTCGATAAGGTTAATGCCCTGAGCGACGGCATAGTCGAGTTGTGCGTGGGCGTCGGCTTCGCTGTTCTGTTCACCAAACGTCATCGTGCCAAGCCCCAGCGTGCTGACTTCCAGCGAACTGTGGGGTATACGGTGATATTGCATAGCCGTTTCCTTTTTATAATCACGACATAAGGAATATAAAAATGGCAGAGGGAAGGGAAAAGGGAAAGAGAAAAATCTTAAGGCCAGCCGGATGCTGACCTTATTTGTTAACGTTCAATAATTTGCGAAACATCATCACGGTTAATTTGCATCGCGTTACCTTGCTGATCGTGATAACTCACCAGCCCGGTATCATCATCAATTTCAGGTTTTCCATCGGTCAAAATCATACGGCCATCTTTGGTCGCCATGACGTAATCACTGGAACACCCGGAAACAGCAAACGCCAGTCCGACTGCAGAAATTATTACTGCCCATTTTTTCATCCGGTTATCCTCATTTGGCCCACCTATGATAATAGTCTGTTTATAAACCGACGTTATATATCTTGAAAGCAGGAAAATCTTAAACTGTGAGGGTAACAGGAGTGAGTACGCCCTCCCGCAGGAGAGCGTACGGAGTATCAGAGCGGATTCTTTTTGTTGCGAATCAGGTTGAGGCTTTCAACCGCAATAGAGAAGAATATCGCGAAGTAGATGTAACCTTTCGGTACGTGGATGTCGAAACTTTCCAGAATCAGGGTAAAGCCCACCAGAATCAGGAAAGAGAGCGCCAGCATTTTTACCGAAGGATGGCGCTCGACAAAATCACCAATCGAGCGCGCGGCGAACATCATCACGCCTACGGCAATCACCACGGCAGCCATCATAATAAACAGGTGATCTGACAGACCCACAGCGGTAATCACCGAGTCGAGGCTGAAGATAATATCCAGCAGCATAATCTGCACGATCGCGCCGAGGAATGATGAAACGCGTGTTTTCAGCCCTTCTTCTTCACCTTCGATGGATTCGTGGATTTCCTTGCTGGCTTTCCAGATAAGGAACAAGCCACCCAGAAGCAGGATCAAATCACGGGCGGAAATTTCCTGACTGAATATTGTAAAAAGCGGATTCGTCAGGCGCGTAACCCAGGCGATGGATGCCAGCAGCGCCAGACGCATAACCATGGCTCCCGCCAACCCCAGACGGCGCGCATGAGCACGTTGTGCTGTGGGAAGCTTTGCCACCACCAGAGAAAGGAAAATAATATTGTCGATCCCAAGAACGATCTCCAGCAGCGTCAGTGTACCGAGCGCAAGCCAGGCGTTAGGATCGGTTATCCATGCAAATAACATCTAAAAAGCCCTGCCAAAAAAATGAAGCGGTAATTATATGCCCGGAAAGCGGCAGGTCAAAGCGATGGCTACTGGATCAGAAAATGACGGGCCAGTAGCGCACTGGTGAAATTCTTCTTCAAATAAAATCCGCGCGGCAGCGTCAGAATCCGTTCGCCCCGGGCACCAATAGCTTCGGTCAGCGCTTTCGCATTCGCTGCTTTCGGTCGTATCTGTAAATATTCCCCGTGACGAGCGGTGATCCGCTCAATTTGACCGAGAACAATCATATCCATTAATTCTTCCCAGTCTTCGCGTAACTGTCGGTCTTCCTCTTCATTCGGGCTCCACAGCAACGGTGATCCTACGCGACGCTTTGCCAGCGGGATGCTGCGCTCGCCTTCAACCGGTATCCACAGCACGCGTTTGAGCTTGTGGCGCACGTGGCTGGTTTCCCAGGTCACCCCGCTATTGCCCGTTAACGGGGCAACACAAACGAATGTTGTTTCCAGTGGACGACCAAGACTATCCACAGGGATAGTTTTAAGTTCCACGCCCAGAGCAGCAAAATCTTGCTCAGGTTTACTCCCTGCGCTGGCACCTAGCCAGATCTCCAGTAACACGCCAATCCAGCCCTTATCGCGTTTTAAATTCTCCGGCGTAACCAGCCCGGCAAGTGCCGCCAGTTCTCCCAATGTATAACCAGAAAGTTGTTGTGCTTGCGCTAACAATTGTTCTTCAGTTTCGGGAGGAGAGAGCAGTGGGCGAGGTTGGGACATGTCATGATACCTTGGTTAAAAAACAAACAGCAATTATGTGCTGAATATTCGCAGTGTAACTTTTTCCACATGCGTTGTTCAATTCTCTGATTTATATTGCTTTTTAGGTTGCCGGTAAACGAGTTGCGCAACACTGCAACGGGTTTTCCAAATCTGGTCACTGAAAATAAACAGGATCTTACACCATGTTATCCACAGAAAGCTGGGATAACTGTGAAAAACCTCCACTACTGTTTCCATTTACAGCCTTGACGTGCGACGAAACTCCAGTTTTTAGTGGTTCAGTGCTTAACTTAGTGGCACATTCTGTGGATAAATACGGCATTGGTTGATCTTTCGCCAACACGTAAATGAGAGGTGTGACCTGGGTCACGAATTACTCTTTTTTATTACTCAAATCACATGTAATGCATTGACTGATAATGAATATTTTAAAATCTCTATATCTGTCTTATTCAGAATGCTCCGGGTTTTCCCGTAGCAATTCCGTAGTTCTTCACAACTCTATCCACAGAAAAGGTGAATAAAAACGGCTATCCACCCCTTCCTCTGTTTATAACTCTGCACATAACTGTGAGTTATTCAATTGTTATTAGTGTGTAATGCCCTGCAGAGAGTGGTTTACCGTCTTACTGGAGTATGAAACAATCATTCGTATATAAAGCTTTATTTTGAGGTAGTCCGGTGATTGATGACGATGGCTACCGCCCAAACGTAGGTATCGTGATTTGTAATCGCCAGGGGCAGGTAATGTGGGCCCGGCGATTTGGTCAGCACTCCTGGCAATTTCCGCAAGGCGGAATCAACCCCGGAGAATCCGCAGAGCAGGCGATGTACCGTGAATTGTTTGAAGAAGTAGGATTAAGCCGCAAAGACGTTCGAATCCTTGCTTCAACGCGTAACTGGTTGCGCTACAAATTACCGAAACGTTTGGTGCGTTGGGACACGAAGCCGGTTTGTATCGGCCAAAAACAAAAATGGTTTCTCTTGCAGCTGGTGAGCGGCGATGCAGAAATCAATATGCAAACCAGCAGTACACCAGAGTTTGACGGCTGGCGATGGGTAAGTTACTGGTATCCAGTCAGACAGGTGGTGTCATTTAAACGTGATGTCTACCGTAGGGTAATGAAAGAGTTCGCGAGTGTGGTGATGTCACTGCAGGAAAATACGCCAAAACCACAAAACGCATCTGCTTATCGACGTAAAAGAGGTTAAGTCACGCCAATTATGCTCACTCGCCTGCGCGAAATAGTCGAAAAGGTAGCCAGCGCACCACGCCTGAATGAGGCGTTAAATATTCTGGTTACCGACATCTGTCTTGCGATGGATACCGAGGTCTGTTCGGTCTACCTGGCCGATCATGATCGACGTTGTTACTACCTGATGGCGACCCGGGGACTGAAAAAACCACGTGGTCGCACTGTAACGCTCGCGTTTGATGAAGGGATCGTCGGCCTGGTTGGCAGGCTGGCGGAACCGATAAACCTTGCAGATGCGCAAAAGCACCCCAGCTTCAAATACATCCCCTCCGTAAAAGAAGAACGTTTCCGCGCGTTTTTAGGCGTACCAATTATTCAACGTCGCCAGTTGCTTGGTGTACTGGTGGTACAGCAACGAGAGTTGCGCCAGTATGACGAAAGTGAAGAATCCTTCCTGGTGACGCTTGCCACCCAGATGGCAGCTATTCTTTCTCAGTCGCAGTTGACTGCCTTGTTTGGGCAATATCGCCAGACGCGAATCCGTGCATTACCGGCAGCACCTGGTGTGGCGATTGCCGAAGGCTGGCAGGATGCCACGTTACCTTTAATGGAACAGGTGTATCAGGCATCAACGCTGGATCCGGCTCTGGAACGCGAACGACTGACCGGGGCGTTGGAAGAGGCGGCTAACGAGTTTCGCCGCTATAGCAAACGCTTTGCTGCCGGTGCACAAAAAGAAACGGCGGCTATTTTCGATCTTTACTCACACCTGCTTTCGGATACCCGGCTGCGTCGCGAATTGTTTGCCGAGGTTGATAAAGGCTCGGTGGCAGAGTGGGCGGTAAAAACGGTCATTGAAAAATTTGCCGAACAGTTTGCCGCGCTAAGCGATAACTATCTCAAAGAGCGGGCTGGCGATTTACGTGCGCTGGGTCAGCGATTGCTGTTTCATCTTGATGACGCTAATCAAGGGCCGAACGCCTGGCCGGAACGTTTCATTCTGGTGGCAGATGAACTGTCAGCGACAACGCTTGCTGAGCTGCCCCAGGATCGCTTAGTCGGTGTTGTCGTGCGCGATGGCGCTGCCAACTCCCATGCTGCGATCATGGTACGTGCGCTGGGGATACCTACCGTGATGGGCGCGGATATTCAGCCTTCGGTACTGCATCGTCGGACGCTGATCGTCGATGGTTATCGCGGTGAATTGCTGGTCGATCCGGAGCCGGTACTGCTGCAAGAATATCAGCGGCTAATTAGTGAAGAGATCGAGCTTAGCCGTCTGGCGGAAGATGACGTCAATTTACCCGCCCAGTTAAAAAGCGGCGAACGCATTAAAGTCATGCTCAATGCCGGTTTAAGCCCGGAACATGAAGAAAAACTGGGCAGCCGTATTGATGGCATAGGACTTTATCGCACTGAAATCCCATTCATGCTGCAAAGTGGTTTTCCGTCGGAAGAAGAACAGGTGGCGCAGTATCAGGGGATGCTGCAAATGTTTAATGATAAACCCGTCACCTTGCGTACGCTGGATGTCGGAGCAGATAAGCAGCTGCCTTACATGCCGATCAGCGAAGAGAATCCATGCCTGGGTTGGCGTGGGATTCGCATTACGCTCGATCAGCCGGAGATCTTCTTGATCCAGGTGCGGGCGATGCTGCGTGCTAATGCCGCTACGGGCAACCTGAATATTCTGTTGCCGATGGTCACAAGCCTCGATGAAGTTGACGAAGCACGCCGCCTGATTGAACGTGCCGGACGTGAAGTCGAGGAGATGATCGGTTACGAAATTCCCAAACCACGTATCGGCATCATGCTGGAAGTGCCGTCAATGGTATTTATGCTGCCGCATCTGGCAAAGCGGGTCGATTTCATCTCTGTTGGCACCAACGATCTGACGCAATACATCCTGGCCGTTGATCGCAACAATACCCGGGTGGCGAACATTTATGACAGTCTTCATCCTGCAATGTTACGAGCTCTGGCGATGATCGCCCGGGAAGCGGAAATACATGGAATCGATCTCCGTTTGTGCGGTGAAATGGCGGGCGATCCCATGTGCGTGGCAATCCTCATTGGGCTTGGGTATCGCCATCTGTCTATGAACGGACGTTCTGTAGCGCGCGTAAAATACCTGCTGCGGCGCATTGATTTTGCTGAAGCAGAAAATCTTGCGCAGCGTAGTCTGGAAGCGCAACTGGCGACCGAAGTTCGCCATCAGGTTGCTGCCTTTATGGAGCGTCGCGGCATGGGCGGGCTGATTCGCGGGGGGTTATAGCGCGGATCATATACATATCTTTTAACGGTATCCGGCAACCAGCCAGGTCCCCTTGTGCTATTATTCGCACCTTTGGAGCGCCTGAAACCTGCGGCGCGCATTTCAATCGCTGTTCTCTTTCAGCGAAATAACAAGAACTTGTGGTGACAGATGACCAGTAGCTATCTGCATTTTCCGGAGTTTGATCCGGTCATTTTCTCAATAGGACCCGTGGCGCTTCACTGGTACGGCCTGATGTATCTGGTGGGTTTCATTTTTGCAATGTGGCTGGCAACACGACGGGCGAATCGTCCGGGCAGTGGCTGGACCAAAAATGAAGTTGAAAACTTACTCTATGCGGGCTTCCTCGGCGTCTTCCTCGGTGGACGTATTGGTTATGTTCTGTTCTACAATTTCCCGCAGTTTATGGCCGATCCGCTGTATCTTTTCCGTGTCTGGGACGGCGGCATGTCCTTCCACGGCGGCCTGATTGGCGTTATCGTGGTGATGATTATCTTCGCCCGCCGTACTAAACGTTCCTTCTTCCAGGTCTCTGATTTTATTGCCCCACTCATTCCGTTTGGTCTTGGTGCCGGGCGTCTGGGCAACTTTATTAACGGTGAATTGTGGGGCCGCGTTGACCCGAACTTCCCGTTTGCCATGCTGTTCCCTGGCTCCCGTACAGAAGATATTTTGCTGCTGCAAACCAACCCGCAGTGGCAATCCATTTTCGACACTTACGGTGTGCTGCCGCGCCACCCATCACAGCTTTACGAGCTGCTGCTGGAAGGTGTGGTGCTGTTTATTATCCTCAACCTGTATATTCGTAAACCGCGCCCAATGGGAGCTGTCTCAGGCTTGTTCCTGATTGGTTACGGCGCGTTTCGCATCATTGTTGAGTTTTTCCGCCAGCCCGACGCGCAGTTTACTGGTGCCTGGGTGCAGTACATCAGCATGGGGCAAATTCTTTCCATCCCGATGATTGTCGCGGGTGTGATCATGATGGTCTGGGCATATCGTCGCAGCCCACAGCAACACGTTTCCTGAGGAACCATGAAACAGTATTTAGAACTGATGCAAAAAGTGCTCGACGAAGGCACACAGAAAAACGACCGTACCGGAACCGGAACGCTTTCCATTTTTGGTCATCAGATGCGTTTTAACCTGCAGGATGGATTCCCGCTGGTGACAACTAAACGTTGCCACCTGCGTTCCATCATCCACGAACTGCTGTGGTTCCTGCAGGGCGACACTAACATTGCTTATCTACACGAAAACAATGTCACCATCTGGGACGAATGGGCCGATGAAAACGGCGACCTCGGGCCAGTGTATGGTAAACAGTGGCGCGCCTGGCCAACGCCGGATGGTCGTCATATTGACCAGATCACTACGGTACTGAACCAGCTGAAAAACGACCCGGATTCCCGTCGCATTATTGTTTCAGCGTGGAACGTAGGCGAACTGGATAAAATGGCGCTGGCACCGTGCCATGCATTCTTCCAGTTCTATGTGGCAGACGGCAAACTCTCTTGCCAGCTTTATCAGCGCTCCTGTGACGTCTTCCTCGGCCTGCCGTTCAACATTGCCAGCTACGCGTTACTGGTGCATATGATGGCGCAGCAGTGCGATCTGGAAGTGGGTGATTTTGTCTGGACCGGTGGCGACACGCATCTCTACAGCAACCATATGGATCAAACTCATCTGCAATTAAGCCGCGAACCGCGTCCGCTGCCGAAGTTGATTATCAAACGTAAACCCGAATCCATCTTCGACTACCGTTTCGAAGACTTTGAGATTGAAGGATACGATCCACATCCGGGCATTAAAGCGCCGGTGGCTATCTAATTACGAAACATCCTGCCAGAGCCGACGCCAGTGTGCGTCGGTTTTTTTTGCCCTCCGTTAAATTCTTCGAGACACCTTCCCGAAATTTTGCAACGTCCTGCAACGGCGTAAATAGTCCGGAAGATGCGCCGAAGAAATAGAAACTGGCCCTCGTCTTTTTTTCTCCTCGCTCCATACTGCCGGCATGAAAACACAACGTGGTTATACGCTGATTGAAACGCTGGTCGCGATGCTGATTCTGGTCATGCTAAGCGCAAGTGGGCTCTATGGCTGGCAATACTGGCAGCAGTCGCAACGGCTTTGGCAAACTGCCAGCCAGGCGCGGGACTATTTGCTCTATTTACGTGAAGATGCCAACTGGCATAACCGCGACCACAGTATCAGTCTTATCAGGGAGGGGACGTTATGGTGCCTTGTGAGTTCCGTTGCTGGGGCGAATACCTGTCATGGCAGTTCACCATTGGTCTTTGTGCCGCGCTGGCCCGAAGTCGAAATGAGCGACCTGACACCTTCGCTTGCTTTCTTTGGCCTGCGCAATACCGCATGGGCCGGGCATATTCGCTTCAAAAACTCAACGGGCGAGTGGTGGCTGGTGGTTTCGCCGTGGGGAAGACTCCGGCTTTGTCAGCAAGGAGAAACAGAAGGATGTCTGTAAAAGAGCAAGGTTTTTCTCTGCTGGAAGTGTTGATTGCTATGGCGATCAGTAGCGTATTGTTGCTGGGGGCTGCACGCTTTCTGCCTGCGTTACAGCGTGAAAGTTTAACGAACACCCGTAAGCTGGCGCTGGAAGATGAAATCTGGCTGCGGGTATTTACCGTCGCGAAGCATCTCCAGAGGGCGGGTTATTGCCATGGCAGCTGTACGGGCGAAGGGCTGGAAATTGTCGGACAGGGTGACTGTGTCATTGTGCAGTGGGATGCGAACAGTAATGGTATCTGGGATCGCGAACCGGTAAAAGAGTCCGACCAGATTGGATTTCGTCTGAAGGAGCATGTGCTGGAAACGCTACGCGGTGCGACATCCTGTGAAGGTAAGGGCTGGGATAAAGTCACTAATCCGGATGCCATCATTATCGACACTTTTCAGGTCGTACGTCAGGATGTCAGCGGCTTCTCGCCGGTGTTGACGGTTAATATGCACGCTGCCAGCAAGGCTGATCCGCAAACCGTGGTGGATGCCAGCTATAGCGTGACAGGATCCAACCTGTGAACCGCGAAAAGGGTGTTTCGTCACTGGCTCTGGTCCTGATGCTGCTGATTTTGGGTAGCTTGCTATTGCAAGGAATGAGTCAGCAGGATCGCAGTTTTGCTTCTCGCGTGAGCATGGAAAGTCAGTCATTGCGCCGCCAGGCCATCGTTCAGTCGGCGCTGGAGTGGGGAAAAATGCACTCCTGGCAGATGCAGCCCGCAGTTCAGTGCTTACTGTATGCTGCCACCGGTGCCCGGGTTTGTCTGCGTTTACTGGCAGATAATGAAGCCTTATTGATTGCCGGTTATGAAGGCGTTTCGTTGTGGCGAACAGGCGAAGTCATCGATGGAAACATTGTTTTTTCGCCACGCGGCTGGAGCGATTTTTGTCCGCTGAAAGAGAGGGCGTTATGTCAGCTTCCCTGAGGAATCAACAAGGCTTTAGTCTGCCGGAGGTAATGTTGGCGATGGTGTTGATGGTGATGATTGTCACTGCGTTATCGGGTTTCCAGCGAACATTAATGAACAGTCTTGCCAGCAGAAACCAGTACCAACAGCTCTGGCGGCATAGCTGGCAGCAAACGCAACTGCGCGCGATTTCGCCACCTGCTAACTGGCAGGTCAACCGAATGCAGACATCGCAGGCGGGATGTGTCAGCATCAGCGTTACGCTAGTTTCACCCGGGGGCAGAGAAGGCGAGATGACCCGCCTGCATTGCCCGAATCGTCAGTAGTCAGGAGCCGCTATGTTAAGGGTCTACCATTCCAATCGTCTGGACGTGCTGGAAGCGTTGATGGAGTTTATTGTCGAACGCGAACGGCTGGACGATCCTTTCGAACCAGAGATGATTCTGGTGCAAAGTACCGGTATGGCACAGTGGCTGCAAATGACCCTGTCGCAAAAGTTTGGTATTGCGGCAAACATTGATTTTCCGCTGCCAGCGAGCTTTATCTGGGATATGTTCGTCCGGGTGTTACCGGAGATCCCCAAAGAGAGCGCTTTTAACAAACAGAGCATGAGCTGGAAACTGATGACTCTGCTGCCGCAACTGTTGGAGCGCGAAGACTTTACCCTGTTGCGGCATTATCTGACTGACGATAGTGACAAGCGAAAACTGTTCCAGCTTTCTTCAAAAGCGGCGGACCTGTTTGACCAGTATCTGGTCTATCGTCCGGACTGGCTGGCACAGTGGGAAACAGGACATCTGGTAGAAGGGTTGGGAGAAGCACAGGCCTGGCAAGCGCCGTTGTGGAAGGCGTTGGTGGAATATACCGACGAACTTGGGCAACCGCGCTGGCACCGCGCCAATCTCTATCAGCGCTTTATCGAAACGCTGGAGTCCGCGACGACCTGCCCGCCGGGGTTACCTTCGCGCGTCTTTATATGCGGTATTTCCGCGTTACCGCCTGTTTATCTCCAGGCGCTACAGGCGCTGGGTAAACATATTGAAATCCATCTCCTGTTTACCAACCCCTGCCGTTATTACTGGGGCGACATTAAAGATCCCGCTTATCTGGCGAAACTACTGACTCGCCAGCGCCGACACAGTTTTGAAGATCGCGAATTACCGCTATTTCGCGACAGCGAAAATGCCGGGCAGCTCTTTAACAGCGATGGTGAACAGGATGTCGGCAACCCGCTGCTGGCTTCATGGGGCAAGCTTGGGCGCGACTACATTTATCTCCTTTCTGACCTGGAGAGCAGCCAGGAGCTGGACGCTTTTGTCGATGTGACGCCAGATAACCTGCTGCATAATATTCAGTCTGACATTCTGGAACTGGAAAACCGCGCCGTTGCTGGTGTGAACATCGAAGAGTTTTCCCGTAGCGATAACAAACGCCCGCTTGATCCACTGGATAGCAGTATCACCTTCCACGTTTGCCATAGCCCGCAGCGTGAAGTTGAAGTTTTACACGATCGCCTGCTGGCGATGCTGGAGGAAGACCCGACACTTACTCCGCGCGACATCATCGTGATGGTGGCTGATATCGACAGCTACAGTCCGTTTATTCAGGCTGTGTTTGGTAGCGCACCTGCGGATCGTTACCTGCCTTACGCCATTTCCGACCGTCGGGCGCGGCAGTCGCATCCTGTACTTGAAGCGTTTATCAGCCTGTTATCGCTGCCAGACAGCCGCTTTGTGTCGGAAGACGTGCTGGCATTACTGGATGTGCCGGTGCTGGCAGCGCGGTTTGACATCACCGAAGAAGGGCTGCGTTATTTACGCCAGTGGGTCAACGAGTCCGGCATTCGTTGGGGGATAGATGACGACAACGTTCGCGAGCTGGAACTTCCCGCTACCGGTCAACACACCTGGCGGTTTGGCCTGACGCGCATGTTGCTGGGCTACGCGATGGAGAGCGCGCAGGGCGAGTGGCAATCGGTTCTACCTTATGATGAATCGAGCGGCTTAATTGCAGAACTGGTGGGGCATCTGTCTTCACTGCTAATGCAGCTAAACATCTGGCGTCGCGGGCTGGCGCAGGAGCGTCCGCTGGAAGAGTGGTTGCCGGTTTGTCGCGATATGCTCAACGCCTTCTTCCTGCCGGATGCGGAAACCGAAGCAGCGATGACGCTGATCGAACAACAATGGCAGGCGATTATCGCCGAAGGTTTAGGTGCGCAGTATGGCGACGCGGTGCCGCTGTCACTATTGCGTGATGAACTGGCACAGCGCCTGGATCAAGAACGTATCAGCCAGCGTTTTCTCGCCGGACCGGTTAACATTTGTACTCTGATGCCAATGCGTTCAATTCCGTTCAAAGTGGTTTGCCTGCTGGGAATGAACGACGGCGTTTATCCACGTCAGCTTGCGCCATTGGGCTTTGATCTGATGAGCCAGAAACCGAAGCGTGGCGACCGTAGCCGTCGCGATGACGACCGCTATCTGTTCCTGGAAGCGTTAATTTCCGCGCAGCAAAAACTCTATATCAGCTATATCGGGCGTTCCATTCAGGATAACAGTGAACGTTTCCCGTCGGTACTGGTGCAGGAACTGATCGACTACATCGGGCAAAGCCATTATCTACCGGGCGATGAAGCGCTCAACTGTGATGAAAGCGAGGCAAGGGTAAAAGCGCATCTTACTTGCCTCCATACCCGAATGCCGTTTGATCCACAAAACTACCAGCCAGGCGAACGACAAAGCTATGCTCGTGAATGGCTACCTGCGGCCAGCCAGGCTGGTAAAGCACATTCTGAATTTGTTCAGCCGCTGCCATTTACCTTACCGGAAACCGTGCCGCTGGAAACGCTACAACGATTCTGGGCACATCCGGTACGGGCGTTTTTCCAGATGCGTTTGCAGGTGAACTTCCGTACCGAAGACAGCGAAATTCCCGACACTGAACCTTTTATTCTTGAAGGGCTTAGTCGTTATCAAATCAACCAGCAGTTATTAAATGTACTGGTTGAGCAGGATGATGCCGAACGCTTGTTCCGCCGATTCCGGGCGGCAGGTGATTTGCCGTATGGTGCCTTTGGTGAAATTTTCTGGGAAACGCAGTGTCAGGAGATGCAGCAACTTGCCGACAGAGTCATTGCCTGTCGCCAGCCAGGGCAGAGTATGGAGATTGATCTCGCCTGCAACGGTGTGCAGATAACTGGCTGGTTGCCGCAGGTGCAGCCGGATGGCCTGTTGCGCTGGCGTCCCTCTTTATTAAGTGTGGCGCAGGGAATGCAACTTTGGCTGGAACACCTTGTCTACTGTGCCAGCGGTGGTAATGGTGAAAGTCGCCTTTTTCTACGCAAAGACGGCGAGTGGCGTTTTCCGCCGCTTGCAGCCGAACAGGCTTTGCATTACCTCTCACAACTGATTGAGGGGTATCGTGAAGGAATGTCCGCGCCATTGCTGGTGTTACCTGAAAGTGGCGGCGCGTGGCTAAAAACCTGTTATGACGCGCAAAACGATGCCATGCTGGATGACGATTCCACGTTGCAAAAAGCCCGTACGAAATTCCTTCAGGCTTACGAAGGCAACATGATGGTGCGTGGCGAAGGTGATGATATCTGGTATCAACGGCTCTGGCGGCAATTCACACCAGAGACAATGGAGGCTATCGTTGAACAGTCGCAACGTTTCCTGTTACCGCTGTTTCGCTTTAATCAGTCATGAGTATTGTATAAAAATTGCGCAATCCATCCGCTTACTTTATGATGCGCACCAGTCACGGACTGATGGTTATATAGACATAGGCTGACTCGTGCAGCACAAGATTAAATTCTGGCAGATGATTTGCGTTAACGTGTTGAATCTGGCCAGAAAATAAAGTTGATTATGAGGTCCGTGAATGCCCCGCAGCATCTGGTTCAAAGCATTATTGTTGTTTGTTGCCCTTTGGGCACCCTTAAGTCAGGCAGAAACGGGATGGCAGCCCATTCAGGAAACCATCCGTAAAAGTGATAAAGATAACCGCCAGTATCAGGCTATACGTCTGGATAACGGTATGGTGGTCTTACTGGTTTCTGATCCGCAGGCAGTTAAATCGCTCTCGGCGCTGGTGGTGCCCGTTGGGTCGCTGGAAGATCCTGAGGCGTACCAAGGGCTGGCACATTACCTTGAACATATGAGTCTGATGGGGTCGAAAAAGTACCCGCAGGCTGACAGTCTGGCCGAATATCTCAAAATGCACGGCGGCAGTCACAATGCCAGCACGGCACCGTATCGCACGGCTTTCTATCTGGAAGTTGAGAACGACGCCTTGCCCGGTGCGGTAGACCGCCTGGCGGACGCTATTGCAGAACCCTTGCTCGACAAGAAATACGCCGAACGTGAACGTAATGCAGTGAATGCCGAATTAACCATGGCGCGTACGCGTGACGGGATGCGCATGGCACAGGTCAGCGCAGAAACCATTAACCCGGCACACCCCGGTTCAAAGTTTTCTGGTGGTAACCTCGAAACTTTAAGCGACAAACCAGGCAATCCGGTACAGCAGGCGCTGAAAGATTTCCACGAGAAGTACTATTCCGCCAATCTGATGAAGGCGGTTATTTACAGCAATAAACCGTTGCCGGAGTTGGCGAAAATGTCGGCGGACACCTTTGGTCGCGTGCCGAACAAAGAGAGCAAAAAACCGGAAATCACCGTGCCGGTAGTCACCGACGCGCAAAAGGGCATTATCATTCATTACGTCCCGGCGTTGCCGCGTAAAGTTCTGCGCGTTGAGTTTCGCATCGATAACAATTCAGCGAAGTTCCGTAGTAAAACGGATGAATTGATTACCTATCTGATTGGTAATCGCAGCCCAGGTACACTTTCTGACTGGTTGCAAAAGCAGGGATTAGTTGAGGGTATTAGCGCCAATTCCGATCCTATCGTCAACGGCAACAGCGGCGTATTAGCGATCTCTGCGTCTTTAACCGATAAAGGTCTGGCGAATCGCGATCAGGTTGTGGCGGCCATTTTTAGCTACCTCAATCTGTTACGTGAAAAAGGGATCGATAAACAATACTTCGATGAACTGGCGAATGTGCTGGATATCGACTTCCGTTATCCGTCAATCACCCGTGATATGGATTACGTCGAATGGCTGGCTGATACCATGATTCGCGTTCCTGTTGAGCATACACTGGATGCAGTCAATATTGCCGATCGGTACGATGCTAAAGCAGTAAAAGAACGTCTGGCGATGATGACGCCGCAGAATGCGCGTATCTGGTATATCAGCCCGAAAGAGCCGCACAACAAAACGGCTTACTTTGTCGATGCGCCGTATCAGGTCGATAAAATTAGCGCACAAACTTTCGCGGACTGGCAGAAAAAAGCCGCCAACATTGCGCTCTCCTTACCGGAGCTTAACCCCTATATTCCTGACGATTTCTCGCTGATTAAGTCAGAGAAGAAATACGACCATCCAGAGTTGATTGTTGATGAGTCGAATCTGCGCGTGGTGTATGCGCCAAGCCGTTATTTTGCCAGCGAGCCCAAAGCTGATGTCAGCCTGATTTTGCGTAATCCGAAAGCCATGGACAGCGCCCGCAATCAGGTGATGTTTGCGCTCAATGATTATCTCGCAGGGCTGGCGCTTGATCAGTTAAGCAACCAGGCGTCGGTTGGTGGCATAAGTTTTTCCACCAATGCTAACAACGGCCTTATGGTTAATGCCAATGGTTACACTCAGCGCCTGCCGCAGCTGTTCCAGGCTCTGCTGGAGGGCTACTTTAGCTATACCGCTACGGAAGATCAGCTTGAGCAGGCGAAGTCCTGGTATAACCAGATGATGGATTCCGCAGAAAAGGGCAAAGCGTTTGAGCAGGCGATTATGCCCGCGCAGATGCTCTCGCAAGTGCCGTACTTCTCGCGAGATGAACGGCGCAAAATTTTGCCCTCCATTACGTTGAAAGAGGTGCTGGCCTATCGCGACACCTTAAAATCAGGGGCTAGACCAGAGTTTATGGTTATCGGCAACATGACTGAAGCCCAGGCAACAACGCTGGCACGCCATGTGCAAAAACAGTTGGGCGCTGATGGTTCAGAGTGGTGTCGTAACAAAGATGTCGTGGTCGATAAAAAACAATCCGTCATCTTTGAAAAAGCTGGTAACAGCACCGACTCCGCACTGGCAGCGGTATTTGTACCGACTGGCTACGATGAATACACCAGCTCAGCGTATAGTTCTCTGTTGGGGCAGATCGTACAGCCGTGGTTCTACAATCAGTTGCGTACCGAAGAACAGTTGGGCTATGCCGTGTTTGCGTTCCCAATGAGCGTAGGGCGTCAGTGGGGCATGGGCTTCCTTTTGCAAAGCAATGATAAACAGCCTTCATTCTTGTGGGAGCGTTACAAGGCGTTTTTCCCAACCGCAGAGGCAAAATTGCGGGCGATGAAGCCAGAGGAGTTTGCGCAAATCCAGCAGGCGGTAATTACTCAGATGCTGCAGGCACCGCAAACGCTCGGCGAAGAAGCATCGAAGTTAAGTAAAGATTTCGATCGCGGCAATATGCGCTTCGATTCGCGTGATAAAATCGTGGCCCAGATAAAACTGCTGACGCCGCAAAAACTTGCTGATTTCTTCCATCAGGCGGTGGTCGAGCCGCAAGGTATGGCTATTCTGTCGCAGATTTCCGGCAGCCAGAACGGGAAAGCCGAATATGTGCATCCTGAAGGCTGGAAAGTGTGGGAGAACGTCAGCGCGTTGCAGCAAACAATGCCCCTGATGAGTGAAAAGAATGAGTGATGTCGCCGAGACACTAGATCCTTTGCGCTTGCCCTTACAGGGCGAGCGCCTGATTGAAGCCTCTGCCGGCACAGGCAAAACCTTTACGATTGCGGCGCTCTATTTGCGCCTGTTACTTGGACTAGGCGGTTCTGCCGCCTTTCCCCGCCCGCTGACCGTTGAAGAACTGCTGGTGGTGACCTTTACCGAGGCTGCTACGGCAGAATTGCGTGGTCGTATCCGTAGCAATATCCACGAGTTGCGCATCGCCTGTCTGCGTGAAACCACCGACAATCCACTGTACAAACGCCTGCTGGAAGAGATCGACGATAAAGCGCAAGCCGCGCAGTGGTTGTTGTTAGCCGAGCGGCAGATGGATGAAGCGGCAGTCTTTACTATTCACGGCTTTTGCCAGCGCATGCTCAACCTGAATGCCTTTGAATCCGGCATGCTGTTTGAGCAGCAGCTGATTGAAGATGAGTCTCTGCTACGCTACCAGGCCTGCGCCGATTTCTGGCGTCGCCACTGCTACCCGCTGCCGCGTGAAATTGCCCAGGTCGTCTTTGAAACCTGGAAAGGGCCGCAGGCGTTGCTGCGCGATATTAATCGTTATCTGCAAGGCGAAGCGCCGGTTATCAAAGCACCGCCCCCCGATGATGAAACGCTGGCTTCCCGCCACGCGCAAATTGTGGCGCGTATTGATGCCGTAAAACAGCAGTGGCGCGACGCAGTGGGTGAACTGGATGCGCTGATCGAATCTTCTGGTATTGATCGACGCAAGTTTAACCGTAGCAATCAGGCTAAATGGATCGAGAAGATCAGCGCCTGGGCAGAAGAAGAGACCAACAGCTATCAGTTGCCGGAGTCGCTGGAAAAATTCTCTCAGCGTTTCTTAGAAGATCGCACGAAAGCCGGGGGGGAAACCCCGCGACATCCACTGTTTGAGGCGATCGAACAACTGCTTGCAGAACCATTGTCGATCCGCGATCTGGTGATCACTCGCGCATTGGCTGAGATCCGCGAAACAGTAGCGCGTGAAAAACGCCGCCGTGGCGAATTGGGTTTTGATGACATGTTAAGTCGGCTCGATTCCGCGCTGCGTAGTGAAAGCGGCGAGGTATTGGCAGCGGCGATCCGTACGCGATTCCCGGTGGCAATGATCGATGAATTTCAGGATACCGACCCCCAGCAGTACCGAATTTTTCGCCGTATCTGGCACCATCAGCCGGAAACCGCATTGTTGCTGATTGGCGACCCGAAACAGGCCATTTATGCATTCCGGGGTGCGGATATCTTCACTTATATGAAGGCGCGTAGCGAAGTTCATGCTCACTACACCTTAGATACCAACTGGCGTTCCGCACCGGGAATGGTGAACAGCGTTAACAAACTTTTCAGCCAGACTGATGACGCGTTCATGTTTCGTGAAATACCGTTTATTCCTGTGAAATCAGCCGGGAAAAATCAGGCGTTACGTTTTGTGTTTAAAGGTGAAACGCAGCCTGCGATGAAAATGTGGCTGATGAAAGGCGAAAGCTGCGGCGTTGGCGACTATCAAAGTACCATGGCGCAGGTATGTGCTGCGCAAATCCGCGACTGGTTACAAGCCGGGCAACGCGGCGAAGCGTTGCTGATGAACGGCGACGATGCGCGTCCGGTGCGTGCTTCGGACATCAGTGTGCTGGTGCGCAGCCGCCAGGAGGCCGCTCAGGTGCGCGATGCCTTAACGCTGCTGGAAATCCCTTCCGTTTACCTTTCGAACCGCGACAGTGTTTTTGAAACTCTGGAAGCACAGGAGATGCTTTGGCTGTTGCAGGCGGTGATGACGCCCGAACGTGAGAACACCCTGCGCAGTGCGCTGGCAACGTCAATGATGGGGCTGAATGCGCTGGATATTGAAACGCTGAATAATGACGAACATGCGTGGGATGCGGTAGTCGAAGAGTTCGATGGTTATCGGCAAATCTGGCGCAAACGTGGCGTTATGCCGATGCTGCGGGCGCTGATGTCGGCGCGTAACATTGCAGAAAACTTGCTGGCAACGGCAGGCGGTGAGCGGCGTCTTACCGATATCTTGCATATCAGCGAACTGCTACAAGAAGCCGGAACGCAGCTGGAAAGTGAACATGCGCTGGTACGCTGGTTATCGCAACATATCCTCGAGCCAGACAGTAATGCCTCCAGCCAACAAATGCGCCTCGAAAGTGATAAACATCTGGTGCAGATTGTCACGATACACAAATCAAAAGGGCTGGAATATCCGCTGGTCTGGTTGCCATTTATTACCAATTTCCGCGTCCAGGATCAGGCGTTTTATCACGATCGCCACTTGTTTGAGGCCGTTCTGGATCTTAATGCTGCGCCAGAAAGCGTCGACCTCGCGGAGGCCGAACGTCTGGCGGAAGATCTGCGTTTACTTTACGTGGCGCTGACGCGTTCGGTTTGGCATTGCAGTCTCGGCGTTGCACCGCTGGTGCGCCGTCGTGGCGATAAAAAAGGTGATACCGACGTCCACCAAAGTGCGCTCGGGCGTTTGCTGCAAAAAGGAGAACCGCAAGATGCGGCAGGGCTTCGTACCTGTATTGAAGCGTTGTGCAATGATGATATTGTCTGGCAAACGGCACAAATTGGTGATAACCAGCCCTGGCAGGTTAATGATGCATTAACTGCAGAACTGAATGCGAGGACGCTACAACGATTGCCCGGCGATAACTGGCGTGTCACCAGCTACTCCGGTTTGCAGCAGCGTGGTCACGGTATCGCTCAGGATCTGATACCACGGCTGGATGTTGATGCCGCAGGCGTGGTCAGCGTCGTTGAAGAACCGACGTTAACACCGCATCAGTTCCCGCGCGGTGCGTCACCGGGGACATTCTTGCACAGTTTGTTTGAAGACCTCGATTTTACCCAGCCGGTTGACCCGAACTGGGTACAGGAAAAACTGGAGCTCGGTGGCTTTGAACCGCAGTGGGAACCGGTGTTGACTGAGTGGATCACGGCTGTCCTCCAGGCACCTCTCAATGAAACGGGTGTTAGCCTGAATCAGCTTTCCGATCGCGATAAACAGGTGGAGATGGAGTTTTACCTGCCAATTAGCGAACCGCTCATCGCCAGCCAGCTTGATGCACTAATTCGCCAGTTTGACCCGCTATCCGCTGGCTGCCCGCCGCTGGAGTTCATGCAGGTACGTGGCATGTTAAAAGGCTTTATCGATCTGGTGTTCCGCCACGAAGGGCGTTATTACCTGCTCGACTATAAATCCAACTGGTTGGGTGAAGACAGTTCGGCTTACACCCAACAGGCTATGGCAGCGGCAATGCAGGCACACCGCTATGATCTGCAATATCAGCTTTATACCCTGGCGCTGCACCGTTATCTGCGCCATCGTATTGCTGATTACGACTATGAGCGCCACTTTGGCGGCGTTATTTATCTGTTCCTGCGTGGCGTTGATAAAGAACATCCGCAACAAGGGATCTACGCGACCCGACCCAACGCCGGGTTGATTGACCTGATGGATGAGATGTTTGCCGGTATGACCCTGGAGGAGGCGTAATGAAATTGCAAAAGCAATTACTGGAAGCTGTGGAGCACAAACAGCTACGCCCACTGGACGTGCAGTTTGCCCTGACCGTGGCGGGAGATGAACATCCTGCCGTCACCCTCGCGGCGGCACTATTAAGTCATGATGCCGGAGAGGGACACGTTTGTTTGCCGCTTTCACGACTGGAAAATAACGAGGCATCGCATCCGCTGTTGGCGACCTGTGTCAGTGAAATCGGTGAGCTACAAAATTGGGAAGAATGCTTGCTGGCTTCACAAGCGGTCAGCCGGGGAGATGAACCAACGCCGATGATCCTCTGTGGCGATCGTCTTTATTTGAATCGCATGTGGTGTAACGAGCGCACAGTGGCACGCTTTTTCAACGAAGTGAATCATGCCATTGAGGTTGATGAAGCTCTACTGGCGCAAACCCTGGACAAACTTTTTCCAGTAAGCGATGAAATTAACTGGCAAAAAGTTGCGGCGGCAGTGGCGCTGACACGGCGGATCTCGGTGATTTCCGGTGGTCCTGGCACCGGTAAAACGACCACCGTAGCGAAGTTACTGGCAGCGTTAATTCAAATGGCCGACGGCGAACGCTGCCGTATCCGTCTGGCTGCACCAACGGGTAAAGCTGCCGCGCGCTTAACCGAATCTCTCGGCAAGGCTTTGCGACAATTACCGCTGACCGATGAACAAAAGAAACGCATTCCGGAAGATGCCAGCACTTTGCACCGATTGCTGGGTGCGCAGCCGGGTAGCCAGCGTTTACGTCATCATGCCGGTAACCCGCTGCATCTTGATGTGCTGGTGGTAGATGAAGCGTCAATGATCGATCTTCCTATGATGTCGAGACTGATCGACGCCTTGCCCGATCATGCGCGAGTGATCTTTCTCGGCGATCGTGATCAACTGGCCTCGGTTGAGGCTGGGGCTGTGCTGGGCGATATCTGCGCTTATGCCAATGCCGGCTTTACCGCCGAGCGTGCCGGGCAGCTAAGCCGCCTGACGGGAACTCACGTTCCGGCAGGAACTGGCACAGACGCGGCATCTTTGCGCGACAGTCTCTGCCTGCTGCAAAAAAGCTATCGTTTCGGCAGCGATTCTGGCATTGGTCAGTTAGCTGCGGCGATCAACCGTGGTGATAAAACGGCAGTGAAAACCGTTTTTCAGCAGGATTTTACTGATATCGAAAAACGGCTTTTACAGAGTGGCGAAGATTATATTGCGATGCTTGAGGAAGCTCTTGCGGGTTACGGACGTTATCTGGATCTGCTGCAAGCGCGTGCCGAGCCGGATTTAATCATTCAGGCGTTCAATGAGTACCAGCTTTTGTGCGCCCTGCGGGAAGGGCCGTTTGGCGTGGCTGGACTGAATGAGCGAATTGAGCAGTTTATGCAACAGAAGCGCAAAATTCATCGTCATCCGCACTCTCGTTGGTACGAAGGCCGACCAGTGATGATTGCCCGTAATGACAGCGCGCTTGGGTTGTTTAATGGCGATATTGGTATTGCGCTGGATCGCGGGCAGGGGACGCGCGTCTGGTTTGCGATGCCGGACGGCAATATTAAGTCTGTGCAACCGAGTCGCCTGCCAGAGCACGAAACGACGTGGGCGATGACGGTACATAAATCGCAGGGATCGGAGTTCGACCATGCGGCGTTGATTTTACCGAGTCAACGCACGCCGGTAGTAACGCGAGAGCTGGTTTACACCGCAGTGACCCGCGCGCGTCGCCGTCTGTCGCTGTATGCCGATGAGCGCATTTTAAGTGCGGCAATTGCCACGCGCACCGAGCGGCGCAGTGGTCTGGCGGCGTTGTTTAGTTCGCGGGAATAAACGTAATTGCCGGATGCGACGCACGAGTGTTACGCATGTCGCATCCGACGATTTTCATCGCTTACCCCAAATCCGCCATCAACACTTTGGATTTACGCTGGTAGTTGTACAACTGCTTTTTGCTCTCGGGCAGTAAATCAATATCCACTGGGGTAAATCCACGTTCCTGGAACCAGTGAATACTGCGCGTGGTCAGCACAAACAATTTGCTTAAGCCGCTCTGCTTCGCCTGAGCGGCAATGCGTTCCAGCAGAACCTCGCCCCGTGATGAACTGCGGTAATCCGGGTGAACTGCCACACAGGCCATTTCCCCAATCTTCTCTTCCGGGAACGGATAGAGCGCTGCGCAGGCAATAGTCGTATTATCGCGCTGAATAATGGTGAATTTGTCGATTTCCATCTCCAGCTGCTCGCGAGAACGGCGCACCAGAATACCTTGCTGCTCCAGCGGGCGAATCAACTCCAGAATACCGCCGATATCGTTGATTGTTGCGCGACGAATCTGCTCGGCGCTTTCCATCACAATCTGCGTACCGATACCGTCGCGTGAGAACAACTCTTGCAACAGCGCGCCATCTTCCTGATAACTGATTAAATGACAGCGACGCACGCCGCTGCGGCAGGCTTTCACTGCGCCACGCAAAAAGCGCACCGTACCGGAGTTGTAATCGCCTTTCTCTTCCTGGGCTTCTACCCGTGCTTGCGCTTCGTTAGGGAAAAGTTCGGAGACAATATCACCGTCGTCATTAGTGACGCCCTGGGAAGAGCAAAAACCAATCATTTTTTCAGCTTTCAGTTTGATGGCCAGTTGAGTGGCAATCTCTTCCGAGGTCAGATTAAAGCTCTCGCCAGTGACCGAAACAGCGACCGGCCCCATTAGCACTATTGCACCGCTGTCCAGTTGACGATGGATCGCGTCTTCATCAATCCGCCGGATACGCCCGCTATGACAGTAATCCACGCCGTCATCGACGCCCAGCGGCTGGGCAATAATAAAATTACCACTGACGACGTTGATATGCGCGCCCTGCAGCGGTGTGTTATTGAGACTCATCGACAGGCGAGCAGTAATATCCAGTTGCAATGTTCCCGCTGCCTGCTTCACCAGTTCCAGTGTTTTGGCGTCGGTCACACGTATATTCTTGTGATACAGCGGTTCGTGGTGATGTGCAGCCAGATTTGCGTCGATCTGCGGACGTGCGCCATAGACCACCACCAGACGGATGCCGAGGCTGTGCAACAACCCGATATCATTAACGATACTGGAGAAATTCTCATGCTCAATGGCTTCACCGCCGAGCATGATGACAAACGTTTTTCCCCGGTGGGTATTGATATAGGGAACCGAATGGCGGAATCCCTCGACCAGCTCGGTTTTACGTTCCTTTACCACGGTACACCTCTTTGCATGATTATTCGAAATTATTGTATTTTTATTCTGTTTTTTCGCAGGGTGCAAGTGTAAATTTTATGCGGGAACGAGTTTTTTATCAGTAATACCGTGAATATAAAAAGAATGTTTACCGTTTTATAGATGACAGATTATGCGTCTTTCGCTAAAGTTTCCGGTCAAATTGGTCGTTTACTTGTTACACAGCTTAGATTTCTTTTGCTCGGGAGAGGCATGTCAGGATCCAACACTGCAATCAGCCGTCGTCGTTTACTGCAAGGCGCGGGTGCCATGTGGCTATTGAGCGTAAGTCAGGTCAGCCTGGCTGCGGTCAGCCAGGTCGTGGCGGTGCGCGTCTGGCCTGCGTCCAGCTACACCCGCGTGACGGTAGAATCAAATCGTCAGCTGAAATATAAGCAGTTCGCGTTGAGTAATCCTGAACGCGTGGTGGTGGATATCGAAGATGTAAACCTGAACTCGGTGCTCAAGGGGATGGCTGCGCAAATCCGCGCTGACGACCCGTTCATCAAGTCGGCGCGCGTCGGGCAATTTGACCCGCAAACCGTACGTATGGTTTTTGAATTAAAGCAAAACGTAAAACCGCAGCTGTTTGCCCTTGCGCCGGTCGCCGGGTTTAAAGAGCGTCTGGTGATGGACCTCTATCCGGCCAATGCACAGGATATGCAGGACCCGCTGCTGGCGCTGCTGGAGGATTACAACAAAGGCGACCTCGAAAAGCAGGTGCCGCCAGCACAAAGTGGTCCACAACCGGGTAAAGCTGGGCGGGATCGTCCGATTGTCATTATGCTTGACCCTGGCCACGGTGGCGAAGACTCCGGTGCGGTGGGGAAATACAAAACGCGCGAAAAAGACGTGGTATTGCAAATAGCTCGCCGTCTGCGCTCTCTGATCGAGAAAGAGGGCAATATGAAGGTGTACATGACGCGCAATGAAGACATCTTCATTCCGTTGCAAGTGCGCGTAGCAAAAGCCCAGAAACAGCGCGCTGACTTGTTTGTTTCTATCCATGCCGACGCCTTTACCAGTCGCCAGCCGAGCGGTTCATCGGTGTTTGCGCTCTCAACCAAAGGCGCAACCAGTACTGCGGCAAAATATCTGGCACAAACCCAGAACGCCTCGGACTTGATTGGTGGCGTAAGCAAAAGCGGTGACCGCTATGTCGACCACACCATGTTCGATATGGTGCAGTCGCTGACCATTGCCGACAGCCTTAAGTTTGGTAAAGCGGTGCTGAATAAGCTCGGTAAAATCAACAAGCTGCATAAAAATCAAGTTGAACAGGCCGGGTTTGCCGTACTAAAGGCACCAGATATTCCCTCCATTCTGGTCGAAACGGCGTTTATCAGTAACGTTGAGGAAGAGCGTAAACTGAAAACGGCGACTTTCCAGCAGGAAGTTGCGGAGTCTATTCTTGCGGGAATTAAAGCGTATTTTGCCGATGGGGCGACGCTGGCGAGAAGGGGATAATGTTTTTATTTATTCAATGAATTTATATTTCGTTGAATAAATAACATTTACCTGAATATTAGACGCTGGTTTTGTGACTGATGTCGGATATTTGAATGTCGGCTTGAAAAATAAGCCGACCATCTCTTTAATTAAGCACAATTCCGTGTAATGTATACGCATTAGTTAATCATCTTGTAACTGTTAAATCAGGCAAGGCAATGTTTGAAGTAGTTATTACTTCTGACGTGCCTTGCCTTTTTTTTTGGAGCCATGGAATGATCATCGAAAAAGTCATGAACAATAATTGTGTACAGGCATCGATGAATGGACAGGAGGTTATCATTTCTGGGCCTGGCGTCGGTTACAACAAAAAATATGGAATGTCGGTCCCTGAGCATCCGGCTAACCGGATTTTTTATGTCAGAAATGAACAAAAAAACAAACTTTATAAATTGATTGAACATGTAGATATTGAGTATGTGTTTGTTGCCGAAAAAATAGTGCAATATGCGGAGAAAAATCTCGAAAAAAATCTCAATCCATCGCTACTATTGATTCTTGCGGATCACATTTCGAATGCAATATCCCGAGTCGTTTCAGGTATACAAATTAATAATGTTTTCCTTGATGAAATCAAAGCGTTGTACAAAGCAGAGTATGCGATAAGTCGCGATGCATTAACTATCATTAATGAGCAATTCAGCGTTCAACTTCCTGATGATGAGATTGGTTTTATAGCATTGCATATTTTAAATAATTATGAAAATTCAGTTGATTATGAATCAGTACGGATTATTGAGTTGTCGCAAATAATCACGGGGCTTATTGAAGTTGTTTATAACAGAAAGGTGGACAGAAGTTCATTTAACTATTCCAGATTTATGATGCACCTTAAATATTTTTCAAGTCGCGTGTTATGCAATGAAAAAATAAAACAGAAAGATATTGGTGATATCTATGAACAGTTTCTTGAAAAGGACATCCTGTTACAGCGCGCAATTCATGAAATTGAACGGTATCTGTATGCCACTTTTAAATATGAATTAATTTTAGAAGAAAAACTATATCTCTCTATTCGTACCAAAGTATTAATGGACTAATTATATATAACATTTATATGAGATAACCCACATGAAACAAAAGAAAGCCTGGAGTTTTTTTCAGAGCCTGGGGAAGGCATTTATGTATCCCATTGCTCTGCTAAGTGTATGTGGCATGATGCTAGGGCTGGGAAGTGGTTTAGCCAGTGATGATATGGCAAAGTTAATTCCATTTCTGGCTATTCCAATAATTAAAACCATACTTGATTTCATTGTTAGTCTTGGTTTGTTTGCCTTTGTTAATTTACCTGTATTGTTTGCGATAGCGATTCCCTTAGGATTATTAAAAGATAAAGAGGATAAAGCCTATGGTGCTTTTTCTGGCTTAATTGGTTTTATGGCGATGCATCTGGGAACGAACTTTTATCTTAAACAGCACGACTTATTGGTCGTTGCTGACCAAATGTCGACACATGGGCAAACCATCATTCTGGGGATCCAGTCCTACAATACCAGCGTGTTGGGGGGAATTGTTGCTGGGTTATTAGTCGCCAGCATGTATAAAAAGATCGTTAATTTACGCATTCCAGAATCATTAGGTTTTTATAGCGGCCCACGTCTGGTGCCTATCATTACACTGATTGTGATGAGTGGATTTGGTCTGATCATTCCTTTTATCTGGCCGCCATTTTTCAATCTCTTCATGCTCATTGGCCACTGGATATCAACTTCCGGTCCTGTTGGTTATTTCTTCTATGCAGTTGCCGAACGTGTGACGATTCCTTTTGGCTTAAACCATCTGGTGACGTCAGTGTTCCGCTTTACGCCAATCGGCGGTTCGGCTGTGATTGGCGGTGAAGAATATTACGGCACCCTGAACATGTTTATGGCATACGTCAAAGAGAATGCGGTCATTCCGCTGGATTTGGCGGGGAAAATGGAGCAGGGCAAACTGATGATTCAGTATGGTCTGGCTGGTGCCGCGCTGGCGATGTATCGCACTGCTCATGCTCAAAACAGAAAGGCTATCAAAGCATTGCTTATTTCCGGGGTGCTTACGGTGATTATTGGCGGCGTCAGCGAACCGATTGAGTTTCTGTTCTTATTTGTCAGTCCACTGCTGTTTGTCTTCCATGCCTTTATGAATGGATTCGCTAACATGGTTCTGCCATATATGGGCGTGAAGATGGGATTTACTGGTGATCTGATTCAATTTATTAGCTTTGGCGTATTGCGTGGCACAAGAACAGGTTGGCCGATCGCGGTATGTGTCGAAGTGGCCTATTTCTTCATTTATTACTTTGTGTTCCGTTGGACCATTCTTAAATTTAACCTGATGACCGTAGGCCGTGAAGAGTCCAGTCCTGTCACGCTGAACGCTCACGAAGATACGGCTATAGCGGATATCCCAACTCCTGATAAATCAGAGCTGCAAGCGGCGGAGCAGATGGTTAAGGCACTTGGTGGTAAAGAGAATATTAAGTCACTGGATAATTGCGTAACTCGTTTACGTTTAACAATCGCAGATATGGGATTGATTGACGAGGCTGCAATAAAAAGAGCTGGCGGGATTGCGGTTGTTAAACTTGATCAAAATACCCTACAAGTCATTATCGGCACTAAAGTCATCGCCCTGCGTCGGGATATGGATAACTATATGGGGATATACTGATGGATGTTTTTAATACTCCTGTTTCCCGCAAAGGAACATATTGTACCCAATGGGACTTTTGCGAGGACAGATTTGGTGTAAAAGATGTACTACCATTCTCTATTTCAGATATGGATCTTCCGATACCAGACGCTATCACCAGAGCATTAAAAAAACGCCTGGAACACCCGATTTTAGGGTACAGTCGTTGGCAACATGGTGAATATCTGAATGCGATAGTAAACTGGTATTATCAACAATATCAAACAGATATTAAACCTGAATGGATAACCTATAGCCCCAGTGTGATGTACTCTATTGCAAAAGCAATAGAGTTATTGACATCGCATGGTGATAATATTCTCGTTTTTACACCTGTCTATAATTCATTTTTTGATGTAATTAAACATAGCGAGCGAAATATTCTGACAGCCTCTTTGATTATAAAAAATGAGGGGGGCTACGCTATCAACTGGCAAGATTTTGATCTTAAGATTAAAAGCGCAAAGATGATGTTATTATGTAATCCTCATAACCCAACAGGAACAGTCTGGTCGGAAGAAGAACTGCATAAAATCGCTGCAAGCTGTACAAGGCATAATGTCTGGTTATGTTCAGATGAAATCCATAGTGATTTTGTTTTTAATCGTAGCTTTACATCCGCGCTTAAAATAAAAAAAGAAAAAGTAGTAGTATTTAACTCGATATCGAAAACATTTAATGTTCCTGCACTAACAGGATCGTATATGATTTCAACTGACGATAATTTTAATCATAAGTTCAGAACGATATCGAGGTATCGCGATTTTGTAAACTCCCCATCAGTACTGAATATAATTGCAACTATTATTGCCTACAACGAATGTGAGGGATGGTTAAAGTCATTAAAGGCACATATAGCCTCTAACATTCAATTCACCCAGCAGTATCTGAATGAAAATATTCCAGAATTGATCGTAAGGCCAGCTGATGGTTGCTATTTTTCCTGGATAGATTGTTCTGCTATTGGTTATCCTTTTGATGAATTCTACAGTCGATTAATTCATGAAGGCAAAGTGGGCATTATGGCGGGGCATGTCTATGGAACGGAGGGGGAGGGCTACCTTCGTCTGAACCTGGCCTGCGGTCGAGAAAAATTATATATGGGGCTTACGCGTCTTGTGAGTGTAATTAAAAATATTAATCAGGGAGAATAAAAATGAATAACACGGATCTTATCCATCTCATTAAACATTTTATGCGTAACGAACATAAAGCAGTTGAAGAAGTTATTGATTCCCCTCTTTCGGAGGTCGCAAATTTAATTAAAGTATTACAATCTTGTCAGGGAAAAGTTGTTTTTATTGGTGTTGGTAAGTCCGGTATTATTGCCAGGAAACTCGCCGCAACATTTGCCAGCACCGGAACTCCCTCGTTTTTTGTTCACGGTACGGAAGCTGTACACGGCGACCTTGGAATGGTGGCGAAAGACGATGTTGTTATTCTTATTTCAAACAGTGGTGAGACGGCGGAAATCCTGGCGACACTGCCTAGTCTGAAAAAAATGGGTAATTATTTGATCTCTTTTACCCGCAGTCATCACTCATCGCTTGCGATAAGTTGTGATTTATCTGTTGAAATCCCCGTCAAAAGTGAGGCGGATAATTTAGGTTTAGCACCGTCATGCTCGTCGACTGTTGTTCTGGTTGTTGGTGATGCGGTGGCGCTTGCACTCTCTGAATTGAAAAAATTTACTCGTGCTGATTTCGGCTTATATCATCCAGGAGGTGCACTCGGCATTAAAGCAAATTCATAATTTCAAAATATAAATACAGTAACCGGTCACGCCATCTTTTGGGGTGGCGTTCTTTGAAGTGAGTGTCCGCTATGAAAAATGTTCTGGTCACCGTCCCCAGCTTTTCAGCACGCTGTGTTTCCGCCAGCAAGTTGCTAAGAGAGAATAATTTTAATCTTATTATTAAGAATAATGTGGAGCATCTGCTTAAATCAGAATCCACTGCATTACGAGAATCTATTTGCGCGGTCATCGCCGGAAAAGATGGTTATCAGGCGGACACGCTATCATTGCTGCCTGGTGTGAGAATAATATCGAGATTCGGGACGGGGATAGACAATATTGATCTTCGTGCGGCACAGCAATCCGGTATTGTTGTCAATAATGCGGTTGGGATTAATTCAAATGCGGTTGCGGAATTTATCATTGGACTTATCTTCGCGAGCATGAGAAATATCCCTGGCAGCTATCATGCGATGCAAAATGGCTACTGGGGTGAGTCGCATGGCTGTGAATTACAAGGGAAACGGATTGGCCTGGTTGGCTACGGTAATATAGGTAAAACTCTGGCGAAAAGGTTATCCGGTTTTGATGTTGAGCTTTTAGCTTTTGACAAACAACCCGACTATCAGGTTGCTGACAAAGCTGGAGTTCAGTTTGTATCAATTGAAGATATCTTTATGCAGTCGCATGTCATCATTGTTCTTTTGCCTTTTTCTTCTGAGCTGGAGAACTTCATTAGTCATAAATATTTGTCGATGATGCGCAATGGTGCTCTGATCATCAATGCCGCAAGGGGAAAGTTGCTGGATGAGGGCGCTTTACTTCAGGTGATTGAAGAACGAAATGTGTTTGCGGCGCTGGATGTGTTTAGCTCTGAACCGTTGGCGCAATTTAGCCCACTGCTACATGCCAAAAATATCATTACAACGCCGCATATCGCGGCCGCCACCGTTGAGTCATACCAGCAAACCGGGATACACGTTGCCCAGTCGATAATTGATTACTTCGCAGGAAGGGAGATAAAAAACGTGTTGTGAGTTCAGCGAACAAAGATTTTAAATACAAAAAAACCGCAATTTGTAGAACACATTGCGGTTTGTCAGCATTCTAATAAATTGGTTGCGGGGGCCACAGTCAAGAGGTTAATCCAATCTTTTGAAACTTAAGGTATTCACTGTTCCCGAACCCAAGCTATCTACCGAAATATACACTCATTATCTGATGTGAATCAACGAGTAGATCGAATGGCCTGTTCCTCTCTTTTTTTGTACACAGAGACTCCTTTAAAAAATGGCAAGGTCACATATCCCTTATTGGTACATAAATCCCCCGATGTTTACTGACTTTGTTCCACCTTCGTATCCAGTAAAATGACATAGCGATTCAACAACTGATTTAACCGGGTATCAATTTGCGTCAACAGCGTTGGCGAAACCTCTCCGGTCTGTTTTTGCTCTTCCAGTTGCCGAAGCAGTTCTTCCAGCGGCGGCTCCTTTAACGACTGCCGGATGCCGTACACCGCCGTTTTTAGTTCCGAACCGGTCAGATATCTCCCCTTACGTTCATCCAGTGCATCCAGCTGCGCCGACAGGCGCTGTAGCTGGCTCTGCGCCTGAGCATAGCCATTCAGTGCCTCAGCAGACAGGGCGCTCAGCTCCCGCTGTTTGCGCCACTGCGCGTTCAGCGCCCTGACCTGAGGATTATCCGGCCACAGGGCATCAAGCTGGCGTAGCTGGCGATATCCCTGCTCCAGTGGCCAGCGGGCAGGCAATTTGTTTAACTGCTCCAGTTGCATCTGACTTGCCGCAATTGTTCTGTCCTGAGCCAGCAGCGCCTTATCCTTTACATCCAGCTTTGCCAGTTCGCCGCTCTCCAGCGACAGCGGCAACGGCATGACAGACAGTTGTATTCGCTGGATTAGCGCGTCCGGCTGATTAAGCTGCGACCAGCCCCATAATCCTGTTCCGCCGAGACCGGCCATCACAACCATTCCGGTCATAAATATCGGCCATGTCCGCTGCCGGGAGATTTCAGGGGATGGAACGGGTGGACTGGCATCCTTATCGTTTTGCTGAACGGATCTGGTTGCAAAAACCGGCTGTGGACTTTCCTCTGACTTTTTCGGTTGATTCATTTCCCGGCGGGGTAATTCAGGGGGAGTGATAGTGGTTTCCGCTCCCTGAGGCGCCAGCCGTTCCAGACGCAATGCGGTATTGCGAAACTGCCCGGCCAGTAGATCCAGTTTCGTCATATGCCACAGTTCACACTGTTGCAGCGTGGTTTCGATGGCGGAAAGATGCTGTACACAACGGTAGATCTGCGGCAGATCCTGATACTGAATATCCAGCGTTCTCAGTGCCTGCTGCATTTTTTCTGTGACCCAGCTGAGCAGTGATATTCTGGAATGTACCTGTACCGGCCAGAAGTCAGCCCAGCGCTGGAGCAGTATATCCAGTGAACCGAGTCCGTCTGCCATCCCTGCCAGCCCCTGCCGTCTGGTTATCGCCAGTACGTAACAGACCAGCGTCTGTAGTTCCACGCCATTTTGCCGGAACAGCGCGAGGCAGAGTTTTTCCACCTGACGCCAGTCCACATCCGGTCGGGCCGGGTGAGTCAGTTTACTCATTTCAGCCTGCAGTTCACCGGATTCCTTATAAGTACAGGGATCGCCGCCCATGACGAACTGGCTGATAAAATTCGCGTTACTTGCCATCAGTACGCCCGCTCCTGTTGTTTGAGATGACGCAGAACAATTCGTCCTTCCGGAGAAAATACGCCATCAAAGCGTATCCAGCCGGTATCGGGAAGCTGCGCGTGGATCAGGTAATTAAGATGCCCCGGACGGGGCTGGGGGAGTAATTCCACCTGTATCTGACTCAGGCGTGGTTCATAACGCAGCAGTGTTTCTTCAATCTGACGCATCAGGCCATGAATACCCGCAGCCATCCCCTGATGGATCAGACTGAGATCCGGCAGACCGTAATCCGGCAAATGCGCCAGCGTGCCTGCCCGGCAGTTGATAATGCGTTGCATATTGTCCATCACGGAAAGGATAAGCTGATCCCGCTCGCTGATCTGTTCCAGCGGTAACTCGCCGCTGAAACTGAACGTCAGCATTTCATATAAGGAAGGTGTCGACATCGGTTATTTATCCTTGAGAGGCAGCAGTCGCAGGTCGCTTCTCATCAGTTCAATCGAGCGCGGCTTGTCGGCCTCCAGTTCGTCCCTTTTGATCACCAGACGCCAGCTGTCGCTTTTTTCATCAGGGTGATAAAACTGCCCAATAATGGCGACAAACTGCGTCTCTTTATCCAGCGGCACATTCAGGGATGCCGTGCCTTCCGGTTTTACCCAGACGGTGTGTTTTGCCAGTACGTCCTTCTCCAGCGTCTTCTCTTCCTGCATAAACAGGGTGTCGTAATCCGCCTTGTCAAAATCTTCGCGGGTTTTCAGTTGCCAGACATGCACCATCGTGGAAAGCGGCGTATCTTCCGCATCCGTATTCAGGGCGCTGCGGGAGAAGAAATCGAGATGCAGTATTTTGATTTGTTTGTAGAAAACGGCTGAGGCCACGCTTTTCGATTCATCCACCACTTTCTGAATCAGCCCGCAGCCACTCAGAACAACCGTCAGCATCGCCATACAGAGCAACGCCGGACGTTTAAAACGAATAGGAAACATGAGTCATACTCTCCCTGTTACGAATGGAAAAAGCGGGTATTAATCCCTGATAACGCCCCAGACTGACCGTCACTGTTCCGGTCGCGGGCGCGGCAAAGGAGGCGCGAAGGATGCCGGTACGGCTAATCTGTACACGCTGTTTTCCCAGCCGGGCAGCAGGCAACAGGCTGACGGGCAGCGTCAGTTGCAGACGGGCCTGACAGCGCCAGCCCAGATAAACGCGCAGCAGCACCAGCAAATCGCTGTGCAGTTGCCCGTCGGGCAGCCAGCCACGTGCTTCTGCGGCATCTTCGGTATACAGTTTCAGCAGCAACTGGCTGTTGACGTCGGTACCGGTACGCCCCAGCAGCGTTCGCGTTTTCAGGCTGATGCGTGAATTTTTTGACAGACCCGCAGGGGCCGGGAGAATTACAGGCTGCGGATCGTGAGGCACCACCGTCGCTTTGGTCAGCGGGGCAAGCAGCCCTACCAGTGCCGTGACGCCTTCCGCCGTGCGCGTCGGCAGGCGCATCACGCTGAGCAGGGCCAGAAAACGGGATACCGGCGTGGCGATATGGTTCTCGCTGCCGGGAATACCCAGCCCGATGAGTCCCAGCAGACAACGGGAAATGTCATCCACGGCACCTGCTTCAAACGACGCCGGGTAGTTATATTTGCGCCAGATGCGGTAGTACTGAGTAATAAAGCGATGGTTAAAAATATCGAGAAACGCCATCACTGCGTCATGTCCGTCATGACGCTGGGTAATGTAGTCCAGATAGGCGGTTGGCAGCGGCGAATCCACGCCGTACAGGCCGAGAAAAGTGGTGCGCACCGTGGGGGGCGCGTCGGGATTGCCCACGTCACGTTCAACGTTTTTTAACTCGCTGACCGGAAAGCCCATACCTGGATGAGGACGAAAGCGCACCGCATCGGTGGCGGGGCTGTCGGTACTGCCCAGCGGCGCGTTCTGCTGGCTCTGTTCCAGCAACTGGCAAAAACGGTAAAAATTGATTCGCGCAATATCCGGGGCCAGCCGGTCGGTCAGCCCGGTACGCGCTGGCTGTGATGCTCTGTCCATTGCAGGCACTTTCCTGTGGGTTGCAGAATTAAGGTCAGTTGAGTGAATAAGTGGATATCGGCATACAGTGCGAAAAAGCGGTGCAGCAGTTCACCAAACAGCGTGATATCACCTTCTCCGGCAAAGCCGTTACTGTCCAGCGTCACCTGAATATCCACGCCACGCAGCAGAAAGCCTCTTTCAAAACGCTGTATCAGGCTGTGCTGAACGTCGACAATCGCCTCCAGACGACGGCGGTTCATCTCGCTTTCGGTCCAGTCGTACAGTGCCAGCGTGCCGCGCAGAATTTCGGCGTTATCCATCATCGATAAAAAGTTAGAACCAAGGTGACTGAGCACCCGCCAGTGGAAGCGGTCACGCGCAGGGGGATAGCAGGGCTGCGTCGGAGCGCACAGGTTGCGCACCCGCAGGACGTTCTGTGAGGCATGAACTGGCGTATCGAGCAGCGTGCTCTGTAAAGCCTTACGGGGAAGCTGCCCGTTAGTACCGGTCAGGTTTAAAGAGAGCGTTTCATCCTCCAGCATCCGGTCAGTATCAAACGCATCGCCGCCCAGAATCAGCCAGGTGTCATGCAGGCCGGAAGGGCCGCGCTTTACCCGCGTGTGGTAATAGCGTTCCGGCGCATCGTGGCGCAGCATCCCGCCCCGGTGACGAAAGCTGGAGAAGGGGACATACGCCTGACTGCCGGTATGGCGCGAAGAAATAATGTTGTCGACGGAATAAATCTCGGTATGCCCGTCCTGAATGCGCATCGGGCGCAGCAGAAATTCGTTTTCCAGCGGCGAAAGGTGTAACGGATCGGCTTCGAGCGGGAACAGGTTGATGACCGGCACGCAGTGCAGGCGGAGATTGTCGGTATTAAACGGCAAATCATGAGGCCAGTTTTCCGCCAGCACCACGTCAATCTCAAAGCCGGTTATCCTTTCCGGCCAGATGACGTTCTCCAGCCCGTTCAGCGCCACAAACATAAACTTCTCACGGAAGGTGAAATATTCCAGCAACAACTGGTAGCCGCTGAACGCCGACTCGCCTTTCGGCCACAGTCGGTCATCGTCATCAAAACCCATCGGGGAAAAGTGGGCGTCCAGCACACGGCGTTCCTGCCCCGGCAGACGCAGCCAGAACTGCTGGATGCCAAGCGTTAAAGCCCGGTGCAGCGCACAGGCCACCGGGCTGTCGGCATTGAGATAGAGCGGCAGGCGGGATAAATCGATCTGTGACCAGTCACCAACCAGCGGGCCGCATTCAAAGCGCAGACGGATAACCGAGCGTCCGTCCGGTTCATATTGCAATGACACGTCCGGCAACGCCAGCGGATGCAGCGTGATATCACGCGTGGCGCTGTAGACGCAGCGTGTTCTGCGTTCGCCGATGGGACGGGATAGCACCTGAAACTCTTTCAGCGTATCACTTTGCTTCATTTGCTGGTGATCCGTGGTCAGTTCGACCACGGAAAGCGACGGAATGGTGCGCAGGTAGTGCGGCCACAGCAGGCTGACCAGCCCCTCGGTCAGTTCGGGCAGGTCGTCGTCCAGCTTTTCGCGCAGTCGCCCCATTAAAAAAGCGAAGCCTTCGAACAGGCGCTCCACATAGGGATCGCGTGCGCCGGGTTTATCAAGATTGAGCATCGCGGCGCGGTCGGGGTAAGCCTGCGCAAATTCTTTCCCCGCTTCACGCAGGTAGCGCATTTCGGCTTCGTAGTAGCGTTGGGTCAGGTCGTCCATCGGAGGATTTATCTTCCTTTTATTGAAATTAATACCAACGAGTAGTGAGATTAGAATTTTTTATTTTAAGAATCCTAAGGACATATAGATGGATCATTTATTTCAAAAGAAAAATCGGACTCCATACTAGATGAGGATTTCTTCAATAAAGAGGAGATATGATATCCAGATAAAGTTTTAGAATTATTACCATCAGATATCAAAATGCTAAGTTCAGACACAATATTCACAGGGTTTTTATTAAAAACATCTGACTCTCTACCTGTGTAAATAAAGTATACAATTGGCTTTCGCTCTCCGACATCAAGATGGAAATTCTCTCTTACTTTACCATCATAATGTGTTGAATTATTAACTTTCGAAATACTAATAGATACTTTGCATGTATTTATCATGACAATGGAACAAGAATGGAATGGTTGAGATAAACATCCAGCACACAGTGTGCATAATAAAAAAGAGAATGTTAATCTAATCATCAAATTTCACTTGATAGTATCAAAAAATCACAAATGATTAATAATGTCAATTTTTCAGTTGATTATGATATGAATCATACTATGGGCAAATATCCTGACTATCTATCATGTACTTTACAACCCCATGCTTCTTATCGTCTTTTGTTGAAATGTCCCTGGATAATTCAATTAGATCGTTTTTCCCAAATTTTTTTCACGTCCTGATGATAAGATAACAAACGGATAATCAAAATTACCCGAGCTATCTTTATTTGCGGTGAATGCTTCTTCATATTGGAAACCATCATTGATGTTTTCAGTATAAAAATAAGACAAAACATCAATCCCATTAACAGGTAAGTAAATATGATGTTGCTTAATAACATTACCTCCAAAAACATACTCAGGAATAAACACATTAATATCTGAGGAACATACATTCCTAATCCTGACGACATTGGAATACTTCATTTGCGAAGTACATCCGGCAAGAAATATTAAAGCAATAACTACTCTAGTCATCAAATTTTATCCTGCTTAACCAGATCAATCCCTGAACATCTTCATCTGCTGCAACCAATCGAGTATACATGTCAGGACGATATTTTCCATATTTCATCACATCAATCTCTCCCTGAGCGGGCATAACATTCCCTGGTATTGTTTTTTGCATAAGAGTAGATGTTCCTTTATGAGTCCACGAATAATCAGGGCTAGAACCCTCTCCATATTCATCCAGTACTTTATGCCCCATTTCATGAGCACTATCCCATTTATATCTGTTATTAGCGTCAAGAAGCGCCTGTAATTCATCTTGAATATCCTTATAACTATCACCGTAGTTATAATATATTTTTTCAAATCCTGATAGACTAACGGATGCCTGAAAGTCAGGATCTAATGATGATATCAAAGAAAAAGTTCGCATGGATGGAGTAATATTTATCTCAGCCTTTACATTTACTTTAAAAACACCAATCGCTGTAACAATATTTTCACCAATCCCCCCGCCGCGACTTCCATTTCGAGACCAATAAAATTCAACTCCATTTTTGGTCAGGTTAACCAAGTCGTTATAAGGAACTGGGGATAACTTAGGATTACTTCCTTTTATCCCTCCATCACTAACTGCCAGTCGCCATATTATATCTACTGTTTTTTGTTTTCTGTCTACCTTTACATCGACCCATTTTTGTTCCTCTGGTGAATTATGAAGTGGATAATCAACTTTTATCATCATATCACCACATAAAGCAATCAGTCTTACAAGTAGTGATTTGCTTTTTAGCTTAGTTGTATCCAGTATGCCTTGATTACTGTAGCCATCCCATTGCCAGGCATGCTCTCCCTTATCACAATATTTACCGGTCTGCCGTTCACTATAAATCACTTCATTACCATCAAGCACTTCCAGAGAAAGCGCTTCAGCCTCATCGCCTTTATTTGTGATGGTAAAATCTATTTTTTCTGTATTCTTCGTACTACCACCGCTAATCATTTCTTTATAATCAGGTATATTCAGTGGCGTCAGTATCTTATTACCTGATAATTTAATTCTGTAATCCAGTTTTACATCATCAGAGGATGAATCAGAACCAGAAGTCAGATCCTTTTTCGCCGACTGCGCATGTTGTTCCGCTTCACTTTCCCCGTCATCCGTCTCATACGTATCATCCATCATTGACGCAATAAACCGTGCTTTACACGGGCAACTGCTCTGACTGTCCAGCGTCCCCGCCATCAGCCTGCCGTGAATATCTGTTTCAGGAACGCCGCCCACAATAATAAACATTCCCGGATATCTGCCGCAGGTGACCCGGTCCATATCCCGCGCCTGCGGGATACCCATGATCGTATGGTCGTCCGCCCCTTCAATAATTTTGCCGCCGCAGGTGGTCTTATCGCCCCTGACCAGAAAATAACCTCTTCCCATCGTCATCACTCCTTATGCTGCGTATCACACAGTACCGCCGCCCGCACCGGATTGATTGCCACCAGTGTACCCAGCAGGGCATCCATTTTTCGGTTCAGCAGGGCTTTATCCGCATAGCGGTGCGCCCGCAGACGCAGCAGTTTCAGTTGTCGGGCTTTTACCTCAAACAGCAGTTCCGGCTCCCACTGCGTCAGCGTTATTCCCTGTGCGGCAGTATCCAGTTCTTCCAGCAGCAGGAGCGCCATCTCGTTTTTACCGTACTGTTCCGCCACCCGTGCCATCAGCAGCCGCAATAACAGGCGCTGTCGTGCCGTGGTGATGCCTGGACGGGTCTGTATCCAGCCCAGTGCCGCTTCCACGCCCTGACTGTCTGCCATCTCCAGCGCTTCCGGCTCCAGCGCCAGTACGTCGTTTGTGGCGTCGTCTGTCGGCACAGCAGCTTTCCCCGCAAGCCATGCGCCGTCTTCCCGCATCATGACCTGCTGCGCTATCCAGTTGCGCGTCACCTCGTCGGCGAACGGTGTGCCGTCGTTCCATGCCAGATTTTCCAGCCCTGGCAGGCGTTCCAGCAGCAGCGCCAGATCCTGACGGATAACCGCAGTCCATCTGTCCCACGGAGCACCCGCCTTCGCCAGCGCCTGATGCAGATACCACTGGATATCCAGCCAGAAATGGCTGACACCGGTGCTGAACATCAGGTCGGCCTGCTCCAGCAGTTCCGTCCAGTTCTGCTGGGCATACAGCCGCTTAAGCTGGTTGCGTGATTCGGTGCGCGGCGGGGCCAGCCGGGTTTTGCCATCCACATCCGGCGGCAGTTCATGCACAGTGTCCCAGCGCAGGGTTTTCATCAGCCGGTGTGCTGAAAGCCAGCCCTGCGGCTGTTCGTTCAGATAACGGGCCAGCACTTTCGCCTGGTCGAGCAGGTCGCGCCCGGAAGTGATGGTCTGTACCTGTGGCGCATCCACCGGGGAAGACGGTGCAGGAACGCTGCTGCTGTTTTGTGGCACCACCGCGTTCATCCCACCCGACTGCGCCAGACGTGATTCCAGCGCGTTAATCAGCGGCATCAGGGAGGGGGAATGCTGGTCTTCGGGCCATGCAGTGAAGGAAACCGTCAGTTGATTAAGAGCGGCAACAATGTTCGCAAAATCCTCTTTTGCCACTTCCGGGTAGCGGGCAAGGCTGTCGAGCATTTTTTCACCTGCCAGCCACTCCAGCGCCATTTTTCGGCTTGCCGGACGCGAGGGCAGCAGTTGCGTACCGAAGCGTTCCACCAGCCCGGCTAACAGCGCCAGCCCCTCAGCCAGTCCGCGCTCACCGTCGCGGTGCAGTCGCGCCCAGATGTAGTAAGTGGCGATGCGCACGTCTTTTGCCTGCGTCAGCAGCAGGGATTCGGCAAGCTGGCAGATGAGGCCGGTATCCGCGCCGGAAAGTTTGTTCATTTCGTCGCGGATACGCAGGAAATCGTCGTGGTAGCCGGGGTCTTCCCCGACCGGCGTATCTGCCGTCACCGGCAGCAGCCACGTCTGCCACAGTGCCGCCTGTGTTCGCGCCACATCCAGTGCGTCCCGGTTGGCAAAACAGCTACGGGTCAGCTTTTGCAACAGTTCACTCATCGGCGTCTTCCCCATATTCTTCCGCATCCGTCATACTCCTGCCGGTCAGAAATACCTGCCCCGGCAAGCGGAAGTTTTTCAGTTCCAGCAGCGCCAGCGGCCCTTTGCCCTGTTCAACCCGCAGCAGGTAATTCAGCGGCAGGCCGTCCTGCGCTTTCCACACCACCTTAAAGGTGCTGCTGTCCACCGGCGTCACCTGCGCCTGTTCCAGCAGGCGAATAAGGCTCCAGCTTCCCCGGTAATCCGCCAGTATGCGTTCCATCGCCTGTGTGCTGGTCCAGCTCAGCGATACGCCGGGTTGCCACTGTTCGTCCGGCCAGTTAAAACGCTGCCAGCGTTCTTTCTGGTTGAAATATTCCAGTTCCTGCCCGTCAATCACCAGATGTGTTTTCATCACGTCACGGGCCGGTTTTGCCCGCAGTTCAAAATGTATTCCGGCATCGCCGCTGGCAAAGGCGGTATCGGCCACGTCGCGCAGGCGGTTCAGGGCGCGGATAAAGTCCGGGTTAACCGTCAGCCCCTGCGTGTTCATGGCGTCAGCCACCCAGTAGCGGCCTTCACGTTTCAGTACGCCGGAAAGGTTGTTGGCAATAAACTGGTTGATGCGCCCGTCATCGCGCAGGTACTGCGCCAGCAGGGGGAGGGATGCATCGTTTTGTGAGGCTTTGAACGGGTAGCGACCGGCGAAGTCCTGATCCCAGAGTCTGACAATCGCCCGCTGCCACTGGCGGTTCAGGCTGTCCGCCGCAGGCGTCAGCACCTGCCGCCACGACTGCTCTACCGGGCGAACGAACAGCGCCTGACCGAAGCCACTCCATTCCTCGCCCAGACTGGCGGCGATTAACCGTCCGTAGTCGCGGGTGTCTGTGAGGTCAACGGTTTTACCCTGTAAGACCGTCTGCGCCAGCTGTTGGGTCATCTCCTGCGGGTCGGGGGCGTTGGTCACCTGTTGCAGTTTGAGACGCACGCGGGTGACGCGGGTGAGGTAGGTCTGTAGACTCAGCTGGCTGTCGCCGCCTCCGGCCTTATCGCCCAGCAACCGCAGCAGCGGCGCGAAGGTTTTATCCAGCGGCCCGACAGGCACGTCGTCACCTTCACGGGATTGCTGCGGCGTTTTCTCCTTGCCGTTAAACAGTTCCTGTGCCGATTTCGCCAGCGAGTCTGACAGACCACGGTTTTCCCTGCCTGCCGCCGCCTGCCACGCGAGGGTGTCCGTCAGCGCAATCAGCGGCGACTGACGGGCATCGGCCATCAGTGTCAGCTGGTCGAGAATGCCGGAGAGTGAGTCTTCCTTTTTCCAGCGAATGCTGTTGAGAAACGCCAGCCAGCTTCCGGCGAAGTCGGTAAAGTAGCGAGAGGTGAGACGGTTACGCAGCGTATCCGGCGAGATATCCGCAGAGGTATCCTGCTGGCGGTCGCTGAGTACCCAGTCGATTTCCTCGCGCCGCGCCGTCACCACCTGCTCGATGGCTTCCCTGACCTGTCCTTCCCACGCCTGACGGGTGAACATCCCCGGCACCGTCTGTTCTGTACTGAAAAGAGATTCGGTGAGGGTATCCCCGGTCATGTCCGCCAGCGTCATATCGGCGTAGTTGCGGGACACCTGTTGCAGCACGTTCTGGTAGAGGGTGTTTTCGGCATTACGCACACCAATCTGGCGCAGCAGGATTTTACGTACCGCGCCGGTCAGTTCCGGCGGCGGCGCGGTTTTCCACTGCGGGTGTTCCGGCAGGTTCGCCATCCAGAAGGTCAGCAGCGACGGCAACACGCTCTGCCGCACGCCTTCCGGGATATTCTCGTAGCGCAGGCCGTCTGCCATCAGCGTGGTACTGAAAAAGGCAGCGTCGGCCTTTTCCGGGCGGGAAGTCATCAGCAATGCCTTAAGCTGCTTATAGCGTTGTTCACCGGTGGCGGTACGCTGAGGACTGTTGGGCGGCAGCGCGACAAAGGCGTTCAGTTGCTGTTGCAGATGGTCAACGGCCACGTCGCGCACCAGCCGGTTTGCCGCCTGCGCATAGCCGGGAAAGGCGGCAGCGAGCAGTTGCTGGTTACGTTCAAGGCCAAAACGCTGATACCACGGCGCACCCTCACGGATACGGTATTGCAGGCGCTCCAGTTCGCCCTGCAGGGTATGCAGTGCCACCAGTTGTTCTGCCAGCGGCAGGCGGGTATCGAGCGCACGCGCCGTCTGGATGCTGGTTTCCTGAACAAGCGCGCGGTTGGCGAAGAACGAGGTCGTCATTCCGGCCCCCATATCACCAGCACGCAGACAGCGGACATCAGTGCGGTACGCAGCCACGGAAAACCCACCGTGCGCCCGCGCGCGTTATCACCCGTCACGCCCGCCCAGACCGGTGACGGCAGCCACGCATGAGGTGCGGCCTCCGGCACGGCGGCAAGCGGCGGGCTGAACATCAGGCCACGCAGGCGCAGGGAAGAAAATGCGCCGCCTGCCAGCAGCGGTTTCAGAACGCTTTGCCAGTGAGCGATACCCCGCTCTGCAAGGGTATGGGCCAGACGCAGCAGGAAATCATGGCGGTTATTGGTCAGCAGTTGCGACATGCCCTGTTCCGTCAGCGGCAGGGTTTGTGCTTCCAGCATTACAGCCAGTTGTTCCGGGGTACAGCGTTCCGGCAGCAGGCAGCCGACGCTTTGCAGGGGGCGTCCGGTCTGATAATCACCGTCGTCACAGACCTGCCACAAATAGAGTGGAGCCTGAAAACCGAGTCGCTTACCGCCGTTTATCAGTCCGCGCCAGCCTTTGTCGAGTTGTGCGGTCTGGCGGCTCTGTTCTTCTGTCAGCGGCCAGATGATGCCGTCCAGCGGACGGCTGCGGCGCAGTTTTTTTAAGGCGGTCAGTAGCGCGACATCAGGCTCCGCTGATGGCCTGCCGCCGTATATCAGCACCGTGTGGTCGCCCTCCAGCCAGTGTTGCCCGGTCAGCCCCGGCGCGATGGCCTCTGCCTCTTCAGGCTCGCCGGTCACCAGCAGCAGGCGGACTTTACGCCGCCAGAATGGGCCGTAGCGGTCGCGCAGGAAGGCGGCGAGTTCCACCATTGCCGGATGACGGCTGTCGGCTTTCTTTGTCGTCACCGCACGATAGTCATCTCCGGCGGCAAGCTGTCTGCGGAGTTCAAAGTTCTGCACGGCAGCGTGGCGGTTCAGCAGATGATAAACCCCCATGATAATCAGAAAGACCACGCCTGCGGCAATCACGCCAGCCATCCAGTACATTTGCTGTGGGCTACCCGGTTCAACGCCCAGCAATGCCGGTTTACGGTGAATAAACGTGCAAAGCGCAACCACAACAGCCACGGTCATGACGATGGCAGGCCCTGAAACCGAACGGGGCCGGAGACGGTTTAATCCCGGAACCACTATGATGCCTCCTGAGGGGAAACGAATGGCGACACCACGGTCGCCCATGAATAATGCCCGCCCTGAACGCCGCTGAGCGTCAGTTGGGGGTGTTGTGATTGTATTGCCGCCAGCGTTGCCACAGCGACGGACAGCCACGGCGCAGCCGGTCCGGAGCGCCCCAGAAAGGCATCCAGCTCGTACATCAGGGCTTCCTGAGCAAACGGCTGGTTCAGGCTTAACAACGCGGCACGCTGTTCCCTGTCCAGTTCGGCAGTCCACATACCGGATATGGCATCTGGCTGCACCGGCATCCAGTCCAGCGCCTGTGCAATGCCTGACGCCATCATCTCTGTATCTGTGATACGTTCAGGACGATGCAGCAGGGCCAGCGGCGTCAGCGCGGTTTGCGTCAGTCGGTTTGCCAGCAACAGCGCGGTGGCGGATTCTGCCGTCCGTTCCGGGTTCTTCGGTTCAAGTCGTACGGAAATCACCAGCAGTACGGCCTTTTCCTGAACAAAGTTGTCCAGCCAGTCGTCCACGGCGGCCAGCCCCGGTTCCGGGGCAGAAAACAGACGGGCTTCCGGGAGTCCGGCTTTTTGCCATTCGTCCTGCCAGATAGTTCTCACGGAGGCCCCTGAAAGCGGCGCATCAATTTCCAGTAGTACGTTGATATGAAAATCAGGGGGCAGCAGAAACAATTGCGGTCTGATATCAATAAAAAGACGGGAAATAATTTCGGATAAACGCCCGGTAACCGGTTTATTGGTTAATACAGGAATGACACTGCGACGCACGGTATCTTCTCCGCGCAAATCAGCGTAAGTATTCAACACCTGCTGACGCGCCAGAAATGCTGTTGTAGTTTCTGCAACGGAATCACCATTCAGCGCGGTTTGTACGGAAAAACTAAGTATCTGCAACGCCCGTCGTCCCCGTCGCGTTTCATGCAAAATCACCTCTTCCCGGCGCTTATTCCAGGCATCAGCCCGAATGTACTGCGTGATAAAAAACAGCCAGCGAACTGAAGCAACCAGCGACCAGATAAAGGCAGGCAAACCGCAGGCCAGCCCCCAGAAATGCGGGCCGTTTTTTGCCAGTTCATCGCTGGCGAATAATGAAGTCAGGAGCACGCCCACAGACAGCATCAGTAATAAGGCTGACAACCATTTAATGTGGGCTGGCGGTGCGGGATAGGGTTCAGCATCAGGAATAGTGTTAAGTCGGACAGGCATTGTAATAATCCATTATTCTGAAATATAAATGTAATGAATATCAGGATGTTTAAACTATGTAAGTAATTCACTACCAACTTAGGTACGCACTAATTAAAATACATCTTGCTTTTTATACAGAAATATCATTTAAAGCTTAATTTAAAACCATGTGAATTCTTAAATTCTTTCAGTATTGTTATTAATGTTTTTGAGAGGAATGTGTTTTATATTCCGTGCATACGTGTTTAATAAATATACCCACAAAAAATTAAGCTCACTGCATCGATGAATAAAGAGATTTAATTTTATCTCCATTAATGTTTATATTTACTTGATTTGTTCTTATTTGAAATATATTTTCACCCCCTCCTTCATAATGAAATCGATTCATGAGTTCCTGTAAAGGGCTCCACCTCCCACGATAAGTCTCACATAACTGCCACGACTTATAGATATACTTCCTAACAATGCCAGAAGTGTTTTTACACTGCTTATAGTGTCTTTCATCCACAATAGCAAAAAAAAGATCATAAATATGCTGCTCTAAGAACCAATTACTATTTACCAATGTGAACTCTACAGTTCCTATATCATATTGATGCTTCGCAGGGAGAAAAGCATAATAGTCATTTAAATTTACTGTGTATGAGAGTTTTTCTCCGGGTGATATTTCTATCCAGTCAGATTTTTTCATCCACAAATCAAATCGGCATGTAATTTTTCTTATATAATCTAACCGTATGTTATTTGTTACGATTAAAAAAGAACCACTGCACAAAGGAGAGTAAGGTGATTCATGGATGTTTGCTGGTAAATTCATCCGATGAACATAATATGAACTATTACTTTTATTATGTAACGTTACATTTGCTGTAATTAATGATTTATTATGTTTTAATTGAAGGTGTGCGTAAATGTCCTTTTGTTCTTGAATTCGCTTACTCTCATTTAAGCTAATTTTATAGTATTGCCCCACATAATAAATCGTTTCAAATGGGTCGAATTCGTTATAATAAGTATAATCAGATAAGGATGCCAATGGGTATATGACTGGTTTTTTATCATGCCATAATAGCTTACCATAACCATAATGTACATCCGCATTGAATGAGAAATTATCATATGCATATAATTTATTCTTGTACATAAGAAATAAAAATAAAAATAAAAATAAAAATAAAAAACGCGATGTATTTGTTAAGAACATAGATGCACTCACTTATGTCAAGCTTAACGATAAATTTATAATTACATATAATAAACGATAAGATTAGCAAATGGATATGAGTAATTAATCTATTTCAAAATAACGTTAAATATTATATGCATTTTCAAAGAGTGTCATATCCTTATTTTTTATTAATTTATCAGCAAAGATGTCATACTCTTTCGCATTCTGGAGCTCTTTATCAACAGGCATATCCTCTGATTGCATACCGCCATACATACCTTTGGGGCCATATCTGACTAAATGTGTTAATTCATGGCAAAGTGATGAAACTTTAGAATCCTTTCCTGTCATTGGTTTACATACAAACCGCTGGCCTATTCTTATTGTCACTACATCTACATATTTGTCTGGAGAAACACCTATAATATGATCAGGGGTGACGTTAGCAGTATAAGCATCATTGTCCGTAGAATTTACAAAATTGCCACACTTCCACTTAGTAACATCTTTATCATAGTAATTATCATTGCTATCAAGATATTTATCTATAAAAGTAACTTCTTTGCACTCCCCTTTATCAGCAGATAATTTATCACATATAAATTTCATTCTGTCCACGGCTTCTTGAATAACTGCTCGCGCACTTTTTGTTTCTTTTGTTACTTCTCCGTTCAGTTTAAATTTTATGGTTATTATTTTTTCAGATGGCACGCCAAATATTCTCCTGAATTCATCTTCTGCTTCATCACTCCAGTGCGTTAATGTTTTTACCCTTTTATCAATTACCTTTTTTTGTTCCTCTAGAGACTCCTTCATCATTTTCTTGAATTGATTCGTAACTTGAAATTCCTGTATGCATTGTTCAGTTTTCTGATTTTCACCACTTGAACTACCTCTATCATTACTCATGCACGCCTCCCAATATCATGTCTATATTTTGATTCAATAATCTGACATCAATTGTTTGTTTGGAATCAGTATTAAAATTTTCTGTATACCCATTCTCATCAGTAATACCTTCTTTTTGAGTGCCATCAGAAAAACATGCAATATATTTTGTGTTGGCATAAGGTAGACCATCATCATCAGTAAAAAGGAACTTAGCATTAAATTCCCCGCTCTCAATCACTGGAAACGCCATCAACTCCGGTGTCAGCTTCGCCTTCGGCTTACGCCCATAATATCCCGCCTTAACGTTATATTCTCCCGGCGTTCCCGCTTCTATTCCGCAGGCATCCAGCCGGATGTAGCTGCCACCGCCGTTAAGGGTGATTTTCTTCTTCGCGGTGATCTTGATCTCATCTTCCGTACTGGTGATCACTATCGATTTCTGTGCCAACAGTTCCATCAGGTCGTTCTGTGCCTGTACCGAGATCGCCCCCTTGTTGGCAAACAGTTTGATGCCCGCTTTACGCACAAACACGCTCAGCGCCTGACCCACACCGATAAACATATTCTTCACAACACCGATATCAGCGTGATTTCCTGCGTTCGCGATCAGGTTTTTCGATGCGGCCAGTTGCAGGTGCTCTCCGCTGGCGATCGCCACGCCTTTGGGTGCGCTTAGCAGGATCGCCGCCTGCGTCAGATCTTTTACACTCTGCTGCAACAGCGCTATTTGTGATGACAGATCTGCCGGATCGGCATTCGCCGTCTGCGCATCAGTGGACAGCGACTTCATCTGTGACTGTGCGCCATCCAGTATTGCCATCGCCGGAGCCATTTCGCGCACCTGACCCTGCGCCTTGTCCTGCGTATCGGCGCTGATAAAAATCCCTTTCTTCGCCCGTACTGCCCCCCACATATCGGTACGCAGTTCAAAGCCTTCGCCGCGCTGCTGTTTCCCGGCATCCACCAGATGACCGAGGTTGAGCTGGCTCTTGCCGCCGTACTCGGTACTGACCTTGATATGCTCTTTGCCGCGCTCATCGTCGAGGCGGATTTTGTTGTTCGCCGGGGTTCGCAGCACGTTGCGCTTGTAGTTCTGGATGGTCACATGGTCGGTGTGCGCCGAGTCGTGCTTTACCCCGGCGATATACGGCCTGTCCGGGTTGCCTTCCTCAAAGGCGATGCTGACTTCCGTTCCTGCCAGCCGCTCCGGGCTGGCTTCGGGACAAAACACGCAGTCCTGCTCAATCGCTTCCCGCTCAATATCCAGAGCCGCCAGTCGCGCATGAAGCTGCGTCAACGGTTCCGGCAGGGTGTCGAGGCTCATGCGGACTCTTGCTCCGGCGGTATCCAGCAAATCAACCGCCTTGTCCGGCAACTGGCGTCCGGTCAGATAGCGGCGCGACAGGCGCACGGCGGTCTGAATGGCGCTGTCCAGCATATGTACGCCGTGGTGCTGCGCATAGCGGGCTTTCAGCCCCCTGAGCATCAGGCAGGCGGTGTCATCATCCGGCTCGTCCACTTTCACCATCTGGAAGCGGCGCTCCAGCGCGGCGTCGCGCTCAAAATACTGTTTGTATTCGCTCCACGTTGTGGCGGCGATGGTGCGCAGTTCGCCCCTTGCCAGCGCCGGTTTCAGCAGGTTGGCGGCATCCGCGCCGCCTGCCTGATTCCCCGCGCCGATAATGGTATGGGCTTCATCAATAAACAGCAGCACCGGCTCCGGCGATTTCTGCACCGCGTCAATCACGTTTTTCAGCCGCTGTTCAAATTCACCTTTAACACCCGCCCCGGCCTGCAACAGCCCCAAATCCAGCGTGCGGATATGCACCGTTTTCAGGCTGTCCGGCACGTTGCCTTCGGCGATACGCAGCGCCAGCCCTTCCACCAGCGCGGTTTTGCCAACACCCGGTTCTCCCACCAGAATCGGGTTGTTTTTGCGGCGACGGGAGAGGATATCGACCATCTGGCGAATTTCCGTGTCGCGCCCGAATACCGGGTCGATTCGCCCGCTGCGGGCTTTTTCCGTCACGTCTTCGGTAAAGCGGTTAAGCACCGCCAGCAGGGCGTCATCCTGTTTCTCCGTCAGCGTTTTTGCCGGTGCGTCCGCCGTTGCCGTCTCCGGCAGTGCAGAGGTCAGCGGTTCGGTGACCTGTGGCTGACGTGCCGGACATTCATCCGACTGCGCATCCAGCAGGGGACGCAGCCGCTCAAGCTGCACGCGGCTCAGACTCAGCAATACCCACAGGTCATTACAGGCGGGCAGCATCGGTTTTTCTGTCAGCGCCATCAGCAGATGCTGGCTGCGGATTTGTGGATCGTCGCCTTCCAGTGACGCTATCAGCCACGCCTGTCGGATAAGCGCTGCCAGCGGTTCAGAAAGTTGAGGACGTTCGCGGACCGGGCGGGGTAAGGTGTCCAGATGTGCCAGCAGAGACTGCCAGAGCGTGTCGATATCCCATTCATAGCGGCGGGCAATCACCGTGATATCGCCTTCTCCCTGCTCCAGCAGTTTCAGCAGCCAGTGTTCAATGGTTATTTCCGCATGGGCGCGGGTCTGACACAGCGAGGCGGCGTCCAGCGCCCGTGCACAGTATGGGTTAAGGCGACGCAGCAGCGCGGCGGGGTGATTTCCTGTCATAGAAGGGTTTCCTTATCGTGTTCTGTATTCCTGCGATCCGCGTTCAGGCACGCTACCGCCCATAGCCGTTACCTCACTCAGGCCCATCAGGTTTCACCAGATTGTGGGTATGCTTTGCTCAGTACCGGTGCCTGCGGCACTGGACAAAGCACACAACAGAAAGGCAGACAGTTTCCTGTCTGCCGCAGTTATCAGGCGGAAGGACGCTCATTCCACGAGTCGGAATGAATGATGTTGCCGTCTTTGTAAGTCCAGGTGATTTTCTCGTAGCGGAACTCAATACGTTCCAGGTGGTTATGCTTCTCTCTGGAAGGATCCTTGATGTCGTGCATAAGCGGAGCGACTCTGACCAGCTTGACGTTATCAAGCGTGATGTTGAAGTACTCCACTTCCTGACCGGCATCGTTGATGCGGTAAAACTTAAATTCTGCCGTTTTCAGGGTCTGTCCGGTGGTCACAGCTTTGTAGAGATACGGGCTGGAGGCATCGATTTCTTTGGTAAACGTAAAGGGCTTGTGAGTACGGGTACCGGTCAGTTTGCCGGTGTTGTTGTCGGTCGGGATGTACACATCGTGATCCAGCGCCACCACTTCGATGCTACCTTCGCGCCCCTGAACGTCCACGGAACCTTTGATATCCGCGCCGCCGTCATCTTTCAGCCAGAGATAAGCAGGAATAGCCATGAGAATTACTCTCCTTGTTAGTGTGATTGAAGCACCGCCTTCTTCCGGCGGTATGTTTTATTTCACGTCCTGACAGGCGTCAGAACGCGGAACAAGACTGATTTCGACACGCCGGTTGACTGCCCGGCCCTGTGGCGTGTCGTTGGTCGCCGCAGGCTGGCTCTCGCCCAGTCCCTGTACGGCAAAACAGGTGGCCGGGATGTCGCTGGTCTGCAGCATCCAGTTACGCACCGCTTCGGCACGTCGCAGCGATAACTGCTGATTGCTTTTTTCGTCGCCGGTGGCGTCGGTATATCCGGCCACGAGGATCAGCCAGCCCGGTTTTGCCCGGATGTTCACCAGTGCGTCCACCAGCACTTTTGTCGAGCCGTCTTTCAGGCGGGCCTGTCCGACGTCAAACAGCGACATACTGTCAAGACGCACGGTCTGCGCCTGAAGCGAGGCTGTCACTTCCATTTTTTGCTCAGGCGGACGCCAGTCGCGAATGGCGCGTAATACCGGCTGGCGGATTTGTTCACCGGGGTATAACCCCAGACCGAGACGCAGCGGTTCTCCTTCCCGGTAATACCCATCGAGCATGACCGCATCGTCTTTCAGCACCGACAGGTGACGGGCTTTGGTGATAAATTCCTCCGCCGGAACGGCATAAAACTGGTGCAGATCGTCACCGATATGCCGTAATAACTGGCGATTTGCCGTGGCTGACAGGCACAACATGGTGATACCCGCCGCGGTGGTAATGCCCAGCATGGTCACGCAGGCCCGCCGCAGCGGGGTAAAGCCCGACTGACGCGGCAACTGCCGTAACAGGGCATCCGGAAACGGCAGCGTGGCGTCTGTGCCGGTGTCCGCGATATCCGTCGTCAGGCCGGTTCTGGCGGTGATCCACACTTGCCACAGGTTGTTATCCACCGCAGGCAACGAGGTGACCAGCCCCACGGCCATCGCCAGTGGCGGGCATTTCGCCTCCGGGCCGTTCAGTGCCGTCAGCACATTAAGATTCAGCCACTGCATCAGGCTTTCAGCTTTCAGCAGGTAACAGAGTCGCTGACTGCGCTCCTGTACGCCGGATTGTGCAATCCACTGCGCGGGCATCGCGTTCTCTGTGGATGTTGCTACCTGAACTTCGTCTCCGGTACAGATAAACCACGGTGAATTCGCTCTCTCCGGCAAGGGCGAGCCGGACAGCCCGCTCCAGAGAAGCCAGGGGACGTTTACGCCCGCCCGGCGACGCACTGTCGCCATACTGTGGGCGAACCGGCGCAGTTGTCCGGCCAGAACCGCCGCATCCCGGTACATGCCGGGCATGACGGTATACGCCACGGCAAGCTGCGATGCCCACGCCGGGCGAAGGGTCAGTAATCGCTCCACCTGCGCCACAAGCTGTTCTTCATCAGAAACATGCAGATACAGCCCTTCTGAAACCTGCCGGACCGGGCTGTCAGTGAACAGATGCGCCGACATATCGCCACAGACCAGCACTACCGGTTGTCGGTACGTTTCCGGCGGCAGCGATAACAACCCGGCATCGCCGGTCATCTCCGTCCACGTCTGCCTGCGCCGGTAAATCAACAATGCGGCAACCGCCAGAACGATAACTGCTGCACCGGCCCATCTCAGTACGCCAGACGGACTGACAAACACCCACCACAGCACCAGCAGTAACACCATTCCCCACAGCACGATGGCCTGTTTCAGCGTGTTCCTCACTCACGGCTCCCTTTAACGCAGGCTTTGCGGCAGCAGTTCATCCACCAGCACGTTCAGCCAGTGGTGCAGTCCCCACCAGACACCGGCCAGTAGCAGCGTCAGCGTTACCAGCCAGAAAAACGGCGAATGCAGCAAAGGATGCTGACGGGGGGATAACGGCACGTTCAGTACCGCCGTTTCCGGCAGCACGCCAAATGGCGCGACCAGCCCGTTGAGCGTCGAAATAAGCTGGTCACGCTCCGGGGCCACCGGATCCTGATAACGCCCGCGAAATCCCAGCAGCAGGACACGGTGAAAGCAGGTCAGCACTGCCTGCGCGGGGGCGGGCTCCTGCAACACCTGCTTCATCCGTTCGTACAGCAGCTCGCCTGCCTGCAGAGTGTTGAAGAAATGCGACTGGAGTGGATCCTTCATCCAGATGGCCTGACCGTCGTCCATGCCGCCACGGCTCAGGACCGTTTCGTCCAGCAGGGCGCACTGCGCGTAAGTAATGTGCTCCACGCTCTCCCGGCTGAACCCGGCATCTTTCAGGCGTTCGCGGACCAGTTCCACCTGCCGCTGGCAGTGGCGATACAGCTCCATACCGTGACGCACGGTGGTTCCCTGACGCAGTTCCACCACCGTCAGAAACGTATCGCGCAGCAGCGCGTCGATATTGATATCCGTCTCTTTTTTCATGTGCGCAGCACCGCAAACAGTTCAGGTTTCAGGTCGCCCATGGTTCCCGGCGCATAAATCATGCAGCACCCGGACTCCAGCATCGATTTAGCCGCGTCACTGTGCATATCCAGCGCAAAATACTGGTTCTCCAGCCGCAGTGGCAGCGCTGCCGGAACTGAGGTAAGCGGCACCAGTGGAACACCATTCAGCGCCACATTGATAAGCAGCGTGACGTCATCAGGCGCACCGATTTTGCAGACCAGCGGTAGCTGGTGCAGTACCTGATGCGCAGGCAGAGAGGAACGAACGGACAGGTAAAAGTCGGCCTCTTCCCGCAGGCGCGGATCGTGCAGGTCTGCTTTCCAGCGGTTGCCCGGCAGGGACGCCAGATCCAGCGCGATCACCCGTGACGGCAGGCTGGCTTCCAGCAGTTCGCTGAGCAGGGAGAAAAGTGGCGGAAAGACGATGGACGGCGATTCGTGGACATAGGGCGGAACGGCGCTGACGTTATGTTCAAGGGAAAACGTCAGCAGCGCACCGGCAAGCCTCGCCAGCTCCCGCCAGACCAGTTCGGGATGAACCGCCGGGTAGCGCAGGAAATCACTCAGTACCGGCTCGGCGGAGTTCAGCGCGTTAAGCAGCCAGAACAGGGAGACATCGGCGACGGCAAAGTCCGCCATACGCTGGTTGCTTTCCCGGCGCATCGCCATCAGACGCTGGCACTTCGCCCGTAGCTGCAACAGCAGTGTGTCCAGACGCTGTACCAGCCCGTCATGGGCGTTAAACGCCAGTAACGGCGGAATATAGCCCTCATCCTGCGTCCAGTTGCCCTGAACATCCCGCACCAGACGCGCCAGCGGACAGGTGATGTAATCCTGATTGTTATCATGGGCAAAGCGCAGGGACAGTGCATGGCGCTCAACGGCCATATCTTCACTGTCACTGCCGTAGATATCCTGCACCTTTTGCCATTCCTGACGATAGCGCAGCGGCCTTTCAGCCTGCTCGCCCTGACCGAGATTACCGCCGTTACCATGCGCAAGCGGCAGCGCCAGCAAAACAATCGCGCTGCCGCCCTCCAGCGTGCGCAGGTCACAGGCAGGAGGCAGAATATCCGCCACGTCTGAATCGATCAGCGTACCATCAGCAAAACGCAGGCGTACTGCCTGCGTTTTCAGCTTTCCGGGCGTCAGGGCATCCCGGTCAAAGAGCACGTTTGCGATCCCCCACGGATGACGAATACAAAGTTGCGCAATGCTGTCATTGCTGAACGCTTCCCAGCGGGCCTGCTGCTGAAACTGCTGAGAGGACAGGAATGTCCCCTCAGCCCACAGTGGTCGATGAATTTTCATATCACATCACCGCCCGGTCAGGCTTTCGCTTTCGGCATCTGGGAAACCAGTGACAGGTTGATATCCATCCCTTCAATCTGGAAATGCGGCACGGCAAAGAGTCTGACGCGGAAGAAGCCCGGATTGTCCTCAATATCTTCCACGATAACCTTGCCGTCGCGCAGCGGGTGAGACGCCTGCAGTTCATCACCCGGATCGGTCATCTCCGTCACCAGTGTGCGGATCCAGGTGTTCAGTTCCAGTTCCAGTACGCGGCGGTCTTTGGTGGTACCGATATTCTCGCGCTGGATGATTTTCAGGTAATGCGCAATGCGGGACAGCAGGAAAATATAGGGCAAACGGGCATTAATACGGCTGTTGGCGGTGGCGTCAGCGGTATCATACAACGCCGGTTTCTGGGCGGAGTTTGCCGAGAAGAAGCAGGCGTAATCGCGATTCTTATAATAAGAGAGCGGAATAAAGCCAAGGTTGGCAAATTCAAATTCGCGGGTTTCCGGGATCATCACTTCGGACGGAATTTTGACCTGATTGCCGGTGCCGAGATCGTAAAGATGGATGGGCAGATCGGCCACTGCGCCACCTGCCTGTGGACCACGGATCTGCACACACCAGCCATTATTCACAAAGCTCTTCACCATATTGGCGGCAAAGGCGAACGAGGCGTTTGTCCACAGGTACTTTTCGTGATCCGGGCCTTTGACTTCTTCCACATAGTTAAAGCTGCGTACCGGCACCGTGTCCGGCCCATAGGGCAGACGGCCCAGCACGCGCGGCATCACTAATCCCACATAGCGGCTGTCATCCGTATCGCGGAACGACTTCCATTTAATATATTCTGCGCGGTCAAAGTAGTTGCCGATATCTTTAATCGCGGCGACTTCTTCCATCGAATTTTTAAGGAAGAATTTCGGTCCGACAGAACCGATAAAAGGCATATGGGAAGCGGCAGACACTCTGGAAATATTACGCAGCAGGGCAATATCCTGCGGGCTGTTATCAAATTCATAGCTGGATATTAATGAGGCTACAGGTTCGCCACCCGGCGTATCATATTCCTGAATGTATGTATGGCGATATAAACCACTCTGAATGATTTCCGGAGAATCATCAAAGTCCTGCCGCAGATGTTCTTTACTGATATCCAGCAATTCAATTCTGACATTTTTGCGAAAATCAGTGCGCTGTACGACGAACCATGTACCACGCCACAGCGACTCGACTTTCTGGAATTCAGGGTGGTGCATGACCGCATCAAGCTGTTTACTGATTTTCTGATCCAGATCGTCGATATGAAAATCCAGCAGGCTCTTGTCGAGCTTAACCACGTCCTCGCCTGATTTCGCCAGACAGGAAAGCAGAACGTGAATCGCCGCCGTCACGCGCTCATCGGGTGAGGCATCGGCCAGCGTTTCGCTGTTTTGCCATAAATCGATTTCCTGAATGGAAGAGACCGGGGTTAAATTAATTTTATCGAACAGGGACTGATAAACGCCGCCGGACTCAGTGGTGGTGAGTGTTGCAGTTTCAGAGGTGGCATGTTCTTGTTGTACAGACATCAGCATTTCCTTTTCAGTGATCCTTTCTTCTCCGGTTTAACCTGAATACGCGTTCGGGTTAAACGTTCTCCTGCGGCGCAATTTTCGCCAGTTCATCACGCAGTTCTGAACTGAGCGTCGGGTCTTTCAGGATATTTTCCAGTTCACGGCGAAACGTTGCGTTATCCAGCAGATTGGATTTCAGGTCACGTAGTAAATTGCGCATAGCGAGTAATACACGAAGCTGCGGAATATTTTTTGCTACCTGTTCGGGTTCAAAATCCTTCAGGCTTTTAAACTCAAGCGCGATATTTTGTTCATTACCGTTTCCGCTTAGCGTATCTTCTACTGTTAAATTAACCGCAGGCGAAAACTCAGCCATGACGCTGTTGAAGTTGTTTTTATTGATATCAATCTTGTCCCGTTCGGACAGCGGACGCTGCTCTTTTCCGTTACTGTAATCGCCTACGGCAAGAAGCTTGAGGGGGAGTTCAACTTTCTTTTTTGCATTGCCTGTATGCAGATCAAGCTTGATATTTACACGAGCGGCGGGAACTTCATTCTGGAAACTGTCGGCCATATCCTTTTCCTCATCATCCACTTTTTCTGATGGTTATTGACATAATTATATTCAGGGGATTATCGGATGATTTAAATAAAAAGCAATGATGAGGAAAATATACAAATAAATAATGTATTTTTCAGGGGAATAGATACAGTTGTATCATTTTAGATATTGCTTGGCCTCTTGATTATTTTTCGGAAGAGGGCGGCATTATCTGGTGAGAGAATTTGGCATGAAACTTAAAATAATAACAGGATAAGCTTCACAAATTTGCACTTTTAAGAAATTGGGTAGTATGAGAGTCTATTAAGATATTCATTAAACTTATTGTCCGGGCTTTCACAAAAAATTATTAATTTTTCTACTAATTAAAAAGTTGTGTGCTTTTTGTACAATGATTATATAAGCGTAGCGCCCTGTTGTGATATTGAAATGTTAACATAACCAAAATAAATTGATTTATAGAATATATAAAATTCATTAATGGGGTATATGTTTAATATATAAATAAGATGGATGGCTTTGATGGAGGGATATTAACGGTTTACTCATTGTCTCAGGCTTCACTGAAACGGGTAAGGAAGCGTAAAAACGAAAAAAACGCAAGCCAATAGTAGCTTTGCGGTTTGTCAGCATTCTAATAAATTGGTTGCGGGGGCCGGATTTGAACCGACGACCTTCGGGTTATGAGCCCGACGAGCTACCAGGCTGCTCCACCCCGCGTCACCGTACTGCTTTACTTCATCAAATTTTAATTGGTTGCGGGGGCCGGATTTGAACCGACGACCTTCGGGTTATGAGCCCGACG
>ENA-OXNQ01000006-OXNQ01000006.1-human-gut-metagenome-genome-assembly--contig:-NODE-6-length-222801-cov-56.3077_pt1 | contig 222801 bp, 181 predicted proteins | sample MGYA00249742_ERZ652493 | MGnify/ENA primary metagenome ERZ652493 (study PRJEB26925, sample SAMN05826913) | human gut metagenome | biome: ENVO:2100002; feature: ENVO:00000062; material: ENVO:00002003... | reverse complement strand
CATACGATATTCCTCTACGTCTCGTGGGCTCGGAGATGTGTATAAGAGACAGCCCCCCCATCACACCGGCGCCCTGTTTGATTGTGCGATTTTGTGCGAATGGCTCACACGGTTCTTGGTGAGAACCGTTCGCTGCGTACCTAACCCTAGAACCGGATCAGCGCCTTGATGACCTTGCGCTGGTCCATCGCCTCGTAGGCGTCTTGGATATGGTCGAGGTCGTATTCGTCGGTGAACACGCGGCCGGGGTTGATTTCGCCCTTGAGCACCGCGTCGAGCAGTCCGCAGTCAAGGTCGTAGTGGCGCACGGGGGCCGGGCCGCCCTTGACGCCGATATTCGCGTAGAACGTGCCTTCGGCGCTGATCTCGACGTCATGGGGCAGACCCACGCGACCAATCACGCCACCGCGGCGAATCAGGCCAATCGCCGTGTCGAAGGACTGCTTGGAGCCCACGCATTCGAGAACTGCGTCCGCACCATAGCCACCGGTCATCTCCAGCACCTTGTCAATAGCCTCTTGGCCACGCTCGGGCACGATGTCGGTCGCGCCAAATTCGCGGGCAAGCTCCGCTCGGTCTTCGTGGCGGCTCATGGCGATGATGCGTTTCGCACCGAGCATGTGCGCGGACAGCACGCCGCACAGGCCGACTGCACCATCGCCCATGACCACGGCGGTGTCACCGGGCTTGACCTCGGCGGAAACGGCCGCGTGATAACCGGTGGACATCACATCGGAAATGGTCAGCAGCGATGCGAGCTGCTCATCGGAATAATCTTCCGGTGAACCGGGCACCTTGACCACGGTGCCGTCCGCCTCGGGCACACGCAGGTATTCGGCCTGACAAGCGGAGAAGTAGCCGCCGTGCGGGCACACGGATTCGAAGCCGGCCTTGCATACCGGGCACTTGCCGCAGCTGTACGGGAATGGCACGACCACGAAATCACCTGGCTTAACGGATTCGACCGCCGCGCCAACCTCTTCGACCACACCGATGGACTCGTGACCCACCTGGCTGTGCGCGGCCTGTCCGCTCAGCCCACGGAAGAACCACAAATCAGAGCCACACACGCACGTGCGCACCACACGGATCACGATGTCATCATCCTGTTCAAGCGTCGCCTTCGGCACTTCTTCCACGGCCATCTTGCCAGGCTCCACGAAAATCGCGGCTTTCATCATTTCGGTCATGTCCATCACTCCTTTGTTGGGAATATCTGTCTATTGTCGTTTATTGTTTGACGTCGGTTTGCAGGCGCTTCACCTGTTCGATGATGTTCCGGTTTTCTTCGATGAACTGCTGCGCCTCCTCGTCGCGCCCCTCAGCCTTAGCCCGCCAGTACAGTGTCTTGAACGATACGTACGCCTGCTGCATTCGAATGGATTCGGCTTTGGCAGCGAGACGCAGGGCCTAGGCGCGATGTCCCGAACTCGGGTCGCGAGTGATGGGAGCGATAATGCCGATCTGCTCGTAGTAGCGCAGCGTGGACTCCGGAAGCCCGGGAATCATCGACGCCTCGCGAATCGTATGCCATGCGGTCGTTGTGCTCATATCGACAACTCTAAAAACCTCAAGTACTTGAAGTAAAACAGCGACACGCCCATGGATGTCTTCTGCACGAGTAGGCTGGGATTCGGCGATGGGACCCGCCTGAACTTGTTTCGAACCGCACACTGCTGATAGTTCCTACACACGATTTGACATTGCATGAAATCGTTGTGTCTTCAGCAGGATTCAGCGGTTTCAGGAAAGGCTACTATGGGTTCGCAATCCCCATCCGCAGGTGCCCGGCCGATTACGCACACGACCACTCCCCCGGCGCACAAACTCCCCGATATCCATCTTGATATTGTGTTGGTCGTCTTCTGCGGCGGTGCCATCGGCACCGCGATTCGCTATGCGTTCGCGCAGATTCCCGCAGCCGGCAGCTTCCATACCGGCACGTTTGGGGCCAACATGCTGGCCTGCTTCTGCTATGCGGGTCTGACCGCCTATTTGGCCGGCTCTTCCCGGTTCGACACGCGTGCCAAGGAGCTCACCAGCCGTGGGCTCGGCATGGGCGTATGCGGCGGTTTGTCTACGATGTCGACGTTGGCATTGGAAGGCTTCACCGCGATTCGCGACGGTCAGGTGGCGGCCGGCATTGCCTATCTACTGGTGACGTTCGCGCTGGGTCTGGTTTGTGCGTCTGCCGGCGTGTGGGCAGGAACGCATCTGGCCGGCTCCTCGAACGCATCCGCCGAAGCGTCCGCTGATACGAATGCCGCTACGACCAGCAAGGGAGGTAAGGCGTGATGACCGTATTCCTACCAATCTTGGTCTGCCTGTGCGGCGGCGTAGGCGCCTCCTGCCGCTATCTGCTTGACGCGACCATCAAAACGTATTGGCAACGCGCATTCCCACTTTCCACGTTCACCATCAATCTCATCGCCGGATTCCTAGCCGGTTTGGTCGCGGCGCTGGCCCTCGGCGGGACACTTGATGAACCATGGCGGCTAGTGCTGGCCACCGGTTTCCTCGGCGGCTTCTCCACGTTCTCGACCGCGATCAACGAAATGGTGACGCTCTTCCGCAAACACCGCTACCCCACCGCAGCGGCCTATCTGGTGCTGTCGCTGAGTGTGCCGGTCGTTGCTGCGGCCTGCGGTTTTCTCGTCTGACCGCCACGCCGATTCCCGACGCGGTCAGCGGTATCACTGCGAGGTCGAACGTCACAGGTACATCCGGGAGGTATATGGGCATGGCGAACAATGGAGCGGATGTGAAGCCGAATCAAGGTGTGGGCGCCACAGATACCTCGACCACAACGAATACTGCGGAAAATACCGTGGGCACGGCAACCCCGAAGCAAAATGGACTCGCCGTGTTGGGCAAGTATGTGGGTGTTTCCGCCACGCAGACCATTGTGGAGTATGCGACGTTCGCCATTCTGCACTTGATCGGCGTACCCTCACAGATCGCCAACGGCATCGCCGTGGTGTGTTCGGCGACCTACAACTTCGTGATGAACCGCAACGTGACATTCAAATCGTCCAGCAACTTCACCCGCTCCGTGGCGCTGTTCGTGCTGCTATGGGGCTGGTTCGCTGTGGCGTTCGTAATCATGGTGGTAATCGCCTTCGCCATCATCGGCATGCAACGTGCGATGTCCTCAACGACTAGGCAGAACACTCATGGCAATCATCACGACAACATCCTCAGTCAACGCGGATACCATCGCACCGACTGATTGCACCGACATATCATGACAACGAATAGGAGGCATATGACTCATTCATATGCCTCCTATTCATATTTCAGAGCACTTATCAGATCAGAAGAACAGCACCGCGACGCCTGCCGCGAAGCACATGAGCAGAATTGAGGTCAGGAAGCTGGCGAGCATCGGCTTCTTACCCTTGGAAGCAATGGCCTTGAAGTTCACGTTGATGCCGAGCGCGGCCATGGCCATGCCGAGCACGATGTACGCGAAGTCCACAAGCTGCGGGGTGATGAAGGCGATGAACGGCACGAAAGTGCCGATGATCGAAGCGCCGATGAAGCCGAGCATGAACCACGGGAAGGCCACGGTCTTCTTGCCGGTGTTCTTCACCTCAGAGTGCTTCTTCTCCCACCAGATAGCGATAATGATGGCGGCGAACACGAGCATGAGCACGCGGGAGAGCTTCATGATGGTGGCGATGTCCACCGCGCCGAAAGCGTCGCCGGCGGCGACCGCGTGGGCGATTTCGTGCAGGGAAGCACCGGCGGTGATGCCCAGCTGGTCCTTGGTCATGCCGGTCAGCGGGCCGAGCGCGATCTCCAGCAACGCGAACACAGTACCCATAATGGCTACGATGGCCACGGCCATGGTCACGTCGTTGTCCTTCTCGTCCTGCTTGTCCTCAGACACCTTGATGGAACCGGCCAGACCCATGACGGCGGCCGCACCGCAGATGCCGGTGCCACCGGCGGTCAGGATGGCGAGCATCGGGTCGACACCGAGCTTGCGGGCGATGGCATAGCACACGATGATGGTCAGCGTGACGACCACAGCGGCGATCGGCAGACACTTGATGCCCTGCGTGAACAGCACGGCGAGGTTGAGCTTGAAACCGAGCAGGATGATGCCGAGGCGCAGCAGCTTGTTGGAAATCAGGCCAGCGGCGTCCTTGACGCCTGCCTTGCGGCCATCATTGGAACCGACGTAGGCACTGCGGATCGGGAACTGGATGATCATACCGATGAGCAGCGCGATGATAAGCGCGCCGAACAGGCTGAATCCGGGGAACTGCTTGAGCCAGGAGGCGAACAGCGAAGCCAGCAGAGTCAGAACGCCAATGAACAACATGTCAACGGCGGCAATGCGCTTCCACCATTTTGTACAGAACTCTCTCATGGTGTCTATTGAATCTCAAGTGTTTACATCGGTCAAATCATTGCAACCAATACATATCATCGATTTTGTCGATACCTAATTGATCTCCCTCTGATGAGGGAGGTGGCCGCCGCAGGCGGACGGAGAGAGAGAAACAACGTTCGCGACCTCCCCTCAGTCGACTATCTGACTACCCGCGCAGCGCAGCAATAATCATCTCCGCCAACTCCCGCTGATCGTGCGTCAGACCGGATCTCGGCACCAGCGCATAGAACCGCCGCACAAACTCATCGCCAAGCTCCCGCTGCACCGGCACGCCCGCCGGCACGGCGGCTTCCGAAATCAACGACTGCCCGAACCCGGCGGACAGCGCCGCCACAATCGCCGCATTACTGGACACTTCCATCGTGCGTGCAGGCACAACCTGAGCGGTCTTGAAATACAAATCCGTGTAATACCGCACGCCGGAACCGTGCTCGCGCACCATCCACACGCCGTCGGGCTCCCCCGCCAACACCAGCCGGTCCTCGCACAGGGTGACACGGTCCACCGAATCGTTCACTATCGGCTTTTCCACCACGCCGAGCTGCACGGCCTTCATGCTGACCCGTTCGAGAATCGCATCCGAGTTCATCACGTGTACGGCGAAGTCGAAACTGTCCATGTTCCGAGCCATCACCGGCAACGCCTTCGGCAGCAGAATCGCCGCGGTCGTGTGCGAGAACGAAACGGCCAGCGGCTCACGCGCCTCCTGCACGCGGGCGATCTGCTCACGCGTATCCCGCCATAATCCGTCGATGCCGATGGCGGTCTGGTACAGCATCCGCCCGGCCTGTGTGGGCGTCACGTCGCTTTTCGCATTGCGCACGAACAGCGGCGCGCCGACCATCTGCTCCAATTGGGCGATACGCGACGACACCGTCGACTGCGACACCTTCAGTTCGTCGGCAGCCAGCGTGAACTGGCCCACCTCGTATACGGCGACCAGGGTCTCAAGCAATGGGAACATGGTTCAACTGTAACGCCTTATACTTCGCGCATCTGCGCTAATTGCGTCTTTGCCTTGTGGAGTTTGGCGTAAATTTCGTTACGCTGTGCCGGATTCTTAGCACGCTGATGATCTCGCGTAAGTTTGTCAACATCGGCTTCGAGTCGCGCGATCTCGCCATGCTGCACGATGCGTGCATCCAGATTCTCGAAGTCCGTGGTTCCCAAAATCGCTTGCGAGCACAAGGAAGCCCACAGTTCATCAATGGTGGAGCCGGTCAACTCAAGCTGGCACTCCCCTGCCGGCTGCCAGTCGCCTGCATACACGTGATAAATAAGCGTGTGTCCGGCACGCCCCGGCTGTGCACGACGCACCGCAAACGCGCATTCCTCGCGCGTTCTGCCTTCGAACGGCACCTCGCGCACACATGCAAACACAATGCCCGACTTGCGTTGTCCGGCAATAAGTTCGATGACTTCAGAAGGTATTTCAGTGGCTTTAGCCGTAAGTTTAAGACCGATAATCAACACTTCTGGAATCAGTTTGCCATCCGCAAGTCCAGTGTTGGCAGAACGAGCCAGGGCCAGCATGGTGATGGATTCAATCTCATTCACAAACCGCTGCTTAAGCTTGCCGGAAGTCGTGGTACATATCCATACCTACTGCGGTTATAGGAAATCCCCTCCGAGTTTCCTCGAAGGGGATTTCCTATAACGCTAGTTCAAGCGAAGATTCTTGTCTGATGAAAATCAGGCGAGGATCTTGGTCACACGACCGGAGCCAACGGTGTGGCCACCTTCACGCACAGCGAAGGTCAGGCCTTCCTCCATGGCGATGGGCTGAATCAGCTCAACGGTGAAGGTGGCGTGGTCGCCCGGCTGAACCATCTCGACGCCTTCCGGCAGCTCGATGACGCCGGTGACGTCGGTGGTGCGGAAGTAGAACTGCGGACGGTAGTTGGAGAAGAACGGCGAGTGACGGCCGCCTTCGTCCTTGGTCAGCACGTAGACTTCGCCCTCGAACTTGGTGTGCGGGGTGACGGAGCCCGGCTTGGCCACGACCTGACCGCGCTCGACATCCTCACGGCCGAGGCCACGCAGCAGCAGACCGGTGTTGTCGCCAGCCTCGCAGGCGTCCATGGTCTTGTGGAAGGTCTCGATGGAGGTGACGGTGGTGGTCTGGGTCGGACGGATGCCGACAATCTCGACCGGGGTGTTGACGGCCAGCTGGCCACGCTCGACACGACCGGTGACGACGGTACCACGGCCGGAGATGGTGAAGACGTCCTCGATCGGCATCAGGAACGGCTTGTCCAGGTCGTGAACCGGGGTCGGGATGTAGTCATCGACGGCGGCCATGAGGTCCTTGACGGACTGGACCCACTTCTCGTGGTCCGGAGCGTCGTCGTGCAGGGCGCCGTAGGCGGAGGTGTGGATGACCGGGCAGTCGCGATCGAAGCCGTTCTCGTCGAGGAGGTCACGGACCTCTTCTTCGACGAGCTCGATGAGCTCTTCATCGTCGACCATGTCGCACTTGTTGAGGGCGACGAGGATCTTCGGGACGCCGACCTGACGGGCGAGCAGCACGTGCTCGCGGGTCTGGGCCATCGGGCCGTCGGTGGCGGCCACAACGAGGATGGCGCCATCCATCTGGGCAGCACCGGTGATCATGTTCTTCACGAAGTCGGCGTGGCCCGGGCAGTCGACGTGAGCGTAGTGACGCTTCTCGGTCTGGTACTCGATGTGGGCGATGTTGATGGTGATACCGCGGGCGGCCTCTTCCGGAGCGGAATCGATCTGGTTGAAGTCGTACTCCGGGTTGACATCCGGGAACTCCTCGTGCAGCACCTTGGAGATGGCGGCAGTCAGGGTAGTCTTACCGTGGTCGACGTGGCCGATGGTACCGATGTTAACGTGCGGCTTAGTACGCTCGTACTTTTCCTTTGCCATTACTTTTGTCCTCCTGGACGTCTCGTGAGTTTCCTGCGCCCTTTCGCACAGGGACTCGCTTATTCTACTGGGTTTCTGGGTTATGTGCCACTTTGAAGAGCCAGAACCCAGTCAGCGGTATACGATACTACCGCTGACTGGAGACACCGGCCACTTCATGAGGTGGCGCGTGTCACTCGCCGCGCTGGGCCTTGATGATCTCCTCGGAGACGCTCTTCGGCACCTCGTCGTAGGAGTCCATCTCCATGGTGAACATGGCGCGGCCCTGGGTCTTGGAACGCAGGTCGCCGATGTAGCCGAACATCTCGGACAGCGGGACCTTGGCATCGATGACCTTGACGCCGACACCGTCGGTCATGGACTGGATGTTGCCACGGCGCTGGTTCAGATCGCCGATGACTTCGCCCATGTACTCTTCCGGCGTACGGACTTCGACCTTCATGATCGGTTCGAGGATGACCGGCTTGGCCTTCGGGGCAGCTTCCTTGAAGCACATGGAACCTGCGAGCTTGAAGGCCATTTCGGAGGAATCGACCGGGTGCATCTGGCCGTCGGTGACGGTGGCCTTGACACCCACGACCGGGAAGCCGGCGAGGATACCGGATTCCATGGCCTCCTTGACACCGGCCTCGATGGGGCCGATGAATTCGGCGGAGATGTGGCCGCCGGTGACCTGGTTCTCGAACTCGAAGGTCTTGCCCTCGGTGGTGTCGAGCGGCTCGAAGTTCATCAGGACCTTTGCGAACTGGCCGGAACCACCGGTCTGCTTCTTGTGGGTGTAGCCCTGGTCCATGACGGCCTTGCGGATGGTCTCGCGGTAGGCGACCTGCGGCTTGCCCTGGTTGCACTCGACCTTGAATTCACGACGCATACGGTCGACGATGATGTCGAGCTGGAGCTCGCCCATGCCGGCGATCAGGGTCTGGCCGGACTCTTCGTCGGTCGTGACCTGGAAGGTCGGATCCTCTTCGGCCAGCTTGGACAGGGCGATGCCCATCTTCTCCTGATCGGCCTTGGTCTTCGGCTCGACGGCCACCTGGATCACCGGATCCGGGAAGGTCATGGAGTCGAGGGTGATCGGGTCGTTGATGGAGCACAGGGTGTCGCCGGTGGTGACGTTCTTCAGGCCCACGAAGGTGTAGATGTTACCGGCGTCGGCGCGGTCCATCGGGTTTTCCTTATCGGCGTGCATCTGGAAGATCTTGCCGATGCGTTCCTTCTTCTCGCGGGTGGAGTCGAGCACGGAGTCGCCCGGCACGACGGAGCCGGAGTAGACGCGCACGAACACGAGCTTGCCGTAGAACGGGTGGGTGGAGATCTTGAAGACCAGAGCCGAGAACGGATCGGTCTTGACCGGGTGACGGTCGATCTCGACGGACTCGTCGCCGGGCTTGTAGCCCTTGATGGCCGGCACATCCTCGGGGGACGGCAGGTAGTCGACGACACCGTCCAGCATCGGCTGAACGCCCTTGTCCTTGAAGGCGGAGCCGCAGAAGACCGGGAAGGCTTCCTTGGCGATGGTGAGCTTGCGCACGCCGGCGCGGATGTCTTCCTTGGACAGGTCGCCGTCCTCGAAGAACTTGTTCATGAGTTCGTCGTCGGCTTCGGCGGCGGCTTCCACGAGCTTCTCGTGGTACTCCTGGGCCTTGTCCTTGAGATCGTCCGGGATCTCGGTGGTGTCGTACTTGGCGCCGAGCTCCTCGGTGCCGTTCCACACGTAGGCCTGCATCTCGACCAGGTCGACGACGCCGGTGAAGTCGTTCTCGGAACCGATCGGCAGCTGCATCACGATCGGAGCGGCGCCCAGCTTCTCCTTGATGGTGTCGACGGAGTAGTAGAAGTTCGCGCCCAGCTTGTCCATCTTGTTGATGAAGCAGATACGCGGAACGCCGTACTTATCGGCCTGACGCCACACGGTCTCGGACTGCGGCTCCACGCCCTCCTTGCCGTCGAACACGGCAACGGCACCATCGAGCACACGCAGGGAGCGCTCCACCTCGGCCGTGAAGTCCACGTGGCCAGGGGTATCGATGATGTTGATCTGGAACTTGTCCTTGGTGTCGTGGGACTGACGGCTCCAGAAGCAGGTGGTGGCGGCGGACTGGATGGTGATACCACGTTCCTGCTCCTGCGCCATGAAGTCCATGGTGGAGGCGCCATCGTGGGTCTCGCCGATCTTGTAGTTCTTACCGGTGTAGAACAGAATACGCTCGGTAGTGGTGGTCTTGCCGGCATCGATGTGAGCCATGATGCCGATATTGCGGACGTCGTGGAGGTCCGAAATCTCTTCAGCCATCTTTTTCCTTAGTTTGTGCTCAGGGCGAGTGATTACCAACGGTAATGAGCGAAGGCCTTGTTGGCCTCTGCCATCTTATGAGTATCCTCGCGGCGCTTGACAGAAGCGCCGAGGCCGTTGGAGGCGTCCAGGATCTCGTTGGCGAGACGCTCGGCCATGGTCTTCTCACGACGGGCGCGGGAGAAGTCGGTCAGCCAGCGCAGCGACAGGGTGTTGGCGCGGTTCGGCTTGACCTCGACCGGCACCTGGTAGGTGGCGCCGCCGACGCGGCGGGAGCGGACCTCGAGGGACGGGCGGATGTTGTCCAGGGCGCGCTTGAGCACGGCCACCGGCTCCTGTTCGGTCTTCTCCTTGACCATGTCGAGCGCGGAGTAGACGATGTCCTCGGCGATCGACTTCTTGCCGTCAAGCAGAATCTTGTTGATGAGCTGCGCCACCACGGTGGAACCGTAGATCGGATCGGGCAGCACGACGTGCTTCTTGGAAGGTCCCTTACGTGACATATTACTTACTTCGCCTTCTTTGCTCCATACAGGGAACGACCCTGCTTACGGTCCTTGACTCCCTGGGTATCGAGCGCGCCGCGCACGATGTGGTAACGCACACCCGGGAGATCCTTCACACGGCCGCCGCGCACGAGCACGATGGAGTGCTCCTGCAGGTTGTGGCCCTCGCCCGGAATGTAGGCGGTGACTTCGATGCCCGAGGACAGGCGCACACGGGCGACCTTACGCAGAGCCGAGTTCGGCTTCCTCGGGGTGGTGGTGTAGACACGGGTGCACACGCCGCGACGCAGCGGGCTGCCCTTCAGGGCCAAAGTCTTGGACTTCTTCGGCTTTGCCTGACGTCCCTTACGGACGAGCTGTTCGATAGTAGGCAACTTGAATTCTCCGATTCAGTGGTTTCTCTTGCTTTGGTGCGGCCGCCGCACTGCGACCACACTTTTCAACGCACCGTCCGGCATCCGCCTGTCGACGGCACCCGACGAATCGGAAAAGATAGCCCAGTCCACCGGCCCGATGGCCTTCGCCCCTCCCGTCGACGCATTGCTGCGCGCGATCAACGGTTTGAAGGATATCCCAACACGCTCGCCTGTTACATAAGGCGTGCTGTTGGCACACACAAATATCAATATTACGGTTCGACCGGACAACGACGCGCCGGGCCTCAACTCACTGGTTTGGGGACCTCCTGCGCCCTGTACTTCTCCCCTCCTCCCAACGCAACATTCCCGGGAATGCGTCGCGAAAAAGCAAACGCCACACAGCAGGTGCCCCCGCAGAGACTATGTCACACGGGGGCACCGCCAAGGAGGTTACATTATGTTTCTTTTCACCACATGCCGCTTCTGTGTTATCTGTTTCCAGCACACCCTCGTGCTCTTCCATATCCGATGGGAACCTCTAGCGATCCGGCCTCTTTGCCGTATTACCTTACCGCTTTCTGCATTATTAATTATAGCAAAACCGCCCTCGCGAAACGCCCGATACATTAATCGGGAGTAAGCGGGAGCGGCTATGTTATGCGAGGTAGGAAAGGTGAGTGACCGACTGACTGGAGTCGTGCCTTACCCGACCTTTCTCACCATCTCAGGATTTCAGGCAGCGACCTTGGCGGCCTTGTCGGCGTCGAACGGGTGGGCCACGGAAACGGTGCTCTTGGCGGAGCCCTTCTCGCCGTTGTCGGAATCCCAATGAATCTCGTGCCGGTCGTCATGGTTGCGCCACCAGCTGGACAGGATGGAGCCGGAGATGTTGTGCCACACGGAGAAGAACGTGGACGGCACGGCGGCGAGCGGGTTGGACGCGAAGGAGGTCAGGGCCAGCGTGGCGCCCAGGGCGGAGTCCTGCATGCCGACCTCGAACGTGATGGCCTTCTGCTGCGCGTAGCGGAAGCCCTTCGGGTAGATCCTGTACATCAGCTTCGAGAAGCCGAAGCCCAGCGAATAGCCGCACAGGTTGTGCAGGATGACCACCGGGATGGCCATCAGGGAGCTGGCCACGAACAGCTTCGGGCCGTTGGCGGCGACGACCACGCCGATGATGAGCAGGATGGCCACCTGGGAGACGATCGGCAGGGCCACGGTGACCTTCTCGATCTTCTTGCCGAAGACCATGTGGCAGATCACGCCGAGGGCGATCGGGAAAAGCACCACCTTGACGGCATTGAGGAACAGGGATTCGACCGGCACGCTCACATACTGGGAGGCCAACAGCTGCATCAGCAGCGGAATCATGAACGGGGCGCACAGCGTGGAGAGGATGCCGATGGAAACGTCGAGGGCCACGTCGCCACGGGACAGGTAGCTCATCACGTTGGAGGACGTGCCGGACGGGCAGCAGCCCACGAGAATCACACCGACCGCCAAAGGGCCGGACAGGTGGAAGACCGCGCACAGGGCCACGGCGACGAGCGGCATGATGACGAAATGGGCCACCGTGCCGACGATGACCATCATCGGCTGGGTGAGGATGCGCTTGAAATCATCCAACGTCAGGGTCAGACCCATGCCGAACAGCACGATGCCCAGCATATAGCCGGTATACGCCTTGCCCCACAGGCTGGCGGACGGCACGAAATAATTGAAGACCGCCCAGACGATGACGATGACCGTAAACCACTTGGTCAGCCAATCCGCAAAGGCTTTAACCTTTTCCATGGTGTTTCTCTTCCCTTGTTCGGTGTGGGTAACATCGCATGAAACTAGGCGGGTCGCGGTTGATATGAAACATAATGCTCACATTGTGAACGCTCACGTAATCATCTCTGCAATCCCCAGTCGCACCATCACGCCGTTGTGTGCCCTGACTTTTCATCAATCGCCGCACAAGACCCACTCGTCCACATCCCACCATTTGAGACAGCCCACAGCCTGGCCCCAAGAATGAAACCAACCACTTGATTCCATCGCGACACACCGATGAGCACACATCCGAAAAGTTGTGTATAGTATTCACCTGTTGTGCGAATTCAGCTTGCTGAATACGACGCTATGGTGGCCATAGCTCAGTTGGTAGAGCATCTGATTGTGGTTCAGAAGGTCGCGCGTTCGAGCCGCGTTGGCCACCCCAGTAAAACCCTTCCGTTCGCGGAAGGGTTTTGTTTTTCCCTGAATTCCCCGCTCCTGCCGGGAACCACCGCGTTGTACACTCGGGCATATCCAATTCACCGAACATAAGGACAAAAGGTCCGTCATGCTGTCTTTTGAGAACGATTACTCCCGCGCCGCCCATCCCGCAGTCCTTGAAGCCGTGGCTGAAGCCAACAACCATCTGTATCCGGGCTACGGGTCCGACGAACTGAGCGATCAGGCCAAGGCCAAGATCCGCGAGGCCTGCGGCCAGCCGGACGCGGATGTGTGGTTCCTCGTCGGCGGCACGCAGACCAACCAGGTCGTCATCGACACCATCACCCCGGCGTATGCAGGCGTGGTCGCGGTCGCCTCCGGCCATCCGAACGTGCACGAGGCCGGCGCCATCGAGTTCTCCGGCCACAAGGTGCTTACGATTCCCCAGCACAACGGCAAAATGGATCCAACCGAACTGGACGAGTTCTGCAAGACCTTCTATGCGGACGGCAACTACGAGCACATGGTGTTCCCTGGATCCGTGTACGTCTCGCAAAGCACCGAATATGGCACCATCTACTCCAAAGCCGAACTGCAAGCTATCGCCGATGTGGCGCATAAGTACGATATGCCGCTGTTCGTGGATGGCGCGCGACTCGGCTACGCGCTGACCGCCACTGGTTCCGACATGACGCTCACGGATCTGGCGACCATCGCCGACGTGTTCTACATCGGCGGTACCAAGGTGGGTGCGCTGTTCGGCGAGGCCGTGGTGTTTACCAAGCACAACACGCCGAAGCACTTCCTGACCCGCATCAAGCAGCACGGCGCCTTGCTGGCCAAGGGCTTCGTGCTGGGCGCGCAGTTTGACGCCTTATTCACCGACAACCTGTATTTCAAGATTGCCCGCAGCGCCAATGAGGCGGCCGATCGTATTCGCGAGGCCCTGCGCGCCAAGGGCTACATGCTCACTTTCGAAGCGCCCACCAACCAGATTTTCGTGACGATGGATCAGCCGACCATCGACCGTCTGGAGCGCGAGGTCAAGCTCGGCTTTACCGAGAAGGCCGACGACACGCATACCGTGATGCGCATCTGCACCAGCTGGGCCACCACGCATGAAGAGGTCGATCAGCTTATTGAGGTGTTGTAAAACCCTTCGCTAATCTCTCTCCGTCATCGCTTCGCGATGCCAGCTCCCTCATCAGAGGGAGGTTTTTTCGTAGCTCCCGCCGATGAGGGAGCTGGCCGCCGCAGGCGGACTGAGGGAAAGACCTCTCCGCAAACGAGAAGGCTCCTACTCCCCTATCGCCTTGCGTTCCATATCCACGAACTTGTGGACCGAGGCCTCCACGGAATAATGCGCCTTGGTGTATTCGGCGTATTTCTCGCCCCATTCGGCGCGCTCGGCCTGATGTGCGATCCACCAATCGATGCGTCGGGCCAGCAGGGCCGCGTCCCGCACGGGGAACAACGACTCGTCGAGCAGCGCGAACTGGCCGGCCGCCGACAATTCGGACGCGGCGATCACCGGCACCAATCCGCACGCCATCGCCTCGATCACGCTCACCGATTCGATGTCGGCAATCGAACAATGCACGAACAAATCGCCCGAACGCAACAAATCGGGCATATCGGCGTGCTTGTGGAATCCGATATCGGCCTTGCGCGCCAGCAAACGTCCGGCGCGGAACTTGAGATACTGCTTGAGCGGCCCAGTACCGGCGATCACCAGCTGAATATCGCCGGCGTGGCGGGACATCGACACCGCCTTGATCAGCGTAATCTGATCTTTCTCGCTGGCCAGTCGGCCGGAAGCGACGACACGGAACGGCACGGGAGCCGAGGCATCCGGATCGGCCGGCTTCTTCGGCGAATACACCGGTGAATAACCATTGGAAATCACGTGCAACTTGGCTTTATACCCGTGCGCGCGCAACAGGCTCGCGGTCATTTCGGTGGGCACATGGATGTGGTCAATGTGCTTGTACAGCCAGTGCTTGAACAGCCAGTACAGGAAGCTGGAAATACCGGGAATGCGACGTAGCGGGCCGGCCGAATACAGCACGTTCTCCGGCTGCAGGTGGAATCCGGCAGTCACGGGAATGCCCATTTGGTGGGCGACTTTAGCGGCACGACGGCCGAATTTGAACGGCATATAGATATGCACCACATCCACGCCTTGGAAGGCGGTGCGGAACAACGTGTCGCTGGGTTCGGCGAATTGCATGAGCTGCTTGGCGGCCACCCACGAGACGAGCGGCACCTTATTCACGCGCGCCGGATATTCGGGCGCCCCTATACCGACAAGCCTCACATGATGGCCTTGCCGCTCCAATTCCGCAGCCCATTGCAAGGCCGAATTGGAGGTGCCGTTGCCCTGATTGCCCACCGTATCGACCACAAGAGCGATAGTCAGCGGACGATCAATGCTCTCTTCAATCCCGTTTTCGCGCATTGCCTCATCCTAAACCACCGCGCGGCAATGGCGTCGGCCGCGCTGCCTGAACGCGTGTGAAATGGTATGGGCTCCCGCATTTTGCCCAATATTGAATCACGCGCTTCGCAGCGCACGATCGGCGCGGGCCACGGCCTGGAACAACTCGGCGGTGTGCTTGAGCAGACTGATGCGCACCCAGCCTTCGCCCGCCTGACCGAAGCAGACCCCCGGCATCAGCGCCACGCCGGCCGTGTTGAGCAGCCAATCCACGAATGCGGCGGAATCGCCATGCCACCGCACCGGCACGCGCGCCCACGCGAACAGGCCGCCTTGGGCCTCGGCCACCGGCAGACCAGCCTGGGTAAACCCGTCACGCACCACTTCAAAACGATGCTGATATTGCACAGCCAGCAGCTTCACCGTGCTCTGATCGGATTCCAGCGCCACCGCACCGGCCTGCTGAATAACGCTGGAAGCCAACACCGCAGTCTGCCGGTGTACGGCTTTGACGGCAGAGAGGACTTCGTCGTTGCCCGCCACGAATCCACCGCGCCAGCCGGCCACCATATACATCTTGGACAGCGAGCCAAGTTCCAGCGCCACGTCCAGCGCGCCCGGAGTCTCCAGCAGGCTCAGCGAGCGCACGTCGCCGAATTCAAGCCCCGCATAGGCGAAATCGTTAAGTACGATGAATCCGTATTGCTTGGCCAGGCGCATGGCCGTCTCATACAGTTCGGGTGTTGCGGCCGCGCCGGTCGGATTGTTGGGATAGTTCAGAATCAGCAGTTTGGCGCGAGTCCATAGCACTGGGTCCACCGCATCCAAGTCGGGCAGGAATCCGCGGCTCGGGTCAGCGGGAATCGTCTCGAACTGGCCACCGGCCACTACTGTTGAGCCCTCGTACTGCGGGTAATACGGGTCAACCGCCACCACCGTATCTCCCGGATCGACCAGCGCCTGGATGACGGTGGTGATGCCGACGGACGAGCCGGAAGTCGCCAGCAGCTGGGTGACGGGGTCCACGGTGACGTTGTGCTGGCGCGAATACCAGCCGGCAATCGCATTCAGATATTCCGGAAGCCCATCAAATGGCGGGTACCGGAACAGGGAAGGATTGTGGGAAGCGTGAGAAAGCGCGTCCTGTACAAAGGATGGCGGCCAGCCATCGGGATTCCCTTTGCTCAAGTCGATGATATCCTTGCCAGCGGCGACGGCTGCTGCAGCGCGTGCGTCCGCCTCAGCAAAAGGATTGCCGGGCAGACTAGCCGCCCGTCGAGAAATCAGAGCCGCGTTCGACGTCGGCATGTCGCCCTCCCCCTTCGACTATTGCCAGCGTGCCGGCTTGTAGCCTGAAACGCCGGAACCGACACGCCGCTATTCGCTATATGTCGCATCCAAAAATATTGGCCCGACCGCCCCATACTTCATCGGCCGGTGATTGCTAAGGTACGACGGCTCTGTTACACACGCAATGGCGTGTCTATACGCAGTATTTATGGCGGGTTACGGGCATCTGAATCTTCATGGGGCGGTAACCTGCCCATGGGGCGGTATTTACCCCATGGGGCGGTAAGGCAAAACGGCTTAATTCCGCGGTTTCACAAAACCAACAAACCGCCCCATGGACTCATTACCGCCCCATGAAGCCGGATATTCCGCCCGTAATTTTGGCCGCGCGAGGCACTCCGCTCACGCGACATACCGAAATCATCGCGTCATGGCAGAATGTGGGTATGACTGAAAACGCCGTGAATACTGCCGTGACTTCCACCTCCTCTCCCGCAATTCCCGCCGAGACTTCCGCCGTTCCCCCCGCAACTCGCGCAGCCAACCGCCCGCTGGGCACACCGCTGGGCAAGCACCCCACCCGCGTGCTGTTTTTGGGCGCTGGCGAGCTGGGCAAGGAGGTCACACTTGAACTCATGCGACTGGGCGCATGGGTGTGTGCTGCTGACTCTTATGCCGGCGCTCCGGCCCAGCAGGTAGCGCATGAATACCGCGCGTTGGATATGGCGAATGCCGCCGAATTGCAGGCATTGTTCGATGAAATCAAGCCGGACATCATCGTGCCCGAGGTAGAGGCCATCGCCACCGATGTGCTGGCCGGTGCTGCGGCCGCGGGCGCCCATGTGGTGCCGAGCGCCGAAATCGCCGCGATCTGCATGGATCGGGAGCGTCTGCGCGTACTGGCCCACGAAGAATTGGGCCTGCCGACCACGCCGTACCGTTTCGCCGGCTCGCTGGAAGAGCTGCGCGCCGGAGCTTCGGAAGTCGGCTATCCGTGCGTGGTCAAGCCGGTGATGAGCTCGTCTGGTCACGGCCAGTCGGTGGTGCGTTCCGCCGACGCCATCGATGCCGCTTGGACCGAAGCGCAGGAGGGCCGCCGCGCCGCCGATGAGGGCGATGTGTCGCGCGTGATCGTTGAGGCGCTTGCCCCGCTGGAGCGTGAGCTGACGGTACTGACCGTTTCTTCGTCCGCCGGCATTGTGACGTGCGCGCCGATCGGCCAACGTCAGGAGTCCGGCGATTACCGCGAGTCCTGGCAGCCGGCTACCGAGCCCGATGGTGAGGCCGAGCGGGCGCGCGACATCGCGCGGGCCGCCGTCGAGGGTCTGGTGGCCAGGGCCCGGGCGACCGGCGAAACCGGTTGGGGCGTATTCGGCGTGGAATTGTTCGTGCTCACCGACGGCTCGATCCTGTTCAACGAGGTCTCCCCGCGCCCGCACGATACCGGCATGGTGACGATGGCCTCCCAGCGGCTGAGCGAGTTCGCGCTGCACGCCCGCGCGATTCTCGGCCTGCCGATCACCCCCGAGCATGTGGCGCTCACGATTCCGGCCGGCTCGGTGGCGGCAAGCCATGCGATTGTGGTGGCCGGCGACGGTGAGGCCGAGTTCACCGATGTGGCCGCTGCTCTGGCCGAACCCGGCACGGACCTGCGCATTTTTGCCAAGCCCGAAGTGCATGGCCACCGTCGTATGGCCGTGGCACTGGCCGTCGGCGAGTCCGAAGCCGACGCCCGTGCCAAGGCCGGCCGTGTTGCCGATGCGTTGACGATTACCGTGGAGTAGTCCACGGCCTGATCAGCTCAGCATGGCCTCAATATTATTGCCGTCCGGGTCGTGGATGAACGCGGCGTAATACGTGGGGCCATAGTTCGGGCGCGGGCCCGGAGCGCCGTTGTCGGTACCGCCAGAGGCGAGACCGGCCTCATGGAACGCCTTGACGGCGGCCTCATCCTTGGCGCGGAACGCCACATGAGACGGCACCACCGGGTTGCCGTCCTTCGGAGACTCCAGCCAAACGCTGTCGCCATCCTCGTCATTGGCAAAGCACACGGCGGTCGGGTACGCCACTTTCTTGACGTAACCCAGCGGGGCCAGCAGCTTCTCGTAGAAATCCGCGTACTGTGCGGCGTCGGAAACAAACAAACCAATATGGTCAATCATGACGAACCTCCTTGCACCATTTCGTCACTCCCATTATCGTGCGTGCGCGGCCGTACACTCACGTTTTGTCTATTGACGAACATCTGAGTGTCCGCGTGCTTGCGTAGATACTGTTACTCCGAACGACTATGCGACCGGCAATGAGTCGATTGTCGGACCAATACCGTCCGCCTCCGCCATCCCAACAGCGTATGGCCGTTCGATGCAGCGACGTATGATGCGCTGGCCGCATCGTAGCGTCATGCTGAGTGTTGTTGTAGCCCTCGATTGGTACCCTTTTACCGTTAGTTCACCCAGAAATTCCACTCCTGAAAGGTGAGTCATGGAGAAGCTGGAAAAGCTCTACGAGGGCAAGGCCAAGCAACTGTACGCAACCGACGATCCAGAGGTTCTGTGGGTCGAATACAAGAACACCGCCACCGCTGGCGATGGTGAAAAGAAGGAAGACTTCACCGGCAAGGGCCGCCTGAATAACCTCATCACCACCATCATCTTCGACCTGCTCAAGAAGCGCGGTATCGACAGCCACCTCATCAAGCGAGTGAACGACACCGGCCAGCTGGTGCGCAAGGTGAACATGTTCCCGTTGGAGATCGTGCTGCGCAACGTGGCCGCCGGCCACTTCTGCTCCCGTCTGGGCGTGGAGGAAGGGCTGCCGCTCAAGGAGCCGGTGCTTGAGTACTTCCTGAAGAACGATGATCTGCACGATCCGTTCGTCAACGACGATGACCTGGTGGCCCTCGACGTATGCACTCGCGAGGATCTCGCCGAGATCGCCCCGCTGGCCCGCAAGATCAACGAGGCCCTGATCGAGATCTTCGCCAAGATCGACGTCAAGCTGGTCGACTTCAAGATCGAAATGGGCCGCGCCACCGACGGCACGCTGCTGTTGGCCGACGAGATCACCCCGGATTCCTGCCGTCTGTGGGACCAGAAGGACCACTCCGGTAAGGTCGAGCACCTTGACAAGGACCTGTTCCGCCGTGGTCTCGGCAGCATCATCCCGGCCTACGAAGAGATCGAGGAGCGCCTCGCCGAACTCGCCAAGTCCGAAGGCATCGAAGTCGCCGAATAAGTCGTTTAGGTGCAGGTAGCAGAACATACAGCTGGCTCCCCTCTCTGAGGGGAGCTGTCGCCGATAGGCGACTGAGGGGAGGTCAAGACGTTCACCGCCATGACAACTCCCCTCAGTCAGCTCCGCTGACAGCTCCCCTCAGAGAGGGGAGCCAAGTTCTTTTACCGCACTTCTTCAATTTTTCAATAATTTCAAGAAAGGATTTCCATGGTTTTTCGCGTGTACGTGGAAAAGAAGCCCGGCTTTGATGTCGAAGCCCAGCAGCTTGCGGGCGAACTGCGCACAATCCTCGGACTGAACGGCCTCAAGGCCCTGCGCATCGTGAACCGCTATGACGTCGAAGGCATCTCCCAGGAGCTGTTCGACCAGACCGTGCCCACCGTGTTCAGCGAACCCCAGGTGGACAATGTGGCCTACGACCTGCCCGACTTCGCCGGAGCCAAGGTCTTCGCCACCGAGTTCCTGCCCGGCCAGTTCGACCAGCGCGCCGACTCCGCCGCCGAATGCATCCAGCTCATCTCCCAGGGCGAGCGCCCGACGGTCCGCTCCGCCAAGCTGTACGCGCTGGAGGGCGAACTGACCGATGCCGACGTGGACGCCATCAAGCGTTACGTGATCAACCCCGTCGAGGCCCGCGAGGCCGGACTGGAAACCAAGGAGACGCTGAAGGCGCAGGCGCCGGTGCCGGGCAAGGTCGAGACGCTCACGGGATTCAACGAGATGGACGCCGAGGCCGGTCAGCGGTTCATCGACGAGCGCGGTCTGGCCATGGACCTGGCCGACCTCGAATTCTGCCAGAAGTACTTCAGCGAGGAGGGCCGCGAACCCACCATCACCGAGATCAAGGTGATCGACACCTACTGGTCCGACCACTGCCGTCACACCACGTTCGGCACTGAGCTGGACGAAGTGACCATCGATGACGCCACCGTCAAGGCCGCCTTCGAGCGTTATCTGGCGATGCGCCACGAGCTCGGCCGCGACGCCAAGCCCGTCTGCCTCATGGACATGGGCACCATCGGCGCCAAGTGGCTCAAGAAGAACGGCATCCTTACAGGCCTTGACGAGTCCGAGGAAATCAACGCCTGCACCGTCAAGATCAAGGTTGACGTGAACGGCCACGACGAGGACTGGCTGTTCCTGTTCAAGAACGAGACCCACAACCACCCCACCGAAATCGAACCGTTCGGCGGCGCGGCCACCTGCATCGGCGGCTGCATCCGCGATCCTTTGTCCGGCCGCTCCTACGTGTATCAGGCGATGCGCGTCACCGGCGCCGCGGACCCGACCGTGCCGGTCTCCGAGACGCTGGAAGGCAAGCTCCCCCAGCGCAAGCTCGTGACCACCGCCGCAGCCGGCTACAGCTCCTACGGCAACCAGATCGGTCTGGCCACCGGTCAGGTCGACGAGATCTACCACCCCGGCTACGTGGCCAAGCGCATGGAGGTGGGTGCGGTCGTGGCCGCCACCCCGGCCGACCATGTGCGCCGCGAAACCCCCGCGCCCGGGGACAAAATCATCCTCTTGGGCGGCCGCACCGGCCGTGACGGCATCGGCGGCGCCACCGGCTCGTCCAAGGCGCACAATGTGGAGTCCCTTGAACTCGATGGCGCCGAGGTGCAGAAGGGTAACGCTCCGGTGGAGCGCAAGCTGCAGCGTCTGTTCCGCCGCGGCGATGCCTGCCGTCTGATCAAGCGCTGCAACGACTTCGGCGCGGGTGGCGTGTCCGTGGCGGTCGGCGAGTTGGCCGACGGCCTGTTCGTGGACCTCAACACCGTGCCCAAAAAGTACGAGGGCCTGGACGGCACCGAGCTGGCCATCTCCGAATCCCAGGAGCGCATGGCCGTGGACGTGGCCGCCGAGGACGTGGACGAGTTCCTGGCCTACGCCCGCGAAGAGAACCTCGAAGCCACGGTGATCGCCACCGTGACCGAGGACCCGCGCATGGTGATGACCTGGAACGGCGACAAGATCGTGAATCTGTCCCGTGAGTTCCTGGCCTCCAACGGCGCTTCCAAGCACCAGACCGTGCATGTCGAGGCACAGCAGTCCTACGAGACCCCGTGGGGCGAAGGCACGCTGGCCGAGCGCATGAACGAGCTGGTCACCGACATCAACGTGGCCTCCAACAAGGGCCTTTCGGAGCGCTTCGACTCCACCATCGGCGCGGGCACCGTGCTCATGCCGTTCGGCGGCAAGCGTCAGCTCACCCCGAACATGGCCATGGTCGCCAAGCTGCCGGTGTTCGGCGAGACCACCACCGCCTCGGCGATGGCGTGGGGCTTCAACCCGTACATCATGTCCAAGAACCAGTTCACCGGCGCCTACCTGTCCGTGGTCGAGTCGCTGGCCAAGCTGGTCGCAGCCGGCTTCGAGCATGAGAAGGCCTACCTGAGCTTCCAGGAGTACTTCGAGAAGCTGCGCGACGAGCCGGAACGCTGGGGCAAGCCGGCGGCCGCCGTGCTCGGCGCGCTGATGGCCCAGGTGGACCTGGGTGCCGGCGCCATCGGCGGCAAGGACTCCATGTCCGGTTCGTTCGAGGATCTCGACGTACCGCCGACGCTGATCTCCTTCGCCGTGGCCGTGGGCAACATGAAGCGCGCCACCTCCCCCGAGTTCAAGGACGCCGATCACCGTATCGTGCGCATCGCACCGCGCTACCTGGCCGACGGCCTGACCCCGGACAAGGATGCGCTGCTTGAGGTGTTCTCCGTGATCGAGGAGCTCACCGACTTCCACGATGCCCTGGCCGTCTCTACGCCGGGCTATGGCGCCACCGCCGAAGCCCTGTTCAAGATGACGCTCGGCAACCGCATCGGCGTGACCCTGAACAACAGCATCGCCGTGGACGACCTGTTCACCCCGGCATACGGTTCGTTCATCGTCGAGCTGGCGGACGATGCCAAGCTTCCGGCCGTCTCCAATTTGGTCGAGATCGGCGAAATCGGCACCACCACCTCCGAGTACGTGTTCAAGGCCGCCGGCGAGACGCTGGACCTGGACGCTGTGCAGGAAGCTTGGGAGTCCGGCATCGAATCCGTGTTCCCATACCGTTCCAAGGGCGAGGACAAGGGCGCGACCGTCGAGACCATCGACTTCCACGCGCCGAAGAAGACCGTGTACGTCGGCTCTTCCGTGGCCAAGCCGCATGTGGTGATCCCGGTGTTCCCGGGCAACAACTGCGAGTATGATTCCGCCGCCGCCTTCGAGCGCGCCGGCACCGACGTGACCACGCTGATCATCAACAACCTGACGCCGGCCGCCGTCGCCGAATCCACGCAGGCGTTGGTCGATGAGATCAACAAGAGCCAGATCGTGATGATCCCGGGCGGCTTCTCCGGCGGCGACGAGCCGGACGGTTCCGCCAAGTTCATCACCGCGTTCTTCCGCGCGCCGGCCGTCACCGAGGCCGTGCGTGACCTGCTGAAGAACCGCGATGGTCTGATGCTCGGCATCTGCAATGGCTTCCAGGCGCTCGTCAAGCTGGGTCTGGTGCCGTACGGCGACATCGTGCCGATGACCGACGCCTGTCCGACGCTGACCTTCAACACCATCGGCCGCCACCAGAGCCGACTGGTCCGCACGCGCGTGGCCTCCGACCTCTCACCGTGGCTGTCCAAGACTTCGGTCGGCGACATCCACACCGTGGCCATCTCCCACGGCGAGGGCCGCTTCGTGGCCTCCGACGAGGTGCTCGCCCAACTCAGGGCCAACGGCCAGATTGCCACGCAGTACGTGGACGAGACCGGCACCCCCGGCATGGATCTGGACGTGAACCCGAACGGCTCGCTGCTCGCCATCGAGGGCATCACCAGCCCGGACGGCCGCGTGTTTGGCAAGATGGGTCACTCGGAGCGTTCCGGCAACGGCCTGTACGTCAACGTGCCCGGCAACAAGTACCAGCCGATCTTCGAGGCCGGCGTGGAATACTTCGCCGCCTGATAATCGGCGCGTATCGCGTCTGATACGGCACACAGGGAAGGAACTCTCGGGTTCCTTCCCTTTTTGTTCATGCCGGTCATGGGCTAAGGTTGGGGTGTTCGCACTACCGAATCCGCCGCTGAAAGGACCTGTCGTCATGCCGATCAACGAGGCATTGTTCGCCGCGATGAAGGCCGCCAGCTACATCAAGCCCAACGCGGGCAAGTCGTACAAATTGCAGCGCGTGGCGGAAGAGCTTATCGCCAAGCAGGCACCCGCCAATCCGAAATGCCGTGTCGAGGACGCCTTCGCGCCTATGGCGGATGGATATGCCGTACCATTGCGAGTGTTCACGCCGCTGGTCGCCTATGGAGCGCCCCTGCCCGAAGCCCTGGAGGAATCTTCCGCCAATGGCACGCCAGTGGCCTCGGCAATATCCGCGATTCTGCCCGCCGTATTACCCAAAGTCCTACCCAAAATACCCATCAAGGAAAGCACGTCGAGCGGCAACACCGACGGTATTTCCGGCAATGCCAACACGGAACTTCCCTCAGTCACGCCGCGTGGCACGATCCTGTTTTTCCACGGTGGCGGTTGGACCACAGGCGGCATCAACCTGTACACGCAGGCTTGCGCGCATATGGCCGTACGTCTGCAACGCCGTGTGATCTCGGTCGAGTACCGGCTGGCTCCTGAATACCGCTTCCCTACTGCTGTTGAGAATTGCTATGAAGTGGCCCGGCAGCTGTTTGCTGGGAAATTGCCGATTTCCGGGGTGGGCGGCGGTACTGTTGCCGCCGTTGACCATCACCAGTCGGCTGCGCCGACAGCCCCCGCCGGCGGGGGCGATATATCTGCGACAATCCCAGCACCGGATCCCGACAGCATCGTGCTGTTCGGCGACAGCGCCGGCGGCAATCTTGCGGCCGCCGTCTCGCTCATGGCCCGCGACCGCGGCGAGTTCATGCCGCGCACGCAGATGCTGCTCTACCCGGTAGTCGGCAACGACTACAATCCCGAGACCAGCCCATTCGAATCGGTGCGGACCAACGGCACCGACTACATCCTCACCGCACAGGACATGGCCGACTACATCGACATGTACCGTTCGTCCGTGGCCGACCTGACCAATCCGTATTTCGCGCCGCTCACCGCGTATGACCTGAGCAATCAGCCGCGCACGCTGGTGTTGTCCGCCGAATACTGCCCGCTCAGAGACGAGGACGAAGCGTACGCCCGTCGTCTGCAATTGGTGAACGACAACGTCTCCTGTTACAGGATTCACGATGGCATCCACGGCTACCTACTCAACACGTCGGCCGTGGGACTGGTGGCCACCACCTACCGAATCATCGAGCATTTCCTCGACGGCACACCGCTGGAACCGGCTCCCGGTACCGGCACCACCGCCAACGCACCGGAGGGAGGCGACGCGTGGCAAGACGTACTTGGTACCGACTAGACAACATCGGCAAGTTCTACTCCTCCCAGGCTGGCCGCTCCTCGCAGACCGTGTTCCGCTATTCGGCTGAGCTGGAGGACGACATCGCCCCGGACATCCTGCAGCACGCGCTCGACCATGCCATCGCCCAGTTCCCGAGCTTCAACGTGCACCTGCTCAACGGCATGTTCTGGCATTACCTCGAACAGTCAGACGGCCGGCCGCTGGTGGAGCCGGAACATCTGCCGATATGCTCGCGACTGCATTACGGGCCCAAAAGCATGCTGTTCCGCGTGAGCTATTTCTGCAATCGTGTCAATCTCGAGGTCTCGCACATCATTTCGGACGGTCGCGGCGCCATCAACCTGTTCAAGTCACTGCTGCACGCCTACATCGCCGAGCGGTACGACGTGCCGGGCGTGCCTTCGGATTACGACGGTTCGGATAGCGACAAAGCCGAAAACAGCTTCGACAAATATTACGAGAAAGACAAGGCCGGTGCCGCGCCCGGCACGAAGATCTACCGGCTGTCCGGCCCTATCGACCGGGACGCGCCCACGTTCATGGAATATCATGTCAGCGCCAGCAAGGTGCTTGGTGCAGCACATCAGTGCGGAGTGAGCCTCACCTCCTACCTCATCGCCGCGATACTGTGCGCGATTCGCGACGTCATGCCCTCGCGCGCCCGCAATCGCGCGATTCGCGTGGATATTCCGGTCGACTTGCGCGCGTTCTTCAGGTCGGAGACCGTGCGCAACTTCTACGGCATGACTTACGTGGCGTACACGCCGGCCGATATCGAAGCCGATGAGGACTCCGCGAAAACTTCCGCAACGAGCCCAGACGTGACCGGCAACGGCCAGCAGTCCGCCGCCCGCACCGCGCACGGCAACGGTATGGGTGGGTTGCTGACCGATGAACCGTTGGCCGACATCGCCCGCCATGTGCAGGAGCAGCTCGGCCATGCCACCAGTCGCGAGCGCGTCGAATCGCATATGAACCGCATGATTGCGCTGGAAAAGAATCCGGTGCTGCGTCTCGCGCCCTCCCCTGCCAAGGACTGGGTGCTGGAGCTGGCCCGGTTCATCACCGACCGCGAAACCACGACCACCGTCTCGAACCTTGGCCGAGTCACCTTGGACGAACGACTCGCGCGCCATGTGCGTTCGGTGAGCTTCCTCACCACACCGGCCAGCCTTAATTTCACGGTCTGCTCGTTCGGCGACGACCTGAGCATCGGCATCTCCACCATCTACCATGATCTGAACGTCATCAAGAACCTGTGTCGGATTCTCGCCACGCAGGGCATCAGCGGCCGTATGAACATCGCTGGCGTGCATGTGGAGAAAGGAGCGTCGGCATGAAGCATTGCGATGCCTGCAGCGTCGATTTCACCGGCGATATGGCCCGTTGCCCGCTCTGCCAGAACGAATTGCACGGCGAGGCCTCTCCCGCCGCATTCCCCGCGCAGCAGATCTATCTGCGTCCGAGGCGTCTGACGGTGGAGATCATCACGTTCGTCGCCGGTGCGATCCTGTTGCTGCTCGGGTTCTTCGCCTATCTGTGGTCGTGGCCGGCGCCGATCGTCGGCGCTTCGGCGGCCGCGCTGATCATCAGCGTGTTGTTCGTCAACAGTGCGATTCTGCACGCGCCACGGCCGCTTCGACTCATGTTTCGATATTTCTATATCATGCTGGCGATTGCGCTGGTCTGGTTTGTCGCGACGATGAATCATGTCGTCACCATGTTCGTCATACCGATCACGTGTCTGGTTTCGCTGGTCTTTGACGTGGTGCTGCTTATCGTGCTGCGGACCAAGGCCATTGACCAGTACGCCAAGTATCTGGCGTTCGACATCGTCGCTGGTCTGCTGCCTCTGACGTTCATTCCGCTCGGCTGGGCTCCGTGGGATGTGCTGGTGATGGTCAGCGGGCTGGTCTCCCTGCTGGTGCTGCTCGGCCTGCTCGTCTTCGCCCGCCGTCAGCTCTTCTCGGAATTCGGCAAACAGTTCTCGGCCTGATTGCCTCGTGCGCTCAATCGCCCGATTTAGGATGGAAACCATGAGCGAACATGTGGAGCATGGGTTTGGGCCGGTGTGGGATGGTGAGTCCCGGGCTTTGATTTTGGGATCGATGCCGAGTCCGAAATCCCGAGCGGCGGCGTTTTACTATATGCATCCGCAGAACCGGTTTTGGCCGGTGATGCAGGCGCTGTTTGCCAACTCCGCTGATCCTGCCGACGCTGTCGGCGATTCACCTGAGTCCCGTCGTGCGTTTGCTCTGCGCCACCACATTGCGTTATGGGATGTCATTGCTTCTTGCGATATCACCGGAGCCAGCGATGCCAGCATCCGCAATGCCGCGCCCAACGACTTGACACCAATCTTGCGCGGAGCTCCAATCGCCCACATCTTCACAACCGGCGCGAAATCAGCGCAACTTTACCGCAAACTTATCGAGCCGCGCCTGACCGAAGCCGGTATCGCCATCGGCATGACCCAACTGCCCTCCACCAGCCCAGCCAACGCCTCAATGCGTTTGCCGGACCTTATCACCGCCTATCGCGAAGCTTTTCAAAAGGCAAACGTACTAGAGAATGCGTATTGGAAAAACTAAAAGTAGATACCTAAAAGTATGGCGAGACCATCAATCTCGGACGGCAAACCCAGCATCACGAATCCTATCTTGCATCTCATTGGCAATAGCAATACAGCGCGCCCGCGAAATACCAGCCTTCACACCGACACCAGTCAAATCCGCAACAGTGATGTTCTTCCCCTTTCCGTTCACCGAAGTAGTGTGCTCGCCGTTGATTCCAGGGTTTTCCGTTAAATCATATCCAGGCGACAATCTCCACGCTTGGCGAGAACGATCATAGAGATAAGAGAAATTCTTCGCATGATCGTCGCGGTTTCCGATGAACACGTTAAAGCACATGAGACGGTACAACCGCTCGCACTCCTCTGCGCTGTTGCACACACGCATAGTCAGCCGCATCAATAGTCCGTAATCCAAATTGGGAATACGATGCGACGTTTCCAGCAATCCGCCGGCGGAAATCATATGCACCTTATGTTCGGTGCCATCGTCATCCCGTGTACGGTCAAACCGCCGGACACCGAAATATCCAGAACATTGCGCTGATGCGAACAAACGAGTTTCCGGCATATCAATGCCGCACTCGCGCGCAAGTACAGAAATTTGATACTCCTGTTCTCCGATATTCGCCGAGTCTACGGATGAGGGGAATTTGATAATCCATTCTTCTCCATCAACCTCAGTCAGAATTTTCGGCCGCGCGCCACCGGACGAGCCACCAAGTGCAAAAAGCTGATCCAAATCCTCAGAAAAATCAGTTTCCAGAAGATTCGCGCACTCTCTCGCTATATCGTCCAAGTCGGTAGCTGCAACGCTATTTTCAATAACCGCTGCTGGTTCATATTCCAAGGCTCCCATGCCGCTTGATCCCACAATGGACAGCCTCGTCAAGGTTCCGATAGAGTAAGGGTCTATTCCTCTCTGGCGCAGAAGACGATCCGTGAGCAAACGCCCCCACCCGTCTGGCATACTGTCATCGAACACCCCAAACAAACCATGCAGTGGATCTCTTTTGGCGACAAAGACCCCCTCACGTAATGGCAGACTCAGCGGACTTATGCTGAATCCACTGGACAACCACGAGCTTTCGTACGAGAACGCCACTGTTTTTGCCGGCGACAGCGTCAGCGAGCCAACAATTTCACCATCCAAAAACACCCGTACCCGATCAACCGATAAATCCAACGGTACTGTCTCGCTCATCGCGCTTCCCTCTCCCGCGCAGCAATGACATCATCGATAGTTGCATAGTACGGCTGTGAAAACAGTGTCTCAAAATCCTGCTCGCAACTCAGCACAAACGCGATATTGATGAGCGCCGTCAACGAAATTTCGTGCTGCTGCTCGAACCGTCTGATTGAGCCAAGACTCACACCGGATTTTCTAGCCAGAGCCGTTTGCGATAACTTATGCTCTTTGCGCCTGGCAACCATGCGTTCGGCAATCGCAGCCGAAACATCCCCAGGCATAGGCTCATCTAACAAAGAAAACATACTAATATACTAGCAATTTCGGCCCAAGAAGCCAATAACTACTCATATTTTAGTAGTTATCGATTGCGGCAAGTTGGTCACAGGACTACAACCGGCGTGTCGCAGTAGCCGCCAATTTGCGTCCAAGCGGGGTTGAGCTGCCTCAATAAGAATTGTTAACGCTCACGACTGGCTATGGAAAGACGGCGGTGGCGATTGGTCAGTAAGGAGCACATATGCAGTATCGCAATGTTGGCAAGTCGGGACTGAGGATCAGTGAGGTCGCGCTGGGCAGCTGGGTCACGGATCTCAAGGGCATAGCGGCCGAGGATATGGCCAAGTAGACCGTGAAGCTCGCCTACGATTCCGGCGTCACCTTCTTCGACTGCGCAGACGCCTATTCGGGCGGCGCGGCCGAACGCTTCCTCGGCGAGACGCTGAAGCAGTATGAGAGACCTGGTCGCCCAGGGCAAGGTGCTGTACTACGGCGTCTCCGAAGAGTGGGGTTCGGCTCGCCTCGAGGAAGCCCGGCGCATCATCGACCGCTACAACCTGTACCCGATCACCGTGGTTCAGCCGCAGTACAACCTGAACGACCGTTACATCGAGCACGAGATCATGGGCACCTGCCGCAAGCTCGACATCGGCATCATCACCTTCTCCCCGCTCGCACAGGGTCTGCTGACCGGCAAGTACCGCAAGGGTCAGCCGCTGTCGGCCGGTTCTCGCGCCACGTGGGCTGACGAATCTGAGACCTCCTCCAACGGGAGCGATTGTTAAGCACCGAAATCGGTATCGCCTTGGACTTCGGCCTGAGCGATGGCGGTTTCGGCGTTTTTTGCTGTTTGCTTGATGACTTGGTTGTAACCGGTCAGGGCCGCGAACGGCATGAACTGGGCGGCCCGCTGGTGACGAGACATATGCGGATGCTTGCGTGATTGGTGGTGTGGCAGGTTGATGATGTCGTCGTATGCATGGGTTTCTTGCAGGGTCATGCGCGATGGCCTCCGATCTGACGGTTGCGGTCCTGACCGGTGGCGCCGTCTTCCATATCCATGGCTTTGATGACGGCGTTGCGGCCGAATTTACGTTTCACATCCAGCAGCGCACGCTGGATATCATGCTCTCGAGCCAACGTCTGTGCGGCGGCATCGTCCCCACAAGCCGGCATACGCCCGCTTCCGTCGCCACCGGATTCCGTGCTATCACAGTCATATCGCATATCGCCATCATCACCGAACAAATCAAGCTGCTCATAGCGTTTGCCCGCCGCCAGTTCTTTGGGCGTGGCCACATCATCGGCAACAACTGTGAGTCGACGCACCAGCAACCGCGCATCCACAATACGCTCGTACAGCATGGTCATCGCCTCGCGAATACGTGCGGCAGACGACGTAAAATCGCCCAATCCAATCGACCCCACGGCCGACTTAGGCACCCGACGACCGAAACGGTCAACGGTCACCGGCCCTTGATAGGTCTTTGCCGCGCGTTCGGCGGCACGCCTCATCGCCCGGTCTGCGCATGAATCAAGCTTCGAAGCATCGAGACTGCCAATGTCATAGCCGACCGCCAGTGTCAGCCGATTCGTCATCACCCCCTTATCGACCAAATCGAGGGCGAGCGCATCGGCCATCTCCTTGGCGATCAGCCGAGCCGTATGCCAATCGGCGGGCCCGGTGAGCACCTGCCCGCTGCTGATGCTGTGCGCACCTGGCTCATAGGATCGGATATCCGCGATTTCGCACGGCTCCCAGCCCCACGCATGGTCGATGAGCAGTTCGGCATTCACGCCGAACATGCGATACAGCAGGTCTTCGTTGTAGTAATCCGAAGCACGACCCACCGAACATCGGGCGATATCGCCCATGGTCATCAGTCCGGCATGCTCGAGCTTCTTGGCATAGCCGCGCCCAACCCGCCAAAAATCGGTGAGCGGACGATGATCCCAGAGCAGCCGACGATATGACATTTCATTCAGTTCGGCCACGCGCACGCCGTCCTTGTCGGCGGGCATGTGCTTGGCGACGATATCCATGGCGACTTTGGCCAGATACATGTTGGAGCCGATGCCGGCAGTGGCGGTGATGCCGGTTTCATCGAGAATTTCGCGCACGATGGTTCGCGCCATGGCATGCGGCCCCATACCCAGCGAGCGCAGATATGGCGTGACGTCGATGAACACCTCGTCAATCGAGTAGACATGGATGTGCTCGGGTGCGGCGTATTTGAGGTAGATGCCATATACCTGCCCGCTGACCTCCAAATAGTGCGCCATGCGCGGCTTGGCGATGACCATCGAGGCTTTGAGTCTCGGCGAGCGTTCCAGGTCGCGCGCATCGCAGGACTCCCCGATTAATCGGCCGCCGGGAGCATGGACCGCGCGCTCGATGTTGACTCCATTCAGGCGCTGTTTTACCTCGAATAGCCGCGCACGACCGGGAATGCCATAGTTCTTCAGCGAGGGTGAGACCGCCAAACATATTGTCTTATCGGTGCGGGTTTCATCGGCCACCACCAGATGCGTGGTCAACGGGTCGAGCCCACGAGCCGCGCACTCCACCGAGGCATAGAAGGACTTGAGATCAATGGCAATATAGGTATGCTCGCGTTGCGTCGATACCGTTCCGCTGCCCATCGCCATCACCTCCTTACCACCGCCGGCCCGACCAGCATATCAATACGGTCGAACATTTGTTCGATACAACATGCCTGTTCGAAGCTGCCGAAATCGACGCACGCAACGCGCCCAAGCATGCTCTTCACCCACACCACACGCGCAGCGGCAGAGCAGCGGCAGAGCAGCGGCATGCATGCGTACCATGGGAATATGAAGAAAAGCATTACGGCAGACAGCGATTTTGCGGCGTGGGCGGCAGCCCGATCCCAGAAAACGAATCGATCACTGGCAGGAGCCCGCCTCGCGATTCCGGAGCCGCAGAAGCATGCCGAAATCAAGTCTCAGGCCCAGCAATGGGGCATGACCGTCGAAGATGCCACGATGACCGACGGGCACAGCGAGGAATTCCTATGTGACGGCACACAAAGCATTGATTCCATTGCCGACATGCGCACGGCAAGTGGGCTGGAGGCAATGGAGTACGCGGAACAGCACATGCCGGTATTACGCGACACCATGGATGACCTCACCACCCGCGTCGATTTCTCAGGCACTCGTATTGCCGTCTGCCTGATACTGGAGCCAAAAACCGCGATTCTGCTGCGCAAGCTTAAGGCCGCCGGCGCAATCGTCGGCGTATATTGCGGCCCGGATTCCACGGATCCCCGAGTGGCGGAACAGCTGCGCCGAGAAGGAATCACGGTCGAATCCAGCCGAGCCTGGACCGCGGAACAGGCGCACGAGGCAGCCCTGCGCCTGCTGGACAAGATACAGCCGAACATCATCATCGACGATGGTGCCAGCTTCGCCCGTCTCGCCTCGCTCGAACGCCCCGAGCTCACGGCGAATCTCATTGGAGTGGCCGAGGAAACGACCAGTGGCGTACGCGCGTTCCAGCAGATGCAGGAAGCGGGAGCGCTCACCTACCCGGTCGTAGCCGTTAACGACAGTGTGCTGAAAACCGGATTCGACAACGCCCACGGCACTGGGGAGACATGCGTGACCACCATGCAGCGCATTCTCGGCGAGCATGCATTCGACGGTAAGAACGTCACCGTCATCGGCTACGGCCCGGTCGGCCAAGGCTTCGCACGGCGTATTCGCGCGCTTGGAGCCGAAGTCACCATCTGCGATATCGATCCAGTGGCTTCACTCAAAGCGGTGTTCGACGGCTTCGCCGCACAAGACATTGACGAGGCACTCCCTTGCGCGGATATGGTGGTGTCCGCCACTGGCGTGAGACATACGGTCACACTTGAGCACATGCGCGCAATGCACGAGGGCGCGGCGCTCGCAGTGATCGGCGGCATCGCCAACGAAATCGCCTTGGACGAGGTAAGCGACTTCACCCCACAGGCCAACAGGGACACCGCGCAACTCATTGTTCCCGACGGACCAACGCTCACGCTAATCGCCGACGGCGATGGCGTGAACTACACGGTGGGAGGCGGCAATCCAATCGAGATCATGGATCTGAGCTTCGCCGTACAGGCCAGCGCCGTCGCATATCTTCTGGAACATCGAGGCACACTGGATCACACGCTTATCAGACTTGACGCAGCGACCGACCAGCGCATCGCCGCCAGCGCGCTCAAGGCGCGCGGATACCGAGCCAGCCATGCCGTGGAGGACAACGGCTACGATTGGCGACTGACCAGATTCGCGGAAAACGACCGAGAGAACGCCGACCGATAGCCATAGACACGGCACCGAACACAACGCAGCGAGGAGAATATGACCGACAACACCTGGCCGACCGTCGATACCGAGCTTATCGATGATGTGACACTGTATTCCGCCAAACTCATCATCCCCGTGACGGGCCCCGTCATCATCGATGGCGCAGTTGCCATACATGGCGACCGCGTGGTTCATGTAGGTAAACGCCGCTGGGTGCTGGAGGCGCTGAAGCAGGAAATGACGTCTCACGGCACCATCCGTGAACGGCATTGGGATGGGGTGCTCACCCCCGGATTGGTCAACGCGCACACTCATCTGCAGTACAGCGGCATGGTGCAGGTCGGGCAAGGCACCTACGATCGGTTCCGCGCCTGGGAACTGGCATTCAACGAGGTGTACGCCGAGGCGCAGAAGACCCAGCCATGGAAGCAGTGGGCCGAGGACGGTGCTCGCCAGATGGTCGAATCGGGAACGACGGCCGCCGCAGACATCGTCACCGATCTGGACGCCGCCGGCGCGCTGGCTTCGCAGGGCATGCACGGCATCGCTTATTGGGAGGTAATGGGCTGGCACAATGACGAATGGATGGAAAAGGGCCGCACCGAGCTCATCCGGCAATTGCGCCGGATGAACGAGGAGCAGCTGCCGAACCTCGGCATCAGCCCGCATGCTCCGTATACGCTGGAGTCCGAACCGTTCGTTGATCTTCCCGACATTGCTCGTCAGCTGAACATGCGACTGCATATCCATCTGGCGGAGACCCCGCTCGAGGCCGGCACTTATCCGCCGGTGCTCACCACTTATTCGGCGTCCGACTGGCGTGACCACGATTGGGAAAGCTACCGGCAGCTCAAGGACGTGGGCAAAGGTGCCTCCGCCATCCAGTTCGTCGATCAGCTTGGCTCGCTTGGCCCGGATGTGCACATTGCACACGGCGTGTGGGCCAATGGCGAGGATCGGCGTATTCTACGTCAGCGCGGCGTGGGCGTGGCCTTGTGCCCCCGATCGAATCGCATTACCAACACCGGCAAAGATGCACCGGTGCGCGAATACCTCGAGGAAGGTAATCTGGTCAGCGTGGGCACCGATTCGCTCTCCAGCACGACGACCCTCGATCTGCTTGATGACGTGTCGACGCTTTACGACCTGGCCCGCGAACAAGGCTATGCCAGCGACGATCTGACACATCGCCTGATTCGTATGATGACGCTGGGCGGTGCCGCCTCCATGGGTATGCACGTGGGCCGAAACCGCATTGGACAGATCAACGCGGGCGCATTGGCTGATTTCGCGTTCTTCGACATCCCCGTCGACACATCATCTCCGGCCGGCATCGAAGAAACGCTGGAAACACTGGTGAAGCACGGCGCAGGCACGAACCGAGCCACGGTGATATCCGGGCGCGAAGCCTACAACAACGTTTGGTGACACCGCTGACCCGACCTGATATCAAGAAGCCAAAAACCAGCAAACCCGCCAAGAACAGGAGATCTCATTATGAGCGTCGCTTTGCAAGACATGAGTCCATACGCCCGGTCCATAGTGGAACGCCTTGGACTGGAAGCCCACCCCGAAGGCGGCTGGTACACGCGTGACTGGCAATCCCCGCACACAGATGAGGCCTCAGGCCGACCGCTATCGTCACTGATTTACTTCCTGCTGCCCGAGGGAGATGCCAGCACCTGGCATAAGGTCGATGCGGATGAGGTCTGGCTGTGGCATGGCCCGGCATCGGTCAAGCTGGAACTCGGCGGCAGCGGCGAGACTCCGGAATCCGACGAATCCAAGCGAACCGTAATCACCCTGGGTTCCGGCATCACCACCGATCAGGCCGACGTAACCGTATCGGGACATGCGGTCGTACCGGCTGGCGTCTGGCAGCGCACAGTGCCTGGCCAGGGCGATGCGCTGGTCTCCTGTGTGGTCAGTCCGGGATTCGTATTCGACGGCTTCACACTCGAACAGTGAACGCCATTTCGCTCTGCGCCAATATGAGATATTCGTTCGCTTACGCGCCAGATTGCGCGGCTCTAGCCGGCCATAAGCAATGGAGATAACCAGCATCCGAGAATATCGCTGTTTTGTAGTAACCCAATAGCCATACAATTGGCGCGCATGCATCAAGCACGACTTTGAACCGTGTGCATGACGAACACTTGAGGAGAGGAAGCCCATGTTCAATAAGCAACACATCGTCCGTACCATTGCGTCCACCGCCAGCATCCTGGCTCTGTCGTTCACCGCAGCCTGCGGTTCCGGCCAGTCCACCGCATCCAATTCCGCCGATTCGAACGACATCACCCAGCAGACGTACAAGCCGGGCAAGCTGACCATCGCCACCGGACAGCCGGCCTACGAGCCGTGGGTTATGAACGACAAGCCGGAAAGCGGTGAGGGCTACGAGGCGGCCGTCGCCTACGCAGTGGCCGACAAGCTCGGTTTCAAGAAGAGCGACGTGGTGTGGACCCGCACCGCATTCGACACCGCCATCGCTCCCGGCGCCAAGGACTGGGATCTCAACATCCAGCAGTTCGGCATCACCGACGAGCGCAAGAAGGCCGTTGACTTCTCGTCCAGCTACTACAACGACAGCCAGTCCGTCGTGGTCAAGAAAGACAGCAAGTTCACCAACGCCACCAAGGTATCCGATCTGAAGGATGCGACCGTGGGCGTCATGGTCGGCACCCTTGCCTACGACTACGCCAAGGCGAACATCAAGGACGACATCCAGACGTTCAATGATGATGCCGCACTGGCTCAGGCACTTGACGCCGGTCAAATCGACGCACTGGTCACCAGCACCGTGGAATGCGTGTACATGGTGCAGTCCGAGCAGGTCAAGGACGCCAAGGTGCTCGGCCGTCTGCCTGACTCCGAAGACAAGAGCGGCATGGGCATCGTGCTGCCGAAGGATTCCAAGCTAACTGCAGCCGTGACCAAGGCAGTGGATGACCTGAACGCCGACGGCACCATCAAGAAGCTTCAGGACAAGTGGCTGGCCGAGTACACCACCGACCTGACCGAACTGAAGAAGTAAGTGGAGTAGGCTCACATCATAAGGTCACAACACCTTGGCCGGGCGCTGCGGAAATTTTCCTGTGACACCCGGCCATTCCGGCATTCAGGAAGCGAGCGACATTCATCACATGACCGCAGCACCAACCGAAACCAGGCAGCACAATGCCCCTGACGGACACGAGGTAAGTCAGGTCGAGCTCAAACGACGCCAATATCGTGTTCATCAGCAAATTCAATCGACGATTACCAGTCTGATCAGCACCATTGTGTTCGTTGTGGTCATCGTCATCGGCCTGAAGCTCTCCCCCGGCTGGCCACGAGTCAAGGAGACCTTCTTCTCCGGCGAATACTTCGTCAAATCGTTTCCCCATGTGCTTGACGGCCTATGGCTCAACATCCGCGTTCTGCTCGTCGCAGTGGTCGGCGTGGCGATTCTAAGCACGCTGATCGCATTGGTGCGCACCAGCCGCTCCCCTATTCTGTTCCCGCTGCGTATCCTGGCATTGATCTACACGACTGTGATGCGCGGCGTGCCTATTATCGTCGTGCTGTATCTAATCGGTTTCGGCATTCCCGGCCTAGGCTTGTTCGGCCGTATCGATCCCTCGGTACTCGGCACCATTGCAGTGGTAATGGGATACAGCGCCTACGTCTCCGAGGTGCTGCGTGCCGGTTTTAACGACGTACATCCTTCTCAGCGAGCCTCGGCCCGCTCGTTGGGCCTGACCTCCGGCCAGACGACCCGACTGATCGTCATTCCTCAGGCATTGCGCAAAGTCGCGCCCGCACTGATGAATGACTTCATCTCCATGCAAAAGGACGTCGGCCTGATTTCCGTGCTGGGTGCGGTGGATGCCGTGCGCGCCGCACAGATCGACGTGGCCAGCACCTACAACTTCACGCCGTATGTGGTCGCCAGCCTGCTGTTCATCCTGATGAGCGTGCCGTTCATCCTGCTGAACGACTGGTACACGGAACGCCTGCGTAAACGCGAACTCAGCGGAGGAACGGTATGAGCGAAATAACCAATATCAACACCGAGGCGAGTGACTCCCCCGTGAGCAACAAGACGGTGCTGCGTCTTGATGACGTGCGCAAATCCTTTGGAAACACGCAGGTGCTGCGTGGCATTTCCTTTGACATTCACCAACATGAGGTGGTGGCTTTGCTGGGGCCTTCCGGTTCGGGCAAATCCACATTGATGAAATGCGTCAACCTGCTTGAACAGGTCGATGACGGCCAGATTTGGCTGGGCAATACCGATATCACCGACCCGCGTGCCGACCAGGACAAGATTCGCGCACGTATCGGCGTGGTGTTCCAGCAGTTCAACCTCTTCCCCCACATGTCGGTGCTCAGGAACGTGACCCTTGCCGCAATCAAGGTTCACCACTGGAGCAAGGATCGCGCCGAAACCCGCGCTATGGAACTGCTTGAACGCATCGGCATGCGCGATAAAGCCAGCGCCTACCCTGATCAGCTCTCTGGCGGCCAGCAGCAGCGCGTGGCGATTGCGCGCGCACTGATGACCGACCCGGAACTGCTGCTGCTTGACGAGATCACATCTGCTCTTGATCCGATGCTGGTCGGCGAAGTGCTCAACATGGTTGCCGAGTTAAAGGCCCAAGGCACCACAATCCTCATGGCCACGCACGAAATGAGCTTCGCCCACGACGCGGCCGACCGCATCGTACTGCTCCGTCACGGCGTCATCGCCGAGAACGGCACACCCGCCGAGGTGATGGACGAGTCGCAGGATCCCGAGACCATCGAGTTTTTCAGCCATTTCAGGCACTGAGACGAAGCCGAAGAACAAGCACCGGATTCATACGCCGAAAGGCCAAAATACTAAACCACTATTCATACTCCACTGATCTGGTGCTTAAACCGCGTCCGCGAACCCCAACAAGTTCCACCACCACCCCACAACACGCGATGTAGCCGCCGATTGGTAGGGTTGACAGATAGTTAATCCCCTGTTTGAAAAAGGAGCTTTGGCTTGTCGGCTGAACTCGAAGACATTCACGAGGAATGTGGCATCTTCGGCGTGTGGGGCCACCCTGACGCCGCCCGACTCACCTATTTCGGCCTGCACGCGCTGCAGCATCGCGGTCAGGAAGGCGCAGGTATCGTCTCCAACGATAACGGCCATCTGACCGGCCATCGCGGACTCGGCCTGCTCACCCAGGTGTTCAGCGACGAGCGCGAAATCGAACGACTCAAGGGCGATCGCGCCATCGGCCACGTGCGCTACGCCACGGCCGGCTCGGGCACCACGGACAACATCCAACCGTTCATCTTCCGCTTCCACGACGGCGACGTGGCCCTGTGCCACAACGGCAACCTGACGAACTGCCCGTCGCTGCGCCGCAAGCTGGAGGACGAGGGCGCGATCTTCCACTCGAACTCCGACACCGAAGTCCTGATGCACCTCATCCGCCGTTCCCTGCAGCGCACCTTTATGGACAAGCTCAAGGAGGCGCTCAACACCGTGCACGGCGGCTTCGCCTACCTGCTCATGACCGAGGACGCGATGATCGGCGCGCTCGATCCGAACGGCTTCCGTCCGCTCTCCCTCGGCAAGATGAAGAACGGCGCCTACGTGCTCGCCTCCGAGACCTGCGCCCTCGACGTGGTCGGCGCCGAACTGGTGCGCAACATTCGCCCCGGCGAAATCGTGGTGGTCAACGACCACGGCTACAGGATCGTGCAGTACACCAACAACACGCAGCTGGCCATCTGCTCGATGGAATACATCTACTTCGCCCGTCCGGATTCCGACATCTACGGCGTCAACGTGCACTCCGCCCGCAAGCGCATGGGCGCGCGTCTGGCGCAGGAATCCCCGGTCGAGGCCGATATGGTCATCGGCGTGCCGAACTCCTCCCTGTCCGCGGCGTCCGGCTACGCGGAGGCCGCCGGGCTACCCAACGAGATGGGCCTGATCAAGAACCAGTACGTGGCCCGTACGTTCATCCAGCCCACACAGGAATTGCGCGAGCAGGGCGTGCGCATGAAGCTGTCCGCCGTGCGCGGCGTGGTCAAAGGCAAGCGGGTGGTCGTCATCGACGATTCGATCGTGCGCGGCACCACCTCCAAGCGCATCGTCCAGTTGCTGCGCGAGGCCGGCGCCGCCGAAGTGCACATGCGCATCAGCTCGCCGCCACTCAAATACCCGTGCTTCTACGGCATCGACATCTCCACCACCAAGGAGCTCATCGCCGCCGAGAAAAGCGTCGAGGAGATCCGCGAATACATCGGTGCCGACTCGCTGGCCTACCTGTCGCTGGACGGTCTGGTTGAGTCGATTGGCCTGAACGCCGACGCCCCTTACGGAGGCCTGTGCGTCGCCTACTTCAATGGCGACTACCCCACCGCGCTCGACGACTACGAGACCGACTTCCTGAAATCCCTCACGCCCGAAGACCGCGTGCGCCTGCCCGAATTCGCGCTGTACAAGAGCAAGTACATCGGCAACGAATACAACACCGTGCAGCCGGAAGCCGAATAGCTCACCACCAATCCACTCAATAACAATTCTTTGAACCAGAGGCGCTTGCCTCCCCTCAGTCGGCTTTGCCGACAGCCCCCCCTCCAGAGGGGAGCCAAAATAAGTAGAAAGGCCAACCAAATGCCAAAAGCATATGAGAACGCCGGCGTGAGCGTCGAAGCCGGGTACGAAGTCGTCAAGCGTATCAAGTCGCACGTGGCCCGCACGAACCGCCCTGGCGTAGTTGGCGGTATCGGCGGTTTCGGCGGTCTGTTCGACCTGGCCTCCCTGGGATACAAGGAGCCGGTTCTCATCTCCGGCACCGACGGCGTGGGCACCAAGCTCATGGTCGCCAAGCTGGCCAACAAGCACAACACCATCGGCATCGACTGCGTGGCCATGTGCGTCAACGACATCGCCGCCCAGGGAGCCGAGCCGTTGTTCTTCCTTGACTACATCGCCTGCGGCAAGAACGACCCGGCACTGCTTGAGCAGGTCGTGGCCGGTGTGGCCGACGGCTGTGTACAGGCCGGTTCCGCGCTGGTCGGCGGCGAAACCGCCGAAATGCCGGGCATGTACGACGAGGACGAGTACGATCTCGCCGGATTCTCGGTCGGCGTTGCCGAAAAGTCCGCCATCGTGGACGGTTCCACCATCGTTGAAGGCGACGTGCTCATCGGCCTGCCCTCCACCGGCGTACACTCCAACGGCTTCTCCCTGGTGCGCAAGGCCCTGTTCGAGCAGGCTGGCTACACCGTGGACACCAAGCTCGACGAGCTGGGCGGCGAAAAGCTCGGCGACGTGTTGCTCACCCCCACCAAGATCTACGTCAAGGCCCTCTCCCCGCTGTTCAAGGCGGGCGTGGTCAAGGGCGTGGCCCACATCACTGGCGGCGGCTTCATCGAGAACATCCCGCGCATGATCCCGGACGGCCTGGCCGCCGAGATCGAGCTCGGCACCTGGCCTGTGCTCCCGATCTTCGACGTGCTGGAGAAGGCTGGCAACATCGATCACAAGGAGATGTACAACATCTTCAACATGGGCATCGGCATGGTGCTGGCCATCGACCCCGCTCGCAAGGACGAGGCGCTGAAGCTGCTCTCCGACAACAACGAGCCCGCCTACGTGCTCGGCCAGATCACTGCCGACACCACCGGCACGCAAATCGTACTGAAGTAACTCGCTTTCCGCAGGAAAGGAACAACATGGGTCAGAAAGTATTGGTTATCGGCTCCGGTGCGCGTGAGCACACCATTGCCCACACGCTGCTCAAAGCGCCGAGCGTCGATGAGGTCACCGTGGCGCCCGGCAATCCGGGCATGGTCAGGGACGGCATCCACATCACGCAGCTGAGCCAGTCGAACCACGCCGCACTTATCGAATTCGTGAAGAATAATGGCTATGACTGGGTGTTCGTAGGCCCGGAAGTCCCGCTGATCGAAGGCATCGTGGACGATTTCGCCGCCGCGGGCATCAAGGCGTTCGGCCCCTCCAAGGCCGCCGCCCAGATCGAAGGCTCCAAGAACTTTGCCAAGCAGCTCATGGAGCGTCATGACATCCCGACCGCCCACTACCGGACTTTCATCGATCTGGAGATGGCGCAGGCATACGTGCACGAGCATGGCGCCCCGATCGTCATCAAGGCCGACGGACTGGCCGCCGGCAAGGGCGTGACCGTGGCCATGGACGAGCACACCGCCCAGCGCGCGCTCGAGGACATCTTCATCGACCACCGCTTCGGCGTCGCCGGCGCCAAGGTCGTCATCGAGGATTTCCTGGAAGGTCAGGAGTTCTCCCTGATGAGTTTCGTCAACGGCACCGATTTCTGGCCGATGCCGATCTCCCAGGATCACAAGCGCGCCCATGACGGCGACGAGGGCCCGAACACCGGCGGCATGGGTGCCTACAGCCCGGTGCCGCAGATTCCGCAGTCCGTGGTCGACGAGGCCATCGAGAAAATCGTGCGCCCCACCGTCGAAGGCATGGTCGAGGAAGGCACGCCGTTCACCGGCATCCTGTACGCCGGCCTGATCGCCACCGCCGACGGCCCGAAGGTCATCGAATTCAACGCCCGTTTCGGCGACCCGGAAACCGAAGTCGTGCTCCCGAAGCTCACCTCCGACCTCGGTGCCGGCATCTCCGCCATTCTCGACGGCGAAACCCCCGAATTCACGTGGAATGAGTCCAACGCCACCCTCGGCGTGGTCATCGCCTCCAACGGCTACCCGGAGAATGTCATCAAGGGTGCCCGTGTGCCCGAAATCGAGGTCGACGAGAATTCGCATGTCTACTATGCCGGCGTCACCTCCGACGACAAGGGTGGTCTGATTGCCAACTCCGGCCGTGTCCTGCTCGTCGAAACCTCCGCCCCGGACATCAAGTCCGCCCAAGACAAGGTCTACGCGATCATCGACAAGCTCGAGCTGCGCGGACTGTTCTACCGCCACGACATCGGCTTCAAAGCCCTGAAGTAACAGAAGCGGCGCATCTGCCGCATATTTTTGGCCCGGTGGCCATGTCAATCGATTGACGTGGCTACCGGGCCAGATTTTTCTGTCCCGGTAGCCGATTTCGGCTCTTTTTCGCAAACCAGGACAGTTGAACACCTCGAATATAGGAATATTTGGAATTCCCTTCCATGCAAAACCGCACTATTCCGCCATTTTCGTAATACGCGGACGATACTTTCGGCGTCAGTTTTGTCCCGGTAAGCAGAAAATGACTCGAAATCAAATACCAGGACAGAAAAATCTGGCCCGGTACACGAATCAATCGATTGACGTGGCTGCCGGGACAGCGAACGTCACTATGACAACGCCATCACCCAATATCAGCGAGCGATATCACGCTAGCTGAATTTGGTGATGATGTTGAACAGTTTGGCCTTGGCTTCATTGAAGGGCGGGTACACGAGGCGCAGAGTGTCGGGGAACTGCGGCTTGGTAACCACGGTTTTGACGTGGCTGAACGTGCGGAAGCCTTCTTTGCCGCGGTAGGCGCCGATACCGGAATCGCCCACACCGCCGAACGGCAGTCGGCTGGAAAGCAGATGGCCCAACGGCAGCGAGTATCCAAGAGCACCGGAACTGGTCTGACGTTCGAAAGTCAGCCGCACCTCGTGATCGCGCGAGAACACGTACGCAGCCAACGGTCGAGAGCGCTTGTTGATGAATCGGATTGCGGACTCGGCATCCTCGACCACCAGAATCGGCAGAATCGGCCCGAAAATCTCCTCCTTCATTACCGGCGCATCTGGCGACGTGCCGTACAGTACGGTGGGCGCGATATATCGGGCGGCGCGATCGACCTTGCCGCCGCAAACGATTCGACCGGCCGGGTCGAACACGCCGGGCACCTTGTGAATCTCGCTCGGCTCGACAGCGGCCGAGGCAGTCGCATCACTATCAGCGGCTGCCGTATTCGAACCGGCCGCCGGCTTCGCCGCATTGTTCGCGCTACCGGCACCGCCACCGGCAGTCTCCCCCGCGCTTCCGCGTCCGGCAGCCACGACATTGAAGCGCCGCCCGACCATATCCATGGCCGCGCCTACCGCCGATGCCACCTGCACCAGCGGCGAGCTCGGCTCCTCAGGCGGCACGGTGCCGACGGGCAATAGCTTGCACAGTCGTTCAAAATGACGATCGTTGATAATACGACCAAAATCAGGCGAGGCTTTCGGATCTTCACCATAGAATTCGGTGATGGCTACGGCGATACGTTCGGCCAGAGCCTCGGCCACATCCGGCGTGGCAAGCACATAGTCGGGTGCCACACAGGTCTGTCCGGCATTGGTGAACTTGCCCCATGCGATACGTCGTGCAGCTACATTGATATCCGCCGTACGGTCTACGAAACACGGTGATTTGCCGCCAAGTTCCAGCGTGACCGGCGTCAGGTGCTTGGCCGCCGCCCGCATGACGATTTTGCCGACGTGGCCGCCGCCGGTGTAGAAGATATGGTTAAACTGGCACTTCAGCAGTTCGCCGGTTTCCTTGGGCCCGCCTTCGACCACGCGCACGGCCTCGGGGTCAAGGTACTGCGGCACGAGTTCGGCGATAAGACGCGAGGTATTCGGCGAAAGCTCGGAGGGTTTCAGACAGATGGCATTGCCTGCGGCTAGCGCGTCGGCCATGGGCTCCAGAGCCAACAGCACCGAGTAGTTCCATGGCGAGATGATGAGTACCACGCCTTTGGGTTCGGCGATCGTCCAGCCGGCGGCGGGCTGCAGCATCCAATGCATTGCCTTGGGATGGCGAGCGGCCCATAAACCGAGCCGATTACGGACGAACTTCGCCTCGCTGGCCACCAGATTGAGCTCCATCAGTATGGTTTCCGCCGCGGGTTTGCCCAAATCGGCCATGGCCGCGGATGCGAAGGCGTCGCGGTTGTCGGTCACCAGCCGGCATAATGCGTCCAGCTGCGCCCGCCGCCAGGCCAACGGTCTCGTGCGGCCTGATTCATAGGCGTGACGTAGCCGGGTGAATTCCACATTGACCATGACGCTTCCTTCCCACACACCCCCGGAATGGTCTTCCCGGGTGCCGACCTACCCATCGTACGTCATCGCGCCCGCGTCCCGCCGTCGCGCCGGCGCGCGCCGCCCGGGTTTACGGCAACGTCATGAAATCAGTGTCTTTGAGGTAGTTTTTGCCGGCAGTGATGTCGTATTGGATGAGCTTGTAGTCGGCAAGCAGCTGCTTGGTTTCCTTGTCGAAGTCATCGGTGGACATCGGGTTGCCGTTCTGATCAAGGTAGATGTTCTGGCCTTCGGGGATGCGGTCCCAGCCTTGGATCTTGTTGACCACGGGCGGTTCCATGGCGGCGATCTTGGAATGCATCTCGGTCAGGAACGCCAGATACGGGCTGACCTTGGCGTTCATGTGATCGGCGGCCTGCGCCACGAAGAAGTTCGGCGAGGAGTAGGCTGCATCACTTGCTTTATTGCCTTGGGAACCAGAGACCTTGTTCGACCAGATGAAGTAATCGGTCAGGTGCAGGGCCAGGGAGTTATTGTCATCCTCGCTGGCGGACGAGTAGATGCCCGGCAAGTGGTCGCCATAGAACACCACGGTGACGGGCTTATCCAGCGCATCCAGTTCATTCAGGAACTCCTGAGTGGCCTGATCAGTAATCTCCACACCCTTTTGATAGGTCTCAATCGACTGCTGTTCATCATCACCCAGCGGCGTACCCGTGGTGGATTCGGCGGTGTAGTCGTTATTCTCATACCACTCGTGGTAGGGCATGTGATTCTGCATGGTAATGATCTGGATAAATTTGTTCGTCTTGCCGGACTTGATGCCTTCCAGCGCAGAATCATAGGAAGACTTATCAGAAACGTACGGCGACTCGTCGATCTTGTCCTGATACTTGATCACGTCCGGACCGGTCAACGTGTAGAAGTGCGAGAAGCCGAACTTCTTGTAGTTCGTGGCACGCGAGTACATGCTGGATTCGTACGGATGATAGCCGAGCGAGTTGGCGGGCGCGCCCCACATCTGGTTGATGGTGGGGGTCCAATGCTGGCTCGGGACCAGCTGCTGGTACGGGCTGGACAGGGAGGAATCGAAATTGGCCATGCTCAGGCCGGAAAGTCCCATGTATTCGAGGTTGGCCGTACCGCCGCCGTAGCCGGAGGAGAGCATCAGGCCGGAGGTGGTGCCCGCCTTGATCTTGCGGATGTTGGGCATCGAATCCTTGCTGGTCTTCAGTCCCGGCACGCGGCTCGGGTCGGAGAAGGATTCGGACAGCACGTACACCACTGTCGAATCAGTAAGATTATTGGTGCGGGAGGCGTTGATCATCTCCGTTTTCTTCTGGTAGCGAGCGGCGACCTTCTTCATGGTCTCCTCGGAGTAGTTGCTCGGCTCGTCCATGATCTTCGGGTTGAGCTGGCGGGTAAAGGCTACGAGCGGACCGTTGCGCTGCGCGTCATACACGGAATCCCACATGGATGGCGTGTCTCCCAAGGCGCGGGAGAACTTGTTGGCCAGCGAAGCGGTGGTGCTCACATGCATGCAGTACAACGCGAACACCAGAATCGGCAGCAGCAACAGGATCAGACGGGACGTGAGGTTCAGGCGGCGATCATCCGTTTGAATCATGCGGCCTTTGCGCCCGTCGGCGTACCGCAGCGCCAATACCGGGACGAGCAGCACGGCGAACACGGCGAGCGCGATGAGGATGGTCACGTGCGCGCCGGCCGGGGCGAAGGTGAGCATGTTGCCGGTATTGGAGCCGAGGAACCCGAGATCGGCGGGCAGGATGGCCTCGTAGCGGATCTCGATTTTGAAATGCTCGATGACGGCCACGATGATCCCGGCCGCGAGCATCACGATGCTCGACGCCCAGAACCGGTTGAGCAGCATCAGGAGCATAAGGTACGGCAGCGCGACAAGTATCACATTGAGCACGAACACGAAATTGCCGTCGGTCCACATCTTGCTCACGAAGCCGAATCCGACGGTCGGGCTGGACAGCTGCACGCGGGTGGAGCTAGACGAAACGCCCACTTCGAGCGCCGTCACGACGATGATGTCGAAGATAACGAAGAGCACGCCGTACACCCAGCCGGGGAAGGGCTTGTGGGGGTGCTGGGGCGTGACTTCATTGGCTTCGGCCTTTTTGGCCCAAAGCTTAAAATGGGGTTTCACTGTGGTGGTACTACTAGTGTTCTCGCTCATTCGCCTGTTTCCGTATGTGACTTTTCAAGTGCATATTGTTGCCACTGAACTTTGGAAAATCCATAGTTCCACTATTTTCTTACCGTTTCCTAACTATTCACCCTAACGCAAAGGGTGCCTCGGGACATCCCCGAAGCACCCTGATATATAAGGAGCCTTCCCTGATAGCGAAGTGTTCTGTTCTCCCCTAGACAACGCCTCGCTATCTGACTTGGCTATTTCCCTTATCGCTGTTGCGGATTGCCGGCTACTGCCGCATTACTTCACGGCGGCGGCGAACTGGTCGACCAGCGCGCTCATCCAGTCGAGCAGGTTGGTGTACTGCTTCGGCATCTGCTCGGTGAGCTCCACGATCGGCACGCTGGCGTCCTTGGCGGCACCGGTGATCTGGTCAGTGGTGGAGGTGGCTTCCTGACTGTTGAAGACGAGCATCTTGATGGAGCCAGCCTTCAGGGTGTCCTGGAAGTCCTTGATGTCGGCCGGGGTCGGCTCGCTCTCGTTGGCGGAGGCCTGGGCGTAGCCCTTCGGGGTGGCGTCGGTCATCTTGAGGTCATCGGCCAGGTACCAGGCCACGGATTCGGTGGCGGCGTACGGCAGGCCCTCGGTCTTGGCGGAAGTCTCCTTGATCTTGGACTCAAGCTGGTCTTCCTTGGCGTGCCAATCCTTGTTGAGCTTGGCGTAGTCGTCCTTGTGGCTCGGGTCGGCCTTCTGATAGGCGGCGGTGATGGCGTCGGCGGTGCTGGAGCGCACCTTGGCGGAGAACCAGACGTGCGGGTTGTCGCCTTCCTTGATGCCGGTGGTCTCGGCGGCGGTGACCAGCGTGGCCTTGGTCGACTTGGCGGCCTTGGTGGCCCACGGGTCGTAGTCGGCGCCATTGACTACGGCTACCTTGGCAGTGCCGAACTTGGCGACATCCTGGCTGGTGGGCTCGTAATCGTGCGCCTCGACGTTGGTCTTGGCCATGATGTTGGTGACTTCGACGTTGCTGCCGCCGAGGTCTTCGGCCACGGAACCCCACTGGTTGATGGAGGCGACGACCTCGATCTTGCCGGAAGACGCGGCGCTGCTGGAATCGGACTTGTTGCCGGCGGCATTGCTGGAACCGCAGGCGGCCATCGAGAACAGGGTCGCCGCGGCGGCCGCGATGGCGAGCGCGCGCTTGGCGTTGGACATGATGGACATGATTGGATTTTCCTCTCTAATTCAGCTGTTTGGCTGGGCGATGTTGCTGTTGCTGCATCATCGCCCGGCCACCCACACGACAGAATAACATGTATTGAGAATTATTATCATTTGCATTTACGTCGGCGTGTTGCACGCGCACACCCGCGCTGCCGGCGGAGATCCCGCGCCCCGACGATGACAACGCGGGATCCCGCCGTTTTCGGCAGACGAAACGGCAGTATCCCCGCGTCCGAACGATACCCGCGCGGGGGTTCTGCCATTTAAGGCCTCGGAAACGACAGAAATCCCGCGCCACCTTCGTTCGGACGCGGGGATACTGCCGTTTGCCGCACATGTCACAACGGCATCGCGGCACAGACCGACGCCTGCACCAGGTCGACGAGCCCCACGGTGTGGGCATCCTCACAGACCAGCGCATCACGCAAGGCGATTGCACGGATGATGTCGCGGCAGGCGCACTCCCTGTCTGTATCCAAATGGCGTGCCAGGCAACCGGCACCAATGACCGGCAATTCGAGCACGCACGAGGCCTCACGGATCAGGCGGGAGACCACTACGCCGGTCGAACGCTCGTCATAGACGCCGTTCTCCTCGCCCATGCCGTACAGGCACAAACGGTCGTCGTCAAAGAATCGCTCTTCGAATTCGTCAAGGCCTACGGCATTGGCCACCGCACCCACGAACATCGACTCACCCCACTCGTTGAGACGGAAGGAATCGACCAGATACTGCGCGACCGGCGTGGCCTCAAGGCCCACAGGCAGCGAGACCAGAAACGCGCCGGCCCGCCCTTGCAGCGATCCGAGCGTCCGTTCAAGGTCATGTTTGACCGTGCAGCTCATGCAGCACCCCTCGAGCCCGAACGAATCGGACTCGCCGAACACCACCCCGCTTGCCTGGGGCTTCGCGACGCTGCGCACGATATCGAGACCGGATTCCACGGCTTCGTTCGGGCGCACGTCATAAGCAATCGAGCATACGGACGGGAAGGAATCGACCAACGAGAACGCCACGGAGTCCAGGCTCAGGCGGTCGGCGCCGGTGAGCAGCACCACGGGCGTGCGCCCCTCCGCGTTTCCCTGTGATTGCAATTCCGGATGAATCATGACAGCCTTTCTGATTTGATAATGGTTATCATTATGATATAGTTGCAGGCATGTCCAAAACATGTCAAATTCTGGGAACACGCGCCGGGGTCGGCAACCGCGTCTCCCACTCGCACAGGAAAACACGCCGAACCTTCGCCCCGAACCTGCAGTCCAAGCGGTACTGGGTGCCGTCCTTGCAGCGGCACGTCACGCTTACCGTGAGCGCCAAGGGCATCAAGACCATCGACCGCATCGGCATCGAGGCGGCGATCGCCCGCATCCGCCGCGATCAGAACGTCAACTGAACCGGCCACGGCATCACCCCCATGCTCGGGCAGTCAGTAGGCCCGCCACTGTGCCGGCGCGTAACCGCGCAACAAACCGCGCTAACGAGCTGCATCACCCACATGGCACCGCGACGTACGCGACATACGTGACATAACAGCGTGACACCCACACATAGAAAGCACCACTCATGGCAAGCAAATCCTCCGCAATCCGCCCGGTCATCACCCTGAAGTCCACGGCCGGCACCGGATTCACCTACACCACCACCAAGAATCGTCGTAATACGCCGGACCGTCTTGAGCTCACCAAGTTCGATCCGGTAGTCCGCAAACGGGTGCTCTTCCGAGAGACCCGCTAATCCATCTGTTCGTTCATTGGACACCAGTCGCGAGGCGAGGAAGAGGCTTAAGCACCCGCCGAAATCGTTTCCTTGTTGGCATTCCGGCGGTTTCCTCTATCACCATTTCATGAACTCATCTTCCGAACCTTGCGGCATGCGCCCAATGAACGAATGCACTCGTCCCAGCTCCGGCCGGCGCGATTCCCGCGCCCCGGAGCCTTATCAAGGAGCCGGACATGGCCAAAACCAGTAAGATCAACCGACAATTGCAGCGCGAACGCATGGTCGCCAAGTATGCCGAACGCCGCGCCGAATACAAGCGCGACAGCGTCAACCCTCATCTGACCGCCGAAGAACGCGCCGAGGCGATGCGCAAGCTGCAGGCCCTCCCCCGCGACGCCAGCCCCACCCGTCTGCGCAACCGCGATTCCATCGACGGCCGCCCGCGCGCCTACAACCGCAAGTTCGGCCTGTCACGTATCAATCTGCGTGAGAAGGCACACAAGGGCAAACTGCCCGGCGTGGTGAAATCCAGCTGGTGATCGGGCCGGCACAACCGGCCGTCAGGCCGTCTCAGGCCATCTCAATTCACCGGATTCCACCCGCGCGTCCGACGCCATTCTCATCCATATCACCACACAACACCACACAACCAAAGGTCCATAACCATGCAAGAGGGCATCCACCCCGAATACGGCCCCGTGGTCTTCTATGACCGCTCCGCCGACAAGTACTTCCTCACCAAGTCCACACTGGTGGCCAAGGCCGTAAACCTGCCGACCATCGACTGGGAGGACGGCAACACCTACCCGATCGTCAATGTGGAGGTGTCCAGCTACAGCCACCCGTTCTACACCGGCAAGAATGTGGTGATCGACGCCGCCGGTCAGGTGCAGAAGTTCAACGCTCGTTACGGGCGCAAGTAATTCGCCGCACATTCCGCAAAGACCGTAAGACAAGAAGAAAGGAACGGACATGAAGGTCAAGGCATCGGTCCGCTCATTGGCCCGCAAGGATGGCTCCTATGTCGTCCGCCGGCGCGGCCATCTGTATGTAATCAACAAGAAGAACCCCCACTGGAAGGCGAGGCAAGGCTGATGGCACTGCCCAAGTACAAGGCGTCCCGAGCAAACACGCATTCGCGCCGAGCCAACTGGAAGGCCAAGGTGCCTCAGCTGGCCACGGTCAGAACGCCTGAAGGCGAAGTGGTTCAGGTTCCGCAGAATCTGGCCGCAGCCGTACGAAAGGGGTATATGAAGCCATAACCAACATCGTGGATTCCGCAATCCATCAAGTCTCGTAACAACAACTCGACGGTCCGCTCCACAGGCCGGCGGCGTACGTTCTTTCTCCCATTTCCTTCCGTATGCCGTCACCTGCCGGGGCGAACCGCCGTTTTATGAGGCCACCGCATCCGATCTGGCCAAGCTCGCCAAGGCAGACATCGCGGTGCTCAACGGCGCCGGCTACGACGGCTGGGCGGAAAAGGCGCAGCTTGACAAGAAACGCCAGACCATCGTGAACGCGGGCGGCCTCATGGGCGTCACCGCCACCGACGAGCACGAGCATTCCCACGACCACGCCGAGGGCGAAGAAGGCCGCCATCACCACCATGGTGCTACGAACCCGCACCTGTGGTTCAGCCCGGAAGCCGTGCTGAAGGCCGCCGAAGCCATCAACGCCGTCTACGCGGACAAGGCCGGGGCCGGTTCTGCCACCGCCGCCACCGTGCAACGTCACTTCAACGACAGGAAGAAACCCTCAAGGAAATGGACAACTGGCCCACGTATTACCCGGCATCCATGAGCAAGGAGGAAGTGGCCACCGAGATGCTGGCCCACCGATTCGCCATCGGCCCAGGCAACCATGTGCAAAGTTCCCCGCATATCGATGTGTACCATCGGTATGCGGGGAACTCGCATATTATCTCGACCACTATCATGCGTACAGTGCTAATATGACGGCGATATGGCAGGTGATATTCGCATGAAAGAACCTCGCACGCAGCGCACGGAACAGGTGAACACCGCGCAACAGGACCATTCGGCGAACTATCTGTTTCTGATTATCGGCACGCCGCTGGTGGCGTTCCTGATTGCGGCTTCCGCGATGCTCGAGTCGCGTGGGTTTCCGGTTCCGCTGGTGCGTATCGGCACCGGTGCCGCGGGGCTTATCCTGCAGGCGATTCCGTTCATGCTGCTGGGCGCGATGATGTCGGCCGCGGTCAGCACGTTCGTCAGCGCCGATTTTCTGGCCCGCCACATACCGAAATCGTTGGCCGGCGGACTGGCCGCGGCATTGGTGGCCGGTCTGTGCCTACCGGTGTGCGATTGCATGGTGGTGCCTACGTTCGCGAATCTGATGCGCAAACGCCTGCCGCTGCCGTGTGCGGTGACGTTTCTGTGCGCGGTGCCGGTGATGAACCCGATGGCGATATGGTCCACATGGTTCGCATTCACCGACAAACCATGGATGGTGGCGGCCCGCATGGGGTTGGGCATGGTAGTGGCGATAGTCGCGGGGGTGTCGTTCGCGGTGTGGCCGCTCCGCTCCCCTGCGGTGCGCGAGAGGCCGCTGACGATTGGGCGGTCGTTGGTTTGCGAGGATTGTGCAGGGGCGACGGGTGATTCGCCTGAGAGCCACCCAGTCGGGCTTTGTCGACAGCCCCGCCGGCGGGGCACGGGGCGCGGATTGGAGCGGTTCACGCATTTCATTCGGCATACGCATGACGACTTTATGCGGATGATGCCGATTCTGCTGCTCGGCACGATCATTGCCTCCATCATGCGCACCGCATTGTCGTCGTTGACCAACGGTTCAAGCACGCTCGATGACGCTGGTGCCATCGTGCTGATTCTGGCGGCGATGGGACTGGCGTTCCTGTGTTCGCTGTGCTCTACGTCCGATGCGGTGATCGCCGCCAGCATGATTGGCGCGCTGCCGGTCTCCGCCATGCTTGCCTTCCTGGTCTTCGGCCCGATGCTCGACCTCAAGAACACGCTGATGCTGGCCACGGAATGCCGGCCACGGTTCATCATCCGGTTCATCGCGACCGTGGCGGCGGCCTGCTTCCTCGCCGCGATTGCCGCCCATCTGGTGATGGGAGCGTAGCCATGAAGCGCAAAGTCACACTCCCCGACCGCGTGGAGGCGCTGTGTTTCGCGGCACTGGGCGCGGCCATCGCCTATGCAGCGGTGGGCGGATCATACACCACGCTGACCACGCCGCGTTCGCTGCCGTATCTCATCATCGGTGCGGTACTGCTGTTCGTGCTGGCGACCGCAGCATGGCTCGGACTGTTCCACGCCACGGAGCGTTCGGTTTTACGGTTCCTGATCGCCTTGATTATTCCGGCGCTGCTGATCGCCGTGCCGTTCCAGCCCAGCAACGGCAGCGGCGGCTTCGACGAGTACGCCGGCGGCCGCGCTATCGTCATTCCCCGCAGCTCGCACAAGCCCGATGGCTCCTCGCAGCTGCACGGACTCGACACGGCGAACAAGACCCTGACCATCAGCGACGACGAATTCGGCTCATGGTTCGAGCAGATCGACCATAATCCGCAGCGTTACGTCGGTTACCATGTGCAGGTCACCGGGTTTGTGAGCAAGTCGCGTACGTTCGACGCGGACGAGTTCGAGCTGTCCCGCCAGTTCATGTCCTGCTGCATTCTCGATATGACCCCATTCGGGTTCATAGCCAGCTCCGGCAAGGCCGGCACCCCGCACAATCACGACTGGGTCACCGTCGACGCCGTCATCAAGCAGGGCGCCTACGGCTCCGCCGGCCACGAGCGCCAAGGCCTGATACTGCAGGTCCGGTCGGTCAGCAAAGCCGCAGCCGCCCCGACCGGCTACTTCTACTGGCAGTAAATGACGCGTCTCCCGAAATGGAAAGCACTGCGCTGCGCCATGACTCGCCCCATATCGGCAGAAATCTCGCGTTACAACGAAAGGTACGCGGGGCTCTGCCTTTATAGGGCTCAAAACTGGCAGAAATCCCGCGCAGGCCTCGTTGAAACGCGGGATTTCTGCCAGTTGATTCAAATCATGTGACAACATGCCGGGCATCTGATTTGCTTTATTAACGATAATGAATATCATTTGTTAACAGAAAGGGGCAGAACGTCATGAGCATCGAGCAAACCGCGACCACTCGGCGCGTGACGCGACCCCGACTCCTCATCACCCAGGTCCTGGCGGAACTATCCCGATTCGCCACGGCCCAGGAAATCACCGACATCCTGCGCGAGCGCGGCACGCGCATCGGCACGGCCACCGCCTACCGCAATGTGCAGATGATGGCCTCCCAAGGCGAGCTCGACGTAATCCACGTCAACGGCGAGGCCCTCTACCGCGAGTGCTCGGACCAGCATCACCACCATCACATCGTATGCCACGAATGCGGGCGGACCATCGAAATCGAGATTCCCAGACTTGAGCAGTGGATCGACAAAGCCGCCAAGCAGTTGAAGTACCAGACCATCGCCCACGAACTGGAGATTTTCGACCTGTGCCCCAAGTGTGCGGCGAAGCATGCCATCGAACCGCCTCTCAGCGTCGGCACCTCACCAAAGGATGGACCACTGACGACACCAGACGATACTGGCCGTCGGCGCTCGAACAAATAATGGCGCAGTCCCGACGCTACTGGCCTTCAGCATCGGTGCCCTTCCAATCCTTGGCGCAATAGCGACGATATAAGCTCCACTCGCATCGTTAGATTGCCAACGCTTGGCGCAGCACCGACGCCAGACACGCTCATCGTCGTCGTTCCACCAATATTTGGATTGGTACCGCCACCACCTATACCAGGCGTCGGCACTCGGCCAACAATCGGCCCGTTACCGACACAAAACTGCATGAGGTCTCATTGCTCTTAATAGCAGCAATGGGCCTGATAATCACTTTCACCAACTTTCGCCGCTGCCGTCTGCCGCCCTACAGTCACAGACGAACAAACGCTGAGAGGAACAACAATGACTATCAAGACCATCGATGAGCATGCTTACGAGATCGTTACCGAAGAGGGCACCTTCGCCGTCTGCAAGGACACGCTGGCCAAGTTCGACGCCACCAAGCACGAGCACGGCGTGGCCGCCTGTGGCCGCTGCGGCTGCTGCTTCACCGGCGACTGCTGCGACGACACCGGCTGCGAGCACAACCACACCGAAGAGTGCGGGGGCAAGGCTTGCCTGCACGCTTGCCACGAGAACCGCGAAGGCCACGAATGCGCCTTCTGCCACCTCGCCTTCGACACCAACGAGAAGTGCCACGATGAGATCCTGGCCGACCTCAAGGAACTCAAGGCCGAGCTGGCTGTCTGAGTTTTAGGTTTCCGATTTCTCCTGCGGATTGGCTCCTCTCAGGGAGGGGAGCCAAATTCCGACACGAACCACCGCGCTTACCGTATGATGTCTACGGGCGCGGTGGTTTTGTTTTTCTCGATGATGGCGCAGATTTGCTCGGGTGCCTCCTTGCAGCCGCGCCGGATCCATAGCCAAATAATCGATGAGACGGCGGAGACCAGAATTTCCAGCGCATAGTCGCGCGGAATGCCGCTGTAGCTCAGCTCGGCACCCACACGGGCCGCCTGCCCAAGCAGCATCTGCTTCAACACATCCTTGACCCGGTCATACATCTGCATATCGTTGCCCGAACGGGACAGTGCGTCGAAGAACGCATACTCACGCTTGACATAGCGCAACGCCTCGGCTTCGTGTTCCAGTTCTACAATCTGGTGGCCAACCTCACGGCCAAGGAGAACGTGGAGCTCGCCTCCGAAATCATGAAAGACGCGCAGGAACCGACCCAAGCGCTTATCGACGTGGGGCTTCAGGACCGTATCAACAACTTCCCCGCGCAGCTTTCGGGCGGCGGACAGCGGCGCGTGGCCATCGCCCGAGCGGTGGCCACGAACCCGAAGATTCTGCTGTGCGACGAGCCGACTGGCGCTCTGGACTACAACACCGGCAAGCAGGTGCTGCAGATTCTGCAGGATCAGAGCCGTAAGAAGGGTGCGACCGTGGTCATTGTGACGCACAATTCCGCCATCGCGCCGATTGCCGACCGCGTGATCCACATGCATGACGCGCGCGTCAAATCGATCGAAGTGAACGAGCACCCGATGGATATCAAGGATCTGGAGTGGTAAGCAGTATGACCGATCTCAACGATTTCACCGAAACGACCAACCTTACGCCCGCGACCGACTCCGCAGCCGATTCCGCCGCAAATTCAGCAAACGACTCCTATACCGCGCCCGGCAGAACGCCCCACGCGCACAAGGCCAAGCGCAACCGCCGATGCAACGGGTCATTCCATAAGCGCATGCTATGGAAAGACACCCGCGTCACCATGGCCAAATCCAAGGGTCGATTCGCCTCCATCGTGAGCCTGATGACGCTTGGCTCCTTTGCGCTCGTAGGCCTGTTCGTCACCGGCCCGGACATGCAAATAACCGGCACCGACTTCTTTAATCAGAACAATCTCGCTGACATAACCGTCATCAGCGATTATGGCCTGACCAAAGCTGACGAAAACATTATTCGCAGCGCGCCGAAGTGGCCAAGGCGATGAAGGGCGGGGCCGTCTCCGAGTCCGCGCCGATCTACTACGAGGAGATGTCGAAAGTGGCCGGCAAGGAGAACGACAAACAGTCGATTACCCTGATCGCCACTGATGACGCCTACAATTTCGGCGACTACATCACCCTGCGTTCGCGCACCGGGCACAAGCCGCAGGTGCTCACCGACCGTGGTGCGATCATCTCCGAACGTATGGCGGAGATGATGGACGCCAAGGTAGGCGACACGATTACCGTCACCGATTCGAGCGGCACCGAGCGCAAGGTGCGCGTGGACGGCATCACCGAAATGCATATCGGGCATTTCATGTTCATGACTTCGGGTGGCTATAAGCACGTGTTCGGCGAACAGTACCAGTCGAACGCCTATATGGTGAGGCTCAAGAACCATGAGACCTCCAATGTGGAGTCGCGTAGCGCCAAGCTCATAAAGTTGGACGGCGCGAAGGGCATTGTGCAGAACACGACTTCGAAGAAACAGGTGGCCACAATCGTCGACTTGCCGGATCAGATCATGGAAGTGCTGATTCTCGCGGCTGAGCTGCTGGCCGTGGTGATCCTCTACAATCTGACGAATCTCAACGTCTCCGAACGTATCCGCGAACTGCCGACCATCAAGGTGCTCGGCGGACTCGGCGTGCTGGTCTACCGGCGGTTGAAGACGGTCGACATGCTCGGCGCCCTGAAGTCGGTGGAATAGCAGCGGAATAGCAAATGGGATCGGCTTTGAAGCCGATCCCATTCAATTATTCGCTCACTGCTTTCTGAGCCTTCTGCGCTTTCTGCTCCTTTTGGCAATCAGGGCATAGTCCGAAGACCTCCAGGGTGTGGGATTCGACGGTGAAGCCGTGGCCGTCGGCCACTTTGCGCAGCCAAGCCTCGCTGGGCGGGTCGATTTCCACGGTTTTGCCGCACCGCTTGCACACCAAGTGGTGGTGATGTCCGTCGTCGCCGCATAGGCGGAACAGCTGCTGGCCGTCCAGGCGGATCGTGTCGGCGGCACCGGCATCGGCCAAGGCGTTGAGCTGGCGGTACACGGTGGCCAAGCCGATTTTCGAGCCTTCGTCCTCCAGCCTGCGGTGCAGGTCCTGAGCGGAGATGAACTCCTCACAGTCGGCCAAGGCGGCGCGAATCGCGTCCTTCTGCTTGGTCTGGCGTTCGATATGTTCAACCATTGATAAGGTCACGCCTTCTTTTTCAGGTCGTCCCAGCAGCCGGTGGCCTCAAGGTCAGCAACCGTGGCATCAGGGTTGTCGGTGAGCACGGTGATGTGGCCCATCTTGCGGTCGTGGCGCACTTCGGCCTTGCCGTAGTCGTGCACATTCCACTCCGGGTGGGTGGCGATCAGCGCGCGCGTCGGCTCCACATGCTGGCCGAGTACGTTGACCATCACGGCCGGCGAGAGCAGCTTGGGCTTGGGCATGGGCCAGCCGGCGATGCCGCGGATGTGGGCGTCGAACTGGTCCATCGAGCAGGCCTCGATGGTGTAGTGGCCGGAGTTGTGCGGGCGCGGGGCGAGCTCGTTGACGATGACCTGATCGTCCTTGGTGATGAACAGTTCGATGGCCAGCGTGCCAGCCAGTTCGAAGCCCTTGGCCAAGCGAATCGCCAGTTCATGCGCTTCGCGAGCCACATGTTCGGACACTTCAGCGGGGGCGATGGTCATGTGCAGGATGTTGTTGCGGTGCTCGTTACGCACGATGGGGAAGGTGACGAAGTCCTTGCCGTTGCCGGAGACCAGGATCGAAGCCTCGAATGCGAAGTCGACGAAGCCTTCCAGGATGCTCGGCGGGAAGCCGCCACCACGGTCGGAACGGGAGCGGATCTTCTCCAAGTCGGCGTCGGAACGCAGCACGAGCTGACCGTGGCCGTCGTAGCCGCCGGACACGGTCTTCAGCACGGCCGGATAATGAATATCATCCAATGCGGCGTCAAGCTCATCGAAGTTGTTGACAGCGCGCCACGGTGCGGTGGCGGTGCCGTGGTCGTTGATGAACTGCTTCTCGTGCACGCGGTGCTGGGTCACGCGCAGCAGGTCAGTGCCCTGCGGGGTGGCGGTGATGCCGCGCACCTCGTCGATGGCATCGGCGTCCACGTTCTCGAACTCGTAGGTGAGCACGTCGGACTGCACGGCCAGATCATGGATGGCGGTTTTGTCATCGTATTCGGCGGTGATCTGGAAGTCGGCCACCTGACCGGTCGGGCAGTTCGGCGTCGGGTCAAGCACGCCGACGCGGAAGCCCATGTAGCGGGCGGACAAAGCCATCATGCGGCCGAGCTGGCCGCCGCCGATGATGCCGATGGTCGATCCCGGCATCAGCATCGAAACACGACCGCCTGTTTCCTCAGACAAGCTGGGCATTGGATTCAGCCACCTTTTCTTTCAGTTCGTTACGGTAATCCTCAAGCTTGTCGGCCAGTTCGGGCTCGAAGGCGGAGAGCATCTGCACGGCGAGCAGGCCGGCGTTGGTGGCACCGGAGTTGCCGACGGCGGTGGTGGCCACCGGAATGCCGCCGGGCATCTGCACGATGGACAGCAGCGAATCCCAGCCGGACAGGGCGTGGGAGCGCACGGGCACGCCGATTACGGGCAGTGTGGTCTGTGCGGCGATCATGCCCGGCAGGTGGGCGGCACCGCCGGCACCGGCGATAATGACCTTCAGGCCATTGGCGCGGGCGTTGTGCGCGAACTCGGCCATGAGCTCGGGCGTGCGGTGCGCGGAGATGACCTGCTTGCGGTAGGCGACGCCGAACTGGTCGAGAATATCGCAGGCGCGCTTCATGGTCTCCCAGTCGCTGGCCGATCCCATGACCACTGCGACTTCGGGCTTGGATTCATTTGCCATTATCATTTACTCCCTAGTTATTGAGAATAAGGCCCACTGTACGCTTGGGCGCTTACTTCGGCAACGCCTTGCGGTTTTCCCGGGTCCGCCCCGCAGACCCGCTCCCCCGGCCCGTGAAGCCGGGCTCCTACAATGCGATGACGATCTTGCCGAACATGTCGCCGGCGATCATCCTGGCGAACGCCTCGGGGGCGGCGTCCAACCCGCTGACCACGGAATCGATCACCGGATGCAGGTCGGCGTGCTCCACGAAGCGCAGCAGCCGGGCGAAATCCTCGCGCGAACCCATGGTGCAGCCCTGCACGCGAATGTCCTGGAAGAACAGTCGCGTGAGCTCCGCACCGGGCTGGTCGCCGGTGGTGGCGCCGCAGATGGCGATGGTGCCGCCGGGACGCACCGACCGCACCGAATGACCCCATGTGGCCGCTCCCACGGACTCGATCACCGCATCGACCTTGCGCGGCAACCGCGCACCGGTCTCCAGCGCGGCCTGCGCGCCAAGTTTCAGCGCTTTGGCGCGCTTGTCCGCGTCGCGCGAGGTGACGAACACCTCCAGACCGGCGGCATGGGCGAGCTGGATGGCCGCAGTGGACACGCCGCCGCCCGCACCCTGAATGAGCACGGAGTCGCCCGGCTTGATGCCGGCGGCATCGAACAACAGCGAGTAGGCGGTCAGCCAGCTGGTGCCGAGTGCGGCCGCCTCAGCCGTGGTGAGGTTTGCGGGCTTGGCGAACACGTTGGCGGACGGCACGGCAGTCTTCTCAGCCATCGTGCCGGGGTATTTCTCGGAGAGGATCGTGCGGCGCTCGCCCGGGGCCACGCCCGCGCCATCGGTGCCGACGAACGTGTACAGCACCACTTCGCTGCCGGCCTTGAGCCCATGCTTGCCGGGGATGTCCTCGTCCAGAATGCCCACGGCATCGGTGCCCAAGATCATCGGCGTCTGTTCGGCGGCGAGACCCACACCCTGTAACGACCAGACGTCGTGATGGTTCACGCTCACCGCACGCACCGAGACGGTCGACCAGAACGGGCGAGCCTGGGGTTCGGGCTGCTCGCCCACCGCCAACGCGGCAAGCGGATCGGCATGGTTGACGGTGGATGCGTATACGGCCTTCATTGCGCGCTCCTTGGTATCAAGGGAATTACCGCATTCATTGTCCCACATCGCGCAGCGAACGAATCACCCATTTACGGAGATGTTGGGGGCATTGCTTCGTCATGTGGACCTCGGACAATGCCGGGCGTTAGCATTCAACTTCGGAAAGATTAGCGAAGGGAGATTCGAGGGTATGCGCAACGCGTCAGGAAACGGATTTGATTCAAGCGATTCCTTCGCCGTCTCCGGCGCCGCCGAGGGGACCGCGCGCCTTCACGACATCCCCCCGAGCATTACCCCTTCCCATGGCGATGACTCCCATCTGCTGAGCCGCATTGCCAGCCCGGCCGATGTCAAGGCCCTTGCCCCCAACGAGCTCGCCGAACTATGCCGCGAGATTCGCGCCACGCTGTTGGCGTATGGCCATCGGCACGGCGGTCATATCGGCTCCAATCTGGGCATGGTGGAGGCCACGGTGGCCCTGCATCGCGTCTTCGACTCGCCGCGCGACCGCATCGTGTTCGACGTGTCCCACCAAAGCTACGTCCACAAGATGCTCACGGGGCGGGCCGGCGCGTATATGGATCCGAACCGTTTCGGCGAGGTGACCGGCTTCACCAACCCCGACGAAAGCGAACACGACCAGTTCGTGCTCGGGCACACCGGCACTTCGATCTCCTTGGCCTGCGGCCTGGCGAAAACCCGCGACATGGAGGGGCCGGACAGCGGCATCGGCAATGTGGTCGCCGTGATCGGGGACGGTTCGCTCAGTTCGGGCGTGGCGTTCGAGGGGCTGAACAACGCGGCCGAGCAAGGCGGCAACCTCATCATCGTGTTCAACGACAACGAGATGTCGATCGCCGGCGATTTCGGCGGCATGTACGGCCCGCTCGCCCGTCTGCGCGCATCCGGCGGCACCGCCCAGCCGAACCTGTTCAACGCGTTCGGCCTGGATTACCGGTACGTGGAATCCGGCAACGATGTTTCCGCGCTGGTCGCGGCTTTCGAGGAAGTGCGCAATATCGACCATCCGGTGGTGGTCCATATCCACACGCTGAAGGGCGCGGGATATGACGGCGCCGGTCACGTGGCCGGCGCATCCTCGGCCTCGGCCGGGAACGTCCATGAGCCGGATCCGGCAGTCTCCGACACCGGCGTGCGCCCCACGAGCAACGTGCTGCACAGCGAACCGTGGCATTCGGATCACTGCAACCTGTCCGATCACGAACCGCATGAGGGCCAGTGCGAGGCCTCGCACTGGCAGAACCCGGATTCGGCCATCGGCAAGGCGGACAATCCGCGCAAACATTACGGCAAGATGGCGATGGCGACCCTCGAGCCCCGATTCGCCGACGAACCGGGGCTGGTGGTCATCTCCCCCGCCACGCCGGGCTCCAACGGCATCACCCACGAATTCCGCGAACGCGCGGGCTCGCATTACGTGGACACGGGCATCACCGAATCGCATGCCGTGGCGTATGCCGCCGGCATCGCGCGGGCGGGCGGCACCCCCGTGGTGGCCACCACGGCGTCCTTCTTCCAACGCGCCTACGACCAGTTCTTCCAGGAGATGAGCCTGAATCGTTCGCGGGTCACGGTGCTTGATTTCCTGGGCGGCGTGTCTGCCTCGGACAATACGCATTCGGGCGCATATGACGTGGCGATGTTCGCCAACATCCCCGGGATCACGATGCTGGCGCCGACCTCGGCCGACGAGTATCTGGCCGACCTCGCGTGGGCCACCGCGCCTTCCGGCGCCACGCACGCCCCCGACGGGCCGGTGGTGATCCGCGTGCCCGGAGAGCCGCTGCTGTCGGCCGAGCGAGACCCGAGTCTGCTGCCGCTGACCGGCGGTCGGTTCGCGGCGCACCCCCGGCCTGCCACAAGGTCCCACGGCGACGACGGAGACCGCGTGCTGGACTGGCGCGTCAACCAGGCCGGGTCGGCGGTCGCGCTCGTAGGCCTGGGCAACGCCTATCCGCTGGCCGAGCAAACGGCCGCCGCGCTGTGCGCGGACCACGGCATCACGGCGACGGTCATCGACCCGCGCCAATGCTCATCACTGGACTGCGCCACCCTGGAATCGTTGCGTGACGGCCACACGCTGGTCGTCACCCTCGAGGATGGTCAGCGCGAAGGCGGCTGGGGCGAGAAGGTGACCGCATACTACGCGAATCATCACGTGTCCGAATGCGGTGCGGCCGGCCACGATCGCAATCCGCGCGTGCTGAACTTCGGCGCGGACAAGGAATTCACCGACCGCGTGCCGCTGGACGCCTTGGACGAGCGGTATGGCCTGACGGTGCATCAGGTGGTCGAAGCGGTCACTCGTTATTTTTGATGGCGTCCAGGGCCGGGATTTTAACGGCTTTATTGGCAGGGCCGAAGCCGAACAGCAAGCCGATCAGCGTGGAAAACAGTACGGCGAACAGGAACAGCCACCACGGAATCACCGAATAACGGGTCACATTCTCGCCACCAACTATCGCCTGCCAGAGTATGGTCCAGATAGATGTTCCGCCACCGGTATGGTCGCCGGAGCCCCCGCCTGCACCGCTGACCATACCGCCAGACATGCCGCCGCTCATGCCGCCCGCATACAACGCGCCGACAACGTTGATGCCCAGCGATATCAGTCCGCTCAGCACGCAGCCGATCAATCCGCCGAAGAATCCGATCGCGCCGGCCTCCGCAAGAAACATGACGCGAATGTCACGAACGTAGCAGCCAAGCGCCTTCATAATGCCGATCTCGCGCGTGCGCTCGGTTACGGACATAACCATTGTGTTGGCGATGCCGATGGCCGCAACCAACAGCGAAACCGCACCGATACCGCCCAGAATCAGCTGAATCGCGCGCGACTGTTCTTCCAACGACTTACGCATGTCTTCATAGGAGGAGGTCTCGTAGCCCAACGCTTTGATCTGTGATTCGACTTCGGGCACGGACTTGAGGTCGGCGGCCTTGACCAGCACTTGATCATAAGCGGTGGCTTTTTTGGCGGCGGCTGGATCGACTTTGGCGGCCAGTTCCTTCAACGCCTGCAAATCCATGACCAGACCGTCGGAGGTGGCATAGCCCTTGTTGTAGTCGCCCGCCACAATGCCGGAAGCCCGCACATCGAGGGTGACGTTTTCCGACTGACCCGCGGCGCTGCCGCCCGCGCTGCCGCCCGCGCCGCCTGTGCCACCGCCTGTGCCGCCACCGCCGCCGGACATGTTCATGGTGTACTGGTCGCCCTGATAATTGGTGCCGGTGGTCAGACTGATTTGCGTGGCGAGCGGGTCGAAGAACGGATCTTCGTCCTGATCTTCCTCGCACTGGCCGGTGGCCTGGTTAAACGTGCATGAGGAATACTGACCGCCACGTGTGCTGGTGCGTTGTTCGCCGTTCTTCAGGGTGTCCATGAAACCATAGGCGAACCATTCGCCGGCAAGCACCTGGTCTTTTTTGACCGGTTTCTCGCCACCGACGAGCTTGTAGCCCATCTGGTCGAGCTGGGTCATGTCGATGCCCATGATCTGCACGTAATCATAGATGTAACGGCCGCCCGCGCCTGCTCTGGCCGTCACGTTATAAGGGAAGTTCATCATCGGCGTCACGCCGGATACGCCGCTCATCGCGCGGAAGGATTCCACGGCCTTGTCGTCGAGCTTGGTATCGCCCATCTCGGACGAACCGCCACCGCCCATCGGACCGGCATAACCGTTGGTGTACACGGTGACGATGGACAAATCGCCCATCGATTTGAGCATCTTCTCGTTCTGCTCGTTAATGCCCTGACCCAAAGAGACCATGAGCACAATCGAGCAGCAGCCGACGATAACGCCCAGCACGGTCAGAATCGTACGGGATTTACGCCGCCATAGGTTTTGTCTGCAAAGCCGCAGTATGTCGCCGAATCGCATGGTCGGGCCTTTCAGGCCTTGTGGGACGGGCCGGCCGGTGAGGCCGGTGAGACTGGTGCGATAGGAGCGGTGTCTGCCGCAGCACCATCCGTCACGCCGGTATCTGTCTTATCATCCTTGCCTTCGGACCAATCATCCCAGTCCTCATCAATATCGTTCTTCTTGGCCTTCTGCTTGCGCCTGCGACGCACGAGCAGCACAATCACCACGATAATGACCACGGCGATCACGACGATGACCACATACACCAGCACCGGCAATCCCTGATTGGCGCTCTGGTCCATGTTCGGATCGGCCATGCCGGAATTATCCATCGGCTGCATATCAGTTACGGGTATGGTGAGCGGGAATTCCTTGGTTTTGGTCTGTCCGTCGGAATCCTCATACGTGACCTTGAGCGTGGTCTTCAGCTCGCCTGACGCGTGCGGCGTGAATGCGTAACCAATCGTGCCGGTGGCGCCGGAAGCCACATTGCCCACGTACTGGGTTTTCATCGTGGCATCGAAACCTTCGCCCTCCATCGTGGCCTCGACGTTGGCGATATCGCCTTTGCCCTTGTTCACATATTCCATCGTGACCGTGTTTTCCTGGCCGGCGATCACCTGGTCGGGCACTACGGGATCACTGATTTCGAACCGGTCAGGCTGACTGATCGGCACGGAAATCTTGACGTCGGACTGGCTTGAGGAGCGGGCGCCGGCGTCCACATACTCGTATCGGAAGTTCACGGTCACGGGCTGCGCGCCGCTTTTCGCGGAGGCGAGCGCCTGCATGGGCACGGTCTGCGTCATCGCGTACCCGGCCCACAGCGCGTCGACGTAGAACGTGTTCGTGCCGCCCGCGATGGCGAATCCCTCCGCGCCATCCACGGTGACGACCATGTTCGTCACCGCCACCTGTCCCTTGTTCTGGAAGGTGAAGTCGAGGTTGAACTTGGATCCGGCGGCCACGGAATCACCGCCATACGCGAAGTTGGTGATGATGATGTTGGGCACCGGTCCGGCGAGCGGCGTGGCGCCGCCGTCGCTTCCCTGGGCGGCGCCTCCCGCGTCCGCGCCATCGACCGCATACGCCTGGCGCGGCAGGGAGACGACGGTGAGCGTCAGCGCGAGTGAGGACAGCAACGCCACGATGATGGCGATGGTGCGGCGGGTGAGATGCTTCATCGGTCTGCTCCTTGCATGCCTTGGCTGGATGATGCGGATGATGCGGATGGGCGGGGAGGAGGGGATCCGGCACCGAGGAGCCGGTCGCCGGTGATGCGCCCATCGAGCAAGGTGACGATGCGATCGGCGTATGAGGCCATCTGCGGATCATGGGTGACCAGCACGATGGTCTGGTTGAAGTCATGGGCGAATGCGCAGATCATCGTCATGACCTCGGTTTTGGTTCTGGAGTCGAGGTTGCCGGTCGGCTCATCGGCGAACACCACCTCGGGCTTGGTCACAAACGCCCGGGCGATGCCGACGCGCTGCTGTTGGCCGCCCGACATCTGGCGCGGGTAATGGCTGAGACGATGGCCGAGCCCGACTCGTTTGAGTACGCCACGCGCCGCACGTTCGCGCTGCTCCTTGGGCACGCCGTGGAACATCAGCGGCATTGCCACGTTTTCCAGCGCGGTCAGATTGGGTAGCAGGTTGTACGACTGGAATACGAAGCCGAGATGCTTCTGGCGGAAAGCCGCCAGCTCACGCTCGTCGAGTTTGCTGACGGGCACGCCGCCGATGCGCACGCCGCCGCGCGTCGGTTTTTCCATGCCGGCCAACTGGTTGAGCAGCGTGGATTTGCCGGAGCCGGACTCGCCGAAAATGCAGCAGATCTGGCCTTGCGGAATACTGAGATTGACACGGTCAAGCGCCACCACCGTCTCATCCTCGACGGGGTATTCCTTGCGTAGGTTTCTTACCTCGATGATTGCTCGCGGCACGGGCCCTTCTTCCTTCGTTCGTCGCCATTGGCGGACGCGCGATAGCTGGTTATTATCCAGCACATCTCAAATCAGAGTATAGCCGTTATGCAGGAGCCGCACCCCTTAAGGGTGTTCCCGGATGGCAGTGATAAGCATATAACCGCTGATCTCAAGGTCGACGGTTCAGGCTCCAGACGGACCCAGACCGGCATAACGCCCAAAAGCCCCTGGCCCCCACAAACGATGAGGAACCAAGGGCTTATTACATCGTGACCCCGGACGGGCTCGAACCGTCGACCTTGAGATTAGAAGTCACATGCTCTATCCAGCTGAGCTACGGGGCCAAACTCATGTAAGTCTAGCCGTAGGGGTGTAAAACACCTCGGCGTAACGTCGGCTTGCACCGGTACCATCGGCGATATGGGGACAACGGAGAGCAACATAGATCACGCCGCATCGGGCCAGACCGTCGCAGGCGATAGTGGTGAGCTCACTTTCACATACGCACAGGGTCGTTTTGCCAGTGAAGGCAGGGATTGGGAAAGCCCGGTTGTGACCAACATGACTGCATCCGTCTCTGCCGATGCCGGTAATGCCCTCGCCGGCAGCATCATCAACACCGGCTCCAACAACACTTTCACCAGCACCACCGAATCGTCGCTTGCCACCCTGCTGTCCGACCAATGCCCGTTCGTTATCAAGGCCACCATTTTCGAGGGCAATGGCAAAAACGCCATTCGCGAACGTCACACATTCACCGGCTCGGTGCTGCGCCAGCTCGACCAAGCCAGCGCCCTGCTGAACGGCATCAACGAATCCGGCCAACACCCGGCCATAGCCCTGCGCGAAGCATTGGTCAACGCACTGGAACATCGCGATTACACGTACTCCGGCCCCACACTGATCAATATCTTCGATTCCCGCTTGGAGATCGTGTCGCTCGGCGGCCTGACCGATGGTTTGGAAATCAATGATCTACTCAACGGCGTATGCCAGCCACGCACCCCGCGTTTGGCTGAATTGTTCGCCGATCTGGGCCTCTGCGAGAACTGCGGTACCGGCATTCAACGCATTATGGACGCCTACGCGCAGAGCGCGGTCAGTCCGCAACTGCGCGTGGGCCCCACTTCGGTGGCAATGGTGCTGCCCATCCCGGTATCGGCCGAGGCCGCATCCTCGCATCGAACCGATACCGATGCATCCGCCGCGCCCAGCACCACTGACGAGGCGCAGCGCGCCAAAATGTACTCATTCCCCACGATTCAGCGCATGACGGATAACGCCGCAGATGCTTTGGCCGGCGCACGCATCATCGGCTGCGCGCCATTGCAGACACTGATTCTCGGCAGCGGATTCGGCGAGCGCCCGGACGGTGACGATCAGGTCAGTACCCGCCCGCTCGATACGGCAACGCTGGAACCGTCGCCTCAAACGTTGGAGCAGTTCACGCTCAATTTCCTCGCGTTCCGCGGCGTGAAGCTCAGCCGTAAAACCATGCAGAAAGCGCTTGGTCTGAACAAGGATCAGATGACGCAGCTCTTGGACCAGCTGGAGTTGAGCGGCAAGATCGAACGTCATACACACGCCAAGTCCACTACGTATTCGCTGGCACATGCCTCAGGACGGTAGCGACCAGGGCGACAACGACCAAATCGTCAACAACCCAAGCAGCAACGACCAGAGCAATACAGCCCAAGGCTCGATAAAGCAGCAGCTCAGTTCTCGAATACGCGATCGCGAATCATGCGACCGGATTCGTCGAGCGCGGTGGAGAACCGGCCGTAGTCGGACAGAATCACGCCCATGTACAGCATGTCCACGAGCGCGGTATCGGCCACGCACGAAAAAATCGCATTGCCATAAATCGTATGCGAGTCACGACCCGTCAGCAACGTCACGTCGGCCCAGCTGGCCAGCGGCGCGCCGATGGCATTGGTAATGGCGATGGTTTTCGCACCATGCGATTTCGCCAATCGCAACGCTTTGACCGTATCCGCCGAACTGCCCGAATGAGAGAAGGCAACGGCCACAGCGCCATGGGTCAGGTGCCCGGCACCGATCTGCTGCAGGTAAGCGTCAGTATTGAGACGGCACGTCAGTCCCAGGTAGCCGAGCTTGGTGAACAGATCCATCGCCGGTGTCAACGAGTTCTCCACGCCGAAAATGTCGATGAACTCCGATTCGGCGAGTAGGGCGACCGCTTTGCGATAGGCCTTGGGGTCCAACGCACTGTGCAGCTCATCGATCAGCGCCTTCGCGCCATCGGCCGCTTTGCCGGGAATCTCATCCTCGCCATCCCACGGATTCAGATCGAATCCATCCAACGGATTGAAGGTCACTTTGTGCTCGGCGGCCGGATGGCGCAACACGTACCGCAGTTCACGGTAACCGCCGAAGCCGAGCTTGCGGGCGAACCGAATCACCGTCGGCTGGCTGACGTGGGCGATGTCGGCCATCTGACCGACGGTCAGGTCGGCCGCCTCCTCGATATGATCCCGAATATACTGGGCCACGGCGCGCTCCGCCGGACGCAGCGACGGATACACGTGGTCGATGCGCTCGCGTATTCCCACCGAGGACTGCACAGCCACGCTCCTAGTCGCCCGTATTTTCCATTCCCGTTTCGAGGGTACCGGCTGTATACCGGCGAACAGTCGACTTGGATTGACCGCAACATGAACGGTGAGCGAACTCTTCCGTTTACCTTTCCGCTCCATTCCCTCTACAATCGAAACCATGGTGCGGATTAGCGTGGGAAGCCCCACCCATCACACAAGCGGGCGACTGTACGGCGTGTTCCTCGAGGATATCAACCATGGTGCGGATGGCGGGCTGAACGCCAACATGGTGAACAACTACAGTTTTGACGGCGTCTATCTCGACCATCACACGTGGCGTATGGCCGGCGCCGAACGATGGCGCACACAGGCCGATTCCCTGCGTTTCTGGGATTTCATCAACTGTTCCGCCGCCAGCCTCGGCAGTGAGATACGCGGGATTCACGGCCAGCGGGTGACCACCGACTGTCCCGCCCCGCCAATTCACGCACATAGCCGATACGCTCGCATCACGTCCGATGTTCCTTCCGAAACCGGCCCTGCATATCTGGAAAACCTCGGCTATAACGGAGGCGGCGCCAACGGGGGCGAGCCCGCGTTCTCCATCGTCGCCGACCACACCTATTCCGTCAGTCTCGCGGTACGTCCGGTTCATGGGCGGGCCGAGCTGTCCGTCGGCGTGGTCGATAGGTATGGCCTGCCGCTCACCAGTATCACTCGATTGTCGTATATCGTGGACTCCGATCCGCTTGACGGTACGGAAGAGACCGGTCTGAGGCAGGACGATGGGGCCGATGCGCAGGATTCCGGCGTTTCGATCAGTCCGGATTCGTCGGATGATGCCATCGTCATCGGTCGTGACGGCTGGTACCGGTTCAACGCCGACGTAACCGGCCTGAACACCGATTACGGCAAGCTGCGTATCACCATTGACGCCGGCGAACGCACCACGTTCGATCTTGATCTGGTGCAGTTCATGGATGCGGACCATTGGGGCGCGGGCGACCCGAAATGGCGTTACGGCAAGCTGCGCCGCGATTTGGTGGAGACCATTCAGGCGTTGCATCCAGCGTTTCTGCGATTCCCCGGCGGCTGCATTGTCGAAGGTGTGACGCCCGGCAATGAATATCGCTGGAAGGATACCGTCGGCTCTCTGGCCGCGCGACGCCAACAGTATTCGATGTGGTCGTTCAAGATGCCGGATGGTTCCAGCTATTCGCAGAGCTACCAGATCGGTTTCTACGAATATTTCTGCCTGTGCGAGGACCTCAAGGCCAAGCCGCTGCCTACCCTGTTCGCCGGCATCGCATGCCAGTCGCCCGGCCGCGATCCGCGCCACATGGACATCAATTCGGCAACCTTCCGCAACAATGTTATTCAGGACTACCTGGACCTCATCGAATTCGCGAATGGCGATCCGGAGTCCAGCTCGTGGGCCGCGGTCCGGCGTGATATGGGCCATCCAGAACCGTTCGGCCTGGACATGATCGGCGTGGGCAACGAAAACTTCGGGGCTGACTACGTGGCCAAGTTTGACATGATCAGCGAGGCCATTCACGAACGATACCCGGATATGCTGTGTGTGATGAGCGCCGGACTGTTCCCCTTCCAGCCGGCGATGAAGCGCATCTGGGACCATGCGCGAGCGTTGGCCGCAGCCGATTCCGGGGCACATGATTCCGCCACCAGTGACGCGATTATCGTCGACGAGCATTCCTACCACTCCCCCGAATGGTTTGCATCACAAGCGTCACGATTCGATCCTTACCCGCGTTGCGGCGCCGGCGTCTATTTCGGCGAATATTCAGCCAACGGCTATTTTGCCGGCCAACCACAGACCGAACAAGGCGCGAACACGTGGAAGTCGGCACTCGGCGAGGCCGCGTTCCTGACCGGTTGCGAGCGCAATTCCGACGTGGTGCGCATGACCTCCTATGCGCCGCTGCTCGCGCATATCCCGGCTAAGGGGTGGGCGCAGAATCTTATCGAATTCAATCCGGCGCATGTGAACCCCACGGTGAATTATGAGGTGGAGCGGCTGTTTTCCACGCATCTGGGCGACACGACGTATGCCGTATCCATCAAGCAGACCGCGTCACGCCCCACCAAACATCTGTATGTCAGCGCCACCGGGCATGACGGGGATGACGCCTGCCGTTACATCAAAATCGTCAATACCTCCGATTCCCCGGTGGATGTGACGTTGGAAATCGCGCGCGGACTGGCCGGGCTGGGCACCTCGCCATCGCGACCGGTGCGTTTGGAGGTGACGACGTTAAGCGCCAGTCCGACGGCGAAGACCACTATCGGATACCGCGGCGAGGCTTCGGGAGCGATTGTGCCGGAACGTCGGGCTTACACATTGCCGTCGCCGTCTTCATTGCTGGCGATGAAGATCAAGCCGTACAGCGTCACGCTGGCGGTTTCGCGCTGATTGGCATCGGCCATTAGGCCGATTCCTTTGCCGTTAGAATCACCCTCAAGGATGAGGGGAATCGTGCAGATTCAGGGAATAATAGGGGCTATCCCCCATAGCGAATACAAGCGCGGGAGGGCAGGATGGAAACCACGGCGGCCAGAAGACCGCCGGCCAACGATGAAGGAGTGTGCGGTATGTTTATCAATCTGTTCCGCAGGCAGCGCCCTGCGCTCGCCCGGCTGGCCCGCAACTCCAACGCCTATCGTCAGCCGACGGTTGCGGCCGTATCATCGTCCGCAGTCGGCGTATCCAGCATCACCTCTGCATCCACCACAGCCAACACAGACGGCGTATCCGGCGTATCCACGCTGGATGCCACCATCGGCCGCATTCATGACATCCCGCAGTCGGCCATGAGCCGACTGACCGGCTCCCCCACCGTATACGCGCGGTAGACCACCCCAGTCGGCTTCGCCGACAGCCCCCGCCAGCGGGGACAGAGATGGCTGGGCTCAGAAACTCGGCTCGATAATCCAGCTCAAGGTCAGCAATACGGCCAAAAACAGTACGTTCACGGCGGAGTAGAAGGCCAGATACCGGCCTTTCTTGTTACCGATGAAGATGAAGAACATGCAGAAGGTGAGCGGCAGTCCCCAATCCACGTATTTGAATACGCGCCGATCGGCGAACAGGAACACGACGACCACGTGGTCTGCCCCGTTCGCCCGACAACGCTATGCGCATGCCACAGCGAACTGATGATGGCTTCCTCGCTTATTCATTCGTCGAATGCACTCATCGATGTGGGTATGTAGCCATCAAAAAACTCGACAACCGCAATGAGCCAGTCACTTGGCTACATCTGTGCTATCGTCTCGCCAATGATTCGAATGCCGGTATCAATGTCAGCAGCATCCGGGCGCACAAAGTTGAGACGGATGTGGGAATCATCCATTTCGTCAACGTCGAACACGCTGCCCGGCATGAACGTGACGCCTTGGGAACGGCAGGATTCCAATACATCCAGAGAGCGCACGCCGTCCGGTAAGGAAACCCAAATATAGTAGCCGCCTGCAGGCACGGTCCAATACACTTCATCCGGCGCATACCGCTCCAATGCTGCGATTGCTGCATCTCGTCGAATGCGGTAAGCCTTAATCAAACCGCGCAAATGTTCGGCGACGCGGCCTTCTTTAAGCAGTTCCAGGCAGATGCGCTGCGATGACGTGCTCGTATGCTGGTCGACCATGCGCCGCAGAGCCGCCAGCCGGTTGATCACATGCGGGTCGGCCACAACCCATCCCGTGCGCAGGCCCGAAGTGACGGTTTTCGAGAACGTCGACAAATACATCACGTATCCCGCATTCTCCATGCCCTTAAGCGGTATGGGGCGATGTGCGTCGGACGATCCCCCGCCGTACCACAAATCGCCGTAAGCATCGTCTTCCACGATCAGACACTGATAGCGCCGCGCCACGTCGATGAGTTCGCTGCGTCGTTCGGGCGGCAGCGTGGTACCGGTGGGGTTTTGGAACGTCGGGACGGTGTAGATGAGCTTGGGCCGGAATCGCGCGCAATAGCCGTCCAACAGGTCTGTACGCATACCGTGCTCGTCCACTGGAACGCCGATGATGCGCGCATCCGCCGAGCGGAAGGTCTGCAATGCCGGGAAGAACGTGGATTGTTCGACCAGCACGCAGTCGCCGGGGTTGATGAACGCGCGCACGATGAGGTCGATGCCCTGCTCGGAGCCGGAGAGCACCATCACGTTGCGGACGCCGCATTGTACGCCTCGTGTGCGCATATGCTCGGCAAGTAGCGCACGCAACTCTTCGAATCCCTCGATAGGTGATTCCGGTTGGCCGTCGAATTCCCGCGATTCGAACGCCTCGATGCTCACCTTGCGCAACAAATCGTCCGGGATATCCGCCGGGTTCGGCGAACCGGTGGCGAAGTCAATAATGGTGTCGCCGCGCTGCGCCCGCTCGGCCGAGGCGATGTCATGGTAGGTAAACCGGTTGGAATAATCAGAGAACAACACCGACCATGGCGGACGCACGACGCTCGGTTTCGGCTCCTCGTCAATCGGCTTATGTCTCACTACAGGAATCCGGGCAGTCTCAGTATGCTGCAACGGCAGCACGAACGTGCCTTTGCCGACTTTGGAGGCGATAAGACCTTCGTCCTTGAGCTGCTGATACGCCTGCAACACCGTGGTGCGATTGACTTCGAGACGTGAGGACAGCTCGCGTTCGGGAGGCAGGCGGTAACCCTCGGCCATCGCGCCGGAGACGATCTGTTCACGCAGCCCGGCAGCCAGCTGCCGGTACATCGGCACCTTGCTGCGTCGATTCAGCTCAAGCTGCATGGCAGATCGTCTCCTTGATTCGTCAGTCGGATACCAGTCTAGCGGCAGACGAATCGACTACAGCGACAGGAAGAGCTCGTGGATGCGGGTATCGTCCGTGAGTTCCGGGTGGAAGGCGGTGGCCAGGATATTGCCTTGACGCAAGCCCACCACGTGGCCATCGACTTCGGTTTCGACCGTGGCCTCAGGGCCGACCGACACCACGTACGGTCCGCGGATGAATACCAGTGGGAAGTCCGTGATACGCTGCGGATCATCCGCTGCACCAAAATCGGCGGTGGCCTGGAAACTACCGAGCTGACGACCATAGGCGTTGCGGCGTACGACGGCGTCGAGCGCGCCAAAGTAGACATTGTCGTCATTGTCGAGCTTTTTAGCCAGCAGAATCATGCCGGCGCAAGTGCCGAATACCGGTTTTCCTGCCTTGATGTGGACGGCGATAGGCTCGAACAGTCCGGTCGAGTGCAGGAGCTTGCCCTGTGTAGTGGATTCGCCGCCGGGTAGAATCACGCGGTCGATGGATTCATCGAAATCCTCGGTCGCGCGCAGCAGTTTCCACGGCGCACCGAGCTTGTCCAGCACCGCCGCATGTTCGGCGAATGCGCCTTGTACGGCCAGGATGCCGGTCACGCCGTGTTTGGCGTTTTCGGCGTCCTCGGACTCTTCTTTGGAAATATATTCAACAGCTACAACCATGTTGTCTCCTTGGGCCTTGACTCCCGCTGGCGGGAGCGTCACCTTTTCTTGGCTCCCCTCAAAGAGGGGAGCCAAGGTGATGCACTCACTCGCCGCGAGCGGCCATGATGGTCTGAATCTCGTCCTCGTTGATGCCGACCATGGCTTCGCCGAGGTTTTCGGACAGCTTGGCGAGCAGATCGGCGTCCTGCCAGTTGGCGGTGGCCTTGACGATGGCGGCGGCGCGCTTGGCCGGGTCGCCGGACTTGAAGATGCCGGAGCCCACGAATACGCCCTCGGCGCCGAGCTCCATCATCAGGGCGGCGTCAGCCGGGGTGGCCACGCCACCGGCGGCGAAGTTCACGACGGGCAGACGGCCGTTGTCGTGCACGTACTTGGCCAGATCGTAGGGCACGGCCAGCTGCTTGGCGGCCTCGTAGACCTCGTCGTCGCGCAGGCCGACGAGTTCGCGGATCTGCTTGTTCATGGTGCGCATATGACGCACGGCCTGAATCACGTCGCCGGTGCCGGGCTCGCCCTTGGTGCGAATCATGGCAGCACCCTCGGCGATGCGGCGCAGCGCCTCGCCCAGGTTCTTCGCGCCGCACACGAACGGCACGTCGAACTGGTTCTTGTCGATGTGGTACACGTCGTCGGCCGGGGAAAGCACTTCGGATTCGTCGATGTAGTCGATTTCGATGGCCTGCAGAATGCGGGCTTCGGCGATGTGGCCGATGCGCACCTTGGCCATGACCGGAATCGAGACAGCTTCCTGAATGCCCTTGATCATGGCCGGGTCGCTCATGCGGGAGACGCCACCGGCGGCGCGAATGTCAGCGGGGATGCGCTCCAGCGCCATCACCGCACACGCGCCGGCGTCCTGCGCGATTTTCGCCTGTTCGGGCGTGGTGACGTCCATGATCACGCCACCCTTGAGCATCTGGGCCAGATTACGGTTGAGTTCCGCACGATTCTGCGTCATGAGTTTCCCTTCGTTTCGACGCTGCTTGGTATCGCGCTTCATTATTGAACGAATCGGATTGGTCCCACCCAGACCAGTCCAATTTGGATGGGGCCAATCCGCAACTTCTGCACCCATCCAATCCGGCAACCGGTTGTATGGCCTTATGCATCCGGCACGTATTCGAAGATGCGCGCAATCAGTGGGAGGTATTAGCCGACGGTGTTGCCGTAGATTTGGGCTTGGAGGTCTTTACGGGCGGTTTCCATGCGGGTGATCTGGCCGAGGAGGGTTATTTTTTCTTCGCCGTCGGGCAGCTGGGCCATGCGTCGTTTGGCCAAGCCGATCTGGCGCATGAAGCCCATGTCCAGTAGTCGGGTGAGCAGTTCGGTGGCATAGCGCTGCTCTTCCGGCGTGGCAGGGCGTAGCTGCACGGCGGCCGCACCACCGCCGACTCCCCCAGGCACGTTCGACTGCGGAGGTTGTGCGCCATTACCACCGTCGTCGCCAGGCAGTGGCAACGGCATGACGGCCAACTCGTTGATCACCTGATTGAGCATCGGCCCGCCGGCCTTGGTGAGGTTGTGCATCCACAGCCCCTGCGGGGTATCGTCGGATGGCAGTCCGCCAGCGGCCGCGATCGCCTGGAACAGGGTGCGGAACACCGAAGTCATGAAATGCTCGATGGTCAGCTGCCCGAACATGGTGCGGTCGATGGCGCGCGGCACCTGAATCAACACGGCCATGAACTGCTGTTCGGCGATGAACACGGCGTCGTCGATCTTGAAATATGCCTGTTCGGCGGCGTCACGGCGCTCCAAAGCCTTGCGCGTGGCCGGATTGGCGTACGGGTTGGTGCCGGGTTCCACACGCGGCTCGTCACGCTCGAATCGACGTTTGGGCGCATAGGCGTCCTCATCGCGCACGTGCGTCTGCCGGCGCGCGTTCATCACCTCGCGGCGCATCACCTCAAGGTCCACGCCGATACGGCCCGCGGACTTGCGCGCGTAAGCGTCCCACAGGGAGCGGTCGCGAATCTGCGCTACCAGCGGGGCCACGGCTTTCATCGCACCCACTTGGCCGGGCGTGTAGGTCAGGTCGAACCGGCCGATGGCGGCGTCGATCACGAAATCATACAACGGTTTGGCGCGGGCGATCAGCGAGCGCACTGCCTCGTTGCCCCGTTCGATGCGCAGGTCGCACGGATCGAGATTGTCGTCGGCCACGGCCACGAAGGTCTGGGAGAGGAAGGCCGAATCAAGGCCGAAGGCGTGCAGCGCGGCCTTCTGGCCGGCGGCGTCTCCGTCGAACGTGAACACAATACGCGAGCTCAATGGCTGGTCCTTGACCTTCAGCGGCCCGACCAGCTGGACCGCGCCCAGCGAATCGTCGGCGATCAGGCGGCGCACGATCTTGGCGTGCTCGGCGCCGAACGCCGTGCCGCACGTGGCGATGGCGGTGTCGATGCCGGCCAAGTGCATGGCCATCACGTCCGTATAGCCTTCGACGATCACGACCTGCCGCTTCTTGACGATGGCGGATTTCGCCAAATCGATGCCGTAAAGCACCTGGGTTTTGCGGTAGAGCTGCGTGTCCGGCGTGTTGATGTATTTGGCGGCGATCTGGTCGTCTTCGTATAATTTGCGCGCACCGAAGCCGAGCGTGCGGCCGGTCGAATCGCGGATGGGCCACGTCACGCGGCCACGGAAATAGTCATAGATGCCGCGCTGGCCTTGACGGGCCAAGCCCGCGTCGAGGATTTCCTTCTGCGTGAAGCCCTTGGAGGCCAAGTGGCGCACAAGATTATCCCAACCTTGGGGCGCGTAGCCGCAACCGAAACGTTCGCAATCAGCTTGGGAGAAGTTGCGGCCGCCAAGCAGCTTGCGGGCGGGCAGCGCTTCCTTGGTCAGGATCTGGGAGACGAAGAAGCGCTGGGCTTCCTCGCAGGCTTCCAGCAGTCGCGTGCGCTTGGAGCCGGTGTTCTCGCGGCTCGGGCCGTTGCCGCTGTTCTCGTAGTGCAGCTCGATATGGTACTTGTCGGCGAGCAGTTCCACGGCTTCGCGGAAGTCGATGTTTTCGGATTGTTCGACGTATTTGAATACGTCGCCACCCAAGCCACAGCCGAAGCAGTGCCACACGCCGAGCGAGGGACGCACGTTGAAGCTGCCGGTTTTCTCGTCGTGGAACGGGCACAGGCCCACGAAGGTGCCGGTGCCGGAGGGCTTAAGCGTTACGGTCGCAGATACAATGTCATACAGGTCCGCGGCGGCGCGCACCTTCTCGACATCTTCTTTCTTAATCATTCCGACCATAAGTCTCTAGAGTACCGCCTCACCTGAGACACAGTAAATTTTTACCGTTGGACACCAGTTCTTCTGGGTTCGACTCCCCTCAGACTCAGCGAGGCCCCTTCCAAGAGGTGAACCCGCAGGGCGGAGTATCGCACCCGCCTGACACAGCCTCAGCACAAGATGGAGTGCAGGGCCAGGGCGGAGTTGTCGGTCAGGCTTGCGACCTGATCGATGGCGACGCGCAGGCGCTCGTCGTCGTTGGTGGATTCATTCCAATCGGCCAGGAACTGGCTTTCCAAAGCGTCGGAGGGGAGCGGCGAATCGGCCATAAGCACATCGACCAAATCTGATACGATCTTGAGCTCCTCCTGATGGAATGGCTCGCGCTCGCGAGGCGCCATGACGAAGTACACGGCGATGCCCTTCAACGCCACGATCTCGTAATTCGTGTCCTCGGGAATCACGATGTTCGAGGAATACCGGGTCAACGGCCCGGGCCCATACGTGTCGCGCGTGGCGGTTTCCACCGACCAGCAGAAGCGGCCGATCAAATCGGACGTAATGTTCTTGAGCTGTGCCAACGATTCGCGCGAACCATTGAAATGCGCGGGGAACAAATGCTCTCGGCGCAATCGCATGAACGCGGCCAGCAGCTTGTCGGCATCCCACTTCGCCCCATACCATGCGCGCGTCTGCTCGATGATGTGGTCCAGCATCTTCGGATCGGCGAGCACAATCGGATCGAACGCGCCGGTGGCGATGGAATCCTCGACATCATGCACGGAGTAGGCGACATCATCCGAAAGGTCCATGATCTGGCATTCCATGGGCTTGGTGGCCTGGGGAGCGCCGATTTTGAGCCAGCGGAACACCGGCTCATCATCCGGGTAGACGCAGAACTTCTTCGACCGCTCCCCCTTGGGGTGTTGGTCGGCTTCGGCCAAGGTCCACGGGTATTTGACGGCCGCATCCAAGGCCGCACGGGTCAGGTTCACGCCGGCCGAACGCCCGTCCGGGTGAAAGATCTTGGGTTCGAGCCGGGTCAGGATACGCATGGTCTGTGCGTTGCCCTCGAAGCCGCCGATATTGCTGGCGATGTCGGCGAGCGCACGCTCCCCGTTGTGCCCGAACGGCGGGTGACCAAGGTCGTGGGCCAGACAGGCGCAGTCGACCACGTCCGGATCGCAGCCGAGCAATGCGCCGATTTGGCGACCGATCTGGGCGACTTCCAGCGTATGCGTCAGTCGGGTGCGGGCGAAATCGTCGGTACCGGCAATCAGAATCTGGCTTTTCGCGCCCAAACGCCGCAAAGCGGACGAATGAATCAGTCGCGCGCGATCGCGTTCGAAAGCCGTGCGCGACTTGGATTTGGGCGGCTCGGGTGCCCATCGCTCCTCGTCGAAGGCGCTGTAGCCCTCATCGCTCATCACCTGTTCCCCATCCAACGTTGTTTCCATATGCCCAGCATAGGCACACATATCGGCCGCAGTAATCCCGACTTCCCGAATATGTGCCACTAACGTCAACTCAACGGCACATATTCGGGAGATTGGGGCCGATTTCCCGAATATGTGACGCTCAGCACATGTCAGTGGCACATATTCGGGAAGAAGGGATTACGGGGTGCCACCGTATGGCGGTAATGCACCTTATAGCAGCGTGGCCGGGTCGAGTTTGGCGAGGTCGTCGGCGTCCAGCGCGTCGGCGGCCTGCTCGTACAGGCGCGGGATGCGGTTGCGCAGGCAGGTGAAGATCTCGTAGCTGATGGTGTCGGCGGCGCGGGCCCAATCGTCGGCGGTAGGCTCAACGTAATCCTCGCCGCGGCCCGGGCCGAACAGTTCGACCGTGTCGCCCTCATGGACGCCGAGTTCGGCGGCGGATCCGTGCAGGTCCACGATGAACTGGTCCATGCACACGCGACCGCACACACGGTACAGTCTCGGGCCTTCGGCGGTCATGATGCGCACCGGGCCTCCCGGCTTCTCCACATGCTTGGCCCCTTCCATGTCGAATCCCGAGGCGGAGCGGTGGATGCCGTCGGCGTACCCCAGCGGCACTATGGCGGTGGACGTGTTGTCCGGGGTCAGATAGGTACGGCCATAGGAGATGCCGTGACCCGCCTCCACGTCCTTGACCGTGCCGAGCTGCGCCTGCAGGCGCATGGCCGGGGTCAGATGCCAGTCGCGCGGGGTGCCCATCGCGGGGTCGGGTTCGTAGCCGTACAGGCCGATGCCGGGGCGGGTGAGTTCGAAATGGATCTCGGGTCGGTCCAGTGTCGCCGCCGTATTGGCCAGATGTCGGATCTCGGGCGGGATGCCGGCCAGCTCCATGCGCCTGGTGAAGTCCTTGAACGTTGCGATCTGCTGGTCGGTGGAGGCGACGAATTCGGGCACATCGGGCGAATCGGCCACGGCGAGGTGGCTCCACTGGCCCACGATGCGCAGCACACCCTCCTTGGCGAGGGGCACGAGCGCGGCGAGCGCGGCGTCGAATCCGGCCGGAGTGAACCCGTTGCGGCCAAAACCGGAATCGACCTTCACATGCACGCGGGCGGGCTTGCCGAGCCTGCGCGCGGCGGCGGCCAGCGCCTCGATGCCGGACAGGGAGCCGACCGACACGTCGATGTCGGCGGCGATCAAATCATCGAACGGCGCCGCGGCGCCGTTGTATACCCAGGTCAGGATATGGCACCGGTCGGGGCCGATGCCAAGCCTGCGCAACAGGAGCGCCTCATGCGATTGCGCGGTGCCGAGCCATGTGGCCCCGCCGGCGAGCGCGGCCAGGGCGGTGGGCAGCAGGCCATGGCCGTATGCGTCGGCCTTGACCACGCCCATCACCGCCGTGCCCGATGCGGGGCCACCCACCACGGAGACCAGATGGGCCATGTTGTCGCGCATGGTTTTGAGGTTCACGATGGCCTGCGCGGGGTATTGCCGGCGGGCGGCCTCGTAATTGGCTTTGCCCCGCTCGGAGGAGAATGCGATTTCCAGTGCTGCGTTCATGCTCATGGATATCTATTGTTGCGCGGGAATATGACGTGCGGTCGTTTCGACCGCATGACGCCGTCCCGGCGTGCGGAACGGCGGGCACCGTTTTCGCCGGGCAGTCGTACACTGATGTCCAATGTGCGGTTTTCAACACAGGACCGCCTATGATTCCCGGCGTTGAGGCGTGCCGGGATCCCGGAAATCCGTCCGGTTCAGCCCCATAATCCTAGATTTCATGAGAGAAGAACATGGATCTGTTTCGTAAGAAAAGCGTGGATCAGCTTGTCGCCGAATCCACTCCCCTCAAGCGCACGATGCGCACCTTCGATCTGACGATGCTCGGCATCGGCGCGATCATCGGCACCGGTATCTTCGTGCTCACCGGCAAGGGCGCGCTGACCGCCGGCCCGGCCCTGTCCGTATCGTTCCTGCTGGCCGCCGTCTGCTGCGGTTTTGCCGGTCTGTGCTACGCCGAGTTCGCCGCCATGGCCCCGGTGTCCGGCTCGGCCTACTCCTATGCCTATCTGGCGTTCGGCGAGCTCATCGCCTTCGTGATCGGCTGGGATCTGATTCTGGAGTACGCCCTGCAGGCGGCCACAGTGTCCGCCGGCTGGTCGGGCTACTTCAACAAACTGCTGGAAGGCTTCAGCCTGCACCTGCCGGTCGAGCTGACCGCCGCCTACGGCACCAACCCGGACGTCACCACCTACTTCAACCTGCCCGGTTTCGTCATCGTGCTCATCATCACGTGGGTGCTCTCCATCGGCATCAACCAGACCAAGCGCACCAATGACGTGATGGTGCTCATCAAGCTCGCCATCATCGTGCTGTTCATCGTGTGCGCCGTGTGGTATGTCAAGCCGTCCAACTGGCAGCCGTTCTCCCCGTACGGCATCTACACTTTCCAGCCCGGCTCCACCCAGCCGTACGGCATCGTGCCGGCCGCTTCCATCGTGTTCTTCAGCTTCATCGGCTTCGATGCCGTGTCCTCTTCCGCCGAGGAGACCATCAACCCGAACAAGACGCTGCCGCGCGGCATTCTGCTGTCCCTGGCCGTTTCCACCGTGCTCTACGTCATCATGACCCTGATCATGACCGGCGTGGTGCCCTACAAGGAGTTCGCCAAGTACATCGACGCCCCGGTGGCCGGCGTGATTCTGGAGACCGGCATGAACTGGCTCGCGGTGATCGTGAACCTGGGCGCCCTCATCGGCATGACCACGGTGATGCTCGTGCAGCTGTACGGCCAATCCCGTATCTGCTACGCCATGAGCCGTGACGGCCTGTTCCCGAAGTTCTTCGGCCACGTGCACGAGAAGTACCGCACCCCGTTCAAGGGCACCTGGTTCTTCGGTCTGCTGACCGCGTTCGCCGGCGGCTTCATCAACATCAACGTGCTGTTCGAGCTGGTGAACATCGGTACGCTGTCCGCGTTCATCATCGTGTCGGCCGGTATTCTATGGATGCGCAAGACCCAGCCGAATGCGCCCCGCGGCTTCCGCGCGCCGGGCGTGCCGGTCACCCCGATTCTGTCCATCGTATTCTGCTTCGTGCTCATCGCCGGTCTCAACTGGGAGACCTGGGTGCGTTTCGCCATCTGGTTCGGTCTGGGCCTGATCGTGTACTTCGGCTACAGCCGCAAGCGCTCCAAGCTTGGCCTTGAGCAGAAGGCCGGGGCTGACGCCAAGGTCGCTGCGACTGAGGACTGAGGTCTATCGGCTGGCCGATAGTCGATGGCTGCTTTCGTGAAAACCGTACGCTGAGTTACTTTCAGCGTACGGTTTTTGCGATATGCACGAGTTTGAACGGGCGGCCGACGGACTGTACGTGCGCGACGACGTGGACCTTACCTGACCAGCTCCACCACGGAACCGAACACGCTGGCGACAGCCACACTCACCACTCGTGGCGCTGATAGGCGATTCTGGTGGTGTCGACCGGCCGGTCGAGCAGCTGGATCAGGCCGCAACGGGCGAAGCCGGAGCTTTCGAGCACGTGTTGCATGGCCTTGTTATTGGGGTGGGTGTCGGCGCGCACGTTGCCGTAGTGCTTCAGGGCCCACCTGATGCAGTCGCGGGCCGCGTGGCGCACCAGACCGGATGCGGCGATGCGGTGGATGGTCACATAGGTGTCGTTATCCAGCCAGGCGCCTTCGATTTTGGCGTAGGTCGGATCCTTGCCCGGGCACAGGGCGAACTGGGCCAGAATGCGTTCGTGGCCATTGCAGGTGTCGACCAGCAGCATCGTACGCTGGTTGGCGATGTCGTCCTCAATCACCGATTCACGCGGAAATTCGTTGCCCCACTGGGTGGGGTTGCCGTTGGCGGCCATCAACGCGCGTGCGCGTGCGTAGATTTTTTGCATCTGCGGCAGATCGCGCATGGTGGCGTGGCGGAAACGGCGGCCTGTCGCCTTGTTTGCAGCGTTCGACTGAGTCACTTCTCACCTCTCCGACATGCCGGGTTGCCGGCACGGTGACCGGCGACTAACTGACGGCCAACCTACCATGCCGTAGGCACAAGAAATCCTCTCCGCGTTGCATGACGGACACTAATAAACAATGGCTTCCGTCCGCAGGAGCCGGACAGTCCAGCCGAGTTGAGGACAGCCACCCTCAGTCGGCTTTGCCCCAGCTCCCGCCAGCGGGAGCCGAATCAGAATTGGATCGAATCAGACGAATCAGACGACCTTGCGTTCGAACGGGTCGGAACTGATGCCTTCCTCAAGGATCTGCTTGGCCCATTCCTTGGCGGCGAACAGGCTGTGGTCGCGATAGTTGCCGCAGCTCTTCTCAGTGGTGGCGGGCACGTCATCCCACGTGGCCTTGTATGCGATGAACTCCAACGATTCCTTCAACGCCTTGGCCACATCCTCGGTGGAGTGGGTGCCCCAGGTCAGCAGGTGGAAACCGGTGCGGCAGCCGAACGGCGAGCAGTCGATGTAGCCCGGGATACGTTCGCGCAGCAGCACGGCGATGGTGTGTTCGATGGTGTGCAGGCCGCCGGTGGGGATGGCCTGCTTGTTCGGCTGGGTCAGGCGCAGATCGTAATTGGAGATCACGTCGCCGTGAGGGCCCGTTTCGGTGTCGATGTAACGCACGTACGGTGCCTTGACCTTGGTGTGATCAAGCTGGAATGATTCGACGACGGGCTTTTCGGCCTTGTCTTCTGCCATGCTGTTGCCTTTCTACTTGCTGACTGTTCGGTCATGAAGTATCGAACAGTCATCGTAGTCGCGCCAGCCCAAGAACGCCCGCAGATACTCCGCGGTTCGCTATAGGAGATTGTTATGACGCACTCCCGGCATTGAACGAGGCGATGGTTTGCATGAAGCGCTGGCCGTAGAGGTCGAGCTTGTGTTGACCGACGCCGTTGACCGCCAGAAATTGCGCGTTGGTAACCGGCTTGATGCGGGCCATGTCGCGCAAGGTCTTGTCGGAGAACACGATGTACGGCGGCTTGCCGATTTCCTGGGCGATGGTGCGTCGCAGTTCGCGTAGCTTCTGGAACAGCGATTCCTCGTCATCGTCCGGGATATACGAGCCCAGCGCATCGCCGGGAACATTGGCGGAATCGGCAGTATCAGCCACTCCCCCGCTCCGACCGGAACCGGCCGCCGCCGACTTGTGTTCCACCCGTTTGATCTCATAGTGGAAGTCGGGAGCGGCGGTTTCGGCCGCCCGCGCACCGAACATGACGATTGGCATACGCCCTTCGGCGATTGACAGGTACCCGTCCGTGGCCATCTGGCTCAACACGTCGCGAACGCGAGCCTCGTTCACGTCCTTGAGCATGCCGAAGGTGGGCATCCGCTCCGGGTTCAGCCATGCCAGATCCTGTGCCCGCGAACCGCGCAGGATCTTGACGATCTTGCCGGAACCGACGCGCTGCCCCACGTCATGCACGCAACGGCTGATCGCCTGCGCCACGCGGGTCACGTCGATGGTCTCGAACGTGCTTTCGCAGTTCGAGCAGGCACCGCATCCGCCGGACTGCGAAGAGTCCGCCGCAATGTCTTCACCCGCCGTGGAACCAGCATTCGACGACAATTCCTGACCGAAATACCGGGTCATATACCGGTGCAGGCAGTCGGTGGTGCGGCAGTAGCCGACCATACCGTCCAGCAGCCGGCGCTTGGACTGGCGAACGATTTCCTGCTCTTCGGGCGTCAATCGCTCGTTCTCATAATCGTTATCCAGCAACCGACGCCGGGTGACGATGTCTGACTCATTCCACAGCAGCGTGCATCGGCTGGGCTCGCCGTCACGGCCCGCGCGGCCGGCCTCCTGATAGTAGGCCTCAATGGATTCGGGCAGATTGTGGTGGATGACGTAACGCACGTTGGACTTATCGATGCCCATGCCGAAAGCGTTGGTGGCCACGACCACCGGCACCTTGTCGGTGATGAAGTCGCGCTGGGCCGCCTCACGCGCGTCCGGCGACATGCCGCCATGGTAGGCGACAGCCGGATGCCCCATCTGGTTCAGCGTGTCGGCGAGCGCTTCGGTGGTCTTGCGGGTGGCGCAGTAGACGATGCCGGATTCGTCCGGATGGTCGGCCACATACCGCGCCACCCATGCGGCCTTGTATTTGGTCTCCAGTTTGACCACATCAAAATACAGGTTCGGCCGGTCGAATCCGGTAACGGTGACGGCCGGATTCCGCAATCCCAGCAGTCCCACGATGTCCCGGCGCACCCGTTCGGTGGCGGTGGCGGTGAACGCACCCACCGGTGGACGCTGCGGCAGACCGGCGATGAAATCGCCGATACCTAAGTACGACGAGCGGAAGTCCTGACCCCACTGGGAGACGCAGTGGGCTTCGTCCACGGCGATCAGCGAGATCGGCGTACGGGCGGCAAAGTCGCGGAATCGCCCGGTTTCCAAGCGTTCCGGGGCCACGTACAGCAGTTTGATCTGTCCGGCGGCGGCTTGGGCGAACACCATCGCCTGCTCGTCGGGAGTTTGAGTGGTGTTGATGAACGCGGCCGGCAGACCGAGGTCGTTCAGCGCATCGACCTGGTCGCGCATCAGGGAAATCAAGGGAGATATGACCAAAGTCGCACCCGGGCTGAGCGCGGCGGGAATCTGGTAGCACACGGACTTGCCTGCGCCGGTGGGCATCACGCCCAAGACATCGCGTCCGGCAAGCAAAGCCTCGACAATTCCTTGCTGTCCGGGCCTAAACGAGTCATAGCCGAAGTATCGTGTGAGCGCCTCCAGCGCCGCCTGATGTGCTGTCATAAACGACCAGTGTAGGCCGACCGCGGATGGATTTCATCGTATAACGGAATACCTCGTAACGATGTACGTAGCCCTTCCGTATTATTATGCGTCGAGGAACGTTATTCCCGGCATATCGCACGATATGCCGCTTTGAGAGAACTAAGACGGGGCATTTTATGGCCAACGATACATTTTCCTTCTCCTCTCCTGACGATCAGGAGACGGCGGTGCTGCAGCCTGTGGCCGCCGATGGGCTGTTCGCAGCCGCGGCCACAGGTACCGCCACACCACAGCAAAGTGACAATGGCACCAATAACCATGCCGACAATACAGTCTATGTGGGTGAACATGTCATGGCATCTACCACCGCTAAATCACATGGCAAGGCCGCACGGATCGCCATCATAACCATATTTGCAGTGTTGCTTGCCGCATTAATAGCCTATTTCTTCGTCGGACGTTGGTACTTCCAAGACAAGGCTGCGCCCGGTGTTCATTTGGGCAATGTCTCTGTCATGGGCCAGACCCGCGAAGAACTTGCGAATACTGTGAAGCAGCAGCAGAATAACACCACGGTGACGTTCACCGCCGAAGGCAACAGCGTCAAAGCCTCGCTGAAGGACCTTGGTGTCACCGTCGACACGGATAAAACCGTAGATGCGCTGTTGAACGCGAAGACCGGCGACGTGGCCAAGCTCAATATTTTCGATCAGCCGCATATCGCTCTGACCGCCACCACGGACAAAGAGGCTGCCGAACAATTCGTCACCGCCGGCCTGGTCGACGAGACCGACCGAGCGCAGATTGCCACCGTTGTCTACAACAAGAGCACCAAGCAGTTCGATTACACCGCGGGTCAGGATGGCAAGGGCCCGGATATCAATGTTGTCAATGCTGCAGTCAAGGAGGCCGTCGCGACCCCGGGCGAAAATGCGACGGTGCCGGTCAAGATACAGACTGTAAAGAATCCGATTGATGAGGCGAGCGCACAGCAAACACAGTTTGACGCCAATGCCAAGCTTGGCCTCAAACTGACCGTGGACAACGGCGTGAACAAGAGCGTCACCATCCCGGCCGATACCATTGCCTCATTCCTCAAGCCCACGGTGAATAAGGCGGATGACACCATGAGTCTGGTAGTCGACCGCGATGCCATCACCAAGTACGTCACCAGTGACAGCGTAACCAAGGAACTGACTGTTCCCAAGGTGACACGCGAGGTCTACATCACGCCGAAAGACGAAGGCGGCGTGGAAATTGGTGCCGATAAGACACTCGGCGTGGATGGTATTGAAGTGACTGGTGCCGGGGACGCCCCCGAACGTCTGGCTACCGCCATCGAGCAGAACCAGTCCACTGATTCCACTGTGGCTGTGAAAGACAGCCCATATGATGTCAAGCAGGTCGAGGTGCCTCATAACTTCGATACGGCAAATGGCGATAAGTGGGTTCATGTTGATCTGACGAACCAGACTGCCACTGCATATCAGGGCACCACGGTGGTCAGGAAGTTCAACATCGCTTCTGGCAAGCCCACCGCCGATGGTTCCATGCTGTCCGATACCGGCACGTTCTACGTGTATCTCAAGTACGAATCGCAGACCATGGTTGGCGAAGGCTACAACCAGCCAGGCACGCCGTGGATTTCCTACTATAACGGCGGCGAAGCCCTGCACGGTGTTCCTGCATACATGTGGGGCGAGCACCCCATCTATGTGCAGCAGGGTATCCCAGGCTCGCACGGCTGCATCAACATGCAGGTGGCCGACGCCAAGTGGATGTACGACTTTGCCACCATCGGCACTCGTGTGGTCGTTGATGGCACCACACCGACTTCCGGTCAGGCGTTGCGCCCGGCTGGTGCGGATGCCACTGGATGGCAGGGCGGCAACGCCAGCTGATTCAATCCATGTTTAATCGATAACGAAAAATCCCCGACCCTTGTGGGCCGGGGTTTTTTGTAGGTACCAATCGATAGCGAGTCCGCCGATAAGCGTGGTGGCACCGTCAATACGGTGCCACCAGTACCGTCAGTACGGTCAGATACGATCCAACGCCTGCTTGAGATCGGCGATAAGGTCGTCGGCGTTCTCGATACCGACCGAGATACGCACCAGGTTGGCGGGCACCTGCAGGGTGGTGCCGGCCACGGAGGCGTGGGTCATGGCGGAGGGCACCTCGATGAGGCTTTCCACACCGCCGAGCGATTCGGCCAGTGTGAAGATCTGCGTGTGGTCCACGAAGTGCTTGGCCGCCTCGGCGCCGGCCGCGAGCTGCACGGAGACGATGCCGCCGAAGCCGCCGTGCATCTGGCGGGCGGCGATTTCATGAGCAGGGTGGGACTCGAGGCCCGGGTACCAGACGCGCTCAATCACATCAGAGGGCTGGGATTCGAGCCATTCGGCCACCTTCAGGGCGTTGGCACTGTGGCGCTTGACGCGCAGATCCAGGGTCTTCAGGCCGCGGATGTCCAGCCAGGAGTCGAACGGGGAGGGCACTGCGCCGGCGGCGTTCTGCAGGAAGGCGACCTTCTCGCGGGTCTCCTCGTCGTTGACCACCACGGCACCGCCGACCACGTCGGAGTGGCCGCCGATGTACTTGGTGGTGGAGTAGACCACCACATCGGCGCCATCGGCCAGCGGGTGCTGAAGGGCGGGCGAGGCGAAGGTGTTGTCGACCGCGACCTTGGTGCCGTACTTGTGGGCAACTTCGGCGGTGGCCGCGATGTCGGTGATGTTGAGCAGCGGGTTGGACGGGGTCTCGACCCACACATACTGGTAGTGCTTGGAGGCCAATGCGGTTTCCACGGCTTTCAGATCGGTGATGTCCACCACGTCGAGGCCCACATCCCACGGCACGAACACCTTGGAGAGCAGGCGGTAGGTGCCGCCGTACACATCGTTGCCGAGCAGGATGTTGTCGCCGGGCTTGATGGTGGAGCGCAGCAGCACGTCGATGGCGGCCAAGCCCGAGGAGAAGCTCAGCGCGTACTTGCCGCCTTCCACGGCGGCGAGCTGCTCGTCGAAGCTGGTGCGAGTGGGGTTGATGGAGCGGGAGTAGTCGTGGCCTCCCCTGAGGCCCAACACGCCATCCTGCTTGAAAGTGGAGGTGGCGAAGATCGGCGTGACGACCGCACCGGTGGTCGGGTCGGGCTCCTGGCCGGCGTGGATGGCGCGGGTGGCGATGTCGGTGTTGGCGAACTTGGCGTTGTATTCAGCGGACATGATATCGGGTTCCTTTCGGGATTGTTCCGTATTCGAAGGTAAAACAGGTGCGGTTGGCCAGTGCGGATATTGGTATTGATTCTTTTGATAGCTAGTTATGGAGTCCGTCCCCAGCTCCCTCATCAGAGGGAGCTCCGTCAAGGTACTGCTCGGCGAGGGAGGGTTTGCTGGTGCGCTCCACAATATCGCCGTAGCCGTTGGCGCGCATCCAGTCGTCATTGAAGATCTTCTCCAGATAGCTGCGGCCGGAATCAGGGGCGAGCACCACCACGATCTGGTTCTCGTCCAAATCATTGGCGAGCGCGTACTTGATGGCGCTGGCCACGGCCATGCCGGACGAGCCGCCGACCAGCAGCGCCTCCTCGCCGGCCAGACGGCGGGTCATTTCAAAGGCTTCAACGTCGGATACGCGCACGATGTCGTCGGTGATGTTCCGGTTGAAGGCCTTGGGGTAGAAGTCCTCCCCCACGCCCTCGATGTCGTACTGGTGGACTTCATCGCGTGAGGAAGCGGAGTAGATGGAGCCTTCCGGGTCGGAGCCGATGACTTTGACCGCGCCGTTGGAGGCTTCCTTGAGGTACTTGCCGGTGCCGGAGATGGTGCCGCCGGGGTTGAAGTATTCGACTTTGACGGCGATGGTGGATTTGACGCCGGCCACCTGCGGGATGTGGTTGAGTTTGACGAGTGGGGTGTTGCCGATGAGTTCTGCGAGGCTGTTGTGGATGGTCATGTGAAGTCCTTCGTTGCTGGGGTTGCGGTGTTTTGCTGCGTTGCGTTCGTGAACCGACGTTCCCAGACGAATGGACTGTGGCTTTGGTTTGAAATCGAGTATTCCCACTCACTGTACGGTGAAGCCGAAAAGTGAACCGGTTTTTCATGTTAACCACGGCTCGCGCGTTACACGGTTACGCTCGTGCCATCAATTCCATGAAAATCCATGAAAATTCATGCGACAGATTTGCCGCGATTCGAATGCTCTATCTCAAGTTATGCGTCACTGACCGCTCGCCCAGGGGCGTCGGTTAGCGACAACAACATGAGATAATCTGCATGTCCCACACCATAGCACAACCCGCGACAAGCGCGTGTCGCCGGCGTTCATATGGTGGCCAAGATTCTTTGACAACGATTCCGCCACGCCTTCAAGCAGAACGCTTCCATACCGCCAATCATGCTCTTGTAATGGCAGAATCGTCAATCCGAAGTGATGGCAAAATACAACAGTTCGGATCATAGACAACGATGAGGGCCGGCACAAGCCGGCCCTCATTTCACTTCGCCACGACCTGACGGCCCTGCACCCACACTGCGCGGATGTTCTCGGGTACGGCAAGATTGAGGATCTTCTGGAAGATGTCGGCGGGTGGCTCCTGCTCACCGTCCGGGATGCGGCGGTATACGCCAAGCCGCCGAGCTTCGTCCCGCTCGACGGCATACCGTTCGGCATCCGGCTGGAGCACGGACGTGCTGATGCCCCGGTCATCAATCAGGAACAGGGCGTTGTGGAAATACGCGACCTCGTCGCACGTGCGCGCGGTGAAGCCGGATCCTTCAATGGCCAGGGGCAGCGTCATGGCATCAGTCCTGCGCGTAGATCTTCTTGCGGAACACGAGGAACACGATCAGGCCGAGCGTCATGACGCCGGCGCCGATGAGCAGCAGGTTCGCGTATCCGGCCGCGGCACCGGTGGCGCCGGTGATGCTGGAACCGGCGAGCGCCTGCGAACCCATGAGTCCGCCGATGATGGAGATGCCGATGGAGGCGGTCACGTTCATCAGCAGATCGTTCATGCCCACGCCACGGCCGGACTCCTCCTGCGGAATCGTGCTCAGCACGGTGGAGACCACGGGCGAATACATCAGACCCACGCCGCAGTAGAACACGCATGCGGCGATCGTCAACGCCAGGAAGCCGGCGTTGACGGCCAAGGCGGCGGACACGAAGCCGGCGATCATGAGGCATGCGGCGATGATCAGCGCGGCCTGCTTGCCGATCCTGCCGATGATCAGGCCGGAGCAGGTGCCCACGATGGCCGCGCACACGAACGCCCACACGACGTACGTGGACACCTGGGCGGTGGTCATGCCGTACACGGTGGTGCCGATGCCGTTGAACAGCGGGGAGATGCAGTAGTTGGTGAAGTAGAACACGAGGATCAGCGACATGGCCGCCAGCCAGCGCGTGTTCTTGAAGAAGGCGGGGGTCACGAACGGATCGGAGGCCTTGGCGATGTACACGGCGAAGACCACGAACAGCGCGACGGCCACGATGAGCATCCACCATGCCATGTAGGAGAAGAACAGGGTGAGGAACGCGCTGGCCAGGCCGAAGATGGTGAAGCCGATCCAATCGACCTTGTCGCCGCTGCCCTGACGTCCGGGCAGGCTCTTGAGCAGGGTGGGCAGGAAGAGGATGGTGACGGCGGGGATGAGGAACAGGTACTGCCAGGCGATGGAGCTGAGCGCGCCGGCGGCGAACACGCCGATGGAGGCGGACAGCTGGTAGCCGGCGGTGTACAGGCCGAAGAACACGACCTTGAGCTCGTTCTTCAGATATTTGGTGGTGATGACCAGATACACGGAGCCGGCCACCTGTTCGCCTGCGGTCTGCAGCACGCGGGCGACGATGACGGTCCACAGGTTCGCGGGGAAGAAGAAGTTGGCCACGAACCCGAAAACGGAGCCGACGAACAGCATGATCAGGCCGACGATGACCAGTCGCTTCAGGGAGACGAAGTCGCCGAGCGAACCGTAGATGAAGCACACGATGCCGAGCACGATGCTCGGGAAGGCGGTGATCAGCGAGGCCTGGGCCGGGGCGCCGACGTCTTCGCCCACCTGGGTGAACACGAGGTTGAAGCCCTGCAGGCACAGGGTGCCGAGGATGAAGGTGATGAGCAGCAGCACCAGGGCCTTGACGGCCGTTTGGGTGGTGACCTGCTCGTCGGCGGACTTGACGTCCGCGGTGTTGGTCGATGATGTCATGGAATTCCTCTCTGTTCTCTGTTTGCTATGCTCTGTTTGCGGTGTTCGGCATGTTCCGTGCGCCGACGCCGTTACCCGGCGTGCTTGGCGAGCGCGGTGATGCGGGTCATGAACTCGTGCAGGAAGCGCGGCACGTCGACGCCGACCGCGGCCTTCATGGTCTTGACCGGATCGTTGAGGCGCGTATTGTCGCCGATGGTGCGGCCGCGCGTGGGGCCGTCCACATCCACCTTGAGGTTCATGGGCAGGGTGTCGACCAGCGTGGGGTCCACGGCCACGCCGACCGCCAGGGGGTCGTGCAGGCCGCAGCCGCCCAGATGCGGGGAGGTCGTCTCGTATGCCTTGATGTAGAAGTCGGTCATGTCCGCCAGGAACGCGCCGGCCTTGGTGCCCAGATCACGCCACTGCCGGGTCTCCCGGTAGGTGAGCAGGGTCTGGAGCGTCACATCGAGGCCGATCATCGTGGCCGGGGCGCCCGAACGGAACAGGTAATCGGCGGCGTCGGGATCCTGGGAGATGTTCGCCTCCTCCCAGGCGTTCACGTTGCCGCAGACGGTCAGCGCACCGCCCATAAGCACGATGCGGCCGATCTCGTCCTTGATCTCCGGCGCCTTGCGCAATGCGGCGGCGATGTTGGTCATCGGGCCGGTGGGCACGTAGACGAGCTCCTTGCCGTACGTCTTGGCCGCGTCGATGATGAAGTCGACCGCCGGCTCGGATTGCGGTTCGCGGTTCGAATCGGGGATCGAGACGTCGCCTATGCCGTTGGCGCCGTGGATGAACTTGGAGATCTCCAGCACCTCGAACGAGTCGGTGGTGCTGGAGTGCGGCAGACCCTTGTACACCCCGACTTCCGGGTGGCCGAGCAGATCGGTGATGGCCAGCGCGTTGCGCACGCCCTGGTCGAGCAGTACATTGCCGTATGTGCCGGTGATGCCGATCAATTCCACTTCCGGACTGCCCAATGCGTATGCGATGGCGAGCGCGTCATCCACACCGGTGTCAAGGTCGAGAATGAGCTTTGTCATGAAACACCCTTCCCTTGGGGGGCGAGACCGAATGGCCGTCACTGATTCCCCCGCAAGCATCATCTATGATAGCCGCCATGCCGCGATGGTGCGCGTCAGAGCGAGGCGGCCTCGATAAGCCGTCTGGTGTAATCGGATTGCGGGTCGCCGAGCACCGCGGAGGTGACGCCCGTCTCCTCGACCCGCCCGTCATGGAGCACCACGATACGGTCGGCGATGTGCCGTACCACGCCGAGATCGTGGGAGACCATGATGATGGCGGTGTCCGGGCGGGCCGCACGGATGGCGGCGAAGGTGTCGAGTATCTGGATGCGGGCGGCCACGTCGATGGCGCTCATCGGCTCGTCGGCGAGTATCACTTTGGGTTCGTTGATGACGGCGCGGGCGATGGCCACACGCTGCGCCTGTCCGCCGGACAGGTCGATCGGGTATCGGTCCAGGAAGTCAGCCGGTTCGAGGCCGGCCATGGTCAGGGCCGAGGCCACCCGTTCGGCGATGGCCGCGGATCCAAGGTCACGCCGTTGCAGGGTCAGCGGTTCGGCCACCGATCTGGCGACCCGCCATCGTGGGTCGAGCGAGGAGAACGGGTTCTGGAACACCAGACCGGATTCGCGGCGCAGGGCCCGCCCTCCCGGCGACCTGCGGCCCGGGGCCACGGATTGGCCCTCGTAGTCCACGCTGCCGGCGTCGGCGGGTTCCAAGCCCAGCATGATGCGGGTCAACGTGGATTTTCCCGAACCGGAGCCGCCGATAACGGCGAGGCATTCGCCGGCGTGAACGTCGACGGAGATGTCGAAGAGGACTTGGTGGCGTGCGGCGCGCGGGCCGAAGGATTTGGTGATGGAGTGGGCGGAGAGGAGCGGCACACTGCTGTTACTCATGCGAATCCTCCTTGGGAGTGTGGAGGGTGAGGGTTTGGGCGGCGGCGACCAGGCGCTGGGCTTGTGGTGTGGTCGGCGCGGCGAGCAGATCGGCGGTGGCCCCTGATTCGATGATGCGGCCGGCGTCCAACACGTAGCATCGTTCGGTGGCCCGAGCGAGCACGGAGAAATCGTGGGTGATGAACAGCATGGATGCGCCGGCGTCGTCCACCAGCGAGGTCAGCAGGTCCACGATCTGGCGTTGCGTGATGGAGTCGAGCGCCGTGGTGGGTTCGTCGGCGATGATGAACCGCGGCGAGGTGATCAGCGCCGTGGCGATGCCTACGCGCTGCTGTTGGCCGCCGGAGAGTTCATGCGGGTATTTGCCGGCCACGTCACGGCCCAGTCCGACCTTGTCCAACATGAAGGCCACCCGGTCGGCGCGTTCGGCTTTGCTCAGATCGTAGTGCATGCGCAACGGCAGGGCGATCTGCTGCGCCGCGGTCATCACCGGATTGAGCGCATGGGCCGGATTCTGGAATACCGTGCCCACATACCGGCCTCGCAGGTCGGCGAGGACATGCTCGTCGGCGTATGCGCAACGCGCGTTCCCCGCCAGCCCGTCCGCGCCGCCGTCTTCGCTGGACAGCACGGAGGCGTCCCCCATCGTGATCTCGCCGGACGGCACGGCCTCATGCGGCAACAGGCCGAGCAGCGATTTGGCGATCATCGACTTGCCGGAGCCGGAGGCCCCTATCAGGCCCACCCGTTCGCTGTCCGCGATGGACAGGTCGACGCCCCCGATAATCGGCGTGCCGCCGATGACGATGCGCAGTCCACGGATCTCAACGCTCATCATCCGCCTCCTTCGCCGCCGACGCGGCGTCTGCGCGCACGGCGCGGCCGACCCCGGCCGATCGCCGCAGCGCGGGGTTGGACACCGGGTCGGTGGCGTCGCGCAACGCGTCGCCGAACAGGTTCAGCGCGACCACCACCAGGGTGACGATCAGACCGGGCCACACCACCGTCAGCGGAAACACGTTGATGAGTTTGACCGAGGTGGCCAGCGAATGGCCCCAGCTCGGCACCCCCGCGCCGACGCCCACGCCCAGATAGGTCAGGCCCGCCTCGGCCAGCACCGAGGTGCCCGCCGACATCGACGATTGCACCATCAGTACCGGCGTGATGTTCGGCACGATGTGTCTGACCAGTACGCCGAACCCGCTGGCGCCGTTCGCCCGGGCCGACTGCACGTATCCCGAGCGGGCGGCGAGCAGGGCGGCCGGACGGGCGACGCGCGCCAGATGCAGCCCATAGCCGATGGAGCATGCGCCGATCACCACGGCCGCGGATGCGCCGAACGGCACGGCGAGCAGCAGGGCGATGAGCACGGTGGGGATGGAGATCAGCGCGTCGACCACGGCGACCGACGCCGAGGCGAGCACCGAGGAACGGGCGACCATAAGCCCGACCAGCAGCATGCCGATGCAGGCCGAGCAGATGACGGTCAGCAGGGCGATGGCAAGGTTCGTGCGCGATCCGGCCATCAGCCAGCTCAGCACGTCCGCGCCGGTGCCGTCGGTGCCCAGCCAATGCGCGGACGACGGCTTGTCCCACACGTGGTAGCCGTCGGTGGCCAGCAGCGACTGCGGAGTCCAGAACAACGACACCAGGGCGACGACCATCCACAACCCCAGCACGATCAGCGAATAGCGGCCGGTGCCCCGGGACCAGATGGTGCCCAGAACCACGCCCGAACGACGCCATCGACCATTGCGATCAACCATCATTCCTCCTTTCCGGCGGCCAGACGCGGGTCCAGCAGCGCGTGCAGCAGATCCACCGCCAGGCCGATTAGCAGGAAGAACGCGGCGAGCAGGAACAGCTCGCTTTGCACGGCCACCAGATCGCGGTTGCCGACGTCGCCCACCAGCAGGGCGCCCAGACCGGGCAGGGCGAACAGGTTCTCCACCACCATCACGCCGGTGATCATCGAGGCGAACGCCAGCCCCACCACCGAGACGAGTTGCGGAGCCGCCAATCGCAATCCCACGCGCACCAACGCCTGGGTGCGGGTCATGCCGCAGGACATGGCCATATCGATCGGCCCTCCCTCATCGGCGATGCCTTCCAGAATGGAGCGCGTGTAACGCATGATGCCCGCACCGGACACGAATCCGGTGGCCAGCGCCGGCAGGATCAGGGACGAGACCGCCCGCCCGGGAGCACCCCACCCATCGGCGGGGAACCCCTGCGAGGGCAGCAGACCGACAAGGCCCACGCCCCGTGCGAACAGGAGGATGAGCAGCAGGCCGCTCCACAGGGCCGGCACGGCACCGCCCACGATGGACAGCACGCGCAGGAAACCGCGCACGGCCGGCGACCGGGAGATCACGGCGGCGGCGCCCATGGACAAGCCGAGGATGAGCGCGATGGCCAGACTCATCACGATCAGCGGGAACGTGATCGTCGCACGTTGGCCGACCTGGGAGGTCACCGCCCGACCGGTCAGCGCCGACACGCCGAGGTCACCGTGCAGCAGCCCTCCGGCCCAGTCGAGATACTGCACGACATACGGCCGGTCAAGGCCGAATTCGGCACGCAGGGCCGCCACACGCGCCGGCGATGCGTTCATGCCGGCCATCACGACCGCCACGTCGCCCGGCAGGATGCGCAGCATCGCGAACACCAGCACCGAAATGCCGAACAGCGCCGCCGCGAACAGCAGCAAGCGTTGCATCAAGAACCGCATAACGCCTCCCTTATCGATTCCCTCGGATTCCCTCGCCACTGCCTGTGGCGTCACCGGCCGGATGGGCCGTCCACGGTCGGGTGCGCCACGGAATCACTCCCGCGCCGCGCCCGACCGATGGGTTCCGGGACTACTTGGTGTAGGTGATCCGCCAGAGGGGCAGCACGGTCTGGCTCAGGTTCTGCGGGAAGCCGTCCACGCCCTTGGCGTAGGCGATGGTGACCTTCCAGCTGAACAGCCAGTCGGCCGGCGCGTCCTCGGAGACGATCTTCGCGGCCTTGGCCAGATACTTCGAGGCCTCGTCGTCGGAGGTGGCCTCCAGCGCCTTGGCGTACAGGGCCTGCACGTCCTTGTTGTCGTAGTGGAAGTAGTAGCTCGGCGTGGTCCATCCGTAGAAGTCGTGGCTTTCGGCATGGTCCACGAGCGAAAGATCGTAGTTACCGTTGGCGTGCACGTCCTGCAGCCAAGTGGAGAACTCCACGTAGTTGATCTTCAGGTCGATGCCGATGGGCTTGAGCTGGCTCTTGAGCTGGTCGCCGAGCTCGGTGCCGTACACGTTGGCGTAGGTGAGGGTCAGGTCCAGCGGCTTCGACTCGGAGTATCCGGCCTGCTCCATGAGCTTCTTGGCCTTGGCCACGTCATGCGGGTACAGGCCGCTCAGATCCTCGTAACCGGGATCGACCTTGGGGATCGGACCGCCGAGGGGGGCGTCCACGCCGCCGCGCGAGGCGATGATCTGCTTATGGTCGATGGCGTATCGGATGGCCTGGCGGACGCGCTTGTCGGAGAGCTTGTCGTTGGCCATGTTGAAGGCGAGCACGAACTTGTCGGAACCGTCACCGGACTTGACCACATAGTTCGGATCCTTGCGGAACGGATCGGCAAGGGTGGCGGAGATGGGCGAAAGCACCTGCACGTCGCCGCCCTTGAGGGCGTTGATGCTGGCGTTCTCGTCCGGCAGGAACCGGACGATCACGTTCTCGGTCCTCGCCTTGTGCTCGGTGCCCCAATACTTGGGGTTCGCCTTGAGCACGATCTTGTCGTTCGGGTCGAAGGAGACCACGGTGTACGGGCCCGAGCCCAACGCGCCGTTCTTCTGATCCCAGGTGGCGTCCTTGTCGTAGACCAGGCCGGGACGGCTGGTGAGGTACCACAGCATGTTCGAGTTGGGCGCGGAGAGGGTGAGCCTGACCGTGTTGGCGTCCACGGCCTCGGCCTTGTCCAGGCTCTTGACCTGCTCGTAGTCGTAGTACTTCTGGGCCTTGAGCTCGTTGATGGACCACGCCACGTCCTCGGCGTCGAGCTTGTCGCCGTTGGAGAAGTTCATCTTCTCGTTGAGGTGGAACGTGTAGGTCAGGCCATCCTTGGAGATTTCCCAGCTCTTGGCCAGACCGGGGTGGACCTTGTTGTCCGAGCCACGCGAGACGAGGCCCTCGTACACGTTGCCGATGAGGATCTGCTCAAGGGCCGAACCCGACTGGTGGCGGATGTCGAGATTGACCGGGGCGAGTTTGAGGCCGACGGCCACGGTGTCGGATCGGCTGGCCGAGCCGGAGGCGTTCGCGTCCTTGCCCTTGCCTTTCCCGCCGAAGACGGTGACGCCCACGATGAGCGCCGCGGCCACGACGACTGCGATCAGCGTCCACAGCCACCATTTCGGGCCGCCGTTCTTCTTGTTTGATGATTTCGCGCGCGCGTTGAGGCTCGCGTCGGTGCTGGCGGCTTGATTCGCGCCGTCGATGTTCCTGTCTTCGGTTGCGCCGGACTCGCCGTGCACACCATTGTTCTGGGACATGGATACTCCCTGATGCATTCGGGCATGCTTACGCCCGAATATGGTTTCGTTGTTATCTTGCGTGGTTGACCGCCCATTCGGGTCGATCACCACGTTCTACTATATCCCCGGACACGCCGGAGGCAATGGCTATACTGGATTGCGGCGCCGACGGAGGGTCCGCGGCGACCACAACACGCGGCGCATCGTCGGGCAACGACGCGGGAAGCGCTGGCGTGGGCACACGTGCGGCCTTGGCATAAGGCCGGGAGGCAGCTATGGCACATATTCTTCTGGGCGTCACCGGCAGCATCGCCGCATTCAAGGCCTGTCATCTGGCATCCGATTGGACCAAGGCCGGCCACGAGGTGCGGGTTATCGAAACCACAGCGGCCGAAGGTTTCGTCACTCCCCTGACATTCACCTCACTGACCCATCAACCCACCCGTACCACGATGTTCCCCGCTTATCCGGCCGCGCACGGCGACGTGACGGCCAATCCGACCGTGCCAACGACCATCAATCATGTGGCCGATGCGGCCTGGGCCAATCTGCTGGTGGTGGCCCCGGCGAGCGCCGACGTCATCGCCCGCATCGCCTGTGGATTGGCGAACGATACGCTGACGTCCACCATTCTGGCCTATGAGGGGCCGAAGATCCTATGCCCGGCGATGAACGTGCATATGTACAACAATCCGGCCACGCAGCGCAATCTGAAAACCTGCGCCGAATTGGGCTGGCAGATTGTGGAGCCGGAGGAAGGCAATCTGGCTTGCGGCGACGTGGGACGAGGCCGTATGGAAGAGCCGGCGCGCATCGAGGAAGTGGCCGCTCGGCTGCTGGCGGATGCGCAGGATGACCAGGCTCCCTCATCTTCCCCGCTCAAGGGGCTGCGCGTGCTGGTCACTGCCGGGCCAACGCAGGAGCCGCTAGACCCGGTCCGCTATCTGACGAACCATTCCACCGGCAAGATGGGGTATGCGATTGCCTCGGCCGCAGCCGAATTTGGTGCCGACGTAACGCTGGTCTCCGGTCCAGTCGCCTTGACTGCGCCCGATGCGGTGGATGTGGTGCGCGTCACGACCGCGCAGGATATGTTCGATGCGGTGGCCGACGCCTTCCCGGCGGCGGATATCACGATTATGGCCGCCGCCGTGGGCGATTTTCGCGTGGCCGAGATTGCGCCGGAGAAAATCAAGAAGGCCGGCCGCAGCAGCATCATCGTGGAGCTGGTTTCCAACCCGGATATTCTGGCGTGGGCCGGCGAACGCAAGCGCGACGACGGCTCGCAGATCCTGTGCGGATTCGCGATGGAGACCGAGCATCTGATTCGTAATGCGGAGAAGAAGCTGACGTCCAAGCATTGCGACATGCTGGTGGCCAACAATCTGCGCGACGCCGGTGCCGGGTTCGGCACCGACACCAACGTTGTCACCGTGCTCACGTCCGGAGCGGAGGATGCCGGTACCCCGAAGATCGAGCATTGGGACAAGATGGACAAAACCGTGCTTGCGCAACGACTGTTGCTGCGGCTCGCGGCGTTGCGTTCCGGCGGCGCGAGCAATGTCGATGACGAGAACAAGGAGGCCTGACCCATGCTGATGGCGGTCGATATCGGCAATACGAATATCGTGATCGGTTTTCTGGAGGGCGACCGCATCGTCGGCTCCTACCGCATCACCACCAAGGCGACGCACACCTCAGACGAATACGGTCTGATGATCACGCAGTTCCTGGCTTTGAGCGATTACACGGCCGACGATGTGGACGATGTGATCGTCTGCTCGGTGGTGCCGAAGGTGATGTATTCCTTCCGCGCCTCGCTGATCAAATTCCTCGGATTGGAACCGATGGTGGTGGGCCCTGGCGTCAAGACCGGCATGAACATTCGTCTCGACGACCCCAAAACCTTGGGCTCTGACTGCATCGCCGACTGCGCCGGCGCCTACCACACCTATGGCGGCCCGGTGCTGGTGGCCGACTTCGGCACCGCCACCACGTTCAACTATGTGGACAGTTCCGGCACGATTCGTTCCGGCTTCATCACCACGGGCATCCGCACCGGGGCCGAGGCGTTGTGGGGGCAGACCGCCCAGCTGCCGGAAGTGGAGATCACGCAACCACAGTCGATTCTGGCCACCAATACGCGCACTGCTATGCAGGCCGGACTGTATTACACGTTCCTCGGTGGCATTGAGCGCACGATTCAGCAGTTCCGCAAGGAAATCGATGAGCCGTTCCAAGTGGTAGCCACGGGAGGGCTCAGCCGCATTTTCAAGAACAACACCGACATGATCGACGTCTACGATTCAGACCTGATCTTCAAAGGCATGGCATACATCTACTCGCGCAATGTGAAGTAACGCGGCGTGCAGGAATCGGCCGCGCATAGCGCAGTCGATTCCGTCCCTCCCCGAAAACCAACTCAAAACCCTACTTAATCGTAAAGCCCTGATTGAAGCCGTATTCTCGGAGGTCTTTCTGCCATTGGGCCAGGCCGTCGGAGAGACTGACTTTCTTGCCGGGCTTCTTCAACGGTTCGAGCGGGTTGCCTTCCTCGTCCTTCATGCCCATCTCAATGGCTTCCTGTCGCTGCTGATAGTCGTGGAAACTGCTGGACCATTCGTATGACTGGCCCACCGTCGATTTGAAGTCACTGCGCGCATACACTTCGAACGGCAGATACTGGTATCCGATCGGCACATCCTCGGCGGCCTCCGACAGTACACGGTTGAACTTCTGCCCGCCGAAATACGGGATCTCAATGCCACGGTCATTGGTAATCGTGGTTTTATCCAAAAAATCAGCGGAATTCAGGGTGGCATAATCGGCCGGGAAAGCACCGCCATCCACACGCGCGCTAATGCCTTGGGCGTTATGCGCCACAAAGTCCACGAAACGATAGGCCGCATCCGGCTTACGGGTCAGCTGCAACACGGTCAGCGCCGATCCGCCGTTTTCGGCATTGGCGGGCTGCCCACCATAGGTGGGCATGGGAGCCACGCGCCAAAGACCGGCCGCGCCCGGCACATTGGACAGCAGCAGCGACGGCATCCAAGCTCCGGAGAACACGGAGGCGATGGTGCCGGTGCTCACGCTGCTTTTCCACCGATCCGACCATGTGGCGGAGGTGGTATCGACAAGCCCCTCATCGATCATTTTCTGCCAGAATTCGGTGAACCGTTGGGTGCCGGCATCCTCATCCAAATCGATGGTCACGGTTTTGCCGTCGGCCGACGTGTGGAACGGCTGACCACCGGCAAGCCAGACCATCGCGTCATAGAAACTGCCATCACCCGAGTCGGCGGCGATGTACACGCCGATCTCCTTGAGCTTTTTGGCGGCCTCATAGTAGTCATCCCAAGTCTTGATCTTGGTGGCGTCCACGCCGGCTTGGCGGAACACGTCTTCGTTGTAGAAGAAGCCCATCGGGCCCGAATCCATGGGCAGCCCGTAGATATGGCCGGCGAGCTGCACGGACGACCATGTGCCGAGGGTAAAGAAGTTGGAATAATCCGAGCCGATCTTGTCGGTCAGATCAAGCAATTGGCCGGAGACCGCGTACTGCAACAGTGCATAGTATTCGATTTGAGCCACGTCCGGCGTGCCGTAACCGTCCTGAATGGCGGTATTGAGATTGTCGTAGCCGGAGATGTTGGTCCATTTCACGCGGATGTCCGGATTGGCTTTTTCGAAGCGGCGGACGACCTCCCCCATGCTCGGTTCCCAGCTCCATACGCTGATCTCCGTACGGTTGTCGTCCGTAGCCTGCCCGCACGAGGCCAGGGATACGGAAAGGATGGCAGTCACTGCTATGGTTGCCATTCTTTTGATTCGCTGTCCGATCACTCGCATGGTGACGAGTGTACTAGGCGGGGCTTAAAACGGTAGATGCATCCTGCTCATGACCACGCACAACAGCCAGCATTCCGCCGAAGCGCCCGAAGCCTTCACGCCGCAACCGCTCGACATTGCGATGAACACCGAGGCTACCGAAACACCGGCCTCATGGGCACGTCCGCCATCGTCACTCTGTTTTGCCTCGCACGGTGACCACCCTACCCGACTTTGCTGGAGAAACGAAAACGGCTCCCTGCTGCGATGAGCAGCAAGGGAGCCGTTGAGTAATTAGGCGCTATGCGCGGTTTTACAGCTTGACGACGAGTACGCCGTTGGGCTGGATGGCGGCCGTGTGCTCGGACTCGTTGACCTGGGCCAGCGAGGCGACCAGCGGTTCGCCTTCCACGTCCACGACCGCAACATCGTGGGTGCGGTTGAACAGGAACACGAAGTGGTTCTCGCCAGTTTCGTCCGCACGCTCGACGCGCAGCACATCGGCGCGGTCGTCCTCGCCCGGCACGTCGATGCCGAGTTCCTCCAGCAGCGTCGGCAGGCTCGCGGCCAGGCCGTCGCGGCCAAGACGGGCGCCGACGTACGCGGCCTTGCCGTCGCCGAAGTCGTTGACGGTGATGGCGGGAGCGCCGTCGAAACCGGTCCACTTATCTGCCTTGAAGGAGGCGACCACGTGGGCGGTATCGGCCACGGAGGTGATCACGTCGGCGAAATCGTGCGCCACGGTTCCGTTGTCCAAGTCAAGGTGGTCCATGGTGCCGGGGGCGTCGGTGCCCATCGGGGCGAATTCCTCGACGCGCACGCCCACCACGTCGCGAATGGAGCCGGGGTAGCCGCCCAGCCAGACGTGATCCCTGTCGTCCACCAGACCGGTGTAGTAGGTCACGAACAGCTTGCCGCCGTTCGCCACATACTCGCGCACGCGGCGCGTGGTCTGCTCGGACAGGATGGCCAGGCTCGGCAACACGACGGCCTCGTACTCATCCCAAGGACCGCGGACCGGCACCACGTCGGCGGTCAGGCCATTGTCCGCCAGCGCGCGGAACCAGTCCAGCGGCTCGGTCCAGTGGCGCACCTCCTGCGTGGGGGTGGCGGTGTGCTCGGTGGCCCACTGGGACTCGTAGTCGAAGACGATGGCGACCTTGGACTTGACCAGCTTGGTGTCCAGCAGGCCCTCGTCAGCAAGCTTGTTGAGGTCGGCGCCCAGCTCGCACACATCGCGGAAGATCTGGGAGTCGGGGCCCGCGTGGGGCACCATGGCGGAATGCCACTTCTCGGCGCCGGCCTTGGACTGACGCCACTGGAAGTAGCAGATGGCGTCGGCGCCCATGGCCAGATGGGCCAGGGAGTCGCGCACCAGCTCGCCGGGCTCGAGCCGGTAGTTGGTCGGGCGCCAGTTGACGGCGGACGTGGAATGTTCCATGAGGAACCACGGGTTCTTGCGGGCGATGCCGTCGGTGAGGCAGGCCGCGTAGGCCATCTCGTCGAAGTGGGCCTCGCCGGGCGAGAAGTAATGGTCGTTGGACACGAAGTCCACGTCATGACCCCACTTGTCGTAGTCGAGGACGGTGCAGCCCGCGGAGACCATGAAGTTGGTGGTCTGCGGCTTGGGGGCGATCTCGAGCAGGGCGTCGCGCTCGGCCTTGTAGAAGTCCAGCAGCGCGTCGGAGCTGAAACGCTTCCAATCAAGCAGCTTGCCCGGGTTCATGAAGTTGCCGTCGCCGATGAAGCGCGGCGGGATGATCTCGGAGAAATTGTTCATGCGCTGCGCCCAGAAGGCGGTGCCCCAGGCGTCGTTGACAGCGTCGATGGTGCCGTACTTCTTCTCGCACCACTTCTGGAAGGCGCGCTCGGCGTCTTCGGAATAGTCGAAGCGGTTGTGGCAGCCGTACTCGTTGCTCACATGCCAAGAGACCACATAGGGGTTGTCCTTGTAGTGCTCGGCCATCTTGCGGCACAGGTTGAGCGCGTAGTCAAGGAAGACCGGGCTGGTGGCGCGCCAGTGCTGGCGGGCACCGGGCTGGCAGACGTCGCCGCGGTAGTCGACCCAGAGGATCTCCGGGTGGGCCTGGGTCATCCACATCGGCGGGGATGCGGTGCCGGAGGCCAGATCGACCGCGATGCCGGCCTTGCCGAGCTTGTCGATGACGCGGTCGAGCCAATCGAAGTCGTACACGCCTTCTTCGGGCTCAAGCTTGGCCCAGGAGAAGATGGCTACGGAGACGAGGTTGACGCCGGCCTGCTGCATGAGGGCTACATCTTCGTCCCACACTTCCTCAGGCCATTGGTCGGGGTTGTAATCGCCGCCGTACCAGATGCGGGGCTTGTTGCCCGCAAGTGGCTGCGGCCACTTGAACGCTCTATGTTCCATGATAATTCGGTTCCTTTATTGCATTGCATCGATAGTGTGCATGTACGCGAGTGGATTTTCTCATGTCACACAGACACACGGGACGACGCCGGACGGGGCGTCGCGGTCAGATCAGCAACGGTTGCCGGGAAACGAATTCCCGCTCCTGCCCCGTCACCGGATCGGTGAACCGCAGCACACGCGCCACCAACTGCAGCGGCTGGCTGAAATCGTCGTACCGGCGCGTCTGGATGCATGGATAGAAATCATCGCCCACGATGGGCAGCCCCAACGCATTCATGTGGACGCGCAGCTGATGGGTTTTGCCGGTATGGGGGCGTAGCGTGTAGCGGCAGACGGGCACGGCCGACGGACGGGGGCCGCCCGCCATCGGCATGCACGGCTTCACACCGGGGAAAGGGGACACGGGTTCGCCGCGTTCGATAAGGGTTTCGGCGTTGACCAAGCCCGGCGTCTCGAAGGCGGCCAGAACGCCACGCTCCTTGACGATATGCGAGCGGCGCAGCAACGGGAACGGACGCGGCGGGTCGATCCGGGTCACGGTGCCGTATCGAGGCCGCACGATCGGCCGGCATGGCGCCAGACACTCGTAGACCTTGACCGCCAGCCTGTTCTGGAACAGCATCTGATATGCGCCGCGGCAGGCCGAATCCCGCACGAACACCAATACGCCGGCGGTCATGCGGTCCAATCGATGCGCTGGCGTGATGTCCGGCTCCCCCAGCCGCTCACGCAATCGGATCAGCGCGGTCTGCCGATACCACATGCCGCGCGGCATGGTGGCCAGAAAATGCGGCTTGTCCACCACGATGATCCGCTCGTCCTCATACAGCACGTCCATCTCAAACGGAATATGAGGCTCGTCAATCACATACCGATGTGGCTTACTCAACGGTCACGGACTTGGCGAGGTTGCGGGGCTTGTCCACGTCGTAGCCCTTGAGCTTTGCCATGTCCATGGCGAACAGCTGCAGCGGCACCACGTCAACCAGCGGGCTCATCAGCGTTGGGCAGGCGGGGCGCCAGAACACCACGTCAGCGTACCGTTCCACATCCGGGTCGCCCTGCTCGGCCACGGCGATGATGTACGCGCCACGAGCCTTGACCTCCTCGATACCGGAGATCACCTTGGCGTGCAACACATTGCGGCCGCGCTGCGGCGGCACGATGAACACCACGGGCTCACCCTCGTCCACCAGCGCGATCGGTCCATGCTTGAGCTCGCCGGCCGCGAAGCCCTCGGTGAACGTGTAGGCGATCTCCTTGAGCTTCAGTGCACCCTCAAGCGCCACCGGGTAGCCCACGTGACGGCCGAGGAACAAGAAGGAGTTGGCGTTCACCATGCGCTCGGCGGCCGCCTGGATGGTCTTGGGCTGGGTGTCGAGCACCCACTGAATCTTGCGCGGCATGTCTTTCAGGGAGTCGAGCACCTGATGAATCTCATCGCGGAACATCGCGCCCTTGACCTGCGCCAGATACAGGCCCAGCAGGTAGGCGGCGGTGATCTGCGCCACAAACGCCTTGGTGGATGCCACGGCAACTTCCGGGCCGGCGTGTGTGTAGAGCACGGCGTCGGATTCGCGCGGAATGGAGGCACCCTGCGTGTTGCAGATGGCCAGCACCTTGGACCCCTGTTCGCGCGCGTGGCGCAGGGCCATCAGCGTATCCATGGTTTCGCCGGACTGAGAAATGGCCACCACGAGCGTACGCGGGGTCAGAATCGGGTCACGGTAACGGAATTCGTGCGCGAGTTCGATTTCCACGGGGATACGCACCCAGTGTTCGATGGCGTACTTGGCTACCTGGCCGGCGTAGCTGGCGGTGCCGCAGGCCACGACGATGATTTTGTCGATGGCCTTGAAGTCGTGTTCGTCGATACGCACTTCATCAAGGGTGATGCCGCCATTCGTATCGAAGCGGCCAAGCAGGGTGCGCTGCACTGCGGCAGGGTCTTCGTGGATCTCCTTGTCCATAAAGGAATCCCAGCCGCCCTTTTCGGCGGCCGAAGCATCCCAATCCACGGTGTAGGTCTTCGGGTTTTCGACCACGTTGCCGTCGAAATCGGTGACGATGACCTTGTCGGCGGACACGCATACGGCCTGATCCTGGTCGACTTCCATGGCACGCTTGGTGTAGGCCACGAATGCGGCGACGTCGGAACCGAGGAAGTTCTCCCCCTCGCCAAGGCCCACGACCAGCGGCGAATCATGGCGGGCTCCGACCACGATGTCCGGCTGGCGGCAGTCGGTGGCCAGAATGGTGAACGCGCCTTCAAGCATGCGGGCCATGCGGCGCACAGCCTTGAACAGGTCTGGCTTGCCTTCGTCCGCGATAATCTTGTCCACGATCTTGCCGAGCAGCTTAGCGGCCACCTCAGTGTCGGTGGCAGAGGCGAATCGGTAGCCTTCGGCTTGCAGGTCGAGACGCAGCTGAGAGGCGTTTTCGATGATGCCGTTATGGATGATGGCCACCTTGCCGTCCATGCTGGTGTGCGGGTGGGCGTTCACGTCGCTCGGCTCGCCATTGGTGGCCCAGCGCGTGTGGCCGATGCCCACCGTGGCAAGCGGCATCGGCTTACGCTCGATGTCTTCGATCAGGTTCTTCAAACGGCCGGCCTTCTTGCGCACGACCACCTTATCCATGCCGGGCGCGGTCAGCGCCACACCGGCCGAGTCATAGCCTCGGTATTCCAGACGTTCCAGGCCTTGCAGGCAGACCTCCAAAGGCTTGCCGCATGCCGTTTCAATATTTCCCGCGTATCCAACGATTCCACACATGGTTCACCAGCCTAGCGGACGATTATTGCGCAAAGCGAATCCAACCCGCCGTATTCGCGCGATCGGAGCATGCGGCGCGGGCGAACCGCCCGGCGTGTCCGCCCGGCTTGGCATGGCCTACAGCACGTGCTGTAGGCGGAGCCGTAAAGTGGGGAGCCCAGTGGGCTCCCCGTAGGCGACGCCGAAGCACGACAGTGCTGAGGTAATATAACAGCCTTCCTACAGCACATGCTGTAGGAAGTCCTTAAACCTAGGCTCGGTGGGGTGGTCGATGATGTCGGGGCCGCCCTGCTCCACGACCACGCCGCCGTCCATGAACACGATCTGGTCGGCGACTTCGCGGGCAAAGCCGATTTCGTGGGTCACGCACACCATGGTCATGCCTTCCTTGGCCAAGGAACGCATGACGTTGAGCACCTCGCCCACCAGTTCGGGGTCAAGGGCGGAGGTCGGCTCATCGAAGAGCATGATCTCCGGCTTCATGGCCAGAGCACGGGCAATGGCCACGCGCTGCTGCTGACCACCCGACAGCTGGGAGGGGTAATAGTCCGTGCGATCGCCCAGACCGACGCGCTGAAGCTCGGCCACGGCCAGGTCACGGGCGGCTTTCTTGGACTGGTGCTGCACGTGAATCGGGGCTTCCATCACGTTTTCCAGCGCGGTCATGTGCGGGAACAGGTTGAAGCGCTGAAACACCATGCCGAGGCGAGAGCGCTGTGCGGCGATCTCCTTATCGTCCAGGGTCTGCAGCATGTCCTGGCCGTTTTTGGTCACGTGCTTGTAGCCGATGAGTTCGCCGTCCACCTCGATGGAACCGCCGGTCAGGGTTTCCAGCTGGTTGATCAGACGCAGGAACGTGGACTTGCCGGAACCGGAGGGCCCCAGAATCACGGTCACAGTACCGGGCATAACGGTTAGATCGATGCCCTTGAGCACATGCAGCGGCCCAAACGCCTTGTGCACCTGCACGGCCTTGACAGCAGGAATCACGGAACCGTCAGCCGCCTTGCGCACGACCGGGGCAACACTGGTGATGTCATTCGTAGTCATAATCGCGCTCCCGCCTTATGCATTCAATCCGACAAATGTGGTCTGGTTGAGCTTGTCCACGTCATCCTTCGGTTCACCGTCGGTCTTACCCGGCAATGGCGCCTGCTTGCCCTTGGTGCCCACCGGTCGGGCATCGAAGCCCTTGCCGAAGTGCGCCTCGAGGCGGGACTGCACAACCATCAGAATGGAGGTGATCAGCAGGTACCAGAAGCAGGCCACGAGAAGCAGCGGGATCGGCTTGTAGATACGGTTGGCGATGGCGTTGGTGGCGAACTGCAGTTCGAGGGTGAACGGCACGGCGGTGACCAGCGAGGTGGTCTTCAGCATGCCGATGGTCTCGTTGCCGGTGGGCGGGATGATGATGCGCATGGCCTGCGGCAGCACGATGCGGCGCATGATGAGCGTGCGGTTCATGCCCAATGCCTTGGCCGCCTCGGTCTGGCCGGGGTCCACGGCTTCAAGGCCGGCACGCACGATTTCGGACAGGTAGGCGGCCTCGTTCAGAGCCAGACCAATCCATGCGGCGTTGAATGCGGTGACCACCACGTTGGAGTCGATGCTCCAGAACTCCACCGAGGTGAACGGAATGCCGAGGCTGATCTTGGGAATCAGCACGGCGAACAGACCCCAGAAAATGAGCTGAGTGTACACAGGCGTGCCGCGGAAGAACCAGATGAAGAACCAGCTGACGCCGCGCAGCACCGGATTGATGGATTTGCGCATGATGGCAAGAATCACCGACAGGATGATCGCCACGACCATGGAGATCACGGTGAGCTCCAAGGTATAGCGAATGCCTTCAAGCACGTTCTCGTTGAACAGGTACTTCCAGACGGTGGGCCAATCCAGTCGCGGATTGGTAATCAAGCCTTGAATGAGCATCGCGGCGAGCAGTACCACGATCACTGCGGCCACAATCGGGCCGGGGCGCTTGACCGGCAGCGCCTTGATGCGATTGGGGATGTTCAGCCCCTCACCGTCGACTTCTTTCTTCGCCATAATCTGGTTCCTTGGATGTGTTGGGCAGCCTGAACTGCAAGTTGCGACTAGCATTGAACCTTAGTGCACGAATGGGGCGACTGTGTTACAAACAGTGCGCCCCATCTGGATTGCTGGGCGTCGTGTGGACCACCCCCAGTCTCGCTCCGCGAGCCAGCTCCCGCAAGCGGGAGCATTCTTGGGGGGGGGACTATTCGACGGCCGGGTTGATTTCGGCCTTGTCCAGTGCGCCGGATTCGACGCCCCAGTGCTGGAGGATCTTGGTGTATGTGCCGTCGTCCATGAGCTTTTGCATGGCCTTCTGCACGGCTTCGGTGGTCTGGGAATCGCCCTTCTTGATGGCGATGGCGTTCGGCACTTCATCGAAGTCCTTGCCGAGCTGTTCCAGCTGACCATCGGTCTGGGCGATGGCGTAGCCGACAACCGGGGAATCGGCGAAGAAGACGTCGGCCTTGCCGGTCACCACAGCGGTGGTGGCGTCAGTCTGCTGCTTGGAGGACTGGATGGTGATGTCTTTCTTGCCGTCCGCCTTGCACTGCTTGGCGGTCTTGTTGATGGCCTCTTCCTCGACGGTGCCGGTCTCGACGGCAACGTTCAGACCGCACAGGTCGTTCTCGTCGACATTCTTGGGGTTGCCTGCGGCCACTGCATAGCCCATGCCTGCGGTGAAGTAGGAGACGAAGTCGACGGATTCCATGCGCTCCTTGGTGATGGTGAAGGCGGCGATGCCCAGATCGTACTTGGAGCCGATGGCCGGAATGATCGTATCGAAGTTGGAGGAGACGATTTCGGTCTCGAGACCGAAGATGTTGCCCATGGCGCGGGCGAGATCCATGTCGTAGCCGATCTGGGTCTTGCCGTCGGCGTCGAGGAATTCGGCCGGGGCGTAGGAGGGGTTGGTGCCGATGGTGAGCTTGCCGTCCTTGGTCACGGATTCAGGCAGCAGTGCGGCTATTGCATCGTCCTTCTTCACGGAGCTCACGTCGTAGCTGGTGATGGTGACCGACTTGGAGGAGCCGCCCTTATCGGAATCCGTACCGGCATCGGCCTTGTCGGAGGTGCCGCAAGCGGCGGTGGCGAACAGCATGGCCGAGCTCAGTGCAATGGCCATAATGGACTTCAGTTTGGTGGACTGCATAATCGTTTCTTCTTCTCTCTTACGCCGCTTCAACGGCAACGATCAACGGTTAAGCATATTTATACACTACAGTGCATACATATACAAAAAGACTCCCGCCGCAGGGCAACGGGAGTCTTCATAGTAACCGAAACTACTCGACGGACGGGTTGATCTCGGCCTTGTCGACGGCGCCGGAAGAGACGCCCCACGTGTCGAGGATCTTCTTGTACGTGCCATCATCCATCAGCTTCTGGATGGCCTTCTGTACGGCCTCGGCGGTCTTGGAATCGCCCTTCTTGACGGCCACGGCCTCAGGGGTCACACCAACGTCCTCGCCGAGGGCCTCGAGCGTATCACCGGTCTGCTTGATGGCGTAGCCGGCAACCGGCGTATCGGCGTAGAAGATATCAGCCTTACCGGAAGCCACGGCGGTAGTCACATCGGTCTGCAGCTTGGAGGACTGGATGTCGATGGCATCCTTACCGTCCGCCTTGCACTGCTCGTTATCCTTGTTGACTTCCTCTTCCTGGGTGGTACCGGTCTGCACAGCCACCTTCACGCCGCACAGGTTCGAGGAGTCGACCTTGTTCGGGTTGCCCTTCTGCACCACGAACATGGAACCGGCCTTGAAGTAGGTCACGAAGTCCACAGCCTCCATGCGTTCCTTGGTCACGGTGAAGGAGGAGATGCCGATGTCGTACTTGGAGCCGACGGACGGGATAATAGAATCGAACGTGGAGGAGACGGTGTTTTCCTTCAGTCCGAACACTGCGGCCAGCGCCTTGGACAGGTCGACGTCGAAGCCAACCGGGGTCTTGCCGTCTTCGGCCAGGAATTCGGCCGGAGCGTAAGAGGTATCGGTGCCGACGGTCAGCGTGCCGTCGCTGGTGACGGAATCGGGCAGCAGTGCGGCGATCTCGTCGTCCTTCTGGATGTTGCTGGTGTCGAAGCCTTGAATCGAAGTGCTGGACGAGTCCTTGGATGAATCGCCGCTCTTGGATGCGGTGTCGGTGCCGTCAGTCGTGCCACAGGCCGCCACGGCGATCAGCATGGCCGCGCTCAGGGCGGCGGCCGCAGCGGATTGTATTCCCTTGCTTAGAGACATTGGATTTCCTCTCTCCGGATAGTCAGCTGGGCGGGTATGTTTCCCAGATGGTTCCAGAGCGTAGGAGTGCAATGCTACGGAAGCGTTAATCGTGGGCGAAATGACCCACAACGCGGACATCCTACTCTTGGCTCCCCTCCGGAGGGGAGCCAAGGGACGGGACTAGTGGCGCATGTTGGCGTAGCGCATGGCGCGTAGGGCTTCGCGCTTGTCCTGCTCTTCGCGCAGGGCCTGGCGCTTGTCGAATTCCTTCTTGCCTCGGGCCAGCGCGATCTCCGCCTTGACGCGACCGTCCTTGAAGTACAGGCTCAGCGGCACAATCGTGTATCCCTTGGCTTCGATGCCGCGGGCGAGCTTGGTGATCTGCAGTCGGTGCAGCAGCAGCTTGCGCTTGCGCTTGGGCGCATGGTTGTTCCATGTGCCGTTCAGGTATTCGGGGATGTTCGCGCCCTCCAGCCACATCTCGCCGCGGCGGTCGATGGAGATGAACGCCTCGGACAGCGATGCGCGGCCTTCGCGCAACGACTTGACCTCGGTGCCGGTCAGGGCCAGCCCTGCCTCATACTTGTCTTCGATGGCATAGTCATGCCGGGCCTTCTTGTTCTGGACGATGAGTTTCTCACCAGTCTCCTTGGGCATGTCTCCTCCTTTCGTGGGCAACAACTCGTGGGTAGCAGTAGCAACGCAACATCCGACGATATCACGGACCGGCCTCGAATACGAAAAAGGGTTCCTCTTCAAGAGGAACCCTTCAACCGTATATATCGGCCGAACCAACCGGTCAGTGGACGAACCAGTACTGACCCAAATTGGTCAAGGTGCGGTTGTGCATGTTCCACGGACCACCCCAGTTCATTTCGGAGATCTGGAATGTGCCGTCGCCATACACGGCTTCGACTACGGCAACATGGCCATAGGTACCGTCGGCACCATCCTGACCAGGCAGGAAGGAGAGCGCGGCGCCGACCTGAGGGTTGTGGTCCACGCGCAAGCCGTACGAGGGGGCGCTGCGCCACCAGTCGCCGCCATTGCCGAGATAGGACGGCGTGCCAATGCCCATCTGCCTACGGCGTTCATACGCCCAGTACGTGCACTGGCCGGCGGCATAGGCGTTGCCGTAATCACCGTTCGACGTGCCTTGGCCGCCGACGCTGGGGGCGGGGGCGGGGGCCGGCGCCGGAGCCGGAGCCGGAGCCGGAGCGGGCGCCGGAGCGGGGGTCACCGGAGTGGACGGCGTGCCGCCCTGGTTACCGGTATCCACCCGGTTGGCGGCGTCCTGCTGCTCCTTCTGGAACTGACGATTGTAGGAATCGACCTGGGAAGCGATCAGTACGGTCTGGGCCGCCTGCTTGGCGGATTGGGAATCCAGACTGTCGACCATGGAGGACAGTTCGTTGCGCCGCGTCTCACCCTCCTGGCGTAGCTTGTCCAAAGCGTCACGTTCGCTTTGCGCGGTTTCGGCGGCGGTCTGCGCGGAAGCGGCCTTCTCATCGGACTGGGTCTTGAGCACAGCAATCTGCTTTTCGATGGCCGCCAGACGTTCGCCACGGTTCTTCGACGTGCTCAGTGAGGTCGCGGCGGAGGAAGCCGCATTCGCCTCGTTGCGGGACAACGCGTCCCGGGACTGCATGGAGTTGACGAAGTCCTGTGTGCTGGTGGCACCCGTCACCACGCTCATCACGTCGGAAGCATTCGAGCCGTGCATCTCGTCACGGGCCAGCTGGGCCACGGCGGCGTGCGCGTCATCGTAGTCCTTGCCGGTCTGCTTGATCTGCTCCTCGAGCGTCTCCTTGTCTTTCTGCGCGGCGGAAAGACGTTTGGATGCGGCGTCGGCCTCGTCCTGAGCGGTGGCGGCATCCTCGTTGGCCTGCGTGACCTTGTTCTGGGCGGCGACAATCTTGTTGTTCGTCAAATCATCCAGCTCAAGTACCTTATCCGCCAGTTCCTGGCTGGCACCGGCCAACTGCTGCTTGAGTTCGGCCTCGCGCTGTACCGACGCGGTGTGCTGGTTCTGCGCAGTAATCAGGTCGGAATAGGTGTCTGCCTGGGCAGGCTGTGCCGAGCTGAACGCCAGACCTCCCACACAGGCTGCGGCGGCCACCAATGCCGCCAGTGCGGGCTTGATCACACGTACATTCGTCATATGTGAATAGTCCTTTCGCTCACTTAAGCCAATACCATAACATGTGAACCTGAGAGGCTTGCACACGATATCATCACATTTCTTGCGGGTAAGCCGGTCGCGTTACGCCCTCAAATAACGCCGCAACGAGATGGTTGAAGCGATGATGGACAGCAGTATCGCGCCCACAACCAGGAACGGCGATATCACCAGTACCGTGAACTGATTCACATAAGGAATCCAGGTAATGGATTTCGCCAGCCAGCCGGTGATGAACACATTCACAATGGCCGAAAGCATCAGGCACGAGAGCACCGAGCCGATCAGCGAGGCGATGGCGCCCTCCAGAATGAACGGCAGACGAATCGTCCAGTTCGAGGCACCCACGTACCTCATGATTTCGGTTTCGGTTCGTCTGGATGCGGCGGACATGCGAATGGTGGTTCCGGTCAGCAGGATGGCGACCACCACCATCACGCCGGCGAGCACGGCCGTAACCGCCGTGGCTCGGTTGAGCACGGCGAACACCGGGTCGAAGATCTGGCGCTGGTCGGTGACGTCCTCCACGCCCTCCTTGCTGGAGAGCACTTCGGAGACCACCTGATATTTGGTCGGATCCTTCAGCTTGAGCCAGAGGGAGTCCTGCATATCGTCCGCGGTCAGCGTACGGCCTTGGAATTCGCCATTCGGGTACTGCTTGGTGAATGTGTTGTCGTAGAAGTCCTGCTTGCTGACGTAGTCAATGTTGGAGACCACGTCGTTGAGTTCGTCGCGAATGGTTTTCTGCAGTGCCGTGATCTCATTGGCTGAGGGCGATTTGCCGGAAGCGCAGTTCGCGGATTGGCTGGTGCCGTCGGGGCATAGCCATACCACGACCTCGACCTTGTCGTACCAGTCGCCCTTGGCTTTGGTGATCTGCGCCTGAGTAAGCACCGAAGCGCCGATGAACAGGAACGAGATGAAGGTGACCAGCGTCAGAGACAGCAGCATCGACAGGTTACGGGTGAGGTTGGCCCACGTTTCGGACAGAATGAATCGTGCTCGCATGATGATCCCCCTTACTCCTTAGCGCCCTCAGCGGGTTGATCGTCGGATGTTTGGTCTGCGGCGGACTGCTCGCCGGCGGACTGCTCGCCGGCCGGCGGTGCGGGCGGTTCCGGCGGTGCCGGCAGTTCCGGCGGTGCCGGCAGTTCCGGCGGAGCCGGCAGTTCCGGCGGGGCCGGCGGCTCGGCGGCGGATGACACGGACGTATCGGCAACCGCGGCGGTCTCGCCGGACTCGTCCTTGAACGGGTCGAACGCCTGGGTGCTTTCCAGGGCGGCGGCCTGCTCGTCCAGCGGAATGCCCTTGCCCCAGGTCAGCGTGTTTTCCAGCGGCGCAAACGTCTCGCCATAGCGGCCGGTGCGGCCGGAATGCACGGAATTGGCCAAACGGGCGATGCCTTCGGACGGCTCGTCACCGCCCTCGATGGCCTTGGTCGCCGCCGCCAGCACATGATGGGCGGTGTCGGACTTGGCTTCGACTTCGGCATCCGGGAAGAACAGGGCGGAATCATAGGATCCATGAGCCTCGTCACGCACGATCTTGCCGTTGTGCAGTTCGACCACGCGCTTGCGCATCGAGTTGACGATCTCTTCGTTATGCGTGGCCATGACGATGGTGGTGCCGGTGCGGTTGATGGCGTCCAGCACTTCCATGATGCCCAGCGAAGTGGTCGGGTCGAGGTTGCCGGTGGGCTCGTCGGCCAGCAGAATCTGCGGGTGATTCACGTAGGCGCGGGCGATGGCCACACGCTGCTGCTCGCCACCGGAGAGCTCATGTGGGTAGTTCTTTTCCTTGCCGGTAAGCCCCACGGTATCCAGCACCTTGGGCACCAACGATTTGATGGTGGACCGCCGCGTGCCGATCACCTCAAGGGCGAACGCCACGTTCTCCCATACGGTTTTGTTATTGAGCAGCTTGTAATCCTGGAACACGAAGCCCAGCGAACGGCGGTACTGCGGCACTTGACGGTTGGTGATGCGCCGCAGATCGTTGCCGGCCACGCGAATCTCGCCGTTGGTGGCCTCTTCCTCGCGCAACAGCAGGCTCAAGAGCGTGGTCTTGCCGGAGCCGGACGCACCCACAAGGAACACGAAATCACCGCGTTCGATATCGAGGTTGATGTCGTCAAGCGCCGGTCGGGTGCCTTTGGGATAGATCTTGGACACATTGTCCAGTGAGATCAGTGCCATAATGCTACTTACTCCTCGGTTTCGGCGGCGCGGCGCTGTTCATGGCGCCAGCGGATGCCGGCCTCGATGAACGCGTTGATGTCGCCGTCGAACACGGCCTGGGTCTGGCTGGTTTCGTAGCCGGTGCGCAGATCCTTGACCATCTGGTAGGGATGCAGCACGTAGGAGCGCATCTGATCGCCCCAGCTGGCCTTGATGTCGCCGGCGAGCTCCTTCTTCTTCTTGGCCTCCTCCTCGTGGCGCAGCACGAGCAGTCGGGACTGGAGCACGGCCATGGCGGAGGCACGGTTCTGAATCTGCGAACGCTCATCCTGCATGGTCACCACGATGCCGGTGGGAAGGTGGGTGATGCGCACGGCCGAGTACGTGGTGTTCACGCCCTGGCCGCCGGGGCCGGAGGAACAGTAGGTGTCCACGCGGATGTCCGTATCCGGAATGTCGATATGGTCGGTGGCCTCGACCAGCGGCACCACTTCCACGGCGGCGAAGCTGGTCTGGCGGCGGCCCTGGTTGTCGAACGGGGAGATACGTACCAGACGGTGGGTGCCGCCCTCCACGGACAGTCGGCCGTAAGCATAGGGGGCATCCACCTGGAAGGTGGCGGACTTGATGCCCGCCTCTTCGGCGTAGGAGGTGTCCATGACCTTGGCCTTGAAGCCGTTACGCTCGCAGTAGCGCAGGTACATGCGCAACAGCATCTGTGCGAAATCGGCCGCGTCGACGCCGCCGGCACCGGAGCGGATGGTCACCACGGCGGAACGTTCGTCGTATTCGCCATCGAGCAGGGTCTGAATCTCCATCTGGTCGAGATCCTTCTGAATCTCGCCGATTTCGCTTTGCGCCTCGTCCAGAGAGTCCTGGTCGCCCTCCTCGTGGCCGAGTTCAACGAGCGTTTCCACATCGTCGATGCGCTGGGAGGCGGAGTTCAGACGCTTCAGCTGCGATTCCGCGGCGGACAGCCGGCTGGTGATCTTCTGGGCGTTTTCCGGATCATCCCACAGGCCCGGGGCCGCGGCCTGCGTTTCGAGATCCTTGATAGCGGCCTTGAGCCGGTCGACGTCCAGCGCCTTGGCGATGGATTCGTATTTGGCGCGGGCTTCGCCGATCGCCTGGGTAAAGTCAAATTCTGCCATCGTGGTTTACCTTACTGTTGGTTCTTTGAGATTCCTTGGGAAGTCACGTCCTTGTTGGCAGCCTTCGCACATTCCTCTGGCGTTGGCGGGCACTGCCGCGCCACACACGCATTCGCCTGCAATCCATGCTGCCAGAAGGTTCCGGGGCCTGCCTTGCCGATAGCCGGCCGGGCGACCTCACGAATCCCTCGCATCAGACGTGTTCAACTGCGGGCACGAATATGCGAAGGCAACGTCAAAGCCCCGCGTAGATCGCCGGGATAACCAAGGAGCCGAGCATGGCCACAGCTATGACGACGCACACCACACGCACGATGGTGCGGCGGCGGTTCTCACGCTGCTGTCGGCTGTCCTGATAGTCACTCACGAAGCCAATAGTGTACTCACCGCTTACGACCGACTACAAACCGATACAATCCGTTCACGACGTAAACGTCTATTCAGATACCGATGCAAATCTGCACGACCGCCACGCACGAGATGTTCTTCTAACTTGACCAATCAGTACGCGGGCTTCACCGCACGTATGTCACACCATGTTTACAACTCAAAAAAGGTGTGTTTACCCCAAATATAAAACCTTATAAATGTGCAATTTAGTGATATGATAAAACCTTAGAAACGTGCAATCAAGGAGTGTTGATGTTCCGGAGGAAGGCGTACGACAGACTACTGGCATGGAAGGAAGCTGATGACAGGACCGCCATGCTAATCGAGGGTGCCCGCCGCGTGGGCAAGTCCACAGTCGCCGAAGAGTTCGCCAAGAACGAATACGAGTCATATGCTCTTATTGATTTCACGCGAGTGGACGCCGAGTTCAAACAGACGTTCCTGGACCTACGCAACGACCTCGACGGCCTGTTCCTGTACCTGAGCGCGGCGCTTGGCGTAACGCTCACGCAGCACCAGTCACTGGTCATCTTCGATGAAGTCCAGATGTTTCCCCCCGCGAGGGAGTTCATCAAACATCTGGTCGCCGATGGACGGTTCGACTACATCGAGACCGGTTCGCTGATCTCCATCAACGCCAACGTGAAGGACATCCTGATCCCCTCCGAGGAGGAGTCCATACGCATGGGACCGATGGATTTCGAGGAGTTCTTGTGGGCGATGGGCGAGGATGCCCTGGTTCGGATGATCCGCCACGCGTTCGATTCCGGCGTGGCATTGCCGGACTCATTGCATCGTAAGGCATCGCGTCTATGGCGCGAGTACATGCTGGTCGGAGGCATGCCCCAGGCGGTGGCGGCCTACGCTCCCGCCCGCAACATGGCCGCGGCGGACAGGGCCAAGCGCCTGGTACTCAAACTGTACCGGGAGGATATTGGCAAGTACGGCGGACTAGCAGCGAAGCGCGTGCGCGCAGTGTTCGACGCGATTCCCGGACAGCTGGCGAAGCACGAGAAGAAACTGGTCTACACCCAGGTCGAGGAGGGGTCACGCTCACGTGACTTCATGACGGCCTTTGCATGGATGCGCGAGGCCGCGACTGTCAACCTGTGCACGCTGGCCGAGGACCCGTCGCTGGGATTAGCACTCAGCGCCGACGACACGGTCGTGAAATGCTATATGGCCGACACCGGCCTGCTGTCTACCATGGCGTTCTCCGCGGACGGCCCGTCGCTGCCGGATGTGTACCGTCAGGTGCTGCTGGGTGCCGACGGCGTGAACGAGGGCATGCTCGCCGAGAACGCGGTCGCCCAGCAGCTGGCCGCGGCCGGCCATGACCTGTATTTCTATGCGAAGTCGTCCAACGTGCGTGAAGAGCGCATGGAGATCGATTTCCTGATCGTGCGCCCGTACCCGGACGCCGCGATGAAACCGCGGATCAGCCCCATCGAGGTCAAGTCCGGCAAACGATACTCGACGATATCCCTCGACAAGTTCCGCGCGAAGTTCGCCAGCAGAACGGGAGAGGAATACGTGCTCCACCCACGCCCCATGGCGAAGAAAGACCATCGCCGTTTGCTTCCCCTGTACATGTCGTTCTGTCTGTAACTGCTGCTCCACATGTTCAGCGAGAACGGCAGGACTTGCCGCCGACGCCAGCCCTGCCGGCGGGCCCCCACGGCCCTTTCCCTTGCGCTTTCAGCGCCGCCAGATGGTGTTTCATGGCCACCAGCATGATGTGCGAATCCTCAAGGCCCAAGTGGCGTTCGTTGTGGGCGGAATCAAGCGCACCCTGACGTTTGGCGTAGGCGTCGAGCGTGTTGTCTCCGTAAGGATGCTCGTTGGTGGGCACCGCGCCGGGGTCCCACTGCCGGCTCATCGGCAGGGTATCGATGATGGTGATGCGCCCGGCACGGTAGCTTTCCGCATATCCGGCGACGTTCAGCATGAACCAGCTATGTTCGAAGGTGGCGTTATGCGCCACGTACGGCTGCTGGGTAAGCCGCGCGAGCAGGCCGGCCTGGGCTTGGGGCCATTCGTCGAAGAGTCGGTACCCGGCCTCGCTGCTGCGGCCGCGTACATCGATGCCGGTGAGTTTGGCGATGAGGGCGTTGCCGAGCGCCGCGTTTTCCGGCGGCACGCCAAAAGCGAGACGAGACTGGCCGTAGGCGTCGCCGGCGGCATAATAGCCCTGCTCATAGGCGTATGTCTCGGGTTCGCCGGCCGGGCGCGGACTGGCCATGTTCATGAATTCGAAGCCGACGTCGATGATGTAGTCACGCGCCGGATCGATGCCGGTGGTTTCGATGTCGATGCCCATCACCGCGTCCACGTCACGGCCGGGCAGATAGGCGTCGCGCCAGTCGGGCTTGGGATGGTGTCCGGTAGCGTTGCCAGACGCGGCGGCACCACCCGGCAGAGCGGCACCACCCGGCGAAGTCGCGCCGGAGAGATTGGCGCGGGCCATCGCCGCATCGCCCGCACGCTTCTGGAAGCGCTGGGCCTTACGCCGTTTGGCGCGCGCGTCAAGAATCGCCGCCGTACGATCTTGGATATCGTCCAAGGCGACTGTTGTGGGGAACTTGACATCGCTGTTTTCGGCGGCAGTATTTCCGGCAGATGCGCCACCGGCTTCGCCGCTCAGATCCAGCATGCCTTGGTCATCGTTCGACGGGCCGCTGCCGGAGTACGGCTTGAGCACTGCAATGGTGGCCCTCCCCCGCCGTTCGCGACTGACCGCCCATAGGTGTTGCTGTTCGCCCAGATGCAACATCGTGTTGATGTTGTCGTTGAGCCGGCGATTGGCGTAGGCGAGCGCACGAGGCAGACGATAGGAGCCGATGAGCCGGTCGAAATCGGTCATGAATGCGCTGTTGCATTGGGCGATGATCGATTCCAGACGCTCGCGTGTGGCGTAGTCGGCCTTCAATGCGTCGTGGATGGACTGTGGGATGGATTCCGGTATCGTGCCGACGCCATGCGCCAGGTCCAGAGAACGCACCCAGTCCCAGTCGATGGTGGTGCCATCGGCGTCCTTGGGCATGGACGCCGCCCATTGGGGAATGTCTCCCTTGGCGGCGTCGAACCATGCGCGGTCGGTCATAGTGCGAAACCGAGCTCTTCAGCGGCCTCGGTGGGCACCGGGTCGTCGCACCAATAGTCCTCGAGGTTTTCGGTGGTGGTCAGCGAACGGATTTCGGCGCGATCGATATACAGCTCGCCGCTCAAATGATCGGTTTCGTGCTGGAAGATGCGTGCGGGCCAGCCATGCAGCGGCTCGCTGTGGTGTTTGCCGTCTTCATCATCCCATTCGGCGGTGATGTCGAGCCAACGCTTGCGCACGGCTTGGTATCCGTCGAAGCTCAGGCAGCCTTCGTAGAACGAGGCGGTTTTGTCGCCGGCCGGTCTGTAGCTCGGATTGATGATCACGTGGAAGGGGAATTCCGCGATTTCGCGCGGATCATCCTCGTCGTCGCGCACGTGGTCTTCGACCACGGCGAGCGCGAGCCCCAAGCCGATCTGGGTGGCGGCGAGCCCCACGCCGGGTGCCTCCAGCATGGTGGTGTGCATCGTATCGATGAGTTTGGCGAGCGTACGCTTGGAAAGCTGGCCATTGTAGGCCACTGTCCGTTGGCGCAACACCGGTTCGCCGGCCTGCACGATGGGCAGAATCTTCTCCTTGCCGCCGGTTTTGATGAGTTGTTCGACGTCACGGTTGAGTTCGAGGTCGACTTTGGCGTTCTTTCCAAACATTGTTTTTCCTTAGGGAAGGGTGCTACAGCGCGAGTTCTTCGGCGACGATCTTGGCGAGGCGGGTGCAGACTTCGTCGGCGTAGGCCTGGGTGGCGGCCTCGGCCATCACGCGCACGAGCGGTTCGGTGCCGGAGGGGCGCAGCAGCACACGGCCGGTGTCTCCCAGCAGTTCCTCCTCGCGGGCCACGGCATCCTGGATGCGCTTGTTGGTGGCCGCGGCCTTCTTGTCCACGTTCGGCACGTTGATGAGCGTCTGCGGCAGCTGTGGGAAGTCGGCGGCGAGCTCCTTCAGGCTCTTGCCGGACTTGACGACCTCGTTGCACAGGGTCAGTGCGGTCAGGGTGCCGTCGCCGGTGGTGGCGAATTCGCGGTTGATCACGTGGCCGGACTGCTCGCCGCCGAGCGAGTAATCGCCCTTGAGCATCTCCTCAAGCACGTAACGATCGCCCACGGCGGTTTCCACGGTCTTGATGCCCATGTCCTTCAGGGCGAGCTTCAGACCGAGGTTGCTCATCACGGTGACCACGAGGGTGTCGTGGTTGAGCTTGCCTTCGCGCTGCTTGGCGCGGGCCAGAATGCCCATGATCTGGTCGCCGTTGATCATGTTGCCGTCTTCGTCCACGGCGAGGCAACGGTCGGCGTCACCGTCGAAGGCCACGCCCATCACGGCGTCAGTGGCCTTGACCATGGCCTGCAGCTGCTCGGGGTGGGTGGAACCGGCGTTCTTGTTGATGTTGTAGCCGTCCGGCGAGGCGTTGATCACGATCACGTCCGCACCGGCACGGCGCAGGGCTTCGGGAGCCACCACGGAAGTGGCGCCGTTGGCGCAGTCGGCCACGATCTTCAGGCCCTTGAGTGGCTTGGGCTGGGTTTTGTCATCGTTCAGCGGAGCGATGGTGGCCACCAGATGATCGATGTACAGGTTGGTGGCGGTGGTCTGGTCGTGGCTCACGCGGCCCACGCCGGCACCGGTCGGGCGGTCCCAGTCCTGGCCGAGCACGGCCTCGATCTCATCCTCCTTCTGGTCGGGCAGCTTGAAGCCGCCGCGTGCGAAGAACTTGATGCCGTTGTCGGGCATCGGATTATGGGAGGCGGAGATCACGGCACCCATCTCAACGTTGAGCACGGAGGTCAGGTAGGCCACGCCCGGAGTGGGGATGATGCCGGCGTCGATCACGTCGAAGCCGCCGGCAGACATGCCCGCGGACAGGGCGGAAGCCAGAAAATCACCGGACACACGGGTGTCACGGCCCACGAGCGCGCGGCGGCGCCCCTCAGGCTGATCGTCTTGGGTGCCGGCGTCGCCGAGCACACGCACGGCGGCATCGCCCAGATCCAACGCCAGACGTGCGGTCAAATCCCTATTGGCCAGTCCTCGAACACCATCGGTTCCAAACATCTTCGGCATATGAAGTTCCACTCCTTGTATCGCGTTACCCGCACCATCGTAGTCGTTGTACCGCGGCGCGGGGCGCGACTCGGCGAAAAACCGCCACGGAATCCACTCCGGGGCCGCGCGGGGACGATACGGGAACGCCCGACGTATACGTGATCGAGGCAACCGTTAATAAGCCATGAAAAAAAAAGAATACTCCGTTAATCAGCGAAATGACCGCAATTCAGCTCAATACCATTGACCCGGGAAACACAAGAGACTTCAGAAAAGGATTAATCCCATGCGGGATGAAAAACCTCCGAAAGGATTTACGCATATGGACAAAACCAGAATGCGCACATCGGAAATACAGGTACGCACACGCAATCGGATAGCCGGCGCACTGTTGCTGACGCCAGGTCTACTTCTGCTTACGGTGTTCGCCTTTGTGCCGTTGGTGAAGGTCGTGGTGATGAGCCTCCAGAGCACCGACCTCTTCGGCACGCCCACCGGCTTCGTCGGCCTTGCAAACTATGTCACCGTGCTCACCGATCCCTCGTTCGTCAGCGTGCTGGTGCGTTCCATGGTGTACGCGATCGCCGTGGTGCTGGGACGATTGGTGTTCGGCACGCTGCTCGCCATCCTGCTGACCCGGCAGTTCCATGGCAGCAAGCTGTTCCGCACGCTCATGACCTCCACCGTGAGCGTATCCGTGGCGGCCGCCTCTCTGGGCTTCCTCGCCGTGCTTTCCCCCACGGGTATCGTCAACATGCTGCTGGGCAGGCTGGGAGCGCCGGCCGTCGGCTGGCTCACCGACGCCAAGTGGGCGTTCCCCACCATCATCATGGTCACCATCTGGACGGGGCTCGGCTTCGACCTGATCCTGATCTGCTCCGCCATCGACGGCGTGGACCCGGAGATTCTCGAGGCGGCGCGCGTTGACGGTGCCAGCGAGGCCCGCATCCAGTGGTCGATGGTGGTGCCGCTCATCGCACCGACGCTGTTCTACGTCGCCATAACGGCCTGCATCGGGACGCTTCAGGCCTTCGCCCAGATCAGCATCCTCACCAAAGGCGGCCCCGGCTCGGCCACCACCACCATCACCTACAACATCTACACCGCGGCGTTCAACGCCGGCAGCGCCAACTTCGGCATCGCCTCGGCCCTGGGCGTCGTGCTGTTCGTGTTCGTGTTCGCGTTCACGCTCCTCCAGTTCAAGTTCCTCGACAAGAAGGTGGATTGCTGATGCCGCACCGTTCCCGTATCTCCCATGCCGCATTGTGCGTCGTGTCCTTGGCGCTGACGCTGGTGATCCTGCTGCCCGTGCTCTACATCGCCGTCGGGGCGCTGTCCTTCGACGCCAGCGGCGGGATGCACGCGCCGTCCCTGCGCAATTTCGCGCAGGCCGCGAACTCCATGCCGTTGGTGCGTCAGGTGTTCAACTCCATCCTGGTGACGGTGTGCCAGACCCTCGGCCAGATCGTCACCGCCATCCTGGCGGCGTACGCCATCGTGTTCTGCGATCTCAAGCGTCCGCAGCTGTGGATGATGGTGTTCCTGGTGAGCATGATGATACCCGGCGAGACCACGCTGCTGTCCAATTATCTAAGCATCACCGACTGGGGGCTGATCGACACCATCCCCGCCATCTTCCTGCCCTACCTGGTGCAGGGCTTCACCGTGTTCCTGTTCCGTCAGGCGTTCCAGACCTTCCCGAAGGAACTGCACGAGGCGGCGCTGCTCGACGGCGCCGGGCATCTGCGTTTCCTGCTTTCTATCCTGCTGCCGGTCACGCGTTCCACGGTGATCGCCGCCACGATCAACGCCGCGGTGGCCGCCTGGAACGGTTATTTCTGGCCGTTGCTGGTCACCAACTCACCGGAGAACCGGACCATTCAGGTGGGCATCACGCAGCTTTCCGGAACCGAGTCGTCGAACATGGGCGTCGTGCTGGCCGGGTCGGCCATCGCGATCATCCCCACCTTGGCGCTCACCCTGATCTTCAACCGTCAGCTACGCGGCATGAACGTCGCGAGCGGCATCAAATAAACATTCATCCCAACATGATGATAATCACTGAAAGGAAAAAAGAGATGCATAAACATCGCTTCGCCGCCCTCGTCATGGCGGCATCGATTTCACTATCTGCTCTGAGTGGCTGCGGCGCAAAAACAAATTCCAATACCACTGCCACCTCGGGAGAACAGGAAATCACCTTCTGGTATTCGAATTCCGGCTCAGGAAAGGACGCCATCAACCAGCTCGTCAGCGAGTTCAACGCCGCCAACAAAGGCAAGATCAAGGTGAAGGCCTCCTACCAAGGCTCCTACGCCGACGTGCAGCAGAAGTTCTCCGCGGCCGTGCAATCGAAGTCCACGCCAGCCATCCTGCAGATGAGCGACATCTCCACAGGCTTCATGCTGGACAGCAAAATAACCACACCAATCTACAAGCTCGACGAAAAAGGCAGCGATTCCGCTGAATCCGATATTCCCAAAGTCATCAGAAAATACTACAGTGACGACAAAGGCTTATTGTCCATGCCTATGGCGGTTTCGGAACCGGTGATGTACATCAACAGGCAGCTGGCAGAACAGTCCGGGCTCGATGTCGCCAACCCGCCCAAGACCTTTGATGAGGTCGTGCAGTGGGCCAAGACGATCCACGACAAGACCGGCGCCTACGGCTATTCCATGATCATGACAGATTCATGGATCCTCGAACAGCTCAGCGCCAATGCCGGCATCGATATCTGCACCCCGGGCAACGGGCGCTCGGGCAAACCCGTGAACGGCATCATGATGAGCGACGCCAGGCAGGTGAAGGCCTTCGAGCAGATCGCCGACATGTTCCGCTCCGGCGTGGGGCTCAACCCCGGTAATGGCTCCAGCGCCATAAGCTCCGCGTTCACCTCGAATCAGCTGGGACTGGCATTGGCTTCGTCCGGCGGCTACACCACCATGCAACCGGGAAGCTCGCCCGCCAACGTCGTGGTCGCCCGTTTCCCCAAGCTCGACGACTCCAAGGCCGCCGGCACCCCCATCGGCGGCAATTCCCTCTGGGTCGTGTCCGCCGAGCACAGCGAGGCAGAGCAGAAGGCCGCCTATGAGTTCGCGAAGTTTATGTTGACCCCGCACGCCCAGGCGGTGTTCTCCAAGGCCACCGGCTACCTGTTCGCCAATGGGAAGGCCGCGCAGGAGAAGGAGGGCAGGGAGGAACTCGCCGATCCGAATGTCAAGGTGTTCTACGATCAACTGAACGCCAACCCCGCCTCCAGCGCATCCCTGGGCTGCCGCACCGGCGCCTTCCCCTCGATCCGCAAGGATGTGATCGCCGCCTTCAACGAGGCGTTGAACGGCAAGGACATGAAGACGGCCATGAAGGACGGCGAGGCCAAGGCCGCGCAGGACATCGCCACCTACAACAAGGCGGTGACGCGATGAGGAGCTTCGGACGGGAGCGGTATGCGACGGTAAACGCCTTCCTCAACAAGTCCCTGGCGAATCATCCCTTCGCCATCGCCGCCCATCGCGGCGCGCCGCGCGGCGACATCAGGGAGAACACGCTGCAGGCCGTCATCGCGTCGAAGGTGGTGGGGGCCGATATCGCGGAGATCGACATCATACGTTCCTCCGACGGCGAGTATTTCGCCTTCCATGACGGTTTCGAGCCGTCCCGGCTCGGCGACGTCGGCAGCCTGCTCGGCAGGACGGGGGAGGAGATCGCCGCACTACGGTACAGCGATTATCCCGACACATACTATGGTCATGTCGAGCGTGCAGGAGACATCCTGAAAGGGATTCCGGACATCGTCGTGAACATCGACCGCTCCTGGCGGTACTGGGACACCGGTTTCCTCGACTGGCTCGACGGGCTGCATCTGGAGGACAGGCTGCTGCTCAAGTGTCCGGCGGAACCCCGGTATCTGTCGGCGCTGGCCGATCACGCGGTCAAGTACATGTTCATGGGCATGATCGAACGAACGGAGCAATTGGAACTGTTCGTGGAAGATGAGCGGATCAATACCGTCGGAGTGGAACTGATTGCGAAAACATGTGATACGCCGTTCAACGATTCATCCGTGTTCACACGGTTGCACGAGCGCAACCTCTTCGCCTTCGTCAACGCACTAGATTTGGGCAACGAACAGAACGGTCTATGCGGGTATGATGACACCACATCCATTATTCGTGGTCCTCAGTATGGGTGGGGAAAAATGCTGGCTCTGGGCGTCGACGTCATCCAGACCGATTGGCCCGAAATGTGTAGTCTGTACCGTCAACGTATTTCCTGAATACGATTGGACGCAGCAGTAAGGAAATAATAGAGAACCGGCGGAGTTCGTGCGAAATTCTCACAAGGATTTCGCACGAACTCCGCCGGTTTGCATGCCCGACGAGGTAAACCGCATTGACGACACGGGGCGAGTGTCCCATGGCCGATGAAGTCGGCGCTCACCGGTCAGAGGGCGTCGTTGTATTCACGAACCTTGAGGGTGCGGTGGGAGGAGGCCACGTTCTCTATGATCAGACGCCTCAGGGCGTTGTCCGCGTCGCCATGCTCGTCCAGCCATGCGTCACCGAGCCGGACCAGCGTGGCGGGGTCGGCGTGGTCCGGGTACAGGCCGTTGAGCAGGGCCTCGGCCATGTGGTAGGTCTTGTTCGCCCAGATCCAGTCGACGGCCTCGAAATACCGGGCGGCGAACGGCTCGGCCAGATCGTGGCGCGGGGTGGCGGAGAAGCCTCCGGCCACGGCCTCCAGCTGGGAGTTGGTCAGGGCATCGTTGTGCAGCGCCTGATCCCACGCCCATTCCTTGGCTTCGGTGGTGGCCATGGACGCTCGGGCGCCGTAGGCGAACTCGCGGTTTTCCGTGGTGTCCTTCTTGGCGAGCTGCGCGTCCACGTCGTCGTTGGTCATCTCATTGACGGAGGTGAGCGCTTGGACGATGGTCCACGTGAAGTTGTTGTCGATTTCGAGGCCTTCAAGACGCACGGTGCCGTCCAGCAGACCGTGTGCGTTGGCGGCGAATGCGGCGTCGCCCTCCTCGCCATAGCCCAGGTAGGCGGTGGCGAGCTGGAACTGGGTGTCCGAGCCGGCCTCGGCGTCGTTGGCCAGGGTCCACAGTTCGGCGGCCACGTGGCGCAGCACGTCGTCGCGGCGGGCGGACGCCACGTAATGATGGGCGGTGGTGCCCATGCAGGCCAGCGCGTAGCGGAAGGTGGTGGACTCGGTTTCGGTGGACAGCAGGCGCAGGGTCATGTCCACGAAACGCTCGGCCGGGAACTCGCCGTCACGGGTCATATCCCAGAAAGCGAGCCAGGTCACGGCGCGGGCCAGGGCATCGTCGAAACGATGCAGGTTGGCTTCGGCGAGTGCCTGGGATTCGGCGTCGAAACGAATCTTGGTGTAGGTCAGGTCATCGTCGTTGACCAGCACGAATGCCGGGCGCGGCTTGCCTGCCGCGGCCTCGACGATGGTGGTTTCGCCATCCACGTCGAGTTCGAACTGCTCGGTGCGCACGATCTTGCTGGTTGCGGCGTCTTCATTGTAGAAGCCGACGGCCAGGCGATGCGGGCGCAGCACCGGGTGTTCGGCCGGCGCGCTCTGGGTGAGCTTCAGTTCGGCGATGGTGCCGTCCGCGTTTACGGTCAGGTCGGTGGCGATCGTGTTGATGCCGGATTCCTCCAGCCACTTGGCGCTCCAGGCCTTGAGATCGCGGCCGGAGGTCTTCTCCAGTTCGCTCAGCAGGTCGGCCAGGGTGGCGTTGGAGTAGGCGTGGCGGTTCAGGTAATTGTGGATACCTTCGAAGAACTGCGTGCGGCCCACATAGAATGCCAGCTGCTTCAGCACGGAGGCGCCCTTGGCGTAGGTGATGCCGTCGAAGTTGACATAGGTGTCGTTGAGGTCGTTGATCGGGGCGACGATCGGGTGCGTGGTGGGCAGCTGATCCTGGCGCAACGCCCAGCTCTTCTCGCCGGAGCAGAAGGTGGCCCAGGCGTCGTGCCATTCGGTGGCTTCGGCGGTGGCGAGCGTGGAGGTGAATTCGGCGAAGGACTCGTTGAGCCACAGGTCGTTCCACCACTTCATGGTCACGTAGTCGCCGAACCACATGTGCGCGAGCTCGTGCAGCACGGTCACCACGCGGCGCTCGGCCAGCGCGTCGGTCACCTTGGATTCGAACACGTAGGAGTCGCGGATGGTGACCATGCCGATGTTCTCCATGGCGCCCGCGTTGTATTCGGGAACGTAGATCTGGTCGAACTTGGCGTACGGGTAGGGCACGCCCCAGGTCTTGGCGTAGAACGCGAAGCCTTTCTTGGTGATGTCGAACAGGTAGTCGACGTCCTTCGCGAAGGCCTTGGCCAACGACTGGCGGCAGTACTGGGCCATCGGCACGGTACGGCCGTCTTCGTTCAGGTATTCGGTGTGCCATTCGGCGTACGGGCCGGCGCAGATGGCGGTCAGGTAGGAGCTCATCACCGGGGTCGGCTCGAAGTCCCACAGGCGGGTGCTTTCGTTGGGCTTGTCGCCGAGGGTGCCGTCAAGGGTCGTGCGCGAATCGTCCTCGATGGAGGCGACCGGCATGTTGGAGGTGACGATCCAGCTGGCGGGAGCGAGCACCTTGAAGTCGAACGTGGCCTTCAGATCGGGCTGGTCGAACACGGCGTAGACGCGGCGAGCGTCCGGCACCTCGAACTGGGAGTACAGGTAGATGTTGCCATCGGACGGGTCGACCGAGCGGTGCAGGCCCTCGCCGGTGTTGGAGTAACGGCACTTGGCTTCGACGGTGACCTCGTTCTTCTCCTTGAGGTCGGTCAGTTCGATGCGGTTGTCTTGGAAGGCCACGGCCGGGTCCAGGGACTTGCCGTTGAGGTCGATGGAGGTCACTTCGTCGGCGATCAGGTCGAGGAAGGTCGACGAACCGGGCTTCGCGTTGAAGCAGATGAGCGACTTGGAGCCGAAATACTTCGCGCCGACCGTCAGGTCAAGGTCGACGTGATAGTGAATCGGCGCTTCAATAACGGCCTTACGTTCTTCGGCTTCAATACGAGTGAGATTAGAACCGGGCATGACTTCAATTACTCCTTACGGTCGTCCCTGGATAATCCGAACTACTTGGTTTCTACGGCTTCGACGTCCTGGGCGATGTCGGCCACGACGGGCACGATCATCGGCTTGCGGTGCAGCTGGCGTGCAACCCAGCTGCCGAGCGTGCGGCGCATGGTCTGCTGCAGCTTGTAGGTATCGCGCGTGCCCTGCATCATCTGGTCGTTGAGCTGTTCGACGATCTGGTGACGAACCTTGTCGAACTCGCTTTCGTCCTCGGCCACGGCGTTCAGGTAGATCTTCGGGCCGGTGACGACCTCCTGGTTGTCGGTGTCGACCACCACGAACGCGGAGACGAAGCCCTCGGTGCCGAGAATGCGGCGCTTTTCCAGCTCGTCATCGGTCAGCTCGCCTACGGAATCGCCATCGACGTACACGTAACCGCACGGCACGGAGCCGACGACCGCGGCCTTGCCGTGGTACAGGTCGACCACATCGCCGTCTTCGGCCAAGACCACGTTCTGCGGGTCCACGCCGGTCTTGACGGCAATCAGGCCGTTGGCCACCAGGTGGCGGTTCTCGCCGTGGATCGGCATGGCACACTTGGGCTTGACGATGTTGTACATGTACAGCAGCTCGCCCTCGTTGCAGTGACCAGACACGTGCACGGCCGCGTTGTCGCGGTTGACGACCTTGGCGCCGAGCTGCACGAGCTTGTTGATCACCTTGTAGACGCCGTGCTCGTTGCCCGGGATCAGGGAGCTGGCGAGGATCACGGTGTCGAATTCGTTGATGTGGATGTCGCGGTGGTTGCCGTCGGCGATGCGGCCGAGTGCGGCCATCGGTTCGCCTTGGGATCCGGTGCACATGAAGACGAGCTTGTCGTCCTGGATGTCGTTGGCCTGCCTCAGGTCCACGACGGTGCCTTCGGGGATGTGCAGGTATCCCAGGTCGGCGGCGATGGACATGTTGCGCACCATCGAACGGCCGACGAACACGACCTTGCGGCCGTACTTGTGGGCGGCGTCCACCACCTGCTGCACACGGTGCACATGGGAGGAGAAGCTGGCGACGATGATCTTGCGAGTGGCCTGGGCGAACGCTTGGTCAAGGGCCGGGCCGATGGAGGTCTCGGGCTTGACGAAGCCGGGCACCTCGGCGTTGGTGGAGTCCATCATCAGCAGGTCCACGCCCTTTTCGCCGATCTTGCCGAATTCGACGAGGTCGGTGATGCGGTGGTCGAGCGGCAGCTGGTCGAGCTTGATATCACCCGTGTCGATCAGGGAGCCGGCCGGGGTCTTGACATAGACGGCCAGGGCGTCCGGGATGGAGTGGGTGACGTTGACGAATTCGAGGTCGAAGGGGCCCACCTTGAGCTTCTCACGGCCGGAGACCTCGACCTTGGTGGGGTTCTGATGGTGTTCCTTGCACTTGGCGTCCACGAAGGCGAGGGTCAGCTTGGAGCCGATCAGCGGGATGTCCGGGCGCAGCTTGAGCAGGTAGGGCACGCCGCCGATGTGGTCCTCGTGGCCGTGGGTGAGCACCAGGGCGTCGACCTTGTCGAGACGGTTCTTGATGTAGCTGAAATCGGGCAGGATGAGATCCACGCCCGGCTGCTCCTCCTCGGGGAAGAGCACGCCGCAGTCGATGAGCAGCAGGTGACCGTTGTATTCGATCACGTTCATGTTGCGGCCGATTTCGCCCAAGCCGCCGAGCGGCGTGATGCGCATGGAGCCCTTGCGGTACTTCGGCGGGGCGATCAGCACGGCATCCTGCTGAGGTGCGGTGGCCTGCCGGGTGGCGTTGATCTTACGGGACGGCGTACGGCTGTTGGATCCGTTGGCGTTGCGGCCGCGCGCGGAACCGCGACGGCGAGAATTCGTGTTCTTGCTTGTTTTCTTTTGTTCTTGTGCCATAACCTTTTTGGGATTTCTGTTGTGGTGCCTCTGCTCTGTCATGCAGGGGCGGCGGGCTGGCAACCCGTATGCAGCGTTTCGGGCTTACAGCAGTCCGGCAGCGCGCATGCCCTCTTCAGCCTTGTCAAGCTGAGTGGCGTCGGGACCGATGTTCGGCAGACGCATGGTGGTGGAGGGGATAACACCCTTGACCTTGAGCGCAGCCTTGGCCATGACGGCCTGATAGCCGTCGCCATTCAACGCGTGGACAAGGGGGGCGAGCTGGTTGGCGAGGCGACGGGCGGTGGTGATATCGCCGCGATCGAATGCCTGGACAAGCTGCTGCATGGGGTTGGAGGCGACGTGGGCAATCACCGAAATGATGCCGACGGCACCGATGGAGAGGAACGGCAGGAACAGGCCGTCATCGCCGGAATACCAGGCGAGGCCGGTGCGCTGCTGCTTCTCCACTGCGGCTGCAAGATCGCCGGTGGCGTCCTTGACAGCCTTGACGTGTTCAAGTCCGGCCAGTCGGTCGTAGGTTTCGACCTTGACCTTCAAGCCGGTACGGCCGGGAACATCGTAGACGATGATCGGCTTTTCGGCGGATTCGTCGACGGCCTTGTAGTGGCCGACGATACCGTCCTGCGAGGGGCGGGAATAGTAAGGCATGACGACGAGCACCGCGTCGGCGCCCGCTTCCTGAGTCTGTTCGACCATACGCACGGTGTGTGCGGTGTCGTTGGAGCCGGCGCCGGAAATCACCGGAACGTCGACGACCTCCTTGACGGCCCTGACCAGCTCGACCTTCTCATCCATATGGGTGACGGGCGATTCACCGGTGGTGCCATTGACCACCAGACCATCCGCGCCATCGGCGACGAGGTATTTGGCGAGCTTCTGCGCGGCGGCGAAATCGACGCTGCCGTCGGATTTCATCGGGGTGACCATAGCCGGCAGAATGCGGCCGAAAGGTGCTGGCTCAAGAAGGTGCATGTCATGCTCGCTCATAGTGTTCACCGTACTTCCCATTGTGGACTCTTATATTACGTACCTTGATTGTTGCTGAATGCGTGGCATTATGACCGGAACCGGTGGCAATGCCGTGATGCGCGTCCCGGCGCGCTTCCCTGACCGAATTGCGGGGTCGACTGCGGGTCGATTACAGGTCGAGGAAGTGGTCGAGGCCGATGGTCAGGCCGGCCGGAGCGTCGCCGGCGAGCTTGCGCACGGCAAGCAGGACGCCGGGCATGAAGCTGGTGCGGTCGAAGCTGTCGGCCCGAATGGTCAGCTGCTCGCCGGCGTTGCCGAAGAGCACTTCCTCGTGGGCGTTGAGGCCGCGCAGACGCACGGCGTGCACGTGGATGCCGTCGACCACCTGGCCACGTGAGCCGCCATCGGTCTCGGTGGCGTCCGGCACGGGGGCGAGTCCTGCGGCCTTGCGTGCTTCGGCGATGCCGTGGGCGGTGTGGATGGCGGTGCCGGAGGGGGCGTCCACCTTGGTGGGGTGGTGCAGTTCGATGACTTCGGCGGATTCGAAGTATTTCGCGGCCTTGGTGGCAAAGTAGTCGGCCAGCACGGCGGAGATCGCGAAATTAGGTGCGATGAAGACCTTCTGGGTTTCGGGCTTCGGGCCGTTGGCGATGGCGGATTTGACCTGGGTGAGTTTCTCGTCGGTCCAGCCGGTGGTGCCGACCACCACGTCCACGCCTTGGCCGATCAGGGTCAGCACGTTGTTCAGGCTGACGGACGGCACGGTGAATTCGACGACCACATCGGTGTTGTCGGTGGTGACCTGGGTCAGGTCGTCGCCGGCATCCAATGCGAGCGCCAGCTGCGTATCCTCGGCCTTGTTCACCGCTTCGACCACGTGCGAGCCCATGCGGCCCTTTGCTCCGACCACCGAAACCTTGATCATGTCTTCTTCCCTGTCTACCCGTACCTGCCCGGCAATGTACCCGGGACGTTTTCCAATCGGCAATCAGCCTATCACCGCCAAGCCCTCACGCCAATATCCCGTCCACAGAATCAAGCTCCCTCTGACGAGCCGAACCGTGAAGAAAACGCCGGAGGCGTTTTTAGGTGAGGGCGAACGACAGTGAGCAATAATTCAGTTGGCTGAAAGCCATCATTTAATTGCGTTCGAGCTGGCCGTGAAGCGGACTGAGGGAGAGACCCCGGCGAAGCCGCCAACCATCCATCGGGCGTAGCCCGATCCCGTTTCACCCACGCCGCTTGGCCAAGGCCCATCCGGCCAATGCCAATGGCACGGACGCCAGCGTGAAGATGAATGGCAGCATCATGCCCACATGAGGGTTGGAGGCGTCAAGCACAATACCGGACACGGACGAGCCAATCGATGTGCCGACCGTGCCTGCGGTGGTTACCCAGCTCAGTCCTTCGGTCAGGGATTCCGCCGGCACCAGATCCTTGACGATGAGGTTGCCGGTGGCGAACGTCGGCGAGACGGTCAGGCCGGAGAGAATTTCGAAGACGCCCAGCAGGATGAGATTGTCCATTGACAGCCGGAAGAACACGTAGCCGACGGTCAGCAGCGACAGGAACATCACCATATGCGCCCAATGGGAGCCTTTGAGTTGGCGAGAGCCGAACACCAGCGCGCCGATGCACGAGCCGACCGCGAACATCGCCAATTGCAGACCGAGGAAGGGCTCAAGTCCCATGGATTTCATGGTGGCGGTGATGGACACGTCGAAGGACGTGAAGCTCATATTGAACACGATGAACACGGCGAGCAACGGCAGTACGCCGGTATAGAGCAATACGCTTTTGGGCTTGGCACCGCTGCGTTTGAGCTGGCGCAGGGTCAGCTGGTCGGCATCTTCGCTTGCAGCGGGGCTGCCGTCATCGTGAGCGGCCACGGTGACCTGTTCCACGATGACCGGCGGCTGGGTGGATTTCAGCGAGAAGAATATGGTGCCGCCGATGCCGCATGCCACGGTGGGCACGAACAGTTGGGATACCGGATGCACGGAGGTGGCCAGCCAAGCCGCCAGAATCGGCCCTAGAATAAAGACGATCTCGTCAATGGCGGCTTCCATGGCGTAGGCCGTGTTGAGCAGCTGTTCGCCATCTTCCACACCGCGCAACGCATAGGACCAGCGGGTTCGGACCAATGCACCGAATGAGAACTGCGTCAGACCCATGATGATGGCCAGGGCGAACAGCAGCGGAATCGGCACGCGCACCAACGCCGCGAAGGCGAAGGCGAGCATAGCCACGATCTGCACGGCGAGCGCAAGCCGGCCCACGCGGGCTTGGCCGAAACGGTCGAAGGCGCGGGCGTAGAACGGGGTGACGCAGCTCATGGCCAGCACGTAGGCGGCGCTCATGGTGCCGGCGATGGTCCAATTGTCGTAGAGATGGTTGAGCGCCAGAACGATGCCGAGACTCATCATGGAGATCGGCAATCGTGCCACCGCGCCGGACAGGCAGAACGCCTTGGCTCCGGGCAGCATGAACAGGCGCTGGTAGGGCGAGTGGGCAGCGGACGACTTCGAAACCGCGCGAGTCGTGGACACAATAACTCCTTACTGGTGCGTTGTCCGGCACGTGCGCCCGCCCACACGTGCCATCCGAGGGTAGCGGTCCCCGAGCAACGTCACGCGGTGCGTTTCAACCGCGGACCGGTACATGGGCAGTCGTCTTCATCGTCGGAGATGCCTTGCGATGCATAAGGTCTCTCCGCCGGTGAAGGCCGTCCGATGGTGCACAGGTCATGAGCCTTTGGGCTCAGTCGTTGTCAGATTGTTCGGGAATGCCGGAGCTCAACTCGGTAAGGATTTCCTGTTTGGTTTTCGCACGGGCGTGAAGCTCGCGCAAGCCCTCGTCGGGCTCACTGACATAGTAGAGAGTGGCGTCGACACTGTCCAATTCCACACCTTCGACCGCTGCCAGCAGCAGTCGGTACATGTCGAGCTGGGCAAGTTTGCGGGTGATGTCGTCTGGCTTGGTGGGCCGACGACCGGTTTTCCAGTCGACCACGGTAAAGCATGCGGTGGTGCTGGACGGGTCAAGTCCACCGATGAATACCGCATCGAGTTTGCCATTGACCAGGCCCACGCCCGGCACGTCCACGACGATGGCACGCTCCGTCCACGCCGGGATGCGCTTGGCCCACGATGATTCGGCCAGTCTGCGCTGCCACGCCACCAGCTTGGACTCGGTGGCATTGTCGCTGCTTATGGAAGTGGCGGATACGGCGGATACGGCGGATGCGGATTGTTGAGCCGTGGACTGTGGGACAGCGGGCTGCCGTGTGGATGGCTTGCGACATTGCCGCTCCCGTTCGGCCAAATCGGCCAACATGGCTTCCCGGGAAACGAATACCGCATCCTGACCTGTATGCGGCATACTTGGTTCGGCTTCATATGCCAGTACCGCTTCATCCGGTTTACCGGCATTGATGAATTGCTCGGCCCACGCATGGAACTGCGTGCCGGCTTCGGCCGCCGGAGACGATATTCGTGGAATCGGACGGATAATGCTACGCCAGTAGAGGCGCTCCTCCCGTTCGCTCATGCCACCTACGCGGGCTTGCAGGCTTGTCACGTTCTGGCGTCCGGCGGCCAGAATGCGTTGCGCCTTGGCTTTGACTGCCTCATCAAGCGACTGGCCGCTGGCGGCATCGGCCATCAAATCGGCGTCGTCCACCAGCAATTGCGCCCGTTGCAGCAGTGGGCCGGCGTCTTGGCGCTGCTCAAGTGACGAGGAATCTGCGGCGATGACATCGATGCCACGTGACAACTGTTCATGCACCGCGTCGCTGAAGGTAGCCGGCCACGGCAATTCGACAGCGGCATCCGTCTGCGTAATCGGCGTTTGCCATGACTCCCCCACCACGGCGTCACCGTATGCCGCGGCATGCTCTCCGATAAAGAACCCTTCGGGAGGGGCAATCGCTTCGCCTTGCGCCGAGATCAGCATGGGCTTCCCGGCATTGGCGGCTTGCAGCCGTTCCACACAGTCCTGAGCCGATATCGCATGTTCACGGGCTTGGAGCGCGTCATGCACTTCAAGCCAGAAATTGGATGGCTGAGCGGCGCGAGAGCCTTTGGGCACCACTGACGGGTCCCGCCCGGATTCGCCCGTATAGGCGCAATAGGTCATCAGGGCATCTTCTCGTGCACGGGTAAGCGCCACATACATCAATCGACGTTCGTCGGCATGCAGCCGGCGCCCATATTCCTCCGCCTGCGTCAAATACCAGCCGGATGCATCCACTTCTTCCACGCCATCGCCGAATTCGCGCATGGAGCCGAACACTTCATCATCGATAAGCTCCACATCATCCAAAGCCGCCAACGATGCGATGGGGTCGGCTTCCACATCGGCATCATGGGGGAATCGCGGCAAAATGCCGGCATCGGCGCGCATAGGCACGGGCACGGCGGTGGGGTTGGTGAGCCAGGAGTCGGCGGTCTCATGATATTCGGGTGCGGTCCAGCGACCTTGCTCGGTGCCTCCCGTATGGTGTTCGTCCAGCACGATCTTGAGATGGTCGCCCTGATTGCTGGGGAATCCGCCGGCGGTAAGCCCCACTACCGCAACGGCATCCCATTCCAACCCTTTGGACTGGTGTACGGTCATCAGTTCCACATCCACCGGAGCGTCGGGGAGACTGGCGGCTTCATCCTCCACCGAAGCCAGATGATCCACCCATGTGATGAACCCATGCAACGAGGGAGTTTGCTCAGCGGCAATCTCTTGCGTGTACGTATCCACCAAATCCACAATCGCATCCATAGGCATATGCGCCAAAGCGGGATTGGTGCGGTGCTGCGGATTATGCAGCACACCGGCCAATACGGTGTCGATGTCAAGATCCAACGCTTCTATGCCGGCGCGAATCACGTCGCCCAGTGGCCGCCCGACGGCATCATGCACCTGACGGAGCATCACCGCGGCCCGGGTTATGGCGTTGCGCCCGTGTGCGCTCAACCGTTCAAGCAGTTTTACCAGGTCGCCGCGTAGCAATACGTCTGGCAGGAATACCGCATTGGCCACCTGATCGCGGTACTCACGCACCACAGCCGCCCATTCATTCGCTGGTGTATCCGGTTGGGCAAGGCCGGCCTGCACCAATGCTTGGAAGCGTTGTTCCGTGTTCTGTTCTTCAGCAAAACGGGCCAACATGGTCAAATCCGCTGCGGACATGGTGAATCGTGGCGTGGCCAGCAAGCGCATCAGCGATCCCGTATCGGTGTGGTCGGCGGCCACGTGCAGCAACGCCATCAGATCGCGGATTTCCGGACGTTCCAGCAGCGCGGAATAGCCGACCACGAATGTGGTCAATCCGGCTTGTTCCAATGCCGCCTGATATTCGGGCATATGTGATTTGGACCGAAACAGCACGGCGACCGGCGCTTTCTGTTCGCCCGGCATCTGTTCCTGTTGTTCGGCTGCGGAACGGTGCCGTGTGATGGCCGTCTTGCAGAAACGCACTACGGCGTCGATCTCCTGCCCGGCCGTGGCGAAGCCCAGTACTCCCAATGTTCCTTCGGGGGCATCAGGCATGGGGTCGAGCGATGAGACATCGACCTCACGCATCAATGAGCTGGAGGGACGCGACGGATTGGAGCGCAACGGCAGCGTGAGATTATTGGCGGCTTCGAGCACTATACGGCTGTTGCGCCTGGTGACGGACAACGGGAATGGCTTGTATCCGGCAGGCAGGTGGAAATCTTGCTGGAACATACGGAATGCACCAGGGCTGGCACCACGCCATGCGTAAATCGACTGGAACGGATCACCCACCGCGTTGACGGCGGACCTCCGTGACGCATCCACATGGAACAGTGCTGCCAGCAGAGCGGCCTGCGTGGTGGAGGTGTCCTGATATTCGTCGAGCAGCACATGGCTGTACCTGCGGCGCGTGCGCTCTCCGATGGAGGGGAAGCGCTCGATAAGCTGATACGCGGCAATGGTGAAGTCGGAGAATTCGGCCATATTGCGTTCCCGCTTGGCTTGGGCATAGGCCTCCACCAGCTGGAGCAGAATATCGCGTTTGCGTGTGGTCTCCAGCAGCGCACCGCAATGATAGGCGCAGCGGGCGTGCAAATGTTCGGCACGGTCATCGAGCTTGGCTTGCCAGCTGGCGTCGGTATCTTTCTTCAGTCGTTTGATCTTGGGGATTTTCGGCTCGTCCTCGGGCATGGGTTCGTCTGCGACGGCTTGCTGCAATCGATTGATGAATGCCGAATCCCATTGCCGTACTTGATTGATCGCATCATCGAAGCTGGTGCAGCCGGCACCGATCATGGCACTGCCAATGGCATCCGACAACGCCAGAACACGGTTCGCCAAACTGGAGAAGGCGCCAAAATCCTCACTGAACGCCAGATCCATGTGACTGTCGATGACTTCGGTGGCCAGTTGAAGCGCTCCGGCTGCGCTCAATGGTTGCGTGTTCTGATCGAATCCGACAAGCAGTCCATATTGGCGCACGATGGTCTGGAAGAAGGCGTCATACGTGAAAATGGCCGGCTTGAGGAATGCCCGATCAGACACCGTGGCGGTCGTAGAGCCCGCCATATCACCGGCCACTGCGGCGGAGACGCGTTCCAGCAGTTCGCCTGCGGCCTTGCGTGTGAAGGTCAGGCCAAGGATGCGTTCAGGTGCCACACCTCGATTGATAAGCGCAATGATGCGTTGGGTCATCGTAAAGGTTTTGCCGGAACCGGCACCGGCAACCACCAGTACGTCAGCATTGACTGGCGCATCGATGATGGCGGCCTGTTCCGCACTGGGAGTGAACGTGCTCATGCTTGCCTCGTTTCGAAAATCGTGTCGATCTGGCCTGCACAGGCAGGGCAGACGTTCTTCATACGGCAGAATCCGATATGGGTGTCTTGCGGATGGGCCTCGATGATGGCTGATCTGCTGGCCGCCGCGGCATAGAATACGCGGGCGATCATGGTCAGCGACCATAACGTCTGCGTACCGGCGAGCGCGGCAAATTGCGCCCACGCTTCGGCACTCACACCTTCGGGAGGAGTAGCCGGATCTATGGCGGGTATGTCGAAGAAACGGTTGGGGTCTTTATACCAGTATCGTGGCGTGAACGGTTCGGCATTCAACGAACCATCAGTGAACAGCGGCGGCTGGAAGGCACCTTCCGGAGCATAGCTTCTGGCTGGTGCCGTATTCTGCCCGACATGGAACAGCGCGCTTTGGCTGATATGCGGCATTGCGGCAAGTGCCTTGGCACCGCGCGGCCCGTCTTCGGGGAATACGAGGCCAAGCTGATAGCATACGAGCTGCAAATCATTGAAAATCTGTTTGACCGTGGGCGTTCTGCCTGTTTTGTAGTCAATGAGGCGAATGCATTCGCCGCCGTCTGCGAGTACGCGGGTTTCCATACGGTCGATGCGCCCGGACAGTCTCACGGTCAGATGCTCGTCCATGCCTTCCGGCCATCCTCCGACCAGTGCTCCCATCAGACGGACCAGCGTGTTCCGATCAATCGGGTGCATGCCGGGCACGGCATTGTATGCATCGAGTATGTCACACACATCGAATCGTGCGGCAAACTCCCGTTCGCATTCGGCACCGGCCAATGCGCCAATGCTGAAGTTGCCGGAGTTCTTGCCAAGATACGTTTCCGGATCGGCGTCGCTGCGCACAAAGTAATCGGCGATGTTGCGCAGGGCATCCGCCGCGGACTCGTCCTTACGGGTGGCCTCATAGCGGTTCCGGGTGTCGGCTATGGCATTCGGATCAGGACGTTTGCTCTGATAGATGGCATTAAGCCGTGCCGTGACAGCCTCGATGCGGCGTTCCGTGCCGGCCGTGGAGTCCAAGCCCAGTGTGGCCAACACCTGAGCATTGTGGGAAAGATGGTCCAGCCCTTCCTCGCTGCCTTGCTGCGCAACCGCATGGATGAGGGTTCCGAAACTGGTGGCCACGGAGCTGGGGCGAGGACCGGCGAACCGGTTCTCCAGCATCCAGCACACCGGGCACGCCCATAGGCTGTCGACCGCCGATGGAGACAGGGTGACCATGGGTGCGGCCTGCGCATCCGTCTTGCCCTTCCCTGTTTGGATACCGTCAGACTGTACACCGCCAGATGACGCGCTGTCGGATGAGGCACCGCCAGATGAGGCACCGCCAGATGAGGCACCGCCAGATGACGCACCGCCAGATGATGTGCCATCCGATTGGGCCGGCGATTCCACGAACGCCCAGCTCTGTGGATTTGCGGCGCGCACACCATGCTCTAACAGGAGTGTCAACGCAACCGCGGCGTCCTTTGCGGCAGCCTGCTGCGGTTGAGCAGTGGCCAGAACCGCGCGGGCGGCGCTGACCAACCCACGTGGGTCGGCGTCCAATCCGGCCAGATCATATTCGGCGAATCCCGCATGTGCCCCCACTGTGGTGAAAGGCGCCTGTTGCCGGTTGCGCGGATAGTATTCCGGCAGATACCCGAAAAGAAAGTCCGATGGGCTCATGCTGTCGTTCCATACCGCGCTGATCATGATTCGCCGTGCACGGGTCAGCGCGACCAGGAAGCTCTTCTTCTCGCCCGACAGCACAGCCGCGAACCGCGGATCATGACCGGTTTTGTCGCTTTCTTCAAGCGCTCCCCTCAGCACGAGCTCGGCAAGGTCTTCACCACCGAACATGGTGTTGCGCCCGGCGAGGTTCGGCCACACGTCTTGCTGGACCACCGGTATCCACGCATATTCCCAGTGGCGTCCGGCCGCGCCTGCCGGCGTGGTCAATGTCACCGCGTCTTCCACCGGCCCTATTTGGGCCAAGGAATCGGCCTGCACTTCCATGCCCCGAACCTGTGCCATGAATGACGTGACGTCTCGGCTGGCGGTGGAATCATCGGCGAACTGGAACAGGCGCATTGCCGCGTCCAGCCGGTCATTGGCCGTACGCCCTTCTGCCGTGTTGAATAATGCCGCACGCTGCCAGACCGGCGCCAGACCGGTGGCGTTCCACGCAACAGACAGCGCATAGCGCGGCTGTACGCGCTGGCTTGCCGGCAGCCGCTCCAAGCCGGAAGCAACGCTGCCCACCAGATGCCACAGGTTCGCAAAAGCGCGGGCCTGAGAGTCGTTGCCGAGCACCGCGTGGATGGATGCGAGCGCAGCCTGCGCCGGCGCGGCGGCATCATCAACGGCAAGCATCACGTATAGCGCGTCAACGCCAAAGGCCAAGTCATCGTCGGAGGGCTCACCGAGTATTTCGACAGACACTGGCGACGAAGTCACTGACGACGAAACCGCTGACGTCGAAACCACTGACGAGGATGTGTCACGACCTGTTTCATGCCGTGTTTCACGGTATGTTTCACGCAATGTTTCCCATGCCGTCGTCAGAGAGGTCAGCATGGCATCATCCGTGGCGAGATGCGCCAGCGACTCCAACGACCCCATGGCCGATTCGATCGGCGCAAGCCTTGCGGGACGCCCCTGACCGGGTCTGGCCCCGGCACTCACCAACGGGCCGTCCATCAACGTGGCCACTCTAGTCCTTACATATGCCGCGCAGGAAGCCAACGTCATCTGACATTCCGCCATTCCCTCGGCACGCAATCGGGCAAGCTCCACAAGCGCGAACAACCCCTGCACGAAAGTCTCGTCCTTCAAAGGACGGGTAACCGACGAATACCGCACCGGCACACCATCTCGGCGCAGTCGTTCGCCGAACAGCCGCACGGCGGCATTGTCGTGGGCGATGACCGCCATGTCGTTCCACCGAATATGCCGGTCAAGATGCGCCCGCTTGATGCGCCAGACCACATCATCCAGCTCCTCACGTGAGGATCGGTACAGGCCGGCGGTCACTGTGCCGTCCGACTGATAATTCGCTGCATCGACTCCGCCCAGTATGGCGGTCAGCTTGCCGGGACGCTCGGCCGGAGGCAGCGGCTCGTCTTCCGGCGAGGGAATCGACAGCGAAATACGAGACGCGATCACATCAGCCATCGTCATGTGCGACTGATCAGCGCCGGTACTGCCGCCAACCAGCTGTTCTTCCTTGGCTTTCAGCCGCCCTTCCACGGCACGGCGCATCAGATATTCCGGATACGATCCACGGAAGGTCTGCACCGATTCATCCGAGTTGCCGACCAGCACCAACTTGACGCCGGCATTCCCCAACTCCTCCAAGAAGCGCATGCCGGCCAGCGTGGTGTCTTGAACATCATCCACAACCAGCAGCCGGGGCAAGCCCAACGCCTCCATACGCATAGGCCGGCCGGAATCATCCGCGCGATCGGCGGCGAATGCCTCATGCACCACACGAGCGCCTGCCACCAGCAAATACGAGGCATCCAAACGGTATTGCCCCGGATATGCCGCGCTTTGGGCTGCAATATATTCACGGCGCAACGCGAAAGCCAAACGCCATTGCACCGACAATCGCGCGTCCTCCGTCACGGCGTCCAAAAGACGTGGCTCTTCGTGAACGCCTACACCGAGCTCATCCAATCGGGCCAGCATATCGCGCAACTGGCTGATAAACGCATCTGAAATACCTCGAGTGAACCTATCCGCGCTGGTCGAGCCGCCTGCCGACGTCGGAGACGGTGAATCCGACCCTTGTTTCAAGAGGCTTGATTGTGCGGAAGCGGCCGAGCCGGGCATCTCGCCGGCACCGGCATCGCGTATGAGTCTCGCCCAGTCATCCTGGGCAAAGTAGATGCGTAGCAGATCACAGGTGCCGCAATCATCTCCCGCTGCGGCATGGCGCAGATGCACGGCCATGACTTGACGCAGCAAAGCATCCTGTTCCGCACCGTTCAACAATCGAGGCGACGGCAATCCAGTTCCCTCGCGCGAAGCTGATATGGCCCGGAATGACACGGCACCCAGCGTGGTGACCGGCCTGGCCTGCACGGAAAACCCGAGCTCACGAATCACCCGATTGCCCAATGCGTCGGCGGCCACACGGCCGGATACGGCCATCACCACCTGCGCGCCACCGTAGCGGCGCAGCCCCGCCATCAACACCGATAAGGCGAATTCAGTTTTGCCGCTTCCAGGCGTGCCGACAATCAGCCTCGCCGCTCCATCACGGTCGATGCCGTCCAGCACTGTTCCAGGTTCAAGTCTCGTCATCATGGCTCCAGCCTAAACCCGACCGTCACAGAGGGAAAAATTTTACCGAACCCAACGAAGAATCGTACCCTTGACGGTATCCTGTAGAACGAATGCAGGGAGAGTGCATTTTCCAAGGAGGGAGGGAACAGATGGCCAATATTCCGATGAGGCCGCCGAAACTGCCTGGATATGATTTCGTCCAGATGTTGGGAAGCGGTGCCACCGCCACGGTGTACCTATATAACCAGCGTATGCCCGCACGCCCGGTGGCGGTAAAGGTCAGCGCCAAAACCCTTGACCCACGGGCCGCTGCCCTGTTCAACCGCGAGGCCAACTTCATGGCCAAGCTGTCATCCCACCCGTACATTCTGCCGGTATATGGTGCCGGCGTCACCTCCGATGGCCATGGCTACATCGTCATCGAATATGCGCCGGGCGGCACCTACAACAGCATCATGAAGGCCCGGTCCATGACCTGCGAGCAGGTACTCGACCTCGGCATCAAGCTGTCAAGCGCGCTGTTCACCGCGCATCGCAGCAATATCATCCATCACGACATCAAGCCCAGCAACATTCTCATCACCTCGAAGGGCTTGCCTGTTCTGGGTGATTTCGGTATCTCCACCGATGTGTATGACCGTACCGAAACCGGATTCTCGCCGCCGTGGGCACCGCCTGAAGTGCTTCAGCATCTGACCAATGGTTCGGAAGCCGCCGACATCTATTCACTGGCGGCCACCCTGTACGCCATGTTCGTCGGCTGCTCGCCATTCCAGCACGAATATCATCCGCGTTCGCAATCGGAACTGATTTCGCTGATCGTCAACCAGCCATTGCCTCGCCTCAACCGCCCCGATGTGCCGGCCGATGTGGAAGCAGTGCTGCGCCGGGCCCTGAACAAGGACCCCGACCAGCGGTACTACTCCGCGTTGGAGTTCGCACGTGCCATGCAGCGTGCGCAATTCGCATATTTCGGGCATGCCACTCCCGTTACCGTGGACGGGATGCCGGCCTACCCCAAAGACATCGAGCGTCGGCGCCGGGCCACGGACCAGCGAGATCAGATCACCCATTCGTCACGGCGATGGGTCAAACCGGTGGGCATTACCGTCGGTATACTTGCGACGATCACCGCGGCGGCACTGATATTCGCCTTCGTGGTCGCTCCCCGCATGGACAGCGCCACCGGATCAGATACCAAACAGGTGGCGACGCCCGGCACCAAGGACGATGACAACAACCGCAATAATCAGGATGACGTGATCACCGATACCGCGAACGCCCAGATTCCTTCCCCGGAGAATCTGAACGGCACCTATGCGGCGGATGGGTCATCCGTGACGTTTACCTGGACGAATCCAGACCCGCAAAGCGGTGATACCTATGCGTGGGCCATAGTGCAGGGCAGCAATACCGACCAGAGCGCGCAAACCGTCACAACGTCAGATCCCACGGTGACCGTCAACGCGCAGGAAGGCTCGCAGACCTGCATTCAGGTGTCCATTGTGCGCAAGAACCGCCAGATGTCAGTCAGCCCCGCCATCGCCTGTGCGGCCAAGCCGCAAGAGTGATCCGCTCGCCACTGCCGGGCATGCCACCTTGGCATTGCGTATCGCATCAGGCAGCGCCCGGCAGTGGCGAATTCACCAAATGGGCAACAGGAACGGCAGGTATTGGAACCGTAAAGCGTTGTCATTACACCAGCAACCAGAGAAACCAGGGTTCAGGGAGTTCAGATGGCCACATCATCCCAGTCATACGGTCGTCGCCGACGCATCAGCGCGGCTTTGCGCCGCCTTATGCCCTCCGGAGGGCATACGTGGACGGTTCCCGCAATCACGCTCCTGCTGCTTCTGGGACTTGTTACCGGCGCGGTGATCATGAGCACCGTCACACGCCGCCATGTGCAACTGGACGATGGCACCGTATGGGTCACTTCGCTGAAGAACCAGAAGGCCGCACGATTCAACGTAAAGAACAAGGAGGCCGACGCCGGCGTCTCCTCCTCCGCCCCACGATTCGACATCGCACAGCATAATGGCGACACCATCCTGACCGAAACGACCAAAGCCTCCACCATCAAGGCATCCACGGTCAGCACCGGTGTCAAGACCGACATCAAAGCCAACACCACCACTGTGGTCGGCGGGGATACCGTAGCCCTGATCAACGAGAAGACCGGCAATGTGTGGACTGGCTTGTCGGAAAACCTTGATTCCGTGACTCCCACCACTTCCGATCCGAAAATGAAGCTGGGCGAGGGCGGGCGCATCGTAGTAACCCACGATGGCAAGATCTACGGATACCGTCCATCCGACGGTATGGTGCTGCGTCTTGACAATCCCAGCAGCGCCAAGGCCAGAACCCTCGAATCGCTGACCGACGGCAAGCAGAAGACCGTTGAAAGCTTTACCGTCATCGGGAGCACGCCGGTAATCGCAACCGGCAAAACCGTCATATTCAAGGGCGGCCGCGTCGATGTCGACACGACCGGCACCCTCACCCTTCAGGAGCCTCCCACCGATGACGTACAGTCCGATTGGGTGGCCGCGGCATCACCGAGAGGCCTTGCGCTTATCCCGTTGAAATCCAATGCCAAGGCGAATTTCATAGCCAACGGGGGCAAGGCGAATCCGGCACGACCGGTATCGTCCAAGGGCTGCGTGTACTCGGCTTGGAGCCAGAAGGCCAGCAACTACATTCGCGCCTGCTCCCCCACGGATACCAGCGTCAAGCCGCAAACCCTCGAATCCGTCAATGCCACTTCCGAATTGGTGTTCCGCACCAACCATCGCCTTGTGGTGCTCAACGACACGGTTAACGGCAATGTGTGGAACCCTGAGGATTCCACCACAGTCATCAAAATACAGTGGAACAAAATACAGACCGAGCAGACCGGGAAAGAACAGCAGAACAACGACTCAGCCAACAACCACCACGACTTCTCCAAGACCTGTTCCGCGCAATCCGGCCAAATCAAAGCCGAGGATGATGAAATCGGCGCGCGAGCCGGTTCGGAACAGATTCTCGACGTGCTGCGCAATGACGAGCAGACCGATTGTTCCGTACTGAAAATCACCAAGGTTGGCGCGCCAAACGACAAAGACGTCACCATTTCGCCGATTTACGATGGGCGGTATCTGCAACTCGATGCCTCCGCCGCATCCGCAGGCACCGTTACCTTTACTTACGATATTTCCGATGGCCGCGGCCAGACCTCTTCCGCCACGGTGACCGTAACCCTGAATGATGGCGGCAACCACGCTCCCGTACAGTTCGACACTCCTCCCGAGATCGATGTGGAGCAGGGAGCCAGTTATACCGCCAATGCGCTGAGCAGCTTCAACGATCCGGATGGAGACCCGCTCACTCTGGTCTCCGCTGTGGCCCAGAACACCGACCAGGTGCAGGTGTCCACCCGAGCCGACGGCCAGCTTACGTTCAACACCGGTGCGCTGGCGTCGGGACGTGTGGGCGTCGAGGTCACCGTCTCCGACGGCACGGCGACCGGCACCGGCATGGTGTATTTCTCGGTCAAGCCCGCGAACACCTTGGCCGCGGTCATCGACCCGGTAGCGAAAACCACCGTTCCCAACACGGATACCGTCGTCAAGCTGTCCTCTTACGTGCATGGCACTTCCTTGCAGCCGGCACAACTGACTCAGGTGGATACGCCCAACGGCGCTTCGACGACCACCAATGCGGCGGATATGTCGTTGACGTTCAAGGCCACCAATCCCGGCACCTATTATGTGCCCTACACCATTACTCAAGGCTCGATTCCGGCCACCGGATTGGCTCGCGTCGAGGTGCAGCCCGCCACCGGCGAGGCCGCCAAACCGGTTGCCGCCAACGATGTCGCCCTGCTTGGCGCGGATAATACCGCCATTGTGGAGCCGCTCACCAATGACGTCGATCCGATGGGCGGCGTGCTATCCGTCACCACGGTGAGCGCACCGGCCGACTCCGGCATCAAGGTTGGTCTCGTCAGCCATAAGCGCGTGTATATCACCGCGCGTCAGGTGCCCACGAAACCCGTCGCCCTTACCTACACCGTGGCCAACGCCTCCGGAACCGCCAAGGGCACCATCGTGCTGCAGCCACCGGCTCTGACCACCTCGAATTCAGTGCCCAAGGCCAGCAATATCAATGCCCAGGTGCGTACCGGCGGCATCGTGTCCGTGGATGTGCTTGACCATGTGTCCTACTCGGATGGCACCACGGTCAAACTCAAGAACAACCTGCAATACGACAAGGAGACGTTCAAGGGCCTGGCTTTCGTCTCTGGAGACACGGTCCGCTACCAAGCATCCAGCGAGACCGGCAACTTCCCCATCACCTATACGGTTGAAGACAATCTGGGCAATGTGGCTTCCGCCAATATCACCATTACCGTGCATAAGAGCGACGCAGCGAGCAAGGCCATGCCAACCCCGCATGACGCCGAAGCGCAGGTTGCCGCCGGGCAGAAGGTCCGCATCCCCATCATGCTGACCGGCATAGACACGGATGGCGACGACGATCAGCTGTTGGGTCTGGGCAACAAGGCACCCACGCTGGGCCGCATATCCGAAGTCGGTTCCGACTACTTGGTCTATGAAGCGTATCCGGATTCGTCCGGCACCGACACCTTCTCCTATGCCGTGGAGGATTGGACCGGTCAGCGCGCACAGGCGCAGATCCGCGTGGGCGTATTCCAAGGATCGTCCGACTCCGGCGTATACGCCAGGGATGACGAAATCACGTTGAGGCCCAATACAGCCGCAACCGTGCCGGTCGCGCAGAACGACATCTCCGGCGACAACACCAATCTGACCGTCGACAAGCATGTCGAGGTCCAAGGTCTCGACGGGGTAAGCGTGAAAGACAATATGATCTCCTTCACCACGCCCGGCAGCGCCACCACCGCCTATATCGCCTACACGGTCAAAGACAAGGCCGGCTTGTCCGATACGGCCACCCTCACGGTAAACGTGGATCCGAATGCCGCCATCGAGCCGCCTACCGCCTACGACTATCGTGTGCCGTCCGCCGCCACCATCGATAAGAAGTCCGTGGATGTGGATGTTTCCCAGTGGATCGCCAATCCTTCCGGCACAGCCAATGAGCTCAAGGTCGGCGTGCATCCCTCCGCCAGCGCTCACGCTCACGTCAAGGGCGGCGAGCATTCGACCACCATCACCGTCGACCTGACGTCACAGGCGCGAGCCGTGCCTTACACGGTGACCAATACGAAATACAACATCACCTCCACCGCGTTCATCCAGGTACCGGCCTATGGTGTCTTTCCGCCCACGTTGCGTCCCAAGGCACCGGAATTGAAGGTCAATTCGCGCGAAACCATTGAAATCAACATCAATGACTATGTTCGCGTCGGCGCCGGCAAGGAACCGTATATCGAAAGCGCTGATTCCATCAGCGCCACCAAGGCTTCCAACTCCGATTTCTACGTGAACGACAAGACCCTGAAGTTCACTGCTGCAAAAGACTACGCAGGCCCCGCCTCCATTACCTTTACCGCTGTGGATGGCAAGCAGGGATCGGATAAGACCAAGATCATCAATTCCGCGGTGATCACTCTCCAGATCACGGTGATAGGCCGCGATGTGCCGCCGCCCACGTTCTCGTCCTCCACTATTGATGTCGAGGCGGGCGCGGACCCCAAGACCGTTGATCTGGCGGCGCTCACCCATGCACCGTCCGGCGTGTATGACGACGAAAAGCAATACACGTATTCCGGCGGAAGCTCATCGTCCAGGCAGATCACCGCAAACCTGTCCCGTTCCGGTAGCTTGCAGGTTTCCGCCACCAAGGATGCCGCTCCTGGCACCACCGCGTCCATTCCCGTGCAAATCGCATACGGCGCGGGCACCGTGAATGCCGGTGTGACCGTGCGCGTAGTGTCTTCGACCCGTCCGCTGGCACACGTCGGCGACAAGACGTTGAAGATCATGGCCGGTGCCAGCGATGTCGTGAACGCGCTTACCGGCGCGTACAATCCGTTCCCCGATTCCTCGCTGACCGTCATCAGCTGCAAGGCGGATGACGCCGCCAAACTCACCATCGCCGGATGCGATGCCTCCGGAAACGTCACCATCGCCGTCGCATCCGATGTGGGTGCTTCCACGAATACCGTGCTCGTCACCGTGCAAGACGGCACCAAGTCCAAGGATCGTGAAGTCACCGCATCGATTACCGTGTCCGTGATCGACAAGCCCGAGCCGCCACTGCTCTCCCCCGTAGCCGGGGAACCGCAGGACAGCGCGGTCAGCCTCACATGGACGCCCGGTGCCGCCAATGGCAGCCCGATCACCAACTACAAGGTCAGTTGGACCGGTGCCGCCACCGGAGAGAAGGATTGCGGTGCCGTCACCTCATGCCAGGTCACTGGTCTGAAGAACGGCAAAACCTATTCCTTCACCGTCGCCGCGCGAAATGACGTCGGCTGGTCCAAGCCGTCCACCGCCGTCGAAGCCACACCGGACAAGGTGCCGTCCGCTCCCACCGATGTTACGGTCACGGGTGGCAATAAAACCGCCAAGGTGACATGGAAGGCACCGAGCGGTGATTTCAGCGCCGTCGACAACTATTCGGTGACCGTCACCGGTGCAGGTGCTCCGCAGACCAAGGAAACCGGCAATACGGCCACCGAGCTGTCGTTTACGTTCAACAACAACGACATTTCCGATGGCACCGCCATCACGGCGACCGTCAAAGCCCATAACAAAATCAATTGGAGTGCCGAGTCCGCCGCATCGCCGTCAGAGAAGATCTGGGGAGACCCGGATGCGCCGAACATTGCGTTGTCGAACAACGACACCACAGTAACGGCGAAAGTCACTCTCGGCAACAACCGCAATGCCGGCTGCCGGAAGATATCCTTTGGCGGCGACGCTGGCGGCGAAGCCTCTTGCGAGTCACCGAGCTCCCGGTCGTTCTCCATCGATGAGTCGTTGCTCAACACCACAACAATCACCGTAACGGCCACCGTGGTGCCGCAGCGCGATGCTTCCGCCGGCACGGGCGAGAGCAGCTTTGTCCCGCAGTACAAGGTCCAGCCGCCCACTGACGTCTACACCACCGGATCCGGCAGTACATGCACCGTGCATTGGACCAAGCAGGGGCATGCGCAGTCCTACAGCGTGACTGCCGATGGCATCGATTCCGGTACGGCTACTAACCGGAACTCACTCGACTTCCGAATGAGTCCTTGGGCCAGATGCAACACCGCATCGGTGCAACAGGTGTTCAACGGCGTTACCAGCGATGCCGCCACCGGAGGCCCGCGCAATGGCGCTCCCTACACCTATGAGAAGAAGGCTGTAATCAACAAACCGCAGGGGCTGCGCTGGTCAGACAACGCTCACGTCATTAACGTCACCGGCGGTTCGGTTGATGTCTATGGCAAGCCGGCCACTGTACAAATCATCATCAATGGTCAACCGTTCACGTGGAACTCCGGCCAGCCATTGGACGTCACCGACTTGGCCGTGGCCGCCGATGGCAACTACGCGTGGAGCGTCAAAGTCACCGGCGGGCCGGGATACTCCGGTCTCGACAACACTGCGGACGGAGACAGCGTCGCGGGCACACGCCCCTCTGGCTCCTCGGAGGGGACCGAATCGCTCAAATCCGGTACCGATGTCATCACTTTGGCCAAGAACCCCTGGATTCTTGGTTTCGGCAATACCCCAATATCGTCAACCACCATTCACAAGCAGTAGGAGAACATCCATGAGCGAGAACATCGACGACGCGACGCAGTTGTCTGACACGACCCGTCTGTCCGACAGCACGCAGCTATCCGACGCCACGCACTTGTCCGACGCCACGCACCTGGCATCCGCACCACACACCGGCACGACCCCAAGCACCGCGTCGGTGCCGCAGCCCGTTGCGCTGCCTAACCTGCCGCAGTGGCCGTCACAAGCGCCGTCAGAAAAGCCGTCTCCTACTACTGATGCCGCCTCCATCCCTGCGGGCGATGACAGCACGCCTCAATCCCAACCGCAGCGTCAGTCGAGCAAAGCCGCGCAAGCAGCCGCATCGGCACTGCCCGCCAGCATCAATTCCGGACTACTGTCCCAGCCCACGGCTCAGGTCCGGGATTTCCAGCAGTCCTTCAATGCGCTGGTCGAGAATGTCTCCAAGGTGGTTATCGGCAAGACCATCCCCATCAAGCAATGCGTCACCGCACTGATGGTCGGTGGCCATATTCTGCTTGAAGACAACCCCGGCACCGGTAAGACCCAGTTGGCCCGAGGCTTGGCCAACTCCATTTCCACCGGTTTCAAGCGTATTCAGTTCACGCCCGATCTGCTGCCTTCGGATGTGGTGGGTGTGACTTTCTACGATCAGAAGCGCGGAGAATTCGAGTTCCGCGAGGGACCGATTTTCGCCTCCATCGTGCTGGCCGATGAGATCAACCGTGCATCGCCGAAGACGCAGTCCGCACTTCTGGAGGTTATGGAAGAGCAGAAAGTCACCGTTGACGGCGTCACCCATGATGTGCCGCAGCCGTTCATCGTGATCGCAACCCAGAACCCCATCGAGCAGCTCGGTACCTATAGGCTGCCTGAGGCGCAGATGGACCGATTCCTTATCAAGACGTCGATTGGCTACCCGGGCCATGATGTGTCCGTCGATATTCTCAAGCAGGTCGATATCACCGACCGTGCGCAGACCATTTCCCCGGTGCTGAGCGGTGACGATGTCATGCGGCTGCGTCAGGTGGCCACCGAAATCTATGTGGATGATGCGATTCGTGAATACATCGTCAGGCTCGTCGAGGCGACCCGCCACAACGAGAAGATCACGGTCGGCTCCTCCATGCGTGGCGCTTTGGCACTGACCCGATGCGCCCGTATCTGGGCCGCGGCCGATGGCCGTGCCTACGTGGTGCCGGATGACGTCAAGGACCTTGCAGTGGCCGTGCTCGCACACCGTATCACGCTGACTCCGGAAGCCACCTTCGATGGCGCGACTCCGGAAAGCCTGATCGCACAGGTGCTCGAAGACGTTCCCTCCCCCACCATCGGTTCCTGATAGGGCCTGGAAAGGTATCCGACCATGGCATCTGCATCCGCCTCATTACGCCGTCGCCGGCGCGCTGAACGCATGTTCAAGCGCGCGGTAAGACGCATCAGACGGTTCTTCGCATCCTACGTCTCGCCCTTGGGCTGGGCGGTAACGGGCACAGGCATCGCATGTCTTATTGCGTTCCTGCCTCTGGGCTGGCATGAGCTGCTCGTATTCGGCATCGTGGCGATGGTGATGATGCTCGCGGCAATCGCGCTTTCCCTCGGCAACACACGCTTCCACGCGTCCATCGCCGTATCCAATCATCGCGTGACCGTGGGAGACACCGTATCCGTTATCGTCGGCATCGACAACACCGGCAGAACGCCGACGACCACGGCACGCGGATATCTGCCAGTCGGCGATGCGCGTGAACGATTCAACATCCCCATGCTGGCTCCCGGGCAATCCAAGCAAACCGATGTGGAGTTCCGTACCGTATCGCGCGCAATACTGCCCATCGGCCCGTTGCGCATCCGCAAGGGAGACCCGTTCGGCCTGGTGCGTCACGAAAAGGAGTTGGCCGACCGCATCACCGTATTCATCCATCCTCGTACCGTGCGTCTCGATACCCTGAATGCCGGCGTGCCCCGCGATCTGGAAGGCCAACCATCCGGCCAGATCGTGGATGATGATCTCGACTTCTACGGATTGCGCGAATACGAGCCGGGCGACGACGTGCGTAACGTCCACTGGCTGAGCTCCGCGAAAACCGGCACGTTGATGATTCGCCAATATGAGGCCACGCGCCGCACCGACACCTCGGTGACCATCAGCGTGAACCCGGATGAGTACGTCAACGGCGAGGAATTCGAGATGGCGGTGTCCATCCACTCCTCCATCGGCGTCAAATGCCTGCTGCAGGATCGCCCGCTGGTCTGTCACGCGGGCAACGCGCATGGCCAACCGCGCAACGCCATGGAGTTCCTCGACAACACCAGTGCCATAGAGCCTGATCGTGAGGATAATCCGAATCTCGCCGAGGGCACGCTGAAGCACAGTCCTGATGCTTCGTTCTATTTTTTCACTGTTGGATCGCTGAAAGACATCGAACAAATCAAGCGCATGACCTTGGCCTTGCCCCGATCGGCCAGCTGCGTGGTATTGCAGGCCAGCGCCGGCGCCAATCGCGGCATCAGAAGATTCGCCAATTTCACATTGGCCACCATCGGCGAACTCGATGATCTCCCGCTGATCATGGGGGTGCTCGCATGACCTTCGACCAGTCCAGTATCACCACTACCAATACCGCTGCGTACGCCGGATCGAGCGGCACATACACCGGCACTTCCTCCGGCACGTACACCGGAACCTCCACCACCACCGGCTCCTGGGCCGACTCCACACATTCGGTTATCTGGATGACCAGAGGCAATGTGCTTCGCGGCATGGGCCTCAGTCGCCAGCCGTGGGGCAAACGAATCGCCAGCCTTGTACTCATAGCGGCGATGATGTTGCTGGCGCAAGCCAATCTCATCGACGTGTACGGCGGCGTGGCCACTTGGACGATTGCCGCCGTACCGGCCACCTTGCTGGGCGCGATCATCGCTCTGGCGGGCATGTTGCCGGCGTTGCGACTGTGGTGGCAAATCGTGTTTCTGGCGTTTGCCCAATTCATCATCGGTCCGGTGGTAACGCTGAGTTCCACCACGTCCCATTACGTGATCCCCACCTTGAAGACCTTGAGTTCAGGTTGGGAAATGACGTTTGGCTCGTTCAAGTACATTATTTCCGTCGATCCGCCTCTGGGCACGCAAGACGGCGTACTGATGGCGGTATGGACCATCGGCCTGTGGCTTACGTTCCTCACCGGCGTGTTTGCCATTAATGCCAACGCATGGTTGTCTCTGGTGGGAGTGCCGCCCCTTGCGGCGGCCGTGGCCGTATGTGCTCTGCTGGGTACGGACAGCGGCTGGCAACGTGCCATCTGCGGCATTGCCTTTGCCTTGCTGCTGATTATCTGGCTGTCTTGGCGTCTTGAACTGCTGGAATGGGGGCGCTGGATATCCGCGCTGATCATCGTCGTGCTCGCTGCCGGCCTTGCTTTCGGGGGCACGTTGCTGGTGCCGCAGGACCGTTTCGTGCTGCGTGACCGCTACGATCCGCCGTTAAGCCCCTACGATTACACCAGCCCGCTCAGCGGCATGCGATCCTATATCAAGGACCACAAAAAAGACGTGTTGCTGACCGTCCATAATCTACCGGCCGGAACACCGGTCAAACTTGCGGTGATGGATCGATTCGACGGCACAGTATGGAACCTGTCCGATTCTTCCGAAGCCACGGACTCCTCGAATTATCATCGCGTGGGCACCACGATCAAGGCGGATGAGCAGGGTAAATCATTCACTGCGACCTTCACCGTCGATCAGGGACTGACCGACACCTGGCTGCCGCTGGCGGGAGCGGCCGCTGGCGTGAGCTTCGCCAACGATGCCGACAACGGCAATGACACGTTCTACTACAACACGGATACCGATTCCGCCATTATTCCCGCCGGCACGCGCAAGGGACTCACCTATACCGAATCCGGCATCATAGCCCACAAGCCCACCGATAAGCAGATCAGTAGTGCGGCCGCGGCCCGCATCACGCAGCCTTCAGCCCAGGATGTTCCCGATTCGGCCAGCAAACTGGCCACGTCCATTGCCGGCGGGCAGTCCTCGGGCGGTGCCGCCGCCACGGCCTTGGCCGACACATTGAAAGACTCCGGATGGTTCTCACACGGTCTGGAAGGCGATTATCCTTCCGATGCGGGCCATGGCAATTACCGTATCAACAAGCTGCTGGCAGGCACGGCCATGGTGGGTGATTCCGAACAATATGCCTCCGCCATGGCACTGATGGCTCGTGAGCTGGGACTGCCCTCCCGTGTGGTCCTGGGATTCCTGCCGAAAAACGAGGATGGCGAAATCACCGATGCCCGCACGGAGAAGACTTCAGGCAATGGCACCAAAATCGAATTCACCGGCAATGATGTGACCGCTTGGGTGGAAATCAAATTGCAAGGCCTGGGATGGGTGGCGTTCTATCCGACGCCCAAGGAGACCAAGGTGCCTGATGAAAACCAGAACCTGACGCCGCCGAATCCGCAGACACTGGTCCGGCAACCACCAGTGCCGTTGACCGACCCGCTGCGCGATCAGACGCAGGCCAAAGGCCAGAGTTCGTTGGCCGGTACCGACGCCGATGATTCGCCGACCAACCTGTTCTGGGTGCGGTTCTGGCGAGTTACTCGTGCGGTAGCCATCTATGGAAGCCCCCTGTGGACTCTGCTCATCGTTTGCGGACTAATCCTGATATTTAAAGCTGCATTGCTGGCACGTGCACGACGGCACGGCAGTCCGAAAGCCCGTGTGGCAGCGGGGTGGAATGCCATACACATACTTGCCGAGCAAAGCGGCATCACAGCCAAGGGCACTCGTCGCGATCAGGCCGGTGCAATCGCCAGTCAGCTCGGCACGGACGATCAGGCACTGATTCAACTCGGTCGGGAAGCCGACTACGCCACGTTCTCGGGGCAAGACATTGCATCGGGCCAAGCCACCACATATTGGAATGGAGTCGAACGGTTGCGCAAGGCAATGCTCGCTTCTTTGCCGCGTTTCAGGAGGATACGTACACGGCTTTCGCTAAAAAGCGTGTCTATATTGGCAAATAGACACGCAGCAAAGCCGAATACAGCGCGAGTCAAGCGCAAGCATAAGAAGGGGAAAACGTCATGACCACAGGTTCCATCCGTGTCGCGGTGACCAGTGACGTGGGTCTTAGGCGCAAAAACAACCAAGACAGGAAGCCGTGGACGCCTTGGTGGCGGCCGCGCTCGATGCGGGCGGAACCGACAATATCACTGTGATTGTGGCCGATATGCCACTGACCGAACCCGAACATCACGCGTTCAGCGCTTTTAAACTGGACGAGGGCGAGGACATTGGCGCCATTGAAGACGCAACACTGCAAACACTACGGACCATACGTTCGGCATAACCGAGCGAACATAAGGAGGTAATCCCATGGTTGATTATGATGCTGCGGTCGCTGCCGTACAGGATCCGAATGCGGACCCGATTCTGTTGGCAAAAATCGCCTACGAGAATCCGGAATTCGGCGCAAACGTCGCCGTGAATCCGCGTTGTTATCCCGGCTTGAAGCGTTGGATCGCCGAATTCGGCGATGAGCGTGCCCGCGAAACCCTGGCACAATACGGGTTCACCGCCGACGCATTCGGCGGCCCGGTTCAGGATCAGGAGGCTCCGGAACAGGCGGCCCAGCAGGCTGCCGAGCAGCAGCCTGCAGACGCTTACGCCGCCGACCAGTACGCCGAGGCTCAGCAGACTGCCGCCGCCCAGCCCGCCGCGGCCCAGCAGACTGCCGCCGCCCAGCCCGCCGCCGACCAGTACGCGGCCCAGCAGCCCGCAGCTCAGGCGGCATTCGAGGAGCCTGTGGCCACCAATCCTTATGGCTTCACCGCCGAACAGGCCCTGACCACCACCGACCAGATGCAAATCGCCCAGATTGCCCAGTACGCGCCTGAACTACGCGCCTGCATCGCACGTAATCCCAACACCTATCCGGCACTGATCGAATGGCTGGGCCAGCTCGGCGACCCGGCAATCAACGCCGCTCTGGCTTTTCGTCAGTGAAAGGACGGCATCATCATGGCCAAACTTCCCTACCCTCCAGCACCTGAACTGGGTTGGTATTCCGACGATCCGGTGGAAGGCACCCCGGATTCCGCAGTTGGCACAGCCGAACCGCAGAACGACTATGGGCAGCCCAGCTCTGCGGAAACCGCGGCCAATACCGCTTTTGCGGCAGAGCCTGCCGCCACTGCCGCTACCGCCGCCGCTGAGCCCGTTGCCACCGCTCCGGCAGACACCACACCGCACGCCGCCGAAAACGACATCGAGGATTGGGACGGCACCGTGCTCTCCTCCTCGTTCACGTCCAAGGCACCGAAGAAGACGTACCTGCTGCATAACGATGTCACCGGCCAGACCATTGTGATCGATAAGAGCACGTTGCTGGGCCGCAAGCCTTCCATGGATGTGCCGCAAGGTGCCAAGGCGGAGCGTATCGAAGACCCGACCCGCACCACGTCCCGCAACCATGCCGCCATCAGCGTCGACACCGATGGCGCGCTGTGGATCGAGGACTACGGCTCGTTGAACGGCACCTACATCATCACCAATGGCCAGGAGACCCAAGTCACCAAGGGCACAACGCTCAAGCTCAGTGCACCTTCAACGGTGCGTATTGGTGACCAGTTCTTCCAGTTCACCGAAAAACAGGCCTGAGTAATCAAGCAACGAGCGGCTGCCTGCTCTTGTTCAACAGGAAAATCACAATGGCAAATATACGGATGGCCCGGAACTGATATAGTTCCGGGCCATCTTATTGCGATTAACGCAAGATCTGAGTCCTAGAAAGGACATCCTTTCTAGGACCCTCTCGCTTACTCCTCGATGTCAGGCTGACCGCCCTGATCGGAGTAGAAATCATCCGGGTTGAAGTCGTCGCCGAGCTTCAGATCGCCGAACTCGAGATTCGAGAAGTTCAGGTCGGACAGGTCGGCGTCGGAGAAGGTCGCGTCGCCGAGATCGCCATCGCCGCCCAGACCGAAGTTCGGGTAGATGGTGTCGCGGATGGCCTTGTCGGGCTCGACCACGGCGTTGCGGTAGCGGGCGAGGCCCGTACCGGCCGGGATGAGCTTACCGATGATGACGTTCTCCTTGAGGCCCTTGAGGTCATCGACCTTCTCGGAGAGCGCGGCTTCGGTGAGCACGCGGGTGGTCTCCTGGAAGGATGCGGCGGACAGCCAGGAGTCGGTGGCCAGAGACGCCTTGGTGATGCCCATGAGCGCCGGACGACCGACGGCCGGACGGCCACCGTTCTTGACGATGTTGCGGTTGATCTCGCGGAAGCGGGCATTGTCCACCAGCTCACCCGGCAGCAGGTCGGTGTCGCCGGAGTCGATGATGGTCACGCGACGGGTCATCTGGTGCACGATGACCTCGATGTGCTTGTCGTGGATGTCCACGCCCTGGGAGCGGTACACGGTGTGCACCTCCTCCACGATGTTGACCTGGGCGGCGCGCTTGCCGAGGATGGTGAGGATCTTCTTGGGATCCACGGAACCTTCGACCAGCTGGGTGCCGACCTTGATGTGGTCGCCGTCGGCGACCTTCAGCGGCACACGCTTGGAGACCTGGTAGGTGATCGGCTTGATCACGCCGTCTTCCTTCGGTGCGCCGGAATCGGCGTCCGGGGTCAGGATGATCTGGCGACCGCGATCGTTCTCCACGATCTTGATGCTGCCGGCGAACTCGGTGATCGGCGCCTCGCCCTTCGGGGTACGCGCCTCGAAAAGCTCGGTGACACGGGGAAGACCCTGGGTGATATCGGAGGCCGCGGCCACACCACCGGAGTGGAAGGAACGCAGCGTCAGCTGGGTACCAGGCTCACCGATGGACTGGGCGGCGACGATACCGACGGTCTCGCCGACATCGACCAGCTTGTTGGTGGCCAGGGACCAGCCGTAGCACTTGGCGCACACGCCGCGCTTGGACTCGCAGGTCAGCACGGAACGGCACTTGACTTCCTCGACACCGTGGGCCACGAGGTCGTTGAGCACGTCCATGGACAGGGCGTCGTCGCGCTTGTACAGCACGGTCTGTCCGTCGGCCGGGTCGATGACGTCGGCGGCGAGCAGACGGGAGTACGGACCGCCATCGGCGGCCTTGACGAGCACCAGGTTGCCGTCGTTGTCGCGCTCGGCGACACGGATGGGCAGACCGGCCTTGGTGCCGCAGTCCTCTTCGCGCACGATGACGTCCTGGGAGACGTCGACCAGACGACGGGTCAGGTAACCGGATTCTGCGGTACGCAGTGCGGTATCGGCCAGACCCTTGCGGGCGCCGTGCTGGGAGATGAAGTACTCCAGCACGGACAGGCCGTCGCGGTAGTTGGACTTCACAGGACGAGGAATGATCTCACCCTTCGGGTTGGCCACGAGGCCTCGCATACCTGCGATCTGGTTGATCTGCATCATGTTGCCTCGTGCACCGGACTGCACGATGATGGCCAGGTTGGAGGTCGGGTCGAACTTCTCCTCGACTTCCTTGGACACCTCGGCGGTGCACTCGGTCCACAGGTCGATGAGTTCCTGACGACGAGCTTCCTCGGTCAACAGACCCATCTCGTAGTTGGCGTTGACCTTGTCGGCCTTGGCCTCGTACTCGGCGATCTTCTCGTCGCGCTCGGGCGGCTCGTTCACGTCGGAGAACGCGAAGGACACGCCGGACCACGGTGCACGGGTGAAGCCAAGATCCTTCAGGGCATCCAGCGTGGCGGCCACCTGCTGGGTGGAGTAACGCATGGCGATGTCATCGACAATCTTGGACAGACGGCCCTTGGCCACCTGCTCGTTGACGAACGGGTAGTCGGTCGGCAGAGTCTCGTTGAACAGGATGCGGCCGTAGGAGGTGGCGAACAGCACGGTGCCGTCGTGGAAGCGCTCTTCCTTGACGACCTCGTCCTCACCTTCGCGCGGGTCGAGCACCTTGACCTCGCCGGGCTCCCAGTTCTTCGGCAGTACGAAGCTCTCGGGCAGGCGGATGAGCACCTTGGCCTGCATGTCGATCTCGTGGCGGTCGAGGGCCATTTCGGCCTCTTCCAGCGAGGAGAACACGCGGCCCTGGCCCTTGGCGCCTTCCAGCACGGTGGACAGGTAGTACAGACCGAGGATCATGTCCTGGGACGGCATGGTCACGGTGTGACCGTCAGCCGGCTTCAGGATGTTGTCGGAAGCCATCATCAGCGAGCGGGCCTCGGCCTGGGCTTCGGCGGAGAGCGGCAGGTGGACTGCCATCTGGTCACCATCGAAGTCGGCGTTGAAGGCGGCGCAGGCCAGCGGCGGCAGGTGGATGGCCTTGCCTTCCACCAGGATCGGCTCGAATGCCTGAATACCCAGACGGTGCAGCGTAGGTGCACGGTTGAGCAGCACGGGGTGCTCGGAGATGACCTCCTCGAGCACGCCCCACACTTCGGCGTCGCCGCGGTCCACGAGACGCTTGGCGGACTTCATGTTCTGCGCGTAGTTCAGGTCCACGAGGCGCTTGATGACGAACGGCTTGAACAGCTCGAGGGCCATCGGCTTCGGCAGACCACACTGGTGCATGCGCAGGGACGGGCCGACCACGATCACGGAACGGCCGGAGTAGTCGACTCGCTTACCGAGCAGGTTCTGACGGAAACGACCCTGCTTACCCTTGAGCATGTCGGACAGGGACTTCAGCGGACGGTTGGAGGCACCGGTGACCGGGCGACCACGACGGCCGTTGTCGAACAGGGAGTCGACGGCTTCCTGAAGCATGCGCTTCTCGTTGTTGAGCATGATTTCAGGGGCGCCGAGCTCGATCAGTCGCTTCAGACGGTTGTTACGGTTGATCACACGGCGATACAGGTCGTTGAGGTCGGAGGTGGCAAAGCGGCCACCGTCGAGCTGGACCATCGGGCGCAGGTCCGGCGGGATGACCGGGATCACGTCGAGCACCATGGCCTCCGGCTTGTTGCCGGTGGTCAGGAAGGCGTTGACGACCTTGAGACGCTTCAGGGCCTTGGTCTTACGCTGTTCGGAAGCGTCCTTGATCTCCTCGCGCAGTTCCTTGGAGATGGTCTCCAGGTCAAGGGACTGCAGGCGCTTCTTGATGGCTTCGGCGCCCATGCAGCCGTCGAAGTAATCGCCGTAGCGGTCCTGCATCTCGCGCCACAGGTCCACGTCGTCGACCATGTCGCCGGGCTTGAGCTTCTTGAACTTGTCGAAGACGGCGTCCACACGGGCGATCTGGTCGTTGTAGCGGGTGCGGATGGCGGCCATATCGCGCTCGGCACCGTTACGCAGCTTGGTGCGGGCCGGGCCCTTGGCCTCGCCGGCCTCCTCAAGGGCGGCGAGATCCTCTTCGACCTTCTTGGCGCGGGCTTCGATGTCGGAGTCACGGCGCTGCTCAAGGCGTTTGATCTCGGAATCGAACTCGTCCTGCAGGCCGGGCAGATCGTTGTGACGCTCGTCCTCGTTCACCTCGGTGACCATGTAGGAGGCGAAGTAGATCACGCGCTCCAGATCCTTCGGGGTGACGTTCAGCAGGTAGCCGAGGCGGGAAGGCACACCCTTGAAGAACCAGATGTGCGTCACCGGGGCGGCGAGCTCGATGTGGCCCATGCGCTCACGGCGCACGCGGCTGCGGGTCACTTCGACACCGCATCGCTCGCAGACGATGCCCTTGAAACGCACGCGCTTGTACTTGCCGCAGGCGCACTCCCAGTCACGGGTCGGGCCGAAGATCTGTTCGCCGAACAGACCGTCCTTCTCAGGCTTCAGCGTACGGTAGTTGATGGTTTCAGGCTTCTTGACCTCACCGTGGCTCCAACCACGGATGTCATCGGCGGTGGCAAGGCCGATGCGAATCTTGTCAAATGCGTTGACGTCCAGCACTTGTTAATCCGTTTCTGTTCTTGAGACCTTCCCAAGCTCCCCTTGTCAGGGGAGCTGTCAGCCAAGGCTGACTGAGGGGTAGTGCAAACCGGAAAGGTCTCTGTACGTTATCTATTTCACGTTGGCGGGGCTACACGCGGCGTATTGACCACATGCAGCCCGAGGGATCACTGGTATTCGGGCTCTTCGGCCTTCTGGTCTTCCTTGGCGGCCGCGTCGGGGCGGGCGCCAATGTTGAAGCCGAGGTCGTCAGCGGAGCTGGCCGGATCGTCATCCTCATCCTTCATGTCGATGGCCACGCCTTCGGCGTTGAGCACTTCGACGTTCAGGGACAGGGACTGCATTTCCTTCAGGAGCACCTTGAACGACTCGGGGATGCCGGCCGGCGGCAGGTTGTCGCCCTTGACGATGGCGCCGTAGACGCGCACGCGGCCGTCGACGTCATCGGACTTGGTGGTCATCATCTCGTGCAGCGTGTAGGCGGCACCGTAGGCCTCAAGGGCCCACACCTCCATCTCGCCGAAGCGCTGGCCACCGAACTGGGCCTTACCACCGAGCGGCTGCTGGGTGATCATGGAGTACGGGCCGGTGGAACGAGCGTGAATCTTGTCGTCGACCAGGTGGTGCAGCTTCAACATGTACATGTAGCCAACGGAAATCGGCTTGGTGTACGGCTCACCGGTACGGCCATCGAACAGGGTGGCCTTGCCGTCGGGGCCGACCAGACGGTCGCCGTCACGGTTCGGCAGCGTGGTGGACAGCAGGCCCTTCAGGACCTCGGGCTTGACACCGTCGAACACCGGGGTGGCGACCGGGGTGTTCGGCTCGGCCTTCTCGGCACCGGACGGAACCAGCTTCTTCCACTCGGCTTCCATGTTCGGGTCAAGGGAGATATCCCAACCGGAGTGGGCGATCCAGCCAAGGTGCAGTTCGAGCACCTGACCGAGGTTCATTCGGGAAGGCACACCCAGCGGGTTCAACATGATGTCGACCGGAGTACCGTCAGCCAGGAACGGCATGTCCTCTTCCGGCAGGATGCGGGAGATGCAGCCCTTGTTGCCGTGGCGGCCGGAGAGCTTGTCGCCCACCGTGATCTTGCGGTGCTGGGCGATGTAGACGCGGATCATCTGGTTGACGCCGTTGGGCAGCTCGTCGCCGTCCTCCTCGGCATCCTCGCGGGTGATCTCCTTGACGCCGATGACGGTACCGGTCTCGCCGTGGGGCACACGCAGGGAGGTGTCGCGCACCTCGCGGGACTTCTCGCCGAAGATGGCGCGCAGCAGGCGCTCCTCCGGGGTCAGCTCGGTCTCACCCTTCGGGGTGACCTTACCGACCAAGATGTCGCCGGCCTCGACCTCGGCGCCGATGCGGATGATGCCGCGCTCGTCGAGGTTGGCCACGGCGTCCTCGCCGACGTTCGGCAAATCGCGGGTGATCTCTTCGGCGCCCAGCTTGGTTTCGCGGGCGTCGATCTCGTACTCCTCGATGTGGATGGAGGAGAGGGTGTCGTCCTGCACGAGGCGCTGGGAGATGATCACAGCATCCTCGTAGTTGTAGCCGTTCCAAGGCATGAAGGCGATGAGCAGGTTCTTGCCCAGGGCCAGGTCGCCCTTCTGGATGGCAGGACCATCGGCCAGCACCGAGCCGGCCTCCACACGCTCGCCATCATGGATGATCGGGCGCTGGTTGTAGCAGGTGGTCTGGTTGGAGCGCTGGAACTTGGCCAGCTTGTAGGAGCTGGTGGTGCCGTCGTCGTTCATCACGCGGATCAGGTCGGCGGACACGTAGGTGACCACACCGTCCTTCTCGGACTTGATGACGTCGCCGGAGTCGTTGGCGGCGCGCCATTCGGAGCCGGTGCCCACCAGCGGGCGCTCGGATTCGATCAGCGGCACGGCCTGACGCTGCATGTTGGTGCCCATCAGTGCACGGTGGCCCTCATCATGCTCCAGGAACGGGATCAGGGAGGCGCCGAGGGAGACCATCTGACGCGGGGAGACGTCCATGTAATCCACGGAGCTCACCGGCACATCGACCGCCTCTTCCTCGCCGACTCGGGCAAGGGCGGACTTGGAGACGAAGTTGCCGTTCTCGTCGAGCTCCTGGTTGGCCTGGGCGATGACGTGGTCAAGATCGCGGTCAGCGGTCATGTACTCGACCTCGTCGGTCACATGGCCGTTGACGACCTTGCGGTACGGGGTCTCGATGAAGCCGAACGGGTTGACGCGGCCGAAGGTCGCCAGGGAGCCGATCAGACCGATGTTCGGGCCTTCAGGAGACTCGATCGGGCACATACGGCCGAAGTGGGACGGGTGCACGTCGCGCACTTCCATGGAGGCGCGGTCGCGGGACAGACCGCCGGGGCCCAGTGCGGAAAGACGACGCTTGTTCGTCACACCGGACAGCGGGTTGTTCTGATCCATGAACTGGGAGAGCTGGGAAGTGCCGAAGAACTCCTTGATGGTGGCGTTCACCGGGCGGATGTTGATCAGGGACTGCGGGGTGATGGCCTCGGCGTCCTGAGTGGTCATACGCTCGCGCACCACGCGCTCCATACGGCTCAGACCGGTACGCAGCTGGTTCTGAATCAGCTCGCCGACCTGACGGATGCGACGGTTGCCGAAGTGGTCGATATCGTCGACGTCCACGCGCAGGTCAACGTCTTCGCCGTTGCGCTTGCCCGGGAAGGTCGCCGCACCGTCGTGCAGGGCCACCAGGTACTTGATCGTGGCGATGATGTCTTCCTGGTGGAGGGAACGATCGTTGAAATCGGCCTCGACACCCAGCTTGCGATTGATCTTATAGCGGCCGACGCGGGCCAGATCGTAGCGCTTGGTGTTGAAGTAGAAGGAGTCCAGCAGGTTCTTGCCGGCCTCGGGGGTCGGGGTGTCGGCCGGACGAATCTTGCGGTAGAGGTCGACGAGGGCCTCGTCCTGGGTCTCGAGGGTTTCCTTCTCCAGGGCGTCGAGCACCAGCGGGTAATCCTTGAAGGCCTGGGCGATCTCGGACTTGGTCATGCCGATGGCCATGAGGAACACGATGGCGGACTGCTTGCGCTTGCGGTCCACGCGCACCTGCGGCTGGTCCTTCTTGTCGATCTCGAACTCGAGCCATGCACCGCGGCTCGGGATGATCTTCGCGCCGAAGACTTCCTTATCGGAGGTGCGATCCTGCTGGCGGTCGAAGTAGACGCCCGGGGAACGCACGAGCTGGGAGACGATGACTCGCTCGGTACCGCCGATGATGAAGGTGCCGTGCGGGGTCTGCAGCGGGAAGTCGCCCATGAACACGGTCTGGGACTTGATCTCGCCGGTGTCGCCGTTCTCGAATTCGGCGTTCACGTACAGCGGAGCGGAGTAGGTGTAATCCTTCTCCTTGCATTCCTGCACGGTGTGGCGCGGCTCCTCGAAGTACGGGTCCGAGAAGGTCAGGGACATGGTCTGTGCAAAGTTCTCGATCGGGGAGATCTCGTTGAAGACCTCGTCGAGACCGGAGGTGTGGGCCACGGTGTTGGTGCCGTTAGCCTCATCCTCTTCGACGCGCTTCTTCCAGCGGTCGGAGCCGATCAGCCAGTCGAAGCTGTCGGTCTGCACGCCCAGCAGGTAGGGCACATCGATGGGTTCCTTGATGGAACCGAAGTTCACGCGATCCGACGCCTTGTGCAGGTCAATGTCATGCTGGTCGGCGCGTGCGATGATGGTGGTGGTGTTCGTCGTAGACTCAGTAGCCAATGGACGTTCCTTATCGCTCGCTTAGATTAATAATTCCCCTGGGAGCGCCGGCATGGCCACCATATGCCTATGCGGACGCTTCATTGTCGACGGCATGCCCGCAATATGACACACCTCATGCAAAGTCAAAAGAATACTGATATGCGAGGACATCTTTAGCTCCCGCTGACGAGGGAGCTGTCGAGCGGAGCGAGACTGAGGGAGAGACCCATCGTCCAAACACCAACCGCAGGTCCTACCCCACCGTAAACGTCACCGGATCGCTCTTCACCTTCGGATGATCCTTCAAACTCAACTGCGCCACGTACGTTCCCGCATTGACTTTGGCCCAACCCGACTCATCCGTGCATTCGGTGAGCGTGGCGTTCGCATTGGTATTCCACGTGACCTTCTGAACGTCCTTATCACCCTTAGCCATCAGCAGCAGACGCGAATCCGCCGGACACACATCGGACTTGTAAATCGTTTCCTGACCGGAAGTAATGGTGAGCACACGGCCGGAATCGGACCCGTCCACCAAACAGTTGCCTGACCCCTCGTGCACGATGGTCGCGGTGAAATCAAGCGATCCTCCTACCGGCACGGATTGGGAGGCCGCGGAAAGCTGCAATGTCACATCACTGGCCGAGCAATCCTTGACGTTGCTGACTTTCTTCGGCGCCGGCGTGGCGTCGCGGGAAATCGCATACACCTCGTCATGGTGAATCATCGTGTTCACGGCACCGATACCCCGGCCAAGGCTGTACACGCAGAATACAATCAGCGCGATTATCAGCAGCAACACCGTACCGGCCACGATACGCCGACGACGATAGATGGCCTGCTGCTTTTTGCTGATCTTGCGCTTGCGCGGCTTGCCGGAACGGTCGTTTCGGGCGGGCCCGCCGGATGGCCCATTAGCCCCGGCACCGGCTCCGCGTGCCGTTCTCGCGCCTGATGTGTTCCTCTGCACTGCCATAACTCTTCCAGTCTACGGTCACCACACCCATACACGCTTGGGGAGCCCACCATTTTTCACAATGTCAGTTGGGTAGTCGCAGGCCGCCGTCCAGAATCTCGATCAGGCCATCATCGTCAAGGCTGGTGATGCAGGCGGCAAGCTGAATCTGGTCCTTCCAAAGCTTGTCGGCATCTTCCCTGGGCAACGTGACTCCAGCGGGAAGCTCGCGCAGCGCGGCGAGCACCAGACCGCGCACCTGACGATCAGTGCCTTGGAATCGCTGCCGCGGGCGGGTGCGGCGCTCCCCCAGTCCGGGGCGGCCGGCTTTGAGAAATGCACAATCATCCGCAATCGGGCAAATCTCGCATAACGGCGTCTTGGCTGTGCAAACCACCGCGCCCAATTCCATCACCGACTGATTCCACGTGACCGATGGAGGTTCGCTGCGCTGCAGGAAAGTGTGTTCGCCGGATCGGTATGCATGGTCCGTGCAATCGGCACCGTCCCCACGAACCCTGTCTTGGGGCAACATGCGGTTGGCGAGCGCGCGTTCGGCCGGGCTCGCCGCTCCCCCGCGAGATTCGGTGCCGAGGAATACGCGGCTCAGCACGCGGCGAATATTCGTATCGATCACCGCAATGCGCTCACCGAATGCAAAGCTCAGCACGGCGGAGGCGGTGTAGTCGCCGATACCGGGCAGAGCGACGAGCTCGTCGTAGGTGCGAGGCAGCTCATCGCCATATTCTTCCGCCACCACGCGGGCGCATTCCTGCAATCGCAGCGCACGGCGAGGATAGCCAAGCCGGCCCCATGCGGTGATCACATCGGCTTTAGGTGCTGCGGCAAGAGCACGGGCGTCAGGCCAGCGTGCCATCCAATCGTTCCAATACGGCACCACACGACTCATCTGCGTCTGCTGGCTCATCACCTCACTGACCAGCACGCCCCACGGCGTGGCCCGTCCGAAGCGCCATGGCAAGTCACGCGCATTGGCCTCCCACCATGCGCCGAGCCGTAAAGAAATTGCTGTGTCGTTCATCATTCTTATTCTTAGCAGCTATGACGAACGAGGCAGAACAGAATTCGCAGAACGCGCAGAATCCCGAAACAAAAGTCGAGAAGATGTTCGAGTACGGGTACCGTAAATCGAATTACGGACCGGACGAACTCGTAACCGACGCGCATGGCAACCCCATCTCCGTGGTGGACGCGATGCTCTCGGCTGAAAAGGCCGCCACCACCGAAACCGTAACACCGCACCTGTGCTACTACTCACCGCGTATTCCCGGCAACACCGGCTCGGCCATCCGCCTGTGCGCGGTGACCGGCACCATCCTGCATTTGGTGGAGCCGTTGGGTTTCAACCTGCGCGACACCAAGCTGCGCCGAGCAGGCCTCGACTACCACGACATGGCCCACGTGGTGCTGCACCCGAATTTCGACAACCTGGTGGAGTCCATGCCCAATTCGCGCATCATCGCGTTCACCGCACATGCCACCAAGCTCTACACCGAGGTGGAATACAAGCCGACCGACATCCTGCTGTTCGGCCCCGAGCCCGGCGACATCCCCGACCCGATGGACATCATGGAAGGCCCGCACGTGGCCGAGCAGGTGCGACTGCCCATGCGCCCGTCCTTGCGTTCCCTGAACCTCACCAATTGCGCGTCCATCGCCATCTACGAAGCCTGGCGCCAAATGGGTTTCAAGGGCGGAGCGTGAGGAGAAGGCCCGGTGGGCCTTCGAGTAGCGACGCCGAACGAACACCGACAGGCGTGAGAGAGGAAACCCTGAGCCTCGCGCAGCGAGACCACAATTGCAGGACGGAGCGTGAGGAGGAAGCGCAGTGCGCTTCCGAGTAGCTCCGCCAAGTGAAGGCCGATAGGACTGAAAGAGGAAAAGTGACAGTCCGGCCGCAAGCCGGTCAATAATTGCAATCGGAGCGTGATGCATAAGCGCCCAGTGGGCTTATGCATAGCCCCGCCGAACGAGACCCGATAGGGTCGAACACGGCAATTTCTCCCATCCGCTGGTTTCTCACCGGCAGAGCCAACGGAACCTTGGTGCAGCAATCAGCAACGCTTGTACACCTTGCTCCTGTGCGCGACATCAATCACAAGAATCAGCAGAACCTCATCCTCTATATCGCACACGATACGATAGTCCCCGACACGGTAACGCCACAGCCCTGCCAGATTACCGGCAAGAGCCTTGCCGGTGCTTCTCGGATCTTCCAACTGTGAAATTTCCCTAAGCTTTGCGATGATTCTCTTGGCAACATTACGATCCAGCTTCTTCATCGAACGCTGGACGCCCTTGTCAATCTCAATCCTCCAAGCCAAGGCTTTCCTCCAGCTCGTCGAGCGTCACGGTTTCGAGTCTGCCGGCACGCCAATCCTCGACCTTTTTCATAATGCCGTATTCATACTCCAACCTATCGATCGATTCGGTAAGGGCTTCGTTCATGTAAAACGTCTTCGTACGACCAGTCGCTTTCGCCAGACAGTCGTAACGAGCCGCCAATTCGACAGGCATCCTTAATGCTGCAGTAACCGTGGCCATAGTGCACCTCCCAAACGTTTACGTGTTATACATGTTAACACTTTTGTGATTCTCACAAAGTGCCTCGAAGACTGTTGCTCTCCTAACTTGGGGAAATAAGCAAAAAGAGCAGATGCTGAAACGCATTCGCAAGGCTCCGAAGGAGAGCGGCGCAAGGACGTGCTTGCCGCTGCGGTTGAACATTACTGGCGTCGCAAGAAGATCACCGAAAAACTCTGATGGCAAGTACTTTGCGACCTATCCAATGAACAGATTGACATACCAGTTGCCGAGCAGCGAACGGATGCCGGCCATCGTGGCCTCTGAGCGACTTCTTTGGAGAAGTATGAAAACCATCGAGTCATGGTGCACAAGACTATTAAGATTCTGATTATATGTACGTGTTCATGGACGGTGGATAAGGGGCTGCGGACGGTGTGGGAGATGCCTATCAGGCTTTGCTTTCATCACTTCAAAACTGCGTAGAAAACATCTGCAGCTTCTTATCCTTCAGTTGCTGATAGTTGTAGATATATGATGTACAGAATATTGCATCATATGCTTTTAAGCCCCTAACATTGCAATTTGGCATCTCATCGATGTTCATGCTGTTTGAGAGTTGTTATACATGCATGCTGTCGTTAGTATGAACTGTTTCCTATGCTCTTTGTCTTGCAGTATTCTCCATTCACCAGTGACAGAAGGAATCGGTCCATTTACCGGTGTACCGTAAGAACTTCTAATTGATTTCAGACGAAATTTGCGAATAGGTAACAGAGAAATTTCTATATCCGTAAAGGGTATAGCAGTATTTTCTGCGTATGAGATTGCCTTGTATACTGCTTCTTTTGCAGAAAAGAATAGTCTATCCCAAGCAACAGTAGGATTGCTATTTTTTAACCTACCGATAGTTTTAATTTCATTATCAAACAAAGAAAAATGTATAATTTCTATTGGTAAAAAATAATTTTCTTCGATATCGATTCCTATAGATCGATAATAATAGGTATGAGCTATAGCTGCTCCCACGCACCCTTCGCAATGAGATAGACTGCCGATTATCCCTTCCGGCCAAACAGGTTTTCCATATATGTCAGAAAGAATCTCACTTCTTGTAATGTTGTACTCGCTAAATGCATATCGAGCGCAAGTTCGGGCGTCTAGAGACTGCTGGTAGAAACGTTGGGTATAGCCATTCTTTCCTTCGACAGCTTCAAACTCATGTGATTTAGGAAGATTTTTCACATACGTATAAATGGTAGTAATATTTCCTGTATGAATTATGCTATAGGGATTATCTGTGTAAGATGAGATCATTTTTGAACATTTACCGTAATTTACGATGAGAGGTTTCAGGGCCAAAGAAGATAACAATTACCATTGCGGCTATAGCTAAACCACTAATGCTTACATATATCAGTCCTTCTTGTTTCTCTGCTAGGAGAAAAGCTATAAACAGTGGCATAAAAACATTTCCTGATTTTGCCGCAGCGTTTACTATGCCGACGCAGCGGAAACGGATTCGTGTTGGGAATAATTCTGGAACATAAACAGCCGTAACAGCAGCAGTGAGTATATACAAAAACAATACCAAAAAGAACCCCAGTATTATCGCTGAAATTGTTGTTGCTTGCTTTGCATAAGCTATTCCTAGAATCGCTGTCATCAGAAAAGCCAATACAATTATCTTTTTTCGGCCTATTTTATCAAGTAAAAGCAGGGCCATTAAGCAGCCAAAAGGTGCCCCAAACATCATTAAGCTACTTGTTAAAAGTGAACTCGATAAGCTAATTCCTTTTGAAACTAAGATTGTTGGTACCCAAGTTGTGAAAGTGTAGGAGCATACGTTTGCTGCAACCGCTGCTACAACACCTACAGTAAGCATAACGAATAAATTATCCTGTCGATCGGGATTCTGCAACGCAGTCCTTTTTAACTTATCGTTATTTCCATAATTTGTTGCTGTGGATGCACTGCTCAACTGTTCCACGATAAGAGCTGCTTCCCTATACCGTCCTTTGCTGATTAGCCACCTGGGTGATTCAGGAATGTCCTTACGAAAAAACCAAAGCACAATGGCCAATATGCCCACGGCAAAGAAAACTACGCGCCAAGAAGTGTCTGGGATTATCAAAGCTGATAAAAGAATCGATGTAGGCAACCCGCAATTAGCGACAAGTGAGACTAGTCCACACCACCTTCCCCGTCTTGCTACAGGTGCAAATTCGTTAATGAAAGCAAACCCTGTCACTATTTCTGAGCCAAGACCGATTCCCGCAAGGAACCTGCAGACTGTCAGCATGTCCATGTTAGGAGAAAAAGCACCGAGTACAGTAAATCCACCGAAAAGCAATAAATTAATTTGATATGCTACTTTTCTTCCTTTGCAGTCTCCTATTAGGCCAGCAATTAGAGAACCGATGAGTAGTCCTAAAAAGTTCGCTGAAAGAAACATGCTGGTTTCTTGAGATGTCGACCATTTTGATGCAGTCAGACTACCTGCTACTGCACTTCCCATATAGACGTCAATACTGGCTTCCAACATCCCTAGCGATACTAGTATCACTATTTTACGGAAGAGTCTAGATTCAGTAGAATTATCAATTCTACATAATAATTCGTCATATATAGAACCTGCTGCAGAATTAGTCACAATTACCCCTCTGCAAAAAGTTGATTTTACTCATTATATTGACTATTTATAAGATAATTAGAACGTTGAATAATCTCAGATTCATTATTGCCGGAAATAAGGAATTTCCTGTCAGAATCAACAGAGTTATGAGCGATACCTTTTTTCTTGCCCACAGATTCCAAAACCGCCCAATCAGGGATTTCTTTTTCCTTTGGCCAGTTCAATCCGGCGGTTTCCAGCAGTATGCCATACTGAGATGATCGCGTAATATTCGCATCCGCATCGACAAGACCAAGTTCCAATAGGAAGTTGGCCTTGCTTTGGTCTATGCCATAGGCGGCTGCCAGCTCCTGCTTGATGAGACCGCCTCCTCTGCGTGCCGCCATTTCCCCGAATACGAAATCACCGGTTTCATTCTTATAGAATTCGATATGCATCACATTCGGAATTGTCTGATCGCTGAAAGATGCAATTAATTGCTTTGTCAGTCGGAGCAGCTCGGAGTAGTCGGCATCGTTCTCATCCAACATCACGGAACCGGTGTTTTGTTTCTCGAAATCCAGTGGCGGGACAAGATACCGTGATGGTGAGATCAGAATCGAACCGGAATTGATATAGACTACATCCACATGGTAGACGGAACCGGAACAATATTCCTCTAAGTAATACTGGTTTGAATGCACATTTCGTATGAATTCCGGCTTGGTAGCTAAAGCGGGCAGGTCATCTTTCGAATGCAATATCGTAATGCCTGCAGACCCTGCGCCCCATCGAGGTTTGAGAACAACCGTCTCCCAACGATCGAACGCCGAAATAATATCTCCAAAGCCTTGGCAGGTGGTATAGGGAATAATCTTTAATCCGGCATCAAGGGCCGATTGTTTCATCGTGACTTTATCTCGACAGCTTAACGCCAGTTCATGCTGTAAACCGGGAATTCCAAATAAACTTCTCGCCTCTGCAACCCTCAGTACGTCTTCCTCTGAGCTGGAAACTATCCTATCTGGTTTAAATTTCCTGACAATATCAAAGAATTTTGCGGTAGCGCTATCAGAGGAATAATCGGAAACCTCGATTTCCTTGATGACGGAGCTCGGCCAACTATGGTGTGCGGCTCGATCGTTCGAGGTGAAGACCATAACTTCTAAACAATCGAAACGTTCTTGGCCCTCTTCGATCCATTTTGGATAATTCGAGAAAGATTTGGGTTGTTGCATTAGTAGTACTTTCATATTATTCCCTTTCTAGTGCATTTGCTAAAATATAAGATACTAAAAGGATATGCTCCTTAAAAAAATCTAAAAATTGTTCTATCGTCTCCTTGCTAAAATATGCATTGTTATACGAGATTCTAACTTTGGCCTCATCATTAAAATATTGTATCCTCACTTCAATTGGATAACCATATGAATACGGATACGTGCTTCCTCGGATTGAGCTTGTTGAAAGTGGAGATGCTTCGTTCTTATGGGAAGAGCGCGTTACGTTCAGAAAGAATGTGGGGCAAGCTTCTGGATATACATGAGGAGAGTTTGAACGGAATGAGTTCCAAGCAGTCTCTTGCTGCAACATTTCTTCATACTCTGTATTAAGGGCAAGCAGCTCTTCATCGACTGAATTAAATCTGCAGTGTTTGTGGAAAAATGGAACTGAGCTGCTAATCCACCCTGTCATTGAAGGAAGAACAGGACAGTCAGCTTGTTCGCGCCCATTTCGAGTTACGTCGACAACAATGTTGTCGAGGTTGAGGCATTCTGAAGCTGCATTAGTCAACGCCGCTAAGGATAGCTTATCTAATAATCCATATTGTCCATCATCTCTTTCTTGCAACAAACGAATAGAGTGATCTCTAATATATAGTGGTGGTAAAATTTCAGGATTACTTCCGTTGCTTTCGCGATACCAAGAAGCAGAGAGACTGTCGTGTCTTTTAATATCAGGAAGTTGCTCTATCTTTTTTCTTCCTTTGTCTGAGTTATAAAAATCCTCCAAGAACCCAGCATACTGCAGGAATCCGGGAATCTCTTCTACCGGTTCAGATATGCCGATTCCTGCTCTTTTTGTTTCTGCTAACTCTTTTAATGCAGACCCGTATTCATGAATAGTCAATGCATCGCATGCCCAGTGATGGATAACTAGCACTAATAAATGAGTATCGCGCTTAGTGAAATAATGGAGCACGGCAATGGGGCCGTTCTTGATGTTTAAATTTGAAGCTGACGTTTCAAGAGTCTCATCGATCTTTGACTGGATATCATCAGTTGGGCTAAGCTTAATAGTTTTAACCATAATAGGCTCATCAATCTTGACGAGATGCGGATGTTGTTCTCGACCTTTGAAAGATAACCCATATGAAATTTCAGGGAACTTTTTTACCAGCATTTCAGCGCAAACTTGCAAATCAATCATTGTATTCGCTTGAACGCTAGCTGCGACACTTTCCACAAAGCTATGTGAAGCAGTTATATTGTGGCTCAGAAATCGTCTTTGAGATGGAAGAACTCTGAACTCCTTCCGACCAAGTATGCAGGTTTTAGGTGCGATAAATACGTTATCTGTTTCAATAATGATTTTCTTCAGCTGATTTACAGTAGGGTTTTGATAAACATCTCGTACATTTAGGAATTGTCCCAGGCGACGCATCCTCGAAACAAACTGTACAACTTTAAGACTATTCATTCCATGGGCAAAAAGATTGTCATCGTCACCAATCTCTTCATCCAATAAATTAGATAGAAACTGAGTCATTGTAGGTTTTTTCAATTCTCGCAACTGTGCAAGTTTATTATTTCTATTACTTATGTTCACTTTTTCCAAATAATTGTTTTTAAGCAAAACTCTATTGATCTTTCCATTACTGTTAATTGGCAGTTCGTCCAGTAGTAAAATATTTGAGGGAATTGCGTAGTTTGGCAGCACAAGCTTTAAGCGATTTCTGAGAGCGTCGATACTATCAATCGGAGATTGGAGAGCGTTTTTAGGCAAGAAAGCTACAAGTCGGGTTTCGGATTCTGACTTAATCGCGCTCACACAGGATTCATGACCACCCAGAAAAGCGTTTATATGGTTTTCAACTTCTTCTGTCTCAATTCTGTAGCCATGGATTTTTATCTGATTGTCAGCTCGCCCGATGAAAGACATCTCTCCAGCAGATGTCAGCGATACGAGGTCGCCTGTTCTATAACCTTGAAAGCCAGTAGAGCTATCAGTAAAAAAAATTACTTTTTGTTAATTCGATATTATTTATATAACCAAATCCAACGCTAGGACCCACAACATACAGCTCACCAGTGCGCTCATTCTTTTTCGTTGTTTGCACCCAGACTTTGGTTCCGGGGAGTGGTTTGCCTAATGTGATTTCTTCACCTAGTTTTAGCTTTTTTGAAAGACAATAGATAGTGGTCTCGGTAGGGCCGTAAATATTCCATATTTGGTTGGCTGTGCTTAAGTTTTTGAGTAGTAGATTTGACACATTTTCGCCACCTAATATCAGAGTGGCGTTCGTTTGTGGTATCCAACCTCCCATCGTCATCATCGTAAACATAGTTGGTGTTCCGGTGAAACAATTAATCTGCCATTTTTTACTAATCTGCTCAAAATAATCCGGATTCTTGGGTATTGATTTGTCGGCGATGCAAACAGTGCCGCCAGCTACAAGAGGTAGTAGCAGCTCGAAAATAGAGAAATCGAATGCAGGAGATGCTACGGCTAATAATTTTGTGCTATTGGACACATTAAAACGTTCAATACTATTTTTAAGCACGTAATCCAATGAAGATGCGGCAATAACAACGCCTTTGGGAGTTCCTGTTGACCCTGAAGTAAAAATAAGATATCCACCGCCCGAAGGCACAGGGTCTTTTTTAGGGCGGTTTCCATCATTGAGCTGTGGAACTATTCGAAGAGTAGAGTTTTCGGTTAGTTTCGCACTTGCACTGATATGCGCTTGGTTGCAGACTACTTGTTTACGCTTTCCGGGCCATTCTTCTTCTAATGGGAGATAGAATGATCCGGACATTAAAATTCCCAGTAGAACGACCACTCGTTCTTTACATCTACCGACATCTACATTTATCACCGAGCCACAAAAATGCTGCTCTTCTATTTGTGTTGATATACGTTTGGCTTGTTCAACTAATTGCGAGTATGTAAAAGTTCCATTTCCATCCTTAACAGCCTCACTATTGGGATGTTTAAGGGCATTTGTTAATATCTTCTCGAGTATGAATAATCTTTGTGGATGCATGTGACTTCTCCTTTAACGACGAATGATTCTTTGTCCACGTTTTCTAATTTGATTAGTGACGACTGCAGGCATTATTCCCACTAACGCCAGTGCACACCAATACCAAGCCGTCAATCCTGCAGGACGTAGTGCCGGAACGATCCAACCGCCAAGGAATGAGCCTGCCGATTCACCAATGGCTGCAATTATCAGCCGATAGTTCAGAATGTCCACCAAAGGCTTATCTGGCTGTGCCTCTACCAGAGCAATATTGATTAATGGCGCATAGATGCATTCTGCAATGGAGAACACAACCAAGGAAATGATGCATATCCACCAGTACGACGAGACTCCGCAGGCGAATAGTGCGAAGGAAATTCCATAAATCCCCAGGCTTTTGACTATGAATGAGGTGGCATTATGTTCTTTGGTCATATTGCGCGAGATGATCTTACTTACCGGCATTTGCAGTGCTATGACCGATATGGCATCAATGGAATAGAACAATCCTCTTATGACTGGACTATCGGATAACGAGTGGAATTCCAATGCCATTCCGGCAAAAAGCTGACCATTCATGATACTGCCCACGAACACCGCCAGGATGGCAAGAATCGTACCGGGACTTTTCAGCGAGTCTGTAATGGTTTTCACGATGGAGGAAGTGTTTTCCTCGCCGCTTTTCTCATTGCGTATGAAGACATGATGAGTCAGCGCTATTGGAGCTAGTAAAGCAGAAAAAGCATAGAGTCCGACGATGATTGCAATAAAGAGCGTTTGTCCGAAAGCCTTATATATGTAATTCGAACCCAGAGGTCCAATCGCGGATCCAAGATTGGCTGCCATGGTCACTAAAGCAAACAAAGAAGCCTGAATTTTTTTATCCTTTACTGTAGCGATGATATGCCCTCGTAGGGCAAAATTAACCAATGAAAGACCGAGTCCCAGCAAAGCCAAATCCGCAAAAAGGAAGCCGATAAAACCACCCATTGCCGGTTGTAGCAGCAAAAGTGAAAAAACCATGAATCCGAAACCGGTCTCAGTGAGGGATACCGTTGAGAAACGCTCAATCAAGCTACCTATAAAAACAGTACTGCCTCTAGAAAAAAGAGATAAAATTCCGAGCGCCAGTCCAACATATAGCGATGACGCCGCAGAAACTTGGCCGGTGAGAATAACCGAAAGAAGGGAGAAGAGACCGCTGTACGCAGCAGTATTCAAAAAGTAATTCACTGATATGGAGTCTCTTTTAATATCGTTCAGCTTCTCCATTTGAATGGACCTTCTTTTATGCTTTACAAATAATGTCTCCCCATGCTAGTTGTCATAGGGGAATTGTTCATTGCTGCGTCCACGTTTTGGCGTACCTGAGGGCACCAAGCCTCGGACAACGCAAACAATGCAACGTTCCACAGTCCGAATTCAGCAACGAAGCGGAAAAGAACGACTACTCGTCCATCTCTGTCTCGTCTGGCTGGATGGGTCGCTGCACGGATGATCCGCCGGAGAGCATTTCCAAGTAAACCGGAATCGGACGAGCACATGCTGCTAAGTAAGCAGCTACAACGTGCTATACAGCTCATCGACTGATTCGGCGATGAGTTCGGGATATTTAGCTCGTGTGGCTTTGCTCAGCGGTTTTTTGGTGAATACCGCCAAATGGGTGGCGGCAAATCCACGAACCAATCCGACACGGTCGCGTAAGGACTCGATGGTCTCGGTCTCGTCAAGATTGTTGCGCCATTTGCATTCGCCAAGCAATATGGTTTTTGATGAGGCGTCGGCTGCAATCACGTCGATGTCGGTCTGTTCGTGTTTTGCCGGGTTGGTTCCCACCATTTCCCGAAGGAGGTGGCGAGGAACGGAAGTTTTCCAGCGGCGTTGGCATAGGCCAGCCATTGGGCGCAAATCGCTTCGAATTGCTGACCGACATAGGTGGCGAACGCTTCGCCGAGAGCCAGTCTACGCGCTGCGATACTGCCCGCATTCTGTTCCACGGCTCCCATGTTGGGGGCCTACGAAGCGGAACCAGTATGCGAAGAAGGGGTCTTTGATGATGTACATGCCGCGGCGCGAGCGCTCCGGTTTTTCACTGAACGGCACTCGCTTTCCGACAAGGCCGAGGTTATTGAGTGTTTGCAGGTACAGGTTAACATTGCCGTGCTCGACTCCGGAATGCTCCGCGATTACCTTGGGCGTCGATTCGCCGTTTGCAATGGCCTGCATCACCGAAAAATAGATTGCAGGCTCGCGCAACTCCTCGCGCAACAGCATCATCGGTTCCTCGTACAGTGTGCCGAGTTTGTCGAAGCAGAGGTTGATGACGTTGGACTGGTAGCCGGCCGATTTGTCAAGTTGGCTCAGATAATATGGCATGCCGCCAAAGGTAGCGTAATAGTCTACCTGCTCAATCGGCGGGGTGTTCGGCAAGAATTTCGCGACTTCCAGATAGTTGAGTGGCTGCAGCCGGATTTGCGCGGTGCATCTGCCGAATAAGGGACTTTTGGAGCCAAGCACCTTGCTTTCCATGAATCCTTCGTTGCTGCCGGAAACAATCAGCATCACATTGGTTCGTTTGAGATCATGGTCGATGGCGATCTGGAGGACCGAGGGAAGGGAGTTGTTGGCGAGTGCTGCATAAGGAAACTCGTCGAATACCAATACCATCGGTGTACTGGATTCCCGTTCTCGTTTGGCTATGTAGTCAAAGGCTTGCTGCCATGTGGCGAAAGGCGGCGTTTCTGAAGGCTGCCCGTAAAATTCGGCGATGGTCGGAGCGAAAGCTCCGCCGAAGATTGCAGCAAGGTTGTAGCTCAGACCGGTGCCGGAGTAGCGCACATGGGTCGGGAACAGCTCAGGCAGGTAGGCGCCGCACGGTCCGAACAGGCCACCCATGATGACAAAGCCGACGCACAGGAAGATCATCACACGCGGCACACTGTGCACCAGCAGCACCGGAGTGAAGAAGCTGAACGCCATAGCTCAACGACCAAGTACTAAGCACGTAGAACAACGTGTAGGTGATGCCCATGGCGAGCGTACCAAGCACGACTTCCTTCCAGTACGGAAGCAGTGAACGCAGCGGATGCTTGACAACGCGGTGTTCATCCCCGACCTTCCGGAAAAAGGCAACAAAAAGCCCGAAGGCAGAAACCTCCAGGCTTAGAGAGAGAAGAGAAGAAGGAATTCAATTATCGTAAACCTTACGGTTCGGGGCTTTTGCAGCTGAGACATAGTTAACCTCTCTAACCTTCAGGAACCACCATGTTTTTCTGCGAGTTTCCTGTGAATCCGCACTCACCGACACACGCGAGCAGCCGTGTATCCGAAACCCACATACTCCCCACAATCCGCATGCCCAAAATCCGCACTCCCCCGCCAAGCTCGCATCTCACATCCATATGCAAACACAACGGTCCCTCTGCGGAGGGACCGAAGCAATGTACTAATGCGCAGAATGCTCTAGTTCTTGAAAGAGTGAATCGGTGCCGGAATACGGCCGCCTCGGGTCACGAAGGCCTCGCAGCTGGTCTGGTTGACCGGCATGATGGGCGCGTAGCCCATGAGGCCGCCGAAGTTCGCCATTTCGCCGACGCCCTTGCCCGCCACGGGGATCACGCGCACGGCAGTGGTCTTCTGATTGACCATGCCGATGGCGGCTTCGTCGGCGATCAGGCCGGAGATGGTGGAAGCAGAGGTATCGCCCGGAATGGCGATCATGTCGAGGCCCACCGAGCATACGCAGGTCATGGCTTCGAGCTTCTCGATGGTCAGGCAACCGGAAGAAGCCGCGTCGATCATGTTCTTGTCTTCGGAGACCGGGATGAACGCGCCGGACAAGCCGCCCACGTAGGAGGACGCCATGATGCCGCCCTTCTTGACCTGATCGTTGAGCATGGCGAGCGCCGCTGTGGTGCCGGGAGCGCCGACCTGCTCGAGGCCGATCTTCTCCAGCACTTCACCCACGGAGTCGCCCACGGCCGGGGTCGGGGCGAGCGACAGGTCGATGATGCCGAACGGGATGCCGAGGCGGCGGGAAGCCTCCTGAGCCACAAGCTGACCCACGCGCGTGATCTTGAACGCGGTGCGCTTGATGGTCTCGCACAGGAATTCGAAGTCCTTGCCCTTGGCCGCATCGAGCGCGCGGGAGACCACGCCGGGGCCGGAGACGCCGACGTTGATGACCGCGTCGCCTTCGGTGACGCCGTGGAAGCCGCCGGCCATGAACGGGTTGTCGTCAGGCACGTTGCAGAAGGCCACGAACTTGACGCAGCCGTAGGAGTCGTTGTCGGCGGTGCGCTCGGCAACGTCCTTGATGATGTGGCCGAGCAGTTCGACCGCGTTCATGTCGATGCCGGTCTTGGTGGAGCCGACGTTCACGGACGAGCAGACGATGTCGGTCTCGGAAAGGGCTTGCGGCAGGGAGCGGATGAGCAACTCCTCGGCCGGGGTCATGGACTTGGAGACGAGTGCGGAGTAGCCGCCGATCAGGTCGACGCCGACTTCCTTGGCTGCCTTGTCAAGCGCGTGGGCGATCTTGACGAAGTCCTCGCTCGTCTTGCAGGAGCTGGCACCGACCAGCGAGATCGGGGTGACGGTGATGCGCTTGTTGACGATCGGGATGCCGTAGTCGCGTTCGATGGCCTTGCCGGTGGAAACGAGGTCCTTGGCATAGGTAGTGATCTTGCGGTAGATGTTGTCGCAGGTCTTGTCGACATCGTCCGAGGCGCAGTCGAGCAACGAGATGCCCATGGTGATGGTGCGGACGTCGAGCTTCTCCTGCTCGATCATCTGATTGGTCTCGTGGACCTCCATGATGTTCAGCATGGTTTGTTCCTTACAGGATATTTAAAGACTAGTTTGGCGGTCACCCTCATCAGAGGGATAAGGATGGCTCCGTCAGCGGAAAGCCCACCGGGCTTTCCACCTCCTCGCGTGCGGCGGCCTGCTGAGCGGGCCGCCTCAAATACGGTGCATCTTGGTGAAGATTTCCTCACGCTGGCAGCGGATGCGCACGCCGATGTCGTCGCCGAGGTCCTCAAGGTTGCCGACCATCGCGCCGAAGTCCTTGTCCGCGTTGGCGTAGTCGACAATCATCATCATGTTGAAGTAACCGTCGATGATGGTCTGGGAAATGTCAAGCACGTTGACCTGATGTTCGGAAAGGTATGTGCAGACGCGTGCGATGATGCCGACAGTATCCTGACCGACGACGGTGATGATTGCCTTGTTCATGGAACTCCCTAAACGTGAGGTGTGAATATCCAGTTACCGTCTTGGCGAATTGCCGGACGTGCCCTCAAGTATAGGGAAGGCACGTGCCAAAACACGTGCCTTTCGTCTGTTTTGCCTTACATACTGAGATGACTGCCGGTTACCACCTACCGCTGCAGCAGCTGTATGTCACCGCCAGATGCCGTCAAGCACACGCACATCCACGCAATCGACCTTGCCGTCAGCAACAAAACGGAACTCGCCATCGCCGTCCGCACCTTGGAACAGCATACTGCCGGCCGCTTCGCCGTTGTTAAGGAAGACTTCCACCACATTACGGTCGAAGAAGATTTCGACGCGACGCACATCGGCGATGCCGCTATCGAAATCGATGTCGTCCACGACTGTTCCCTTCGTGACCAGTCGGATCACGCCGTCGCGACGCTGCAGCTGCAATTCCATCGAATTACCATTGGCGGAATTGGTACCAGTCGCGATGAGCATTGTGAAATCGTCATCGTCAGCCAGATGCATGTCCGTGTAATACGCGTTGTTCGGCACAATAAAGAAGGTCCCGTTTTCGTCTGCATGCGCTTCCAAACGATCGCCTAGCAGCTGCTCGTACACTTCCTTGACAGGACGGCTGGTCAAGCGGCCGTCACGCACGTGCAGTTCACGTGGCAGCGACATCATGCCGTTAGCGATGCACGGCTTTTCCACACGCATCGCGGGAAAGTCGGTATACCAGCCGAACACGATACGACGCCCGTCGTCGGCAGCAAAGCTTTGTGTCGCGTAGTAGCCGGTACCGAAATCGCACCAATCGCTGTTCCCTACCTGCAAACGTGGGCCATCGGCGGTGTCCTTGAGATCACCAACATACCAACGCACCTGCTGGAAACGACCTTGCTTGTCACGGTAGTGCATCAAAGCTCCGATGGCGACCGTCTTGCCGTCGAGCTGGAACAGGTCAGGACATTCGTAGGTACGTGACAGCTGGTGGCCGAAGTCGGCGAGCACCGGTCCTTCATACTGCCACGTCACGTTGCGCTTGAGCGGTTTCTTCGCGGAGAAGAGCGCCATGGCAGGCACCGTATCCATATTGGGCTTGTCGGTGCCGGGCATGCCTTGCGGACCGCACGTAAACCAGCCGTCTGTACCCTGTACGCTGATGCCAGGCGCCGCGGAGGACACAGCATCAGTATCGAATTCGGCGACCGGCAGATTCGTGGCGGTCACCATGTAAGCGCGTTCCGGATCGATCGCCTCGCCGCCCATGCCGGTTTCCACCTTCGGATCACGGAAATCGAAGCCAAAACCATCGTTAACGCGCAACGCGACTGGAGATTCGACACTCACATGCACGCCATCCTCACACAAGCAGGTGGTCTGGTATTCAGTAACAGACGATTCGTCTCCGCGAGTCTCCAGGTGCCGGGTTAGATACAGGCGAATAGCGGCCGCATCATCACCCTTGCAGGGATTGTCACACGCATCCACCGTCACCGCGGATCCGGAGAACGCGCCGCCAACGATGCGTTCGTCGATATGCAGCTCCGGCTGCGGTTCGAGGAAGATTGGCAGATGCGTCCAATGCACCAGATCGCGGCTCACTGCATGGCCCCAGTGCATATTGTCCCAGCCAAAACCATACGGATTGAATTGGTAGAACAGATGGTAGCGTCCTTGGAAACGACACAGGCCGTTAGGATCATTCATCCAGCGAGCGAATGGCTCGAAATGCGCCGCAGGGCGAGCGAAACGATCATAGATCTGATCCAGCGTCGGCTGCGTATCCCATTCATTGTCGTACGGATTCATGCTGATGAAACGCACGCCTTCATCAAGAAGATTCTCACACTCGGACAAGTAGGCGAACCGCACGGTCAGTTGGCGCGCTCTCACCGTGAGACACACGTTTGTCGGCACCGGAATCAAGAAACGGTGGCGACGCTCGGCCACCGGCATGACATGGCTGGCGATTTGATGGCCGTCCCCGTCTGTAATGGTGACGGCAGCGTCATCGCCGCATCTTTCGGCGAACAATTCCAGCAAGCGGTAGCCGCCGGTTTCGATGGCAACGGAATAGTTGTCAGGCATAATAATTTCCTCCACAGCGCCACATGATCAGATATCACGTGGCTACGCATTGAAAAACTGATAATCGGAAAACTAAATATGAAAAAGGGGAACACCCGTCACAACACGATGGAATCGCGTTCGATGATGCGGCAGCGCAATGCTGTTTTGCTGCCATCACGTTGCCTCTGCACCGCCATGCCACGATCGGACTCAAGATCAGCTACGGCCTTGTCGCCGTCAAGTATGGCGACAAGTTGCCGAACCGCTTCAAAACCCATCTCATAATGGGGCAGTTCCAGCGTAGTCAGTGATGGTTTAATCACATTAGTGATGAACGGCTGATTGTCGATGCTAATCACCGACACGTCGGTTCCGATGCGCACTCCGCGTTCGCGTGCGGCTTCGTAGATGAAGGTGGCGCGCACATCGTTGAAACAGAAGATGCCGTCCGGCTTGATTTCGTCGAATACCCGCGCCGCCTCAGCAGCAGCGTTGGTCGTCTCCAATACATTGACGACCAAAGCGTCATCGAATGGAATGCCCGCTTCCGCAAGCGCACGTCGGTAACCAGTCAGACGTTGACCTTGCGCGACGATGGGGGTTGCGGAACCGTAGTAGACAATGCGTCTGCATCCAGCTTTGATCAGACGGTCGGTGGCGTCATACCCCGCCAGTTCATCATCGGGGTAGACCGAGGGAACTCGCCCCGCTGCATCCTCACTGTCCACCACCACGGTCGGGCTGCCTTCCAAGACTTCGGGAATGTCCACTTTGCGGTGGAACATCATGGCGTATAGGAAGCCATCCACGTTGTATCGGAGCAGGGCGGATATTTCTTGGTTCTCGAGTTCAGCGTCATTATTGGTGTTCGTGGTAAGCAGTATGTATCCGAGCTTGCTCGCGGCATCCTGCGCACCTTCGAGTACCTTGCTCGCGTACGGGGTCGTGGCGATCTCATCGGTCACAAATCCCAGAGTATTGGATTTGCTGGTACGTAGGGTGCGCGCCACAGAATTGGGCTTGTACCCCATGTTCTTGGCAGTCGCACGGATTTTCTGCGCAACCGCCTTGCTGACGCGATTGTGATCCTTGTTGTTCATAACCAAAGACACAGTGCATACGGAAACACCCGCTTCCTTAGCTATGTCTTTGATGGATACCAATCGTTTGGACCTGTTCACTCGTTGACTTACTGACGACTGCACCATTTTACACCCCCCTTTTTTGCGAACATGTCACGATGTCTGGTTTCGGGCGTGGCCCGCGCTCTGTTCCATGCGGTCATGAATGTCCATTCCAGGCAGACGGCCGAATGAATAAACAATCCAGGCTGTGCAGAACATCGGCAGCGACAAGCCGAACACCATGAGAATTCCAGGCCATTGCACCCATACAAGCACGGTAAGAATCAGCAGTCCAACCTGCAGAAGGCTGCACAACGGGCGTGCCACAATCATCGCCAACGTCGTGCGGACAATCCAGACGGAACGTTCCGCGTAATTCGCGCGCACTACCCAAACCAAGCAGGTGAACATCACGAGAACCGCGATGAGCAGCAGAAGCACACCGGAAATCGCAATATCAAAACTGTTGCGGGCATGTCTGCTCATCATACAGCAATCGATGATGATTACAGCCCAGAGAACGACCAACGGCCAACCGAAAAGATTCGCACGTTTGAATTCGCTTTTCCAAAAGCCATGGAATGTTTTCCATACTTCCTTGGCACATATGGAACGGTCCTCGGAAAGTAACCACATGCGGAACGTGGAGTACGTAGCTGCGAGTGAGGGGAGAAATCCCAGCACGACGGCTCCCATCAGAGTGTGCGCGAGTATGGCCACGTTGACCACGAAAATCGTGACTAGCAGACGGCAGAACCGCTCGTAGGCCACAGAGAAGCGGGCAAGCATAGCGAATCCTTTCTATCGGCTGGCTTTTAGATTGGTTGTCTCTTGTCGGATTGCGTTTGACTCACCCCTTGACCGCGCCGAGCATCACGCCCTTGTTGAAGTACTTCTGCAAGAACGGATAGAGCACAAGCAGAGGCAGGGTAGAGACGATGATGATGCCGAACTTGATCTGATCGGCGGCCTGCTGCTGCGCAGCCGCGTTGACATTGGTTCCAGTACCCTGCGCCACCAGTAGCAACTGCTGCAACACCACCTGCAATGGCTGCTTCTTGTCGTCGGTGATGTAGATAAGGCCCGTCATGAAGTCGTTCCAGTGGCCGACAAAGTAGTACAGACCAATTACAGCCAGAATCGCGGAGCTTAACGGCAGCACAATCTTGAAGAAGTAGCCAAAGTAGCTCAGCCCGTCGATCTGGGCCGCGTCGAAGAGCTCTTCGGGGATAGAGGTTTCGAAGAAGGAGCGGGCCACGATCACGTTGTACACGGAAACCGCGCCAGGCAGGATGAACACCCACATGCTGTTGTTGATGCCGAGGCTCTTGTACAGCAGGTAGTTCGGAATCAGGCCGCCGGCGATGAACATGGTCACGGTGAACAGGAACATGATCACGCGTCGCGGCTTGAACTCGCGACGGGATAGCGCGAAGGCGCAGGGGATGGTCACTGCCATGTTGACCGCGGTGCCGACCACCGAATAGATGATGGTGTTGAGATAGCCCTGCCAGATGCGCTGGTTGGCGAACACCTTAGCATAGCCAACGAAGGTCACACCCTTGGGTAGCAGCAGCACTTCACCGCCGGCCACGGCGTTCGGATTTGAAAATGATGCGATGACCACGAACCACAGCGGGTAGAGCACCGCCACAATGGTCAGAAGCAGCAGCACATTGATGATGCCTGACACCGCCAGGTCACCCGGCTTCTGCTTCTGGCGCACGTGCTTGTTCCAGGGAATGTCGTTCTTGTTCTGGGTAACAGCCTCAATTGTTGCAGACATGATAAAACCCTTCTAGAAAATGCTCGTATCGGAAACGCGCTTGGCGATTGCATTCGCGGTGATCAAGAAGATGAAGTTGACCAAGGTGTTGAACAGGCCGATTGCCGTCGAATACGAGTATTGGCCATTGATAATACCGATTTTGTAGGTGTATGTGGCGATGACTTCAGTGGCCGGCATGTTCAGCGAGTTCTGCATCAGATAGATCTTGTCGAAGCCCACGTTGAGCACGGAGCCCATGTTCATGATGAGCAGGATCGCACATGTCGGCATGATCGCAGGAATATCGACGTAGCGAATCAACTGCAGACGGCCTGCACCGTCGATCTTCGCCGCCTCGTACAGCGATGTGTTCACACCGGCGAGCGCAGCCAGGTAGATGATGGAGTTCCAACCAACATGCTGCCAGACTTCGGAGATCCAATAGACCGCGGTGATGGCGCTGGTGGAGCCCATCAGTGATTCATCACCGAAGAAGCGACCGAGAATGCCGGTACCAGGAGTCAGGAAGATGTTGAGCATGGAGACGATGACCACCACGGAGATGAAGTGAGGCATGTAGGTGATCGTTTGCACGAAACCTTTGATTTTCTTAGAACCGATCTGGTTGATCAGCAGGGCCAGGATAATCGGGAAGATGAAGCCCATGACCAGTGTCCAAAGGGAAATGCGGATGGTGTTGGTCATGATCTCGCCAAACAGCGGGTTGTGGAAGAATTCCAGGAAGTATTTGAAACCGACGAATTTGCCGCCGGTCAGGCCTTTGGTCGGATCGAACTCGCGGAAGGCGAGCTGGATGCCCCACATCGGCACGTAGGAGAACAGTCCCACGAAGAACAATGCCGGAGCGGAAAGAATCCACAACTGCCAGTAGCGACGTAAATGGTCGGCGATGCGATCGAGCAGACCTGGTTTCTTGCGGTCGGGAGCCGCTTCCATCGCCACGGTCCGTGCAGCAACGCCTTGCGATGTTTGTGCACTCATGTTGGTCTCCAATTTAGGATGATTGCTAGGGAACAAAAATGCGGGGTCCGGCGGCAGTCACGGGAGAGAAACGAACCCGTGCGATGGACCCCGCGGTATTACTTGGCTACTTGGTGTACTTGTCGTACCACTTCTGCCAAATCTTGATGTTGGCGTCGAGGCCGAGGGTCGGTTCGGACACCTTCTTCACGTAGGCATCCCATTCCTTGTCGATGCCGCCCTTCTGGACCCACTTCGCGATCTGGTTGTTCGCGTAGTTGGAGATGGCGGTGTTGTTGTTTTGCAGGGTGTTGGAGTCCTCGGTATTCGGGCGCACGTAAATCGGTACGACATCCTTGACGCCGTCGACGCGGTTGCGCGCCTCACGAATGGCCAAGTCGGACGCAGTGACCTGGTCGGCGTTGGTGTCGTTGACCATCTTCACGTCGTCGCGAATCCAGCCACCGAAGCGGTCCTGCAGGGCGACGGCGCGGGTATCAGGATATTCGGCGTAAGCTTTAGCCTTGTCGATGGTGTACTGGTGGTCGCCGTCATCGGAGACGATATCTGGAATAGAGCCGAAGAATCCAGCCACGGAAAGCTTCTCGCCGTACATGGCGTCGATCACCTTGTAGATGGCGTCCTGGTTGGCTGCGTTCGGGTTGACGGTCAGGCCGGAACCGGAGTAGGCCCAGCGGCAGGCGTCCTGGGAATAATCCCACTTGACCTGGGAGTCGGGCGTGGAGGCGTCCTTCTTCAGCGGTGGCAGGGTGACGTACTGGTCGCCAAGCGCGTTGCCGTATTCGGCGTAGTTGGACCAACCGAAGGAGACGCCGGTCAGCGCGGTCTTGCCGTCACTGACGGTCTGCGAAGTGTATTGCGAGGCGTCGCGGGTGAGCACATCCTTCGGGATAAGGCCCTTGGCCATGAGTCCGTGCAGGTAGGAGACGACGTCCTTGAGCGCGTCGGAGGTGTAATAGCTCTTAACCTTGCCGTTGTCCACATAATAGCCCTGTTCGGAAGCGCCGCCGCCCATGAAGGAGGTGACCACGCCTTCGGAGTTCATCAGCGCCAGAGGGCTCCACAGGCCGAAACCGAGGCTGCGGATATTCATCGGCACCTCATCAGCCTTGCCGTTGCCGTTCGGATCCTGGGTCTTGAATGCATCGAGCACGTTCTCGAGCTCGTCCCAAGTGGTCGGCATCTGGAGTCCCAGCTTGTCCAGCCAGGTCTTGTTGATGAACATGTGAGTGCCGGAAACCTCGTAACCCTTGCCGCGGTCGGAGGGCAGCATGGCGATCTTGGTGCCATCGGTAACGTACTTCGCGGCGCCCGGCTGGGCCTTGAGGAACTTCTTGACGTTCGGCATCTTGTCCAGATGCGGCTTGAGATCCTCGAAATAGGTGCTGTACTTGGCCGCATCCACCATGCTGAACAAGCTCAAGCCAATGTCCGGGAATTCACCGGCGGCCATCTTGGCGCTCTTCTGCTGGCCCCAAGCGTTGTCGGAGACTTCCTGCCACTTGATGGTACAATCGCAGGCGGCTTCCAGATCCTTGGTGTACTGGGTGTCCTGCATCGGATGGTCGGTCACGTTGCGACGAACCAGAATGTTGACGATTGGCTTGCCGTTCTCGTCTGTGGTGGCCTGCTTGTTGCCGCAGGCGGCAAACGTCGTGGCCATAGTCGCGACTGCAGCTATTGATGCCAACAGGCGAACACTTCTTCGTGCCATGATTAGGCTCCTTCTTCCTTGATGTTTCCTCATCGCACCGATACGAGAAGCACCGGCGAAATTTCCGCCGCCCACTTACTTTGTGGCTATTGCTTTGCGGTGGTTAACACTATAAGACGTTAATCGATTAATGTCAAATGTTAATCGTTTATCTCAATAGTTAACACTCTCATTGACCAGTCCGCCCAGCGCCGCAAACGTAAACTTCGGCTCCATACTGCCGTTCTCGCAGAACACAGGAATCACCCACATCGCGACACGCCGTTACTCGTATAACGTATCTTTTTCCATCAAATACACGTACAACCCGTCCGTTGTACGCACAAAAGCGTAGCCGAACATGACGGCCACCAAGTCGGCCGCTACTTACAAAAGGTGCTCCCTCCTTCAGGAGGAAGAAGAAGCGCACGGATACGATCAGACAGCACCAAACCAAACAGTAGCCGCACCTGGGAGCCAGGATGAAGCATTCGGCATCGTGCCTGCTGGCCATCGTCGTGGGATACGCAGTGCACCATCTGGCCCACAAGTAAATCATGCAAAAACGCGCGTTGGCGCACGTCCTTTTTCATGGACGTGCGCCAACGCGCGTTTTTGCATCAGCTTCCGAGATCAGGCCTCGCGGCTCGCGGAAGCCGCAGCGAACGCCGGCAAGGCGCGAGGTGCGTTGAAACCTTCCTTTTCGAAGCGGTCAGCAATCTTCTGTGCAATCTCGTGGCCCTGGCCCTTATCAACCAGAGCGATGATGGAACCGCCGAAGCCGCCGCCGGTCATACGCGCACCGTAGGCGCCGTTCTTGCGGGCCACATCCACGGCGATGTCCAGCTCGGGGACGGTGACCTCGTAGTCGGCGGCCAGCGAATCGTGGGAAGCGTTGAACAGACGGCCCGCAGCCTTGATGTCGCCGTTGGCGAAGGCACGCACGAAGGAACGCACGCGCTCGATCTCGGTGACCACATGGCGCACGCGCTTCTTCATGGTCTCGTCAGGCAGGGCGTCAAGCGTTTCCTTGAGGGCCTGGAACTGGTCATCGGCCTTGGAGATGCCGTCGGCGGTAACGCGCAGGTTGGCCACACCGAGAATCTTGGCGGCTTCCTCGCAGGTGGCGCGACGCTGAGCGTACTGGCCATCGTTGAGCTGGTGCGGAGCCTGGGTATCGACCACAAGCAATTCGAGGTTGTACTTGTCGAGGTCGAACTCCTGCTGGGAGACGTTCTCCAGCGGGGTGAGCTCCGGACGGCAGTCAAGCAGCAGCGCGTGGCCTTCGGTGCAGCGCATGGAAGCGTTCTGGTCAAGACCGCCGGTGGAGGCGCCGGCCATCTCGTTCTCGGACTTGATGGCGGCGTTGATGAGGGTCACACGGCCGGCGTCGGAATCGCCGTAACCGAGGCCGTACACGTCGTCCAGAGCCAGAGCGGTGGAGCAGGTCATGGCGGCGGAGGAGCTCAGGCCGGAGCCCAGCGGCACGCAGGAGACGAAGGCGGCATCAAAGCCCTTGACCTTGTCGAAACCAGCCTGACGCAGCGCCCAGGCCACACCGGTCGGGTAGGCGGACCAGCCGTCCACGCCACGGGCCTTGAGGCCATCGAGATCAGCTTCAGCGACCTTGTCGGGAGCCACGCCGGAGACGACGCGAACCTTGGTGTCTTCGCGCGGCTTCAGGGCGATGAAGGTGCGGTGCGGCAGAGCGATCGGCAGGCACAGGCCGGCGTTGTAATCGGTGTGCTCACCGATCAGGTTCACACGGCCCGGAGCAGCCCACACGCCCTCGGGCGCAGCGCCGTAGGTGTCGACGAACAGCTTGGTGGCTTGCGAGACGCCTTCCTCATGGGTCAGCGGCTCAATGAATTCAACAGCAGTCATTGATGTTTTCTTTCTATCAGTCGGCGATGTCGATGGAGCCGAGCTCGTGGAAGCGCTTGGCGATGAGTTCCGGCGTGGTGTCGGAGATCCAGGCGGCCATGCCGGATTCGGAGCCGGCGAGGTACTTGATCTTGTTGGCGGCGCGGCGGAAGGAGAAGAACTGCAGGTTCAGGCGGTAGTTCTCGCGGCGGGCGTCGTGGATCGGGGCCTGGTGCCAGGCAGCGATGTACGGCAGATCCATGCCCTTGCCGTCGCCCTTGTCGAAGAAGGCGTTGCCGCGCTTCAGGAGGTGCGAGTACATGGAGGCAAGGTCCCAACGCTCTTCATCGTTGAGCTGGTCGAGGGTGAGCACGTCGCGCACCGGAGCCACGTGGACCTCGAGGGGCCAACGGGCGGCGGCCGGCACGTAGGCGACCCAGCTGTGGTTGCGCATCACGATGCGTTCGCCGGCTTCGAGCTCGGCGTTCATGATGTCCTTAAGCAGGTTGCCGCCGGTCTTCTCGTGGTAGGCCTCGGTGTGCTGGAGTTCCTTCTCCATCTTCGGGGCGATGAACGGGTAGCAGTAGACCTGGCCGTGCGGGTGGGCGAGGGAGACGCCGATTTCCTGGCCGTGGTTCTCGAACGGGAAGATCTGCTCGATGCCTTCCATCTTGGAGATTTCGGCGGTACGGAAGGCCCAGGCCTCAACCACGGTGCGCAGGCGGGAGACCGGCAGATCGGCCGGCAGGCCTTCCTCGTTCGGGTCGAAGCAGATGACCTCGCAGCGGCCGGCGGCGAGCTTCTTCTCCCACAGCGGGTTGCCGTCAACGTAGGTCACGTCCTCGGAGACACCGGGCACGCGCACCATCGAGGGGAAGCGGTTCTCGAACACCACGACGTTGTAGTCGGTGTCCGGCACTTCGCCGTCCTGGTACGGGTCACCGGGCTTGCGGGCGGCCAGCGGGTTGCCCTTGGCGGTGGCGCCGGGACCGGCGGTGATCGGGCGGTTCATACGGGCGGTGGCCATCGGGATCCAGTCGCCGGTCAGCGGGTCGCGGCGCATCTGCGGGGCGGCGTACGGCACTTCGTTGCCGTCGGCGTCCAGGTGCGGGGCGAAACGGTAGTCCAGCAGGCGCGGGTCCTTGAGCTCGCGGGTCTTGGCACCGGAGACGAACTCGGGGTCGTCGTCCAGGTAGAAGAAGTCACGACCGTCGGCAAGCGTCGTCGGCGTGATGCGGATGTGCTCCTTCGCATACTCCCCGGGGGTGTAGTTGGCGAAATCAGCCATGGGTTTACTCACTTTCCTCAATGATCTCGCTCTGGTGGGCCAGCACGAGTTCCTTTACCAAATCCTTGGTTTTGGCGGCGGAGTCGGGATCGAGCCCGTCGTCAGTAATGACCGTGTCCACCTGGTCGAAGCGCGCAAACAGCGACAGCGATGTGCAGCTCCACTTGGTGTGATCGGTCAAAACTATGGTGCGATCGGCGATGTCCATCATCGCCATATCGGTTGCGGCTTCCAGCGAATTCGGCATCAGGAAGCCACGGGGAATCGACACCGAGTGGGTGCCGAGGAATACGGTGTTGACACGCAGCGAGGCGACGACCTTGTCCGCGATCGGGCCGACAAGCGAGTTCGATCGGGTGATCACGCCGCCGGTGACGATCACCTCCACATCCTTGGATTCGAGGGCCTGGACCAGCTCGGCCACGGGAATCGAATTGGTGAGGATGGTGATGCCGCTGGACTGCTGCGATTCGAGCAGATGCTGGGCGAAGACATAGGCCGTGGTGCCGCCGCCGATGGCGATTACGTCGCCGGGAGCCACATATTGGATGGCTTCCTGGGCGATGGCGCCCTTCAGGCCGATATCCATCTGGGACTTGACAGAGAACAGGGGTTCGCTGAGCAAAGTACTGGTAGTCACCGCGCCGCCATGGACGCGCTTCAGCAGTCCCTTGTCGGCAAGTTCGGCGATATCGCGGCGGATGGTCATCGCTGACACACCCAGTTCCTTCGATAGCGCCGTAATGCGCACTGCCCCGCGTGTGCGCAACCTGCTCAAGATGAGGTGCTGACGTTGTGACGAAATCATGTGAACATTATCGCACACAAAAGCTCACAAACCAAACCGGCTTGAGCGTTTTGGGGACAATATCTCGAAAATTCCAGGCAATTCAGGTGTTCATTTCCGCAAAACCACGCAAAATCGCACATTGCGCGAACCGATATTCTCACAGCGGCCACTAGCGCGATAGCTCACGACCGACGACTCTCCCGCGCGCGTTGCTCAGCGGAGAGTCACGCCTGATACCTGGTGCGTCCCGATTCATGTATCTTCTGCCGAGCCTACGCCTGCGTGTGCCTCGACACGCGGTAGCCCCTTCCCCAATTCGCCTAGGTAGGGATCGCCTAGCCGCACCGGCCCAAGCGTGAGACAATAGGCGGTATGACTTACGTTTCTGAAAGCTTCTGGCACGACGCCGTCAACAAAGCCACCACCGATCTGTTCACCTTCGGCTACAAGCACATCATCAAACCGAACTTCGTGTTCAACCACCGCCCCGATGAGGCACACGATCAGATGATCGAGTTCTGCCATGTCGTCAAGAACGTCCCGCCGCTGCTGCTCGCCGAGCAGCTTATGCTCGACTACACCGACCCCATTCTGGAAACGAATGTGATGGGCGTCGATTTCACCAACCCGTTCGGCCTGTCCGCCGGCCTCGACAAGAACTGCGACATGCCCGTGGTGCTGGACCACGCCGGCTTCGGCTTCGAAACCGTAGGCTCCACCACCTCGCGTCCCTGCTCGGGCAACGCCAAGCCGTGGTTCCACCGTCTGCCTGAATACGATTCGATGATGGTGCACGTCGGCCTCGCCAACATCGGTTCGGACAAGGTCATCGAGCGCGCCGAGAAGGCTTGGACTCAGGCCCGCCAGATGCAGCTGTCCGTGTCGATCGCCCGCACCAACGACGACCAGTGCGGCGATTTGGACGAAGGCATTGAGGATTACTGCATTTCAATGCGCCGCGCCGTCGGCCGCACCGCGATGGTGGAGGTCAACGTCTCCTGCCCGAACACGCACGTCGGCGAACCGTTCACCACGACTCCGGAAGCGCTCGACCGTCTGTTTACGGCGCTCGACAAGATCGACCGCCCGCAGCCCACGCTGGTCAAGATGCCGTTGAACAAGCCGTGGGGCGAGTACAAGGAGCTGCTCGATGTGCTGGCCGAGCACAATGTGCAGGGGCTGTCCATCGCCAATCTGCAGAAGGACCGCACCGGCCTCGAGATTCCGCGCGATTGGGAGGGCGGCCTGTCCGGCGGCCCGTGCACCAACGCCAGCACCGAGCTGATTCGCAAGGTGTATAAAGAGTATGGCGGCCGGTTCGCTATCGCCGGCATCGGTGGCGTCTTTACCCCCGAGCAAGCCTATGCGAAGATTCGTTCCGGCTCCAGCTTGGTCATGTTCATCAGCTCGCTGATGTACCGAGGCCCGCAGCAGATTACCGTGTTGAAGCGCGGTCTGGCCCAGCTGCTGCGCCGTGACGGATTCGAGCACGTCTCCGATGCCGTCGGCGTAGACGTGGAGTGAACTCACATAGCCCTATTACCCATGGGGCGGTAAAACCCTCATGGGGCGGTGATTGTCCCATGGGGCGGTTAGCCAAATTTCACATTCCGCAGAATACCGCCGTTTTGGGTTACCGCCCCATGAGGGTTTTACCGCCCCATGGGAAAGTTACCGCCCCATGAGGATTTAGTACGCACCGGCCACGTATTGCGGGGCGTAGGGGACCTCTGTGGACGGTATGCCCAGCTTGTTGGCCGCACGCAACGGCCAGTACGGATCGCGCAATGCGGCGCGGCCAATTTCCACGGCATCGGCTTCGCCATGGGCCAGAATCTTGGCCGCCTGCTTCGGCTTGGTGATAAGACCCACCGCGGTCACCGGAATATCGGCCTTGGACTTGACCTGCTCGGCGAACGGCACCTGGTAGTTCGGCTTGACCGGAATCGACACTCCCGACATGATGCCGCCAGTGGACACGTCCATCACATCGACGCCATGCTCCTTCAGCACCTTGGATAGTGCGATGGTCTGGTCCAAATCCCAACCGCCAGCGGCCCAATCCGTGGCCGAAATGCGCACCAGAACCGGCACGCCCTCAGGGACGGCCCCACGCACGGCATCCACGACCTCGACCAGGAACCGAGAGCGACCGGTCAAATCGCCACCATATTCGTCATCACGCTCATTGCTCAGCGGGTCAAGGAACTGAGAAATCAGATAGCCATGCGCGGCATGAATTTGAATCGCTTGGAAGCCGGCGGCCGACGCCCGGCCCGCCGCCGCGGCGAACGCGCCGACCAGACCATGAATCTCATCCACGGACAGCGCGCGCGGCGTACGCAGCCCGCCGAATGCGATTTCAGACGGTGCCATGGTGGGCCAGCCGCCCGCCTCCTCCGGCACACTCTGACCGTCGTAGCCAACGGCAAAACAACCAGTCGAAGCCTTACGCCCCGCATGGTTGAGTTGGATGGCAGGCACCGCACCCGCCTCGCGAATACCGTCCACGATCCAGCGCCAAGCATCAATCTGCCCGTCTTCCCACAGGCCCAGATCGCACGGCGTGATACGCCCCTCAGGAGCCACGGCGGTGGATTCGACGATCACCATGCCGAATCCGCCGAACGCGCGAGACACGTAATGCTGGTAGTGGAACGGCGTGGGCCTACCGTCGCGGGCGAACGACGAATACGTGCACATCGGAGGCAACCAAATACGATTACGCACGGTCACCTCGCGCAGCGTCATTGGCGCAAACAGCCCAGGACGGTCCTTGCTGGCTTTCTTATCTGCCTTGCCCACAGCTTCCCTTCCCTCATGATCCTCATAATCCTCATAATCATCGAACGATTCGCTCGTCTTGCCCGTGCCGGCCCGCTTCTTGGACCGTGCGTCGGATTTTGACTTCTTCTTACCGTGCTTACGGTTCTTCGATGCATCATCGTGCTTGGTCTTCGGCTGCTTGGACTGATCGCCGTCCGAAGATGAAGCCATCGTCACCGCTTTGAGATCCGGCACGTCGAATCCACGAAAATCAAAATTCTCATGCGTCAGATCGTCGTTGCTCATCGTTCCCCTTTCCGATGCGCGTTCATGGCGAATATTCGATGAACGCGCTGGCGTTGTCATTAAGTATTGTAAAACGGGCGTCACCTGAAACAGGTAACGCCCGCAAACTACGTAATCTGGGTATCGCAGTCGGCCATGTTACGTAGACTCAGCCGGCCTGCAATCACCAAATGTCAAACGCCAATCACCAATCACTGGCCATCATTCACAACTGCTCTGAATCAGTGCCCCTGGGTTTGGGTGTTGTTTTGCCCAGTGTTCTGCGACTGAGACTGATTGTTGTTGCTCTGCGATTGGCTGTTGCCATTCGTAGTGGTCTGCGGCGCGCTGAACGTTCGTCCGCCAATGCCCAGGTACTTGCCAGTCGTGGTGTACTTCGAGACGGGCTGGCCGTAATCGTTGTCAATCGGTATTTTCTTCTTGGAAATGTAGCTATTGAAGAAGTTGGTAACGGCCGGAGCTGCGATTGTCGAACCATCCCAATAGCTGTTGTACCGGCCGTTGATGGCAATGTTGGAAATACGGTTGGTGTACGGGTTCTGTGCGTCGCCGACCACAGCGAACGCCGCAATCTGATTAGGAATGAATGATCCACCGGACACCGCAAGATCCTCACTGGTACCGGTCTTACCAAACGACTTACGCCCGTCAGCCAATCTGAATGACCAACCGGCACCATCCGGCCGCACCGTACCTTGGTTCAGGGTATAAGCGAGTGTTTGGATGATGTCCTTGTCCACCGCCTGATGACAGTTCGCGGACGGGACCTTGAACTCCTTGCCGTCCCTGCCGGTCACCTTGTTGATGGCGATCGGGTTGCACTGCACGCCGTTCGAGGCGTATACGGCGAAGATGCTCGCCATGGTCAGCGGGGACACGTTCACCGAGCCGATCATCATGGACGGCGTGTACACCGGGGTCTTGTCGATGGTCTCGCCGGTGGCGGCGTCATGGTATCCCAGTTCGGTCGCGGTGTCCGCCACCTTGCACAGTTTGAGGATGGCGCCCATGGAGGCCTGGGTGGTGTTGTGCGATCGCACCAGACCGAGGAACGGGCTTTCCGGGTTCACCGTGCCGGCGCCCATGGCGTTCGACACGTTCCACGAATCGGCGCCGCCCTTGTAGTTGTCGCAGGCGAAGTCGGTCGTGGGGTACGTCGTGGTGGTCTGCAGGTTGTCGTTGATCGAATGGCCCGCCTCCATCCATGCGATGAGGTTGATGGGCTTCCAGGACGAGCCGATGGTCCAACCGGAGCCGCCGCCGTCCACCAGATCGACGGCGTAGTTCTGGCTCGTCTTGGTCGGGTCGTTCGCGGCCGCCGGGGTGGCGTCGTAGTGGCGGTTCAGGCCGAAGCCCAGCACCTCGCCGGTCCCCGGTTTGACCGCGGCCATGGCGATCTCCATGCCGCTGGGATCATCGGGCGGAATGGTGCGGCGCGCGGTGTCCATCATCATGGAGTTCGCCTCCACATCCAATGTGGTGACGATCTTCAGGCCGCCCTCCTGCAGCAGTTTGTTGCGTTCGGCGCGGGTCTTGCCGAATTCCTCGGAGTTCTGGATGCGGCGCACCACGAAGTCGCAGAAGTACGCATAGTCGCCGGTGTCCTGGCAGCCGACGTTCACGGACTGCACCTTCAGCGTGTCCTTCAGCGGCGTGTTCACGGCTTCGGTGTACTGGTCCTGGGTGATGTACCCTTCCTGCAGCATCAGCTTGAGCACGATGTTGCGCTGGTTCTCGCTTTCCTTCTGGTTCTCCTCGACCAGCGGATCGTACTGGCTCGGGTTCTTGGTGATGGCCGCGATGGTGGCGGACTGCACCACGTTCAGGTCGGCGGCGGACACGCTGAAGTAGCGCTGGGCCGCGGTCTCCACGCCGTACAGGTTGTTGCCGAACTGGGCGATGTTCAGATAGCCCTGCAGGATCTCGGCCTTGGAATACTTCTTCTCCATCTGCACGGAGATCAGCATCTCGCGGATCTTGCGGGCGACGGTGTCTTCGGTGGCATGGTACTGGGCGATCGGGTCGTCGTCCTCGATCGCCTGCATGAGCAGCACGTTCTTGACGTACTGCTGGGTCAGCGACGAACCACCCTGCTGGGAGCCTTTGACGAGGTAGGTCTGCACGAACGCACGCATCACGCCTTGCACGTCGACGCCGGCGTGAGTCCAGAATCGACGGTCTTCGCGCGCCACCACTGCCTGCTGCATGGTTTTGGAAATCTTCTTCAGCGGCACGACGATACGGTTTTGGTTGTAGAACGTCGCGATAACGGTGGAACCGTCTCGCGCGTACATCGTCGACTTCTGAGGCAGGCTGGTCACATCGAAGTCCACATTTTCTACCTTGAGCGACGGGATCACCGCTTTGGCGGCTTTATTGGCACCGACCACACCCGGTACAAACAACACACTGGCCGCCACGCCACCGCATACGGCAAGCATGATATAGGCCAAGAGGAGAACAAGCACACGTTGGAGAGTGAGGGACTTCTTTTTGGGCATGGGCCCCATTCTAAATGGGGTGCCCTACCAACCGGGCTTACGGTCAGCTCCCGTGAACATATCATCACAAGAACCGCACTAGCGTAACATCGGCTGGAAGTCAGCCGAACGGTCAGCGCCGCGAGCGTCGAATCAGCATACCTGGCTGGAAGATGATGATCGATCGGCCGTCACGTGCGATCCATCCGCGGTTGGAAAAGTCCATCAACGCCTTGTTCACGGTCTCACGACTGGAGCCCACCAGTTGGGCCAGCTCCTCCTGAGTCAGGTCATGCGGCACTTTGAGACCCTGTTCCACCGGCTCGCCGAAACGTGAGCCCAAGTTGATCAATATCTTGGCCAGACGCGCCGGCACATCCATGAATACCAAGTCGGAGATGCGTTCGTTGTTGCCGCGCTGGCGGTTGGCCATGACCTGCAACATGTCGATGGCCACACGCGGATGCTCATCAAGCCATGCGAACAGGGCATCATGCTCCAGCCAGACCACGCGCGTTCCATGGCTCATGGCCACTGCTGACGCGGTGCGCGGGCCACCATGGGGGTCGAATACCGGAATCTCGCCAAGCACTTCGCCCGGCGCGTGGATGGACAGCAGTTGCACGCGGTCATCGGAAGAAGTGCGAATCAGCTTGACGCGCCCCTGCTCCAGTAAATACATGCGCTGATCGGTATCGCCTTCGGAGAAGATATAGTCGCCCTTATCGAACGCCGCACGCTTCAAATGCGGCAACAGCTCCTCGGCTTCGGCTGGCGATACCTGCTTGAACAATGCCGTATGCAGCAGGATGTTCTCCTCGTCAGCAAAAGCGTTTGGCGTTTCCAAGCTCATCGCACCATCCTTATCGATCGTCCCGTGCCTGACCTCGACTGTCATATTGTAACGCGCCCGTTCGGCGCGGACGCTCATGCGGAGAACCAGTCGATGAGGTGTTCGACGATCCGCGCCCGGCTGAGGCCGGTCTGGCTTTTCATCGGGTCCACGCGTTTGACCGCTGATTTCACCGCTTTGTCTGACATCTTCTCGCGACTGGTGTTGAGCACACGGCTCATCTTGGCCGCATTGATGTCATATGCCATGGTCACATGGTGCAGCACCGCGCCGCCTGAGCCTACGGGGAAGCGCCGTTGCGCCGCTCCCCCGATCTTGCCGTACTGCGAGGCGATATCATTGAGGCCCGTGAACCGCACATCCAAACCAAGTTCGCGCAGCGCTTCGACCAGCCACCAGTCACAGAGCCGGTAGGATTCTTCGATACTTACGCCCTGAACGAAATCGAGCGGTGCATACAGAGAATAGGTAATGGTGTTGCCCGGTTCGATAAACATCGCTCCGCCACCCGTGCAACGGCGTACCACGTCGAAGCCAAGCTGCTTGGCAATGTCCAGATTCACCTCGTCCTGGGCCGATTGGAAACGGCCGATGACCACAGCCGGGCCCACCCACTCCCATAATCGGATGGTCGGCTGTCGTGTTCCTGCTGCGACTTCACGCGCCCAGGTCTCGTCAATGGCCATTTGTTCGTCCGGAGTACGCGGATGGTCGTGGATCACGGTGAGTTGAGGCTTGAGGGCGTTCCAACGCTCCCGGTATTCAGAGCTTTTGTCGGACTGTTTGGTTTGTGTATTGATGGATGCTGGGATGTTCGGCGCATCGGGGCTGACCACCCCCACCCGCTGCGCGGGAGCCCCCGCCAGCGGGGGCAAGTTGCTGCTTACGGCTCGGCTGTATGCGGTTTTGATGGCAACTTCATCGGTGCCGATAATTCGGCAACTTGGATGAGCGTCCAATACGGACCGCAATGAATCATCGCTAATTAGAGCTTGTTCCAGGTCATGCAACAAAGCATGAGATTCGGCATCCGAAACTGATTCAATAAAGAAATCACCACTGATATGGCATGGCTGTGCGGTGCCGTCATCATCGACGGATACGGTCACGGCGACTAGTTTGCCGCCAACGGTTTTGCATTCCCCATGTCGTATTTGCATGCAACTCAGTATAGAGAGTTTTCTGGCTCCCCTCTGAAGGGGAGCCAAGTTTGAGGTCACATGCGGGCCAGAATGTCCTTGCCGACCTGGTCGGTGGAGCGCACGGTGGAGCCGAGCTCCTCGATGTCCGCTTCGACGGCGATATGGATCTTCTTGGCCGCATCATCAAAGCCGAGATGCTCGAGCAGCATGGCGGCGGAGAGGATGGCGGCGGTTGGGTTGGCCTTGTTCTGACCGGCGATGTCCGGAGCGGAACCGTGAATCGGCTCGAACATGGACGGGAACTCGTCGGAGGCGTTGATGCAGCCGGAGGCGGAGTAGCCCACGCCGCCCACCACGGAGCCGGCCTCATCGGTCAGAATGTCGCCAAAGAGGTTGTCGGTGAGAATCACATCGAAACGGCTCGGGTCGGAGACCAGGAAGATGGTGGCCGCATCGATGTGCTGGTAGTCGTGGGTGACCTCAGGGTATTCCTCGCCGACCTTGTCGACGATGCGCTGCCACATATCACCGGCGTTGACGAGCACGTTCTTCTTGTGCACCAGGGTGACGTGCTTCTTGCGCTTCATAGCAAGCTTGAAGGCGTAACGCACCACACGCTCCACACCGTATGCGGTGTTGATGGACACCTCGGTGGCCACCTCCTGCGGGGTGTTGCGGCGCACCGCGCCGCCGGCACCGCAGTACAGACCTTCGGTGCCTTCACGCACCACCACGAAGTCGATGTCGCCGGGATTGGCGAGCGGCGAGGTGACGCCCTTGTACAGCTTGGAGGGGCGCAGGTTCACGTACTGGTCGAGGTCGAAGCGCAGCTTCAGCAGCAGGCCGCGTTCCAGAATGCCGGCCTTGATACGCGGATCGCCCACGGCACCGAGCAGAATCGCGTCGTTGGCCTTGATGCGCCCCTCTTCGTCCTCGGGCAGGATCGCACCATCGCGCAGATAGCGCTCGGCACCCAAGTCGAAGTTCTCGTACTCGAAGTCAGCTACGCCTTCAGCGGCCTTTTCCAAAGCCTTCTGAGCCCACGGAGTGACTTCCTTGCCAATACCGTCGCCGGGAATAACGGCGATTTTATATGTCTTTGCCATAGTTCAAGGAGCCTACTCGCGCGACCACCTGCCGGCCCGAACCCGCTCAGCTAGTGGACACAACCAACATGCGTATCGTGTCGAGACATTCATTAGGTCATTTTAGTGTTCATTAGGTCGGTGTGGGTTCATTTCAGGGACTGAAATGGCGGCATTCCAGTCTCACATAGAAGAGGACACCGACCTAATGAACGACAGAATGACCTAATGAGCGAGCCCCATCACATCCATGCACCAAGCGTTCTCATAGGAAACCTCTTCCCATTGCTTGTAACGCCCGGATAGACCGCCGTGACCGGCCTCGACCTCAATCTTGGCCACCGCGTCCACGCCGGCGGACTGCAGACGGGCCAGCCATTTGAGCGGCTCGACGTACAGCACGCGGGTGTCGTTCATCGAGGTGGTAATGAAGATTCTCGGGAATTGCGCGGCGGCGAGCGCGCCGGTGGCAGCCCCATCAGCACTGCCGTCACCGGCAGCCTCGTCGTCGCCGCCCTCGAGCACGGTGACCGGCACATTCTCGTATGGCGTGTACGACTTCATGTACTGATACACCTCAGGGTCATGCAACGGGTCTCCCCATTCGTCCCATTCGGTGACGGTCAACGGCAAGTCCGGGTCAAGAATGGAGGTCAACGCGTCCACGAACGGCACATCCGCCTCAACACCGGCGTAGCATTCGGGCGCCATATTGGCAATCGCGCCCATCAGCAGGCCGCCAGCGGATCCGCCGTTGGCCACGGTGCGCCAAGCATCAGCCAAATGCGCCTTCTGCAGCGCGCGTGTGGCGTCCACGAAGTCCTCAAAGGAATGCTTCTTGTTCAGTCTGCGCCCCTGTTCATACCAGGCACGTCCCATTTCGCCGCCGCCACGAATATGCGGCACGGCGTACAGCACACCGCGATCCAACATGCTCAGACGAGAGACCGAGAACCCCGGATCGGAGGAAATCTCGTATGCACCATATCCGGTAATGAACATCGGCGAATCCTGCGCCGGGCAATCGCGGTGCCAGACGAGGGAAACAGGAATGCGTTCGCCGTCGCGCGCGGTAATCCACACACGGCGTTCCATGTAATCGCGTGGATTGAAGTCGCCCAGCACGGTGGCTCGTTTCAGCAGCGCATCTTCACCGGTGGCGGGATCGATTTCGTGCAGCTCGCCCGGGCGGGTGTAGCTGGCGAACGAGTAGCGCATGCGCGGCGCCTCATACGATGGGTTGCCACCGACGCCGATGGTGTACAAGCGCCGGGTCTCACCGGGCAGGTGGTCGTCGCTGGCACCATCGGAAGATGACGTGTGATCCGTGGGGGCCTCATCTTCGGTCCACAAGATTTCGCCATGATCGCCGGTGAAGCCTTCGCGATCGGCGGCAACCATGTCCCAGTCGTCCTCCAGGGCAGGCGGCAGCAGTTCCGTAAACCGCCACGGCCGTCCGGCCAGGAAGTCGGCGGCAGCCGCGCTCTTGGTCATGTATGCCACGTGCGGCTGGCCGTCGGCACGGTAGCTCAGGGACACAAAGTTGCGATGCAACGCGATGCCTTCGATGCCCAGACCGTGGGCACCCTGCAATATCGCCGGATTGGCGGCGTTGAAGTATGCCTCGGTAATCGGCTTATCCGGCTCACCATGTTCACAGCCGTACGGCGACCCGGCGGCAATGCACACGCCTTCGCCGAGTCGGTACGGCGGCTCATGGCCACGCATGTCAATGACGTCGATTTCGAAATTCGGATTGGCGGCGTTGTGATAGACCACGGCGAGTGGCACATCCGCACCGTTCTCCCCCGCGCCTTCAAAACAGGCAAAGCTCACATCATATTCAATATCGTTCTGACGCGGAATGAAGGCTTGGAATTCGCCTTCAGGCGTGGCCACCGGCAGCATCAGCACTTCGGTGGTGGTTTTGGAACCGGTGCCGATCACGATATTGCGCTCATCAAAACTGATGCCAACGCCCACCCAGAACCGTTCATCGGTTTCTCGGTACACGCACACATCCGATTCGACCGCCGTGCCAACACGATGCCGCCACACGGCGAGCGGCCGCCAGGAATCGTCCAATTCCACCCAGAACACCCATTGGCCGTCCGGCGTGAAGCATGCGCTGCCAATGCCGGTGAACTGTTCGGGCAGTTCGCTGACCGGCTCCCCGGTCTCCAGCCCGGCAAGGTCGCGGATGCGGAAATCATATCGTTCGTCTCCCGCAACATCCACGCCGTACAGCATCCAACGGCCGTCCTTGCTCAGATCCAAGCCGCCGAGCCGGAAGAAGTCATGCCCCTCGGATTCCTTGTTCGCATCAAAAACAACCTGTTCACCGGGCATGGAGCCGGGCGCGCCTTGCGGATCCACGACCGGCGGGTCCCAGTCATCGGCATCGCGCACGGGGATGCGGCATTGCACGCCATACTGTTTGCCCTGCTGCGTGCGGGTGAAGTACCAGTAATCATTGACGCGCGTGGGAACCGACATATCGGTCTCTTCCACATGCGATTTCAGCTCTTCAAACAACGTATGCCGGAAATCCGCCAGATGCGCCATGCGACGCTCGCAGTACTGGTTTTCGGCAGCTACGTAGCTGCGCACATCATCGGAGTCTTTGTCTCGCATCCACTCGTAATCGTCTTCGAAAACGTCACCGTGGAATTCGCGGCGCTTCGGCTCGCGCTTGGCATAAGGCGGCATCGCGGCCGCGGCGTTTGTGCTCTCGTCAGTCATACCACGCGATTATAGGCGAGGCACCACACCGGGACGCATTCGGCGTTCATCACGCCGCGCTTATCGCAACACCGTCTTCAGATACGGCAGCATGGTCTTCAGAATGTTCGAGCCGGTGGTGCCGGTGAATACTGGTACATCGGTTACCGGAGTCGGCTGGGTCGAGGTGAGCCCCGTCACCGACGCCAATCCGGTTGATTCGCGCGGGCTCAACTCACGAATGACGATCGCCAGTACACGTCCGGGATATCTGCGGGCGATGGTGGCGTACGTGGTCGGGTCCTTCTGCCCGTCATCGCCCACCAGAATGAACTTCATGTCCGGGAAGTCGGCCATAAGTTGTTCAGCAAACTCAAGTTTGTGCTGGGGGCCGGTGGGCACGAAGGTCTTGGGCCTCGGGTCGAGGTCGCGCAGCAGCAGCGGGCCTTCGGGAAAACCATGGTCAGTGATGAAGTTGCGAATCGAACTCTCCACATTCCAAGGCGATGTCGAAAGATAGAAGAACGGTGCGCCGGGGAACAAGTCGGCGATGCGGGTGAACAGCACGCTCATGCCCGGCACGGAGGCTTTCTTCTTGGGGTCGAGGAACAGCAGGTTGTACGCGGCCTTCCATGGCACCGGGGCCTGCGTGATCATGATGGTGTCGTCCACATCGGAGATGATGCCGACTTTGGCACTGGCGGGGATGGTGTACAGGTTGGCGCTCACGGGTTTGCGGTTGGCCACGCTGTAGGAGACGCGATGGATGCCGGGCACCAGACGATGCTCGGCCACGAGGTCGAGGTATCCGGCGGAATCGGAGATGGCGTATTCGCTGCCGAGATCGCGCGTGCGGTCCACCTTGTCATAGACCTCGGAGACGCCGATCTGCACGGTGTTCAGCGGCATGTCATCAATGCTGGCCTGCACGTGGGTGCGCGGCGCGGGCACGGCAAGCATGCCGCGGATGCCGCGGATCAGTTCGCCGGATTGCGCATGCTTGGGGGCGTATACCGTGCGGCAGATCAGGCGCGAGTAATCGCCGGTGCCATAACCCACATAGGGTTCCACTCGCGGATACCAGCCCCATTGGCGCACCACCTGAGTGGAGATGTGTGACCATACGCCGAACACGCGGGTGATGGCACGACGTATGAATCGGGTGATCGGCGGCTTGACCTCGATGCGCTCATGCTTGGAGGGGGTGTCGAACGTCGTGGCAGCCTTGCGTGCGGGAATCGGCACGGTGGGCATGTCATCGGAATGTTCAGCATTGCTGGCATTGTCGGCGCCATTGGCGGACGCCTTGACGTCAGAGACTGGCGCAGTAGCGGACAGCGCTGCATTGCGAGCAGCAGCATCCCAAGGCAGTCGCTTGCCTGCCGCCTCAAAATCCTCGCGTGGGCTTCTCATAGACACCAATATAGGCCATACACCTCATTTTCTTGGCTCCCCTCTCTGAGGGGAGCCATGGGTAGAACTACCGCACGACATTCGCGTATTCGTCGGCGCTCAGCAGCTCCGGCTCATCGTCGTCAAGCTCGACCTTCAGCAGCCAGCCTTCGCCGTACGGATCGCCGTTGACCACGGACGGGTCGTCCGCCACGTCACGGTTCACATACTTGACCGTACCCGCCACGGGGCTGATCAACGGCTGGACGGCCTTGGAGGATTCAAGCTCCACGATCTCGTCGCCGGCCTCCACACGGGCGCCAGGCTCAGGCAGATCCACGAACACAAGTTCGCCAAGCTGGTCGGCGGCGTATTCGGTGATGCCGATGATTGCGGGGTCGACCGAACGGTCCACCCACGCATGCTCCTCGGAGTATTCGAGATGGTCGGGAATGTCGAGGTTCAGCGGCTGTTCGTTTTCGTTGTCATCACTCATAGTCATAAGCCTAACCTATCTTCGCGGTCCGTCACAGCTCGCGACCGAGCCATTCCTCAATCATGTAGCGGGCGATGGTGGCGCGGCCCGGCGCCGCCATACGGCCGGCGATGAGCTCGGCCGTGTATTCGTCGCGTGTGACCCATCGCGCGGTCATGGTCTCCTCGCCGTCCACATGCACGTCGGTGGTGATTGCATGTGCCTTGAACGCCATCATCAGCGAAGCCGGGAACGGCCACGGCTGCGAGCCCAGGTACCGCACCTCGCCGAGCTTGATGCCGGTCTCTTCCATGGCCTCGCGGCGGCAGGCGTGTTCAAGGTTCTCCCCCGCCTCCACAAATCCGGCGGACACCGAATACAGCCTCGAATCATTCCATGCCGCGTTGTGTTGCAGCAGCAGACGGTCGTGCCCGTCCACGATGGCGGTGATGACCGCCGGCTCCACGCGCGGGAACAGCACACGGTTGCCGTCCGCCTCGTTGGTGCATCGCTGCGCCCATCCGGCGAGCGCCGGCCGGACCGCCGCGCCACAGGTGGGGCAGAACCGCTGGCGGCTGTGCCAGATGCTTAAGGTGATGGCACTGGTGGCTTGCCCAGCCTCGCGCGCGTTGGCGTGAGGGGCGAATCCGCGCAGGTCCACCCAGTCGAACCGGGTCACGGCCTGTTGCAACAGCGTGGGCTTCGGGACCAAGGGTTGTACGGGCGCGCCGACCGAATCATCGAAGGCATCGTCCGCACCTTGTCCGGCCGAATCCGGTACACCGAGCGGCCCGGCGATTTTGGCTGCGGCTACGCCGCCATTGCCCTTGGTGTTTCCCGGCTGCCGTATTCCGGCGGCAGCACCTCCGCTGATGCCGTTCTTGCCCAGCGCGCCGTCCACGGTGCCGGAATCCTGGGTGCCGAGCACGCCGCCGGCAGCACCGGAAACATCAGCAATCCCGTCAACACCGGGAACACCGGCTTCCGGCACGCGCGTGATATCCACGGCGACCACGGATTCGCCGCGCGCCCCGGCATAGGAGCCGAGGAACATGGCGACCGCTTCGGGGTAGCGTGCCAGTTCGGCGGACACATAGGCGCCCGGCAACGTGGCGAGCCGCATTTTCACGTTCTCATAGTCCACGAGCGCGCCTTGGCCGCGCGGTACGGCGACAAGTCCGCCGCGCGTAAGCACGACTTTGGTGGTCGGCTCGGCCAGCAGCTCGTCGATCAGGCCAGGTTCACTTCGCCGGTCCACCTGATAGTCGATGTCACCTTGCGCGAGCGGCAGGAACGGCAGCGCATGGGTCAGTGCCAGAGGTGAGAAATGAATGTCAGCGGTCATCGAGGTCTCCTATGCGTTCTTCTGCGCGCTCTGCACGCGCCTGACGAGCGAGAGCAGCGCCCGCGCCACGGTATCCGGATGTTCGACGGCGCTGAAATGGCCGCAGTCCGGAATGTCGATGAATTCAGCGCCGGTGATTCGTTCGGCGAGCGGACGCATCACGCTCGGGTTGCTGGAGGGGTCCAGTTCGCCGGATACCACCAGGCTCGGCGCGCTGATCGTTTCCGGCACCGCCCCCAATTCGGGCCGGCCATAGGTCATGCGCTGACGCCAAGCCAGACCAGCCGGGTTCTGTTCGTTGATCCAGGCGGTCATGGTCGCGATGAATTCAGGAGTCCTCTTGACGGTGGAATCGCCATCGGCCGGTTGCGCGAAGTGCATGACCGGTTCGACCGAGTCCGTCTGTTCGGCGGCGTCCGCCATCTTCAGCCGGTTCTCTCCGCCCACACCGTCGGACGCGGCCATCGTGTCGCACAAGGCCAGTCCGGCCACCGTTTCGGGGTACAGGCGCTGGATGTCCATCGCCACGTAGCCGCCCATCGACAGCCCGACCCAGATCGCCTGCTCATAGCCGGCGGCCTTGATCAGGTCCACGTAGGCTCCGGCCAGGCGATCCAGCGCCTCGCTGTACGCGCCGTTGGCCATACGCGGGCCGGAATCGGCCTCGCTGGGAACCGGGGATGCGCCGGAGCCGGCCATATCCGGCGCCCAAATCGGGAAGTCCGGCACATCGTTCAGGTCGGCGAAGTCGGCGAGCGCCTTCGCGCACACGTCCCACATGCGGTGGTCCACCGGGTAGGCGTTCATCAGCACCACCGGCACGCCTTCGCCATCGCGATAGATATGATTGGCCAATTCGATTGCCATTGTCGTTACTCCTTCACATTCACACTCCACTGGCGGAGCTGTCGGCTCAGTCGGCTGGGAGCGGTTTCAACGCGGACCGCCCTCCGTCGCCACGCGCCATCCCCACCAGCGGGAAGCAGAACAACTGTCAGATTCCGGCCCAGGCCAACGCCTGCCGCACGATGCGACCATGACCGTTGACCATCTGCGCCACGAACGTGTTCATTACGTCGCTCTTGGGATCCACCCATTCCACATCCAGCGTCTCGTCCTGCGGCTTGCAGTCGCCAGCGATAGGTACCACGTAGCACAGTGCGATGGCGTGCTGGCGCGGATCGTAGTATTCGCTTAGTCCCGGCGTAGGGAAGAATTCAGCCACGGTGAACGGCTGGAGCCCGACCGGCAGCAGCGGCAAGGCGATATCGCCCAAATCCTTGGCCACATTGCGGGCGATGGCCTCGCGCAACGTTTCGTGATACAGCACACGGCCGGTGATCAGCGTGCGTTCGATCGACCCGTCTTCGGCGACGCGCAGCAACGAGCCGACCTGGGCAATGCGGCCCATCTCATCGGTGCGCACGGGCACGATCTCCACGTACGCGATGGGCATCTGGTGGCGGGCCCGGTTGATGTCGGCCGGTCCCAGCCATCCCGGCGGGTTGCCGTGGCCCGAACCGCCGCCGTGAATGAAGTCCTCGGGCGTGATGTTGTCGAATTCGCCGCGGCCACGGCCGGCATCGTAATCGCCCTCGTCGGGCACTTCATCATTCATGACTGGCATGGTCTCATTATCGCGCGCATTGATGAACATGGGCACAATTCACCGAAAAAATGTCTGTGAATTCTCAGCAAAGCGCCTCATCGCCTCCATGCGCCCGCAATCCATTCAGCTTGGGGCACAAACTTTTGCCGAAATGTTGGGTGGTGCTGGGAAACTGGTACACAGCATCAAGCACTGTGTTTGAGGAAGGAACTTCAATGGCCACCACCGCCATCACTTCAGCTGAGTTTGAGAAGACCATTACCGACAACGAAATCGTGTTCGTTGACTTCTGGGCCACTTGGTGCGGTCCGTGCCGAGCATTCGGCCCGATTTTCGAGGCTGCGTCCAACGAGCCGGAGAATGCTAACATCGCTTTCGTCAAGGTGGACATCGACGCCAATCAGGATCTGGCTCAGGCCGCCGGCATTCAGGCGGTGCCTACGCTGCTGATTGCCAAGCAGGGCGAGGTCATCTTCCAGCAGGCCGGCGCGCTGCAGGCCTCCGATCTGGACGACCTCATCGCCCAGGCCAAGGCGCTGGATCTGGCCGCCGCCAAAGCGCAGCAGGCAGCGCAGGAGCAGCAGTAAGCCTTATCATGCTGCGGCAGCGGAAGCGCGGAAAAGTCCATATATAGCGCTTCCTTGCACTGCTAACTACTACATATGCCATCCGTGGCGGGTCGAACACCCACCACGGATTTTTTATTCATCCACTCAACGTCCTATGATGGAGAGCAGTGTGTACCCAACCAAGGAGCGCAATGTCGAAGCACGCTGAGCGAACCTCAATCGTCAAGACCCTATCTCGGGGTCAGTGGGCGAAGATCGCAGCGGCCGTAGCCGCAGTGGGTCTCATTGCCACTGCAGGCGTTATATCTCGCGACTTCTATCAGTCGAGCACCGCTACGCATCCCATCACTCCAACCTCATTCTCCGCCACCGACGGCGCAGCTTCCCGCTCGGCCTCCCGTGGTGCGCTCAAGAGCACCACTTATGTGACCGTCAAGGTCAACGGCAAGTCCCGCGTGGTTCTCGGCGAAAAAGACAACATGACCACCGTCAAGGATGTGCTGGAAACCGGCGATATCGTTCTCGATCCGGAAGATAGCGTGAGCCCAAGCCTGGATTCCAAGGTCACCGAGTCCACGGTCATTTCCATCGACCGCGCCAACACCACGGTGGAGACCACTGACACCGATATCGCTTTCAATGAAGTACGCAAGGAGACCTCGAGCCTGCCCAATGGCCAGGAGAAGGTCGAGACCGAGGGTGAGAAGGGTGTGCTGGAGACCACGTCTCTGGTGACCCGCTCCGGCGATAAGGTCGTCTCCTCCAACGTGTTCACCTCATGGGTCAAGAAGGCACCGGTCGACAAGGTGATTCTGGTGGGTACCGCCACCGTGTCTTCGCCCAGCGCCGCCAGCATCGGCACTACCACGCCGGCCGGCGAGATTCAGTCCTGGGCGCATGACTACCTGATTTCCAACGGCTACTCCGAGGCCGACTTCACCGCCGCCAACTTCATCATCAGCCACGAATCCGGCTGGAGCCCCACCGCCACGAACCCGTCTTCAGGTGCTTATGGCCTGCCGCAGGCGCTGCCGGGCAGCAAGATGGCTTCCGCAGGTGCAGACTGGCAGACCAACTACCAGACCCAGTTCAAGTGGTTTGTGAATTATTGCAAAGACCGCTATGGTTCGATTTCCGGCGCGTACGCGTACTGGCAGGCACACAAGAGCTACTAAGCCAGCCAAATCAACACGTACACAACAGGTTCCGCGCCGCAAGAAGGCTGAGTGAAAACCCGGCCCAAACGCCGAGCGAACTCATGCGCATGATGCCGGTTCCCAATCATCGGGGACCGGCATCGGCATTTCTGCGCCTTATCAGCCGAATAATAATTGTGTTGTCTATCTCTAACATTTTATAAAATGTTAGAGATAGACAACACAATATTCATATGTAATGTTAGAATGATCGAACAATGACAGTAATGTTCGGTATTACTAACATCGAGGTGGATCAATGAAAGCTTCTAGTATCATACGGTCGCCCCGTCAGCTCGCTATCAGCCTACGTGACGCACGCATCGCCAAAGGACTCACGCAGACAGCGCTCGCCCAACAAACCGGTCTCGGCCGTCCTTGGATCAACCAATTAGAACAAGGAAAAATCGAAAACGCCAGCCTCAGCCGAATCCTTGCATTATGCAACGCCCTAGAGGTCACTTTTACCGTGTCATACGAAGTGCCCTCCACACAGGACATAGCCCCGTACCCATCAGCGCATGCATCTCTCGCAAGCAATCAGAATACGTTCGCAGAAACATCAGATGCATTGAGCCAAACCAATACACCAAGCATGGCAAAACTGGCCAAGCAGATTGCGGAACAAGCGACCTCGTTACCATCATTCCAAGAGCAGCTCAAACAATATCAGCTTCAACTGAAATCCATATCTTCGCTGCCAGTGCGACAATATCTCGACACATTGCATGACCTATCCTCAGTATCCGACGCATATGACCTTACAGGGGCAGACGAACCGAACGACAGCGAGGAATACGATGACAAAAATCAAGATGCTTAACGTTTTTTTGGAAGGCATCCACTAAGGAGTCCTCCAAGAGGATCTTTTCGGCAATCATACTTTCACCTATGACTTATCAAGCCCCAGCAATGCGCAGTTATCATTATCGATGCCGCGCCGCGCAGCACCATGGAAGGGCATTGCAGTCGAAGCGTATATTGATGGGATCCTTCCTGATGACCCAGCAGTCAGGCAACGCATAGCACGTTTACATGGCGTTAATGCGCGCAATCCTTTTTCGCTACTCACCGCCGTTGGCCTTGACTGTGGTGGAGGGGTGCAATTCATTCCCGAAAAATCAGACTCTCTAATCACAGAAACGATTACGCCAATCAGCAAAGAACAAATCGGACAACGACTCGAAAAAATAACAGGGGAACAGCCGCCTTCCTGGCAAAGCCCCGATGAACATTGGTCTTTAAACGGCGCACATGACAAACTCGCCGTCAGATTCACCAATGGACAATGGTATGAGGCCGAAGGCAAAGCCGCCACTACTCACATCATCAAACCCGGAGTAGGTAGTCTGCACGAACAGGCATTCAATGAATACATATGTCTTAATACCGCAAAGAAACTCGGAATTCCCGTTGCACAATCCGACTATTGTCTTTTCGGCGGCATTCCGGCAATAGTCAGCGAACGATGGGATCGCATTGTCGACAACAGCGTCGCACCCGCAATCGTGAAGCGCATTCATCAGGAGGATTTATGCCAAGCGATGAGTGTTACGACCGACCAAAAGTATGAATCAGAGGGAGGCCCAGGAGCCACTGACATCGTGCATTTCATGCGCGACAATGGTTTGCCAGAGGACAGCGTACATCTTTTCTTCAAAGCGTTGGTTTTCAACTACATCATTGCCGGCGGAGATGCACATGCCAAGAATTATGCTATTTTGGAGCCAATCGACGGGACACCCCATCTTGCACCGCTATACGATATCGCATCGTATTTTGCCTACGATACACAGCGCAAAGAACGTAAACTTGCGATGCGCATTGGAGGAGAATATTCATGGGAACGTATCGATTTACGTCACTGGCATCGATTTGCCGAAGCATGTACAGGACAATCCGATTGGGAGACGCTCGGTAATATACTTCTCGAATATGCATTGAGCACATTGCCAGCATTCCTACAAGTTTCTGAGGAAGCTCTTGCACTGGCACAACAGCTGGAGCAATCCGCCACCGGCGAACAAACCGCAAATAAATTCGAACTGATTATGCGAATCCGTGACGGCATAGCGGCACAAAGCACGCGTATATTGAGCTGGTTCGCAACAGCAAATGGTGGAAATGCGCACTACTGTTATTCGCGGTTCCTTTGACAATTAGGCTAGAGCACAATCACTTACGGCTTCGGCTCACCTTCCGGTTTCTTCTCCTGATCATCTTTCGGTTTCTTCTCCTGATCAGGCGCCTGGCCACCTGTCCTCGGATCGCCTGGTTGCTGCTGCAACAACTGCTGCTGCCTTAATCGTGCATAATAATCATTCAGAGCTTTCTGCCGCGCTGCTTCTTGCTGAGCCTCAACAGCTGCGCTGTAGTTGGCCATGGACGTGTTTACTGCATCCATGGACGCAGTCAGCGTGTTGACGGCATCCTGCATGGCCTTTACGTCAGTGCCCTGTTGGGACAGCACGGTATTGGCGTTGGCGATGTCACTTTCCAGCGTCACTCGCGTTGAATTATCGTCGACGGCATACAGACTGTTGTCCAGCAAAGTCTGTGCCTCGGCGATCTTGCCTTGCAACGCCTGCTGGGCGTTAGCCTGATCCTTGGCGTTCTTGCTGTCCGTCACGGCCTTTGCCGCGGCAGTAATCGCAGTGGCGTTCTTCTTGGCGGTCTTGGTCTGGCTAGTGGCCGTCTTGGCATATTCCTTGAGGTCCGACGTAGAAGCTGAAGTCTTGCACTCCACCGCTTCCACGTTCTTTACCGCAGCAACTGCCTTCTTCAGCGTATCTATGGTCGCACCGTCAGCCACTTGATCAGCCGTAATGCTTTGAGCGCTCTTGGTATCAGCCAACGCCTTGGCCAGCGCCTTCTGAGCGGTGGAATTCTGGTCCACGGCCTCAGCACATGCCGTCAACGCATCCTGATGCAGCTGATGGCTTTCCTGACGCTGCGCGCTGGAACGCCAGTACCATACACCACCAATGATCGCTGCAATCACCACCAGCGCAGCAATCACCGAAATGATAATGCCCTTGGTCTTCTTCTTACCGTCCTTGCCACCGCGAGGAGTCCCTGCCACACGGTCTTCTTCCGGCTCCTCCACCGGCTCAGGATTCTGTTCGATGGCACTGAAATCGATGCTCAAATCGTCTATGGCACTATCACGTTGCGGCTTGGCTTCAGGAACCGGCGCAAAAAGCGGCAGCGTCGCATTGTCATCCCGCTGAGGCGACTGAGCGCTCTCCGCAGTATCAGGCGCCGCAAAAGTCATCGGGGCAGTAGCCACAGCATCGGAAGGGGAAGAGGCACCGCCATCAGTATTCGCCGCGCCCGCAGCGGGCCACTCCATTACTTCGTCAAAGCTGGGAAATGCAAATTGAAAGCCATCCGCAACAGCGCCAGTACTGTTGCCGTCACCCGACGCAGCGCTGCCTGCGTTATCGACAAACGAGATAGGCGGTATGTCCCAGCAGGTATCGACGATATCGCCGTGAGCCGGAGACGAAGAGGAACCAGATTCCGCGTTCAGTTCAGGGCGTTCGTCTGTTCCCATGCTCTTCTCATTCCTTTGCGTCATTGAAGTCATTCCAAACTGTCAGTTTATACAGCCCCATGCCAAGTGTGCCAGCTGGTACTCAAGAACGTCACAATTCTTTACTATTCGATATACAGCCAGCATCATGCACCCAAACAACTCAGTCCTTTAACAGTAAAACCGTGCGGCACAGAAGTACCGCACGGTTCATATTGCAAGACAATAGGCAAACGCCGAAACTACTACTTGTGGCCTTCCTTCTTGCCCTAGCCCTTGCTCTTGGCACCCTTATGAGAGCTGCGCTTGTTGCCGTCCTCGTAATAGTAGTAGTAATAGTTCTTCGAGTGTATCTTCTTCGGATCAGCGAAGTTGAAGATGAAGCCGAGAATCGGCACTTCGGCGGTCTGCAGAGCCGTAGCGGTGCTTCTCAGCTCCTTCTTCTCCACAACGCCCTTACCGGTCACGAGCACCAGACCACCGGCCATACGACCGAATACGGTGGCGTCGCTGGCAACGGACAGCGGAGCAGTATCGATGATCACGTAATCGTACTGGGTGAGGGCCTGATCGACCATTTCCTTCATCAGGTCGGAGTTCAGCAGAATGCTGGCATTAGCCGGGCGCTTGCCGGCCGGCATGATGTGCAGGTTCGGCTTCCAGTACTTCTGAATGACATCGGCCGGGGATGCCTGGCGAGACAGCACGTGAGACAGGCCCACGTGGCCTTCGATGCCGAGTTTGTGGGCCACGGACGGGTGGCGCAGATCGGCGTCGATAAGCAGCACACTCTTGCCTTCCTCGGCGAGAGCCACGGCAACGTTGGAGGAAACCGTCGTCTTACCTTCGGACGGATCGGTAGAGGTGATGACCAGCAGTCGGCCATGACCCTGCGTGGCGGTGGTGGTAAGGAACGAAAGGTTCGTGCGAATACGACGGAATTCCTCGGCCTCGCTACCGGCCGGCTGAGCAGCCACGACCGGGCGGCTGTCGTCAAGAATCGCAGCCTGCGGCACGGTACCCAGCGAAGAGGCGTGGGTCAGTTCGCGCACGTCATCGGTGGAGTCCACCTTGGTGTTGAGGATGTCCTTCAGCAGGGCAACGCCAATGCCTACGATGAGGCCGAGAATCAGGCCCACGGCCAGATACAGCGGAATGTTCGGGGAGCTCTGCCCGGTAGGAGTCTGAGCCTTCTGCACTACCGTGAGCTTGATGGGAGAGCCGCTGGAAGAGGAGTTGTTGTACAGGTCGGAAGAAATCTGATCGGCCAGGTTCTTCGCCACGCTGTTGGCGATGTCGGCCGCTTGCTGCGGATCGCCGACTTCCGCCGAGATGTCCACCATGAACGTGTTCGTGGGGTTCGTAGCGGTCACCACATCGGCAAGATCGGTCGTGGTCATATCCAGACCGAGGTCCTTAATGACGGGCTGGAGCACGGCTTCGGTCTTCACCAGTTCCGGATACGTCGTGATCTGGGTATTCAAATAATTGGCACCCGAGCTCATATCGTTGGTGGTCTGCGTCTCGCCGGACTGACCGGCATACGTGGCGAACACTTCAGCCGTAGCCGTGTACTTCGGCGGCATGATGAATGTGACAGCTGCAACCGCAGCAAACACCACCACAAACGAGATAATCGCAGACGCGAGATGCTTGCGAACAATCTGCAGCAAATCAGCGATAGTCAATGTTCTTCCTTACCTCTTCGGGAAATTTTCACAGATGGTCTATAATTTAGCACCTACCGGGGAACTTCTCGAGCTTTTGTATCCTTGTGAACAATGACCAAAACCCTTGATACGACTGCAGAATAACTGTACACAATCGCAATCACGATGTATTCTCACTAAATATTTTGCGACAGCACTATTCCCCTATTCCATATTATGAATTGAAATTGAGAATGTGATATATAAAATTGTAATTCAAATTATCATTCATTACAATCAAAATTGTCAATACTATTTATGCAGTGTGAAGGAGTATATTATGGCATCCTTGCTTCAAGGATTCGAATTTTGTAAGCGACTGCCAATTACTTGGTGGGAGTTTAAAAGTACTTCATGAAAGTGAACGGTTGACCGAACCCCCATCACCTCACCCACACATGCAACTGGTACAGTTCTCACGGAGGATATGGGAGGGAACCAAGTATGTCCACACCGAACAATACGCAGCTCGGCAACAAGTCAGTTCAAGAAAAACGCAGAAACTCCGGTCATTGCCCCGCGCTACAGCGTGGGGCAATGACCGAGACGCTGACTCGTATCACCATCACCCCATCAGACATGTTGATGTTTGCCGCAGTGGCCATGCTGCCATTTGATGGCACAAAAATTGGCATTCCACTCCCCTATTGGACGCCAATCTCCCCCTGGTTGTTCACCCTGTACACAATCATCAACTGGCGATACTTGCGCGATACCGCACGCCGCTTCCTGCCGTTCTTCCTCTTTCCCTTGCTACTAGTGCTCACATCCGTATACGGCTGGCAGTCATATGGAATACACGCCAGCGCAACCGCAAAGTCATTCATCTCCATATTGTTAGGGCTGGCGTGCTTGGCTTCGCTCGACATCGCGATCCGCATTAAACGTGTACCTGTACGAACATTGTTAACTACGCTATTCACCGCATATGTAGTGGCATTCCTCATTGGGATACTGCAATATATCGCTTTAGAACGACATCTGAACTGGCAGCCAGTACGAGCATATTTTGGGGGTGCTCTGTATAGAAACTATGCGAGCTTTCGTCCTCAATTCATGTTCGCAGAACCTAGCTATATCGGCATGCATCTGTTCGGCGTACTCCTGCCAGTTTTCTGGCTGTCCCGCGACCGCAAGATTGGCATATTGATACCGATATTTGCCGCTGGAGCAATTGCGATGGGCTCCGGCACCCGAATCATACTGGATACAGTGGTAGCTACATTTATCTGGCTGATAGCGACAATCAACTTCCACTCACGTAAGGCAACAGCTGGGTTCGTCGGTGCTTTAGGACTTCTTGGAGCAGGTGGATTGAGCGCAATTATCATCAATCCGCGTCTAAACTCTTTAGTCACCAATGGATTACTTGCTGGTGACGGATCGATGAGTGCAAGAATCTTCCATATGCTCGCTCCCATGTGGTCATGGAAACATGATCTACCTCACTTCATGTTTGGATGGGGCGCAGGCAATATCTCTAATGCAGTGCGTACTGGTTACACCGGTGCCCGCCAATGGTATGACGCCCATGGCGGTGCGCCCAATACCGAAATCGACGGTTTAGCAAATCCCCCAGCGGATACTTTCACAATGAGCATCTATGCCAGCTTCATTACCGAATTTGGTCTATTTTGCTTTTTGGCCTTCTTGCTCTTGGTATTAGCACACGTAGCGGTCCATCATGGATGGAGCCGACGGAACACATGCTGGTTCATTCTTCTCGCATACCTATATATTCAGTTTGAATCATACGCATTCTATGCAATTCCACTGTTCATATGGGCTGTCTGCACAATAATGAATCGAGGAAAAAACAACATCAATTCCCTTTAGATTGCGAGAATCACAATTTGCTACTCTCTATCATGCCGATAAAGAGTGCGCATACGGAATGATCGGTCAGGCGTTTTAGGATACAGATGCGGACGGTATCCTTTTTGATGAAAAGTGCGGTACACTCACCCATCTTTTCACGTACCAGGTCTAGGAAAACACCTTGATCTGACCTGATTTTTGTTCCGCATTTCCCCTAACTCGATGGGAGATGATGGAACCATGGCAAAAGGAACGAGATACACGCCAGAGTTCAAGGCGTCGGCACCGAACCGGCTGCATGTCGCCGACATCACCTACGTGCGCATGGCGGACGGACGCTTCGGCTACACGGCGTTCGTCACCGACGCGTTCGCCCGCTGCATCGTCGGCTGGGCGTGCGCCACCAGCATGGACACCGAGGAGCTGCCGTTGCAGGCGTTGGAGCAGGCGACCGCCCGGGCCGCGGCGCACGGCGGAACCGACGGGCTCGTGCACCATTCCGACCATGGCGTGCAGTGCACCGGCACCGTCTACACCAGCCGGGTCAAGGAATACGGCAGCTGCCCTCGACCGGCACGCACAGCGCCTCGCCGACCTGCTGTTGGGTGATGCCGTGACTTACGCGCCGTTCGCGCAGTCTGGCGCCGCGTTCGACCAACGTTGCACGTCTAGATAGACAACGGGGAAAGACAAAGACCTCGAAACATCTGTTATACTTATGGATACAAGCCCCGTGCTGACCGCTGGTTCCCATGTCACCGGGGCATTGCTTTACTCGTTCGCCTACGACGCCAAGGAGTCCCAAGAATGATTGACGTCCTCGCGCACAACCACGCTCAAGATGAAACATGGGTCCTCGAATGGCTCTCATCACCACGTCTCCAAACGTATCTTGACGCTTCAGGGAACAATCTGCAGCGCGCCCTCCGGTTGTACGAATGGAATATCGATCTTGGACAGACCCTGATGAAGGACATCGCGTTCTTCGAAGTCGCACTACGCAATGCCTACAACAGAGAAATCGACTCGCGTTGGGACGGTACCAGGCACTGGCTGTTCGATGACGATTCACCTGTCAACATCCCTATACCACGACATAACAGAGCCGGAAAGTCGTTCGACGCGAACGCATTGAACCGGACGAGCATTCGCAACGCCACACCCTCCCGTACGGAGACCATACAACCGGACAAGACAATCGCGAACCTTCCACTTGGATTCTGGGCGCATCTGACCGACAAAGCCCACGAAAGAATTCTGTGGATACCATACCTCCACCACGCGTGGCCCTCCGGGACGAATCGTGCGGACCTGAATGCTAAAATCCGTCTCATCAACGAGTGCAGGAACCGTATTGCGCATCATGAGCCGTTGTTTCACAATGCCGATGGGACAAGGAACCCGACCGTGGTTGATGGATTGGTTGTGGATTTGTTCCATGAACTCCTACCACAAGCAGATGTCTTCGAACCCGATGCGCCAACCCCAGTCGAACTTTTTCTGCATTCCAGCCCACGCCCCTGACTCGCTTCGGAACATTCGTCCCACGGCCGTCCGCTGACGCGATTCCGTCTTCCCTTACAACATGGATTGACCGATATAGATCAGGGGCTGCGGACGCCAACTTGCAGAAACACACACACTTATGAAGGTGTTGGCACGGCAGCTATGCCGTCACTGGGGACGACATCTACTTCGACCACCGGCACGCCAACGCGGTCCTCAAGGGTCCGGGAAGCGTCATCTAGAACGTGAAACCCACGCAAGGGGCTTCAGGAACATGAGCTATTTCAGCACGATGATCTATCTGACCTGCGGCAAACTCGACCTACGAACCATCATACCTGACAGAATTCACCCACACCAAACAGCGAAAGGCCAAAAGATTTTTCAGATCTGGCAGCCACTCTAATTAAGAACGGCCTGGGCGGAGTAGATGCCGAGACCCTTGAACGTCACCTCGAACAGGTTGGCTATTTTCGTCTAAAAGGATACTGGTATCCATTCCTTAGCCCATCCTCCTCATGCGACCACAAACATGTCCTCCCGTTCAGAGAGGGGACACATTTCCATCAAATCTGGTGCAGATACATATTCGATCAGGAACTGAGAACTCTCGTGTTCGACGGCATAATCACCTTTGAGATATATCTCAAAAGCTTTCTCGCACACGAGCTTTCCTTGTTTGGCGGCGAATTTGGATATACCAAACCTGAAGGATCACCTGAGCTCAGCTTTGATGACTATCTGGCATGCATTAACTCGTTAAGAGCATCGTTCACAAAATCCAATCTGCCATACCTTAAACATTTCAAAAGAACATATAAAGACCCATTGCCGCCGTATTGGATGATAGTAGGCTACCTAAGCATCGGAACGGTTTGCACGCCAATGAATGGTGGGGCAACGATTGGAACGCTTTCAGAACGGACTCTACTGGCCCCACCGCTTTCCTCACCATGGAAAACTACCTGCTGCAACAAATCGATGGCTCCGCATGGAAGAACAAATTCATCAGCCTCATGGACCGCTATCCGGAAATTCCCGCAACGGAAATGGGATTCCCCGAGGATTGGCGATCACTCGCATTGTGGTCATGACGGCAGGCGCGCACCGTCTGTGGCTCCATGCCCCTTTGATCATGATTTGTAAGCGTCCCCCGGAGGTCGGCGAGTGCACGGTCGCCGAGGAGCTCAACGACTCGGTCCGGTCGGAATCAAAGGATAAAGAGGATAGACTGGAGAGCGATTGACAACGAAGGTGTTGTAGCCATCACTAGAATCCGCGTCGCCACGGTCTTCGTTTCGGTGGCTTCTGGTCACCTGACCCTCCTTGCAGTAGGTCAGGTGTTGCAACGATCACTAGAATCCAAGAAAAAATCGCTAGCCCACAACACACATTGCGATTCATACCGGCTTCACACAGGATGCCGGCAGAGACGCCAAGGGCATTGGTCTTTATAGCTCAGTCGTCGGAATCCTTCGGCTACCTTCGAACCAAGATTGCATTCAATCCAATCCAAGTCGATGATGCGGGACATGCAATACACCGTGATGTACGCCGCTCCGTGTCGCCGCAGCATTGCTGCGGCAGATTGCACGGTCGCACCGGTTGTCCATGAATCCTCAATCAGCAGAACATGTGCGAGATCCGGCTGTTGTGATTCTGTTGCCAAGGAGAAAACCCGTGGATCGATATGGTTGTGCGTCTTCTCCGCATTTGCCTGCAACTGGAGTTTCTGGATTCCCTTTCGGGCCATGAACGGAGTAACCAGCTTGGTCAATATATGGGGTTTCCCGTAATTGGGGCTTGAACGCGTGGATGGGATTGTGGCCCATGCGGTCGGCATGCCGCCAGCGATCTTCGCTATGCATGGGTAATGCACGGTCAGTGCGTCTGCGGCAATATATTTGATGTCCTTCTGATATTCGCTTGCGGATGGGTCATCGGCGTTCTTGTAGCCTTGCATGACACGGTACATCTGCTCGCCCTTGTAGGCGTAGTGGCCGAACCGGACGATATCGGCAAGAGCGACGCCATCCATCCTCAAAGCAAAGGCCTGCTGCGCCTCGCCCGCGCAGGCTATGCACAGTTCGTATTCCGTCTTCTTGGGGCCCGCGCACACAGGGCAGACATGCCCGAATTTACTGTGGTAGATGACGCCGCGCGCATAACTACCCATGCGCTCGATCTTCGCCAGCTCCAATTGGCGGCCAGTACTCGTCTGCCGTGGATCGCTCATACCTTTGCCAGCTCCTCGGCAAGCACTGTCTTGATGAGTCCGTCCACATTGTCATTGACGAGGAAAATCCTATCGAGCGCGCACCCAACGTCCTTCACGTTGTCGACAACATATACGCCGGGCCTGTCCGCCAAGTCACACGCCCACCGGGCCTTGCCCAGAACCATGTGGTTGATAATGATGGGACGGCCGTGCCGTTGCGCCTGTCGTGCCTGAATCCGCGTGCCGGAATGCTCACCGGCATCAGCAATGATTGTAGCGACGCCATAACCGGACATCAGAGCGTTACGCATCGGGAACGATTGCCTGGTCGGTTGCGAACCCGGCCAGAATTGGGAAAGCACCAGCCCACGCTCTTCAATTTCTTGCTGCAGGCCACGGTTCTCAGCCGGATACTGCCGGTCAATACCAGTGCCGATGAACGCCACGGTGCGACCTCCATCGTTCAGCGCGGTCTGGTGGGCGAAAGTGTCGATGCCCTTGGCTAAGCCGGCGATGACGGTCAGTCCGCGTTTGACCAGCATGTGCGCACAGTCTACGGCAAAGCTCACCCCTTCGGGCGTGCAATGACGCGAGCCGACTACGCTAACTCCCAAATCATCGGCCTTCAGACTTCCGCTGGCAAATAGGAACGGCGGCACATCGATGGTGGCACGCAGACGTTCCGGGAACCTTGGGTCAAACACCGACACGAAGTCAAGACCATGTTCACGCCACATTTCAAGATCGCGAGCGGCCACGGTTCGAGCTGTTTTCAGCTTCTCGATCTGTCCGAAGCTCAGGCCAATATCACCCAGCAAGACCCCCTGAGCGTCATCGGCATCCACACCGTCGTGCTGCAGTGGATTGCGTGAAGGATCGATCTTGTGCTGTAACAGACGTTCGGCGCTGCCCTCAAGCACACAATCGTTGGCGATGGAAGCCCAGGTGTCAGGGTGCTCACATGTTCTAAGCAAAGCGATCAATGCGGAGTTCTCATGCATGAGATCATCATGGTCCATCATGCACCTCCATCAATTTCAGCATTTGCAGTCAAACAAATAGCATCGTCGTCGTCCAGTATAGGCACGCACTTATCGGTCAATGTGACATTGTTCCTTTGTGCACCATTCGTGAACATTCCGTACGGCCGCACCGTTGGTAGGATGCTGCGGAGTGCGCTATAGGCGATTCTTAATCGTCAAGAGCCAAGGGCTGCGGACATTTTCTTGGAGTTAATCACACAGCCAATCCATGGCTCAGCCGGTATTGTACCGGGCTCATCCAGCCAAATGATTGCTTGGTGCGATCGTGGTTGTGCCGGTGGATGTACCCGTCGATCAACGCGAACACCTCCCCACGGGTGGGCGGATTCTAGTGGTGGTTGCAACACCTGAGGTTTGAGCGGCCTTCCATGGTCA